>Ga0315338_1000086_pt1 | contig 425403 bp, 316 predicted proteins | sample ASW8metaG_FD_204518 | JGI IMG/M metagenome (GOLD analysis project Ga0315338, IMG submission 204518) | Ammonia-oxidizing marine archaeal communities from Monterey Bay, California, United States - ASW #8 | ecosystem: Environmental > Aquatic > Marine > Coastal | place: USA: California | collected...
CACCGGATCCTCCCCCGCCTCCCCCGCCTCCGCCGCCACCGCCACCACCGGACGAGGGGGCGGTTGCAGAGGAGGAAAGGGAGCCGGTGAAACTGCCGGAGAGGCCGCTCATCATCCCACTCATCCCGGTCCTGCCACTTCCCTCTCCTGAACCGCCAGAGTAGAAGCTCGGGCTGTAGGCGTCCCCCGAAGGGTCAATTCCTGCTGCCCTCAGGACCTCATCGAATTGATCGGCCCACTGCTGTTCGCAATCCAGTGCCAGGGCATAGGGCAGGAACTCCTCAAAAAGATCGAGGGTCTTTTCCGGGGTTTCCGGGGGTGCATAAAGACGGAGCCGGTCCCCTTCCCCTACCCTGAGGTAATGCCGGAACCCCTCGATCTCATCCATCAACCGCCGGCCCAGACGCGTCGGAGCCTTGATCAGGAGGAAGAAAACGTGATTCAAAACCATGAAGAGGAGCCACAAGGCACTGGAAACAATTCCTATTCCCTCAAGCTCGGTCCCTTTTAAGGCGAATAGGAGCACCCCTGCAAATAGGACGAAAATAACGTAGAACATTATCAGAGCTCGATTGAGGGAACCGGAGAACACTCGTCGGCAAAGCAACATGAGCGGAATCAACGCAACGAACGGAAAGACGAAACGCATTGCATCAGCCTTTCCAAAACTCAAAAAAAGGCACGCCCCGAGCGACAGGAGAAGCCCCGGCAGGAACCATCCAATGTTCCGTTTGAAGTGCACCTCCTTCACCTGGGCCGCGAGAGCCTTGCGATGCTCCTTGCGGGCCTTGCCAATAACCACGTGGTTCGGCCGGTGTAGTTCTAAAGACGCACTCAACTTGAACAACCGGCCCCGGAGAATCGCCTCGTCGAAAGGGAGGGGCTGCTTCCCCTTCGCCTTCTCAAGGTGTTTTCCACTTTTCCTGAGCCAATACTTGCTTTTCTTTTCAATCTTGAGCGCACCCCTGGCCCCCAGTCCGATCACCCCGGCACTGAAGCACTTGGCATCATAGGCCATCTCCATGATGTAGCGTGCCGCAGCAGCCGAGAGCCCCTCGGGCGGCCCATAGCGGGGAATGATGGTCCCCTTTTGGGGATCCCTTCCCACCGCCAACCAGGCCAGCAGGAAGTATAACCCCGCCAAGCCCAACAACAGGCCACTGATGACGACTTTCGGATGGTCCCGCCCCAGCGAAAATTCTGTATGCTTTTTAGCCTGCGCATCAAGCAGACCAGGCGGCCACTCCAGCACCACCGACAGGTTCTCTCGCCTCGACAGCACGCGGTTGGTTGCAATGGTGGCCCCGGTCTCCGTCCGGACGGCCTCATAGTCTTTGCCTTCCTCCCCTCTTCTTCCGGTATAACCCCACACCTTCGTCGGCTTGATCCCCTCCGGCAGCTCAACCGTCGCGCTTACCTTATCGGTCGCAAAGTCCCACTCCGTCCCATTAATATTCCAATAGAGGGCCTCCCGCCCCTCCTCGAAGTAGAGTTGCCGCCCCGTGCGGTAGATGATCTCGTAAGTGTGCTCGCCATGAGCAAGGCGGACGTCCGGGCGACCAATACGGATGCGAATCCCCCCACTCCCGAGACCGATCCGGCTTACCTCGTAGTTCTCCTGCCTGAAAGAAGAAGACCTTTCAGGACCTTTCCGCCTCACCGAAAGAACCTCGAGAGGCTTTTTCTTTTTCAGTCTCAGGAAATGAGCCAGCTTGTCGTCCGGAGCTGGGTCCCCCAGCAGGGGAATATCGCGGAAAATCCCCCGCTTGATCTTACGTCCCCCGGCCCGCACCTTGATGGTCTCGGTCACCAGCAGCTCTCCGCTCTTCTCCACCACGATCCGGCTGTCAAAGGAAAGGATCCGCTCGGCCACAGGCCGTCCCTGGCGGATGCCTCCCCGGGACGGGGAGGGCCGGGACTGCCGGACTGTGCCCGCAACAATAACAAGGTGAAGCGAGTCCGAAAGGGCGGGTGGAATCTCCACCTTGAAGCTGAGGGCCTCCTCCCTCCCGAGAGCACGGGTAGTTTCAATAGTGATTCCTGACTCGGTATGAGTGGCCTCGTAGTCCCTTCCCTCGTCCTGCCGTGTCGAGCCCAGGGGCCCGGTCTGTCCTGAGATCCTGGCGCCCTCCCATGAAAATTCCCCGGGGAATTCCACCACCGCGCTCACCTTGTCAAAGGGTAAACTCCATCCGATCCCGTTGATAGCTCTCGACAGGTAAGGCCGGTCTCCCGCGGTAAGGCCGGCATAGTGCCGGCTGACGCGATAGACCAGCACGTAGGTGTAGGTTCCCGGGGCCGGTGCTTCACGGGGGGATCCCAACCAGACCCGGGTCACTCCCAGGTCCTTGATCCCCTGGGCCTGCCAGAACCCCTTCTCCCCGTCCCGCTCGAATCGTACCACCCTGCCATGCATCCCGGGAGGAATGTCCCGGTAGAGGTCCTCCTCACGCTTCTTTCCCTCAAACCTGACCCTGGTGGTCTCGGTCACCAGCAGGCTCCCGCTCTTTTCCACCACGATGTGGCTGTCAAAGGACAGGATGCGCTCGGCCGCGTCGGAAGCCGGGGCTGCGAGGGCCAAAAGAACCAAGGCAGCAAGAAAGCGGAACATCCTGCCGCCTTTCTATCTTCCGCCATGCCAAAGGGCAACCTCCCTACCAGCCGCCACCGCCGCCCCCGCCGCCACCGCCGCCGGATCCTCCCCCTCCTCCTCCACCGCCTCCTCCACCGCCGGGGGCGGTTGCAGAGGAGGAGAGGGAACCGGTGAAACTGCCTCCCAGGTCACTCATGGCCCCGCTCAGGCTCCCCGAGGAACCCGCGTCCGAGTAATAGCTCGGGCTGTAACTGCTGTCTCCCGGGGCAACCCCCGCTGCCTGCAGGACGTCATCGAACTTCTCCGCCCATTGCTGTTCGCATCCAAGGGCCAGGGCGTAGGGCAGGAAGCGCTCGAAGAGCTCCGGGGTCTTTTCCGGCGGGTTCTCCAGGTTGAGCCGCTCCTCCTCCGCTACGCTCAGGTAACGCCGGAACCCTTCAACCTGGTCCCTCACCCGTTGGCCCAGGTTCGTTGGGGCCTTGATCAGGTGATAGAATACCTGGTTCAGGACCACCGCATAGAGCACGGCCCCCCCGACCCAGAAACTGGAGAGAACCGTCACCCCGACAAAACAGAACCCCCAGATCCCGAGAAAGAGCAGCAGCAGGAACAATCCCCCACATCCCCAATCCTTCCCCCGCTGCACTACAGAGAGCGCCACCTTGCTCACGAGGTAAACCGATGTGAGGCTCAGGAAGAGCAGGGCGTTCAAGGTCGCCGTTGAGGGACCGGTGGCCAGGAGAAACACGAGGCCTCCCAGCAGGGAGAGGAGGAGGCCCGGCACCCACCAGGCAAGGTTCCTGATGAAATGCACCTTCTCCACCTGGGAGGCAAGGAGCCGCTTGTGGGCCTCGAGAGCCCCCCCGATCCGGGCGTGATTGGACTGCTTGAGCCTGAGGGATCCCGCCCCGAAGGATCCCGCCCCGAACAGTTTCTTGTGGAGACCCGTCTCGTCGGCGGTGAGAGGCTCCCCCAGGGAATCCCCCGTCCCGCTCATGTGGTTGATCATCTTGGCCAGGGCCCCTTTCCCGATGCCCTTGACGCGCAGGACGTCCTTAACCTTTTCGTAGGGGCGGGCCTCCCGGATATCTTCCGCCCGCCGCATCGAGATCCCCTTGAAGGCCTCGAGTTCCTTGACCTCTCCCTCGTTGAGAAGCTCCAGCAGTTCTCTCTCCTGGGCAGGCGTACGCGTCTTGGGATGGAGGACATACACCTTTCCGTCCTTCTCGATCGTGGCCTGCCCCTTGGCCGCCAACCCGACCACCCCGGCACTGAAGCACTTCTTGTCGTGGCCCATCTGGTCAATGTAACGCAGCGCGGCGGCCGAGAGTCCCTTGGGAGGGCCATAGAGCGGGATGATGGTCCCCTTCGCCGGGTCCTTCCCCACCTTGATCCAGGCCACCAGGTAGTAAACGAAGGCCCCTGCGAGCAGCAATAACCCCAGGGCGGCCAGGGGATGATCCCGGAAGAGCGATACCCGGGCCTCCTCGTAGGCCCGCTCCTCCAGCAGGCCGGGAGGCCATTCCAGCACCACCGTCAGGTTTTCCTTCGACCGGAACGGCCGGGTGGCCTCGATGGTGGCCCCGGTCCCGGTCAACTCGGCCTTGTAGTCCTGGCCTTTTGCCCCCCGCTTCCCGGTATAACCCCAGACCTTCGTCCCCCTGATTCCCTCCGGCAACACCACCGTGGCGCTCACCTTGCCAGCGGGAAATCCCCACTCCGTGCCATTCACGTTCCAGTAAAGGGCGTCCCGGCCCTCCTCGAAGTAGAGCTGCCGCCCGGTCCGGTAGATGATCTCGTAGGTGTAGAAGCCAGGCTTCAAGAATGCGGACCTGCGCCCGATACGGATCCGGATCCCCCCTTGGCCGATCTCCGACGTCCGGTATTTCTCCTTTTTCCCGTCGCGCGTCACCCGGAGCACCCTGAAGGGCTTCTTCGTTTTGAGCCCGAACTTGGTCGCCTGCAGGCGCGGGATGTCACGATAGATCCCCCGCTTGATCTGAGCCCCCTCGGCCCGGACCCTGATGGTCTCGGTCACCACCAGCTCTCCGCTCTTCTTCACCACGATGTGGCTGTCAAAGGACAGGATGCGCTCGGCCGCGACGGAAGCCGGGGCTGCGAGGGCCAAAAGAACCAAGGCAGCAAGAAAGCGGAACATCCTGCCGCCTTTCTATCTTCCGCCATGCCAAAGGGCAACCTCCCTACCAGCCGCCACCGCCGCCCCCGCCGCCACCGCCACCGGAAGAGCCGCCACCACCGCCAGAGAATCCCCCGCTGGAGGAAGGGGCCGAGGAGGAGGCTGCCAGCGAGGAGCTCAGCGAGCTCCCGATCGATGACGCGAACGAGGACCCCAGTCCCAAGACCGAACCGCTATAGTAACTGGGGGTCCATTCCTCCCCCGGCAACTGCCCCGCGGCGCGCAGGACGGAATCGAACTTTTGCGACCACTGCTGGTCGCACCCGAGGGCCAGGGCGTAGGGCAGGAACTGCTCGAAGAGCTCCGGGGTCTTCTCCGGCGGGTTCTCCAGATTGAGCCGATCCTCTTCCGCCACGCTCAGGTAGTGCCGGAATCCTTCAATCTCATCCATGACCTTGCGCCCCAGGGGGGTTGGGGCCGGGATCAGGTGATAGAAAATCAGGTTCAGCAGTGCCGCGTAGAGGATCGCCGTTCCCGCCCAGGGCCCGGAACCGAATACCATAAACACCGCGAAAAGAGCCCAGAGGATGAACAGGGGAAGGCTCAGCGCCCCGTGAAGGATCGCAGACAGCGTCCTGCCGTCCCGCCAGCGGGTCATCAGCTTCGAAAAGGAGAAGGAGGCCCACCAGGTTGATGCCAGGAAAACAGGCCCCAGGATCAGCCCCGTCCCCCAGGCTCCTACGGCGAGGCAGAGGACAAGGAACCCGACTACGGTGAGCAACACGCCCGGCAGCCACCACTTCAGGTTGCGCAGGAAGTGCGTCTTCTCGAGCTGGAGCTCGATGCGGAACCTGTGGCTGCGCCGGGCCAGTCGGATTTTCTTCCAGTTGTCATCCTCCAGTTTAATTTTGCCGCTGCCCACCAACTTTTCGCGGAGTGCCCGCTCATCAGCAGTGAGCGCGAGCGACAGTGGGGGCGGACCCCCGGACGGCAGCGGAGGCGGACCCCCGGACGGCAGCGGAGGGGCATTGGGACCGGCCTTGGGAGATGCCGAAAAATTCGCCTGTGCGCTGACAACTTTTTTGTCCTTGGGCATACCGCGCTCAAGAGGCTTCGCCCTCTTTTGGACCGTGTAGGTGCCCCCGCTCTCCCTGATGGTGACCTTCCCTTTCGCGGCCAGGCCGAGGAGCCCGGCCGCCATGCAGGTCTCGTCATATTTCATGCGCTGGAGATAACGCACCGCCCCGGGGGAATACCCCACCGGGGGACCATAACGAGGGATGATCACCCCTTTCTCGGGATCCTTCCCCACCTTCACCCACGCGAGGAGGTAATACAGCAGGGCCCCAGCCAGGAGCACCAAGCCGAGCACCACCCCGGAGTGAGCCGCCAGGAAGGAGTCCTCCTCATAAGCGGCGGGAGCCAGCAGTCCCGGCGGCCACTGGAGCTCCATCGTCAGGCTCTCCCGCGGCTTGAGAGCCTCGAACTTCGCCCCCCTCGGGGTGACCTCCGCCTGCATTCCCGGCGGAACCCGGCCCAACGTGCCCTGGATCCCCTCCGGCAATTCCACCGTGGCGCTGACCTTGTCCAGCAGAAAGGTCCCCCCCCCATCGTGCCCCTGCCATTTCAGCGGGTGGTTCAGTTTCCACGGCAGGACTTCCCGGTCCTCCAGGAGCAGGAGCTGCCGCCCCGTCCGGTAGGTGATCTCAACGGTGTGAACCCCCCACTCCACGAACTGCCCGGTTCCCGCTCCGTCTTCCCAGAAAGCCTTCCGGGAATAGTTGTCCCCCCGAAGAGTGAGAACTGGCTCCTTTCCGTTCAGCTTCACCTCCAGCACCTCCAGGGGCCTTTTCCTCTTCAGGCCCCACCGGACGTCTTCCTGGCGGGAAAACGGACGGATGAACCTCCCCTCAAAGCGGGCCTCAATGCGTTCGGTGACCAGCAGGTCTCCGTTTTTCTCGACCTTGATCAAACTGTCGAAGGACAGGACCCGTTCATCCTCATAAGCCCGCCGCTCCAGCAGCCCCGGAGGCCATTCCAGCACCACCGTCAGGTTCTCCTTCTTCTCAAACGGCCGGGTGGCCTCGATGGTGGCTCCGGTCCTGGTCAGGGTGGCCGTGTAGTCCTCGCCCTGCTCCCCGAGTTTCCCAGTGTAGCCCCAGACCTTGGTGCCATAGATCCCATCCGGCAACACCACGGTGGCGCTCACCTTGTCGGCGGGGAATGGCCACTCCGTGCCATTGACGTTCCAGTAAAGGGCGTCCCGCCCCTCCTCCAGGTAGAGCTGTCGCCCCGTCCGGTAGACGATCTCGTAGGTGTAGGTCCCGGGATCGAGGAACACCTTGGCGCGCCCGATCCGGATGCGGAGCCCATTCTTAATCCGTTCCCTCTTGTAGTTTTCCCTCTTCCCGTCCCGCTTCACGGAAAGAACCGTAAAATGCTTCGCGGTCCGCAAGCCCCCTTTGCCTTCCCGTAGAACAGGCAGGTCCCGGAAGATCCCCCGCCTGATCCGGTTCCTCTCGGCCCGGACCGTGATGGTCTCGGTCACCAGCAGGTCCCCGCTCTTCTCCACCACGATGTCGCTGTGCCAGGACAGGATGCGCTCGTCCGCGAGGGCAACCGACGTGGCCAGGGCCACGGAAACCAGGACAGCAGGAAGGCGGATCATCCTTTCACCCTACGCAACCTCGCTCGCAAAACATCAATCTTTTACCAGCCGCCGCAATTGGACCGTCAATACGACGCATTCAAGGCCTCATGGAAGGGTCCATTCACCGCCAGGATCGACCCGGTTCCCGGCCCCTCGAGATCTCCCCCGAACCCGGGGGAAGGAGTTCCCGATTCCCGCCGGTTCGCGAGCACGGACTCGAATCGCTGGGACCAGTTCCCGGCGCGCCCGAGGGCGACCGCATAGGGAAGGAGCTGGTCGTGATGCTCCGCGCTCATCTCCGGGGCGTAGACTTGAAACTTAGAATCCGACTTCCGTTCCCCACCCGTATACATCTGGAGACCTTCGATGTAGTCCTGCGCCATGCGCCCCTTCCGTGAGTATCGCTTCAGGAGGTTTGCCCCACGAACATTCAGCACGTAGCCGAACAGCATCCACCCGGCGACCCGCAAGAATCCTGCACCGGTATACAGATCGAGCGTCAGTTTCACGAGCATGAACCCGAAGGCCACCCCGAGAAAACCAAGGCCAAGACCGGGCTCCATGTCCCGCCTTCGCAGCATGATGACACTCCCGTGGAGAAAGAAGATGACCAGGGCCCAGAAGAGAGCAAGCCCCGCCCCAAACGCTCCCCTTACCAGTAACTCAACATCCACCCCGAGTGGAATCTCCGCCGCGCTCTCCGCCACGTTGGTGGCGATTCCACTTTCAAGAAACGTGGGCTCCATGTTGACAAGCCCCGCTCCGAGGAGGGACATCAACACCCCGGTCCGGACCCACCACCGGTTGTTCGTCCGGTAGCCCTCGCCTCGTTTCAACTGCTCGTCCAGCTGCGTCTGCAAGCCAGCTTCAGCCGCCCTGAAAACTTGCCCGTAGAGCCTCCACCCACTTTGCCCCAGGGTGAGACTCCCTCGCGGCGCATCGGACCCCGGACTCGCATCGTGAAACAGGGCGTTGTAGACGATCTCTTCATCCGGCAGGAGCTCTACGGTTCCCACTCCCCGGTCGTGAAGCAGAAAGGTGCTTCCATTCTGCTCGATGGTCACGACCCCCTTTCCCGCCAACCCCACCACGACCGTGGTAAAACACCCATCGTCATACCCGATCGGGCAATCCTCGATACTCCAGAGATAGCGCAGAGCGGCGGGGGAATATCCCGCCGGGGGTTCATGTTTCGGCCCCCCGTCCGCCTTGTGGCGATCCCTGCCCACCAGCAACCAGGCCACAAGGTAGAACCCCATCGCGCCGAGGAGGATGACCTCGCCCATGACGAAGGGAGAGTGTTCTCCCCAGAGGGACTCGAGTCCCCCGAGAAGAGCAGAAGCAGTTGTCCCCATGAGGCTCTCCGCCGGGTGAGCGAACGAAGCGGAAAGAACAGGGACAAACGGTAAACAGGACATCGCTTCTCGCTAATACGCTCTCATCCACCCTTCAGGGCCGTGGCAAGATCGGGGGGCAGGCGCTCACTGGCGGTTTCCACCTCGAAAAAATCCCCGACCTCAAAGCCAAACCGGCCGGCCACCAGGTTGGAGGGAAAGGACTCGATCGCGTTATTGAGATCGCGCACCGAGCCGTTGTAGTAGCGCCGGGCATACTGGATCTGATCCTCGATTTCGACCAGGTCCCCCATCAATCCGCGAAACGACTTGTCAGCCTTCAAGTCCGGATACGCCTCCGCCAGCGCCACGATTTTACCCAGGTCCCGGCCCAGGACCTTCTCCGCTCCCCCCGCTTCGCCTGCTCCCCTCGCGGCCTGGGCCTCCGTTCTCTCCCGGACCACCGCCTCCAGGAGCCCCCTCTCGTGAGTCTGGTAGCCCTTGACGCATTCCACCAGGGCGGGGACGAGCTCGTGCCTCCGCTTGAGCTGCACCTCGATTCCGCTCCAGCCTTCCCGCATCTGGTTCCGGGCCTTCACCAGCTTGTTGTAAATCAGGATGACGGCGGCCACGAAGATGACCACTGCCATGCCGAGGGAGATTAGAACGGTTTCCATCCAAGCAGGAGGCTCAGTCTGCACCGCAACTTTGGCATTTCGAAATGCCAAAATAGGATTTAAACCTAGTCGTGGTCTATTTCCGCCTTCTCGGCCGACTCGCCCTGAGGTTCTTCCTCTACCTCGGCGAGCTGGCTGGCCTTATCGGGCAGGTCTGCGAATCGCTCCTGCGCGGTCGGAAGCGGTGGCGCCAGTTCTTTGAACAGATCGTGGAGATCGGTTACCGGTCCCAGATCGTGGTGGTCATCACCGGCGGGTTCACCGGCGCGGTCCTGGCCGTGCAGGCTCTTTTCCAGTTCGCCCTGGTCGACATGGAAACGATGGGGGGAGTGATCGTCAGCGTCGGGATGATGCGGGAGCTGGGACCAACCATCACGGGACTGATGCTGGCCGGCCGGGTGGGTTCCTCCATGGCGGCTGAGATCGGCACCATGAAAGTGACCGAGCAGATCGACTCCCTCCGCTCCATGGGCGTGCATCCCATCGACTACCTCGTCACCCCCCGCCTGCTTGCCATGTCTGTCTCCATCCCGCTCCTGATCGCCCAGTCGATCGCCTTCGGGATCATCGCCTCCTACATGGTCGGAGTCCACCTCTTCAAGGTCCCGGGAGCCTACTGGAACTTCAACGTGGAACGCTTCACCGACGGGACCGACATCGCCATCGCCATGATAAAGGGCCTCGTCTTCGGCCTGCTCATCGTGATCATCTCCTGCCACCAGGGGTTGCGAGCCCGAAACGGGGCGGTGGGAGTGGGCCGGGGCACCACTGACGCGATGGTCTTCTCCTCGCTCGCCATCCTGATTTTTAACCTGTTGCTCACCATGCTCATGCAGCTCATCTTCCCGGTCGGCATGACCATGACCTAGAATTTCCCCCCGGGAACTGCTCCGGAAACAGGAAATCCGGCCCGGTCCGCCGAATCGGACGATCGGAATAATGGGTCGGATCCAAGCCGTGTTTTGACAGGTTCTCCCTGCCGGGATACCTTATTCCGCAAGATGAAGAGCGCTTCCAGAATTGCCGCCGTGGCCCTCGCCGCGAGCATGGCCGTCCTCCAGCTTTCCTGCGGCGATGCCAGTAGCGACGGCAAGGAGGAGGGCTCAAGCAAGGAGAACCCTGCCCCCAAGGTCGAGAAGAAGGCCCCCGCCCAACCCCCCAAGCTCGTGAGCAAGTCCGAAGAAGAGAGGAAGAAGATCCTGGGCCGGGACCTGGAAAACCATGTCGTCGGTTACTGGGCTCCCGATGCCGAGGCCATGATGAAGGAAATGGAGGAGAAGTTTAAGGATTCCCCCGATGAACTGGCTGCCTCCAAGGCCATGAAGGCGCCCATGATTAACGCATTGGCGTTCGAGATTCCTGAGAAGGGAACGATGGTCATGCACATGATGGGGGATTCCCGGAGCATGTCCTACACCGTCAAAACCGTCGATGAGGCAACGAAGACGCTCACCGTGGAAATCACCGGCCCCGATGGGGAAACCGAATCGGGGTCTATCATCATCGGGGAAGACAAGCTCAGGCTCTCGAGTGGGGATGATGAGGATGATGGTCTCTCCCTGGTCCGCATCGACGAGGCCGCCTTCAAGAAGCGCCAGGTGGTCCTGCCCAACATCCTCGACCTGCCCGAGGAGCCCGTCGAAAAACCAGCCACCGAGGAAGCCCCCCCCCAACCCCCCAAGCTCGTGAGCAAGTCCGAAGAAGAGTGGAAGAAAATCCTCACCCCCGAACAGTTCGCAATCCTGCGCAAGCACGGAACCGAGCGCGCCTGGGGCAAGGCCTACGATGAGTTCAAGAAACAGGGCGAGGGCGCTTATCACTGTGCCGGGTGCAATGCGGAACTCTTCTCCTCCAAGGAGAAATTCGACGCCCGCTGCGGGTGGCCCGCCTTCTTCGACACCTCCAAGCACGAGAACATCAAGACCCTGCGCGACGTCGCCTTCGGAACCGTCCGGGTGGAGGTGAGGTGCAATGTCTGCGACGGTCACCTCGGACACGTCTTCACCGGTGAGGGCTACGACACGCCCACCGACCAGCGCTACTGCATCAACGGCGAGGTGCTGAAGTTTGTCCCCAAGGTTGCGACCGGAGACGACCCTTCCAAGGGGAAGGACAAGTAACCGTTTCCGGTCAACGGCATGAGACCCGTGATGTGGAGAGTTCCCCTGCTGCTGTTCCTTGCTCTGACGGCGCTGGCCTGTTCAGACCAGGCTGACGAGCGCATCCTGTCCTGGCACAGCAAGATAGTGGTGGAGAAGAGCGGGGACCTGGTGGTGACCGAGACCATCACGGTCCGGGCCGAGGGGAACCGGATCAAGCGGGGGATTTTCCGTGACATCCCGCGCCTGCGAGAGGGTCAGAAAGGAAAGAATCCCTTTGAAGTGCTCTCCGTGAAGCGGGACGGAAAGAAGGAGAACTACCGGACGGAGAAAATCGGCCAAGGCGGAATCCGCATCCGCATCGGACGCGCCGAGGTGTTCCTCGACCCCGGGTCCTACGCCTACGAGATCACCTATCGGACCGGGCGGCAGCTCTACTTTGAGAAGAAGCGGGATGCCCTCTACTGGAACGTCAATGGCACGGAGTGGGAATTCCCCGCTGACAAGGTGAGCGCCACGGTGGTGTTGCCGGAGGGCATCAAGGGGACCAAGGTCTGGGGCTATACCGGGACGCGCGGCGCACAGGGTGAGGACTACAGGGCCGAGGTGACGGAGACCGGGGCCACCATCGAGGCCACCCGTCCGTTCCGGGCCAGGGAGAACCTGACGGTAATGCTGGAATGGCCCCCGGGGCTGTTAGACGCCGCTGCCTACGGGAACCAGGAGGGTCAGCGGGCCAAGGACGACCCTCCCTCCAAGGGACAGAAGGAGTAGTGTTGGGGCCCATCGCTGAGCTTGCTTGACGAGACAATGGCCGCGCTACGGTTCCGCCCGGATACCGGTGAGCCTTGAGCGCAGGAGGGCCATTGCGGACGCAGTCCCACCAATCCTACCCCAAAGTGACTACCCCGGCCCGGGTAACACGACCGCGGTCATCCCGGAAACCCCTTGATTCCTTGTCTTTGAGAGCCTTCATCCCCCCCACAGGGAAGGGAAGAATGCTTGCGAATCCGCTCTTCAGAAACAAAATCTAGGTCTCTCAGTTCCCGCCTTCCACCCTGAACGGCCCTACCACACGGGGGCATCACTCCGCTGCTCCTCTGAATGTCGGCTCCCTCCTGGAGGAAGGCCTGCCGCCTGTCATGATCAGAAGTCTCGCTACTGCCCTCTTTCTGGGCCTCGCCCATCTGGGTGCGACCCCGGTGATCAGTGAGATCATGTTCCATCCTCCTCACGTTGACGGAGGGGAGGACCCACGCGACGAATGGATCGAGATTCACAATCCGGGGTTCGGGACCATCAGCCTGGCAGGCTGGTCATTGGAGGGAGCCTCCTTCACCTTCCCCGAGGTCAGCATCCCTGGCCAAGGCCACCTCGTGGTGGCGGCCGATGAGGCCGTCTTCCGCGCCCGCTATCCCGAGGTCACAAATGTGACCGGCGGCTGGCAGGAAGGGCTCTCCAATCGCCGTGAAACCATCCGGCTGCTCGACCACACCGGCAAAGAAATTGATCGCGTCACCTACGCCAATGATGGCGACTGGGCCCTGCGCCGACCCGGCCTTGATGACCAGGGACACACCGGGTGGATCTGGGCCAATCCAGCCGACGGCGGCGGCAGGACACTCGAGTTGAGGAATCAGCATTCCCGCAATGACCTCGCCCAGAACTGGGCCCACAGCATCACCGAGGGAGGCACCCCGGGGGCCCCGAACTCGGTCCGGGAGGTCAATATCGCGCCCTTCATTGAGGGCGTCTCCCATCACCCGGCCGTTCCCACCCCGCGGGACCTCGTCCTGATCCGGGCCCGCCTGAGTGATGATCTCTCCTCTGCGGTCCATGGGGTGGTCTACCACCGGGTCTCGGCCCGACCCTCCGGCCCTTTCGCCATCACCCCCATGCGGGATGACGGACTGGGCGGGGACGAGGTCGCCCAGGACAACATTCACACCGCCGTCCTTCCGGCCCGGCCTGAGGGCACGGTGGTGGAGTTTTGCGTGGAGGCGTCCGATCGCACCCAGACCCGGACCTGGCCCGGCCCAACCTCGCCCACGGGAGCACAGGAAGCCAACCTCCTCTATCAGGTCGACAGCGAACGCCCGGCCGACCGGACACCCTTCTACCGCCTCATCCTGACCGCCGAGGAGCTCGATGAGTTCCTCAACATTTCCTTTGCCTCGGAAGAACGGGACACCAACGCCCGCTTCAACGCCACCTTCATCGCCGGCCTGGATGGCGAACTCCAGATCTACTACCGTTGCGGCATGGGGCTGCGGGGATCGGGCACGCGCTCCCGTTATCCCCGCAACCTGAAGATCGAGCTGCCTTCCAACCACTCGTGGCAGGGACTCAATGCGCTGAACCTGAACACCCAGTTCTCCTATAACCAGCTCCTGGGCAGTCTCTTCTACCGCGCCGCGGGTCTTCCCGCCTACGAATCGAAAGCCGTGGCCGTCCGCCTCAACGGGGTCAATCACGCCGCCCCCGAAAATGCGACCATTGCCCAGCCCTTCAACCACCACTTCGGGATGTATGTTCAGAACGAGCCCGTCAACAACCACTACATCCGGCATCACTATCCCCTGGAAACAGAAGGCAACCTCTATCGCATGACGGGGACCGGGACAGGCTGGGACTACTTCCCCGGCAGCAACAACCTGGGAGCGGATTACCACGGCAGCGGCTGGGACAAGGAAAACAACCACTCGATCAACGACTGGTCGGACCTTCATCACTTCATCGGGGTGATGTCCACCGCCTCCGGCCCGGACTATCTCAAACAGGTCGAGAGGGTCATGGACCTGGAGTCCTGGCTGCGCAACCTGGCCGTCAGCACCATTCTGACCAATTCCGAGAACAGCATCTTCACCGGCCGCAACGATGATTACGCCCTTTACTGTAGCCACGACGGACGCTTCAAGCTCATCCCGCACGATCTCGACACCATTCTGGGCACGGGCGACATGACCCCGATCGGAATCGACAACCTGCCACATACTATTCTCGACTTCGTGGAACGGGGGGAAGGCTTCACCCAACTCAAACAACTCTTTCGCAAGCCCAGGGTCCTGCAGCGCTACTACCAGATTCTTTCCGAGCTTCTTCACGGCCCCTTCGAAGCGACCCGTGCCAACCACCTCATCGACGACGCCCTCACCTGGACCCCGGAGAGCACCGCCGAAGCCGCCAAGGAGTTCCTGGCCGCCCGTCGGGCCAACATCCTGAGTTTGATCGAGCGTCCCCTTGAGGCCATCCCCAGCCTGGACGGTCCTGCTGACCTCCCCACATCCCTCGACGGCAGGGCAAGGCTCTACGGCACCTTCAACACCACCCGGGCCACTGCGGTTTTTCTTAATGGGGAAGCAGTCTCCATCGACCATGCCGCCGGAACCTGGTCCCACATGGTCAACACCCTCAATCCAGGAATCAATCGTCTCATCATGGAAGAGCGTGATACCAGACAGAACGTGGTGGCGCGTTCCCATCTCGACATCTTTCATGCCGGCAACCCCGGGACCGTCATACGGGGAGCTCTCACTGCTGATACCACCTTCGACGCTGCAGGGGGGCCGTGGATCATCACTGCCTCTCTCAATGTTCTTCCGGATGTCACCCTCACCATCGAACCGGGCGCCTCCCTGTTCTTCAGGCCCACGGCGGGAATCACGGTCCAGCCGGGCGGCACCCTGCGATGCGAGGGAGCCCCCTATCAGCGCATTCGCCTCAGCCACTATCCCGGTTCCTCCGACATCTGGCAGGGAGTGAGCATCGTGGCTCCCTCGGGGCAGGAATCCCCTAGCGAAAACGTGATCTCCTATACTGACATGGAATACGGAGACGCCCAGGGCGAGGCCATCGAGTTGCGCCGCTCCCAGCTTCTCCTCGATCATGTGACCTGGAAGCACAGCAGTGACACCGTGCTTGAGGTCTACAGCCCTCAACTCGAGGTCCGTGACTGCACCTTTCCACCCGTCCCCACCTCAAAGGCCCTCCAGGGATCCACTCTGCGCGGAAATGATTATCTTATCCTGCGCCGCAATCTCTTCTCCCCGTCCCCGGCCTACAATGACATCATCCTTTTTTCGGGAGCCCACCGGCCCGGACCGATCCTCGCCGCCTATGACAACGTCTTCCCCGGTGCTACCGACGAGTGTTTCGATCTCAACAATTGTGATGCTCATCTGGAGGGGAATATTTTCATGCACGTGCACCTCTTCGAGCCGCGCAACAGCACTTCCAATGCGATTGCTATCAACAACGAATCCAACGTCACGGTGGTTCGAAATATGTTTTACGATGTCGACCACGCCGTCCTGGCCAAGAACGGCGCGGAGTGCACCTTCGAGAACAACACGGTGGCAGAGGCCACCATCGCCGCAATCAATCTCAATGAGCCGCTGCGCCCGAACACCCTTCCAGGGAAGGGCATCGCGATGGACTCGAATCTCTTCCTGGACTGCACCAGGATCTTTGCCCATCCCGACTCGGTTGAAATCTCCGGGCATCGCAATATTATCCCGGCTGCACATCACGCAATCGGTGACGGGAATCTCGATCTCGACCCCTTTCTCACCAATCTCGCGGCGGGCCCCTGGCCCCCGAGCAGCTGGGAACTCCTGCCGGGCTCTCCTGCCCAGGGATCGGGACAGAACGGCCTCGATCGCGGGGCCCTGGTTCCCCGGGGAGCTTCCATCTTCGGTCTGCCCGTGCCCGTCACCCGGCTCGACCACGCCACCCTGAGCGTGGACGGCCCCGGGGTGACCGACTACCGCTTCCGCCTGGTGACCGACGGTCTTCCCGGAGACTGGAGCGGGGATCTCCCCCTGGACGCGCAAATTCAACTCGTCGCCCTTCAACCGGCGACCTATCACATCGAGCTCCTGGCCCGTGACTCCGCCGGAAACTGGCAAAGCGGGAGTGAATCCACTTCTTCCCGCCAGTGGCGGGTCGATCCAGGTTTCCGCTCCCGGGGAGAACTGATCCTCAACGAAGTGGAGGCGCACACCAGTCCAGAGGTCGACCGCGTGGAACTCTACAATCCCGGGGCACAGGCCATGCTGCTTGACGGCTGGTTCCTTACCGACACCCCGAACAAACCACAGAAAGTAGCGCTGACCGGCAGCCTCGCCCCCGGGGCCTACCTCACCCTGGCCGACAACGAGGTCCCCGGTCTCAGCCCCTCCGGGGAAAAGGTGCTTCTCTACCACGGCAACACTCTGGTGGATTCCATCCGCTGGGGCCGACAGATTGCCGGCCACTCTATCGGACGCCATGGCCCTTCGGGCCAGTGGAAGCTCTGCCTTCCTACTCCGGGAGGTCCCAATCAGGCCGTTGGACTTGCCCCGCCGCACCAAATAAAGATCAACGAGTGGCTCTCCGACTCCGAACTGCACTATCTGGGAGAATTCATCGAGCTCTTCAATCCGGGGGATTCCCCTGCAAACGCGGGAGGGCTCTGGCTGTCCAACAGCCTGGACCACCCCGGAAGGCACCAGATTCCCGACCACTCCTACATTCCGGCCCACGGGTTCCTCGTCTTCCACTCCACCGCAAGCGACAGGCCCGCAGCCGACGAATTTCCCTTTAATCTCGACGACTTCCGCCAGTGGCTGGTTCTCACGGCCGCCAACGGAACCACCATCGACCAGATCCGCATCACTTCCCAGCACCCCGATGCAGTGGAAGGGCGCAATCCCGACGGATCTCCCAACGTGGAAACCTTGCCCCTCGGAACACCCGGACGCTCCAACAACCGGGCCCCCCGTATTCACGCGATTTCCACTCTGCTCCCCTTTGAGCACCCGGACTGGCGCTTTCTCGACAATGCCGACCCGGTCAGCGACTGGAAGACCTTCAACTTCGATGACGGCAGCTGGAAAACGGGACCCGCCCCCCTCGGCCGGGAGACCACCGCCCTGATCATTCCCCTGGCCTCTCACAGCGAGAGCATTCCGCCCTTCAACTACCGCCGGGGCAGGAAGAATTACTACTTCCGCAAGACCTTCGAGTTCAGCGGGGATCCCTCGCAAACCTCCCTCTCCCTCGCAACTTACATCGACGATGGAGCGATCTTCTACCTGAATGGACACGAGCTCTTCCGGCATAACGTCCCCGACGGAATCCTTGATGAATCCACCTGGGCTGAAGAGGTCATCACCAACGCCTCCCTCGAGGGTCCCTTCCCCGTGTCCAGTGAGCACCTCGTAAATGGCACCAACATTCTTGCCGCCGTCACCTATCAGGGCAGCCTCACCAGCTCGGATATCGTCTTTGATTGTGAACTCGCCGCCTCCGAATCACTTGTCTCCCCGCCAAATCCCACCGAAGTCGCCCTTCGGGTCCTGCTCGATCACCTCCGCATCACCGAAATCATGTACAACCCTCCCGACGGGAGTGCCGGTGAGTATGTGGAGATCTACAACACGAGCCACGATCTCACGCTCGACCTAACGGGAGTGCGCTTCACGGAAGGCATCGAATTCACCTTCCCGGCACTTACCCTCGAACCTCAGGCGCACATTGTAGTAGTTGCAGACCGGCAGTTCTTCGAACTGATCCACGGGCAGGGCATCAACATTGCAGGCACATTCGAAGACGGTAAATTTCACAACGACGGCGAAAGTGTGGCCCTCACTCTGCCGGCACCGTTCGACGTTCACATCCAGAAGTTCACCTACGACCACGCCTGGCACCCCAACACCGACTCCACCGGCTACTCCCTTGAGCTCCGGGACACCGAGCGGGAACTCGACACCTGGAACGAGAGGTCCGCCTGGGCCCCCTCTTTCGCCCTTCACGGTTCTCCCGGATTCCCCAACGGTGCTTCCTCCTATCATAGCTGGGCCACTACCCTGGGGGTAGGTCTGGGGGATGAAGACGGCGATCTTTTGAGCAATCTCTTTGAATACGCCTTCGGCTTCGACCCCCTTGAGCGGCAATCCGTTCCCATCCTCTTCGAGCAGTTTATTCACCCGCTGGAGGGCTCCTCCACCATCTTCCATATCCCCGCGGTTGCACCGGAGGATATCATCTTTCACATCCAGTCCTCGCTGGACCTGCAAACCTGGACCACCCAGGCCACCCGCACCGCCAACGGCTCCTGGAAGGGCCCGGGCGAAGTTGAGGCGGTGCACGCCGAGGAAGGCCTCGGCATCGTACGGATCCGTCTCCCCGCCGCCCCTGCCCTCTTTACCCGCATGCAGGTGGAAGTCACTGAGACCGCCCAACCCTGACCGCTGCCCCCAGCCCCAGGGGCGCGTCGTTCCGGGTGCCGTTCTTCAGGCCAACTCTCCCGATTCGTTTTCCCCTCCGGGGATGCCGGAGGGGGCCGTATCCCCGTGCGGAACCGGAGCGAGATCCGTCCCCCCAAGGGCCTTCCGGCAGACATCTTAATTAATCTCGTCCTCGCATGGGGCCGCTTTGCCAGTCATTCTCCCCTCCTCCGGCGACCACCGCCAATATTCGCCATGAACAAACCTGTCTTGCCTGCTCTCGCCCTCTCCCTCGCGCTCCTGGCCTGCTCCAATCCCGCACCGGCCGCCGACGACCGTCCCAATATCATTCTGATCATGTCCGATGACATGGGCTTCTCGGATATCGGTTGTTACGGCGGGGAAATCAATACCCCCACCCTCGATCACCTGGCAGCCAACGGCGTCCGCTTCACCCAATTCTACAATACCGCTCGCTGCTGCCCGACCCGTGCCACCCTCCTCACCGGACTCTACGCCCACCAGGCGGGAGTCGGGCACATGATGGGCAACTACGGCATTCCCCAATACCAGGGCGAGCTCAACCGCAACTGCCTCACCATCGCGGAAGTTCTTAAACCCGCCGGCTACCGCACCTACATGTCCGGCAAGTGGCACGTCACTCCCTACAAGGCCGGGGAAGTCGCCAACCCCAACACCTCCAACTGGCCGCTCCAACGGGGTTTCGACCACTTTTACGGCACCATTCACGGAGCGGGATCCTTTTTTGATCCCAACTCCCTGACCCGCGACAACCGCTATATTACGCCGGCCAATGATCCCGACTACCAGCCCGATACCTTCTACTACACAGACGCCATCTCCGACAATGCGGTTCGCTACATCAGGGACCACAAGCGGGAAGCGGACGGACAACCCTTCTTCATGTATGTCGCCTACACCGCGGCCCACTGGCCCATGCACGCCCTTCCCGGCGACATCGCCAAGTATGAGGGCAAGTACGATGGAGGCTACACGCCCACCCGGAAGACGAGGGTCGCCAAGCTCAAGGCCCTCGGCCTCCTCCCCGACCACTGGGATGTCGTGCCCCAGATTGGCAACTGGGAATCCGTCAAGCTGAAGGAATGGGAGTCGGCCTGCATGGAGGTCTACGCCGCCATGGTCGACAACATGGACCAGGGAATCGGCCGCATCGTGAAGGCTCTGGAGGGGGCCGGGCAACTCGACAACACCCTCCTCCTCTTTTTCCAGGACAACGGCGGCTGTGCAGAGGGCTTCGGCCGCGGCAAGGTGGTCGGGCCGGTCAAGCGCCCCGCCAAGCCCACTCTGCCGCCCATGGGCAAGGACGAACTGCAGACCCAGATGGTCCCGCCCAAGAGCCGCGAGGGATATCCTCTCCGGCGCGGGGACGGCGTCCTCCCCGGACCTCCCGAGACCGAAGTGGGCTATGGCCGCAACTGGGCCAACGTCTCCAACACCCCTTTCCGCGAATACAAGCACTGGGTCCACGAGGGCGGGATCTCCACCCCCCTGATCGCACACTGGCCCAAGGGGATCAAGGGCCGGAACCGGTGGTTCAAGACCCCGGCCCACCTGATCGATCTCATGGCCACCTGCGTCGACCTCGGCCGGGCCAAGTATCCCGCCCGGAAAAAGGACAGGAAAATCATCCCCATGGAGGGAATTTCCCTCCGCCCGGCCTTTGAGGACACCGCCCTCAAGCGCGGCCGACCGATCTACTTCGAGCACGAGGGCAACCGCGCAGTCCGGGACGGCAAATGGAAACTGGTCGCCAGGGGCGTGAAGGGACCCTGGGAACTCTACGACATGGAAAAGGACCGCACCGAGATGCACAACCTCGCCGCCAGGCACCCCGAGGTCACCTCCCGGATGACCGCCCAGTACGAGCAGTGGGCCAAGGAGCGCGGGGTGGTGCCCTTCGGTTCGTGGCGCCAGGCCCGGGCCCGGCAAAAGAAGTGAACGTTACTGCTGCGATCCGATGATCCTGGCATAGAGTTCATCCTGCCCGTCCACGGGCAGGACAAGGGTGCCTGCCCCGTTGTCCTGGGAAAATACTGCTTCGGGTGCGGGGCTCCAGTTCTGGAGATCGGTCGAGGTTTCCAGTCCGTAACTCCACCCGTCCTGCGCGACAAAGCCCACCGTCAGGTCCCCCCCGACCACTCTGATCTCCAGGGGCCCAACCTCCGCGGGCCTGGTGATGGGTCCGACATCGAAGGAGAACCACGCCACTCCGCCAGCCGCGTCCGCGCCGTCAAGCACCGCAGTCGCCGAGCCCACGACATCAAGACCATCGGAGAAGTTGAGAACGATCTCCCCGGAGTCGCCCCCACCGGCCACAGCAAAACCGGAAGCCCCGAAGGTGGTGTTGTATGCGCTGACCGCAACGTAGTAGGTCCCTTCCGCCAGGCTTTGAACAACCAGTTCGCTCTGGAGTCCACCTCCCGCATCATCGTTGTTATCAAGGAGGTTGCCCGCGGCATCATAGAGGCCCATTTCGGTGTCTCCCGGGGCCGAGCCGAAGGTGTCAAGGGTGAGGACACTGGTATCGGCCACGCTGATCCCGAGATCATCCGCGGTCGGCGTGACCACGACGGGCGGCGCTGCTTCGATTTCGAAGAAGAACCACGCCACTCCGTCAGCCGCATCCGCGACGTCAAGGGAAGCAGTCACCGAGCCCACGACATCAAGACCATCGGAGAAGTTGAGAACGATCTCCCCGGATTCTCCCCCACCGGAAACATCAAACCCGGAAGCCCCGAAGGTGGTGTCGTATGCGCTGACGGCAACGTAGTAGGCCCCTTGATTCAGGTTTTGAACAACCAGTTCGCTCTGACCTCCCCCTCCCGCATCATCGTTTTCAGCAAGGAGATTGCCCACGGCATCATAGAGACCCATTTCCGTGTTTCCAATCTCCGAACCGGAGGTGTCAAGGGTGAGGACACTGGTATCGTCCCCGAGGATTCCGAGATCATCCGCAACCGGGATGACAGGCAGGACTCCGATTTCGAAGGTAAACCACGCCACTCCCCCAACACCATCCCCACCGTCAATGGAAACAGTCCTCGAGCCGACGACGGCACCGCCATCGGAGAAGTTGAGGAGGATCTCTCCGGAATTGTCCCCGCCAGAAACGTCAAAATTATCACCGAACGCAGTGTTGAATGTACTGACCGCAACGTAGTAGGTCCCTTCGGGCAGGCCGAGCATCAGTTGGCTCTGGACTGTGCCTTGCGCGTCATCGTTGTTATCAAGGAGCTCGCCCGTGGCGAAATAGCACGCCATTTCCGTGTCCGACCAAGCTGAGCCGAAGGTATCCAGGAAGACGAGACCGCTACCGTCCCCGATGATCCCGAGATCGACCGCAGTAGTCGGCGTGTTCAATACGAACTCACTGAGGTCCAGGGTGAAGTCGAAGGTAGCGCTCACCCCCGTACCATAAGCATCGACACTCAGGTAGTAGGTCCCAGCAGAGAGAACACCAAAAGATGCCGTCTGGGGCACAACACCGTCGAGATAGGCCGAGGCCAAGGCTCCGGTGGCCCTCCGAAACCCGGCGTTGTCGGCGGTCTCCAGGCTATCGAGAAGGAAGGTATCGGGATCGCCAACAATTGCGTCGGAGGTCAACGTCACCACCAGATCCTCATCGATGGTAAACTGGTAGACCCACTCGTTACTTTGCCAGCTAGTTGATTCTGAGGTATAACCCTGGGCGTTGTCTGCACCAGCAGCGGTGTCTCCCACCAAGCTAACTGCGCCAACTCCGAGCGTTCCAAGATCCTCGTTCACAACCAGTCCGGGGGCCTGGGCGCCGGGATCGGTGGGATCGGTGGGATCGGTCCCTCCAAGAAACTCCTCCAGGTTGGTCTGTCCGTCTTCGTCGAAATCCTCATTCTCGAACCAGTAGAGCTCACCGAAGTAATCGAATTCCCACTGGTCGGTCATCCCGTCCTTGTCGACGTCGGTAACCGAGGTCGAGAAGTAGTTGTCGAAAGTGGCATCCGCGGCTCCCGAATCGGTCGAGGAGATGCAGACAAGCCCGCAGGATCCCGAGGGATAAGAGAGGTCGAACCCCGGCACCCTGACGAGCGGGTTCTCAAGGTCGTCGATCGCAAAAATCTCCCCGCAGAGCTGCCCCTCGAAGGTCTCCGCATCAAAAAATCCCTGGAGCACAAAGCGGTAACTTTGCCCTGGCACGAGAGTCACGGGCGAGGAGCTCAGGGTGGTGGTCTGCTCCCCGGTTACCACCGAAAGGTAGGCGCCCTCCGGACCAGTGTCGTAGGTGAAGGCGTAGCCGTTGGTCGTTCCCAAACCTACCGAGCGCAGGGACCCCAGCAATCCGATGTCCTGGCTCAGGGCGGGGTCCCAGTCCACAAGATCCACCTCCACCCGGAAGGCCTCGTAGACGGTACCTTCCTGACCGGATCCGGCCCGACCAGCGCCCAGCTGCTCGGGACTGGGTGAAGCCGCGGATTGGATCCGGTAGCTGTTGCCGTTCGGAAACGAGAAGGTCGCCGGGGCCCCCAAGTCCTGCAATGGCAGGTAGCGCGACCAGCCTGCGTCGTTGCCGTCGTTGAAATCATCCTCGATGACCTGGGCCGCCAAGGGCAGCGCGCCAAGAACAAGGGCCGCGCAAAGAAGGAGAAGCGGATTAATGGCAGGGTATTTCATGGGCTTTATGGCAGGGTGTTTCATGGGCTTTATGGCAGAGAGCTCGGTGACAAGCAAACGGTTTACTCCGGAGCTTCCTTCAGGTTCCGACTTACGAATGCCAGGTAATGTTTCCAGTCCCCGGGAGTCACATCGTGTTTGCCGGTCCGGAGGTGATACCCCGTCACCCTCCCGACACTCCGATCCGGAGCGGGGTGACTGGTGACCCCGAGGGAAGACTTGTGGTAGAGATCGTAAACCGGCTGGGCGTGAAGCACGCTGAGAAATTCGCCCCTGGGATCGGCCCAGCGATCCTCGGTGGCACTGGCCACGTAAACCGCCCGGGGAGCGATGAGGGCAAGCAGCTGATGCTGGTCGAAGGGCAGGGCCTTTTCATTCTCATTGTACTTCTTGAAGTTGCCATTGAACCAGTGGGGGAAGGACCGGTTGATGCGGCCTACCGTCTCGCCATAGGCCCGTTTGCTCAGGGCTGCTCCTCCGCAACCGGAATTGTTGGAAATCACCACCTTGAAGCGCTGGTCGGTCGCCCCGGCCCAGAGCGAGGTCTTGCCCAGTCGCGAGTGCCCGATCACCGCAACCCGTTTTGCGTCAACCTCCTCAATCTCCTCCAGCGTATCAAGAAGACGGCTCAACCCCCAGGCCCAGGCCGAGACGGTCCCCCATTCATCAGGCTTTGGCTCTCCCTTGGTGAAGAGCGGATGCACCCCGTTCTTCCATCCATCGTGAAAATCAGGATCGATATTGCCACAGCAGGCGGTGGCTACCGCGAAGCCCGCATCCAGGATCATCCCAACGGGCCAGCGTCCCGTCTCGCTCCCCCGCAAAGCCTCTGCCTGTGCCCTGCGGTCTTGCCCCTTCCGGGACCCCACCACGTAACCCAGTTCCGGGGTGATTCGCGGGTCCTTCTCGACGCACTGGTTGCCACGGAAGTTCAGTCCGAGAAAGGCGGGCACCGGCCCTTTCACATTCTTCGGCAGGTAAAGAAGCATCCGGACCTGCGGTCCCTTGCCCTCCACGAAACTCACGAGGTATTCTCGGCGAATGGCCTTCCCCCCGACCGCGTCGGGAACTTCCTTGTCGAGGACCACCTTGAACCCTGCCGGTTTGCCGACCGGCATGCGCCCGTACATCTGCTCCTCGATGAGTTTGAGAGTGGCCGGACGACCCTTCTCTTCCCACTCCCTGGCTGACCTGATCCTGCCGCCTCCCGGCAGGGCGAGCGGATCCGGGAGCTTGATACCGGGCACCTTGCCCTCGTCATAGTTGGCCACGTATTTCTGTCCCTCGGCTGCCCCCCCCAGCCCGGCGAGCACAGTTGCAAGCAGGGTGAAGCGAGCAAGTTGCATACTGGCACGCTAGCGCGGCCCCGGATCCGGGGGCAAGCAGGAATCCCCCCATCCCCTCCCCGCAGAAACGACCATCCTCCCGGCTCCCGCCCACAGGGTGAACTTGCGCAAGCTCCCCCGAAAGCCGCTACCGCTCGGTGGAAAGTGTCCAGCTGTCGGTGCGGAAGAGCGAGGCGGGCAGCCCCGCGGCATTGACCAGGTTGGCTCCCTCCGGGTTTGAGGCCCAGGCGTAACGAACCGCCACCGGCTCGGGAACCTCCTCGCTGGAAACCAGCACCGCTTCGCCATCAATCACGGCCTTGCCCCAGTACCACACCTGGTCCTTGCCCGCGATTTCGAAGCGCCCTGGCTCCCCGCCATCAGAGGTCTTCACCCCTTCCGCATATTCGAAGGAGATGCGAACCTTGCTGCCTTCGACCTTGAAATCCCGGTAGAGGGGCCCGCTGACCACCACGTCCTTACGGCCATACTCGTTGGCAAGAGCCCAACGCGCCAGGCGTTCGCCGACATCTTTCTTGTTGCGGGGGTGGATGTCTCCGGCCGCTCCAATATCGTTGATCACGGCCATCCCGGTATTGGGCAACCGCAACGCAAGCCGCTGCGCATTCTGCAGTTCCGCCCACGAACTCGCCTGTCCGGGCCTACCGGTCGGCCTCCGAAAATTGGCCAGTTGCACGAAATAAAAGGGCAGCTCCCTCTTCCACTGCTTGCGCCAGTCCTGGATGAGAAGAGGAAAGATCGTTTCATACTCCTTGGCGCGACCTGCATTGGACTCCCCCTGGTACCAGATTGCCCCTTTCATGGCATAACCCGCCCAGGGATGAATCATTCCGTTGTAAATGGCCCCCGGGCGCTTCGGACTCAGGGCCGGGGGACTGGGCTTCTGGGGTTTCCGGGGGAGCTTCTTTCTCTTCTTGGGATCTTTTTCCGCCCGGTTGGCTTTCCGGATATTCTCCCAGCCTTCCAGTTTTTTTTCGTACTGCGCCACGGCCCGGCCCAGATCGAAACGCCTCGTCTCGGCCTCCAGCTTTTGGACGAGGGCCCGCCCTTCCGGCTTGCTCATCAACGTTTCCCGGCTCGTGAAAGCCTCCGATGGCTTGCCGCCCCACGCCGTGCGGATAATCCCTACCGGAACTCCCACCTCAGCATGCAGCTTCAGTGCGAAGTAGTATCCCACCGCCGAAAACTTGCCGGCATTCTGCGGGGTGGTCACGTTCCACTCGCCTCCCACCCGCCGCCGTGGACTGGCCGCCGTTACCAGGTCCGTCAGGAACATTCGGATGGCGGGATGGTCCGCCCTGGGAATATCCTGCTTGGCCCGCTCAGTGGACGAAAGTGCCCACTGCATGTTGGACTGCCCCGAGGCCATCCACACCTCCCCCACCAGCAGGTCGGACACTCTCAAACGGCCGCTCTCCGTTCCCGTCACCTCGAGGACCTGGCCGCTTGCACTGGCCTTGAGAGCATCGAGCTCCACCCGCCAGTTTCCCTTGTCGTCCGCTGTCGTCTGCTTTGACTGCCCCGCAAAGGTCACGTTAACCAGCTCCCCGGCCTTGCCCCAGCCCCACACAGGCACCGCCTCTTCCCGCTGCAACACCGCGTGGCGGCCGAACATAGCAGGCAGTTCGATCCCTGAAACCACGGGCACTTTCAGGCACAGGACGGCGGGGATCAGAAGCGCTGAGTGCATTCTCATCGCCTCCGCCTACGTTCGTCTGTCCCCCTCTCGATCACAAAACGCCTCTAATTAAGACAACCAAAGGATTAATCTCGATATTTTTAAGCTGCACGCCTCGTTTTTATTACGCTAGTCTTAACCCGATATGAGCTTATCGAACAGACGCCGTTTTATGGCACAAACCGCCGCCGCCGGGGCTGCCCCCCTGATCATCGGCACGAAATCTTCCGCACAAGTCAAGGGAGCCAACGACCGGCTCCGGATCGCCGTCGCCGGATTGAACGGTCGCGGAGGCTCGCACATCGGGGGCTTCGGCGGCATCAAGGGTGTCGAAATTGCCTACGTAGCGGATCCTGATGCCAATGTCCGTGACCGCCGACTCAAGGATGTCCAGGGCAAGGGACACAAGAACTGCAAGGCCGTGGCCGACATTCGGGAAGCCCTTGAAGACCCCGACGTGGACGCCATCTCGGTGGCCGCTCCCAACCACTGGCACTCCCTCATGACCATCTGGGGAGCTCAGGCGGGCAAGCATGTCTACGTCGAGAAGCCCATGAGCCACGATGTCGAGGAAGGGCGCGTCGCGGTGGCGGCCCAGAAGAAATACGGCGTCGTCATCCAACACGGCACCCAGCGTCGCAGCGATGGCAACATCGCAGGCCTGCACGAAATGATCAAGGAAGGCACCTGGGGCAAGCTCAAGATCGCCTACGGCTACTGCTGCAAGCCACGCGGAGGCATCGGCAACAAGGGGGCGTCTTCTCCGCCGGAGAACCTCGACTGGGATCTCTGGAAGGGACCCGCTGTCATCGATCAATTCCACCCCAACTTCGTTCATTACAACTGGCACTGGTTCTGGAAGACGGGCAATGGGGATCTCAACAACCAGGGCACCCATCAGCTCGACGTCGCCCGCTGGGCCATTGACAACGACCAGACCCATCCCGTCCGGGCCATGGCCATTGGTGGCCGCTTCCAATGGAAGGACCAGGGCGAGACTCCCAACAGCATGTTCGGGATCGCCCAGTACCCCAACGGTCAGTACTGCTTCTTCAACGTGCGCAACGTCAACTACAACGGCTACCAGCGTCAGGTGAAGAACGAGTATTACTTCGAGGATGGTGGCCGCATCATGTCCGACACCAACCCGCAATACTTCAAGCCCGGCAGCGACAAGGGTGAGAAAATCAAGGTCAAGGGCGGCAAGGTCACCCCGGGTGGCAACTGGGCCAGTTTCGTGGCTGCCTGCCGTGCCAATGATCCCAAGATGGCGAACGGGGACGTGCACGACGCCCACTATGGGTGCGTCCTGGGCCACCTCATGAACAACTCCTACCGCCTCGGCAAGAAGGTCCCCTTCAACAAGAAGGCCGGTCGCTTCGGCGACAACAAGGACGCCGCGGAACACTTCGGCACTCTCCACGATATCATGGAGAAGGGTTGCAAGATCCCCGTCGACAAGGAGAACTACATCGTCGGCCCCTGGCTCACCTTTGATCCGAAGACCGAGCAACACACCGGCGAACACGCGGCCGAAGCCAACGCCCTCCTCAAGGATCCCAACAACAAGGGCTTCGAAGTCCCCGACGCAGCGAAGGTGTAGCTCATGGCGGCCCCGGACCGGGTCAGTCCCTGACGACCGTCGTTCGAGAAGGCATTCAAAAGCGCGGGAGGACACTCCCGCGCCTTTTTTTGTCCTGCCTGCGAGGTTCTACCGCCTGACCGGCCATTCCCGCGACTCCGTGCGGGAGCCATCCATCAACTTCCGCATCGTCTCCACCATGTCGGGATGAACGCCCGCCACATCGGTCGCTTCCCCCGGGTCCGCATCCAGATCATGGAGCCGCAGCGGATTGCCGGTTCCTGCCCGGATCGCTTTCCAGTTCCTCCACCGCACCGCCTGCTGGAATCCGCGCTCGTGGAACTCCCAGTAGAAGTGCCGGTCCCTTTGCGCAAGCTGCTCTCCCACCAGGACGGGCCACACGTCGATTCCGTCGAGGCCTTCAGGGCATTGTTCCCCGGCCATGCAGGCGAAAGTCGGGAGCACGTCGGCAAACCACCAGGGCTCCTCACTCACCCGGTCCACCGGGACAGTCCCTTTCCAGCGCACGATCATCGGTACGCGCAACCCTCCCTCGGCGAGATCCCGCTTGCGACCCCGGAGGGGCCCTGAGCTGTCAAAGCGTCCCTCCCACCGCTCGGCCGCCCCGTTGTCGGAGCAGAAGAAGACCACCGTCTTCTCGCTGAGGGAAAGTTCGTCCAGCAGGTCGAGCAGGCGCCCCACATCACGATCGAGCCGGGAAACCATGGCAGCATGCGACATCTCGTTTTTCTTCCACCCCCGGCCCTTGTAGCCATGGTTCCCTGGGGGGAACTGGTACCTGGAGTGGGGCACGCAATAGGGAAGGTAGAGAAAGAACTTCCGGTCGTGGTTACGGCGCACGAAGTCGAGCGCGAATTCCGTGAAGAGATCGTGCGTGTATTGCTCTTCCCCGCCTCCGTTATTGCCCGGGAGAACCACCTTCTCGCGGCCGCGCCAGAGGTAGTCGGCATAGTGGTTGTGGGCACGTCGCTGGTTGAGGAAACCAAACCAGTGATCAAATCCCTGTGCGTTGGGATGCCCGGTGGTGCCCGGTTCCCCCAGTCCCCACTTACCGGTCATCCCGGTGAGGTAGCCCGCTTCCTTGAGTACCTCGGCAACCGTGACATCCCCGGCCCGCAGAGGAACGCGGCCCCTCCCTCCTCCCAGGCCCTTCACCCCGCCCACCCCAAAGTTGCCCCGGACGGTAGTGTGTCCGGTGTGCTTGCCGGTCATGAGGACGCTGCGCGAGGGGGCACAAACGGTGGCCCCCGCGTAACACTGGGTGAACCGGGTCCCCTCCTTCGCCATCCGGTCCAGCCGCGGGGTCCGGATCACCTTCTGCCCGTAGCACCCCAGATCTCCATAGCCAAGATCGTCCGCCATGATGAAGATGAGATTCGGCGTGTCCGCCGGACGGTCGGCAGCAGGGGCTGCCCCCGGTAACCAGGAAAGAGCAGAGAGGACCAACGCTCCTCGCAAGCGGGAATTCATGAGACCGAAACCGTTCCAGATGCTCCTCGACCTGGCGATGTCAAATCCCGGCAAAATCCACGCTATCGGCTCCCGGGGCAGAGGCCGTCTCCCCGCCGCAACCGGGCAACAAGCGAAGCAGGAGAATTGATCCCTACCGGACCACGCGCAAGCGGAGGAAGTACTTCTCCCCGAAGGTTCCTCCGTCCGGCTGGCTCATCTCAAAGCCAAGATGGGATAATCCGGGGCGTCTGCCCTGCAGTGTTCCTGCAAATGAAGCGTTGAGTGTTTCCCAGCTGTCCGGCTCCATCGTGGGAGACCCTTCGACCGTGTAGACGAATCCACGCGCCTGGGCGGAGTTCAGGATCTCGAAGGATGCGAAAAGCCGGCGCTCCCCCTCCGGCGTCATCGTCACATGGGCAGTCAGTCCCCCATCGGCGGCGACACTGAGGGCGTCACGCTCATCGTAAACCACCCAGAATTCGGGAGCTCCTGCCGCCGTCCCGTCGAAACTGTCCGCTGCCCGCTCCCCGGCCCCGGAGATGAGCAGCCCGATCGAATTGCCCGCGGCCCACTCTTCCCGGTGAACAACCTCTTCCACCACGGCCGCCAATTCCGGGGAGCTCAACTGATGCCCGATTCCCGTCCAGGGCACGACATGCCAGAGAGCACTGGCAGCCGTTCGCGGCCGGCTACTCAATCCTCCGATCTCTTCCGTGAAGAACCGGGTCTGGTTGCTCAGATCCGCGTAGACGGTCCACTCCGCCGGATCCATTCCAAGCAGTGCCGGCCTCATCACGAAAAAAGATGACAGAATGGTGGCATCACGGGGAACCCGGACATCCCGGAACCGCAGGCCAAACCAACTGGCTTCCGGCGAGGTGATCCCCACCGTTGAGGAATGGAGATCTACTATTCCCAGACCCGATTCCACCGCATCGTCTTCCGCCTGGAGCAGCGGAATCCGCACATAGCGAAGCGACCCGGGCGTGGCCGGCAGCACCTCCCTGGTTGTCACCGGGCTCCGTCGTTCACCCCCCCTCCACACGCTGAACGCCTTGATTGTCGTCGGGGCCCCGATGTCGATCGGCCCGCCATAGGCGGGACTGGCTGGGGAGGGTTCCGAACCATCCAGGGTGTAGTGCACGGTGGCGTCCGGGACATTGGGCTGGGCGATCAGATGGGCCTGCACCTTCCCGCGGGTCCGCTCCGAGGCTACAATCGCCGGACCGAAGGGGCACCAGGGATCGCTCAGGGGGAGCCGGGGCGCCACTTCCCCACGCTTGATGAGCTGGAACTCATCCCGAACCACGCCTTCCTCATTCAGCATGATCACCTTCATGGTGTCCCCTTCCAGGTCCATGAGGACCGACCCCCCCTCCTTGAGGGAAATGCGGTGGACCGGGGAGAGCCCGAAGGAAAAACCCGAACCGTGCCCATGGCCGGACACAACCGCCACCGTCCCCCCGTGAGGATGGAGATGGGCACTCTTGAGGTAGGATCCGTCTCCGTCCGCATTCCCGTCCCCATCATCCAGGATCACCCCGAAGGGATCGGTGGGCGTGGCGTAGGCCCGGTCGAGCAGCATGGAGCGCTCGTAAATGTGCGAATGCCCGGCCAGGACCATATCAACCCCGTGATCCTCCAGAATCGGCATCATCACTCCACGCATCTCGATCAGTTGGTCCTCAAGGTCGCTGTGATGGGAGCCCTTTGAGTAGGGGGGATGGTGCCAGAAGGCGATGAGCCACTCCGAATCGTTCCGGGCCAGGTCCTGCCGGAGCCAGGTCGCCATTCGGGCCGCCTCTCCCCGGGCCTCGTCATGGCTGTTGAGACAGACGAAGTGGATGGGCCCGAAATCAAAGGAATAATAGGCCTCGCTGCCGGATGGAACCCCTCCTGCTTCTCCGTCTGTGGGAAGAACATAGGCGTCGTAATAGGGGCCGATCCCAAGCATGCCGTCGGAGGTGCGCCCCTCGTGGTTCCCCATGGTGGCCCAGGTCACCGTGTTGGAGATCGTTCCGGCATAGACATCAAAGAAGTTGGCCTGGAACTCGGAATCCGTCCCGTCATCGTAGGCCATGTCCCCGAGATGGACGAAGGCATCGAGCCGCCGCCCGTCCGCTGCCACGTAGGCCTTCATGGCATCGTAGACGTTCCTCTGAATGATCCCTCCGTTTCCCGTGTCCCCCATCACCCAGAAGCGCAGGGGTCTGCCCGGCTCGACCCGCGGCTGGGTGTGAAAGAAGGATTCTTCCGTGCCTCCCGCCAGAAGGGTGTCCCCGTCGAACACCCCGTAGTAGTATTTCGAATCAACCGCCAATCCACTGACTGTTGCCTCAAACTGATAGATGCCCTTCGGCGTGCTCTGCCCCAGTCGGGGGACCTCCGGCAGCCCCTTCATCTCAGGGCTGACACGCATGAAGATCTGCTCGACCGGCACGCCCTGGTTGAGATTGCCCGGCGCCGGTCCGTAACGCACCCTCGGGGCAATCGACTGGTCGGTCCGCCAGGCCACGACACTCGAACTGCGGGTGGTCAGTTGGATGTAGGGGTCTCGAATCACTTCGCCCCGGGCAGGTGATTCACCCATGCCGCACACGAGACCGAGCACAAGGAAGGGGGAATGGGCGCGAACCATGGATCGGGGGTATCGACCAAGGGTGCCACTCCGGATCTTTGCCATCCAGAAAGAAATCGATCTCGCGCAGACGGCCCCCACCATCAGCCCTTCCCGCTCCCCGAATCTCCCGGACGCCGATGCATGGTCCAGCCGGTGAACCCCAGGAGGACAGAGACGAGCGGGCAAAGGAGGTTGAAGAACGCGAAGGGCGCGAAAAGGTGCGGGCCCACCTTGAGCGCTCCCAGCATGGTGGCTCCGCAGGTGTTCCAGGGGATCAGCGGAGAGGTTATCGTTCCCGCGTCCTCCAGGCACCGGGAAAGGTTCCTGGCTTCCAGTCCGGCCTCGTCGTAGGCCTCCTTGTACATCCGGCCCGGCAGGATGATGGAGAGGTACTGGTCCGCTGCCAGTAGATTGACCCCAAGCGAGGATGCCAGGGTGGCGAGCACCAGTCGCCCGGTATTGATCGCAAACCGCATGACGGCCTGCACGATCACTCGCAGCATTCCCGTGCTCTCCATCAACCCCCCGAAGGACAATGCGCAAAGGAGCAGTCCAATGGTCCAGTACATGCTCTCCAAGCCGCCCCCCGAGAGGAGTTCGTCGAGGCTGGCAACTCCCGACTTCAGCTCGTAACCGCTTTCCAGCACCGCCACGAGACGGGTGGCTGACTCTCCCTGCACGGTGAGCGCCAGAACCGTTCCCACCGCGCCGCCTGCCAGGATGGCGCCCAGGGCCGGCATGCGAAATACGAGGCACATAATCACGCTGAGAGGAGCCACCAGCAGCACCGGCGAGAGATGAAACTTCTCTTCGATGGTTTCCAACAAAAGCTCGATGTGCCCGTCATTCGTCTCGCCCCCCGCTCCCATTCCCAACAGGGCATAGATCCCCAACGCGATCACCATGCTGGGCACAGTGGTCCAGAGCATGTGGCGGATATGCTCGAAGAGGGGAACCTCCGCCACCCCGGCCGCCAGGTTGGTGGTATCGGAAAGCGGGGAGAGCTTGTCGCCGAAATAGGCTCCCGAAACAATCGCGCCAGCCGTCATGGCCCTGGAGATCTCCAGACCTTCTGCCACTCCGATCAGAGCCACCCCGATCGTTGCCGCGGTGGTCCACGAACTGCCTGTCACCACCGAAACCAGCCCGCAGATCAGACAGCACGCAACCAGGAAGACTTCAGGAGAGAGGAGCCGCAATCCGTAGGCAACGAGCAGAGAAACAACCCCGCCCGCCAGCCAGGATCCAATCAGAATCCCGATCGAAAGCAGGATCAGGATGGAGGGAAGACCAATGGAGATGCCTTTGACAATTCCCTCCTGCAGAGCCTTCCAGCGGTAGCCCAGTGTCCGGCCGATAAGCACCACCACCACACTGCCGGCGATGAGGGGAAGATGCGGCGAGGCCCCCAGCAGCGGAATGGCCAGTCCCAGAATCGTCATCACCACCGCGACCGGAACCAGTGACAGCACGAGGGAGGGTGAGCGCGGGTGATCGGTCATGAGCAAGGCCTCCGGAAGGGCCGCCTTCCTGCAGGGCACCACCGGGGCAGACCGGTGGCGAGCCAAAAGGGCTCCCCAGGGCCCTCATGAGGCGGCTCTGGAAAAAATGAGTCGTTGAGCCCCGGGACCCGTCACGAGTTTCCATGGCGGAGGGGAGCGTTGATTAATTTCGCCGAACAAATGCCTGTCCCTGTCCGGCATTGGAACTGGACACGCCCCCCGTCCCGGCCTTACTTCGCAGGGCATGTGCAGATCCCTCGTCTTTCTCCTTTCCTGCCTGAGTTCGCTTGCCTTGGCGGTGGCCCAGACTGAGCCCCAGCCCAGCCCCGCGCCCGCCGAAGACACGCCCGCTGAAGAGGCCCCCGCCGAAGAGAGCGAGGAAGAGCTGGCTACGAGTGAAGACGCCGGGCCCAGCGAGGAAGAACTGGCTGCCCTCGAAGAGGCCGCCAGGAAGGCCTCCCAGGAAGAACTGGTGCGCCTGGCGAAAGCGGCCGCCGAACGCGAGTCGGCCAAGGGAGAAAAACACGCCATCCTCGTCACCAGCAGGGGCCGCGCCTACAAGAAGGTGGTCATCAAGGGCGTGGACGAGGTCGGAGTGAAAATCACCCACGAGTACGGAACAGCCCGCATCAAGTTCCCGGAGCTTCCCGAAGAGTTCCAGGCCCGCTTCGGCTACGATCCCTCCCGGGCCCAGGATCTCCTTGCCCGCGAAAAGAGCCTCGAATCCGCACGCGAGCGGGCCTCCATTGCCGCCTTGCGGGCCAATGCCGGACTGCCGGGCACCACCGCCACCCGTCCCACTACAACCAGGACGAAGACAACCCGCCCGAAGACAACCAAGCCAAAGACAACCAAGCCAAAGACAACCAAGCCCGCTGCGGCCGCTATTGAGGCCCCCTCCAACAACGTGGAAGTCCAGGGCATGGTGGCCAAGATCGCGGAGCTGGAACAGGTCATCGCCAAGCACAGACCGGAAGCGGAGGCCCTTGAGGAGAAAGCCTCCGAGATCCACGACCAGGCCTTTAAGGGGATCGGCGGCACCGGGGGGGACCCCAAGGTGAGCCAGAAGAAACTGGCGGAAGCCAAAACCTGGCAGGACAAGGCCGACGCCGTCTACAATGAGATCTCTACCGCCCGCGTCGAGATCGGCCAACTTCGCCGTAAGATCAAGCTGATCGAGCGGAACAGTAAGAAGAAGTAACGGCATCCCCGGGATGCGCACCGTGGCCGATCCGGAAGAGCCTCCTTCTTCAGCAAATGAAACGCCGCCATTTCCTATCCAGTTCGGCCAGTGCCCTCGCTGGGGCCCACCAGGCCTCCGGCGCAGAACCCGCCGAAACTCCAGGCAAGCATCCCAACATCGTTTACCTCTTCTCCGACCAGTGGCGCACGATGGACCACGGCTACATGGGCAACGCCGAAGTGCGTACCCCCAACATCGATCTCCTGGCCGACCAGAGTGTCAATTTCACCAATGCGGTTTCCGGTATTCCGGTCTGCTGTCCGCACCGGGCCTGTCTTCTCACCGGCCAGTACCCCCTTTCCCATGGGCTCTTTCTCAACGATCTTCGTCTCAACACCAGGGCCACCTCCTTCGCCCAGGCCCTGGGCGGAGCCGGCTACGACACGGGCTATATCGGGAAATGGCATATCGATGGCACGGGTCGTTCAGCTTACATCCCCCCGGAACGGCGCCAGGGCTTCGACTACTGGAAGGTGCTTGAGTGCACCCACAACTACAACCAGTCCCGCTACTACGGCAAAACGGGACAGGACCCCAAAGTGTGGAAAGGTTACGACGCCTACGCCCAGACCAAGGACGCGGTGGCTTATATCAAGAACCACGCAACCCGGCCCGCCGGGAGCCGGAAACCATTCGGGCTCTTCCTCTCGTGGGGACCCCCTCACGCTCCCTACCGAACCGGCCCCACCAAGTGGCTTGACCGCTACGACAGCCGGAAGCTCACTCTGAGGCAAAACGTGCCTCCGCAGCTGGGCAAGCAGGCCCAGTCCACCTACGCCGGCTACTACGCCCACTGCAGTGCGCTCGACGAATGCGTCGGCTGGCTTGTCGAGGCCCTCAGGGAGAGCGGCCAACTGGAGAACACCATTCTAGTCTACACTTCGGACCACGGCGACATGTTGCACTCGCGGGGACAACTGAAGAAGCAACGGCCCTGGGACGAGTCCATCCGCGTCCCGTTCCTCGTGCGCTGTCCCTCCTCCCTCAAGGTGAAGCCCCGCAGACTTGAGGCGCCCATCAACACGCCGGACATCATGCCCACCCTCCTCTCTCTGGCGGGCGTGCAGATTCCCGGGAGCGTAGAGGGAGAAGATTTTGCCGATGTCATCCGCGGCCAGCGCAAACTCGAGGACAACCACGCCCTGATCACCTGCCCCAGTCCCTTCGGCCAGTGGCCCCGGGCCCAGGGCGGTCGTGAATACCGCGGCCTGCGGACCAGACGCCATAGCTACACCCGCTCCCTTGACGGTCCCTGGGAGCTCTTCGACAATCAGGAAGACCCCTTCCAGCAACACAATCTCATCAACGAGGCCAGGCACCGTGCCCTGCGTGACGAACTGGAAGACAAGCTGAAGGCGCGCCTCGTGGCCACCGGAGACGACTTCGCCCCCGGGGATGAGCTGATCAGGCGTTGTGGTTACCGGGTCGACAAAGGCGGCACTGTCAGCTACCGCGACCCCAAGGCCTGGGGACAGCTTTCGGTCTCCGCCCGAACCGGGTAGGGCCCCGGTTCCCGGAGGAGAATTATTACCTCGCAAGAACCGCTCGGCTGCCGATTACTCATCCTCACGATGAGATCCTTCCCTGTCGCCCTGCTCCTCGCGCTCCTTGCCTCCTTTCCCGCGCCTGGTGCTTCACGGCCCAACATCATCCTTTTTGTCACCGACGACCAGAGCCCCATTGCAGGGTGCTATGGAAGCGCCGACATCCAGACCCCGCACCTCGACACCCTTGCTGCGGAAGGAACGCGCTTCACCCACGCCTTCGCCACCACCGCCTCCTGTTCAGCCAGTCGCTCGGTCATCCTCTCGGGATTACACAACCATCGAAACGGCCAGTATGGACACACCCACGCCTTCCACAAGTTTGCCTCCTTCCCCAGCGTGGCCGCCGTCAGTCTTCCCCTCCAGATGAAACAGGCCGGCTACCGCACGGCGCAGATCGGGAAGTATCACGTCGCTCCTGTCGCGGTTTTCGATTTCGAACAACGCCTGCCCGGCAACGCCCGCAATGCCCGCATGATGGCGGACAACTGCCGCGAGCTCTTCGCGGAAAAATCGGACCAGCCTTTCTTCCTCTATTTCTGCACTTCCGATCCTCATCGTGGCGGAGGGGTTGACCGCACCTCCAAGCTGAAGTTCAAGCCTGACCTCTTCGGCAACAAGCCCAAGCGGGGCGCCCACCAGGGGATCAGGGAAATCTTCTACGATCCCGACAAGGTGAACGTCCCCGGGTTCCTCCCCGACACCCCCGAATGCCGCGCAGAGATCGCGCAGTACCATCAAAGCTGCTCCCGCATTGACCAAGGACTGGGCCACCTGGTGAGCCTCCTGAAAGAGAGCAGGCAGTGGGACAATACCGTCCTCATCTACACCGCCGACCATGGCATGGCCTTTCCCGGCGGCAAGACCACCGTCTATGAAGCGGGTTTGCGCGTGCCCTTTGTCGTCCGCCATCCCCGTGCCGGGAAGACCGGCGTGGTGAACAACGCCATGATCAGCCACGTGGACATCACCCCGTCCATCCTCGACCTTGCCGGCGCCTACGATAAAAACCGGCGGGCACCCAGACAACTGGTCGAGTTCCCCAGGGTCCCCCCGGGTGAAAATGCCGGCAAGCCGGTGAAGGCCTACCACGGGCGCTCATGGGTTCCCATTCTTGAAGAGATCAATCCGGAGGGCTGGGACGAGATCGGGGCCTCCCACACCTTTCACGAAATCCAGATGTACTATCCCATGCGGGTGGTCCGGGACCGCCACTACAAGCTCATCTGGAACATTGCCTGGCGCCAGCCTTACCCCTTCGCTTCTGATCTCTGGGCCGCTTCCACCTGGCAGGCCCAGTATGCCGCAGGGCCAAAGGCAAGATACGGGAATCGCACGGTCGATTCCTACATCAACCGCCCCCGGTTTGAACTCTACGACATCTCCTCCGACCCCTCCGAAACGCGAAACCTCGCTGCCGATCCTGAATTCGCCAAGATCCTCACCACCTACCAGGACAAACTCAAGGCCATGCAGAAACGGACCGAAGACCCCTGGATCATGAAGTGGCGCTACGAGTAACCTGCCCGGCCCCGGGTCCGGTCGCTCCCGATTCCTCCAATCGCCCGGCCTCCCCACCCCAAGGCATGTAATCACAACCGTTCCCACGAGGAAATCGCCTGAACCTTCATCGCATATGAAAAAACAAATCCTCCCCTGCCTGCTTACCTGCCTGCTTGCCTCGCCCTTTGTGCAGGCCGCGGGACGGAAGCCGAACATCATCGTGGTCTTCTGTGACGATCTTGGTTACGCGGACATCGGGCCCTTCGGCTCCAAGACACATAACACGCCGGTACTCGACCAAATGGCCCGGGAAGGCATGCGGCTGACCGACTTTTATTCCACCTGCTCAGTATGCACGCCCTCGCGGTCCAGCCTCATGACCGGTTGTTATCCGCGCCGCGTCAATATGCACGTGGATGAAAAAAACCTCTGCGTGCTCTTCCCCGCCGCCCGCAAGGGCCTCAACCCCGGCGAGGTCACCATTGCCGAGGTCTTGAAGGAACAAGATTACGCCACCATGTGCATTGGTAAATGGCACCTGGGGGACCACCCTGACTTTATGCCCACCAACCAGGGCTTCGATCATTACTTTGGAATTCCCTACAGCAACGACATGAACCGCAAGCAGGTGCCATTGCCCCTGGTGCGTGACCTGACAGCCATCAAGGAAAGCGTGCAGAAAGACACCACGATCACTGCGCAGTATACCGCCGAGGCCGTCAAGTTCATCAAGGCCAACAGTGAAAATCCATTCTTCCTCTACCTGCCCCATACCGCCGTGCACCTGCCACTGGTGCCTGGCAAAGAATTCAAGGGCACCAGCAAGGACGGAGCCTATGGCGACTGGGTACAGGAAATCGACTGGTCCATGGGGGAACTCTTCACGGCGATCAAGGCCGAGGGCATTGATGAACATACCCTGGTGCTTTTCACCTCGGACAACGGATCCGCCAGGGAAAAACAGGGTAGCAACCTGCCGCTACGCGGACGCAAGGGCCGCACGGACGAAGGCGGCATGCGCGTGCCCTGTGTGGTGCGCTGGCCCGGCAAAATCCCCGCCGGCACCAGCACTGGTGCACTCACGAGCACGATGGATCTGCTGCCCACGCTCGCCGCAATAGCCGGCGGCAAGACAGCCCCTGACCGCATCATCGACGGCAAAAACATCTGGCCCATCCTCAGCGGCAAGCAAAAGGGCCACCCGCGCGAGGCCTTCTTCTACTACCAGATGGATCAATTGCAGGCAGTGCGCTCAGGTGACTGGAAGCTCTTCGTAGCAATGGATTCCAAGAAACGCAACTGGGGCAAGCCCGAGGGGAAAAAGGAACTCAAGCTTTTCAATCTGGCCGAAGACATCCACGAGGACAACAATGTGGCAACAGCCAACCCAAAGGTGGTCAAGCGACTCCTCGCCTACGCCGAGGCCGCCCGCCAGGATCTGGGGGATGGACCCCATCCCGGCAAAGGCCAGCGCAAGGCCGGCTGGGTGGAGACCCCTTCCCCGCGGTTGCTGGCAAAATAATCCACTCCTCCCCTTTTCTCGGTCCATGAAACACCTGCTGCTCCTGCTCACCGGCTGCCTCCTTCTGCCCGCGCCACTTCCTGCGGCAGGGAAGACGCGCCCCAACGTGCTCCTCATCTGCATCGATGACCTCCGGCCCGAGCTCAAATGCTTCGGGGCCGGGCATATCCACTCGCCCAACATTGACGCCCTGGCCAGACGGGGACGGGCCTTCACCCGGCACTACGTCCAAGCCCCCACCTGCGGTGCGTCGCGCTACACTCTCCTGACCGGTCGCTATGGACCACGGGACAACGGCGCGCTCTTCCGTCACTCCGGCAACGAGCAGATCCGGACCACCAACATGCCCGCCTGGTTTCGCAGCAATGGCTACACGACAGTCTCGATCGGGAAGGTGTCCCACCATCCCGGAGGCCGCGGAGGCCCGGACTGGAACGACGACAGCAAACCGGAGATGCCGGGAGCCTGGACCCGCCACCTCTGCCCCAGCGGACCCTGGCAACACCCCCGTGGACTCATGCACGGGCAGGCCAACGGGGAGATTCGCAGGAATGCCAAGGACATGGACGTCCTCCAGTCCTTTGACGGAGCCGATGATTCCTACCCGGACGGACCGACCATCGAGGGGGCCCTTGAACAACTCAACCTGCTGGAAAAGGACGAGAAGCCCTTCTTCTTCGCGGTGGGATTCCTGCGCCCCCACCTCCCCTTTGGAGCGCCCGCGCGCTACGTGAGACTCTATGACGACGTGTCCTTCCCGGGCATTCCCCACCCCAGCAAACCGGTGGGCAGGACCACCTGGCACGGCAGCGGGGAGTTCATGAAATACAACCGGTGGAAGCGTGATCCCCGCAGCGACCCGGAGTTCGCCACCAGAGTGCGCAAGCACTACGCAGGCTGCGTGTCCTATGCCGACGCCCTGGTGGGCCGCCTCATGGCCGGGCTCGAGAAGACGAGCGCTGCCGGAAACACCATCATCGTCCTCTGGGGCGACCATGGCTGGCACCTCGGGGAACACGCGATCTGGGGCAAGCATTCCCTCTTTGAGGAGTCGCTTCGCTCCCCGCTCGTCGTCATCGCTCCCGGGCTGAAAAAGAACAGCGGCACCCCAACCAGCGCGATCGTGGAGACGGTCGACATTTTCCCCACCCTCTGCGACCTCGCCCGACTGCAACCGCCAACGGATCTGGTGGGAACGTCCCTGCGCCTCCACCTGGAGAATCCTGCCGCCCCCGGCCGGGCGGCCATCTCCTACAAGGGTGGCAGCGAAACCATCCGTACTGAGCGTCACCGGCTCGTGCGTCACTCCAAAAGCGGCAAGGTTTCTCATCTTGAACTCTACGATCATGAAAATGATCCCGGGGAGATTGAGAACATCGCCGGAAGCCAGCCCGGTCTGGCGGCCGCTCTCAGCAAGAAACTCGATGCCAAACTCAACTGATTATTCTTCATGAAACGTTTGCTCCTCTTCCTGTGGGTCCTGAATTCCGGACCCGGCACTCTCAGCGCGGCCGACCTGCCCAACATCCTAATGATCGCAATCGACGATCAGAATGACTGGATCGGCTGCCTCGGAGGCCACCCGCAGGCGCGCACGCCCGCCATCGATGCCCTCGCCAGCCGCGGCACGGTTTTCACCAATGCGCACTGCCAGTCGCCCCTCTGTAATCCTTCCCGCACCAGCCTCATGACCGGGCTGCGCCCCGGCACCACCGGCGTTTACGGACTGGCCCCGTGGTTCCGCTCCCTCCCTGAATTCACCAACGTGCTGACCCTGCCCCAGTACTTCGCCAGGCAGGGCAACTACCACACCGCCATGACGGGCAAGATCTATCACGGCCGCTCCGGGCGATCCGTCCAGGGCGAGTTCATCGAGTGGCACGAGATCGGCCCCGGGGCATCCGGAAAGCCATTCCCGCCCAAGAAGCTTGTCAACACCCCGCAGCCCCATCGCCTCGTGGACTGGGGCACCTTCCCCCACCGGGACGAGGACAAGGGTGACTACCAGGTCGCCAGCTGGGCCGTCGACCGCCTGAAGACCTACGCCAGGTCAGACCAGAAAAAACCTCTCTTCCTCGCAACCGGATTTTTCCTCCCCCATGTCCCCTGCTATGCCACCCGGAAGTGGATGGACCTCCATCCGCTCGATCAAGTGAAGCTCCCGGTGGTGCAACCCAGCGACCGTTCCGACACGCCCCGTTTCTCGTGGTACATCCACTGGAAACTCCCCGAACCACGCCTCAAGTTCCTGAAGGACGCGAACCAATGGGAAAACCTCACCCGCTCCTACCTTGCCTGCACCTCCTTCATCGATGCCCAGGTCCAGCGCCTGTTGGACACTCTCAAGGAAACAGGACTGGGGAAAAACACCCTCGTGGTGCTCTGGTCCGATCATGGATTTCACATCGGAGAGAAGGAAATCACCGGCAAGAACACCCTCTGGGATGACGGAACCCGCGTGCCTCTCATTTTCGCCGGCCCCGGGGTGAAGGGCGGGCAGGTTTGCAACCGTCCGGCTGAACTGCTCGATATTTACCCCACCCTGGTCGAGCTCCTCGATTTTCCCGCAAACAGGAAACTGGAGGGGCACTCACTGGTTCCGCAGCTCAGGAACGCCCAGGCGGCCCGCCAGTGGCCCGCGATCACCACCCACAATCACGACAATCATGGGATTCGCTCGGAAAAGTGGCGTTACATCCGCTACGCCGACGGTTCGGAGGAGCTCTACCACACGGCCGAGGATCCCAACGAGTGGAACAACCTCCTCGCCCCCATCGGCGGCAAGCAGGATCCCGCCATGCGGGCCCAGGCCGACAAGCTCGCGCATTGGATTCCCAAGGTGAACCGCAAGCCCGCCCCCCGTTCGGCCCACCGCATTCTCACCTACGACAAAGAAACCGGGAAGACCATCTGGCAGGGCGAGGAGATCAAGCCGGACGATCCAGTGCCGGAACTGCAGTAATGGGAACTCACTCCCACTCGCACAGGCTCTGCACGTATTGCGACGATTCCGCGAACCATTCATCGAGCTGGGCCGGGTCCTTGAGCTGCTGGCCGCGCTGCCGTTCAACCAGGAAAAACCCGCAGTTGGCTTCGGGCAGAATGGTAAGGTCTCCCCAGAGGTTCTCGACCTGGGCGACGGGGTAAACCGCTTCCTGGCCGTGACCCCAGCGTTTCTTCACCTCCTTGATGGTGAGGTAGGTCGGCACGCACTCCGCCAGGTCGCGGACTGCCCTGGCCAGCCTGTCCGGATCGCTGGCCAGAACCTCCTCCCTCGTCAGACCGAGGAGCGCAAGATACTGGTCGAGGTCGATCCAGGTGGTCATTGAGTTGTAGTAGGAGAGCCCGAACTCGGACTCGGCATCGGGCATGGCAAGGCCTTCCACAAGGCGGGGCGTTCCATCGACACGCGCCAATCCGCCCCCCCGGTCCGCCAGACGCCTCGTGATCACCTCAAAGGTCAGCCCGTGACCGCGCTCGAGATGCCGTCCCAGGATGACCGGATCAACCGAGGCTCCCAGCGTATCCACATTATGGAGCAGCAGGGTCTTGAGTTGCGGGCGCTCTTCCAGGAGCAGGCGCAGGGTGCCGTTCAACACGAGATTCGGGATCTCATAAAAGTGGCCCATCGGGTGGAGGCACTGCTCGGGCAGGTTCCCGGTGTAATCACTCGCTTCCCCGCAGTTCCGCGCCCAATCGATCAGAGCGGCACGAGCCGAATCACGGATCTTCTGTTGCTGGGCATCAAGCTGCTGCTGGGGCGTCTCCTCCCAGGCAAAACGCAAATCGCACTCGGTCGGCACCATCCGCAGTCCCACCGTGCGGCCCGGGGAGAGGAAAAGCGGGCCATCGTAGTGGTAGTTCGAAGCGTTCTCCAGAAACCTGCTGGTAGGATCATGGGTCAGGTAGGACGTCGTGAAAATGTGGGGCAACGGGACCCCGTGCTCCCGTGCCGTCTTACGGGACTTGGCGAGATGGACTTCCAGAAAGGTGCGGTAGCTCCCGCCCAGCGGAGCAAAGGGGTTGAGGGCCTTGCAGGTCCCCGCTCCCCCGGTCCAGCGCGAACCCGCCCCCGCGGCCAGGGTAACTACTGCCACCTCTCCACCCGCCAGGGCTTCTGCCCCCCTCCGGCGGGCCTCCTCCCCGCCCTGAGCAACAACTGAACAATCAACAACATCATCAGCGCCCACATCCTCGATCCGGGCCGTGGGAGGAAGACGATTGCTCAGCATTCCGATCCGGCCAGCCCGAACGCTGGCCCGGATCCCTTCGTGAACATTGTGGTCGAACCCGCTTTCCTCCATGAGCCGCCTCAGGGCCCCGCTCTCCGCCTCCTCCCTGTCTGCGCCCTGCTCGCCTTCGGAGGCAGGCTCCTGCAATCGATGATAGGACTCCGGCAGCTGCATCCCGCCCTCCAGCAGATCGGCACAGGTGCCGGTATGATTGATGGAAAACTCATAGACCACCGGATTCATCCCGAAGGGCAGCGCGGCCTGCAACTGATCCTTGGTCTCCTCCATGATGCGGGCCATTGCCTCCTGGGCCTCCGTCTTCCGTTCCGGCGCAAAAATGAATCCCATCCCGCCTCCCGACATGCCTCCCAGCATCCAGAAGCCCCAGAAATCTTCTCCGAACTCCTGCTCCGCCCGCGCAATCAGGGTCTCCGTGAACAGGTTGGTGGCCCAGGGAATGATGCTCTGGATCGGACCACGGAAGTTCCGGGTGGCGGCCCGGCCAAGGGCCTTGATATCCCCTTTCTGCAGGGAATTCACCAGTTCATCCAGAAGTGCAAGCGCCTCCTGTCGGGCCGTCCACGCCACCGGAGAGCGCAGGAGATACTTCTCTGTCACCATCTCGAGGATGGGCCCCACGTCTTGCGCCATCCCGCCATGCACAAGCACCAGCGAGTTCTGGAGTGCCTGCCGCGACGACTCCGGGATCTCATCCTCCCCGAAGACATGATGGGCCGGCAGCAAACATCCACGTGAAACATTGAACTCGGGATCGCCTTCCTCCGCCGGCACTCCCGTAATCAATTTAATCCCAGGCCACACCCCACCGCAGTCCTGCCAACCCCCGCCCGATCCGCCAAGCCACTCCCCGAGAATGGCCCGCGCAAGGACGAGACGCCTTTCGTTCTCCCGGAGGGGCCCGGTGAGCGACCCCGTTTGGCCGGTCGCCCGCATGAGCACCCCGATCAAGGCCGCCAGCAGATTCGTCGAGACCGCCAGCCGGGAACCCTTCGGTATGCCGTTCACCCACGAAACCACCTCGATGCCCCGCCCCGGACCCACCATGCGCTCGAGGAGATTTTCCAGGCCTTGCCCCGACCCCTCGATCCCGGGCGGCACCACCCCGGAGGCAATCACGGCGGCCTTGAGCAGGCCCAGGGCATCTTTTGCAAAGTCGAAAATTTCTCCCAGAGTCCCAATCCGAGCGGTGGCCTTGAGATCCACAGAGGTCAGCACGATAACCGGCTCATCGATGACCCGGACATGAGCCTCAATGGGAGGGCGCGGTTCCGGATCCCGTCCATGAACCCCCAAGTCTATGGAAACATTGAGGACCCGGGCGCCCTCGGGATAGTCCATGCCCAGGAAGAAGATGTCCGACCACCCTGCGTGGGAAAGGTCCATGCGCACCGGCGTCCGCTCCCGCAGGATCCGGCGGGAGCCGTCGGGCAGTGGCTCCAACAGCTCATCCCTGATCGAAAGCGGATGGTCCGCGGGATGCCCCATGCGGAACATCCACTGGTGTCCCCGCACCGTGCGCACTGAGCGCCGCACCTGTGCCGCCAGGGTCTGAAAGGCCAACTCATGGTATCCCTCCGCAAGAGCGGACGAAAGGGCATCGTTGGCCCCCTGCTCGGCCACCGCGAGGTGAAATACATCAATGGCTTCCGCAAATCTGCGGCGAAGGAGATGCTCCTGTCCCCCAAAGGGGATATAGCCCATCCGCCCGGGCGGCAGCCTGGGGGGAAGGTGAACACGGTGAATGGCGGACAGGAAAAACAGCGCCCGCACGCGCTCGTAGAGATTCCCGACCTCCCGTCGGAACAGGTCGAGTTCGATGCACTCCTCCAGGAGTTCCGCCAGAGAAAGCTCCGCACAGGCCTCCCCCAGCGCAGTATCGCGCACCGAAGGATCTCCGCTCGTGATGATGTTCAGGAGCTTTGGCATCCAGGACGGGAATGGGCAGTGATCTCGATGATGTCGGTGAGCACCTCGTCACGGTGGGGGCCAGCCAACGCCAGGGAGAGCTGCGCCCGCAGGAGACCGTAACGTTCTCCGACGTTGAAACGCTCACCCGCCAGTTCCGCCGCCAGATATTTCTCCGACCTGGCCATGAAGGCCAAGGTGGGAGTGAGCCCGAGCTTCTCTCCCCTGCCCAGCAGGGAGACTTCTTCCTCCAGACGTTCCATCACCCCCGCGGTGAGAGAGTGCATCCCGAAGAAGCAGAGGTAGTTGCCCGCGCGTAGACCGGGAACGATGAGTTCCTGCTCGGCCCGGGTGGGGGTTGGCTTCTCCACGACATCGTGCACGACGAATAGAGAAGGGGAGGCCGGCACCCGCGTCACGGCAACTGTCCCATAGTAGCGAAGCTTGCTCTCATGGGTCGGGTTGACCGCCGAGATGCAGCCATCATGAGTGGCTGTCACCTCCAGCATCTGTCGCACACAGGACGACTCCCCGGAACTGTGATAAAGGTGATCCCCCAGCAGCAGGACGAAGGAATCGTCTCCGGTGAATTGGTGGGCACTCCACACCGCATGACCGTAGCCAAGCGGATCGCTCTGCTCGATCAGGGTGAGGCGATCCGCGTGCTCCCCCGCGGCCTGCAGATAGGCCTCGCGTGTTCCGGGATGGATGATCACCGCCGCTGATTCGATTCCCGAAGCGAAGAGGTCATCGAGAATAATGGCCAAAGCCGTCTTGGGCACCCCTTCCGAATCCACCAGCGTCTGAAGAGGCAGGTGGTGGTCGGTCGGGCTGGCGGCAGTAACGACGGCTTTGGTGGGGATCACAGCGGGAGCGTATGGGTCAGACAGCGCGAACAAAGGAAATGTTCACCGATAAACGGACCGGGATTGCCATCCCTCCACGATTCACACACTGTTGACGTCCTGCCATGCGTCTTCTTCTCTCATTCTTCCTCGCCGCCTGCTTCGCACTCATCACTCCCCCCGCAAGCCGCGCGCAGAACGCCATCCGGCCCAACGTCCTGCTCATCATTTCAGACGACCAGGCCTGGGGGGACTACTCCTTCCTTGGGCATCCGCACATCAAGACGCCCCACCTCGACAAGTTGGCCGGGGAATCACTGACCTACACCCGCGGCTACGTTGCCGCTCCCCTCTGCCGCCCTTCTCTCGCCTCCATCTTCAGCGGAAAGTATCCCCACCAGCACGGCATTACCGGCAATGACCCGAGGCTCCCCCCCGGCAAAAAGGGAGGGCGCGCCACTCCCGGGTTGAAGCCCCTCTACGAGGCGATCATGACGCGTATCGATGACGATCCCGGCCTGGCCCATCTTCTCGGCCAAGCTGGCTACCTCTCCCTGCAGACCGGCAAGTGGTGGGAAGGAGACCCCAGGGAAAGGGGCGGCTTCACCCACGCGATGACACATGGGGATCCGAAGCGGGGTGGGCGCCATGGCGATGCGGGACTCAAGGTCAGCCGGCAGGGAATCAAACCCATCACCGATTTTATCGCCGAAGCAAAGCAGCAGGAAAAGCCCTTCTTCATCTGGCACGCCCCGTTCCTGCCGCATACTCCGCACAACCCGCCTGCCCGCTTGTTCGAGAAGTACCAGAAGAAGACCGACTCCAGATTCATCGCCCGCTACTGGGCGATGTGCGAGTGGTTCGACGAGACCTGCGGGGAACTGTTGCGCCACCTCGACAAGGAGGGCCTGAGGGAAAACACCATTGTGCTCTACGTTACCGATAACGGGTGGATCCAGAGTGCCGGCAGCGGCCGCTATGCGCCACGGTCCAAGCGCTCCCCAAACGAGGGGGGAGTCCGAACCCCCGTCATGATCCGCTGGCCCGGCAAGGTGGAGCAGAAGTTCGACGAGCAGACCCTCGTAAGCTCGATCGACCTCGCTCCCACCATTCTCAGGGCCTGCGGACTCAAGGTTCCTCCCTCGATGGGCGGGATTGATCTCCGGGACAGGGCCGCCCTCATGAAACGCAATGCGGTCTTCGGGGCAGCCTACGATCATGACATCCTCGATGTCAGCAGGCCCAACCTCAGCGTAGAGACCCGTTTCGTGGTCGCGGATACCTGGAAACTGCTCTCCCATCACCAGGAGGCGGCTCAAGGCAAGCCGGTAGAGCTCTACAACCTGAGCGTCGACCCGGCGGAAAGGCAGAACCTCGCCGCCCGGCACCCCGGGAAGGTGAAGGAACTCCGGGCCAGGCTCGACACCTGGTGGGCCGGCCCGAAAAGGGCCCCCTGATTGCTGGTCTCCGGCCCCTTTCCTCCCATGTCACGAGCTCTCGCCATCCTCCTGTCAGCCTGCTCCTGGCTGGCCTCCGCCAAGCCACCAGGCGACAATGGGCTCCTCGCTGACCGGCCCAGCATCCTCTTTATTTTCGCGGACGATCAGCGCAACCATACCCTCGGTTGCGCAGGACACCCGGTGGTCAAGACTCCCAATATCGATCTGCTCGCCGGCAGTGGGGTGCGTTTCGAGAACGCCTTTGTGACAACTTCCACCTGCTGGGCCAGCCGAGCCTGTCTCTTCACCGGCTGCTACGAGCGCCGGCACCTCTACCGCGCCTCGCCGGGGCCACTCAACCCCGACCTTTGCCAGACCAGCTACTTCACCCGGCTCAAAGCCGCCGGCTACCGCACCGGACACCTAGGCAAGGAACACGTCTCCATTGCTGAGAAGGACGCCGCTGCCATGTGGAGCGTGCGTCGCAAGCTGGGCCGAAATCCTTACTTCAAAAAACAAGCTGATGGGAGCGCCCGCCACACAACCCAGATCCTGGGAGACTGGGGCATCAAGTTCCTGGCAGAGCAACCCCGGAACCGCCCCTTCTGTCTTCAGATCTCCTTCAATGCCACGCACGCCGAGGACGGAGACAAACGTCCAGGCATCGGTCACTTTCCCTGGCCCAAGGTGATGAACGGCAAGTACGAAGGCCAGGAAATGCCTCTTCCCCCGCTCAATGATCCGGCGATCTACGAGTCGCAGCCCGACTTCCTTAAGAAATCGATCAATCGGCAACGCTACTTCTGGCGCTGGGACACCCCCAGGAAATACCAGACCAACATGCGGGCCTACTTCCGCATGATCAGCGGAATCGATCATGTCGTCGGCCGCCTCGTGGCACAGCTTGAGAAACAGGGCCTCGCCGACAACACGGTGATCATCTACACGGCTGACAATGGTTACTACCTGGGCGACCGCGGCTTTGCCGGCAAGTGGACTCACTACGAGCAGTCCCTGCGCGTCCCGCTCATCGTCCACGACCCTCGATTGCCTGAGCCCAAGCGAGGACGTGTGCTTTCGGAGATGGCTCTCAACAGCGACCTGGGTGCTACCATCATCGACCTGGCAGGCCTGCCCGCTCCCATCAGCCACACCGGCCGCAGCCTGCTGCCCCTCCTCCGGGGCGACCCCCCCGGGGACTGGCGTCGCGAGTTTCTCTGCGAATTCCTCGCTGTCCCGCGAACGATCCCGCGCTGGGAAGGGGTGCGCGGGACGGACTGGTCCTACGCACGCTACTTTGTCGACGGACCGGACAAGTCCCCCTTGGAGTTCTTACACGACCTGAAGCACGACCCCGCGCAACTGGTCAACATCGCCGCCCTTCCCACCCGCCTGCAGACGGAGGGCCACGCTCTCGCTCTCCTCAAAATGCGGAAGCGCTGCAATACCCTGGTGGCCGCCAACGGTCTGCCCATGAAGGACATCCCCGGCTACCGCCCCCCCGCCTCAAGGAAGTAGCCAAGGGTAGCGGTTCGCGTTTTTCCTGCTCCCCTGACTCACCGGATCGTCTCCATCGCTTCCACCACCCGGGCGCCCTCGCCCTTCACTTTCTGCGGGATGATCGACCGGATCCTCTTCATGGGCACCACCCCCGAACGCCCCAGGGCTTCCAGTGCATTCAAAGCCGCCAGGGACTCATAGACGTTCCCCTCGTTGACCACTTTGACGAGAACCGGAAGGCTCTTCTCGCTTGCCCCAAGAATGCCCAGCGCCTCTGCCGCAACCACCCGCACATCGAAAGCGGAGTCCTCCAGCAACCCGAGGAGGGCCGCCTTCAAGGGAGCGGCCTCCTGGCCAAGAATCAGGGCCCCGGTGGCGGCCCAGTAACGCACCAGGGGGGACCCGGACCCCAGATCGGGTCGCAGGCGCGGCACATCCCGGGAAGTGGCAATGCTTGCCGCCATCGCGGCAGAGCAGACCTTCTTCCACTCTTCCCCCGGGATGCCTTTGACGTAATCATAAAGGGTCCCCTCCGCGGCCAGTCGCAGCCCCAGACCTTCCGGGACCAGGCCGGCATCCCGTGCGCCCGGATCGAGCAGCTTCGCCATCAGGGCGGCCTCCGCTTTTGCAAATCCGGTATCGGGGACAGGGACCCCGTTTTGCTCGCGCTGCCTGAGCCGCTTGAGCGTTGCCTCGAATCCTTCTTTCGGATCTCTCCTGAATGCGTCAAAGACCTGCAGCCGGTCATACGCGGTCTGATAGAACTCAATCCCCCCCTTAGGCTCCCAGTAGCGGGACTGGAGCTTGTTGCACTTCCCCGCCTTGAACGCTTCATACCAGGACCCCATGCTCGCCAGCACCCGGAAGGGATAGGTGTAGGCCTGGCCCAGCGGACGGTGGGGGGAGAAATTGCGGACATAGAGCTGCTCCTTGGTGCGAATCGCCCGCACGGTGTCATAACGCTCATCCATTCGACCCCGGTAGAGATAGACATATTCCCGTTCCTCGACATTGGGTCCGAGAAACGGCTTCCCCTCCCAGATCGCGGGAATCTTCAACCCGCAGAGATTGACCGCGGTGGCCGGAAAATCAACAAAGGCCACCAACTCTTGCGCAATCCCATTGTCGTTCCTGGTCCTGGGGGCGAGATGCTTCCACTTTTCCGGGAAACGGATGATCAGCGGAACCCGGGTCCCCGTATCGTGGATGTTCCGCTTCCCTCTGGGGAGCGCTCCCCCGTGATCCGAGAAGTAGAACACAATGGTGTTCTCCGCCGCGCCCGACTCTTCCAGTTCCCGGAGCCGTTCCCCCACCCATTTGTCCATGAGATGGATGTTGTCGTAGTAGCGGGACCAGTTCTCCCGGATCTCCGGGGTATCGGGATGGTAAGGAGCAATGACTCCCAGGGGCACTTTCCCCGGCGGCACAATGCGCCGGGCCGGATTCCTGTCCCTGCGTCCGTGATAGGCCTTGTCGGTGGTCTGGCCCTCATGCGACAGGGTGGTGTTGAAGACGGCAAAGAAGGGCTGGCCCTTTTTCCGGTTCCGGTAGTGCGCCTTGTTCCCGTTCGCGTGCCAGCCAACGTCCTTCCAGCCCGCCCGCTTTCCGTTGATCGACATGTTGTAGTCGGTCTTGGCGTTGTTGGTGCAGTAATAACCGGCCTCACGGAAGACCTGCGGGTAGTAGACCAGGGAATCAGGAACCCGCACGCTGCTGCGATGATTATGAAGCCCGAGGGTGCTGGCATTCATCCCGGTAATAAGGGTCGAGCGGGCCACCGAGCAGACCGGGGCGGAGGAGTAGGCATGAATATACCGCATTCCCTGCCCGGCCAGCCGGTCCAGGTTGGGCGTCTTCGCAAGGGGATCCCCGTAGCACCCGAGGTAAGGGCTGTTGTCCTCGCTCGTGATCCAGAGGATGTTGGGACGATCCGGCTCAGCCGCCAGGAGCGTCCAGGAGGAGGCCAGGATAGTAAAAAGGGTGAAGCGTACCATGCAGGCGGTGTAGCCGCATCTTCCCGCGATGGCAACTCCGCGACAGGCACTCCCCACCGGAGCCCTTGCAGAACGCTGCCCATGTGCGAGCTTGCCTTTCGTCCCGCGCCCCTTTCCGATATCCTCCACCTCCCAATGACAAGAGTTCTCGTCATCGCCCTGCTTTTCGCCTGCCTCCCGGTCCTCGCCAGGACGCCGGACCCAAAACCTAATATCGTCCTTCTCTTCGCGGACGATCTTGGGCGCTACGCTTCCGCCTATTCGCACCCCGAGATTCCCTCGGTCAACGACATTGTCTCCACCCCCACCTTTGATCGCATCGCAAAGGAGGGAGCCCTCGGCTGGAACGTCTTTGTCTCCGCTCCTTCCTGTTCCCCCTCCCGGGCCGCCCTCATTTCGGGCCGGCACTTTTTCCGCAACGGGTCCCACTCCCAGCTGCACACTCCCTGGCACGGCAACCGCTCGCAGGACCCGTGGAACGAGGTCAAGGGCTTCGCCCTTCTCCTGCAGCAGGGAGGCTACCACATCGGCTGGTCACACAAGATGCACATTTCGGAAGACCGCATGGGTGGCAGACAGAACAACTTCCGGCAGGCCGGCGGAAAGGTGAACCAGTTTTCCCAGACCGTGAGTGGCGCAATCGGCACCCCGGCGGACGAGGCGACCATTGAAAAGGCCAAGCAGAAGCTCTTCGACGAGTGTCGCGGGAACTTCAAGGCCTTCCTTGCCAAGCGCAAGCCGGGGCAACCCTTCTACTACTCCTTCCATCCCACCAACCCCCACCGCAAGTGGACCAAGGGCTCCGGCAAGAACCTCTGGGGCCTCAACCCGGATGCCCTGGCCAGGGTCATGCCTCCCTTTCTCCCCAACGTTCCTGAGGTTCGCGAAGACCTCGCCGATTACCTCGGGGAAGGCATGGCCTTCGATCACAGCTGCCGGGAAATCATCGCTGAACTGGAAAAGATCGGAGAACTCGACAACACTCTCCTCGTCATCTCCGGTGATCACGGCGCACCCGGATTTCCCCGCGGTAAGACCAACTGCTACGACTTCGGGGCCCGTGTTCTTTTTGCCGCCCGCTGGCCCGGCCGCATCAAGCCGGGACAGGTCATTACCAAACCGGTCTCGCTCATTGATCTCGCGCCTACCTTCCTCGCGGCTGCCGGGCTGAACCCCGAAAAGGGCATGAACGGGGAGAACCTCCTCCCCGCCCTCGCCGCAGGAGATCACGCAAGGCTGCGCGGCTGGGCTCTGATCGGCCGGGAGACACATGTCAACACCGCCCGCGGCGGACTCCCCTACCCGACCCGTGCCCTGCGCACCGAGGACTACCTCGTGATCGTCAACTTCACCCCCGAACGCGCCCCCATGGGGGAACCCCTCAAGCTGATCGACCCCCAGCCCCCCACCTACGAGCAGATCGAGAACAACACCCGCCTCACCTACGGTGACGTGGATGCCGGCCCCACCAAGGCCTGGATGATAAAGCACCGCGACGATCCCAAATACAAACGCCACTGGGAGCTGGGCTTCGGCCCCCGCCCCCGCGAGGAGTTTTACGACCTCAACAGCGATCCCCACCAGATCAACAATCTGGCGGGAAACAAGGCCTACGACGCCATCCGCGACGCCCTGCGCGGTCTCCTCCTGGACGAACTTCGCCGAAACAAGGATCCCCGCCTGGAAGGCGACACCTTCGATAAGCCGCCCTATAACAAGAAAACCAGGGCCGGACAGACCAAGCGCTAGGCCAGCGGAAATCGCATTCCTCCACTTGCAGAGAAGGTCTGCCCTTGCTAAGGGCGCGGTCCATTCCATGAGCACGACCCCGCGCTTCCTCCTCAAAGTCTTCCTCTACCAGATCGAACCCGAGATCTGGCGGCGCTTCTCCATCCCGGCCACCGCCACCTTCAAGCAGCTGCACGAAGCGGTGCAGCAGGCCATGGGCTGGCAGGACAAGCACTGGCACGAGTTCCGCCATGGGAAAGGAAAGCGCCTCCTTGACGTAATCGGTCCCGACCACGAAGAGGTCGAAAAGGGCGAGAACTTCCAGGAGGAGAGCACGGTCACCCTGCAGGACTTCGTGGGCCGCCGCCACTTGCCCCTCCGCTTCCTCTATCGCTACGACTTCAACGACGAATGGGTGCACGAAATCTCGATCGAGGGCAGGAAGGAGGACGATGAGGAAGATCTTCCTGTCCTCCTGGAAGGGGAGCGAGCCTGTCCTCCGGAGGACTGCGGAGGGGCCTTCGGCTACATGGCGGCCCTCAAGGGGGATCTCATGTGGCTCGACGACGACTACGACCCCGCCCGCTTCGATCCCGGGAAAGTGAAGTTCTCCGGGCGGCGGAAACGCAGGAAGTAAGCCACCGGGTCAATCTGCGAGGTAGGCCGAGATATTGTTCTCGCGACGGGCGCCTTCCTCACTGCACTGCCAACAGGTGCCGCTCCCGACATCCAGGGCGGTCAACCATTGCCCTCCGCAGGCCAAGGTATCGATGCATATCGCATGGCCCAGGTTGACGGGTTCGCCACTCTCCTGGGACGTATGTCCGCAGACCATCACTTTCCCGTTCCGATGCGGAGGCACCTTCCGGAATCTTTCCCAGAAGAGCATGAATTCGTCCTGGTCCTCAAGGGGCAGGTGGGACGCCGCATTGGCATGCACGAAGAAGTGCGTCTCCATCTCATAAAACGGCAACGCGCCCTCAATGAACTGCCAGTGTTCTTCGGGGACGGCGCTGAGCTTGTCTGCCCCGTATGACTTCAGGGTGTCTCCCCCTCCCACCCGGTCCTCCTCCCAGTTCACGAAAGCCTGTTCCGAGCCCCGGGCGGCCAACATCAGGATTTCGTGATTCCCCATCAGGCTCACCACCTTCACCCGCGTCCGCAGCTCAAGGAGGAAATCGATTACACCCTTCGAGTCCGGCCCACGATCGACATAGTCGCCAAGGGTGACGATGACGTCCCCCTCGGAAAACTCCGCATATTCCGCCAGTGCCTCAAGCGCCGCCCGGCATCCATGAATGTCTCCTATCGCAATTGTCCGCATCGGGGCTCCATACGACGCCCCGCCTCCCGACTTGCAAGTCCCTTTCCCTCCCCCCACCATTTTCCACCCATGCCCCGCCTCCTTCTTCTCTCTCTGGTTTCCTGGCTCGCGCCCCTTCTTTCCGGGGCCCGGCCCGTTCAGACCAGTCCGAACATTGTCCTCTTCTTCGCCGACGACATGGGCATGGGCGACACCTCGGTTTATCAGGACTGGAGCGGCAACAGGGGCGACGTCCAGCTGCACACCCCGAACATGGAGCGCATGGCCAACATGGGCGTCCGCTTCACCGATGCCCACTCCCCCCACAGCCGGTGCAGCACCTCCCGCTATGCCCTGCTTACCGGGCGCTACTGCTGGCGCACCTCACTCAAGTACTGGGTGCTCTTCGGCGTCCAATGCGATCCTCTCATCGAAAAATCCCGCCCCACCCTTGCCAGTTTTCTCCGCCGCAATGACTACCGGACCGGAATGGTGGGCAAGTGGCACCTCGGGCTGGGCTACCAGCGTAGCGACGGATCCCCGGCTGATGGGTGGGACGATGCCGATCTCACCCGGCCCCTGGCCGATGGCCCCGTCGATCACGGCTTTGATTTCTTCTACGGCATTTCGCGGAGTCACCCTACCTCCGGCCCGAACGGCAGGCATTCCAATACGCCTGAGCAACGCCGGGGACCGGGCTGGATTCACAATCGGCGCATGGTGGGGGCCACCGGCCGGGGCAAACAGTTGGACGGCTCCTATGTCCTCCGGGAAATTGGTCCCACCCTTCACGGGAAGGCTTTTGAATTCCTCCGCAGTGCGACCACCGCCCGAAAACCATTCTTCCTCTACTTCGCCAGCCCGGCCAATCACACTCCCCACACTCCCTGCAAGTCCATCGCCGGGCACAAGGTGGCAGGGGCGAGCACCTTTGTGGATGGAACGCCGACGGGCAGTGAACGCCTCGATTTCATCTACGAGAATGACGTGCAGGTCGGTCTCCTCCTCGATTACCTGCAGCGCACGGAGGATCCAAGGCGACCGGGGCAGAAACTCTTCGACAACACTCTCTTCATCTTTGCCAGCGACAACGGGGCCGAAAACAGATCCAAGTCCGCCACCGGCCCGCTCCGCAGCAACAAGGGTTCCACCTATGAAGGAGGGCACCGCATCCCCTTCTTTGCCTGCTGGCCGGCGGGCGGACTGGGAGACGGGCGCCCCAGGACCCCGGGCCGCACCTGTAGCCGCCTGCTCGCCCTCAACGACCTCTTCGCAACCTTTGCCCGGATTCTCAACAAGCCATTACCTGACTTGTCCAAGGGCGAAATCGGGGCAGAAGACAGCTTCCCGCAACTGGCCGCCCTGCGGGGGGAGCCCTTCAATCCACGCCCGCCGATCTTCCCCAATGACCACAGCGAGGCTTCGAAAAAAAACTCGGAGCGGCGTGCGGTGGTGGCCGTCCGCTCCAACGCCTCCCCCATCAAGGGCCAGTGGAAGCTCTTTCTCGATCACCGCTTCGCCCTGAAAGGGGAACTCCATCCCACCGAGCTCTACAACCTGGCGGTGGACCAACGCGAACAAGACAACCTGCTGAACACTCCCGGGACCGGACCCGCCCAGGACTACCTCCTCAAGGAGGCGGCCAAGGCCCGGGGTGACAACGGCTCCACCAGACCATGACCCGCATCCTTTTATCCCTCACCGCCTGCTTCCCGCTCCTCGCATCCGCCGCACCGCGCCCCAACATCATCACCGTCTTCATCGACGACATGGGGTGGACCGACCTGTCGTGTTTCAAGGGAGACCGGGTGAAGACCGAGAACATTGACCGCCTCGCCTCGGAAGGGATCAAGTTCACCAATTTCTACGTCAACTCGCCCATCTGCTCCCCTTCACGCGTCGCCCTGACTACGGGACAATATCCCCAGCGCTGGCGCATCACGTCCTATCTCAACAATCGCCGGTCCAACAACACCCGGGGGATGGCCCAGTGGCTCGATCCCGGGGCTCCCGTCCTCGCGCGAGAGCTGCAGAAAAACGGCTACGCCACCGGACACTTCGGCAAATGGCACATGGGCGGTCAGCGGGACGTGGACGACGCCCCCCCAATTTCCAAGTACGGTTTTGACCGGAGCCTTACTAACTTCGAGGGCATGGGACCCAAGCTTCTTCCCCTTACTCTCAAACCGGGCCAGGACCCCGAAAAGCCCGGGCGGATCTGGCAGAATGCGAGCCGCCTCGGCAAAGGAGTGACCTGGATGCAGCGCTCCCAAATCACGAAGGGTTTTGTCGATGCGGCACTCGATTTCATCGACGAGGCCCAGGCCGACAAGAAGCCTTTCTTCGTCAACCTCTGGCCTGACGACGTTCATTCCCCCTTCTTTCCGCCCCTCGACAAGTGGGGCGACGGGACCAAGCGATCCATCTACTACGGAGTTCTCGACGCAATGGACGAGCAGCTTGGCCCACTTTTTGACCGCATCCGCAATGACGGGAAGCTCGCCGGCAACACCCTCATCATCGTCGCTTCCGACAATGGCCACGAAAGCGGCGCAGGCAAGTCGGACCCACTGCGCGGTGCCAAGACGTGGCTCTACGAGGGCGGCATTCGCTCGCCCCTTATCGTGTGGGGTCCCGGGTTGGTGGAAAAGGAGGCTGCGGGCAAGACCAACACCACCTCCATTCTCTGTGCCCTCGATATCAATCGCTCCCTCTACACCCTGTGCGACACGAAACTTCCCGGAGGGGGCCGCCTCGACGGGGAAGACCTGAGCCCCACCCTTCTGGGCAGGCAACGCACGAGCCGCAACGCTCCCATCTTCTGGCGGCGCCCCCCCGATCGTCCCGGTTTCGGTCACGGCCTCAAGGAAGACAACCCCGACCTCGCGGTGCGGGACGGTCGATGGAAGTTCCTCGTCAATTACGACGGCAGCGATCCGCAACTTTATCACCTCGGCAAGGATGCCGGGGAGAAACACAACGTGGCCGGAAATTTCCCGCAGGTCGTGAAGGAACTGCACGCCAGACTGGAGAAATGGAACAGCGAGCTGCCGCAGGACGCGGGCAACCCGGCGAGGAAAGCCGACGCTGCCCTCCCCACCACCCACTTCGTCAATCCCATCGGCGAGGGAGCAGATCCGTGGATCGTGCGCGATGGCAAGAACAAGAGCTACCTGTGGTGCCTCTCGGAAGGCAACCGCGCAATTGCCATCCACACGAGTGACAACCTGAGCTCGCTCGGCGAGAAGCACGTGGTGTGGCGCGCCCCGGGGGAGGGTCCCTACTCGAAGGAGATCTGGGCACCGGAGCTCCACTTCCTCGACGGGCACTGGCACATCTACTTTGCGGGCTCGGACGGAAAGAATGCCAACCACCTTACCTACGTCCTGCGCTCCAGGACGGACGATCCGCTCGGCGAGTACGAGCTGCACGGACCGCTCGCGACCGGCGAGGGCGCCGACGGCAAGTCACCCAACCTTTGGGCTATCGACATGACGCCGCTCGTGCACAAGGGCAACCTCTACGCCCTGTGGTCGGGCTGGGATGGGGCTGGCACCGATCGCCAGTTTCTCTACCTCGCGTCCATGAAGTCGCCCACCACGATGGCGGGACCACGCGTGCAGATCTGTTCAAACGACGACTTTCGATGGGAGTTCACTAAGACGGAGGGCAAGGGACGCGGCCTCAACGAGGGCCCCCAGGTCCTGCAACCCGGAAACCGCACCCTCGTGCTCTACTCCTGCGGCGCGTCCTGGCTGCCAACCTACAAGCTGGGCATGCTCGAGCTGGTCGGCGACAACCCACTCGATCCCAAGGCCTGGAAGAAACACGAGAAGCCGGTCTTCACAGCTACGGAACAAACCTACGGAATCGGGCATTCCTGCTTCGTCAAATCTCCTGACGACTCTGAGTGGTGGCACATTTTTCACGCCAAGCGCGACCGCCAACCCGGCTGGCGCCGCGCGATCTTTGCGCAGCCCATGGAGATCGGAAAGGACGGCTATCCCGAGTTCGGTCGCCCGGTGGCCGCGGGTGAGGTCCTCAGGCGACCTCGTGGGGAGAAGACCACCATCCTAGCCCGTCAGCACCACACAAGTTCCCTCCAGAGCAACGACCACAACAGAATCTGGTGCTACTTTGGTCATCATCAATTCTACGATCATACCAAGGAAGGACTCCATCTCGGAAGAACGCCCGCCAATCCGATCAATGATTATCGCAGTGGAGAGAAAGTAGTGCTCAACCACCAGGCCCCGAGGGACCTCAGCGTCGAGGTCACCATCGATTTCCTAGGCAACCGTGACGCGCGGGACGGGGGCATCTTGTTCCGCACCAGCGGCGCCTCGGTGGGCTTCGACGCGCAGCGGGGGTATTTTGCCGGACTGATCCCGCGCACGAACCTCGTCATCCTCGGCAAAACGGACGGGACGAAATGGAATGAGCTCGCTCGCAAGGAGTCGACCATCAATCCTGACCAACGACAGAAGCTTGGCGTCACGATGGCGGGCAGCAAGATCGTGATCACTCACAATGGAGCACCTGCGATTGTCCATACCGATTCGACCTTCGCCACCGGCACGGTCGGCTTGCGGGTGGTGAACACCCACGCGGTCTTCTCCGAGCTGCACCTCAAGCCCGGCTCAACGGGGCCCGAAGCTCGGCAACTTGAGCCCTGACGGAGGTGAGTCGGTTGGCTTACCTCCGCACGATCGTCAGCCAGTCATTGATGGCATCCGGCACCCTGAGGGTGACCTTGTGCCACTGCTTGAGCTCGCCGCTGACGACGACGGAGACGTCGCCGTCGGGCGCGCGCTTCCCAAAGAGTTCGTCGGAATGGGCGCTCGAGGAGCATAGGGCAGAAATTAAAAGAAGGGCTCTTTGCCTCATCTGTAATAACGGATGACGCGTGCCATCCAATCATATCCGGCCCCTTGCGCGCTAGGTCGATTCACCCGAAATGCTTGAGGATTTCGGCATTCCTGCCGAGACGTTCGCGCTCCCAGCTTCTAGCTTGCAGATCACCACGGACTCTCCTTACTTCCCTTCATGAAACGCACGGTCTTCCTTGGCACCTACACCAACGGCGAAAGCAAGGGCATCTACTCCTGCCGCTTCGACGACGCAACCGGCGCCCTCTCCGACCTTCGCCTCGCCGCCGAGACGCCCAGTCCGTCCTTCCTCGCCCTGCACCCCAATGGCAAATTTCTCTACGCAGTGAACGAGACCGACAGCTACGGCGGGGAGACGTCCGGAGCGGTCACCGCCTACCGGATCGCCGATGGAGGGGGCGGAGTTCTCAAGAAGCTCAATACCGTCAGCTCACACGGGGCTCATCCCTGCCACCTTGTCCTGACGCCCGGGGCCAAGGCGGTCATCATTGCCAATTACTCCGGATCCACCGTGACGACGATCGAGATCAAGGCTGATGGATCACTGGGCAGGACCCTCAACAGGATCGCGCACAAGGGATCGGGCCTCCTCAAGCCACGGCAGGCCGATCCGCACCCTCACGCCGTGAACCTGGACCCGGCCAACAGGTTTGTCTTCATCTCCGACCTGGGAATGGACCAGATCGTCCGCTACGAACTGGAGGAAAACGGGCAACTCAGCAAGAGCCCGGGGAGCACCCGGGTCGACCCGGGAACAGGGCCACGCCACTTTGCTTTCCACCCGGGGGCCAATTTCGGATATGTTCTCAATGAGATCACCCGCACCATCACCGCCTTTCGCTACAATGCCACAAGCGGCGAACTCACTGAGATCCAGACCATCTCGACCGTCCCCGAGGGATGGACCAGGGGATCCACCGCGGAGATCTTCATCCATCCGGATGGCAGGTTTCTCTACTCCTCCAACCGTGGGCATGACAGCATTGCCTGTTTCAGCATCCACCAGGGTTGCGGCAAACTCAGCCTGATCGAAATCGAAAAAACCGGGGGGCGCACCCCCCGTAACTTCAATCTCGATCCCAGTGGCAAGTGGATCATTGCCGCCAACCAATTGAGTGGCGACCTGCAGGTTTTCTCCATCGACCAGAAAACGGGCGCCCTTGAACCGACCGCGACCCACCTCGAAATACCTGCCCCGGTCTGTGTGGTCTTCCTGTAGAAATTATGCCTTCGGAGCGTGGCTCCAAAACATCCCGTGCCCCCTGGTTCTCAATCCCTCCAATCATCTTAATCAACCACATGAAGACCCTTCTCCTCCTCCTGATCTCCGGCCTGTGGGCCCTCAGTCCGGCTGCGGAGCATCCCAACATCGTCCTCATCATGGCTGACGACATGGGTTACTCCGACATCGGGTGTTACGGCGGCGAGATCAAGACCCCCGTGCTCGACCAACTGGCCCGGGATGGCCTGCGCTACACGCAGTTCTACAACACTTCGCGCTGTTGTCCGACCCGGGCCGCTCTCATCAGCGGTCTCTATTCCCACCAGACCGGCATGGGCCTGATGGAAGGCGACCGGGGCTGGCCCGGCTACCGGGGATCCATCAACAAGCGTTGTGTCACCCTTGCGGAAGCGCTCAGGAGCGGAGGCTACCGGAACTACATGTCGGGCAAGTGGCATTTGACCCGCCACAAACGCCCGGACGGGGACAAGTCCGCCTGGCCGATGCAGCGTGGCTTCGACCGCTTCTACGGAACAATCACGGGAGCGGGCAGCTTCTATGATCCCGCCACCCTGTGCCGGGGGAACACCTACATCACTCCCGAGAACGACCCCGGGTACCAGCCGGAATCCTACTACTACACCGATGCCATCAGCGATAACGCGGTCAACTTCATTGCCGACCACCGAAAGGACAAGGCCGCCACAGCCAGGCCCTTTTTCCTCTACGTCTCCTACACCTGCGCGCACTGGCCCATGCACGCCCCCGAAGCAGACATCGCAAAATACAGGGGGGTCTACGACAAGGGCTACCCGGCCATTCGGGAGGCCCGCTACCGGAAGGCCATCGAAATGGGCGTCATCGACAGGAAATGGGCGATGTCCAAGGGCCTCGACTGGGAAGGGTTCCAGCACAAGGCCTGGGACATCCGCTGCATGGAAGCCTACGCCGCCATGACGGAACTCATGGATCGCGGCATCGGCCGGATCGTCGCCGAACTGAAGAAGCAGAAACTCTTTGAAAACACCCTGCTGGTCTACCTGCAGGACAACGGCGGATGCGCGGAGGGCTACGGCCGGGCCAACAACTCGCACCAGAAGGACCGCTTCAAGTTCAAGCCCCTCGGGAAGGACGGATTGCAGACCAAGATCTGGCCGCCCATGCAAACCCGCGACGGACGATTCGTTCGCACCGGACCGGAAACCCTGCCGGGCGCGGAGGACACCTTCGTCGCCTACGGCCCGGGTTGGGCCAACACCTCCAACACCCCCTTCCGCGGCTACAAGCACGATCCCTACGAAGGCGGAATCGGCACCCCGTTCATCGTCAGCTGGCCCGGGGGAATCGCCGAGAAACGCAACGGCGCAATCGTGCATGACGTCTCACACCTGATCGATCTCATGCCCACCTTCGTGGAGGTCGCCGGAGCTGCCTACCCGGAGCAGTACGATGGCCACGACATCCAGCCCATGGAGGGAACCAGCCTCGTCCCCACCCTGGCCGGGAAGGCCATCCCCCGGAAGGCGCCCCTCGGCTTTGAGCATCACGGGAACCTCGGCCTGCGGGATGGCAAGTGGAAGATCGTCTCCATGTATCGCCGGGATCAACCCCGCAAATGGGAACTCTACGACATGGAGGCCGACCGGACCGAATTGAACGACCTCGCTCAGAAGATGCCCGGGAAACTCAAATCCATGGTCGCGAACTGGCAGTCCTGGGCCGACCGGATCGGGGTGCAGCCGTGGCCCATTCCCAGATACGACCCGAAGAAAGCGAAGTAGCGGCGTGGCTTTCTCCAGAACCTTCCCTCCATGCACTTCCTCCTCCCCGTCATCACGATCCTGGCCCTGGGGGCCCTCCAGGTTGAGAGCAAACCACACGTTCTCTTTATCGCAATTGACGACCTGAACGACTACATCTCCCCGCTCGACAACCATCCCGGAGTGCAGACTCCGCATTTTGAACGCCTTGCCCGGCGCTCGGTCAACTTCGCCAATGCCCACTGTGCCGCCCCGGTCTGTCACGCTTCGCGGGTGGCCATCATGACGGGGGTCCATCCCTCCCACTCGGGAATTTATCGCAACATGTTCGGAGCCCGCGGGCCCCGCTGGCGCCACGAATCCAGGATCCTGGAGAAGGCTGTAGTTCTTTCCCAGCACTTCCGCGATCACGGCTACCGCGCGGTGGGCGGCGGCAAGATCTTTCATACCCTGCAGTGGACCCCACACGACTCCCAGAACGACCCGGAGGCCTGGGACGACTACCGCGGCGATCCCAACAACCCCATCGCCCCGGACTGGCCCCGCCCGGAACTGGTGCCTGACGACAAGGCCGGCCTTACCAAGGGACGACCGCTGGGCGGACACTCGCAACTCTTCGGCGCAGCGCCCCTCGAACTGCCCGACGAGAAGACCGGTGACCACATGGTGGTCGACTGGGCCATCGAGCAGATGAAATCCGTAAAGAAGGAACCCCTCTTCATGGCTGTCGGGCTCTTCCGCCCCCACATCCCCTGGGAGGTGCCCCGGAAGTGGTTCGACAAGCATCCCCTCGAGGACATCAAACTGCCTCCCCACCGCGAAGACGACCTGACCGATGCCCATCACCATGGGCGAACCCACTGGCACAAGTGGGTGGTCGAAAACAAACAGTGGGAAAAACTCATGCAGGGCTACCTCGCCAGCATCACCTACGTCGATCACCAGCTAGGGCGTCTCCTCGATGCCCTTGATGCCTCCCCCTCAATGAAGGACAACACCATCATCGTGCTCTGGAGCGACCATGGATTTCACATCGGAGAAAAAGGCAACTGGGAGAAGTTCGCCCTCTGGGACCAGACCACCCGGGTCCCCCTCTTCATCCACGCGCCAGGGGTGAGCAAAGATGGTGCCAGGACCCGTCAACCCGCCACTCTCACTGATGTCTATCCGACTCTCTGCGAGCTCGTCGGCCTCCCCGTCCCGAAGCAGTGCGATGGCCTCTCCCTCGTGCCCCAGCTCAAGGATCCAGACACCAGGCGTGATCGCCCCGCTCTCTGCTCCTTCCAGTTCTGGAACGAGAAAGCCCCTTCCCATGGAGTGGCTGACGAACGCTACCGCTTTATCCGCTATGGCAACGGATTTGAGGAGCTCTACGACCTGAAGAATGATCCGCACGAGTATGAGAATCTCATCGATGACCCAAAGCTCGCTTCCGTGAAAACGCGTCTGGCCCAGGGCATTCCGGCGAATCCGGCGCCCCTTGCCGTCCTGCCCAAGGACTCCCCGCATCACCGGGCCAACCAAGGGAAAAAGTAAAGCTACTACTAGAGGTGAGAATCACCCGATGAACCGACCTCCTTCCCTCGCCCTCTGCCTCACCGTGGCCGCTTTCGTTCTGATTGCTACCTTCTCTGGTCTTGTTCCCGCCGATCAGCTCCCCCCACGGAAACCTCCTTCGCTCCTGGCAGCGGCTGTCGTTGTTGACGTCACTCCGCAAAAGTTTCCCGTCATCGTGAACGGCAGCATGGTCAGCCGCACGGCAGACAAGGTAAAGACCTCCTTAAGTGCACGCGGACTGGCGATTTCCGATGGCGAGACCACGGTCGTCTTGGTGGTTGTCGATAGTTGCATGATGCCCCGCTCTCTTCTCGATGGGGTGAAACAGAAGGCCTCCGCGCTCACCGGCATTCCCCCCGACCGCATGTTGATCTCGGCCACCCACACCCACTCCGCTGGCTCCTGCATGGGCGCCCTTGGCACCCCGCCGGACCCCAACTACGTCCCCTTTCTCAAGTCGCGCCTCGTCGATACAATCGTCGCGGCATCGAAGTCGCTCCAGCCAGCTCAAATTGGATTTGCGAGCACAGGCGCTCCGGAATTCACCGCGCCGCGCCGCTGGATCCACCGTCCCGACCGGATCGGAACTGATCCCTTTGGTAATCCCACTCTGCGGGCCAACATGCACACCGCTCGCGATCTCAATGCCGTGACCGGCGAATCAGGACCAGAAGACCCCGAACTCTCCCTCATTTCAGTCCAAACTCGCGCCGGAGAACCTCTCGCTGTTCTCGCCAATTTCTCCATGCACTACTTTGGCGGCGAGCAGGGAATTAGCGCCGACTACTTCGGCCTCTTTTGCGATGGCTTGAAGGAACGCCTCGCTCCGAAGAGCAAGTTCGTCAGCATTATGTCCCACGGATGTAGCGGCGACATCTGGCGCCGGAACTACGCAAAACCCGAAAGCTGGGAGAAACTTTCTACGATTGAAGACTACGCCCGGGGACTCGTGCAGAAGGCCGCTAATACGCTCAAGGGCATCACGTATCGCGCCGACGTAGACATCGCCATGGCGGAACAGCGGATGACTCTGAAGTACCGCGTTCCCGACAAACAACGCCTTGAGTGGGCCCAGCGCGTAGTCGAAAACATGGGCGATCGCCTCCCTAAGACCCAAGAGGAAATCTATGCGCGCGAACAGATCTTCCTCCACGAACGGCAGGAGACGGAGGTTGTCACTCAAGCGCTTCGCATTGGCGACATCGCAATCGCCACCACGCCCACCGAGACCTACGCGATTACCGGGCTCAAAATCAAAGCGCACAGTCCGCTCAAAAACACGTTGGTTATCGAACTCGCGAACGGCGGCGACGGATACATCCCGCCACCCGAACAACATCTCTTTGGCGGTTACAATACCTGGGCCGCACGCTCGGCTGGTCTCGAAGCGATGGCAGAACCCAAAATCGCCGAATCCTGCCATCTGCTCCTGGAGAAAGTCTGCAACCGACCTCGCCAACGACCTGTGCAAAGCCGTGGCCCCGCCGCCGAGGCGATCGCCAAGCTGAAGCCACACAGCTGGTATCGCCTCGACGAATTTGCGGGCCCGCGCGCCCTCGATTCGTCTCCCAATCAACACGACGGCATCTTCGAATCGCACGTGACTTACTATCTGACCGGTCCCCGCTCCGGCCAATTCTGCCAAGGTGGCGAAGTAAATCGTGCCGCCATGTTTGCGGGCGGAAGACTCCGCGCCCACCGCATGGACAACAAGGGCGCTTGGTCAGTCTCGCTCTGGGCCTGGAATGGCATGCCTGCCAACGCCCGGGAAGTGACCGGTTGGATCCTCTCCCGAGGTCACGATCACGGACAAACCGCCGACAGCATTCAGCTCGGTCTCGATGAGGAAGGGCGCCTAGCCCTCCAGCTTGGATCACAGAGTGATCCTCTCAGCCTCCTCCCAGGCCGTTCCCAACTCGCGCGCTGGCAGTGGCACCATGTTGCCCTAGTCTGCGACGGGAAAACTGTTCGCGCCTACTTCAATGGAAAGGAAGAAGTGCGTGCGGATCTCCCTGGCGACTCCGCCCGTTCCTCACCGCTCTTCCTCGGTGGCCGCAGCGACAACAATTCCAACTGGGAAGGGCGCCTCGACGAAGTCGCGATCTTTGAACGCGCCCTCTCGGCCGCAGAAATCGCCCAACTCGCCGGAATAAAATGATCAATCGCGCAAGAATCACAATCTGCGCGGTGGGGCTTGAAAACTTTGTGGCCCGTCACGAACGACCGCGAGAACGATAAGGATTCGGCCAGCCAGCCCCCCCATCCACAACCCTATCCCTGAAACGATAGGCCCCACTCCCCAACCCCGTGGTCTTCAGCACGCCCATCTTCCTCTACGGCTTCCTGCCGCTCATGCTGGTGGTCTACTACCTCCTTCCACGCCCCGTGCGCAATGGGTGGCTGGTGGCGGGAAGCTACTTCTTCTACGGCTGGGGCAACCCCCTCTACATCCTTCTCCTCCTCTTCTCCACCCTGCTCGATTTCGTTTGTGCGCTGTTCATCCCGAGCGCCGGAGCCCGGACCCGGCGGCTCCTGCTGGGTGCCTCCCTGCTCGGAAACCTGGGCGTCCTCGCCTTCTTCAAGTACTCCGGTTTCCTGGCCCGCACCGCCCACGACCTCGCGGGGCTTCCGGGAGCAGATGCCCTGGCCTGGCTGGGAACCATCGCCCTTCCGCTCGGCATCAGCTTCTACACCCTGCAGTCCCTGAGCTACACCATCGACGTTTACCGGGGCGAGATCCGCCCGACCCGGCGCTTCCTCGACTTTGCCACCTATGCGGCCTTTTTCCCACAGCTGGCTGCCGGACCCATCGTGCGCTACTCGCAGCTGGAGGCTGATCTGCGCCATCGCCGCGAATCCCGGAGGCAGTTCGCCAACGGGATGGGAATCTTCATCATCGGACTGGCCAAGAAACTGCTCCTCGCCAATCCCTGCGGAGCTCTTGCAGATCAGGCCTTCGGAGCGGCCGAACTCGATATGCTCAGCGCATGGATCGGCCTTTTCGCCTACTCCTTTCAGATCTATTTCGACTTCAGCGGCTACAGTGAAATGGCCATCGGACTCGGGATGATGTTCGGGTTCACCCTGCCGGCCAACTTCCGGGCTCCCTATCGCGCCACCTCCCTGCGCGATTTCTGGAGGCGCTGGCACATCACCCTCGGGTCGTGGGTGCGCGACTACCTTTACATTCCCCTCGGCGGAAACCGGTCAGGCCGCTGGCGCACCGCAGGAAACATTATCGTCGTGATGGCTCTCTTCGCCCTCTGGCACGGGGCCGCCTGGCAATTCCTCATCTGGGGAGGAGTGCACGGCCTCCTCCTGGCCGCTGAACGACTCGCCCGGCCACTGGGCCTCCGCAAGCGCCTGCCTGCCATCCTCCGCGCCGGTCTCACCTTCCTCGTGGTCACCCTGGCCTGGGTCCTGTTCCGGGCCGACTCGCTGGGGGAGGCCGGACGCTACTACGCATCCCTCATGGGCGATCCGGCCCCGGAGGGGCCTACCTGGTGGACCAGGCAGCTGGTGGTGGGCCCGGAGGGCCTGGCCCTTCTCCTGCTCGCGGCGCTGGTGACCTGGGGCGGCCACTCGCCCTCGCGTTTCGTCACGGAGTCGTCCCCCGCAAGATGGTTGGGGCTGACCATTCTCTTCTGGATCTGCCTGATTGCCATGGGGGTCCAGGGCGGGACGTCCTTCCTCTATTATTTTTTCTAACAGATCATGCCTTCCCTGTCCCAAAATGAACCTGGAGCCCGTAGCGGCCTTCCCTGCCTTGCCGTGCTGATCAGCCTCGGATTCTTCTCCTCCATTCACTTCGCCATCTTTTTCGGTAATGGCGCACTCTGGTCGTGGAAGGACGGCGCCCTCGACCACGCCTTCAGGGAGGCGGGGGCCGCGGTGGTCCGCAACCCTGTCCAGCGGCTGCGCACCACGATGGGCCTCGATGCAAACGATGTCGTGGAACACGACGGCCAACTCTACCACCGGCCGGACATAGAACACGTCCACGGACGCAGTTTCCTCGAGCCCCCGGCGAGGAGGTCCCATGTGGTGCTCCGACAGCTGCCGTCCACGAAGCGGACCCGGAATCCGGTTCCGGCCATCGTCGCCTTCGATCGACAATTGAAGCAGGCGGGGATTCGGCTGGTCCTTCTGCCCGTCCCGTCAAAGGCGGTGTTTGCAGATTCCTCCCAGCCGCCGATCCTGAACAAAGGCTACCTCGAGTTTGTCGAGACCCTCCACCGAGATCACAAGGTCGAGGTTCTCGACCTCATCCCCCTCCTCGGGAAACTCCGCTCTCAGGGCGGCCAGCTCTTTCTCGAGGGCGACAGCCACTGGACCCCGGAAGCGATGTTGCATATCGCCCACCTGGTCGCGAGGGCGACTTCTGTCCAGCCCCCCGGCGATCCCTACCAGACAGTCAAACGGACCCTCTCCGCCCCCGGGAATCTCACTCGGCGGCTTGACCGGAACCGGAAGGAGACGATCGCTTCTTCGATGGTCCTCGATCACAATGAGGAAATCTGGAAACCCTCCCGCGAGGCCCCCTACCTCCTGCTGGGCGATAGTTTCTCCAACATCTATTCGCTCGGCGAAATGGGCTGGGGCAAGGGGGCCGGATTCGCGGAGATGCTGAGCCTGGTGATGAGCGCTCCCGTCGATCGCATCACCCGCAATGCCGATGGCGCTTTCGCCAGTCGCGAGGACCTTCTCCGCGACCCGGATCGCCTTGCCCGCAAGTCCGTCGTGGTCTGGCAATTCGCAATGCGTGAACTCTCCTTCGGAAACTGGAAAGTCCTCGACCTCCCCCGGGCGGGACTGACACCTCGCCCACACATCGAAACCGCTCTTCAGAAGCTGGAAGGAACCATCGCCCGGGTGGCCAACGTCCCCCCGCTTGCCCGGACACCCTACCGCCAGGCCGTGAGGGAAGTGCTCCTTGAAAACGTCCGCAGCGAATCCGGCCGGATCCCCGAGAGAATCCTTCTGCTGGGATATGGGGTGCAGGATCACCTCCTCACCGGAGTGGCCAACTGGGAACCAGGGGACCAGGTGAGCGTGCAGGTCGTCCCCTGGGAAACGGTGGAGAGCTCCCATGGTCGTCTCCATCGCTTTGTTCTCGAGGATCCCGGGCAGGAGCTGTTGGAGATGCCCCGGTTCTGGATGAAATAGCACCGGCATCCCCCCCGGGGGGCTTTGCGGATCTCCGGGACCGCCCCGCGAACCCGCCGGGCCTAGACCTGTTCAATCCGGACCCGGGGACTGGCCAGGGCAATTCCTGCCGCCGCCAGGTCTCTGTTGATGCTCTTGAGCACCTCCGAACGGATCCTGGTCCGGTTGCGCACATCCTCGATATGATAGCGGCCTTCCATCAGGATGCCGGATCCCATGTGCCCCCCATTGTCATCCCACAGCGACCGCACCACTATCTCAGCGCTATCGGGAAGAACCCGTTCGGTCGCCTCGATTGCACGCCGCGCCACTGAGCTGGCTTCTTCGAGGTCGGCATTGTAATTCACCTGAAAACGCACGCGCACGCGAACCGGCTCATCCTGATAGGAGAAGTTCGTGATCACCGAGTTGGCGAGGACGCTGTTGGGATAGTTCACAATCACCCCGTCGGTGTTGCGAATCTGCGTCCGTCGAAGCCCCACATCGATCACATCGCCCCAGCCGCCCCAGTGACGGCCCGGTGACTCGATCTTCACCCGGTCACCGATCCGGGCTGGCTGGTCGGTGATGAGAAAGATCCCGGAAAGGATGTCGGAAAGAGTTTCCTTTGCCGCCAGGCCAATGGCAATTCCTGCAATCCCGGCACTGGCCAGAAAGGGCGTGATCTTGATGCCGTGGATCTTGAGCAGCACCATGAAGAGGATGGAAACCAGAACGAGCAGGTAGAACCGCCGGACAAAGTAGACCAGGCGGTCATCGAGATCGTTTTCGGTCGAGGACGCTATCCGGTTGAGGGCGCGAAGGAGGACCACTCTAACAAAAATGTGGAGGAGGAAGGCGGCGGCAACCGCTATTGCGGTCTGCTCCCAGGAATCCACATTCCTCCACCACTGAACAAGAGGGGACACCTTGGAATCGGTATCGGCAGCAAGAAGGTAAAACGAAGGCATCCTCTCAGATTCTCAGGGTTGCCGGAGTCTGCCAGCAGCACCGCCCGGAGTCGAGGCCAAGCAGCGAGCTTTCCGGAAGGCCGCCGTCCGAACCCGGCTTCATGGAACGTCCCCCGGATTGCCCGCGAGAACGTCGGGCACGGTCCGTCCAGGCGGCTCATGGACTCAATGACGCTTGCAGCAGATCCTCTCTCCCCCCGTCAACCCGGCGCCAGCAATTGCCGCAGGGTTTCCTCATCCGGAGCAGTAACCTTGTTCGTGCCGGCCAGGAGATCGTCTGCCAGCTTCGATTTATCGGCCTGCAGTTTCTGAATGCGCTCCTCCACCGTCCCCGTGCAAATCAGTTTGTGCACGAAGACCGGCCTGGTCTGGCCGATGCGGTAGGCGCGGTCCGTGGCCTGCGCTTCCACAGCCGGGTTCCACCAGGGATCATAGTGGATGACGGTGTCGGCGGCGGTAAGGTTGAGTCCGGTCCCCCCCGCCTTCAACGAAATGAGAAAGAGAGGGGTATTGCCCTGCTGGAACTTCTCGACCAGCTCTCCCCGGTTCCGCGAGGAGCCCGTGAGCTCAAGATACGGAACCCCCCGAAGCCTCAGCGTCTCCCCGATGAGGTTCAGCATGGTGGTGAACTGCGAGAACAGAAGAATCCGGCGCCCCTCGTCAAGGAGCGTCCCGAGGAGCTCCCCAAGATAGTCAAGCTTGGCTGAAGCCAGTTCATGCGCCTCTTCCATGGCCAGAAGACGGGGATCACAGCAGATCTGCCGCAACTTGAGGAGCGCGTCGAGAAAGACGATCCGGCTTTGCTCAAGTCCCTGCGCTGCGATCGCCTGGCGCACGCGCCGATCCATCGTCGCACGCACCGTTTCGTAAAGATCCTTTTGCCCGGTGGTGAGTTCAACCGGATGAACCAGAATGGTCTTGGGAGGCAGCTCGGAAGCCACCTCGTCCTTGGTCCGACGCAGGATGAGGGGTGCCACCCGACCCTTGAGATCCTCCTTGCGATCTTCATCGGCGTCTTTCTCGATCGGGCCCTGAAACCGCGCCCGAAAGGCTTCCTGGCTCCCCAGGAACCCGGGCAGGAGGAAGCGCATCAGGGACCAGAGTTCCCCTAGATGGTTCTCGATGGGAGTCCCCGACAGGCAGAGCCTGTGAGCGGTTTTCAGTTCGCAGGCCGCCTTGCTCACCTTCGCCGCGGGGTTCTTGATGTTCTGCGCCTCGTCAAGAGCCACCAGGTGAAAGTCGATCTCCTTCAGTGATTCGATGTCACGCTGCAGGAGCGCGTAGGAGGTGAGAACCAGATTGGCAAACGGGATATTCCCGAAATCCCGCCTGCGTTTGGGTCCCTGCAGGACAAGCACACTCAGCGAAGGAATGAATCTGGCGGCTTCCGCCTTCCAGTTGGGCACCACCGATGTCGGGGCCACCACCAGAGAGGGCCTGCCCCCCGCTCGCCCCGAGGTGTTCTCTGTCAGGATGTGTACGAGCGTCTGCAGCGTCTTGCCCAGCCCCATGTCATCCGCGAGGATGCCGTTAAGCTGGCAATTTGCGAGGGTCTGCAGCCAGCGGTACCCCTCAAGCTGGTAGTCACGCAGGGTGGCCTGCACTCCGGGGGGCGGTTCCGCCTTGCTGGGTTTCCTGAGGTCCCCCAGCTGCCTTGTCAGGTTGGCGAGATTGCCTGCAGGTTCGAGTAAAAGCTCGGACCTGCAGGCGAGGTTGGCCGCATCGACGGGATGCAGGAAGGGCCGGTTGGGGTCCACCAGGGCCGCCAGCTGCCGAAGAATGCGTTTCAGGCGATCCGCCGGGATGTGCAGGGCTCCCCCATCCGGCAGATAAACCAGGTGGTGCGAGCGATCGGACAGTTCGTCAAGCATGTCGAGAGTGCCGTCCTCCAGTAATCTGGTCAGGATGGGAAGAAGGTCCAGGCGTTCCCCGTCGAGATCGAATCCCACCGAAAGGGCGAACCAGCCTCCCGGTTGCTCCGTCAGGGAGCCCTCCCAGCCAGCTGGTTCGGTCTCGTAAACGGGAAACCCGACCTCCTCGTCGATCTCGACCTGCCAGCCCCGACCCTCCAGCCTGGTAACCGCCTCCGCCCGAAACCATGGCCAGTAGAGGTCCGGGGTGTTCAGGTTCGGTTCGGGAAACCAGGCGAACTCGGCCGAAGTCTCCGAATCACGCTGTCGCTCCAGTCCGAGAAGAAAACGGTAACTGGGTTGCGCCCCAAGGTGAGTCAGGCCCATCTGGGTGAGCTCCTGGGCGGCGTTTTTCTCAGCATGAAGATCGCGCACAATTTCCAGCGGTCCCTTTGGCGTTTCAATCACCGCCGCACTGTCCCCGCCGGTGTGCAGGGGAAGTTCATGGTCGCCGTAACTCACGGTGGGCCGCGCCACCAACCAGTCGTCGCGGTTGGAGGCCCGCAATGACTGCAGCAGAAGCTGCACCGGCCGACTGTTGGCAGGCTCCACCAGCACTTCGAGGCGAAACCGGGGTTCTATCTGGAGGGATTTCAGGGGCCGCGCGGGCCCGGAGGGTTTGTCTCCCTCCGCGGGTTTCACCTGGACATTGGCACTGCCGCCCTTGAGCAACCGTTCAAGCGTCGTCTTCCTCCCGCCGGCCAACAGGACGGCCGCTGCATGCTGGCAGAAGTGGGCATAGGGACAACTGCAGGAGGCATCGAGTTCCCAGGTTCTCTCACTCTCCTGCCAGAGGGAAACTTCTACCTCATGATACTCTCCCTCCAGGTCCTGCACGCGGGCAGCGAGAATCCCTCCCCCATCCTCCAGCGCGTTCCAGACAAGGTCCGTGACCCGGCGCTTGCGCGCCAACTTCCCTCCATCCTCCAGCACGAACCCGTCAAAACGCTCCTGCCACACCCGGCCAAGAAGGAACTCGCGGATGGAAGAGGTCGCTGACATGAAACGGACGAGGCCGGGAAGATCCCCACGCGTCGTGCACGAAGAATGCCTCCACCCGGTCTTCTCATCAAGTTCAGGAAACACGGACAGGTCACGATCCTGCAGCCACCACCATTACTTGGCCCCTCGCCGCATCGGCCGCATGGTCTTATCGAAGATGTCTCCATCCGCGGTCATGGCTTCATAGACGAATTGCCCGCTCGTCATGGTGACCTTGATGAGGTGGTTCACCGACCGGGCTTCCGCCAGGTAGGTCCGCTTCTTCCAGTCCTTGGGAACACTGCGGATCTTCACCCCCCAGGCCCCGTCGCCAAGATAGAGCACGCCATCCCTGTCGTTGCGCTTGCCGCCCACGATGGGATGGGTGCGCTTGTAGATGTGATGGTCGTTCTCAAAGACGCAGTCGACCTTGAATTGCTCGAAGAGCGGGGACCACTCGCGCCGGATGTCATTGGCATCATCCTTCACTCCCGCCCCCCAGGCCGGACGGTGATAGCAAACGAACTGCCTTGGAATGCCCAACCGGTTGCCGAGAATGCGCGCGAGCCACTGGGTCTGGGCGGCGATATTGGTGGTATGGCCGGAATCGATCCCGACCACGCTGAGATAATTGCCGAAGTCGACGGTCAACTGCGCTCCCTCCTCCTGTCCGAGGAAGAGGCTGAAGTAAAACGGTGCCTGGGCCCGCCCTGGCGCGTCGGTGGGACGAAACTTGTAGCCCTTCACCTCATGGTTGCCGATCACCACGATCATGGGAATGAGGCGCCCGTCGGGAGCCACCGCGCACTTGTGCCAGGAGTCCACCCAGTCGAGCCAGCGATTTCCCTTGGTCCCATTGGCATAGGCCAGGTCCCCGCCCAGCAGGGCAAAGAGGGGATCCTCCTGGCCAGCCCGTCGGTTCATGGCGTCCATCCATGCGCGGGTGCCATACATATCGCCCCCCGTCACGAAGGTCATGCCTTCCTCGAAAGTGGCGGGAGCGGTCTCAAATTCCCAGCTTCCGATGGGGGCTCCCCAGCGCGCGATCTTGAAGAGGTAGCGCGTCCCGGGCTCCAGGTCCCCCAGGTCCGCACTGAAGACGCGGTGCTCGGTCGTCCCGAACTTCCGGTCGCGCAAGTTCGCGAAGGTCCAGCCCCCTCCCGTCTTGGGCCGGAGGGCGAGTTGATAACGCGGCGCCTCGGCGCCTTCTTCTCCCTTCACTCCCCCGATCCTGGTCCATCCGGCACGCGGCGTGCCGCCCCCCAGGTAGGCCCACTTGGCACCTTCCCGGACGACGGGATGCAATTTGCCGTTGGCCCGGTAATCAATCCGTGGCCGCAGGGTGAAATCGGAACTGTCGAGGCTCTCGTTATGCCCCTCGATGGCGATCACGCCCTTATGACCCGCCACCGCCGGGCCAAGTTTGAAGTACTCCCATACCTCGGCCTCGTGTTTCTTCACCTTGCTGATGTCGGCACCGGCACCCTCCACGCCCTTGCGCAGAACCTCCTTCCCGTCGAGATAGAGGATGAAGGCATCATCGTAGCGAATCCCGATGGTAAGTTCCGCCCCCTCGGGAGCGTTGGCGGGCACTTCGTAGGGACGCCGGATATAAACCGAGCGATACTTCTTCCGCATGCTCTTGAGCACCGTCTGGTCGTCGTCGTCCCCGTAGCCAAACCCAGCCGCCCCCAGCTTCCACTCGCCTCGCTCACCCTCTTTCTCCTCGGTGGCGATCCAGTGAATCGCCATCGAAGTAGTGGGATCGCGATGCCATTGACAGAAGGGCCCGTATTCCGCGGCGGAAAGAGAGAGCGGAAAAAACAGGAAGGGGATTAAAAACAGCGCTCGGGTCACGGATTCAAGGAAGGAACGGCCCGGTGACTCTCGACGCATTCCGGCCCCTTGGCAATGGCCTAAAGGGGATGGCCCGAAATTAACCGGAAACCGGTCTGTCGGGTTTGCCCCGGGAAAAATCTCCCCTACTCTCCGGGCATGTCCCGCGAAGAAATCAAGCGCCTGACCGAACTCTCCTCCTGCGCAGGCTGAGCCTCCAAGCTCGGCCAGGCCGATCTCGCGCAGGTCCTGCGCGGACTGACCCAGATAGAGGATGAGTCCCTCCTGGTAGGGACGGCCACTTCCGATGACGCCGCGGTCTACCGTCTCACCGACGAACTGGCCATGGTGCAGACCCTCGACTTCTTCACCCCCATCGTGGACGACCCCTACACCTACGGGCAGATCGCGGCCGCAAACTCTCTCTCCGATGTCTACGCCATGGGCGGTCTCCCCGTCACCGCCATGAATGTGGTCGGGGTCCCCCTTGAGCATCTCTCCCTTGAGGCCGTCAACCAGATCCTGAGGGGCGGGGCGGACAAGGTGGCAGAGGCCGGCTGCGTCCTCGCCGGCGGACACACGGTCCAGAATCCCGAACCTCTCTATGGCCTTTCCGTAACCGGACTGGTCCATCCCGACCGCCTCATCACCAACGCAGGCGCTGCGGTGGGCGACCTCCTCGTCCTCACCAAGCCGCTGGGCACCGGCATTCTCTCCACCGCCACCAAGCGGGGCATCGAAATCGGCGACCTGGCCGACCGCTCGGTCCGTTTGATGGCCACCCTGAACACCCCCGGGGCCGGCCTGGCAAGGGCCGGCCTGGTCAAGGGCGGCACCGATGTCACCGGGTTCGGAATGCTGGGACACCTCGGTGCCCTGGCCCGCGAGAGCGGGGTGACCGCCCTCCTTCGCAGCGGGCAGGTCCCCGCCATCGATCCGCGCGTCCTTGAACTGATCGACGAGGGCTGTGTCCCGGGTGGCACCCGGGCCAATCTCAAGGCCGCCACCACCACCTCCTTCACGGAAGGCGTCCCGGAGTCAATGCGCCTGCTTCTCGCCGACGCCCAGACCAGCGGGGGCCTTCTCCTCGCCGTCCCGCCGACAAACCTCGACCAGGTCCTGGCCCTCCTCGGCGAGGAAGGCGCACCCTGCGCGGAGGTGATCGGGGAAATGAGCGAACCGGGACCGAACGCCATCGAAGTCCACTGAACGCGGTGCAGCCCCCGCCTTGCCAAACCCGTTGCCGCCAGTCAATCTCGCGCGTGTCCCCGTCCGGACCAGTGCGCCTGCGGGTCGATGGCCGCTTCCTTGCCCTCGGCGATGATCGCATCTTCCTGAAAGGCGTCACCTTCGGACCTTTCCCCCCGGGTGCAGAGCTCGATCCCGTCGTCGAGTTTCCCCGGCTTGCAGAGTGTGGCTTCAATGCCATCCGCCTCTACACCGGAGCGGACCAGCGCCTCCTCGACTGTGCCCATGAGAATGGGCTCCTCGTCCTGCTCGGACTGCCCTGGGAATGGAATCGCGACTTCCTTGCGGAACCCCGGCTGCGCACCGAGGGCGAGCTGCGGCTGCTCGAATTCCTGCAGGAGCACGGCTCCCATCCGGCTCTGGGGGCCCTTCTGGTGGCCAATGAAATCCCCTCCGACCTCGCCCGCTGGATGGGTCCGGCAAGAGTCCGGGAGGCTCTCGAGGATCTCATCGATCTCTGCCGTGGCACGTGCAGGGAGCTCCTCATTGCCTACGCTAACTATCCCAGCACCGAATACCTTGAGCCCCGCAATGCGGACTTCACCGCCTTCAACATCTACCTCGAGGACCGCGAGGCCCTGGGTCGCTACCTGTCCCGCCTGCAGAACATCGCGGGCGACCGCCCGGTGCTCATCACCGAATTCGGTCTCGATACCCTGCGCAACAGTGAAGAGGACCAGGCGGCCCTCCTCGACGCCCACCTCGACGAGTGCCTCGCTGCCGGGATGGCGGGCACCACTCTTTTCGCCTGGTCCGACCGCTGGGTCAGCCGAGGCCGTGCCATGGAGGACTGGGCCTTCGGCCTCACCCGCTGCGACCGGAGCGAGAAACCGATCCTGCCCATCCTCCGGGAGAGATTGCCGCCCTTGACCACCCACCGCGAGGCCCTGCCACTGACGCATGCTCCCCGGATCTCGGTGGTGGTCTGCACGCACAACGGCTCCGCGATCCTGGCCGACTGCCTGACCGCCTGCCGCGCCCTGGACTACCCCGACTTCGAGGTTCTCCTGGTCGACGACGGCTCCACGGACGCTACCGCCGAGGTGGTGGCCCGCTTCCCGGAGGTGCGCTACCTCCGGCAGGAGCACGGCGGCCTCTCGGTCGCCCGCAACCACGGCGCCCAGGAAGCCACCGGAGAGCTGATCGCCTATACCGACGACGACTGCCAACCCGATCGTGACTGGCTTTTCTGGATCGCCCGCGCCTTCGAAAATCCCCGAGCCGGGGCAGCCGGGGGCCCTAACCTCCCCCCGTCTCCCCCCGCACTGCAGGAGGCCATCGTGACCGCGGCCCCGGGAGCTCCTTCCCACATCCTCGTCGCGGATCTCCAGGCCGAGCACCTCCCCGGCTGCAATCTCGTCCTCCGGCGCAGCGCCCTGGAGGCCCTTGGCGGGTTCCAGCCGCAGTTCGTCGCCGCCGGCGACGATGTCGACCTCTGCTGGCGCCTTCTCGATGGGGGTTGGGAGCTGGCCTTCGCCCCCTGCGCCTTCGTCTGGCATCGCCGACGCACCAGCATCGCGGGCTATCTCAAACAGCAATCCGGCTACGGCCGGGCAGAAGCCCTCCTCTTTGACGCTCACCCGGGACGCTTCGACCGGGGCAGAATCGACTGGCGCGGCAGTGTCTACGGAGGCGGAGCGGTCAGTGCGGACGCCTCCTCGGTGATCTACTTCGGCTCGATGGGACAGGCCGGCTATCAGGGGCTCGCGCAACACGCCATCTCGCGCCGCCTGCTGCACCGCGGATTCGACTCTCCGGTTGCGCGCTTCCTCCTCAAGGTCTGCAACCTCGCCCAACCGGTCGTCCGCTCCTTCAGCCGCTGGCGGCACGGGGGACCGGCCCCGCGCCTTCAACGTCCCGGGTCCCCCTCAACCGAGGACGAAAGCGGCGTGACCACCGAGGGCCGCTTCCTCGGGCCCCCGGAAGCCGGCCGTCACCAACTCCTTGCCGTGCTGTGCGCCGCCGGGTGGCAACCCTGCGGGGAGACCCAACTCTGGGATCTCGAATCGCAGCCCTACCGCCTGCTCACCACCGACGAACAGCACGGCCCGGATCACACCATGGTGAAGGTGCGCCTCCTGCACCCTCCCGGCCTCCGCCGGGACGGGATCGGCCTCCTCACCACGGCCGCCCGGGAGGCCGGCCTCGAACCGGCCTAGATGCGGGTCCGAACTGGTCGGGCGATCGCCTCCTTTTTGACTGTGGTGAACCGCGGAATGGACAAATATGACCCCGATCCGCTTCCCCGCCGTGCGCACCGACGACTTCGACTACGAACTTCCTCCAGAGCTCATTGCCACCCACCCGCTAGCGGAGCGGACGGCCTCACGCATGATGGTCATTGACCGGGAGCGGGGCACCATCGAGCACCGCCTCTTCTCCGGGCTCCCCACCTTCCTCCGGGACAACGACCTCCTGGTCTTCAACGACACGCGGGTCATCCCGGCCCGGTTCTTCTCCAACGACAAGCGAATAGAGCTCCTGCGGGTGGACAATTCCGCCCTCCTCCACTGGCGCTGCCTCGTGCGCCCGGGCAAGCGCATGAAGATCGGGCGTAAGGTGGAAGTGGGCGCCAGCACCGGCACCGTCACCGCAATCGACGAGCTCGGCTACCGTCTGATCACCTGGGACCGCCCGGTCGATGAGTCCGCCCACGGGGAGCTGGCCCTGCCACCCTACATGGAGCGCGGGGAGGAGGAATCCGACGTCGAGCGCTACCAGACCGTCTACGCCCGGCAGGACGGCGCGGTGGCCGCCCCCACCGCCGGGCTCCACTTCACCCCGGAACTGATCGACTCCCTGCCCCACGCCTTCCTCACCCTGCACGTGGGCCCGGGCACCTTCCGTCCCGTGCAGGTCGACGATCCCGCCGAACACCGGATGCACGACGAGGCCTACGAACTGAACGCCAACTCCGCGGACCGAATCACCCGGGCCGGGCGCGTCATTTCGGTGGGCACTACCGTCACCCGGGTCCTTGAGCACCTCGGTCGCGATGGTCCGATCTCTGCGGGTCAGGGGCGCACCGATATTTTCATCTACCCCCCCTACAAGTTTCGGGTCGTCGATACCCTCCTCACCAATTTCCACCTTCCGAAGAGCACCCTGCTCATGCTGGTGAGCGCCTTCGCAAACCGTGAACTGATCCTGGAGGCCTACGAGGAAGCGGTCCGGGAACGCTACCGGTTCTATAGCTACGGCGACTGCATGCTGATTCTGTAGCGTTCCTGAGTTAATCGCCAGCTGCCCATTATTTCCCCCTCCCTCATTTCTGGGAAATGCTTCTTGGGCCATCGCCCGAGTGGTCGATTTATTCCTCGTGGAGATTCTTCTCCGGTCCGGCCTTTTCCTCCTGCCCTGCAGGATCTTCCGATCGGTCCACGATTCGAATCCGGGACAGGGCGAAAAAGGAGAGGAGCGCCATGCCCACAATCGCCACCACCGCCGGGGTCATCCACGCTTTTGCCTCGACGCCTATGGCGTAGAGGGCGCATACGGATCCGGCCGCCACGAGGAGGCCGAAAAAAAGAGACCCCGAGGTGGCTCTCCAGTTCATCTTCCACCCCATCATCACACACCCGACGATGAACAGGGTAAACATCACCAGATACAGCAGTAGGAACAGGGGGAAGATGACGGCGATCGCGCCTTCCCCGACGATCAGGGCCACCGGGAACGCTCCCACGAAAAAAATCAGGAAGATGGTCGGCCAGCACCCGGTCCGAGCCGGGGTGTGGGGCCGGGGTGCCCCGCAATGCTCACACGGCTCGAGACTGGCCCCGATGAGCCCTTTATAGGAGGTCAGTTCCCCACATTTCTCGCAGGGCATTTCCTTGGGTACTTCCGGCGGTGTCCAAAGGCTCATGATCTTCCTTTCCGGGATCCGGATGCGATTAGAGCACGCCCCTTGAACTAGTGCGATTCTATATCGTGGCTGCTGGCCGGGCTGCGATCCTCCGGCCCTGCTCCCTCCCTCCGGGTTCCGGATTGGGATCCGCACGTTGATCCTACGCAACACTCCCTCGAATTTGGCCTGTCCCCACCCGGCTCGCATGCTCTAGCGTTCGCCCGTCATGAGAGTATCCTTCCATGTGCTGGCCTGCCTGATGCTCCCCGCCGGGACCACCGGAGCGGAGGAGATTCTTCTCCCTGCTGGAGGGAAGACGGAGTGGCACTACCTGGATGGCAGGGCCGCCCCGGGGGAGGACTGGGCCAAGCCCGGCTTCGACGACTCCGGTTGGAAGAAGGGCAAGGCCCCCCTCGGCTATGGCAAGGAGGGGCTCGGAACGACCATTCGATTTGGCGATGATCCCGGGAACAAGCCCCTCACCGCCTACTTCCGCAAGACCTTCAAGGTGGGGGCCAAAGAGAATCACGAGTTCGCGGAACTGAGCCTCCTCGCGACCTACGATGACGGCGTAGCGATCTACCTCAACGGCAAGGAGGTGGCCCGGGGCAACCTCGAGGCCGGGAAGCTGACCTCCCGGACCACCGCGCCCCGCGCCATCCGGGAGAGCAGCGAACTGGTGACCACCATCCCAGCCGCCTCCCTGAAGTACGGGGCCCTCAACACCATTGCGGTGGAGGTCCACCAGTCGGGCCCCACCAGCAGTGATCTCCACCTTGATCTCCAGCTCACGGGACTGGCCGAGGGCGAGAAGCCGACCCTCGACCCCTATCGCGAGGGAATGCGTGCCCTCCGACGCGGCAATGCGGAGGAGGGGGCCCGCCTGCTGGCCCAGATGGCGCCGGGCCATCCTGAGTATGCCCCCACCATGGCGATGCTCGGGTGGCAGGTTTTCGCCGAGGGGCTCGGCCAACCGAAGCGCGGATTGCCCTTCGTCAAGAAAGCCTACGAGGTGGCGCCCACGGACCGGCAGGTCGTGCGCTCCTACATCAAGACCCACGTCCTTTCCGGGGTGCTCTTCGACCCGGAATCCATCGCCCGGGAGCGGAGCAAGACGGTGGCCGCCGAGCACAAGTTCCTCGTCACCAAGCCGGACCTCGGGGAATCGGAGCTCATCGCCCGGAAGGCCCTGGAGGAGGACCTCGACTACCTCGAGCATGTGCTGGTCACCTGTTTCTCCTACCTTGAGCTGAGACCGGTGGACTACCGCGGAGCCCTCGATGCGATCCGCGGGTCCCTCGGGGAAAAGGCCTCCCTCAACCAGTTCCGCCTGCAGGTGGCCAAATTGATCAGTCTCTTCTGCGACGGGCACGCCAGGCTCTCCATCCCTCATTCCGAATACATGCCCCGGGGCTATGCGCCCTACGTGGCGGGGAATGACCAGAGCCGGATCTACCTCTGCGACGGGGAGGAGTTCCTCGATGCCAAGCACCCCTATGTGAAGGCCATCGACGGGCGCCCGATCGCCGACTGGCTGGAGGTGGCCTCCTACGTGGTGGTCAAGGAGTCCCCCCAATGGAGGCTGCGACAGTCCCTCCGCATGCTGGCCAACGTCAACTACATCAGGGAGGAGCTCGCCCTCCCGCGCAAGGAGATCATCACCCTGAAGATGGAGTCCCTGGACCGGAAGAGCACCCGGGAGATGGAGGTCAAAATTGCCCGGCGCCCGAAAAGGGAAGTGGAGTTCCCGGACGGAGAGAGCCGCCGAATCGGGGAGGTCGGCTATATCCGGCTCCCGCAGATGACGGGGAGTTCCCGCTTTCTCGGGCAGCTGGACCGGTGGATGGACCGGTTCAAGGACACCAGGGGAATGATCATCGACGTGCGGGGAAATCCCGGGGGATCCAAGGACATCCTGCTGACGCTCATGCCCTACTTCCTGAAGCCGGGTGCCCCGATGCGCATCATCGAGTTCTCCGCCTACCGCAAACCGATGGAACTGCCCAAACCCATGCCGGACGGGTTCAACATGTCTGCCATGTCGGCCCAGCCCGTCACCTCCTCCCACTGGAAAACGGACGCCCAGCGCAGGCTCATCGGCGACGCCATCAAGGATTTCCAGCCCACTTGGCCGCTTCCGAAGGGAAAATTCAGCGACTTCTACGTCCTGGCCTTCGACTCGACCATGAACCCCAAGGCCTATTACTACGACAAGCCCCTCATCATCCTGCAGGACAGTGGATCCTTCAGCGCCAGCGACATCTTCCTCGGCGGGTTCAAGGGGCTGCCCAACACCACCCTGATGGGAACGGCCAGCGGGGGAGGAAACGGATGGATGGAGAGCTACACCCTGCCCAACACCGAGCTTGAGGTGGTGCTGTGCCAGACCGCGAAGTTCCGGCCTACCGGGGAGCCTTACGACGGCCTCGGGGTGCCCCCGGACGTGATCATGGCGGCCACCCCGCAGGATCACCTGGGAAAATCAGACACCGTTCTCGATGCCGCGGTGAAGCGCCTGAGCAGGTAAGCCGTGCAGCTGGGAGAGACGGTCGGGATAATTCCCCCCCGGGCATGATGAACTTCCGGGGATGGGCCGGGGAAAAATAGTGCGAAACTACGTCGGCTACAGTTTATACCTGAGCTCCAGCGTGATTTGCTTCTCCTTCTCAACCTGGGTGTCCCCACCAACCTGTGTTTCATAACTGAGGAGGATTGCCATTCGCTCGTTCAGTCGATAACCAGCAACGATCTCAAGAAGATCGAAATCCTCTTCCGGGAGGTCGACCGGGACGCCTCGATCCAGCTGGTTTGTTCCGGTCTCGATCGCAAAAACGCGCATATAGTTTACTCCACCGATGAAGGCCCCTCTTTCCCAGCAAAGAGCCACGTTCGCCAGCACTCCATCGGTCTCAACCGCCCCGTCGAAAATGTTCTGGTTGCCGTAGCCCGCCCCCAGATGCAGGGAAAACTCGTCCGTGAGGTCCATCTCCCCATCTACGGTCAGTCTAAAGTCCTGGTAGATATCCGTGTCGGCGGCTTCGTAACGGGCATTCACGCTGAAAAGATCCGTGAGCTGGTACCCCCCACCAACTCGAAAGCCTTCTCCATCGGCGGAAAGACCAGTACCGGCAATCGTGCCAACCCCGTGTATGAGCCCCGCCTTCAGGTGGAACTCTCCAGTGGTTTCGTTCGCGCCGATTTCTGCGTGGGCAGCAGCCATTCCGAAAACGCCCACAGTAAGGAGGAGGGTTACCTGTTTCATAAAGGTTGCGGTCGTCCGTAATATTGCCCTGAATGTAAAGACCGCAATCGGAGCCTCTCCATTTAGTTCGCTCTTCGGCCGTAAAATTTTGTTTCCATTCATGTTCCGCGTTTGCTCACTCCCCGGGATCTTATTCCCCCTGCATACTCCGCCCCTGCTGCCTCCCAGATTCCTTTTGCTGCCGTTCTTTCTCGGCCTCGTCGCGACCACTGCCGTGGCCGCCCCGAAGCCCAATGTCCTGCTCATCATGGCGGACGACCTGGGCTACTCGGACCTCGGGTGTTACGGGGGGGAGATCCGCACGCCCCACCTCGATGCCCTTGCCAGGGGCGGCCTGCGCTACACCCAGTTCTACAACACCGCCCGGTGCTGGCCCACCCGCGCGGCCCTCCTGACCGGTTACTACGCCCAGCAGGTTCGCCGCGACAACCTGCCCGGCGCAAAGAACCGCGGCACCCGACCCTCCTGGGCTCCACTCGTCCCGGTCAATCTCAAGCAAGGCGGATACCGTTGCTACCACGCCGGCAAATGGCACCTCGATGGAATGCCCCTGCAGAATGGCTTCGACCACTCCTACTACCTCAAGGACCAGAGCCGCTTCTTCAGCCCGCAGGTGCACTGGAAGGACGACGTGAAACTGCCCCCGGTGAAACGGGAGTCCGGCTTCTACGGGACCATCGCCGTGGCCGATGCCGCCATCGACTATCTCAAGGAACACGCCATCAGTCACGGGGACAAACCCTTCTTCCAGTACGTGGCCTTCGCCGCGCCCCATTTTCCTCTCCATGCCCTCCCGGAAGACATCGCCCCGTGCAGGAATCGCTACGCCGTGGGCTGGGACAGGATCCGAGCCCAACGCTGGCAGCGGGTGCAGAAGCTCGACCTCGTGCAGGGCTCGCTCCCGGCAGTGGAACGGGAGATCGGGCCCCCCTATCACTTCCCCGAACACCTCAGGATCCTCGGTCCGGGCGAGGTCAACCGCCCCCTGCCCTGGGCTGATCTCAGCAACAACCAGAAGAAGTTCCAGCAGGCCAAGATGGCGATCCATGCCGCCATGGTGGAACGGATGGACAAGGAGATCGGACGCATCCTCAAACAGCTGCGCGCCATGAAGTCCTGGGAAAACACCCTCGTCATCTTTCTCTCCGACAACGGGGCCAGTGCCGAGATCATGGTGCGCGCCGATGGACATGACCCCGCGGCGGAGGCGGGCTCGGCCGCCACCTACCTCTGCCTGGGACCCGGCTGGTCCACCACCTGCAACACGCCCTTCCGTCGGCACAAGACCTGGGTTCACGAGGGCGGCTGCGCCACCCCCTTCATCCTCCACTGGCCCGGGGGAATCCCCGCCCGCAATGCCCTGCGCCGTACTCCCGCCCACGTCATTGACGTCGCGCCGACCCTCCTGGATCTCGCCGGCCTCACTCCGCAACGCAGGGTTCCCTCCCCGGGGCGCTCTCTGACAGGCACCTTCCCGTCCGACGAAAAACCCCTTCACGAGGAACTCTGGTGGCTCCACGAGGGCCACCGCGCCCTGCGCCAGGGGGACTGGAAACTGGTGGCCGCCAAGGGGGACCAGTGGGAACTGTTCAATCTCTCCAAGGACCGGACCGAAACCCGTGATCTGGCCGGTAGCCATCCTGAGCGGGTCGCTGCGATGGAAAAGCGTTGGAACAACCTCGCGGAATCTTTCCGGGAAACCCTCAAGGACAACCGGTAGCGCAGCAGGGCCCTCGGTAAAACTCGCTCTTGCATCAGGGACCGCCAACCCTAGAGTGCCCGCGCCAGGGGTCGTGGAGAGGCGGCTGGTGAAATCCGCCAGGTCCGAAAGGAAGCAACGGTAGCCTGTCCGACTTTGCCGCGGTCCCCTGGCACTTTCTTTCCGTGAAGAGGAGCCCCGCCGTCTCCCCTACTCCTTCGTCCAGATCCTCGTATTGAGGTTCAGGTCCTCCACGATCTCAAAACAGGCCGATAGCTGGTTGAGCAAGCCACGGACCTGGTCGGGAGAGGAGGCAGGTCGGGAGAACTTTGGTTCGAACCAATCCTTCGTGCTGGGTATAGCAATAAAGACTTGGGGGCCCCTGAACGCCAATCGTAGATCCTTTCCGAGGCGGGTGCGCAAGGTCAGGATCTGCTTCTGCATCTCAGGGGTCAGGATGTAACTGGCCTCCAAGGGATCCGTAGCACGCACCACAAAGGCCTTTTCGAATTCCGGGTTTTCGCCCCGTAAAAGGTGTTCTCCATGGTCTGTCCCCAGTTTCTGGAAGGCCCGCCCCAGCCACCCAAAATGCTTCTCGGCGAAGTCCGGGATCACGAATACATCCCCCTGAAGCTCCCCGGGGAAGGCAGCAACCGCGAGCAGGCCGTCAAAAATCGTCTTCGTAGATGTTCGTGTCTCCCCATCGCTCCGGTAAGTGGTCTCATTTTGGACCAGGATTTCACCGATCTGGAAATCGGTCTCCCCGATGTAGCCCGTTAGATAGTCCTCGCTCTCATAGACGTTGTATTCCTGCTTGTAGAGGCCGCTGTTATAGAACCAGTGTTGTCCGAAATTTCCTTCACTGTAGTAGGCCATGTCCGGCTGGATACTCCGAACCAGAGCAGGAATCACCTGGCTCTTGTAGGCAGCGCGGTAGCGGGCACCCGGCCCGAACACAAAGAGCGAGCACAGGACAAGCGTTCCGATGAGCGCTAACGCCCCGAGGGCAGACAAGCGGTCGGAATCACCGGTCCCCAACTTCAGCGACGCGGCGACCATGGTGAGGCTAAACCATCCACAAAGAACCGTGGCGAGCACGGCCACTCTCTTTTTCCGCAGCTCCTTCCGGCGAATGGCCTCGAGTTGGTGGAACTCGTCGGAAAGTCCCGTCACCAGGGTGTCCTGCCTCGGTGCGTCGCTAACGCCTTTGGCCTCGCTAGATCTGGACATCCGTCACCTTGCGTTGGCTCTCGGGAGTTTCAAACCAGTCCTGCACCCGGAATCCGCAGATTCCCGCCATCACGCTCCCGGGGAACATCTCCACCCCCTCATTCCATGCCGTGACCGCCGCATTAAAGGCCCGCCGGGACACCGCGATCTGGGATTCCACCTCGGTCAGGTTCCGCTGCAAATTGAGAAACTGCTCCCCCGCTTTGAGCTCGGGATAGTCTTCGGCCAGCATCATCACCTGGGAGACTTCGGCCCCCAGATCCTGTTCGTAATTGAACCGCTCCGGGCTGTCCGATTCGACCGACTCGATCCCCCGACGGGCCCTCGTCACCCTTTCGAACACCCCCTTCTCATGCGAGGCGTAGGCGCGGACCGTCTCAACGAGCTGCGGAACGAGATCCCAGCGCTTCTTGAGCTGGACATCAATGGAGGCGAAGGCGTTGCGCAGCCGGTTCCGACGACTCACGAAGCCGTTGTACATCAGGACCAGGATGAGGAGAATGATCCCCAGCAGAATCCCCAGCGTTATCAAAAGCGGTCCCATTCGCCCATTAATACGCTTTGCTGAATTAATTCTCCACCAATAATTTAATGCCTGTTGTCCTCGAATCAGCGCCGTAGGACAAGACTCCCTCTCCGGCTTGGGGTTATCAAACGGTGCCTTGCGACATCTACTTGCCCAGTTCAATCACCGCGGCCACCGGCCAGTGATCGGACGGCACCATCTTCTCCTTCATGTGGTACTCGATCCAGGCCTTCCTGATTTTCCAACCGGAGGAGACCAGCACGTGGTCAATCATGCGGGCGCCCGGGATGACCCCCTTCCAGCGGTTGAAGGTGTTGCGATCCTTTGCCCCGGGATGGAGTTCAAGAAACGTTTCCCGCAACGGGTTCTTCCACTGTTCCGGGGCCTTGCCGCCCGCCAGTTCGACCTTGCGCCCAAGAAGGTAGGCCACCCCCGGGTTGGTCTCGGTGGCGTTGAAGTCCCCGGTCACCACCACCGGCTCCCCCGGATGCTTCCGCCCTGCGATGCGCTGCGCCATCAGGCGGCCCGCCTTTTCACGGGATGGCTGGTTCTGGTGGTCCCAGTGCGTGTTGTAGAAGTAGAAGGCCTTGCCGGTCTTCTTGTCCACCAGTCGTGCCCAGGTGCAGATCCTGGTCACCTGGTTGCCCCAGCTCCTGGATCCGGCCTTCTTCGGTGTGTCGCTGAGCCAGAATGTTCCTCCTTCCTTGGGATCGCGCTCCAGGCGTTCCGTGCGGATGAAGAGCGCGGAGTATTCTCCCCTGTTCTTTCCGTCATCGCGGCCGACCCCGAACTTCTGGTAGCCCGGGAGTTCCCCGGTGAGATAGTCCATCTGCTTCGGCAGCGCTTCCTGCACGCCGAAGAGATCAGGATTCATCTTGCGGATTGTCTCCACCACCAGGCCCTTGCGCGCGTTCCAGCTCCGGGTCCCCAGGTCCCCCCGGGCCGCAAGGCGGATATTGAAGGAGGCCACCGTGAGTTCAGCCGCCGAAAGGACCGGCCCCAAGGCGAGGCCGAGAAAAATTAGGACGGGACGAAGCATGGGTGAAATGCTACCCGGGACCAACCCGCCTGTCCAAGCCATGCCTTCACTTCTTGCATTCTTCTTCCTGGCCTTCACCGCTATCGCAACCGCCGCCTGGCCCGAAGGCACGCGTACCGAATGGCACGGCTATGAGCGCCTCGACTTCGCCCTGCCCGGGGAGGGCGCCCGTTGCATCGTGGTGAGCCCGAAAACCCCGGCCGAAGGCATACCCTGGATCTGGCGAGCCCGCTTCTGGGGACACCAGCCCGCCCTTGATCTGCAACTCCTGGGGAAGGGCTTCCACCTTGCCTACTGCGAGGTGGGTGGGCTCTTCGGGGCCCCGGCCGCGGTGGCACGATGGGACAAGTTCCATGCCCTCGCAGTCAAGCAGGGACTCTCTCCCCGCCCGGTCCTGGAAGGGATGTCGAGGGGCGGCCTGATGATCGTGAACTGGGCCTCTGCAAACCCCGGAAAAGTGGCTGCCCTTTATGGCGATAACCCGGTCTGCAATTTCAACTCCTGGCCCGGGGGCAAAAACGGCAAGTTTTCCAAGGGCGACTGGCAGCGCTGCCTCAAGGCCTACGGTGTCGCCGCGGAGGCCGCCCCGCAGCACCGCCAGCCCCTCAGCCCGGCAACCCTCAAGCCGCTCGCACAGAAGAAGGTGCCCGTCGCCCTCGTCCTCGGGCTGGCGGATAAGGTCGTCCCGGTGGCCGAGAACGGGGAGCTCCTCGCCCGCAATTACCAGTCCCTCGGCGGCCCCGTCCGGGTCTGGCGCAAGCCGGGAAAGGGGCATCACCCCCACGGCCTCCACCCCCCGGACGAGCTCGCGGCCTGGTTGCTCAAGGCGGTGAAGGCCGAATTTTGACCTTGAGGGGCCAACCGTCCGCCCCATCTTGCGTCCATGAAGTCCCCTTGGGCCCTCCGCATCCTCGCCCTCATCGGGTTGACAATCTGCGGATATCTCGGGACCCTCAAATTCACCGGGCAGACGACCTCCATCGTGGGCTGTGGCGCCGGATCCGGCTGCCGTAACGTCCTCGGCTCGGAGTGGTCCCAGTTCCTTGGTGTTCCCGTCAGTGTCCTCGCCGGGGTCGTTTACCTCGCGCTGCTCATCACCACCTGGCGGCCCTCCCGTCCCCTCTACGGGGCTTTCGCCATCTGCCTCACCGGCGCTGCGCTCTGGTTCATCGGTCTGCTGTATTTCACCATTAAGGCGGTCTGTCCCTGGTGCCTCGCCATGCACACGATCGGCATCCTCTCCTCCATCGTCCTGGTGCTTTCTCTAACCCAGCTCCCGGCCACCAATCCCAGGACTCCCCTTCGCTTCGCCCCCCTGGGGGCCATTACCGCCCTCCTGGTCCTCGCCCTGGGCCAGCTCCTCGGTCCCAAGCCGGACACCCACGCCCGGACCACCGAGGTGGTGCGTGATGCAGACCAGGGGAAGAGAACCGAGGGCCGGGTGGTCTCCTTCTTCAAGGGCCGCAAACACTACAACACGGTGACCATGCCTCACCTCGGCCCCTCCGGCGCGAAGCATGTCATGGTGAAGTATTTCGACTACACCTGCAGCTCGTGCCGGGAGATGCATGAGCAGCTCCATTTCGTGACGGAGTCACACCCGGACACCTTCTGCATCATCCTTCTCCCGGTCCCCCTCAACCGCGCCTGCAATCCCTTCTTTCCTGCCGACCTCACCAATCACGATCATGCCTGTGAACTGGCCCGCCTGAGCCTCGCCGCGTGGCGGGCCGCCCCGGAGCGCTGGTCCGAGGTTCATGAGCAACTCTTTTCCCGCCCGGTTCTCCCTCCAGAGGTGGCCGAGGCCGCGGTGGGGCAGATCGTCGGCTACGATGAACTGGCCGGGGCCCTGGAGGATCCCTGGATCAATCAGATTCTCCAGACCGGCATCAACGATTTCAAACAGATGATCTTCCGCACCCGTGCCATGCCAAAACTGGTCGTCGGTAATGACGAGGTCCTGCACGGTGCGCCCCGTTCCAAGGAAGTTCTGCTCGGAAATCTTGAGCGGCTCTACCGGCTCAGTGAGTAGCCCCGCCCACTCTTTCTGCCCCGGGAGCTCTCCTCCCCTCTCCCTCCATTTGCGAGAATCGAGCAAATCCCTTGAATAGATTGACCCCGGCCGGGGTCAAACCGCAGGTAACCACCCCGCTCGAATCCATGATAAAAATACTCCTCACCATCGCTGCCGTGACCCTCGCCAGCCTCATTTCCGCACCTCGTGCAGAAGCTGGACACTCATCTCCCTGTCTAACCTACCGAAGCGGATGCGCTTCCTGTGGATGCCCGGTCTATACCCGGCGTTACGTCCGGGGATACGACTGTCACGGCCACCCCATTTTCGCCTACAGCCGAGCTCCCCTGTCCCACGGACACTCGTGCCGTCACCGGGTCCAGCATCACAATCACCACTCCCGAACCGTTATGTCCCGGAGCACGCATTGCTCCCAGCCCCGGATTACCCTGAGCAGTCACAGATCCCACGGACGCTCCTCCGGAGTCTCCTTCAGTTTCTCGCTCGGCGGCCGCAGGTGCCGCTGACCCCACCGCCTCAGGGCTCGATATCCCAACATCTCAACCGCGGGGAGAACGATCGTTCTCCCCGCCTTTTTTTGTCCACTTCCCGAAATACATCGACCCTCGGATGCCGCTCCGGGGGAGAATTTAGCAGTTCGTTATTCCCCCTTTCTCGCTTAACTTCAAGTTCATGGCCCGTCTCCCTGCCCTCCTCCTCCCCCTCCTCATGGGGGTGCAGATCATGGCGGCGGCCCCCCGGGCGACTGACGAAATTCTTTCCGCTCTCCAGACCCGCCTGGAGAACAATGCCGGCTTTGAGGATCTCCTCGAGCAGCTGGATAATCTCGAACCCAAGGAGCTGGCGCGACTCCAGGCCGAATACGACAAGGTCTGGCCCCGTATGCGCGACGCCTACCTGCAGGCCTTCAAGGAGGAAGCCAAGGAGCAGAACTCAGGCTCGATGCGCCAGGCCAACCAGAAGGCAATCCGGGAAGCTCGGGAAACCTTTCACTCCGTACGAATCATGCCGGAGGGGCCCATGAAGGCCGCTATCATCGCCCGGAGCGAACCGGCGATCGGGCTTCTCCACGAACTCCTCCTCCCCTCCTCCGGACGCATCCTCGGGATCGCGGGTGATCCTCTTAACAAACAGCGGGCCCAGGTCCTTCGCCTGGGCGAGTTTCGTGACGGAATCCTCAAGGCGGCCATCGCCATCGAGGACGCCGACTCGGTCGCAAGGGTGAAGGCCGAAGAGCAAACGGTGGCTGAGGACCTCTCCGACCTGAGCCGCGATGGGCTGAGGCTCATGGAGCATAACCGCAAGATCGCCGAGGCGGAGATGGTCCCCAAGGCCGAATGGCGTGGAATCGAGGAGCTCAACCAGATGCGCCTTCTGGCGGGCCTCAACGCCCTCCTTCTCGACCCAAGGCTGTGCAATGCCTCCCGCGGGCACTCCGAAGACATGGCCACCCTCGGGTTCTTCAGCCACACCTCGCCGGTGAAGGGAAAACAGTCCTTCGTCCAGCGGGCCGCGCTGGCGGGCGCCACTTCAAGCGCGGAGAACATCTTCATGGGATCCAACAGTCCAAAGGCCGCAAACCGCGGCTGGTTCCGCTCCCCCGGGCACCACAGGAACATGTTCAATCCCGGCCACCGCCGGGTGGGTCTGGGCAACTATGGATCACACTGGACCCAGATGTTCGGACGCTAGGATCCCGTCAAGGATCACAGGGGCGACTCCCTCCCGGAGAGCGTTCCAACCTCAGGGGTTTTCCCTCCGGCATCTGGACCAGGGCAAGTTGTTGCCGGCAGGTGATAAGGAGGGCCCCGTCCTCGGGCCGCCGCATTTCGAAGGCACACCAGAAGCGAACCCGCCCCCAGTCGTCGAGCCAGCCCCGGGTCTCCAGCAAATCCCCCAGTCGGCCAGGCCTGCGGTAATCGATCTCGGTCCGCACCACCACGGGATAGACCTGGGTCTGTGCCATGCTCCGCAGGTCAAATCCCAGTTGCCCCGCCAGCCTGGTCCGGCACCTCTCAATCATCCGCAGGTAGGCGAGGTTATGGACGACGCCCCCGACATCGGTGTCGTAAAACATCACTTCATCCTGGGTGCGCTCCTCGGGACGAATACCATCCGGCTCAGCCATGACGGAAATGTAGCGGACGAAAGAGCGAGGCACAGAGCAATCCGCCCTCCCGCGTTCTTCCCCGGAGCCAAAGGGTTGCGTCGGGTCTGGCCATGAGAGAGACTTCCGCCGCATGCGCGCGTGCTCTCTGGTCCTTCTGTTCCACCTGCTTACGCCCTCCCTGTGGGCGGATGTCTACATGGGCCCGGACCCGGCCGCCGCTCTCTTCCGGCGGGACAGGATTCCCATCGACACGGACACCATGCGGGAGCTCTCCCGGCACCTCACTGACCTGGCTCGCCGCGAAATGGTTCGGGATCCCATCCAGTTGCGGGCCACCGCCCAGTTGCTCGCCATCGCCATGCGTCTCGATCCCGCCAACCGCCCGGCCCGTGAGATCGACAAGGCCCTCAGAGAAGAACGACCGGTTGATCCCCTTAAGGGCGACATCAATGACCCGCTGCGCCAGACTTGGGGTATCGCCGACTGGCTCGTCGACCCCGAAGCGGGCAAAGCGGGCGGTCGTCTCGGCCACCAGATCATCGACGCCCTCGCCGTGATCAATCCCCGGAGCCCCCTCGCCAAGCTCCATGATCCGGAAGGTGAGCCCGGTCGCTGGCAGAATGTGGTTCAGCCCCTCGCGGCCTACCGCCGGAGCCCGGAACCGGAAAAGGCTCCCGACCCCCCACAGCCGGAGCCCCCGCCCATCGAACGTCCCCCCATCCTGCTCCGCCAGGCCAGCACACAGACCCCTCTCTTTCTCTACGACAAGGATCTCCGTCGACACCTGCGCCTCGTGACGCTTCAGATGCAGGTCGAGGAGCTGGCTCAACCCGATCCTTTCTCCTTCTCCCTCCTGCCCGCCATCGAGTCCCCCGACATCGATTCCGCCCGCATCGAGACCCGGAAGCTCCTTGAGAAAAGCTGGCCCAATCTTCCCATCAGGCACATCGCCCGGATCTCGACGGGCAAGGAACGCTATGCCTCCAAGAACGAGCAGGCCATCTCGGGCCCGGCCGCACTCCTCATGCATGCCGCCCTGGCCGACAAACAACTTCGCCCTGATGTCATCTTCGTGGGCGAGCTGACGCCCGATGGCAACCTGACCAGACCACGCCAGAGCTGGGACTACCTGCGGGCTCTGCGGGTCGCCGGGGGTGGCCGCCTCCTGGTGCCCGCCGATTTCGAGCCGGAGCTGCGAGCCATGATAGCACTGGAGGATCCCGCCTTCTTCCTGCGCTGGGAGGTCCTCATCGTAAACTCACTTGAAGTCGCCCTGAGCCTGGCTGCCGTGAACGGAGACCCCGAGGGACTGGCGGTCACTTCCGCGCTTTATACCGAGCTCCGCGAGGTGAGCCGGAACAAGGACGTGGGCCAGCTCTGTGTGAACGCCAAGGTGCGCGAACGCTTGACAGAAATCGTCAGCAAGGCGCCCTTTCACTACTCCGCCAGGATGCTCCTCATCCAGGGAAATGCCGCAGAACGGCCCACCCGGGTGGAGCGGGAAGTGGCCGCCCGCATCCTGCGCAGTGCCGTCGAGCCCCTGAGCGGGATCGTTCGCCCTCCCCTTTCCCAGCTCAGCGTGAAGCGCCTTATCACCACCGGGGAGGCCTCGGGTGCCGAGATCGAGCGCTTCGCCAAGTTCATTTCTTCCACGGAACGGGATTTGGTGAAAGAGGCGCGGGAGATCGCGCAGCTGGCCGAAGCCCTGGGCCGGGGCAAACGCGACGGTGACCTGAGGGAGGGCGTGGTTTATTATCGCAAGATTCCCCTTCCAGACTACCACCATGATCTGCAGACGAGGTTTTCAGCTTACCTCAGGAAACTCGCCCCCTTTACCCGAGAAACCATCCGGGACGATCCGCCTGCCGATCCTGCCAAAGCACAGAAAACCCCCTGATTACACAAATTGTGGCGCGAGAATCGCTGCCCGGGTGTAACAAAGGCGCCCATACGCCTCCCGGCCTACGCTTTTGCTTTAGCGAAGCGCCACAGATCGCATAAACTCCTTTAGCAGCTTCAAGATGAACCCGAACCCTTCCCGCGCTCTCGTCCTTTGCGTCGTTCTCCTTTTCCCCGGGCTCCGGACCAACGTGCACGCCCAGGATGAGGAGGACCGGCTCTTTTACCTGCCGGACATGGAGGCCGAGCTCTTCGACCCCGCATCCCTTGATTTTGGACGACGGGGCACGTTCGACAAGTCGGGCCTGGTGGCAGCCCTGGCCCGGATCGCCAGTGACTTCGATCCGGAAGAGAAAAACGGCAACGTCCCCAACCTGCTGCGCTCCAACGCCCTTGGAATCGCCGGTCGGATCAATCCCGATGCCAAGTCCTTCAAGACCACCTATGAACAGCTCGAGAAGGCCGCCGAGGCCTATGGCAGCAGCGGCACCAGCAAGGACCGCCTGGTGGGGAATATCTTCCGCGGCGTGCGCACCCTGCTGAAGGACAAGGACAACGAGGACAATAAGATCTGTGCCGCCTATTGTGTGGACGTCGCCTTGCGCCTCCTGCCCGGCCACAAGTACGCCGGGGATCTCGAAAAGATCCAGCAGGACCTCGAAAAAAACGGTGTCGAGATCGACTGGGATCAGCTCCAGGGCAAGGCCGTGGTGAAGGAGACCCCTTGGAACCCCTTCGGGCAGGGAGGCCGCATGGAGCCCCGCCAGGAAAAGATGCCCGGGGGCAAGGCCAAGGGCCTGGCTTCCAACCAGAGCTCGGTCGTCGGGCTCGTGGTGGTCACTCTCGGCAGCGGGAAGCATGCCGGCGCCGCCGCCGAGATTATCGCAACCGCCCTCCGGGAGGAGGGGGTCAAGGGCGTGGAGTTCAAGATCGACCAGAAGGTCGGAGACATGATGGGCAACAGTCTCAAGTCCATCCGCGATTATCTGCGCGTCACCTATGAACCAAAGGGCATGGTGCCTGATGGCTACCAGGTGAACATCGTCTTCCAGGACCGCGACCAGCGGGTGGACGGGCCCTCGGCGGGAACCGCCATGGCACTGATGCTCGATGCTCTCTTCTCCGGAGAGAAGATCGATGATGAATTCGCCTGCACGGGCGGGATCACGCCCAACGGGAAGGTGACCAGCATTGGCGGAGTCGCCGCCAAGATCCGCGGCGCAACGCGGCGCAAGTGCAGGATCGTCGGGGTGCCCGACGGCAATGCCAAGGGAGTCAACGACATCCTCGTGCTCGACGGGATTCAGCCGCTTCTGGATATCCAGGTCTTCACCATGAAGGACATGGACGATGCCCGGGCCCTCTCGCGTGCCGAGAAGGACAAGGACGTGCAGTCCACCCTCGATGATTTCAAATCGGTGGCGGACGTGATTACGGATCAGGGCGATACAGCTCTCAAGAACAACCGCGTCCAGGAACGCCTGGAGGAGGTCCTCAAGAAAATGCCCAATCACATCTCTGCCCAGCTTCTCCTCGACCACATCCGCGAGAAGGCTCCCGAACAGCTCTCTGTCGGCGGCAGTTTCCATGAGATTGATTCCCGTGCTTCGGGTGTCTTCAGCCGCGTACAGCGCATGATGTTCCGCGAGAAGTTCAGCGAGGGCGCCGCCGCCCGCACCGACGCGGAGGACGCCCGCAAGGAGCTGGCGGAACTCGACGGCAAGGTCCACGAGAAATTCGAAGAATACCACAAGGCTTCAATCGATCTCTGCGAGACGATCGAGGAGGGCGTTCAGGACGGTGAGAAGGAATTCATCAAGACGCTCAAGAGCAAATGGGCCAAGATCTCCAGTATCCGCAAGAAGCTCCGGGATGACCCCGAGATCTTCGAAGAGATCCGTGGGTAGCGTGCGGCCCTGCCCCGTCGCGAGTCCCGCCCGCGGTCGAACTGGATCCTGGCGGCCTGTGGCCTCCGCTCTACCAGGGACCTGCTACGCCAGAATCTCCTTCACCACCTTGCCGTGTACGTCGGTGAGACGGAAATCCCGTCCCGAGTACCGGTAGGTCAGCTTCTCGTGATCAAAGCCGAGAAGGTGGAGGATGGTGGCCTGCAGGTCGTGGACGTGGACGGGATTGTCCTCGGCCTGAAACCCATAGGGGTCCGTAGTCCCATGCACATGGCCCCCCTTCACTCCTCCGCCCGCAAGCCAGACCGTGAACCCATAATGGTTGTGGTCGCGGCCGTTGATCTTGCCTGCATTGGAGCCTTTCTTGGGCATCTCCACAGTGGGAGTCCGCCCGAACTCTCCGCCCCACATGACCAGGGTCTCCTCCAGAAGGCCCCGCATCTTGAGGTCCTTGAGGAGAGCTGCAATGGGCTGATCGCATTCCCTTGACAGTTTCCTGTGATTCTTTTCCAGGTCGTCATGATTGTCCCAGGGTTGTCCCGCTCCGTGCCAGACCTGCACGAAGCGCACCCCGCGTTCGACGAGCCGCCGCGTAATGAGCATCTGCCGCGCCTGGGTTCCGCTGCCGTACATCTTCCGGATCTCTTCCGGTTCCCTGCTGATATCAAAGGCATCGGTCGCCTCCATCTGCATTCGGTAAGCCAGCTCAAAGGACTGCAGGCGGGCTTCCAGCCGTGCGTCATGACTTCTTTGCTTCTGATGGTCCTCATTCAACGCCCGCAAAAGATCGAGTTGGCGTCGTTGTTCACTGTCTCCCATCCGGCTCTCAATGTGTTCCACCAGTTTTTTCGGGTCGGAGTGCCTGGTATCCACGTAGGTCCCCTGGAAGGCCCCCGGCAGGAAGGCCGACTGCCAGTTCTGCGTTTCCTGAATGGGATAACCGCCCGGACACATGGCCACGAACCCCGGTAGATTCTGGTTTTCCGAGCCCAGCCCGTAGGTGACCCAGGAGCCCATCGCCGGGCGCACCAGGCGCCCGTCCCCACAATTCATCAGGAGCAGGGAGGGTTCATGGTTGGGCACATCGGCATGCATCGAACGGATCACACAGAGCTCATCCGCCATGCTGCCGACCTGCGGAAAGAGGTCGGAGACTTCCAGCCCACACCGCCCCCTCCTCGTAAATTCGAAGGGCGACTTGAAGGCCGCTCCCGTGGGCCGTTCCGTCTTGAGCATCTTGGGCAACTCCTGGCCATGCAGCTTCGTGAGTTCCGGCTTGGGATCAAAGGTGTCGAGATGGGAAGGCCCCCCGTTCATGAAGAGATGAATGACGGCCTTGGCCTTGCCGGGAAACTGCGGTCTGCGCGGAGCAAGTGGGTTGAGGTCCAGGCCGGAGCCCTTCCCCTCCTCCGCGGCCACCAGCCCGGGAACACCATTCAGGGCCACCGCCGCCATCCCCATCCCGGCGCGCGACAGCATCTGTCGCCTGGTCAGGAAGAGGTGCTCTGGATTGAACGCGTGATGTGGCATCTTCTTACCCTCTGGATCAGCAGGACGTCGCGTCAGTCCACATAAAGAAATTCGTTGGAAAGAAGCAATACTTGAGCGAGCAACGGCCACCGCTCAAGGGCCGGGCCCGAGAAGCCCGCCTGCGCCTCGGCCAGGGGCAGCTTCACCCCTTCCTCCAGAATGACCGGGGCCCAATGAAAACTATCCCAAGCCTCCTCCCCGGTCGATTCAACGAGGAAGTCCACGCTCTCCCCGGCAGCAACCTGCAAGGTGAGTTCGGTCCCTGATTTTGCTCCGGGCTCCACCATCCATTTCCCTAGGATCTTGTTGCGCGCCACGATCAGGCCACGCACTGCATCCCCTTTCCTGGTGGGCCGCGCCAACTCCCCGGAAACCCGGATCGTCGCGTTTTTGGGCGCCACCCAGCGCAGGATGGCCGCGTGGTCTCCGTGCCCCGGGTGCCCCCCGGCAGCGTGCCAGTGGACCCAGCCGGTCTTCTGGTCAGGGAGTTCCGGTCCGCCCTGCCAGACCTTGCCTGTGAAATGTGGAAGGGGCTGAAACTCAACTTGTCCCGAGTCCCGATGAACCCGCCCGTGGCCATAGCTCCAGGCTCCTGCGCTCTGCCGCATCCCCGCCCCCGCACTGCCGAGAAACCGCTGGGCCCGGGTCAGCTCGCCCGGGGAGGGGACCCGCTGGAGAGTCCGAAGATAGAGCGCCACGATTCGGGCCTTCTCGTCCTGATGAGAGGCCGTGGCCGCCGCGGTCGCCCTCGCCTCCCCATGGAGAAAGGGGCTGTTCATGAGATAGAGGGCCTGGTTGGGGGTAGTGGTGGCGGACCTCTTTACCACCGGCTGGCTGGAATCAGGAAAGTCGAAGATGCGGAAGAAGGAAGGCGTGTTCTGCCGTTCGATCAATCCGTAGATGGTGCGCCGTCCTGGAAATGGCGCCTCATGAATCCTGGCCGGGCGACCGCCCAGCTTCCGGTCGAGTCGGCCACTTGCCTGCAAGGTGGTGTCGCGCCAGGATTCAAGGTCCTTCCGGTGCCTGTTACCGCGGGTATAGTAGCGGTTCTCCGGATCATGTTCGTTCAGCTTGTCGTCCGCAAAACTGCTGTGGCGCCACGCCCGAGAGGTCATGATATGGCGCACGAGGGCCTTGATGGACCAATCGTGGTTGCGGAGATAGTGGGCCAGATGATCGAGGAGCTCCGCTTGCAGGGGGAGTTGGGCCTGCATTCCGAAATCTCCAGGGGTGCTCACCAGAGGCGATCCCATCACGTGCATCCAGACCCGGTTGGCGCAAACCCGGGCGGTGAGGGGATTGTCCGGCCTGGTCAGTTCCTGCGCCAGTTCAAGTCTTCCACTGCCCTTCTCAAAAGCGCGATCCGGGGCGTCGCGGAAGAAGGCGGGAAAGGCCCGCGGAACCTTCGCCCCCCGGTTTCCCTGTTGTCCGCGCTCGAAAATCACCGGTTCGCGGGGATTGGGCCGATCCCTTACTGCCATGGCCCGCAAGGGGGCATATTCCGATTTTCCTTCCAGCTCATCGAGCTTGGCTACAAGTCCCCGATAATCTCCGCTCTCACTTTGATTAAGTTTGTTGAGAGCTGCCTTGCGATCGAATTTGAGCGGATCAGCAGGCCGTTTATACCCCTTGATCTTTCCGGCCGCGTAGTCATGGACGGCGTTGGCGCGCTTGATGAGCTCCTCCCGGAACTTGCGGTAGCCGGGTGAGTCCTCCGGCGTGCTTATAATCGGTAACTCCCCCTCGGGAACTTCCTCGGTACTGTCGAAGACCCCGTAAATCCCGTAGTAGTCTGCCATGGTGAGCGGATCGCTCTTGTGATCATGGCAACGCACGCACTGCATGGTAATCCCCATTGTGCTGCGGAAGGTGACGTCAATGCGGTCCGCGATGATAAGGTCGTGCTGGTTGAGGTAGCGCCGGCCAAGGGTGAGAAAGCCGAGGGCGGCCTGTTCGCGCACGGGGACATCCATCAGATCGGCCGCGATCTGGCGCCGCAGGAACTCGTCATAGGGCAGATCCTCGTTGAGCGAGCGCACCACCCAGTCCCGGTAGGTGAAGGCGAAGGGAAAGAGCCGTCCAGCGGTGAAGTTGTAACCCTTGGTATCCGCATAGCGCGCCACATCAAGCCAGTGGCGGGCCCAGCGTTCCCCGAAGTGCGGAGAAGCCAGTGCCTCATCGACGATTCGCGCGCTCCATGCCGGCAGCGTCCCCCCCTCCGGCGCCAAGGCCCGCGCTCGAAGGTCGGGATCCGCCTGCAGGCCGGTGATCACATGCCACGCACGGCGGAGAAGAACTTCGCGCGAAGCCTCCGGGACAGGGGAGAGATTCCGTTCCCGCTGCCGGATGGCAAGCAGCTCGTCGATGGGGTGCCCCTTCCCCGAGAGCGTTGCCCGGGCGAGAGCCTGGAATGCCCAGTGCGAGCTGGCCTCATCGAGCGACACCCCCCCCGGCGCGGTGATTGGAAGAAGCACCGCGATCCCTAGGAAAACAAGGGCAGGGACTCGCACAGGCATCCGAAGTTACGCCCAGAAAATGCCTGCCCTTTCTCCTTTTCGCAAGAGTAACCGATTGCGCCGCCAGGGAGAGCCTAGAAGGATCTGTTGAAAGAGAGCATTAATCCGTGGAACCGCGACCTGTAGTCGCCAGCCACCAGATTGCCTCCGTCCGCTGCCGCTGTTCTGTCCCGGACCGTGCGGTCTGAGAACGCATATTGATAAGCAACGTCGACGGTCCAGTCTTCCGCCGTGTAGCTCACCCCTGCGCTCAGCCAATGACGGTCGGCATCCGCAATTGCAGGATTGAAGTTTAGATCCGGTTGGCTGTTCTCAATGAAGATGTAGCCCGCGTTGAAGGCCCAGGTCCTGTTGGGCGCGTAGGTCATCCCGATGCCATACATGAAATTTGATTCCCAGTTAAATGGCAATGGAGTGTCGGGAGAAAAGGCTTGCCGCAGCGTTGACGTAGCGAGTCGTTTCCAGTTCACCCATTCCACATTGGCTTCGATGATCCAATGGTTATCCGGCCGGAAGGCATACCCGACAACCAGCGTATCCGGAGTGACGAGGTCCAGCGACGCCCGGCCATTGGGGAGCCCTACGGCGGGAGCGCCCCCGGAACCCTCCAGGTCGAGATCCGTCTTGGCACGATAGGTCACGCCAAAGGAGTGCTGCTGATGCGGATTCCAGAGGAGGGACGCGATCCAGTTGGCCGCTACGTCGTCGCCCTTGAATTCAAACTCAGCACCCGGAGCAAGCTGGGGTGCCGCCAACTGTTTAAGAGTCCCATCAGCATAAGTCACCCCGATGCCGCCCCCGATCGAGAGGCTGTCGCTCAGCTCATACGCCAGGACTCCCCACGCGGTGGCATACTTGAGGTCTGTCTCGGTCGCCACCGCTCCGAACGGCGTCGACGCGCCCCAGTCCGTTCGCAATCCAAAGGGCGCATTCAGACCAACCCCGACGGCCAGGCTGTCGTTGAGGGGAGCCGCCACATAAAGCTGGGGGACCGGGATGAACTCCGCATCGTTCTCGTGAGTCAGTCCATCGATATCAGTCTCCGCCTCAATTCCGAGCCGCACGGCATAGACGCCGGCATGAACCGCCAGGGAATCCAACTGCGTCAAGCCGGCAGGATTATAATAAATGGCAGATGGCCGGTCGGCAGTTGCCACGAAGGCATTTCCCCGCGAGGCCGCAAAGGGATCCTGCACAGGAATATAAAATCCGTTAGCCCGGAGATCGGGTTGACCAGACACCAGCAGGGCCGCTGTCAGCACACCTGCGGGAGTCCGGAGGTTCTTAATTTTTGGGAGTTTCATGTCTAGGGGTATGAGCTTGGATTGATCTTATTGGGAATCAAAGATGGTGTGTTCCTCGGTGAGGAAGATCGAAGATCGGGAGAGATCGCAGAAGGTGGCCTCATCCTCAATGAGTTTCTCGTGGGCCGCTGCCCCTTCCGGGGTTTGCATGGCGCCCAACAGTTCCTCATGAGAATTCCACCAGATCTCGGTAATCCCATCGAAAGGCCCGGAGGCGCCCCGGCCCCCTTGTGCAATCTCGTTGAGGGGGGACTCCAGAAGGTGGCTCTGGACGTATCGCTGCGCCTTCAGGGCCCCCGCAAAACTCTGCACCAGCGGCCCGTGATTGTCCTTCCAGTAGCGATAAAATTCTTCCGGGGGCATCCCGGCCTTCCGATGGACACAGTAAACAAGTTTGATCATTTCGATGGAGGTTGAATGAGGTTATTGGGGTTCAGGGTTGTCCTGCTACTCGACGAAGCGCGACCAGAAGAGTTCGTTGCCCACCAGATCGGCTGCCAGTTCCTCAAACGGGTCATCGGGCGCCCGTTCAATCCGCGACACGTCGAATCCGATCCGCAACCGCGCTTCGGTCCGGTTCGGTTCAGGGAGAAAGTCGATCACTCCCCCATGATGAGTGATGCGCATGCAGGCTCCTATGAGATCGAGGGCATGTCTGGAGGGCTCCTCTGCACTGGCGCTCATGGCGGGCGCGAGCACGGACCGCACCGGGCGCCCCGGAAAGATCAGTTCAAGGCCCGACAGGCACTCCTCCAGACGAACCATGCCTTCCCCCTCCACTACTTTTGCGAGGGCGCTAATAAAAGGGCCGATTACGCCCTGAAGATCGCTCAGGGGCCCCGGCCAATCCGGCGGATTGGCCCGCGCCTCGCCCCACTCCAGGGCGGGACTTCCCTCCACCGCGGGCTTGAGGGCCTCCCCCACCGTGCAGCGGCGTTCAAAGTCCAGTCCCGCGGGGCTGGTGAGGTCGGATGGCAGGGACGTATTGACCGCGCCGAGAAATGACAGGTGCCGCCGATAGAGCTCGCGCCACGAGAGCCCCTCGGATCCGATCGACTCGGGCACCGGCTTCTCATGGGGCTCTTCCGAGAGGCGGACGATCGCCCTGAGAGCCTCTCCAACGTGGCGGATTCCGGCCTCCCGGAAGATGGCCAGGGCCGCAAGGCATACGATGCGATCTGAGGCCGCCAGCATATCCACACTCATCATCTTCTGGCGCACCAGTTCCTCTCGCTCGAGACGCACCAGGTAAAGTTCCATCGCCCGCTTGAGAGTGACCTCCAGTTCGGGAACCTCCCAGGGCTTGGTTACATAACGGTAAATCCCGCCCTTGTTGACAGAAGAAACGGCGGCATCAATGTCCGCGTAGGCCGTGGAAAGAATGCGCACCACCCCAGGCTTGAGAAGGGCGACCTTTTCAAGGAATTCGCTTCCGGTTTCATTCGGCATCCGCTGGTCGGTCACCACCACGCCAATCTCGTCCTGGTATTCGCGGAATCGTTCCAGACCCGCTACCCCGTCTTCGGCAAGAACAATGCGGAACGTCTTGCCGAAGAGCTTGGCGAAGTACTTGCGGGTTCGTTGTTCATCATCAACGAAAAGAACAACGTGTTGCCGGTAATCTGGCGTTTGCAGGCTCATTTCTTCCAAGCTTCTTCAAGTTCAACCGCGTCAGGGCGGGCCTCGTGCCGGGGCGGGGGACCCGGCTCCGGATCTTCGTCCCCCATTTCGCATCCGGAGTCTGCTTGCCCCTGCCAGGGCTGTGGAATCATGACGCTGAATACGGTGAAGTGCCCCGGATCGCTTTCGACCTCAATCCTCCCATCGTGCGATTCCAGGATCCGGTGACAGATGCTCAGCCCCAGACCCATTCCCTCGCCAACATCCCGCTTCGTAAAGAAAGGATCGAAAATGTGGTCCATGTCCTCGGGATCGATTCCCGGCCCGTTGTCCCGCACCCGGATACAAATGTCTTGTTCCCCTTCCCGTTCGGAGGAGACCTCGATCTGAGGCTGGCCCCCTCGCGCTCGCGCCCCCTCCAGAGCCTGGGCAGAATTCTGGATGATGTTGACCAGGACCTGGCAGAGCTGATTGCCATTGCCGCTGACCCTGTGGTCCTCCGACACATCCACTTTAAACTCAATGCCCTGCAGCTCGTCGGCCAAAAGCCGGCGTGCGTTCTCGACTGCTTCCCTGACGACTACTTCCTCCTTCATGGCAACCTCGCCCTTGGTGAAGGAGCGCAGGTCGCTGACAATCCGGATCACCCGGCCCACGCCCTCCTCGGCATCCGCAACGGTTTCCTCGAAATCAGCCCGTTCGCCTTCGGCCACGTCCTCGGCGTACATCCTCAGGGCATGCAGTGCCGTCTTTACATAATTCATCGGATTGTTGACCTCGTGCACGATCCCCGCGCTCATCCGCCCGAGCGAGGACAGGGTTTCCGCCTGCAGCAGCCGGGCTTCGTTCTCCTTGATCTCATCCAGAGCAACATCACGCTCTTCCACCGCCACTCGCAACTCCTGGTTGATGATGCCCAGTTCCCGCTGGTACTTCTGCCTGTCGAGAAGGTTGCGAATCCTGAGACGAAGCTCTGCGGTCGTGAAAGGCTTGGTGAGGAAATCACTCACCCCCGCCTCCAGAGCCTGGATCCTCGGAGTTTCATCCGCCGCCGCGGTCACCAGCAGGATCGGAACCTGGGATGTCAGGTTGTTCTGGCGCAGGCGTTGCGTCAGGGTGATGCCATCCATCTCCGGCATCATGTAGTCAAGAATGATCAACTGGGGCTGGAACTGCTGGGCCCGTTTCCACGCCTCCAATCCATCACAGGCCTCGACCACGCCGCAACCCATCTCCTCCACCTCTTCCTTCAGGAAACGCCGCAACCCGTTCTCGTCCTCCGCGATGAGAACCAGTTCCTTATTGGCGGAGCCTTCCGCGCCGGGGACCCCCGTGACGGCCGGGTCGAGGAGCGAGGGAGCGCTGTCCATGGTGCCCAGCGCTCCCCTGATGCGGGCCCTGTTGTGGATCTCGGTCAGCGGATCCTCCTCGTCTGACACCTCGGTTTCAGACTTGCCGGGTGACACCAGGAGAGGGACGGAAATGGTAAACTTCGTCCCTTTTCCGTACTCGCTCTCGATTTCGATCGCGCCATCCATCGATTCGGTCAGGCTCTTCACCAAGGCTAGGCCGATCCCGACCCCGCGGTGCTTCTTGGCCGCGGAGGTATCAGCCTGCCAGAATCGCTCGAAGGCCGAATTGACCTGGTCCTCCTTCATCCCCGCGCCATTATCGGCCACCTTGAGGATCAATCGTCCACTTTCAAGTCCCGCGGAGAGAGAGACCTCCCCGCCGGTCGGGGTGAACTTGAGGGCATTTACCGCGAGGTTGAGAACTATCTTCTCCAGGCGATCGCGATCGAGATACACTTCCTCCTCTTCGCCGCAGGCCGCGTTCCAGCCAAGGTTGATCCGCTTCCGGTCAGCCATGGGCTGAAGGTTGCGGCCGAGCCCATCAATGAACGTGAACGGGCGGAAACACTCCGGTCGCATCGGCATGTCGCCACTGTCCATGCGCACGAGGTCGAGGATGTCATTGATGAGACGGAGGAGCCTCATGCCGTTGTCCTCCAGGCCCTCCACCAGTTCGGCAAGCTGGGCATCGTTGCGCACCGCGTTCAGGTTGTGCATCTTCTCGATAGGCGCGAGAATGAGCGTGAGCGGGGTGCGGAGCTCATGGCTGATATTGGCGAAGAATCTGGTCTTTGCCTCGTCGAGATCCTGGAGTTTACGGTGGTTTTCCGCCAGTTCCTCCTGCTGAGCCACTACCTCCTCCCGCAGACAGAACTCGGCGAATCGAAGCCGGTTATAGAAATAGAGGCCGATGCATACAAAAGCTGCCGTGACGAACAGAAAAAAGAGCGCAATCGTAATGTTCTCGACGCTGCTTTCCGTTCCGAAAGCGACTCCCAGATAGCCGACGATGCAGAGCAGGGAGTTGATCAGTCCATCGACACACCTCCATCGCAGGAGCAAAACCGCACCAACCATAACCAGATTGAGCCCCGCGTAGTACGGCGAGCCGCCCCCTCCGGTTTCCACCAGCATTCCGTGGATTGTCACCATCGGGATCAGCGCAACAAGATGGCCAAGGAGGTGAAGGATCCGACGCGACCCGCTGCGAACCCTATAGAGAAGAAATAACACGAAGAGCAATCCGGAGGAACAGGCCATGCGCAGCATGAACAGTCTGCCCACCACCCCCTCATAGCCCGGGTTGGAAGAATCCCCAAAGGCCACCAGGTCCATGCCCGCCCCGAGGGCGATGAACAAGGCCGCCAGAAACGCCCCCCGCCGATAGTTCAGCAGGCGGACCTCGTCCTCCTGGATCTCGAACCGCTCCTGCAACGACGTCGGTTTCCTCTCGTCGGCCCCGGGGGCTGCTGCCGTTGTATCAGATCCCGTCATGGTCCTCTTTTTTCCGAACCTCGAGGAAGAGGTTCACTCCCGTTTCATCCCGGTTCAGGGAAGTCTCGAACTGGCCCCCGTTAAGGGGGGCTATCTCCATCATGGCCGCGTCATCGCGGTAGATCAGGTTCCACTCCAGGACGAACTCCATCCAGGCGCGGCTGGGGTTGGTATCGCTGACGTTGGTCACCAGCATGAGCCCTCCCGGGGCCAGGAGCCGGGCGAACAGATCATTGAGACGGCGGCAGACCCTCTGCGAAAGGTAGTCGAAGAGTCCCGAACAGTAGACCATGTCGAACGACTCCCACTTCAAATCCACGTCTCCGGTGGAGGCCTGCCGCAGGAGCTTGTGGACGGAGCGCTGGAGCATGGAGATGGGCGTAACCCGACCCGCCTGGGTCCGCACTCTGGCGAGCTCCTTCTGGGTATACTCGATAGTCTCCGCGTTGAAATCCAGAAGCGTGATGTCACAGAGATCGCTCAGCTCTTCGTTCTCCAGGAACTGCTTGATCTCGTGGGCGGGGCCACACCCGAGGTTCAGGATTCGGGTGCGGCGTCCCTTCATCGCATTGCGCTCCGCCTCGGCCCGGAGCTTGGTGGTGAGGTAGTGAATGCGGTTGCGGTGTGCCACCACCGGTGCGGTCTGCAGGAAGGCGTGGTTGATGAGCTTGGCGAAGAGGGAGCCCCCTTCATAGGGATCGCGGACCATCATGTTCACCATCTCGTAGTCGCCCGCATAGCCGAGCGGCTTATGGAAGGAGCGATAGGTGAAGGGCGAACAGAGCACCAGGGGATGGATTTGCCGCCGAACATAAAACTTGTGGGTGGCTTCCCGGCCCTCCGGAATTTCCCGCACTGATTCCTCGAAATCTCCCATCGCACCCTGCATCTCTTCCAGAATCCGCTCCTGCAGCTGATCGATTATTTCCCGTTCCAGGGTCGGTCGGTCGATCGAGGTGGTGGCCCGGATTCCAAGATCGATCTGCTCCATCCAACGCTGCAGGCCAATGAGGAGATTCTGCATGTCGGCTACCGTCAGCTTGAAGGACAAGTCGACCTCGTGCGCCCGCTTCCAGTCCTGCACGAAGGTATCGAACTGGTCGGTCAGAGGGTCCCGGCCTTCCCGGTCCGACAAAAAATCAACGTCCAGCCAGGCGTTCCCCAGGGTTGCCTCACAAACCAGGAGAATCCCCGTGTTTACGAGCCCAGTAACCACCGCTTCGCCCTGATATACCACCCGATCTCCTACGCGAATCCTGAAGTCTCGTAAAACTTCAGAAAGTTGCAGAATACTGTAAGGGTTATAGATCTCAAAGGCTACTGAGTAGCGGCGCAACCTCAGGATATTGGCCGTAATCTCGGACCCCTGGCTGTTACGACAGACAACAACACTAGTGAGAAGGGAAGATCCTTTCTGCATTGACTAAAGGGCAGTGATCAAAAAAGCTGGCGAGGTAAGCATTGCATGATAAGCGCGCTTGCAAATATTTCTCTTGAACCTGACAATCATTAGTTCCGGATAGCCCGATGGCCCAAGACTCCCCCAAGTTCAAGATTACCCGCGAAGGGCAGCGGTTCGTCTGCCCGGACGGACAGGATTTGCTCGAACTCGCCGAGGCTGAAGACTTCTCCGTCTCGGGGGTGGCCGAGTCTCTGGGCCTCACCAACCGGCAGTTGGAATACGCCGTCGAGCGAGCCTCCGGATTGCGCCCGAAAGAACTTTTCCGGCGTCACCGGATGCTCCTGGCCCGCCGCCTGGTTGCGGAAGGTTTCTCTCTCCAAGTGATCGCGCAGCGGCTGGGGTTCAAGCACTACACTCACTTCGCCTCCGAAGTTAAGTCCTACTTCGACCTGCCTCCGCGCCAGTTTCAGAAATCGGTGCGGGCCCTGTGTCCGGAAACCTAGCGCCGGAGAAGCCGCTGGAGCTCCCGCTTGAGGAGAGGCCCTGCGGGGCAGCGGACGAACATTCATACGGTTCAGGGTTGGCCCGAAGGAGCTTGCTTCTTGGAAGCCAGTATTGCCGTGCGCTCGGACCCTTGAGGCCTTCCCTCGAACAACTGCCATGACCAGGGAATTACGCATCTAAGGATGATTGCTGGAAGGCCTGAGGCAACAGGACCGAGAGATCTACTTTTACCCTCTGCTCTTTTCGGGGATCGATCAGGAGGAGCACCAGGCCCGGACTGAACTCGTGGAGAACCTGGCGGCAGGCCCCGCAGGGTGCGGGGGCACCCGATGCGCAAATTGCAAGGACCTCAAAATCTCGCTCCCCTTCCGAAACCGCCTTTCCCAAGGCCACCCGTTCGGAACAGATCGTCAGACCATAGGACGCATTCTCAACGTTGCACCCAGTGAAGATGCGCCCGGAACGGGTCTGCAACGCAGACCCCACCCGGTAAGCCGAGTAGGGTGCGTAGGCCCGCTCCCGGGCCGCTTGGGCCGCTTCGATAAGGGCCCCCTCTTCGCCGCTGCTCATCGCCCCTCCCTCCCTGGGGCAAATCGCGATTCAAGCCCGCCCGCCTGGGCGTGGTCTGATCCTCGCGGATAGGTCACGTTCGCCACGGTGGTAAAGATACCTTAAATAGAGGGCCGAACGGAGCGAAATCGACCTGCGACCACCAAAATCGTCCCCTGAATGGGTGGGTATTTTCCCGTTTTGGGCGGGTTTTCTGCGAGGATTTTAGTAATCCTCCCGTCACTTTCCCACATCCCCAGCTAGATTTCGGCTGTCATCCCCGGGACCGATCAGGCCCTCCGGATCCGAGAAAATCCTCCATTCTGGCCGGAGGCCTGCCCCCCCTCATTCAGGGAAAGAGCCCGCGTTTCTTTTTGACCTCGGCAACCTCATGTACGCCGAGACAGAGCGCGGCCGTCCGGTGACTCACCTGCCGCTCTTCAGCGAAGTGGAGCATGCGCTCGAAGGCCCCCTCCAGCATGGTTTCCAACTTGGTAAGGACCTCCCGCTCCGTCCAGTGGAAGCGGGAGAGGTTCTGGACCCACTCGAAGTAGGAAACGGTCACGCCCCCTGCATTGCACAGGATGTCCGGAAGGAGAAAGATGTCCCCACGCTCGTCGATGATGGCATCGGCCTCCGGGGTGGTGGGCCCGTTCGCAGCTTCCGCCAGCACGCGACACTTCAGCTTGGCGGCGTTCCCGTCGGTAATCACGCGCTCCAATGCGGCCGGGACGAGGACCTCACATGGCTGCAAAAGCATCTCGTCCGGATCGATGGCCTCCGCCTCATCAAAGCCGGCCACCCCCCCGGTTGATTTCACGTGCTCCCCCAGCAATCCAACGTCGATGCCATTATCGTTCCAGAGCGCCCCCGTGATGTCCGAGATCCCCTTCACCTTTACCCCGGCCCAGGAAAGCCTCTCCGCCGCGTGGGATCCGACATTCCCGAACCCCTGCACGATTGCTCCTGACCCATCAACGGGACAGCCAATCTTATCAAGGGCCCGCATGGCCAGGAAGGCCACCCCGTGACCGGTGGCCTCCCGGCGCCCCTCCGAGCCCTGCAATTCGACGGGCTTGCCGGTCACGATCCCGGGCACAAGATGCCCCGCGTTGGTTGAATAGACGTCCACGATCCAGGCCATGGTCTGCTCATCGGTCCCCATATCGGGTGCCATGATGTCAACCTCCTCCCCTATGAAGGGGGTGATCTCCGCTGCGAACCGTCGCGTGAGCCCCTCTTTTTCCCGGTCGCTCATCGCTCTCGGGTCGCAATTGATTCCTCCCTTGGCCCCTCCATAGGGCAGGCGCATGAGGGCACACTTCCAATTCATCCACATGGCGAGGGCGGCCACCTCGCCCAGGTCGACATTCGGGTGATAGCGCAGCCCGCCTTTGACCGGCCCCCGCGAAAGGTGGTGCTGCACCCGGTGCGCCATATACACCTCCGTCCGCCCGTCATCCATCCGCACGGGGAGAGAAACCGTAATGAGCCGCTTGGGCCACTTGCAGCGCTCCCGGATCTCCTCCGTCAGTTCCATGAAATCAGCGACCTGGTCGAACTGCCGCGCGGCCATGCCAAAAACCGGGTTCTGCAGAAGCATTTCTTTCATACCTCGTGACCCAACACCACTGCTCCCCCTTGCGCGAGGAATTTGGTGCGATGATCCTGAGCTCCAGGCAGCTCCTCAGCTACCGATCTGTGGCCTTGCCGTGGAAAAAAGTGAGAGTATCGTCCACTCTATGAATTCTGCGCTCTGCGCCAAAGTTGCCACTGCGGTTGTTCTAGTCCTCAGCCCATACGAGCCCCTTCCGGGCCAGGGGGCAGAGACGCCTCCGCCTGCAAAGTCACCACGAGCAGGGGAAGAAGTGACCCTGCCCGCAGGCAGTATTGTGGCCAGGGCCTACCTGGCCCTGCCCGAGGCCCCCGGTCCCCACCCCGGGATTCTCATCTCCCCGGAGTGGTGGGGGCATAATGACTTCGTCCGCATGCGGGCCGACATGCTGGCCACCCTCGGCTATGCCGCCCTTGCCATGGACCTCTACGGCAACGGCAAGAAGGCGCACGATCCACAAACGGCGGCTAGGCTCGACGGAGCCCTCAAGGGAAACCAGAAAGAGATGAATGCCCGGGTCCTTGCCCACCTCAAGTTCCTAGTCGGACGGCCCGAGGTGGATGGGAACGCCATCGCCGCCATCGGCTATGGTAGCGGCGGGGATGTGTGTCTTCAGATGGCGCGCAACGGTATGCGGCGGCTCGACGGAGTAGTGGCCTTCCACCCGTTCTTCCGAGTGCTCCCCTCCCAACCACCCATCTCCAAGGCCACTGCCCGCGTGATGGTCTGTGATGCACGCGAAGACCCCTATGTCCATCTTCGCAAAGGCACGGTGGAGGCCTTCAGGAAGGAGATGGCCAGCGTGCAGACGGACCTCACCATCGTGCCCTTCCCCGACTCCATGCAGGGTTTCACCGTTCCGGGAGCCGACAAGACCGGCGAGAAGTTTCGGATTCCCTACGTCTACAACGCCAAGGCCGATACCCGCGCCTGGGGCCTGCTAAAGGGTTTCCTTCGGGATCTCTGGAAGCCCTCGGAATCATCTGGGGGAGCAGAGCCCGAGTAGATCGAACCCCACCATTTCTCCTTACAGCCCCCATCTGCTCCCCGGGGGGAGCCTTCCTCAAGATGAAACAGCGGAAACTGACTGTCCTTGCCAGCGCCGGGCTCCTGCTCCTCGCCTCCTGCGGCGACCCGGCCCCGACCGAATCGGGTGACTCCACCCCGGCCCTCCAGCAACCCCCTCCCCCGCCCAGTCCGGAGGTCCTTGCCGCTCTCAAGGAACAAGCCTTCGGCAGCAAGCTCCTGGGCAGGACCAAGTATCTCGTCGGAGAGGGGTATGTCGCCGCCGACCTGCCAAAGGCTCCTCGCTACTATCTCCTAAACTTCAGCGCAAGTTGGTGAGGCCCCTGCAAGGAACACGCTCCAGAGTTACTGGAGAAATACAGAAAGCATGTCTTGCCGAACCCGGAGATTGCACTGATCCACGCCAGCTGCGATGAAGTCGCAGAAGATGCAGTCAAGTGGGCCTACAAGGTGGGTTTCACATGGCCCACCGTCCTCTGGCCGGACTGGGAGGCGGTCGGGTTAGGAGCCTATGGAGCTTTGGCCGGGGAAATGTTCCTGGTAGATCACAGCGGAAAGCTGCTCACCAAGGATGAAGACGAAGCCTTTGACATGATCCCTTCCTTGAAGTGAGCTTTTCCAGGTGCCTCGACCCAACCCATGAAACTGAACGTCATCCTTGCCACCGCCTGCGCTTTTGTCCTTGGACTGGGGCTGCTGCCTGCCCGTACCTGGAAAAGCGCGGACGGCACACGAACCCTTGAAGGTGAACTGAGATCCTACGACGCGAACGCCGGGAATGTTGTCCTGATCCTCGACAACGGGCAGGAGGTGCGCTTTACCCTCGACAAGCTCTCGCAGCCAGACCGCGAATTTCTCGCCCAGAAGAAGGGCGCCTCCGAGCCACCGCCTGCTGACAGCCTGACCGCCTCATTCCGCAAGGAGGGTGTCCTGAAGATCCTCAAGAATGGCGCCTTCGCCCCCTGCAAGCTGGAAGGAACGCCAAAGTTCTTCCTCCTCTACTTCTCCGCCAGCTGGTGAATCCCCTGCAAGGAAACCGCGCCCCAGTTGGTGACGCACTACAAGGAGAAAATGGCCAATCATCCCAGCGTGGAGATGGTTCACATTAGCCTGGACTTCAATCAGAAAGCGGCCCTCGCCTGGGCAGTCAAAGAGAGCTTTCCCTGGCCAACTGTCCTCATGGAGAAGATTCGGGATGCCGGTCTGGCAACCCTGACCCCCCAGGAGGCTCCCGGTTACAAGCTCGTGACCGAGACGGGACAACTTGTCGCCGAGGGCAAGGAGGCCGTCCTTAAAAAGGCCGCGGCTCTCGCCCTCACAAAAAAGAAAGGCTGACTTGTTCTCTGCCCGTTCGGAACCATACTGCCGCCCGCACCCATGAAAGTCCTCGCCCTCCTCTGCCTCATCCCGCTTTGCCTGAGTCTCTCCTCCTGCGCTCTGGCCAACAAACTCATTCAGGCTCCCGTTCGTCTTCTGCAGGCTGGCGTGCGGACCGTTTCGGATGTCGGGGATCCCACTCCCCCAGCCACCGCCGAAGCAACCCGGGTTCACGGCGTGGCCCTGAAGAACACCGAAGCAGGCCTCAGGTAACGCGGGTCACCCGCCTCGCCTCCCCGGGCAGAATCTGTAGGTTCACCCGCAAGGCCTCCCCCGGAAGGAGCTCGGGGAAACGGCTCGCCCATTCCACCGCCAGAATACTTCCCGATTCCTCCACGAATTCATCCCAGCCGAGGTGGAGAATTTCCTCTGCTCTCTCCACTCTGTAAAAATCGAAGTGGTAAAGGGCCCGGGCCCCCAGGCGGTATTCGTGCAGGAGCGTGAATGTGGGGCTCGTCACCGGTCCCCCATGGCCTACGCCTGCGGCCAGGCCTTTGACCAATTCGGTCTTCCCCGCCCCCAATTCACCATCCAGCCCAATCACTCCTCCATTTATCAATTCGCCCGCCAGATCACGTCCCAGCGCCTGCATCGCGCTCGGATCCTTGCATTTTCTGGGAAAATCCATACCCGGACAGTCTGGGGACCAGTTTCCGGATTGGCAAAAATTTCTTGCTCCCCACAGATCGCTGTGGTGAATTCCCGGCCCGCCACGTCTTCAGGCCGGGTCCCTCTCACCTCGTCACCTCCCACCACTATGTCCTACGCAGTATTCAAGACCGGCGGAAAGCAGTACCGCGTGCAGGAAGGCGATACGCTCGACGTCGAAAAGCTCGATGCCGAAGTCGACGGTGAAATCCGTTTTGCCGAGGTTCTTCTGGTCAACGACGGCTCGAGCACCACGGTGGGAACCCCCTTGGTGGAGGGCGCTGCCGTAACGGCCAAGGTTCTCAACCAGTTTCGCGCCCCCAAGGAAATCGCCTTCAAGTTCAAACGCCGCAAGGGCCATCACAAGACCAAGGGCTACCGCCGTGCCCTCACCAAAGTGGAAATCACCAGCATTGCCGGTTGAATTCCGCCCTTGATCATTCCAAACCCCGAATCTCATGGCTCATAAGAAAGGACAAGGATCCGTCAAGAACGGCCGCGACTCCCGCAGCAAACGGCTTGGAGTGAAAAAATTTGGAGGCGAAGCGGTCATTGCCGGCAATATCATTATTCGCCAACGCGGCACCAAGTGGCAGGCCGGGCAAAATGTCGGGCTTGGGCGCGATCACACCATCTTTGCTCTGGTCGACGGCAGCGTCTACTTTGACCGAAGGGGCCGCCGCGTCAATGTGGTGGAAGCCGGAGTCAACTAGCCTCCCGGCGTAACTCAAGGACTTCCCCCCAAGACTCCCAGCGGCCCCAACCCCGGGGGCCGCTTTTTTTCTGTCTGCCGGGCCCCGTCAATTTCCGAAAAGGTCGATCCGATGTTCAACCTCGTCCTCGTCGCCCCCGAGATTCCGCACAACGCCGGGGCTGCCGGAAGGCTCTGCCTCGCCACCGGCTCGACCCTCCACCTCATCAAGCCACTGGGTTTCTCTCTCGATGACAAGTACGTCCGCAGGACGGGACTCGACTACTGGAAGGACGTGGACCTTAAACTCTGGGACTCCCTCGAAGAGCTTTATGCCATCGCCCCCCCCGAGCGCACCTGGTTCCTCTCCACCAAGGGCCGTAGCGCTCACTGGGATGTCTCCTACGCAGAAGGAGATTACTTCATCTGTGGTTGCGAAACGCGAGGCCTGCCCGCATCCATCCTGGCAGCCCATCCGGATCGGCTCATCCGCATCCCCATGCGCGACCGGGGAACTCGTTCCCTCAACCTCGCCACCGCCGCGGCTATCGTCCTCTACGAGGCCGCACGACAGGTAGGTTGATCCCCCGTCCTGCGACGGGCGGGCTCCTGCTACTCCGAATCCGAAGTCTCCTGGATATCCTGCAGGGCGGCGATAAAGTCCGCCAAGATTTCCGCCGGCACCATAATGGTGTCCCGGTTGCCCGCCACATCCTCGGTAATCTTTACCACTTTTCCGCGGGCGTTTTCCTTCAAATCCAAGAAAAACACCTTTCGATCCGCGAGAATCTTCTCCGTGTGCAGTAGGTCGTTTTCCACCTCTCCTCCTTTAATGTCGTTGCTTAGTTTGACTGTAACTATCTAACGAATTCCGGATTGCGTCAAACCCAAAAGATCAAGGCTGCCAGAGAGCTAAATTTACTTGATAGGCATCGCCTCAATGGATTGTGGCTTGGACTTGCTCCATCTCCCTTGCTGCCAAGAGGACTTTCCCCAAGCCGACCTGTGGCCATGCTCTCCTACCGCGCTCAGGTGGTTGCGAGATGAACGAACGCCAACTGGGCACGGCCGGGCCCTCCCATCAGCTCCTTCATAAACAGAATTCGTTTCCTCCCGATGGGTGGCCATTCCGGCGGGGTGAGCCCTCTCTTTTCCTCTGTGCCACGCCTTTCCTCGCGCGTAGCAAAATCACCCCCTCACCGTATCCCCACCGCCTTGCGCACACGGGTGAGGACCCGATTTGCTTCCTCCCGCGCCCGGGCGGCTCCGTTGGCCAGCACCTGCTCGACGTGACCGGGGTCAGCGAGAAGCTCTTCCCGTCGTTTCCGCATAGGGGCAAAAAACTCCCAATAGGCCTCCCATAGTCGCTTCTTGAAGTCCCCATACCCCATGCCCCCGGCTTGGTAGTCCGCCACCATCTGACCGTAATCCCCTTCCGTGGCAAAGAGCTTGTACAGCTCCAGGATGACGGAGCCCCCCGTGGGCTTGGGGTCCTCCACCGCGGCGGAATCCGTCACGATCCGCATCACCGTCTTCCGCAGCGGCTTTTCCTCCCCGAAGATGGGCAGGGTGTTGTTGTAGCTCTTGCTCATCTTCTGGCCGTCCAGCCCGGGAACCTTGGCCACCGCCTCTGGGATAAGAGCTTCGGGCAGGACGAGGGACCCTTCTCCGTAGCTCTCGTTGATCTTGATCACGAGATCCCGGGTGACCTCGAGATGCTGCTTCTGGTCTTCGCCCACCGGCACCTGGTTGGAATCGAAGAGGAGGATGTCGGCCGCCATGAGAACTGGATAGGCAAAGAGGGCGTGACTGGGCGCAATGCCCTGGGAAACCTTGTCCTTGTAGGAATGGCACCGTTGCAGAAGGCCCATGGGGCAGACCGTGGAGAGGATCCAGGCGAGCTCACAGACCTCCGGAATGTCACTCTGCTTCCAGAAGACCGCTTTTTCAGGATCCAGGCCACAGGCCAGGAAATCCAAGGCCACTCCACGTACGTTCTCGCGCAACTCGTCCGGATCGTGAGTTGTGGTCATGGCGTGGTAGTCGGCGATGAAATAAAATGCCTCGCCCTCTTCCTGGAGTTGCACTGCCGGGCGCATCGCTCCGAAGTAATTGCCCACGTGCAGCGTCCCGCTCGGCTGCAATCCCGTCAATGTCCGCATGGCCGGATGTATACGCCGCGCCAAGATGGAAGCAAGACGTGAGGGCCCGTTCTTGGCCCGCGTCTCCTCCAGGGGCCAGGAGCGGGCCCTTTCCCCCTGCCGCGGAGAGAAATCCCCGGCCATCTGCAAATCGATCGCTTGTGGCTGGACTCCCCGAACGATGCTCTGCTCTCCTCTTTCCATGAGCACACTCAACGGAAAGGTCGCCGTCGTTACCGGAGCTTCCAGCGGAATTGGCCACTCCATTGCCGAGGCCCTTCTTGATCGGGGAGCACGCGTTTTCGGGCTTTGCCGGAAAATCGGCAGAATCCCCGAGGCCGCCACTCCTGTCTCCTGCGATGTGCGCGATCCCCACCGAATCGCCCATGCGTTCGAGGTCCTCAAGGCGGCCACCCCCACGGTGGATATCCTGGTCAACAATGCCGGGATCGCCTACCTCTCCAGCCTGCTCGAGGGGCCGGTAGAAGAGTGGGACGAAATGTGGGAGGTCAATGTGCGGGCCGTTGCGATCTGCACAAAACACGCCATCCCCATGATGCCCGGGGAGGGGGGGCGAATTGTCAACGTCTCCTCGCTCAGTGGACATCGCGTGCCGCCGACCGGAGGGTTCTACGCTCCCACCAAGTTCGCCGTGAAGGGCCTCACCGAGTCCCTCCGCAACGAGTTGAAGGCTGCCAATCTGCCCCACCAGATCGGCTCCGTCTCTCCCGGCTTCGTGGACACCCCCCTCGTCAACACCTACTTCCGTGGACGCGAAGAGGATCTTTCCTCCCTGCGCCAGAAAACCCGCATGCTTGATCCGGAGGATATTGCGCGTGCGGTCCTGCATATCCTGGAGGCCCCACCCCATGTCGAAATCGGGGATGTGGTTCTGCGTTCAGGCGATCAGAAGGTCTAGCCTGCAGAAGGGCATGATGAGGCCCGGACCCTGGCGGAAGGGTCGGCGGGGTCCCCTGTTTTTACCCTCCCACTTCCTCGGGGTCGTATAGCTCGGCGAAGACCATCTGTCCCGCTGCGCTCTGCAGGGTTGAAATCACCAGGACATCCTGCGTCGTCCCGATTTTGGGCGCGCCATGGTTTACAACGATCATGGTTCCATCCGGAAGATAACCAACCGCCTGGTTCTCGTCTTTCCCCGTTCGCACCAGAGCCAGATGAATCTTTTCCCCCACCACCACCACCGGTTTCAGGGCATCTCCCAGATCAGCGATGTTGAGCACTTCGGCACTCTGCAGGCGGGCCACCTTGGTCAGGTTCTCATCGGTGGTCAGAAGGCGTGCCCCGAGGACGCGGGCGGTTCGGATGAGTCGCGCCCCCATCTCTTCGGCCTGCAATCCTTCCCCCGACTCGTGCACCGAAATTTGAATGTTCCGGTCATTCTGCATCTCTTCCAGAGAATCGATCCCCCGTTGCCCTCGCTGGCGTTTGCCGGGGGAGGGGGAACTGGAATACACCTTCAGCTCATCCAGGATGAAGCGGGGCACAATCAAGCGCCCGTTCAGGAACCCTGAGGCCAGAATCCGCGGGACCCTTCCGTCCATGATGACGCCTGCGTCAAGGAGCAGCGGTTGTCCCGAGGCGACGTCCTGCCGGAAACGGACATAGGGAATGATGAAGGCAAAGTCATCCCGGCCACTCCGCATGGCCAGCACGGCCCCCAGAAAAGCCAGGCTGGCAAAAAGGAAGACGTTCACGCCGAAGTTGAGCGAATGGGCGAAATCAAGGGCGAGCGCCTCCTGATGGGGATTCAGCCCCAGCAGGATGCCCTCCACCGCTTCCTGATAGTTCAGCTTGGTGATGAGCCAGGCGCAGAACAGTCCCACCAGGATTCCAAAGGAGGTGTTGGTGAGTCCCCGCAGGGTGAAGTTGCGGATGCAGGTCTCGCAGAAAAGGATCATGCCCGCCACCGCCAGTCCGCCCAGAACACCCAGGGAAAGCGGAATTTCGAAGTCTCCCATCCCACGGGTGCTCAGCGACACCCCGATCCCGGCCAGTTCGCAGACCAGCAGGTAGGTGATGCGCGCGACGTTGATCGATGTTGGCGCTAGGAAATTCCTCACGGCTACTGTTAGATTCGGGGAATCTCCTCAGAGGGGCAAGCTAAACCAGCGGACGCGCAAGTCCCCTGCCCGCGGCCCCGGGTCAGGACCCGCTCTTCGGCCACTCATACTTGGCCGGGCCATCTCCTCCGCCTCCAATGCGATCCCCGATGTCCTTGGTGGTGATGAAGAAGAAGAGCCCGAGGAGAAGGAAGAAAAAAGCGAACTGGACCACCTCCAGAAGACGGGCCTGGATCGGCCGGCCGGCGAAGACCTCCCCGATGGCAAGGACGATGTGTCCCCCGTCCAGGATGGGCAGGGGCAGCATGTTGAGGATGGCAAGGTTGACATTGAAGAGGACCATGAAGAAGAGGAGCCGCCGCCAGCCATCCTCAATGCTCAGCAGGTCGAACATGACCCCGCCAATCCCCACCGGGCCGGAAAGGTGCTGGATTCCCACGTCCGACTTGGGAGAGGCTATCTTGGCCAGAGTCACCCACATCATGCGCACGCTGTCACCGACCTGCTCCAGCGGGCCAGGATTGTAAATGGTGTTGGTGAACTCATCCCCGGTCTCAAAGCCGACCCCGATCATGGCCTTGGCCTTTTCAACATTTGTCGGTTTCCGGGGGGTAATCCCTATCTCCTTTTCCTTGCCGTTGCGCAGGACCGCAAGTTGAAGCTCCTTGTTTTCGGAGTTGCTCACGATTTCGCTGAAACGCTGTCGGCTGCGGAGAGCTTCTCCGTTGGCGGAAACAATTTCATCTCCTGCCTGCAGCCCTGCCCGGTCAGCGGGCCCGCTCTCCGAAATGAAGTTGATCACAATCCTGTTCTCGACCCAGATGCCCACCGTTCGCATCCCCTTCCGTTCCCACCATTTCGTATCCGGAATATTGAACTCGGTCGTAACGATCACCTCTTCCCCGCCCCGCTGCACGAGGAATTGGATCGTGTCGCCCTCGCTCAGCATGATGCTCTCCTTCACGGAATCGAAGGAAGAGGAGCCCAGGAATCCGTTCACCCGCGTCCCGTTCACGGCCAGGATTTCATCGCCCACCTGCAGCTTGCCGTGGGCCACCCCGTCCTCCGCCACATAGCCGATCACCGTGCTCTCCACGGTGTCCTTGGGCTTGCCCACGCCCATCACGATCAAGGCCGAAAAAAGGGCCAGAAGAAAACTGAAGAGCGGCCCCGCGAAGGCCACGATGATCTTGTCGAGTGGCTTGACCGGCGGCAAGGGCTCCTCCAGTTCCTCCATCTCCTCCGGGTCCCCCGGGGCACGGTTCTTTCCTTCCACTGCCTCCATGGGCGCCATTTGTGGCAACGCCACAAAGCCCCCGGCCGGCAACCAGCCCAACCCGTATTGGACCCCGTTGATTTCCTTCTTCCAGAGGGGCTTTCCGAACCAGATCTGAAAGCGATCTATCCGCAGGCCCCTCCACTTGGCGGCGAGAAAGTGCCCCAGCTCGTGCACGAAGATGATGACGTTGAACAGCGCCACCACGATAAGGATGTTGAGCAAGACAATCATGGGTGGGTAAGGGCGGGGAAGGTAGCGTCGGCCCACTGGCAGGCAAGGCCGTATCTACCACCTTTCCCGGCCCCGGGAGTCCTGCACAAAAAGCCGATGTAGGCCTCAGCGCGGCGGAATCCTGCCACAAAGGCTACTGTTTAAGAAGCATTAACGAGCCTTCCCGACTCAGGCCCATCCGGCCTCCCCAAGTCCTTCCGATTGGCCGCCTTTTCGCCCCCTAGGCCGTCGCCCCCCGGGTTTCCTCGGCATCCTTGCGCACCCGCCGGAGAAGGGTGGTCAGGACGCTTCGTTCACGTTCCGACCACTTGCGAAAAACCTCCTCCAGCACTTCCCCCCGCAGTTGCATAAAATTCTCCACGATTTTCTCCGCCTCGGATGTCACTGAGACCCAGACCACTCGCTTGTCTTCCAGGTCTCTCCTGGTCTCCACCAGGTCACGCCGGCGAAGGCGCTGCACTGCGGAGGTCATCGACCCGCTGGTGAGGCCCACCTGCCGGGCCAGCCCATTGACCGGACAGGCTCCCTTTCGCACCAAACGCTCAAGGATGGAAAGATCACTCTCACACAGCCCCTTGGGCAGCAGGGTGCGGTCAATCTCGCTGAGCGCCTGCTCGGCGCGGACTATAGTCCTTCGCAAGCGAAACATTTCACGCCAGTCCTTTTCCTTTAGCAGCGCCATCGCGAGTGCCCTTGCGGAGATGTCGGATTGCTAGAACCAGCCCCTGTGTCCCTCGAGGTAGGTGGCAACAAACTCTTCGTCGGTCTTGGCCAGGTAAATAATGCCTTCCACAAGCCCGATGATCGGCCCGACGATAAAACATGTCACGATTGTTATAAGAATCTGGATAATGCCTTCTTGGGTATATCCCAGGACAAACTTATGGACCCCAAACCCCCCGAACATTATGCCAAGGATTCCTGCTAGTACTTTCTTTTCTGCACCCGGGAGTTGTCCACAGACGAACACTGGGGCAGGGGGCGGGGGAGGAGCATTCTCGGACAGGGCGCTCACGGCCAGAGGGTCTTCGGATGGGGCGCCCTCGGGTGGAGGGTCTTGGGGTGATGGAGTCTCCTCTGACATGGGGGTTCAAGGTATCTCCAAGCTCGAAACCCTGACAAGCTCAGAGGAGCTAAAAATCGCCGGATGATGGCATATCAAGGCGAACCTTTCATGTTTGCAGGAAATCGCTCCGCGCAAACTACTGTGGCCAACTTGCCTCGACTTTTGGATCGAATTCCGCGCCTCCATCGCGACACTGCGGCCCGTCGCCGTGAAGCCCACCCGCACCCTTGCCGAAACAAGCACACCTGAGGGCGTTCCCCTCGCCCTGGTGGAGCATGACGGGGAATTCTATCTGCAGTCGGCCGGGGTCCCGCTGCAAAGCACCTTTGCCCACAACGGGGCCGCGGAATTGGGCCGCCTTGCTGCCCAGCCGTTCCGCGGGGCACGCCAGCCTCGTCTCCTCCTGGCCGGTCTGGGATTGGGTTACACCCTGGCCGCCCTCCGCGAAGCCCTGCCGCAGAAACAGGCGGTATTTCAGGTGGCAGAACCGATTCCGGACCTTCCCGGCTGGCACCGCCAGCACCTCACCACGATCCATCCCGGACAACTCGATGATCCCCGCCTGATTGTCCACAGGGAGGGTCTTCCCGGAGCGTTGCGCAAGGAGGAAGAAGGATTTCAGATCATGATTATTGATGCCGAGGGCTCCTTGCCGCAGGCGGGGGTGACCGATCGCAGGGGAGTTCCCCACTCCTCCTTCTTGCACCGTGCGCATTCTTCGCTAAAGGAGGGGGGCCTTCTGGCCATCTCCTGCCAAGCCAACCTGCACTCTTTTGAGCGGAAGCTGCAGCAGGCCGGTTTCGATGTGGCTCACGAATTGGTGCCCACTTCGCAAAAAGGGAAGCAAAAGCAATGTTCTACCATCTGGCTGGCCCGCAAGGGTGCCTACCAAAAACGCCGCTCCTCTTCCGGAGCTCCAAAGAAAACGTCCAACTCATGAAACCGTCACCACTGTTCCTCACCGCCTTCCTTGCTCTTCCCGCTGCATTCGCGGGGGAATTCAAGGTTGAGAAAAAGCCCTTTAAAGCAACCGTCGCCCTCGACGGCGTGTTCCTTCCCAACAAGGTCCATGCCCTGAAGATCGATCCCAAGACCTGGGCCGACTTCACCATCAAGGAACTCGTCGGGCAGGGAGACCCTGTGAAAAAGGGAGACCCGGTGGTCGTCCTTGATACCAAGGCCATCGATCGCCAGCTCGCCGATGATACCGACGCCACCAGCTTGCGAAAGATGGCTCTGGGCGCAGGCGAACTGGACCTCGCCAACCTTGAAAAAACCACTCCCTGGCAATTGGAAACGACCGAGCGGGCCTACGAGCGAGCCAAGGACGACCACGAATATTTCGTGGAGGTCGGTCGGCCTCTGCAGGAGGAGTCGACCAAGCGCAGCCTCCAGAGTGCCGAGCGCTATCTCGAGTCTGCCACCGAGGAGCTGAACCAACTCCTCAAGATGTATAAGGAGGATGACCTTACCGAGGAGACCGAAGAGATTATTCTCAAACGCCAGCGTTATGCGGTCGAATCCGCCGAGTTTCGCCTCAAATCCGTCAAACTTTCCACCAAGCGGAGCCTGGAGGTCACCATTCCCCGTTCGGCCATCGACCAGGAGCAGGCTCTTAAGGACGCAGAAATCCTGTGGAAAACGGCCCGGGAGAATCTTCCCACCGCCCTCCAGCAAAAACGTCTTGAGATCAAAAAACTTCAACTGGCGGACAAGCGGGCAGACGAAAAATCAACCGAACTGAAAGCGGACCGGGCTCAAATGGATCTCCAGGCCTCCGCGGACGGGCGCATCTACCATGGCGAAATTCGCAATGGTCGCTGGAACGCTGCCGCGGCCGCAAAGTTCATGAAGGTGGGCGGCAAGATCCCTCCGCGTATTATCTTCGCCTCCCTCATTCCGGCCGATGCCCCCATGGAGCTCAGCGCATTCGTGGATGAAACCGCCATCGCTAAGCTCAAAAAAGGTCAGAAGGGCTACGTCGCCCCTGTTTCTTCTCCTCGCTCCCGCCTCTCGGTAGAGCTTGCGGAAGTAGCCGACCATCCCGCCGTAGACGGGAAATACCATGTCGTGCTCAAGGTTAGCGCGGGGCCCGATGGCCTCCACCTTGTTCCCGGAATGAAGGGCAAGGTCAAGATCACCACCGGCGATGAAGGCGATCGTCTGGCCATCCCCGCCAACGCCCTGCATGAGGAGGCGGATGGATCCTACTCGGTCAAAGTAAAGGGGGAGGATGCAAAGGAAAACAAGGTGGCGGTCGCGGTGGGAACTGAATCCAACGGGAAAATCGTCGTCCTCTCCGGCCTTGAGGAAGGTCAGGTCCTCATCACTCCTGACGCCCCGGCCCCCAAGCCTGCACCTCAGAAGTAGCAAGACCCATGCGCGCCTTTATGATCCTCCTGGGGGCTCTTGCCCCGGCCGTTGCACTCGGAGAAGAGCCGGAACCGAAAGCCGGAGGCCCCGCGGAAAAACCGTGGCGATCCGACCTTCCTCCCCTTCCTGAAATCGAGCCTATCACCAGCGCCCAGATCGATGCCTCCATCCGGCGCGGAGCAGGCTTCTTGATATCAAGTCAAAATAAGAACGGTTCCTGGGGTTCTGCCACCATGACCAAGGGACTGAACATCACGGCCCCGATTCCAGGGGCGCATCATGCCTTCCGGGCCGGTTCAACCGGGCTTGCCCTGGAAGGGCTTCTTCGCTCGGGTGACCGTCGGCCGGAATCGGTGGCCGCGATCGAAAAGGCCGAAGCCTGGTTTCTCAAGGAACTGCCCCGCCTCCGGCGGGGCACGGTCGATACCATGTATAATATCTGGGGCCATTCCTACGGAATCAAGGCCCTGGCGGAGCTCTATCGCTACCGGGAGGGCGATGAGGCCAAGCGGTCCGCCCTCAAGAACCTCGCTCAGACCCAGGTGCAGCGCCTGCAGCGCTATGAGGATGTTAACGGAGGGTGGGGCTACTACGATTTTGACGAGGCCACCCAGAAGCCAACCGGGATTCCTACCAGTTTTACCACTGCCACCGTCATGATGGCCCTGCACAAGGGCCGGGATGTGATGAATCTCGAGCTTCCCCCCAAGGAAGTGAAACGGGGCATCGCTTTTCTGCAACGCCAGCAAACCCCCGACTTTGCCTACGTTTATTCCAACGGTCATCGCTACAGACCCCGCTACAGCATCAATCGGCCCGGAGGCTCCCTGTGCCGGTCTCCTGCCTGCAATGTGGCCCGTCGGGTCTGGGGCGATCCCGGTCCCACAGACGAAATTGTCAAAGTCTGGCTCGACCGGCTCATCCTGCGCAATGGCTGGGTCGACATTGCCCGCAAACGACCCCGTCCCCACTCAACGCACTTCGCCAATTCCGGCTACTTTTACTTCTATGGGCACTATTATGCCATGGACTGCGTCGCCCTGCTGCCACAAACCGACAGGTCTGTTTATTATCAGCATTACGCGAAGATCATCCTTTCCAAGCAAGAGAAGAATGGTTGCTGGTGGGATTATCCTCTCTACCAGTATCACTATGCCTACGGAACCGGTTATGCGTTATGCGTTCTTTCTGAGTGCCGCAAGGGGGCTAAATGATTTTCTCTGGAACAGGCCCAGGCCTCTCCTCACCAAATTGACTTGATATCAAGCAATTTGCCCCTCCCGATCCAGAGGAGGCACTCCCAACATAAGCAGTATTGCTCCCTGCCGGCTGGCAGTGGGGTCCTCCAATAAACCCCATGACAGGATAGATCCAGCGTGGCTCTGCACCCCTCGTTGGGGCCACGTTCGAACCCACGCCAGCAGTTCTCGCAAGTTCATCCTTGCGAGTTGGCCCCGCCCGGGAGACCAGGTGGGGCTTTTCTTGTCCCCCAACCCCAACCCGTGATCAACGCATCATTGACGGTGCGGGACGGGATTTCTATTCTGTCCAACGACCAATCTAGATGTCGCCGCCCTCCGTGCGGGCCCGATTCATGACTCCCGACAAATCACATTGTCGCCTTGCGCTGAACGCCGCTTTCGGCGCCTTCGTTCTGGCAGGCGCTCCCCTCCAGGCGGACATCAACAGAGGGGAACACTGGGCCTTCCAACCGCTTCGTGAGGTCGAACCTCCACGCACAGACTGCCATCCCATAGATGCCTTCATCGAAAGAAAACTGAGAGAACACGGGCTGCAGCTCTCCCCGCCAACTGATCGCCGTACTCTCATCCGACGCCTCTTCTTCGACCTGCACGGGCTCCCGCCCACGCCTGGGCGCGTCGCAACATTTCGGGAAGAAAGCACAGATCGCTCGGTTGCAGCCCTTATCGACGAGCTCCTCGCCAGTCCACGCTACGGCGAGCGCTGGGCCCAACACTGGCTCGACCTCGTGCGCTACGCCGACACGCACGGCTTCGAAGTCAATACCGAGCGACCCAATGCCTGGCCCTACCGCGACTACGTCATCCGCGCCTTCAATGAGGATCGTCCGTACCCACAGTTCATCCTCGAGCAACTGGCCGGCGACGCGGTGACGGAAGACGCTGCGACCGGCTTCCTGGTGGCCTCCGCTGTTCTCCTTCCGGGACAGATCGGGAAGGACGAGGAGTCGGTGCGCCTCGCCCGGCAGGATTCCCTCGACGAGATCATCGTGGCGACCGGCGACACCTTCCTCGGTCTCAGCATCGGATGTGCGCGATGTCACGATCACAAGTTCGATCCCATCACGGCCCGCGACTACTACACGATGCAGGCGTTCTTCGCCGGGGTGGAGTACGGCGAGCGTCCCCTGCGAAACCCCGCCATGGAAGCCAAGGCCAAGGCCACGTCCGCCCGGATTGCGGAAGTTCGCGCCCGGATCGATCGCGCCTACGCGCCGCCGGTGGTGTCCCGCACCATTTTCATCGACGACGAAGATGCCGAGCGCACCACCCACGTGGTGGGCAAGATCGGCAGCGGGGCCAAGTCGCCGGGAGCGAATCGCGGTAACAGGGACGACCCCGGCGGGGTGGACCGGCTGCCATTCCTTGGTGGCAACGGCTACTCGTGGTGGTCGAACAAGCCGGGCATGGATGTCTTTACCTACAATCCCGGTGCGGCGGGTGAGTTCCGCGTCTGGATCTCGTGGGGAACGCACGGGGGCGGCGTGCACACCCGCGACGCCCGCTATGTCCTCGACCTCGATGGCGATCTCGAAACGAAGGACGACCAGGAGGAGATCGCGCAGGCCGACCATTACTACTTCGCCGGAGTCTCGGAAGGAAAAACCCAGGCCGTGCCACTTTGGAGCGGGTTCCTCGATGCCGGCGTCCACCAGCTTCGCGAGGAGAGCCGCATCATCCTGCGCGGCGGGGAGACCCAAACCGCAATCACCGCCGACGCCATTCTCCTCCAGGAGGGAGCTCCGGAGTCGGTGTACCCCGCTTTGCGCGCTCCGGCCAATCCCCTCCTCAATGTCGAGCGGATCAAACCGGTGCAGGCCCGCTTCGTGCGCTTCACCGCCCTCGCGACCATCAGCGAGAATGAACACGAACCCTGTCTCGATGAATTCGAGATCTACCGGGCGGGGTCCGATACTAATGTCGCCCGCACCGGCGTCGCCACTTCATCCGGCAACTACGACGACCAGGTCCGGCATCGTGTTGCGCACATCAACGACGGTGAGTACGGCAACGAGAAGAGCTGGATCTCCAACGAACCGGGGAAGGGTTGGGTGCAGATCGAGCTCGCGGAAGCGGAGGAGATCGACCGCATTGAATGGTCCCGCGACCGCAACGGGAAGTTAACCGACCGCCTCCCGCATCGCTACACGATCGAGGTCGCGCTCCAGCCCGGCCAGTGGACCACGGTGGCGAGCTCAGAGGATCGAATTCCCTACGGCCGGCCGTTCGACGAGGTTCACGCCGTCTTGCGCGACCTTCCTGCCGAGGGCGCCGGTCCCCTGCGCGAAGAGGCCCGGCTGCTTGCCGAATTGGAAGCTGACTTGGTTCGCTTCCAGGCCGTCCAGAACGTCTACGCCGGCAAGTTCCGCGACCCGGACCAGACCCACGTCCTCTACCGGGGGGATCCGGAGCAAAAGAAAGATGAAGTCCATCCCGCCATCCCCGCCGTCCTCGGCGCGATCGCACTCGATCCGGAAGCCGGGGAACAGGAGCGGCGCCTCGCTCTCGCGCGCTGGATCGGAAGCGAAGGCAATCCCCTCACCGCCCGCGTGATGGTGAACCGCGTCTGGCAATATCACTTCGGACGCGGGCTGGTCGACACCGCCAGCGACTTCGGGCTGAACGGAACCAAGCCGACCCATCCCGAGCTCCTCGCCTGGCTGGCGCAACGTTTCATCAGCGACGGTTGGTCGATCAAGAAGCTCCATCGCCTGATCCTGAGTTCGCGCACCTACCAACAGTCGAGCGACCTCGACGAGAAGGCCCTCGAGGTTGACGGAGAAACGAGGCTCCTGTGGCGCTTCCCCCTGCGCAGGTTGGAAGCGGAAGCGATTCGCGACAGCATCTTGGCGATCTCGGGCAACTTGAACCCCACGATGGGGGGACGGGGGTTCAACTTCTTCCGCTCGCGCGGCGGACTGACCGGGTTCCCGGTGGTGGAGTCGTTTGAAGACGACGGCCACCGCCGCATGATTTACGCGCACAAGATTCGGATGGAACGGGCCCCGGTCTTCGGGGCGTTCGATTGCCCCGACGCCGGTCAGGCCGCCCCCCGCCGCAGCCAGGCCATCACCGCCCTGCAGGCCCTCAATCTCTTCAACAGCCAATTCGTGATCGATCAGTCCGAGGTCTTTGCGGAGCGCCTCCAGAAGGAATGCGGGACCGACGCACGCGCGCAGGTGCAACGGGCCTTCCAACTGGCCTATAGCCGCGCGCCGACCGATCGCGAGCTGGAGTTTTGTGCGGAGGCGGTGACCACGCACGGTCTTCCCGACCTGTGCCGGGCCATCCTCAACAGCAACGAGTTCGTCTTTATGCCCTGACCATGAGCGCTTCGCCTTACAGCAATGCCCGCTGGCTCGATCGCCGCGACTTCCTCGCGCACACCTCGAGCGGACTGGGGGCGGTGGCCTTGACGAGCCTCCTCGGCTCGAAGGGTCTCCTTGCCGCACAGGCGCCCTCCATCGATCCCTCCCAGCCGCACGCGCCGCGCCCCGGCCACTATCCGGGCAAGGCCAGAAACGTCCTCGTCATCTTCTGCGCCGGTGCGTGCAGCCAGCTCGAGACCTGGGATTACAAGCCCGAGCTCATTAAATATGACGGCAAACCTCTGGCGGGCGGCCCACCGATCACCTTCCAGGGGCCGTCAGGGAATCTGGCCCGCCCGCAGTATGAGTTCCGGGCCCGCGGACAGTGCGGGAAGATGGTTTCCGACATGGTTCCGCATCTCGGGGAGCTGGTCGACGAGATGGCCTTCGTGCATTCCCTCACCAGCAACACCAATACGCACGGCCCCGCCGAGAACTTCCTCTCCACCGGCTTTGTGCTGGATGGCTTTCCCAGCGTCGGGGCGTGGGTCACGTACGCGCTCGGGACCGCGAACCATGACCTTCCCGCCTTCGTGGCGATTCCCGATCCGCGCGGCATCCCGCAGGCCAGCATCAACAACTGGGGACCGGGTTTCCTGCCCGCCGAGTTCCAGGGAACCGCCTTCAGCGCCAAGGACCCGATTCGCAACCTCGCGCGTCCCGAGGAGATTTCTCCCGCTCGCGACCAGGCGGCCCGCACGCTCCTGAAGGGACTGAACCGTGAACACCTGCAACGCCATCCCAACGAGAGCGCGCTCGCGGCCCGCATCGCGAGTTACGAACTGGCGGCCCGCATGCAGCTCAGCGTCCCCCGGATCAGCGATCTTTCCTCCGAGCCCGACCACATTCTCAAGATGTACGGGGCGGACGATTCCAAGAACAAGCTCAAGGCCGGCTTCGCGCGCAATTGCATCCTCGCCCGACGCCTCCTCGAGAACGGCGTCCGCTTCGTGCAGCTCTTCAATGGCGCGTATGCCAGCGGCGGGGAATTGAACTGGGACGGACACAAGGAGCTCCGCAAGCAGTACGACGTGCATGGCGCCATCATGGACCAGCCCGCCGCGGCCCTCCTGCGCGACCTGAAACAGCGCGGTCTGCTGGAAGACACCCTGGTGGTGTGGTGCACCGAATTCGGACGCATGCCCATGTTCCAGAAGGGCGCAAAGGGCCGCGACCACAACCCTAACGGCTTCACAGCCTGGCTCGCCGGTGCCGGCGTGAAGGCGGGCGTGAGCCATGGCGCCACCGACGAACTCGGCTACCAGGCCGTCGAAAACGTCCTCTCTGTTCACGACCTCAACGCCACTATTCTCCACCTCCTCGGACTTGACCACGAGGCTCTCACCTTCAAACACAACGGCATCGAGCGCAGACTCACCGATGTGCACGGGCACGTGATCAAGGAGATCCTGGCGTAGTTTCGTTCTCGGGGCTCCAAGGGGAAGGGCGTCGAAGGTGGGAAGTCGACCGTCACAGGCTGCCCGAGTTCTCGTCTTCGCCGCGTCACTCCATTCCGGTAAAAAGCGACGCGGGCCGGGGCGCGAGGGGGCTGCGGTGGTGACCCTTCACCCGTTCCATTACCGGAATCAGGCAGGTGTTTGTCCTCAATTGGTTACTTCCACCCTGACGTTATCAATGGAAAGGCCACTGAAGGCGTCCGCACTGCCATCACTCACGAAGTTAAACTCAAGGACAACCCTTTCGCCAAGGGCCTCGGGAACCACCGCGATCCTGTGCGTAACGTAACCTTCATCCAGGGTATTCAGGCCGAGGGGCGTCTCGGCTCCGAGTTGGATCTGATCTGTCGCGCGCAGGAAGCGAACCACCGCGGAGTCCCCTAACCCATCCGCATCCCGGAAGGCCTCAAAGGTCAGCTCGGCTCCCCCTGCCCCGCCCAGATCGATCGCGGGCGAACGGAGGGCAATATCAGAATCCGCCCCGTAATCGCCGATGTTGGTAGACCAGGCATTGGCGGAATCAGCAGCACCCGCAAGCGGTCCGGTGCTGCCGGCGGGAGTACCGAGTTCCCACTGCGAGTTGCCGTGCGCATCATTGATGGCGGTCGTCCAGTTTCCCGGGCCCGCTTCGAAATCATCGAAGAAGAGCGGCGGAACGGGTCCGACGACCAACGCGTAGAACCGGAGAGGTTCAGCGGGGCGGACGACGCGATGCTGGTTCAGCGGGGGAGTGGCCGCCAGATTTTCCAGATCAGGGACGACGCCCCAGGTGTTTGGATCCGGATTTGTCGCCGGGTCATCCGTGCTCACCACAGAGTAGGCCTCGAGGGCGGAGCTGTGCCACTCGAAGTCGAGGTTGTCTCCGCCGTCTTCACTGGAAACCTTGAACTGGTAGGTGCCCGGGTGCAGCCCGACGGCAGCCCCCTCAAAGTAATATTCCCTGAGAATGAGACCTGAACGGTCCCCGGAAACAGCAATTCTCGCCCAGCCCTTATGCCCATCGAGTTCAAACCCAATCCCTCTTTCCCCGGCCCCACCAAACTGCCCCATCCAGGCAGCTCCCCCCCAACCGATATAGCCGCAGTAAACACGGATATCCTCCCCGTCAAAGCTTCCCGAAGAACCAACCTCCTCGCCATTTGAAAGGAAGTGAGGATTGTAAGTGCTAATCCCGGCATGCCCCGGATCAAAATTGCCCAGGATTGCGCCATCGGCAGAGGCCTGAGCGTACATGCCCACCACCCAGTTCCCGCCGCCATTGGGACGCAGCTCGGTCGTGAAGGCTATCGTGTTTTCCGAAATCGCGTCAACGGGCATAGGCTTATCCTCTGCAGTCGGATACAAGCCCCCGCTAGCCCCAAAGGACGATGCCGTCCCCAGGCTGCCATGCCCTCCTCCATTGTATGTTCCCTCCGGATTGAAGTACTGGTGAGTCCGGGCAATTTCCGTGAAGACCTCCCCGGTATAAGGATTGAACGCCAATAGAACGGCCCCCTCATTGTCCCTGCTCTGATCCCCAAAACCGGAAGCGGGAGGGGCAAACCATGGGCCATGGGAAATCCAGTAGTCGTATGAGGCCGAACCGATCCCGGCGGTGTTGCCGCCATCCGTGTAGTCCTTATGAGTGCCTCCTTCGCCAACAACGCCAAACTCGACTTGGGCAGACATCGGAATGCTCAATGCCCAAATTGCCAATCCCGCCCACTGTCCCATTCTCATAATCAAAAAGAAATAGATGGGAAAACCCGGTGCCTACTAGAAGTTTAACGCGGAACTTTGCTTCCCATCCCAAACCAGAGACATCAGCTTCCGGTCGCTCATCCGGGTTCACGGTTCAGACCAGGCTTGAAGTGGAGCCCTTACATCCATACCAACGGGTTGGTTAATTATTTACATCCCTTATGGAGTCGGTGCTGGCAGCCCCCGGCCCATGGTTCGTTTTTTCCTGGCTTATCCCCAGACGGTTGCGCTTTTAGCGGGCCATCCTCGGCAAAAAGAGATTGAATCCACGCCTTAAGGCTTGCTGGCAACACCCCCCCCATCGCCATCTAGCTTGACATCAAGGCAAATTGCCCCGGTGGAAGAACCTGTCCAGGGTCACTCCCCGGAAGAGATTAGGATGCCATCCGGTCGGAATCGCCAGCTACGCCGTTCCTATGGAATTGGGCGATTGATTGATCGTTTCTTCCTCCTTCCAACGACTTCCCTCTCGCCTCTTCCCGCTCTTTCTGCTTTCCACAGGGGCAAGGAAGAGATGTCTGAAAACACACGTGAGGAATTAAAACTGCTGCTCTTGGACAAGTCCGTCCGAACGGGGGAGTTCACCCTGGCCTCCGGCAGGAAGAGCGACCTTTATGTCGATTGCCGGGTGACCAGCTTTGATTCACGGGGTGCTCGCCTTATCGGGAAGGAAGGGTGGCTGGCCGTCCGGGATAAACTGTCCACGAGCGGCCTGAACGCTGCGGCCATCGGCGGCATGACCCTGGGAGCGGATCCCATTTCCCTTGCCATCGGCATGGAGTCCGCCCGACAGCGACCGGATGATTTCCTTCAGGTGTTTACAGTCCGTAAGGAAGCGAAGGGATACGGCGTGGGCCGCCGTATTGAAGGCAACTTCTCCCCGGGCGATTCCATAGTGGTGGTCGATGACGTGATCACCACGGGCGGCTCCACCCTCAAGGCGGTTGATGCCATTGAAGCCGAGGGCGGCAAGGTCCTCTTTGCCTTCGTCCTGGTCGATCGCGAGGAGGGCGGACGTCAGGCGCTGGAGGAACGGGGCATTGAAGTCCTCTCTCTTTTCACCCGCACCGATCTCCTGGGGAGCTGATCCGGTTTCCTCTCCTGCCTTCTCGCTACCCTCTGTTCTTTTCCCGCACGCAGGGTTGGCATTTGCAAACGTGGCGATGGCGGTCACCGTCGACTTGAAAGGCCCATGACGATTTTTCTTTCTGGCTCCAACGGGCTTTATCGGACGGGCCCTAGTGCTCCGCCTCCAGCGCCGTGGGCACGCCGTTCTTGCCTGGGCCCGCTCGCCCCACCGGGCACGGGCACAGCTGGGGGAAGATGTCACCCTTCTGTCCCTCGAGGCGGGGGATCAGGAACTCGCCGATGTCCTCAGTCAATTCGAGGCGGTTATCAACCTGGCCGGAGAGCCTCTTTTCGGAAAGCACCGCACTCCCAGTCGCAAGCGAGCCATCGTGGAGAGCCGGGTCGCCTTGACCTACCGATTGGGGGGCGCGATGCGCCGGGCCGAGCGACCACCGAAGATCCTCATCTCCGGCAGCGCGGTGGGCTATGACGGGGACCGGGCCGCAGAACGGCTCAATGAGCAGGATGCGCCACACACAGGTTTGCTGGAACAGCTCTGCTGTGACTGGGAACACGCCGCCATGGCAACGGCCCCCGCTGGAGCCCGGGGCGATTGGGTCCGACAACCGGCAGCTCATTGTCGAGAGCTCCTCCCTGAGGAAGCGGCCACCCTCCACTTTGATGGTGGCGCGCAGCGTCCTGAACGGTCCCATTGATCCCGTCTTTTCCTTTCTCTCCAACCCTGCCACCCTGGGGTTGCTCGCCCCCGCGCAATTGAGTTTCACGCTCCTGCGTTTCAATCGTCAGGTGACACACGGCGTAAATCTCAACTCCACCGTGCGTGTTTGCAGCCTGCTAATTCGATGCCGTTCCCGCATTGAGTCCCGGGACCCAAGCCGGTATTTCATAGATTCACAACTACAGGCCTTCCGCCGGGCCTGGTGGCACGAACGCCATTTTCCCGAAGACGGCGGAACTCTCATAATAGAGGATTGGGGCTCCCGGGCCGCCTGGCCAGTCGCCTGTTTCTTTCTGCGCGACTTTGAGCAGTCTTCCATTCCCGCGCCGCGACGATTCGCTTTCGATTCGGTGTTGATCCGATTTCCGAGAGTAACGACCGGAGAAAGGCATCTTGCTTGTTTGCGGACACTTCCCCCCCAACGGCAACCGATCCCCTCTTTTTCCCTCTGCACTCACCCCTCGCAATTCCTCACAGATCCTGGTTACGATGTCATCCCAGCCCTTCATGTTAGGTTTTGTTAGCCTCCACTGTTAGATTCGGGAATCCATTCCTGCCAATTCTTCCACCCCCCTGCCGCCTTCTCTTGGAGTCGCTTAACCCTTTGAGCGCCAAGGATTTACGGGGCCCCTGCTGCCCGTTCGGCGCCCTTTGTCATTGCCGATTCCATCAAATCGAGCCCAAGTTCAACCCCTCCCCGAGGCTCCCTTTCTCTGCCGATTCCCATCACATCCCCGGCAGGCCGCACCTCGCGGCGTCACCGCCTCAACCTCCCCCCTTCCCTGCGGCTGGATCAACAGGTCTCATCGGGCAGAGGGAGCCGGAAGACGGGATGGAAGTCCCGATCCCCCTTCTGCGTCGCCCTGATACACGAATGCCGTTCCACGTGGAACAGGTTCCTTGAAGGAAAGTGATCAGTCTGCACGAAGAGTTTCCTCCTTGCCCTGGTTCTTGAGTTCCGGCCTCCAAGTGTTAGCCTCCACTGCTCTCAGAGGACTCCATGTTCCGCTATCCCAAAGAATACGATGTCCTGGTCATTGGCGCAGGCCACGCTGGCTTGGAAGCCGCGTTCGCCGCTGCTCGTCTGGGCTGCCAGGTTGCGGTTCTGACCCAGAACCTCGATACGATCGGCCAGATGAGCTGTAACCCCGCGATTGGGGGCCTCGGCAAGGGGCATATGGTCCGGGAAATTGACGCCTTGGGGGGCGTCATGGGTCTCAACACAGACGCCACCGCCGTCCAATGGCGCCTACTCAATGCCCGTAAAGGCCCCAGCGTAAGAGCCCCCCGCGCTCAATGTGATAAGAAGGCGTATCAACTACGCATGAAACACCTTCTGGAGTCCGCCCCCGGGATTGACATCCACCAGGGCAACGCGGTCCGCCTCCTCGTTTCCCAATCCGCGGCCCAGGGCGTCCAAACCAATCTGGATCTTGAGCTCAGGAGCCGCGCAGTCGTTTTAAGTGCCGGAACCTTCATGCGGGGGCTCATGCACATCGGCCAACAGAACCAGCGGGGTGGCCGCATGGGCGATGCTATTACCACGATCAGCGACTCCCTCCGGGACCTGGGTTTCGAAGTGGAACGCTTTAAGACAGGAACCCCCTGCCGGCTCAATGGCCGCTCTCTTGACCTTGCCAAGTGTGAGCGCCAGGACGGTGATTCCCCCCCGCCCCTTTTCAGTTACCTGGCTCATACGATCTCAAAGCAGCCCGACGACCTCTTCACCTTGAATTCTTGGAATAGTGAAGGGTTCCACGTGGAACAGCTTCCCTGCTGGATCACCTGGACCAACCCCGACACCCACCTTAAGATCCGCGAAAACCTCGACCAGAGCCCCCTCTTTTCAGGTGCGATCGAAGGAATTGGCCCCCGTTACTGCCCATCCATCGAAGACAAGGTCGTCAAGTTCCCTGACAAGGAACGGCATCAGATCTTTCTTGAGCCGGAGGGTCGTCACACCAGAGAATACTATGTTAACGGTGTATCCACCTCTCTCCCTTACCAAACCCAGCTCTCTTTTATCCGCACCATCGCTGGGTTGGAGCGGGCCGAGATTCTTCGCCCGGGCTACGCGGTGGAATACGACTATTGCCCGCCCACTCAACTAACCCCCTCCCTTGAAACAAAGCGCGTTGAGGGCCTCTACTTTGCCGGCCAAATCAATGGGACCTCGGGCTATGAAGAGGCCGCGGGCCAGGGCCTCCTCGCCGGTGCCAACGCCGCCCTCAAGATTCTCGGCAACAAGCCCCTCATCCTCTCCCGCGACCAAGCCTACCTTGGCGTCATGATCGACGATCTCGTCACCAAGGGCTGCACCGAGCCCTATCGCATCTTCACCAGTCGCGCTGAATACCGCCTTCTCCTCCGCCAGGACAACGCCGATCAGCGCCTTAGCCCCCTTGCTCAAACCTTCGGATTATCCTGTGACCAGCGCAACGAGCAAACGGAGGCGAAACTCAAAATCCTCGGCGAGGCCGCCCGTTTCGTGCGCGAAACCACGCACGACGGTCTCAAACTCGATCACTGGTTCCGACGTGAGGACAATCGTTGGCAGGATCTTCCTGCCTCGCTCCAGCAGCGGTTCCCCATGGAACTCTGGCCCCTCATTGAAACCGACTTCAAATACGAAGGGCACATCCTCCGCCAGCGCCAGCAGATCGACCGCATGGCCCGCCAGGAAGCCCGTCCACTGCCCCATGATACTGATTACCGGTCTCTTACAGGCCTGAAGCGCGAAGCGCAGCAGCGCCTCAGCGAAATTCGTCCACAGACCCTCGGCCAAGCCGCACGTATCAGTGGTATCACTCCGGCCGATATCGCGGTTCTTTCGATTTGGCTTGAGAAGCGCGACCGCTCCGCTCCTCCTAACGAGTGACATCATTCTCCTCCCACGATTGGGGACAACTCCCCTCGAGCCCTGCACGACAGCATCTTCTTCTTGTTCCGGTGCAATCTGCTGGATGGCTCTGTGGTGCCTGCCTAACGCCAGTTAATACTATAGTTATAGTAGCAGTGCGCGCCGGAGCCTTTCGCCTGTGCTAACCCTCTCATTCGCCACTGGTTCCCGCAAGGACAGCGCGCAGGCGCACATCATTCTCAATCCGCTTGAACCGCAGGTGGTCAAGGCGAACCCGTTTTTTGAAATCGGCCACCCCTTCGCCCCCGCTCGCCGGGACCAACCCTCCAGTCAGAAGGGGCGCGAGATAAAAAACGACCTCGTCGGCCCAGCCTTCATCAAGCAGGCGGCCCACCAAGCGACCGCCCGCCTCAACCAGCAGACTGACAACACCGTAATCGGAAACGAGTTCACGGAGGATGCACTCAATGCGTTGCCCTTTGTAAACAACGGTTCGATCCGCATAGGCGTCGGTAAAAATCTCCGCTCCGCGAGGCAGCTCTATTTTGCTTGATGTCAAGATAACTCGCCACGGCTGAATCTGGCCTTCCTTCTCATGTTCGCCCCGCAAGGTAAACCGCGGATTATCGGCCCGAACGGTTTGGCCGCTACTTAGAATCGCATCTACTTCTCCTCTAAGTTCCTGCACTTCCGCCCGTGAGCCAGGTCCACTGAGCCACTGCCCCTCACCCTTCATTCTCGTTATTCTGCCGTCCAGACTCAGCGCGCTCTTGATGATGACCCACGGTAATCCAGTCCGTTGAACTTTGGCAAATGGCCGGATCAGTTCTTCGCAACCAGCCTCCTCTATGCCTTCCGCCACCTCGATTCCCGCTTCGGTCAAAATCCCAGCCGCTCTTCCCCCATGGGCTGGATTGGGATCACTCGCGCCAATGACAATCCGTTTGACACCCGCTTGGACAAGGGCCGTGGTGCAGGGCCCAGTCCGGCCCTGGGTGCAACATGGCTCGAGGGTAACATAGACCGTTGCACCCCGGGCCGCATCCATGCCGTGTCGGCTCACGGCATCCTTAAGAGCCTCCACCTCGGCGTGCGGCTGCCCGGCCGCTCGATGCCAGCCAACGCCCACTTCCTCCCCATCCTTTACAATCACCGCTCCAACCGGCGGATTCGGACTGGTTAGTCCCACCCCAAACTCTGCCAAATGCAGTGCCTGGCGCATGTATTCGCTGTCGTTCACAGACAAGCTCTAGCGCTCACACACCCTCCTCGCAAGGACCGTGGAGAACATGCTAAAAACCTGCGGGAAAGATGCGAATGGCCTGATCATTTCTGGAATAAACAATAATTTCTGATCAAGACGAGCCTGCGGCACACCTTTGTTCGCTTCCTTTTCGCAGCGTGGAACATCGTGAAAAAAAGAGGGGAACGCCCAAACTGCCGACTTATTCTCGACTATAAGAAGAAGAATTAAGGAGTGATTTTAAGACCCTACTTCTTCACTTCATCCAATCATCCCCTCCCTCCCGCGGCCACGTTCCCAAACCATCTGGAAGCCCATGAGCGCACCGGATTGTCTAACGTTTGAAGTCCTTCGTCAAACATCCGTCGGCTGAATCCTGGCAAGATTTGACCTCCCTGATACGAGCGACGGATTTTTTCGTGCAGGAAAACGTATTTGGGTGTAGCAGAGGATCGTGAACCGGACCCTAGCACCCTTTCTCCTGGTTGCCCTTCTTGTGGCCTTTAGCCTTGTTGGGGCGAGATGGCAGGAAGTGCTTCCCGGGTTCAGTCCCTTACCTGCCGTGTTCTTCTGCGTGGCAGCGCGGGTCGGAGTTCGCTGGCTCTGGGTCCCCCTCGTCGCCTGGTTGCTTTCCTATCCCCTGACCAATCTCACCCAGGGTTATGGCTGGGATTTCCACATCGTGATCGCATTCGGTGGCTTTGCGGTAGCGGCCGGAGCGGGATACTTTCTCCGCAGGAGAAACTGGCTAGCGATGATGGGCGGCTCAATTGGAGCGGCGATCCTCTTTTACGCGGTGACTAACACCGGATCCTGGCTTCTTCTCCCGCAATACTCCAAAACGTGGGCCGGCTTCGTGCAGGCGCAGACAGTCGGAGTGCCAGGCCCGATTCCTCCGGCCTGGGTTTTCCTGAGGAGCTCGATCGCCGCCAGCGCACTATTCAGCGGGCTCTTCCTCCTTGGCCAACGGAAGTGGGGGCTTGTCCCGGACGGAGTCACCGCACTTTCTGGGATTCGCGCGCGGCGCTGAGATGGGGAAGGCCCCTTCTCCAGACCTTAACTCTTGCCCGTTGTGAGTCCACCGGGTATCCACGCCCAGAAGTCTTCATTATGCAGGACCCCCCCGCCGAGCGCCCCTTTGCGGTGATGGATTTTTCCAGTTCGCCAGTCAATCGCAGCCTGACCGCACAGGATAAGATCGAGTTTTACCGCTCCATGGTGCGGATTCGTCGCTTTGAGCACCTCGCCCTCGGGCAGTACCAGAAGAACAGAATGGGGGGATTTCTCCACCTGTATATCGGGCAGGAATCGGTAGCAGTAGGGGCCGTATCCCTGACGGGGGACCACGATCATATAATCACCGCTTACCGCGATCACGGGCACGCCCTTGCTGTTGGCATGAGCATGGAAGAATGCATGGCAGAGCTTTTTGGCAAGGCCACCGGGTGTTCAAAGGGAAAGGGGGGATCGATGCACTTCTTTGCTCCTGACAAGAATTTCTGGGGCGGCCACGGCATTGTGGCAGGGCAAACCCCCCTCGGCCTCGGTCTGGGTTACGGGTTGAAATACAAGGGTCTTCCAGGGTGTGCTCTCTGCTTCCTGGGCGATGGCGCCATCAACCAGGGAGCCTTCCACGAGGCCCTTAATCTGGCCTCCCTCTTTGAGATTCCAGTGGTCTACATTATCGAGAACAACGGGTATTCGATGGGGACCTCCCAGATGCGCTCGAGCGCCTATCGCGACTGCCTGGCCCAGCGGGGGGAGGCCTACAACATGGCTTGGGACCTGATCAACGGCGAGGACCTTTACGAGGTTCGTGCCAAGACTCATATCGCGATGGAACGAGCCCGCAAGGAGCACCAGCCAAGCCTTCTGGAGATCCAGACCTACCGCTATTATGGGCACTCGGTGGCAGATGCCAATACGGACAAGTACCGCACCCCTGAAGAGATCGAGCGCTACAAGACTTATCATGACCCTATTCGCCTCTGGGAGCGCCGCCTGATCGAAGAAGGCGTCATGACTGCAGAGGACGCCAAGGCCCATGAAAAGGAGGCCACCCGCGAGACTGCGGCTGCCATCAAATTTGCCGAAAACTCACCGGCGCCGACTGTGGAAGCCATCCTGCAGGACGTTTATTGCGAGGTAGACGAGAATTCGGAAGCCGGGAATACCGGGCGTCACTTCTTCAACGATTAAGGGAGCCGTCAATAATGAGAGAACTACTTTATCGCCACGCTCTGTGCGAAGCTCTCGATGAAGAGCTCGCCCGCGATGAAAACGTTGTGATCATGGGCGAAGAAGTGGCCCAGTACAACGGGGCCTACAAGGTGACCGAGGGGCTGTGGGATAAATGGGGAAACAAGCGGGTGGTCGATACGCCGATTTCGGAGGCGGGCTTCATCGGAATGGGCGTGGGGGCCTCAATGCTGGGGGTACGCCCCGTGATGGAGCTTATGTTCTGGTCCTTTCATTCGGTGGCCTTTGATCAACTCGTGAACAACGCCGGCTGCATGCGCTACATGGCGGGAGGGTTGATAAATGTTCCCATCGTTGTACGCGGTCCGGCCAACGGCGGCACCAACGTGGGCGCCACCCACTCCCATTGTCCCGAGGGACTTTTTGCAGCCTTTCCAGGGCTCAAGGTATGTGCTCCAGCCACCCCGGCCGATGCCAAGGGGCTCATGAAGACAGCTATTCGCGACAACGATCCGGTCTTCGTGATGGAGAATACCAAGCTCTATGGCACCCGTGGTCCGGTTCCCGACCCTGTGGAGGGGGAGCATCTCGTCCCCTTGGGTCGGGCCGACATCAAACGAGAGGGTTCCGATATCACTCTCATCGCTCATGGCCGCTCGGTGTTGCACGCCCTGGAGGCGGCCGGGACTCTCGCTAGCGATCACAGCATTTCGGCGGAAGTCGTCGACCTGCGCTCCATTCGTCCGCTCGACCAGGAGGCCATAATCAACTCCGTGATCAAGACCAGCCGTGCTGTTCTAGTGGATGAGTCGAAGCCGTTCAATGGCGTGTCCTCCCAGATCGCGGCTCTGATCCAGGAGCACGCCTTTGATCATCTGGATGCTCCGGTGAAACGCGTGTGCAGTATCGACGCCCCGTCCATCTACTCGCAGCATATCGAAGATGAGCAGCTTCCGAATGCCCGTCGGGTGGTCGAACAGGTGCTCACAATCGCCTGACCGGACCACTAACATGCCCGAAGGCCCTATTATGAAGGAAAGAGGACCGGCCCTTCAATTTCCTCAATAATAAACGTCCCGCCGGAGAGCTGGACAAGGGATTGGAAATTCTAGTTGCATCGTGGTCGTGCAAATCTAGCATTCCTCGGTCTATGAAAAAACTGGCGTTCATCCCGGCGATTCTATTTTTGCCCCTGATCTTCTCCTCATGCGGTCTCAGCTGCAACGGGTGCTCGAAAAAGTATGTGGAAATAGAGGAGGTTGAGTGGATTGAAGAAGAAGTATTTGCCGATCCCGGGTCCAAGGACGGAAAAGGAGGCACTGTCAAGGTGCGCCGGCCCGTTGTTAAAACCGTGCGCAAGGCGGTCAGATGCAGTTCCTGCGGATCATGGTACGGCGCTGATTCGGAGTGTTGCGGGATCGTGAGCAATCAGGTGTTACGCCGTGCGACCACGCAGGGAGGCAGCGGGGAGCCCCACGTCGGGCTCATCCCGACGATGAAGGAGCTTGCTCCCGAAGAGAACTAGGCGCTCAATCGGAACTGATTTTCCGCGGGCTCTCCTTCCCTGGAGAGCCTGTTGCTTTTGGTGGGGCGGGGGGCAGCTCTCCGGGCGGCTCCAAAAGCCTTGCGTTGATCTTGAAAAACTCTGATGTCACGGTATTGACCGGAACTGGCCTTTGGCCCCAACTTCCGGCGCACCCTTCGACCCATGGCAACGCATATCGAAATGCCCAAGCTCTCGGACACCATGACCGAAGGGACGGTGGTCCGCTGGCTCAAGAACCTCGGCGATGAGGTGGAGATCGGGGATGAGATCGCAGAGATCGAAACGGACAAGGCCACCATGGCGATGGAAGCGTTCGACGAGGGGACTCTTTCCGAAATTCTGATTGAGGAGGGAGGGAAGGCCGCAGTCGGCGCCACCCTTGCCATCCTGCGGGATGAGGGGGAAGTGGCCGCGGCACCGGAAGAAGAACCCTCGACGGAGGCGCCTGTGCCTGAGATGGCCTCGGACCCTCCCGCGAACCTTGAGCCGGTGGCGATAGAAACGAAGGGTCCCGAACTCGTGCCGGAGCCCGCGCCGGAGCCCACCGTGGAGCCTGCCACGGAACCCCCTTTGTCGCCGGTTGCACGACCAACCACTTCAAGGCGCATCAAGGCCTCCCCTCTTGCCCGCAAGATGGCGCAAACCAACGGAGTGGATCTGGCTGGCCTGACGGGCTCAGGTCCCGGGGGCCGGATTGTCAGGAAGGATGTGGTAGCAGCCATGGGCAAAGCTGGTACGATTGCATCCACGACGAAGTCGGGCCGTGTCGCCGTAGCAACTCCTGTGGCAACCCCGGAGCCGGCTCTTTCCCTCGAAGCAGGGGATCAACGAATTGAGCTCTCCAGTCTTCGGCGCATCACCGCGGAACGGCTTCTTGCCTCCAAAACCACCATCCCGCACTTTTACCTGCACACCGAAGCAGATGCCGCCCCCCTGATGGAGATCCGACGGCAGGTCAACCTTCAGGCGGAGGCCACGCACGGAAACAAGTACACGGTGAATGACCTGATCCTCAAGGCCGTCATTGGTGCACTCCAGGCTGTTCCCAGTGTGAATGCCACCTTCCAGGGCGATCACATTCTGCAGTTCGGGGAGATCGGGGTAGCCGTGGCGGTGGCAGTGGAGGATGGCTTGGTTACGCCCGTGGTAAGGAACGCTACGACCAAGTCGCTTCTGCAGATTTCGCGCGAAGTAAAGGATTTTGCGGCTCGGGCCCGGGAGGGGAGGCTTCTGCCGAACGAATTCGACGGCGGGACAATCACCGTTTCCAACTTGGGAGCTTATGGGGTCGAGGCTTTTGACGCCATCATCAATCCACCCCAGGCGGCCATTATCTCAGTGGGCAGCATCGTGGAGAAGCCCGTGGTGGCTGGTGGCGAAATCGTGCCCGGGCTGCGTCTGGATCTCGGGCTCTCATGCGACCACCGGGTGGTGGACGGGGCGGTTGGAGCCGAGTTCCTGGCCCAGGTCAGGAAACTCATCGAGAAGCCCGCTCTCATGCTGGTTTGAGTGGGAAAGAGAGCCCTGTCCCTTGTGGAGAGAGGATGGATTGGTTCGGGGGCAGCAACCAATCCGGGGGGGGGAAATGCTGCTGGCCTTCCCTCCTTTTTCCTTGGAGCCACGGGATGAGTACGAGGAAATCTCCTCTTCATTCAATCTGGCCTCATGATCCGCATTCTGCCCTGTCTGGTCCTAAGCGCGATTTCCGGGTGGGCCGAACTCCTGCCCACATGGTCGCCACACCAGATGTGCGCGGAGGCCGATGCCATCGTAGCGGGGGAACGGGTAGGAGCGAACCGGGTCGCGGTTCGGGAATGGATTCTATCGCCCCCCGGCGGGCGAAAGGCCGGGAGCGTCATCAACATCGTCGGACTGGACAAGCACGACAGAATGATCGGAATCCGGCCGGATGGTGCGGACCGGGAGCAGGGGAGGAGACTCAAGTCGCAGCGGCTGCTGTGCTTTCTGGAGGAGAAAAGTGATGGATGGCGCGCGATGGCGGCCACAGAGCAGGGAAGCTCGGGACTGATCTGGATCGAACAAGGGAAATGCTATCGTTACGAGCAAAGGAATAATCCAGGCCCCCATGTCCTCCTGCCCTCCCGGGAACACCAGACCGAGGAGGCCCTGCGCCTGGCGGTTGGCAATGGGCTCGCCGATCGCGAGGAGTGGGAGCGGGCCCAGAAAATCCCGCATCCCCAGGAGAAGGCGATCGTGTTCTGCTCCTATCTGCTGGAACGCACCTCCCCCGAGGGGGCGGAGGGGACCTACCGAAGCCGCGTGCGGCGGGTATTGCCCAAGCTCGGGGAACAGGCGGTGGCGGAACTAGTGGTGCTCCTGGAGAATGCGATCCCGGGGGATCGTCTCGATGATGCGGTGCTCATTCTTTACGACCTCGGCTCCGCCGCCAAGCCAGCGGTCCCGCACCTCGTGGCGCTGCTTCAGGAGCCCGGCTACGTTCATCCGGTGCGCTTGATCGAGGCGTTGGGGCGGATCGGGGATGCTACCGTGGCCCAGCAGCTTCTTCCCTATCTTGATCGCGAACTGCGGGTTCGCGCCGAAGTAGCCGGGGCCATGGCGCGCTTTTCCTATCAGGACTCTGTTCCACTCATTACCAAATCCCTGCCGGAGCCCAGAGCCGTGGAAGACGGGGATGCCTATCACGTCTACGCCATGCTGCGCGCGCTCCATGAACTGGGCTGCGAGGACCTTGTGCGGCTGACCAAGGCCTATCTGGAGGTCCCCGCCATGAGACATGTGCGCAATCTCCTGGAGCCGTTTCTACAAGAGCAGAATCCAGGATAGCAGGGAGAGTTCCAGGTCCTCTGCAAGGAGTCAGCCCAAGGGCACAATTGCAAATTACTTACATTATTAATGCGAATTACTTGCAATTGCGGGGGGGGATGCTAAACGAGATTCCGTTATGGGCATTCCCCTATCCCAATACGCCCTTGTCATCGCAGCGCTTGCCGCTATCTCCTTTGCCGGGGAGGAGGAGGGGCACACGCACCTGACCTCCGATGGGGCCGGGTCCTCAGGCCACTGGTTTGATCCCTGGGAACACGCCCACTTTCGCGATGGGACCCCGCTGGAGCACCATTTCGACCTCGAGCCCGCGTTTCTCTGCCGGGATCTCATCGTGGATTATTCCGGTCTGACCTTTGCGGAGGAGTCGGAGCAAGAATTTGAACTGGAACTTGAATGGGCCTTCAACAATCGGGTCGGGGTTGTCATTGAGCAGCCCTACATCATCAGTGATCCCGATACCGGGAGTGAGTCGAGGGGCCTTGGAGACCTTGCCGTTGTCCCCCGGGTTGTTGTCGCAGACCGGGGCCCCTGGGTGGTTGCTGCGAACCTCGAAATGGTGGCGCCAACTGGAAACAGCAGTGTCGGGGCGGGAGAGCACTGGCACTTTGCACCTTTCATTAACACGTGGTGTGATCTTGGCAACTGGTGGACCTTTTCCAGTCAAGCGGGGTTCGAATTCGCACCCGACTCGGGGGAGAAAGAGTTTTTCTTTGCGCTCGGCGTCGCCAAGTCCCTGCGGGTCTGGGATGAGACACACGGGGAAGATGACCATGGCCATAGGCATGAACGTCACGGAGGGATCCTGACCATGATGGCCGAGTTGAGCGGCGCCGCAGTGGTTGAGGGAGATCCCGCCGAGGAGGGAGTTTATGAGCTCGAGGGTTTGGCAGGATTGTCTCTGGGCGTCATTGAGGGCTTGGACCTGCGAATGGCATACCGTTTCCCCCTCAATGGCAACAGCGAGCTGGAAAAGGGATTAACGATTGGTGCGATTCACCATTTCTAGGGTGCCGGCTCCGGGGTTGCAGCTCACGTTGCGGTGCGATAACGTTGGGTCACGACAAGGCTCATGCTGGTGAAAGGCAACCCCTTAGGTCCCAAGAAACTCGCCGGGGTCGTCCTGATGCTCCTGCTCCCGGGGGTGCTTTCCTGTGGAGAGAGCCAGATCGATGGGCCGGATGGCAAAAGCGGGCCCATCAATTCAATTGTGGAGGCGGCGCGTAACCAGGTTGGGGTGACGGTCACCTATGACCCGGCCTACGTGGCCCTGTCTTATCCGGGCGGAGATGTCCCCAGGGAGAAGGGTGTGTGCACGGACGTGGTGATCCGTGCGCTGCGCGAGGGGAAGAAAATCGACCTGCAGAAGCTGATACACGAGGACATGAAGTCCAACTTCGCAAAGTATCCGAAGATCTGGGGTCTTCGCAGGACAGACCGGAACATTGACCATCGTCGTGTTCCCAACCTGAGAACCTATTTCGAGCGAAAAGGCTGCGCACTACCGGTGACGAAGAAGACCGGAGAGTATCAACCAGGCGACCTGGTGACCTGCACCGTGCCGCCGAATCTGCCCCACATCATGATTGTGAGTGACCGCCGGAGCTCCGGGGGGGTTCCCCTGGTGATCCACAACATCGGACGTGGAACACGGGAGGAGGACCTGCTTTTCACTTACCCGCTCACGGGACATTACAGGTTGCAAGAGGGCCCCGCGAGGCCATGAACTACGGGCCGGCCGGGGATGACGGGGAGGTGATCATCGAGATGGCCCCCGGCGTGAAGCACCCCTAGTAGAGCCGGAGGGCGCCCCCAGCCTGAGGCGTAGTTCCCCCGGGCCCGCTGCCCTTGGGCATCATGTGCAGGCGGCCCATCCAGGTGATTCCCTTGCAGATGTCCGCCATGAGGGGGAAAATCAGGAAGGCGCCAACCATGAAGAAACTTCCTATGCAAAAGGCGAGGGCCAGCCCGCTGTTCAGCCTGGGCCCTTGCTGGAGATTCGGATGGGCTGCCATCACCCGGTTCCAGTCATTGGCGAGGCCCACAAAGAGGACAAAAAACCAATAAAAGCCAAAGCCGGGAATGAACCAGAAGCCAATCGCCTTACCCGGTGTGGTTCGGACGTTCCCAAGCTGGATCAATCTCCACGCACGATAGAGGTAGAGGCAGATCAGCACCAAAGCCCAAATCAGCAGCGCGCAGGCTGAGAAGCAGAGGAAAAAATTCTCGAGAAGCCTGGACACGAAACTTTGCGAACTTGGGGCAGTCAGCACCACCCGGGCGGCCAGCACGGCCAGCACCGCGCCGCTGATCAAGGGGCCCAGCAAAAGTCCGAGGCTGGCCTTGGTGGGCACGGGAGGGGGGAAGAGTTCCCCGGGAGGAACGATGTGTCCGGGAGCGGCGGCCTGGGCGACGCCGCCGGCCGGAAGAGCCTGGGGGGTTGTGCCCGCCATGGTAGAGGGGATCATTCCAGGGGCCGCCCGCTGCTGGGGAGCAGGTGCGGCGGCTGGTTGGAGTGGGGCGGCGGTTCGGGGCGCAGGTGCGGCGGCTGCCTGGACTGGGGCGGCCTGGAGGGGCTGGGCCTGCAGCGGTTGTGATTGGAACTGGGGAGCCTGCACCGGAGCAGTTCCCAACGGATGGGCAGTTTGTGCCGCGAGGCCGGTGAGAAGCTGAGGACGGGCTGGGTGGGCCTGCTGGATCGGTTGGACCTGCTGGATCGGTTGGACCGGGTGGGCCGGGTGAACGGCCGCGGGTGGCGCAACCGGTGTGGCCTCGACTGGAAAGAGCCCTTCCACGTTGGCCGCCTGGATCCATTGGTCCTCCAGGATCTCAGTCCATATCATGGTTTCTCTCGTGATCGCTCCGCTGGTAACGAATCCCTCCAACTGGTCAGCAGTGTAGGGGCCGTATTGCTCCTGGTTGACCACACTGATGAAGTACCATTGTTGTTCCGCTTCGGACATGTTTGGCGGGTATTTAGATTCGGGGTGCCGGGGTCGCAAGCAACCGGTGCAGGGGGATCCGGGCGGGCATTAAGGAGACAAGGCATTCAAGGCCTCCTCACGGGTCTTTTAGCGGGGCAGGGGAGGGAGGAGCGGATTAGCTTCGTTGAGTTTCTCGGGGAGAAACTCAGGCGGAATGAAGAGCGGGCTGACTTCCTGCACATTGTGCTGTTTTGCGAGGGTGCGGGGCCAGGCCTGATGGTCGAGCAACTCCCCATGATAGCGCAGTTCGACGACCTGGCCGAAGTGCCTGCGCTCTCCAAGGAGGTGATTGTCACGATTGTCACCGGGCGGGATAACGTAGGTATACTGCAGGAGCTCTTCGCCAGTGTCGTTCCAGTTGAGCGGCGTGGTGAGCCACTTGTGGCTGAGCTCACTGTCGGAGGTCGCCTGGTGGATCTTGCCGTTGCGCTTGTCGTAGAAGGTGACCTCGATAGAGAGCTTGTTGCTGTCGATTTCCTGGTTCGATGCCGCGAGGACGGGAATCCTGAGAACAATGCGTTCGCCGCCGCCGCCCGTATCATTAAAGCGGCGGATTCGTCCAAGGGTCATCTTCCCTTCCATTTTCTGGGCCTGCTCAAAGCCGACGCTCAACTTGTGGGAGGCCAGTTCGTAGAGCGCCCCAGCCGTGACGGGCCCGAGGTTGAAGACCTTCTGGTAATAGTCGGCGGCTTTCTCGTATTGGCCCACCGCTCCGAAGACCTCGGCGAACTGATAGAGGACATTTGGTTCGGCGGGGGCCTTTTCCTCGGCGGCTTCCAATTTGAGGACAGCCGCACCGATATCATCCTTCACCCGCGCTTCGCGCGCTTCCTGGACCAGGCGTTCAACTTCGGGATCGTCGATAAAGGGAGCCTTGAGAGTAGGGGTTGTTCCCAGGCGGCCCACCGGGCGGCTCAGCAGTTCCTCTGCATTGGTGAAGGCCTTAGGGACGGGGAGAGAGGGTGTCGGCGGGGGCACCGGAACAGTTGTCTCGGGTTCCCCTGCGGGCAGGGGCATGGGCACGTATTCCGTGACAACGCGCTCCACCACCACCGGAGAATTTCCGGGAGTGGTGCGCAGGGCCAGGGCGACACCAACCGCAACCAGTTCGACGAACGCCACCACGGCGAGCATCCAGCAGGCTGCGCGAAAGGTGCCGAGCCGGACCTGGGATAGAGGGGCATGGGACGACACGGGACCGGGAACCTAGCGGGGGAGCTGAGGGGCGTCAATGGCGCCCTTCTGGAGGTTTGTAGCTGGAATTCCCCTGTTTTAAGGGGTTAAGGTGTCCGTTGAGGGGAAACGAACACCTCATCACGGGGGGAGTTTGCAAGGGGCCGCAATCCACAGTATCACTCCTGCGTCTTGCCGCGCAGTCTTCGCCCAGTACCGGGATTCCGGCCCGTCGATCTTGCCCTCGGCCCTGCCGAGGTCGCTGCTGCACTGCGCCATTTGCCCGGTCTGGCCTTCTTCGACAGTGCGGGTAATCATGCCTGTCATCAGGCGCTTTCCATCATTGCGGCGCGGCCAGCCCGGGAACTCGTGGGCACGACCGACGATCTCGGTGAGTTGCGGGAGGAACTTCGCGCGCGCGAGGTGAATCGTCCCGACTGCGGATTTCCCCTTGGAGCAGCGTGCGGGTGGATCACTTATGAAGGCGAATTTCGCTTCGGGCTTTACGACGATCTTCTCGTTTTCAGCCATGCTGCCGGGCAATGGTTCGAGGTCGGTTCGCTTCGCGACGATCTCCAGTCCACTCCGCCACCAGCAGGAGAAATCTCCGCGGAATGGGCAAGCAACTTTACCCGGGAGGAGTTTGTGGCGCGGGTCCGGGCTGCGCAGGGCTATATTGTGAGTGGGGACATCTACCAGGTGAACCTCTCCCAGCAATTCCACGCCACCCTCTCCTCGCGATCGCCGCTGTTTGCGCTCTATGATCGGTTACGCTCCGTCTCGCCAGCACCAATGGCAGCCTATTTGCAGCATGGCCAGCGCGAGATTCTTTCCTCTTCGCCGGAGACGTTCCTGCGCATGCACGGACGCTCGATAGAGACCCGCCCCATCAAGGGCACGCGGCCGCGCTTTGCAGATCCGGAACTGGACAGCCGGTCAGCCTATGAGCTGCAGACCTCGGAGAAGGAGATTGCGGAACTGGTCATGATCACGGACCTGGAACGCAACGACCTGGGCCGGGTGTGCGAATTCGGGAGCGTCAAGGTGACCGAGATGCTCAAGCATGAACGCCTTGAGCAGGTGCATCATCTGGCCTCCACCGTGACTGGCCAGCTCCGGGAAGATGCGGATCAGCTCGATGTCCTGCAGGCCTGCTTCCCGGGCGGAAGCATCACGGGCGCACCCAAGAAGCGGGCCATGGAAGTGATTGCAGAGTTGGAGACGGTCCCGCGTGGGCTCTACACCGGGGCAATCGGCTATCTCGGGTTCAACGGGGAGAGCCAGTTCAACATCGCGATTCGGACCCTTGATCGGGAGGGCCTGCGGCTGACCTACGGGGTGGGTGCGGGAATTGTGGCCGACTCCGATCCGGAGATGGAATACGAGGAAACCCTGCAGAAGGCCGAAGGAATCCGGCTCGCTCTCGGGCCGGGGCAAAGCGATCCAGCCTGCCACCGACAGTCTTGTCCATAGGCCGCGCCGGGAGCCGTGGCCGCCTCGCAACGCTACCTCCGCCGCCCGCGAAAGCGGTTGCGCGGATCGCGTTCTTCCGTGGTCTCGGCATCCTTGTAGCGCAGGATGCCATAGTGACGGAGGTTGCGCATGAAGGTCTTCGCATCGCCCTTCATGTCGCGGTCATAAGCGAGGGAACCGAGGAGGCCTTCACTGCCCTTGACGCTCTTGAGGGCGCCCCTGGCCTCGTCCGCTACTTCCGAGATGGACTCGACAGTGCGGGGCACCTTTTGCAGAGCTGGCCCGAGCTTGCTGATCTCGGAGGACACCTGGGCAAAAGTTCCCTCTGCCGCCTTGGCAGCCTGATCGAAGTCCCGGATGGCTTCCTGGGCGTCGGCGAGGAGCGGTTTGATATCCAGGCTGGCCTCCTTGATGTTGCCGGCGGCTCCGTCCAGGCTGTCGAGAGTGTTGGTGAATTTGGCCATGTTTTCATCCGTGATCAGGCCGGTGTTGATCCGCTCGAGACTTTCGGCAAGCTGGCCGGAAACCAAACGGAGATCATCCAGGGCGCCGTCAACCTTGGAGAGCGTCGTCTTACCGCGCGAGATGAGGGTCGCGGCGTCGGAGGCAATTTGTTCAGCATCGGTTTGCAGGGCTTCCAATCCCCCGGCTTCCGCCCCCTGGACGAAGTCGCCGTCCTTGATGTATTCGCCCGCCTTTTCGTCCGATGCGCCCGGCGGGGTGATCATAATTGCCTTGTCGCCGAGTATGCTGAGGGAGCCGATCTGAAAAATGGAGTTCCTGTCGATCTTGGGGGTGTCTTTCCGGATGACCAGCTCGACCTCGATTCCTCCCTCGGGGGTGAGCCCCGGCTCTTTCACCACCTGGCCCACCATCGCGCCGGCCAAGCGAACCTGGCTGCCCTTGATCAATCCCGAGGCGTCACTGAACGAAACAGTGACGGAGTAAACCCCGTGGAAACGGTCAGCAAAGCGGCCGAACTGCATGATGAGAACACCCAACAGAGCCAACCCCACGAAGAGGAAAAACCCCACGAGGGTTTCAATGCGTTTGGGCGTAGTGGCCATGCCACATGCTCCTCCCGCTACCCGCTGGTGTCAATACGGGGAGTGTCCTGATCCCATCCGTCCCGGTTTTCCGACCGTCCCTGCACGAAATTGACCAGTTCCGGGTCCTTGGATGCGGCCAGTTCGTCGGCAGTTCCCTTCCAGTAAATGACCCCGTCCTTCATGAAGGCGATCCGGTCCGCGATCCGGAAAACACTGCGCAGTTCGTGGGTGATGACGACGTTGGTGACCTTGTGGTCTACTCCGAGATCCCTGATGAGATGATCAATTGAATCGGAGGTGATGGGGTCGAGTCCGGCGTGCGGTTCATCGTAGAGCACGCAGGCGGGCATTTCCACCACCGCGCGGGCGAGGGCCACCCGCTTGCGCATGCCTCCGGAGAGGTCAGCAGGCATTTTCTTTTCCTGGCCGGACATGCGCACGATCTCCAGTGCACGGCGTACGCGGAGGTCGATCTCCTTCTGATCGCGCAGGCCGGCTTCCCGCAGGGGGAAGGCTATATTTTGCGCCACCGTTAAGGAGTCGAAGAGAGCCCCGCCCTGGAACATCATGCTGACCTTGCGCCGGACCGCGCCCAGCTCACGTTCGGGGAGGGAGGTGATGTCTTCCCCTTCGACGATGATGGAGCCCTTCCAGGGGCGCATGAGACCACACAGGTGCTTGATGAGAACGCTTTTGCCGCCGCCCGACCCTCCGAGAATGCAGAGCGTCTCCCCGCGGTAGATCTTGAGGTCCACGCCCCGCAGAACCAGGTGCCTCCCAAAACGCTGATGCAGGTTCCGGACTTCAATGAAAGTTTCTCGATCTCTGGACATTGGCAGGGAGGCTAGGGGGCAATGGGCGGCCGGGCGATCATGAGTTGTGGGCGGGCTATCCGGGCCTCACAATCTCGGGCTGGTCCGTGGTCCGGCAGTACCAGTCCGGCGCGGCCATCCGTCCCACCGGCGGAAAGAGGTTGTGTTCGAGGTACAGGGTTTAGGGATCCAGCAGGCCGTCGCGGATGTGGGCGTGGGGCACCGTTCCCACCACCATGCGATTGGAGCGAATCTCAAGGGTGGCCCACTCGTGGCATTCGAAGGCAACGGGCGCTTCTTCAATACGAGGCACCGTGATGGCAGTGGAGGGCGCGGCAGACAGCCCCGTGGCCGCCAGTTCGGATTCTCCGTGGGGCAGGCTGCCGGAGGTGGAGCCCATCCATTCCGCACGTTATGCCCCGATCGCGCAAGCATGCACGGAACGTCTTCTCCAGGAACTGGTCGAGGTTCCCGGTGCTGAACGATCGGCAACATTTGTGTGTGTCGCGGCATTGGTCATTCCGTCGGGCTTGGCATTTGCGAGGGACAGGGAGGGGAACGGCCGAATCGTCACATCAGTCCGTGGTCGTGAGGGATTCGGTTATGATCCTGTCTTCGAGTTGACTGGAGGCCGGGGTGCTGGAATGACAATGGCTGAAATTTAGCCGGGGAACAAAAACACTCTCCGTCACCGTGGGCGGGCCATTGAGGCATTGATGCCGGAACTGGTCAGGCTTTTTGGGGGCCAACCCAGAATACGGGAAAAATAATGTCAGGTTCAGGCCGGTCGGCCCATTTTCTGGAGAAAAAGGTAATGCGATTTTAGGCAGCCCAGGAAATTGGGGTGGGCGAAATACCCAATTCCAAACTCCCGGCATGTATTCTCGACAATTTTGGATAGGGCCGGGTAATGGATATGTGAGATGCGTGGAAACAGGTGGTGTTCAATCTGGAAGTTCAGCCCGCCAATATACCAGTTCAGGAGATGATTCTTGCGTGCGAAATTGATGGTGGTCTCAATTTGGTGAATCATCCACTCGTTTTTCATCTGGAGCGATTGCGGATGAGGCTCGGGAAAATCGGCTTCCTCGACACAATGGGCCAGCTGAAATATGACGCTGCTGATCAGGCCGATTGTCCAGGAGGTAAGCAGGTAGAACAGACAAATCACCCAAAACGGGTGGAAGAATGCAGGAATCACGAAAAGCAGGGAGAAAAAGAAAAGTTTTCCCCCAAGGAAGATGAACAAATTCAGGCCTTTGGGGCGGGGGAAGGATAGCGTTCCGATGCGGCCCCTAATCGTATGCTTGAAGTCATCAAAAAAGGCCCATTTGATCTGAAGAAATCCGTAGAGCCCCCAGAGATAAAAATGCTGGTATCGGTGAAAATGGAACCTTTTTTGGTGGGGGCACAGCCTGCCAAGAAACCCCAGATTGATGTCATCATCGTGGCCATGAATATTGGGGTAGGTATGGTGCATCGCATTATGCTTGTAGTTCCATATATAGGAACTGCCGCCCACCATATCCAGCGTCAGGGCCATCAGGTTGTTGATCAGCCTGCTTCCCGAGTAAGCGCCGTGGTTGCCATCATGCTGGATGTTGAATCCAACGGCAGCCGCGGCAAGGGCGAGTGAGAAGGAGATCATGATACCGGCCCAGATGGGCAGCGGGGCAAATACAAGAAAGGCATAAGACGTGAAGAACCAAGTGATGATGGTGGCTGTTTTCACATACATTCGAACAGAGTCCCGTGGCGACCTGTTCAGGCTGGCGAAATAGTCATTCACGCGCCTTTTCAGGATCGTTTGGAACCCCTCACTTCCGGGGAATCGGATCTTTTTTTGCTTGTCGGCAGACTGAGCCGGGAGCTCAGGATGGACCTTTGCGGAACTATCCACAATCGATGCTGCGGGCATTTGATATCTTACCTCAGGGTTGTAAACTTGTATGGATTATACCATGGGACAGGAATGAGGCACATAGGAAATGTCAATCAACACCTTGTAACATTCTGCAGGCTGCTGAAGGCGATCTCCAGGGGGTGAAGGCGGGGGCCTATTTTGGAAACTCGTTGATCGTGTAGTAGGCGTTCTGATGCCAGAGCTCGCTCCCGGCCTTGCTGCGGACCCCGGGAGACTTGAGGTGGTGGCAGTGGCCAGCCTGGCGGTTGGTCACCGTGAGGCGCACGGACTTCCTGTCGGCCCCCACCGTAACGGACTCAATGGCCTGGCCGGTCTTGTCCACCTCCGGACTGCCGTAGCCGCTCTGGTAGACGTAGGTCCAGGAGTTCATGGAGTAGCTCGCCTTGTCCCCCGCGGTTTTGGGATCGATCTCCCCGGTGAAGGTCAACTCGAACCCATCCTTTGTGATGCGCATCTCATGAATCTCGAAGGGAGTCTTCCCGGTCCAGCGCGTGCGCTCGAAGCTGAAGGGGAGTCCGCCGCGCGCGCCCCAGCCGCGGTTGGTGGTGCCCACGAAGAGAGATCCGTCATCCGCCAGGCGCAGGGGCACGATGCCCGAGCGATAGCCTCCGAGAAAGGGGAAGGCCGCGCCTTGGTAGACGCCGTTGATCTTCTCCAGGAAGACCCGCTGCACCTGCGAGTGGGTCTGCTCGCCGACGAGAATCTGTCCGGCGAAGGGGCCGAAGGCACCCTTGGTCTGGTCCGGGATGATGCCAGTGGGCGACTGGCCCAGCTTGCCGTGAGGCAGCCAGACCGCGGTTGGAATGAGCTGCGGGATCCGCTTGCGCTCGATTTCGATTCGCGAGCCACTCTTGGGGTCAACGGGTTTCGGGCCCATGTTGGGGGCCTGCTCCCAGAACTTGTTGCCGTTGGGATTCCCCACGAACCCGCCCGGCTTGAGGTGCTTGAGGGAGGATGAGCCGTTCCAGGTCCCCTGATTGTCACAGTAGAAGACGTCACCCTCCATGTTGAAACCAATTCCACCGGGGGAACGGATCCCGGAGCAGGTCGGGATCGACTTGCCGTCGGGAGTGATGCGGAAGCACCAGCCGCGCCAGGGAGAATTGGCGTTAAAGGACCCGGTCAGGCAGAGGACCACCCAGACGTTGCCTTCCTTGTCCGGCGGGGTTCCGAAGGCATACTCATGATAGTCCCCGCTGATGCCCCAGGGCGCCGCGATGGTCTCGAAATAATCTGCCCGCCCGTCGCCGTTGCGGTCCCGCATCCGGGAGACGTCAGGGCGCTGGGTGAAGGTGAACCAGCCATCCTTGTAGGACATCCCGAGGGGCTCGTGCAGACCGTGGGCGAACTTGGTCCAGGTGACCTTGCTGAGATCGTCCCCGAAGGCACCGTCACAGATCCAGACGTCGCCGCGGCGGGTTGCGAGGGCGACGTTCTTGTCGTCAATAATGGCGATGGACGCCCCCTCCATGACCTCTCCCTCAGGGAGCGGGATTTCCTCGCGCTGGTAGAAGTCCTCCATGCTGGGGGCGGCAGAGGCGAGGGAGGTAACGGCTAACAGGGAAGTGAAACAGGCACGCATGGTGTTGGGTTGGGTTGAAGCGGTCAGCGTTTTCATGGGGAAGCTTTCCTTGGTAAATCTGTTGATTAGGAGGGTGGTTCTCACTCGGCCCATTGGTAGGTGACCTCGATTTGGGCGGAGCCATTTCTGAATGCCACCGGCACGCGCAGCTCGTCATCCTGGATGTATGCCTTGCCTCCCGTGACGGTGATGAGGAGCTCGTCATTGACGAGGAATCCCCCGGCCCGGGCCGCGATGTCACCGGACGCGGCTCGGAAATAGAGATTGTCCGGGGTCTTGGAGCCGGAGAGCTTGAGGGTGCGTTTCAGGTGGTTGGCGTCGCTCCCCGTCACGGGCGCCGGGGTGTCCTCGATCGAGACGCCCCCACGCTCGTACCGGAAGGTGGGATGCTGCTGCTTCCCCAGCCGGTAGCCCCGGAAGCGCAGGTCTTTGGTGCGGGGTTCGGCCTTGGGCCAGGCGGAGCCGGGGGAGCTGAGGGCGGCGAAGGCAACACCTGCCGGCAGCTTGATGACAGCTTCACCTGCCGGGGGCTGGAAGCCCTGTCCGCGGCCGTTCCAGTGGCGGGCGCCATCCATGAAGTTGCCCTGCCAGATCTGGGCGAGACGCATGTTGTTGGCATCGAAGGTGAGGTTCACCGCCTCGTCATAACCGACCCCGATGGCGCGGGGCCCGGCATCGGCGATGAAGTTACGGTAGATGGCGGCCTCGCCCTCCTCTGCCACGATCGGAATGCCGGTTGCGCCGCCTCCGCCTCCACCTCCGGCGGGAGCTCCGCGGGAGAGCGACTGCTTCTTCACGCCTGGTCCTGCCCAGCCGACATAGAGACTCTCTTCTCCGCCCTTCTCAAAGTAGCGGACTTCGATCTTGTGCCTGCCCGCCGTGAGCTTGACTTTGCCGCTGGCGCCCTTGTGGCTATGGACCCCGTCGTTATTGACCACCATTTTGCCATCGAGGTAGAGCCGGGAACCGTCATCGGAGGCGAGATCAAAGGAGTAGGTCCCACTCTTGGGACATTCGATGTCTCCGGTGAAGACGAACCCGAACCCCTCACTCCGGTCGCGGGGACTCAGGTCGAAGAGCCCGTTGGCGAGGGTTCCGGTCTTCTTGGGCTCCAGCTTGGAGAAATCGGGGAGCGTGTCCCAGCTACCGTGGTAGAAACTGTAGGTCAGGTTGGTGACGGGATTGGCCAGCTTGGAGACCGCCATCATGCCGTTCATGAGTTCGAAGTGGCCGGGGAAGCTGCAGATGTAGGGGTAGTTGCCCTCCTTTTTCGGAGCCTTGAACCAGATCACGGATTCCTTCTTTGGCTGCACCATGCCCGAGCTGTGCAGGATGCGGGGGTGGCCCTTGGGCTCCCAGTTCATTTCCACGCCCTTGGCTCCCAGCTTGATTACCGCGTCAATGACTTCCTTTCCCCTGTCCCCGCCCTTGGACTTGCCGGGGGTACAGATGATGAGATTGTGAGGCAGGTCATCTGGATTCCTCAAGGTCAGTTGGACCTTGGCGCCCGGTTTGACGCTGAAGGAACGGACGTCGTATTTCATGGCCGCCCGCAGGGTAGAAATGACGATTTCCTGATCGACTTTCTCGAACCCTTTGGGCGGGTTCTGGCCGTGGAGGGCGAGGGTGGCGCTGAGGAACGCGGCGAGCGGAAGGAACCTTGATTTCATAAGATGCGGTGCGGGTGGAGTGTCGGGTCTGCGGGCCCCTGAGGGGGGGGACGGAACGCTTTATCTGGTGCCTGAGTATTACGGATGGCGGAGGAGGATCTGGCAAGAAACTCGGCGGATTTTCTCCCGATCTTCGCTCAATCCCTGGTCCACGGTTCACGGGCATTCGTGGTGATCTCCTTGTCCAGTGCCTGCATGCGCTGGCGGAGGTCCTTCACGACGTCCGGGTGTTGTCCGGCCACGTTGTTCTGCTCGCCGAGATCCTTGCCGAGATCAAAGAGAAAGACCTGGCTGGAATTTGCCGGGGCGCTCTTGTTTTTGTTCCTCCGGGCCCGCGGGGTTTTCACGAGCAACTTCCAGTTGCCCTGGCGAATCCCCTGCAGCTCTCCGCGGGAAGTATAATGGAGGAACTCGTCGCGGGGAGACTTCTTGGCTTTGCCCATCCAGAGAGCGGATACATCCAGGCCATCGATTTTTTTTCCGGTTGGCAGGGGGGCCTCCGTGATCGCCGCGATGGTGGGGAGAATGTCGATCGTGCCGGTCAGCTCACCGCAGATCGTTCCGGCCGGGATGCCCGGGCCGCGCATGAGACAAGGCACGCGCTGGCCCCCCTCGAAGGTGGAGCCCTTGCCGTCCCGGAGCGGACCGGCGGACCCGCCATGGTGCCTGAAAGGCAGCCAGGGCCCATTGTCCGTGGTATAGATCACGTAGGTCTTCCCGGTGAGTTTTAACTCATCGAGAACATCGAGCAGGCGGCCCACCTCGGTGTCGATGTGCTCGATGGTGTTGATGTAGGCATTCTTCGGATCGGGATCGCGGACGTCATCCGGGACATAGAGCGGGATGTGAGGCATGGAGTGGGGGAGATAAACGAAGAACGGCTTGTCCCGGTGGGCCTTGACGAAATCGATAGCCTTCTGGGTGTAGCGCCGGGTGACGGTTCGCTGGTCGACCGGCAACTCGACGATCTTCTCGTCTTCGAACAAGGGGGTTTTCCACTTCGTGAGCGTCGACTTCGGATCGTTCCACAGGAGGTCCATCCCTTGCACCCCTCCCTGGGGCTTTCCCTTGTTGTCGGGATGGTTCATGTCATTCGAGTAGGGAATCCCGTAGTAGGTGTCGAAGCCATTGGAAGTCGGGAGGACTTCCGGATGGTGTCCCAGATGCCATTTGCCGAAGCACGCGGTGGCATAGCCCTGCGACTTGAGATGATCGGCGATGGTGTGCTCCTCCGGGTGTAGCCCCTTCTTTGATGCCGGGAAGAGGACGTGCTGGTGCATCCCCACGCGTTTTGGGTAGCACGCCGTCAGGAGCGCCGCCCGTGATGGGGTGCACACCGGCGATGCCACCATGAAGCTCGTGAATTTCCGGCCCTCGGTGGCGAGCCGGTCGATATGCGGGGTCTTGATGGTCTTCGATCCGAAACAACTCAGGTCGCCATAGCCCTGGTCGTCGGCGAAGATAATGATGAAATTAGGGGTGGCGGCCTGCGTAAAGCTGGTCGCGAGGGCGACCGCGGCCAGGACCGGGAGGAAAAGCAGCAGATTCAGGGGACGGTTCGGCATGGTTTGGGAGATCGGTTGTTTTGCAGGATACAGGGCTGCCGACGCAGAACGCCTGGGGGGCAGCCCGGCCTCTTTGTTCCGGATGGTGCGGGGTGACGGACTCGAACCGCCGACCCACTCGGTGTAAACGAGTTGCTCTACCAACTGAGCTAACCCCGCATCATGGAATTCGGCCGCGGGAGGATGCCCGTTCCATTGGTCAGTGCAAGACCTTCCGGTGGTTTTTCGGCGGCAGCCAGGCGCCGGATCCTAGCTCAGCTCGTCCCCGAATTCACTGTCGCCGGTTTGGTCGAAGTCAACTTCCCGCACCCGCTTCTGCTCGCGAAGATTTTCGACGTGTTTCCGGAGCTCCTCGCGGACCTCGATCGCGTCTCTGATGGCGGGGAGGACCGGGTTGGGATGGGTGCGGTCGGAGGTTTCCAGAACGACGTTGCCAAGCCCGAAGAGCCGCAGCAAGAGCGGGCGCAGGATCCTAGTGTCCTTTACCCGATAGAGCTCGATTTCGTCGATATCCTGGTTCAGGACCCCCTGGATCAGCCTGAGGCGCTCGGTCGTGATCTCAAAGCGCTGGCAGCGGACCACCAGGCACTTCCAAACGGCGAGGAGACCGCACGGGATGGCCCCGAGGGAAATGGCCCCGTGGAGCTTATCGCCCACCACCAGAAAAAGAACCCCCATCAGGGCACAAGCCGCGAAAGTGGGGAGATTCACGATCTGGGACGGCCCTCCCTTCCAGACGGGTGTTTCCTTTGGATTGCTCACGAAGGCATCCTTTGCTGTCCGCCATGGCTTTTCAAGGCGTTTGGCAATTTTGGGCAATCCCGGCCGACTTTAGCGGAGGGGAGGCCCGTTCCCCGGGAGGCAGTTCCTTCAGAGCAGTTTCGCGCGAGCCGCCTCCAGGAGTTCATCCTTTTGCTGACGATCCGTTCCCGCTCCGCGGGCCATGTCGGGCTTGCCCCCGCCCTTGCCGCCCACGATGGGGGCAAGGTCCTTGATGAGGGCGCCCGCGCCGTGGCCGGCCTTGCTGCCGTCCGCCCCGCAGAGGGCCCCGAGGTGAAGTTTTTCCCCGTCGTCGACCACCAGAAAGGCGGCCTGGCTGAACTGGAGCTTCTTGAGGCCGTTGAGCAGTTCCTGCAGGAGGGCGGGGGAGCCCTCAAGGGATTCTACCAGATTGGAGCCGACAGCGCCGCCCTCCACGAGGCCTGCCAGGAAGCCGTCGGCCTGCCGCGCGGCGCTGGCGGCCCGGGCCTTCTTGAGGGCCTTTTCGGCCTCCACCGCGGTGGCCTTGATCTGGGCGGCCCCGGTGTCGTCCGGGGCACTGAAGATCTCCGACCCGAGGGCTTCCAGCGCTTCGTTGGCAGCCGCCAGCTTGGCAAGGGCCGCACGCCGTTCCTCGCCTTCCTTCTCGGCCCGCGCAGCGAGGTGAGCTTCCGCGGCCGCTCCGCACACCGCTTCGATGCGCCGGGTGCCGGCTGCGATGGCTTCCTCCTTCCGGATCCTGAAGAGGCCGATCTCCCTGGTGTTGCGGACGTGCGTCCCACCGCACAACTCCATCGAGTAGCCATTGAGGGCCAGGGTCTCCCCTCCGATCTGGACCACGCGCACGTGCTCGCCGTATTTGTCGCCGAAGAACTGCATGATGTCCCCCCGGCCCTGGATCTCGCGGTAGGGGACCTCCTTCCAGCTCACCGGTTCGCCAGCCTCGATGCGGGCATTCACCATGTCCTCGATGGCGGAAATCTGTTCCGCGGTTACCGCGCTGGAAGTGAAGTCGAAACGCAGGCGGTCCTCCGCCACCAGGGAACCCTGCTGGGTGGCTTCTGCGGAAACAACTTCGTGGAGCGCCCAGTGCAGGAGATGGGTGGCGCTGTGATGGGCCTCGATGGGCCGTCGCCGGGTGGCGTCGAGCCGGAGGGTGATCTTGTCGCCGGGCTTGAGATCGCCGGCCTGGCTCTCCGGAACGCCGTGGGCGCGGGCCCCTCCGATCTGCTGGACGCCCACCACCGGCAGTTTGCGTCCGTCAAGGACGAGAGATCCAGTATCGCCAACCTGGCCGCCCATCTCGGCATAGAAAGGGGTGCGGTCCGTGATGATCCACTGCAGGTCCTCTCCGGTGTGTTCCTCGAGCACGGTGGCTTCGCACTCGTCCTGCTCGAACCCGACGAACTCGGTGACGACCTCGGTGGCGATGTCGAGGGCGGAAACGATCTCGGACTTCTGGGCGTCGCGGGCAAGTTGCCGGGCCTGTTCCATGAGTTCCTCGAAGCGGGATATATCGAGATCGATTTTCCGTTCGCGGCAGAGGAGTTGCGTGAGGTCGATCGGAAAACCGAAGGTGTCGTAGAGCTTGAACGCGGCGTCGCCCGGAAAGATGCCTTGGGAGAGTTTGGCGACCTCTTCCTCGAAGAGCGTCAAACCCCGGTCAAGGGTTTCGTTGAAGCTGCGCTCCTCACGTTTCAGGGTGTCCACAATGATTGACTCCCGCCCCCTCAATTCTGGGAACACATCCCCCATCTGGCTCACCAGAGTGTCGACCAGGGTCGTGAGGACGAATTCATCGCCGGTGAATCCCAACGACCGACCGTATCGCACCGCCCGCCGCAGGATGCGCCGCAGGACGTAGTTGCGTCCGGTATTGCCCGGCAGAATGCCGTCCGCGATCGAAAAGCTGAGGGTGCGGAGATGATCGGCGATGACCCGGAACGCCACCGCCGTCTTCACCACCTCGTCCTGGTTCTCCGTACCCGGCTCGGGATAAACGTCCTCATATTCCTTCCCGCTCAACCTCTCGAGAATGTCGAAGATCGGCCGGAACACGTCGGTGCTGTAATTCGACGGCTTGTGCGAGAAGTCGGTAAAGCCCTTCGTGTTCTGGATGATCGAGCAGGCGCGTTCGAACCCCAGGCCGGTGTCGACGTGCCTGGAAGGCAGATCGCGGAAACTGCCGTCCGCCTCGGCATTGAACTGGATGAAGACTAGGTTCCAGATCTCGATACACTCGTCGCTGTCCCTGTTGACCAGGGCGCCCTTCGTATCGCCCGCGGCAGTGAGATCGACATGCAGCTCCGAGCACGGTCCGCACGGTCCGGTCTCGCCCATCATCCAGAAGTTGTCGGCCTTGTTGCCGTCGACGATGTGCACATTCGGATCGCAGCCAGCCTTCTCAAAGAGAACCTTCCAGTGATCGTAGGCCTCCTGGTCGAACTCGGCTGGGTCGTCCGGGCCGGGACGATAGACGGTGGCGTAAAGGCGTCCGGGAGGAAATCCCCAGCGCTCCACCACCAGCTCCCAGGCCCAATTGATCGCTTCCTCCTTGAAATAATCCCCGAATGACCAGTTTCCCAGCATCTCGAAGAAGGTGTGGTGATAGGAATCCTGCCCCACGTCCTCGAGGTCGTTGTGCTTGCCGCCCGCCCTGATGCATTTCTGGGTATCGGCGGCCCGAGGGGGATCGTAGGGAGCGATGTCGGTGCCCAGGAAGTAGGGCACGAACTGGTTCATGCCGGCATTGGTAAAGAGGAGGCCGGGGGACTGTGGGAGCAGGGAGGCCGAAGGCACGATGGCGTGGCCCTTCTCCTTGAAGAAGTCCAGGAAGCTCTGGCGGATTTCCGCGGCGGTCATGAGGCGGAGATTTGGACCCGCATTCGAAGCCCTTAGCAAGGCCGGAGATACCGCAGGCCCCAAGTCGTGGGGCCTGGGGAAAGCCCCTGCCCTTGGGAGAGCAGGGGCCGGAAGGGAGCGCAGACCCACCATCTCAGCCCGGAACAGCAAACCAAACTTCCGGGCGCCTCCCTCAATTGGGGGAGAAGGGGAAGGAATTCCCCTCGTTAACTTCTTCCGGGGGGGTACCATGGGCAAGGCACCCTCATCAGCCCCTGGAGTGAGGTTGACGGCGATGCCAACCTCCTTTAAGCTGATTCTCCCGAATCCCCTTCATGAAAAAAGAGTCTTATAGAAGCGCCCTGGCGGCGCTCCTTCTCCTTTTCGGCATTACCCCTGCATCCGCTGATTCGGTCGCCCGGATGTGGAACGAGCAGAATCTCGCCGCGGTGCGGCTCTCCTTCCCCGATCCGCCTGTCCACGCCCGCAACCTCTTCCACGTCTCGGTGGGGATCTATGATGCCTGGGCGGCCTATGACCCGATTGCGGTGGGCTACCTGCACCGCGAAAGTGCGACCGCGGGCGATGTGGCGGCGGCCCGAAACGAGGCGGTCAGCTATGCGGCCTACCGGATGCTCAGCCACCGCTACAATACCGTCAAGCACCCCAATACGCCGGTGGCCAATGCCCTCCAGGCGCAGAACCAGTTCGATATCCTGTTAACCATCCTTGGCTACGATCAGAACATTACCACGACAACAGGCGACACGCCCGCGGCAGTGGGCAACCGGGTGGCCGAGACGATCATCACTTGGACTGCGAACGATAATTCCAACGAAGCCGGCGGTTATACCGACAACACGTACGCGCCGGTCAATGCGCCCCTGATCCTGGAGTTCGCGGGGACGACCATGAACGATCCCAACCGCTGGCAACCGCTTGAATTCGTGGAGGCCTTTTCGCAGACCGGCCAGCCCTTGACGTTCACGATCCAGGAATTCATCGGGTCACACTGGCGCGAGGTCTGGCCCTTTGCCCTCAGTCGCGAGCCTGCCGTGATGCTCTATTTCGACCCGGGCGGCCCCCCGCAGCTGGAAGGCGATGGCGACGAGGAATACAAGGCGGGGAATGCGGAAGTGATCCGTTACAGCAGCCTGCTCGATCCAGGCCAGGCTCCGCAGAAGGATTATTCACCGGGCGCCATTGGCAACAATCCCTTGGGAACGAACGACGGGACAGGCTACGCAATCAACCCGGTCACGGGCGCGGCCTACACCCCAAATCTGATGAACGAGGCGGATTTTGGACGGGTAATAGCGGAGCACTGGGCGGACGGCCCGAACTCGGAAACCCCTCCCGGGCACTGGAACGTGATTGCCAATGAAGTGGTTGACCGCCCGTCCTTTGAACGGCGGTTCCTGGGCACGGGTCCGGTGATAGAGGAACTTGAGTGGGACGCGAAGATGTATTTCCTCATCAATGCCTCGGTGCATGACGCGGCGGTGGCGGCCTGGACCTGCAAGCGCGAGTACGATTACGTGCGACCGATCAGCAGTATTCGCTACATGGGCGGTCACGGGCAGTCGAGCGACCCTGCCGGCTTCTCCTACAACGAGGAAGGCCTGCCCTTGGTGCCGGACCTGATCGAGGTGGTGACTGCCAGCACAACCCAGGCGGGCCAGCGGCATGCCCATCTTGGGCCGGGGGCGATCGGCAGGATTGCGGTTCGGGCCTGGCAGGGGGAACCGGCTGATGTCGAGACCCAGATCGGGGGAGTAGACTGGATCCTGGCGGAAGAGTGGGCTCCCTATCAACGCGACACCTTCGTGACCCCCGCCTTCGCGGGGTATATCTCAGGGCACAGCACCTTCAGCCGGGCGGCGGCTGAAATCCTTGTTCGGCTCACGGGAAGCGAATTCTTCCCGGGCGGGATTTTATCCCACCAGGTGGCGGCAGGCGAATTGGCGTTCGAGGCCGGACCAACCACGAACGTAGAGCTGCAATGGGCCACCTATTATGATGCGGCGGATCAGGCGGGCATTTCGCGCCTTTACGGAGGAATCCATGTGCCAGTCGATGACGGACCAGGCCGGATTGTGGGGTCGGAGTGTGGGATCGCTGTTTGGAAACTTGGGATCAAGTATTTCGACGGGAGCATCCTGGAGGAACGTCCAAGGTTGACGGTGACGCAGCTAACGAACTCCCAGTTCCGGCTCGATTGGACCCAGCACCGTGGCCTTTTCTACAAGGTGCGACGTAGCAGCGACCTGCAGGGCTTTACGGATGAATTCCCCTTGGTGCGGGCGTCAGAGAATCGCGCGTCCCACACGATCAACCTTCCCCTTCCCAGCCCTGCTCGGGAGTTCTACCAGGTAGAACAGTCCGAATAACAATGACGCGTCGCCTGATCGTCATGCGCCACGCCAAGAGCTCGTGGAACAGCCCGGCCCACTCGGATCACGAACGGCCGCTTAACGGCCGGGGCCGCAGGGACGCGCCAAAGATCGGGGCCGCTCTGGTGGAGCGGGGATGGACGCCCGAACTTGTCCTGAGCAGCGATGCGCAGCGAACGCGCGAAACATTTGCTGGAATGAGCGAGTTTTTCCCCTCCGCGGTGGAGGCGCGTTATCTCCCGTCCTTTTATCACGCCGGTCTGGGCGCGGCACAGGGCGAACTGCCTGCCGTGCCCGATCAAGTGGCGTGTCTTCTCGTGCTGGGGCACAATCCCGGATGGGAGGATCTGGTGGACTGGCTGGCGGGAGAGGACATCGTGATGAAGACTGCGAACGCGGCTCTTCTCTCGCTTGATCTGGAGAGCTGGAGTGCCGCCCTTCAACCGGGGAAGTGGAAACTCGAGGATGTGATCCGCCCGCGGGAGCGCTAACCCAGATTCCGCCCTGCGAATCAGCAACCCGACATCCCGGGGTCGCGTTTGCCTGAAGCCCTCTGACTGCGGCCAGGACGCCCCGGCCTCAGTAAGCACCGGCGTTATAGAGCTGACCGTTGAGGTCCTCCTTGCCGATAATGCCGAGCCTGCGCTCCAGCGCCCGACCGTTTTTCTGGTCGAATTCCCCGACGGCGACTCGGCCCGCCCCTTCACTGGTCTTCATGGTAGCGGGTTCCAGAATGCGGCGCCATTCAAAGTAATAGTAGGCGTCATCCCACTTGGCGAGGGCGACATGATCCTGAGGCTGCAGGCCGCCGGCCCGGGCATGGACCACTTCAAAGGAGACCACCGGGTAGGGGTTCGGGCGGCGTTTCTTGAACAGGAAACAACCGGGAAGGGTGAGAAGGGTCAGGATGATGAGCAGGAGTCTCATCACCGGGAATCTAATCAGCTGCCTTCCAGCCGGTCGAGGGGAATTCGACGTTGCGGGCTTGCGGACCGGGTGGTGGGATGATTTCTTTCCGCGCTGCGGCCAGGTTGATGCATCTTCGCTTTACAGAGGAAGAACTCGGCGTGCTGATCGATATGATCAGTCTCGCAGCCGAGGTCGCGTCCCTGAACCGACGATCCGGGGCGAAGGAGCGGTTTGGGAGTTTTGAAGAGTTGGAGAATACCATTCTCGAGAAGGTCACTCACCTCGGATTCGGTGATATTGTCGAGTTTGATGAAGCCCAGCAACGCTACCGGGTCACCACCGATTACCTGACCCGGTCCTTTGTGCAGGAATCGCTTGATGAAATGCGCACCGAGATTTTCTGGGAAGAGCTGACCCTGCGCCTCGCCGAACGCGATGTGATTCGCAAGATAGGCCTGCCTGCTTGGAACTCCCTGGACGAGAAGGCGCGCCGGGAGCGCACCAGCTCCATTGAGAAGAGTTACTGGGAGGAATTCACCAAACGCGGGATCGATACCCTGCATTTGATTGCGAGGTTCGAGACGGGCTAGAGAGCCCCGGGGTTCAATTTCGAATGTAAGGGAAGCAGATCTGAAACCCGGATCCGAAATCCAATGTCGCCCCTCATCCAGAAGCGCAAGCAGCACTATCCGGTCTCGAGCTTCCTTCTGCAGTACCTGCAGCACTTCGGACGGCGCTCCGAGATTCCACTCATTTACGACGATCTCCTGCGTTTTTCGGAGGCCATTCCCTATGAAGATCCAAGCGGGGAAGAAACGCTCTGGCTCACCGTTTCCTTTCCGCCGGAGGTCATGGAGGAGCTGCGGCCCAAGCTCACCAAGATCTATGCTGTCCTGAAGATCGGGGGGGACCTTTCGCTTGCGGAGCACCTCAACGTGGAACGGATCGATTTTGGTGAGTTCGGCAACTCGCGACCCTTCCGCGTGAGGATTACAAACCAGTTCAACGGCAACTCGGACTACTACTACGTCAAGATTGCGGACGCCAACCGTATCTACGGGCTGGAACTGGAGCACATCCTTTCGCCCAATCGGATCAATTATCTTGTCAACGGCAACACCCTGATTGAGGAGCACATCGCGGGAGTGCCCGGGAATGTCTTCATCAAGGACTACCTGGAGGAAGAGGAACTCAACAAGGTACGGGTTGCGAAGGAATTCGTAAAGTTCGGGGAGCGCTGTTTTCTCCGTCTGCTGGGCGACATGCGCAGCGTAAACTACGTGGTCGACATCACCCCGGATTTCGAGGAGGTCCAGTACCGTGTGCGGCCGATTGACTTCGATCAACAGTGTTACGAGGGAGCCCTCGGAGTTTATCGGGCCCATCACTTCCCGGACAACAAACCGGTAGATGAGCTGGTGCGCCAGCACCTCAACCCGACCACCATCCTGCAGTATCGCAGCGAGGAGCGGAGCCAGATGGCCCGTCGGTTCCGAGCCTCCCGGGTCCGCCTCAAGGGGGTCCTCAAAACGATGCGCAAGGACACCATCGCCCCGCTGGAGAAATTGGTCGAGCTGCGTGCTGCTCTTGGGGAGCGGTATGGCACTCAGGCCTTCGAGGCGTGTGAGACGATGGGTGACCTTACCGCCCGGCACCTGCAGTTCATGCTGGAGTAGCGGACCAGCCCTTTGCCGGAAGCCCCGGGGGAAGAATCCGGGGCAGGTGCTTAGAGCTTGTCGAGGTCTTCGTCTGATACCGGAGGCATAAGCGCGATGACCATGGCGTCACGCTGGCTTTGCACCATAAGAGCAGCCAGCTGCCTCCCTCGGGTGAGCTGGGCCGGATTGAGGTTGGCGATTTCGCCATCGAGAAGGGTCTGCAGGCGGGCAAGGGAGGGAAGTTTCTGAGCCTCCATTTCGATTTTCTGGCGAAGGTCCCGTCGGAACTCCATCCGTCGTTGCCGGAAAAACTGGAAGAAGGAAACGTCCTTCATGATGTCGGGGCGGGCCTTCTTGGCGGCGTCCCACTCGAGACGGAATTGCTTTTTCTGGCCTTTGAGATCCTGCAGGAGCCTGATCAGGTCGGCGGGAATTCCCGGTGGTGGGCGGGTGCCCCAGGCGGCTTGCCAGTAGGCCTGGAGGGAGCCCGGGTTTTCAGCGAGGAGCCGGTCGCCCTCTGCCTTCTTCCAGTTTACGAAGATGTGAAAAAGAGCGGCATGAAGAACATTAGCAAAGTGAAGGTCTTCCGCTGAGGCCTCCTGCAGCCTGGCAGGGTCAATTTCTGGAATCTCCTTGCGGAACTCCGCCATGCCCCCCAGGGGCTGGACCGCTTCCAGCAGCAAGCTGCGTTCTCCCTTTTCATCGGGATACCCCTGGCCGGCGAGGAGGCCGGTCTCACGCTGGAGGCGCAGCCAGCTACCGTCGTCGAGGACAAACTCCACGGTTTCGGCCAACTCCCGGACTTCCGCTACCCGGGAGGGGGCAATATGGGCGAATGGGGGAGATTGGTTGGCCCGGATGGCGGCGAGGAAGACGGCCATGGTTTCTTCGCCAAGATGAATCACCGGGACCAGGACCGGGCGGCTAGAACGGGCGGGGCGCTTTTGTCCGAGGAAGGCAAGATCGTCGTAGCGGCGCTTTAATTCTGCGAATCCCCGGACCCGGAAAGTGTTCTGGCCGAACTGTGCAAATGTGGCGCCGCCATTGCCTGCTCCGTCGGGGAGCCACCACATCGTTACCCCGCCGGTGGCGTCGGAGTGCATCCTCACCAGGCAGGCGCCGCTGTCACGATCCTCAAGAACGAGGCCCTGCATCGGCTCCTTGGCGGTGGGCGATACCGCGGTGTAGATTGCACGGAAACTCCCGAGGGCATTATACCTCTTCCCGAGCTCGTCACTCCATTCCTCCATCGAGCGCTCAGCCGGGAGAAGAGGGGACGCCAAGAAGAGACAGAGACAGGCAAAGAGGGCGGGATTCATGGTATCGGAATCTGGAATTGTCATTCGTTCTGCGGGCAGCTTCCGGGGGACAGATTGCGGCAGGCTATGACATGGATCACGGGAGATCGCGGCGCGGAGTTCAAGGTCTTTTTTCTCATGAAGCAACTAGCCATTGTAATATTCAATCAAGCGGGGAGGATGGTCTCAATCCCCGAAAACGTTGCCATGCAGCGCCTCCTTCCCTTCGTTCTTACGGCTCTTACCCTGTCCGCCTCCGCTCTTCCGGAGGCGGCTGAGTTCGTGCCCCTGGGCGCGTCGTCCTATCGCCCCGGGGTTGTCATCTCCGGGACGGGCCCTGCCCTGGAGGGATTCGAGGGCAGCTGGCTCCCGGCCTACCCGGGAGCGGAATCGCCGATGGCGGTGCCGACCGGACTGAGCCGCGCCAACGTGAGCAGCGGGGCAGGGGCGTTCCTTTTTGACGGGCCGGGCGGGGGCCGGGTTGGACGGCGCCTTCGGGCCAGGTTCGACGACTCCATTGAGCGGACGGTCTATTTCAGCGTTCTGGTTCAACTGCAGTCGGCCGGCAGCTCCTACCGGGCCTTTGAGCTTCACAATGGCGGCTTCGACGACAATGAGAACCGGATTCTCCAGATTGCCACCGGCGAACCGGGGACGGGACCGTTTTCTGCCAGCAATTTTGTGATCCGGGTGAAGGATGGCGGGTTCGTCGACTCGGTTGATCTCGGGGTCGGTGATGCGACGGTGAATCTCTTCGTGGGCAAACTGGAATTCTCGGCCGTTCCCGGAGGGGATCGTCTGGCCATCTGGCGCAACCCCGATCCCCTGAGCGAACCGGGGGTCGGGGATGCCGAGTTCAGCGGCCTCAACATCCGCTTCGACCGCGTAAGCATGGCGCGGTTTGGCGAGGATGGTTTGACCTTTGATGAGATTCGCTTCGGTGCGAGCTACGCCGACGTGACCACGGGGAACCATGTGGCCGCGGCGGACAGCGATCAGGACGGCATGCGTGACGAGTGGGAGCGTGTGAACCATTTGAATGTCGGGGCGGACGATTCCTCGGGCAATCCCGATGGGGACGGGCTGGACAACCAGGAGGAGTTCGAACAGGGCAGTGATCCCAACCGGGCGGATAGTGATGGCGATGGACTCGACGATGAGGCGGAAGTCGCGATCGGCACGGATCCGGCCCGGGGGGATACTGATGGCGATGGACTTGGTGACGGAGAAGAAGTGGCGGAGGGCGCCGACGGCTTTGTCACCGATCCTTTGAATGAAGACAGTGATGGTGACGGAGAGAACGACGGCTTTGAGGTTCGAAACGGAACGGACCCCGGGGATACGGGCAGTAACGCGGCCCTGCTGGGAATCATCGTGGTCGATGGCCTTCGGGACGCAGTCTACGGGCAGCCCCTCGCGGTGCAGACGGTTGAAACCGGGTTCGGGAACAATCAGAGTGAGTGGAATGGGGCCTATGGCCTGATCAATGGTAACCGGCTCTACCTCATGTTTACCGGGAACCTCGAGCCCAACGGAAACCGGCTGGAGGTTTTCATCGACGCAGCGTCCGGCGGGGCCTCGGTCATGCCCACCACCCCGGGGAATGACGGGAGTGATTCCCTTGCCGGGTTGACATTTGACAGCGCGTTCACGCCAGAGCGGCACGTGATTTTCCGCCGCGGGGGGGATCGGATTGACCTCGACTTCTCGATCATCGGGTCCTCTTCCTTCGATACCTACCCCCGCATCTTCAGTCTGCTGAATGAAGGGGTGGGGACGACCGGATTCGGAACCGTCAACCAGAGCCTCATCGGGGTGGCCTACAACGGGAGCAATGTCCGCGGGATAGGAGGAAACGCGGGTGCTCCTGCGGACCAGCGGGCGGCCCGCGCGGTGGCCTCCGGGCTGGAACTGAGCCTTGCGCTCAGCGATGTCGGGTATTCGGGTGGGGAGATCCGCGTGATGCTCCTCCAGAACAACCAGAACCACGACTACCTCTCAAACCAAGCCCTGGGGGGACTGCCCCAGGGGACCCATAACCTGCAGGACCCCGCCTTCGTCAACTTTGACCATCTTGCAGGCGACCAGTTCTTCACGGTGGCTGCTCCGGTTGTGACGCGACTGTCTTTCGACATCTCCGGGATTGACCGCGCCGCGGAGGTGGTGAGGGTTGAGATAGGAAACCTTCCCGTCGGAAGAACCTTTCATCTGCGGGCCTCTCAGGATGGCCGCGACTTCCAGCCCATCATCCCCCACCTCAACCTGGACGATGCCACGCCGCAACCAATCCGGGTTCCGCTGGATGGAAACAACCTCCTCCTGCAGGTCTTCGAGGGCCCGGCCAACTGAGGGGGCCCGGTTCCTGCGCGGCCTTGACATTCCGCGGGGTGCGAGCAGCTTCGGGGCGGAGCGCCCTGTCGGGGTCGTTCCTGAACTCCGCGTTGTTTCATGTCCTACGATCTCGTTGTGATTGGTGGCGGCCCGGGCGGCTATGTGGCCGCCATCCGGGCTGGGCAGTTGGGGAAGAAGGTTGCCTGCGTGGAGGCGGAACGGGTGGGCGGAACATGCTTGAACTGGGGATGTATTCCCACCAAGGCGCTTCTCAAGAACGCCCATCTTTTTCACACCCTTAAACACCGGGCCAAGGAGTTCGGGATGGCGTTTGACAACCTCTCCTACGACTGGGAGGCGGTGATCGGGCGCTCCCGCAAGGTTTCCGACAGGCTTGCGGGCGGCGTTGAGTTTCTTTTCAAGAAGAACAAGGTCGATTATGTGCGGGGCCATGGCTCGATTGTGGACAGCGCCCATGTGGAGGTGAAGGCGGAGGACGGAAGCACCCAGTTACTAGAAACAGCCAATATCATCATCGCGACCGGCGGAAAGTCCCGCGAGCTTCCGGAGCTGCCCTCTAACGGCAGGAGTGTCATCAGTTCGCGGGAAGCGATGGTCCTGCCCACCCAGCCTGAGAGCATGATTATAATCGGAGCGGGCGCGATCGGCGTGGAATTCGCCTATATCTACAGTGCGTTTGGAACAAAGGTGACTCTGGTGGAAATGATGCCGCGGCTTGTTCCGGTGGAGGATGACGAGATCGGGGATTCCCTGAAGAAGTCCTACTCGAATCAGGGAATCAAGTGCCTGACGGATACCAGGGTGACTGCCACGGAGGATCGTGGAGACTCAGTGAGCGTGACGGTGGAGAATGCAAAGGGCAGCGAGGTCATCGAAGCGGCCGTTTGTCTGGTGGCCATCGGGGTGGAGCCGGTTCTGCCGGGCGGACAACTCCCCGAATTCACGGACCGGGGCTGGATCCAGATTGGAGATCGCTACCAGACATCGATGAGCGGGGTCTACGCTGTCGGGGACATTGCCGGGCCGCCCTGGCTTGCACACACGGCGATGTTCGAGGCGACCCAGTGCGTGGAAGGGATCTTCGTGGAGGGGGCCGAACCGAAGCGGGTCGACGTCTTCCCGGGTTGCACCTACTGCTACCCTGAGATCGCCTCGGTTGGAAAAACTGAGCGGGAGCTGAAGGAGGAGGGCGTGGCCTGCAAGGTGGGCAAGTTCCCCTATCAGGCCCTGGGCAAGGCCCAGGCCACAGCGGAAACCGACGGGTTCATCAAGCTCCTGTTCGGAGAGGAGCACGGCGAATTGCTGGGCGCTCATATCATCGGAGCGAATGCGACCGACCTTATTGCGGAAATGGGCCTTGGCCTCACCCTGGAGGCCACTATCGAGGACTTTCACGCTACCATACATGCCCACCCCACCCTCACCGAAGGGGTGCATGAGGCCTCTCTGGACGCAGAGGGGCATGCCATCCATTTCTAGATCCGGACGCGGTTGCCCGGGAGGGCGGGATTCATCCTGACTTTCGACTTTGCGACGTTGGGATAGTCGCATATTCCGGGCGTTGTCCCAGGCTGTGATGTCCGGCTCTGAAAAAGATCAAATCCGCCCTGCTCTCCGGCAGCTGGGAGATTACCTGCTGGTGGAGTTGGTCTCCGAAGACGAGAATACGCGAACCTATCACGCCCGGCAGATATCGGTCGATCGTGCTGTGATCCTGGTGAGTCTCAAGGGCGTGATCGACCCGACCCGACCGTCGGGAGAGACGTTTCTGGCGGACGTGCGGGCCAAGGCGGCCATTGAACATGCCGGGATTGGCTCAGTCTACGAGGCCGCACAGGAAGAGGGGGAGGTCTATTGGACGCGGGAGCTTCTTCCGGGGGTGACCTTCACCCAGATTCCTCAGGAGGGCCGGAAGTTTACGCCCCTCACCATTGTGGGATTCCTGCGGCAAGTCGGGGGGGCCATGGCCTATCTTGGGGAGCGGGCGATTGCGACTCTTCCCCTGGAGCCGGAACACCTGGTTCTGGGCGAACACGAGGTCGTGCGGATTGCGAATCTTGCGGCTGCAGGCCAGCCAGATTCTGAGGGAAGAGCCCGGGATCAGATCATGGTTGGGGAGCTCTTCCAGGGGGTGCTGGAGGCCGACCTTCCGGGGGCCGCCCGCACCGGGAGGCTGTTGGGGATGATGATGGGCCTGGAGGAGGGAATCGAGTTGAGCTGGGTGCAGGTCGCCAACACGTCAGGGATGCTGGAACAGGATCTCGCCTCCGAAGCGGAGGCTTCCCGGGCGCTTCAGGCCAAGGCCTCCCGCCGGGAGCGAATGCGAGCGGGTGGCATCATCCTTTTGGTGGTCCTTATTCTTGGAGTTTCAGGGGTGGGCGGGTTTTTCCTGTTTACCCGCCCGCGTGCGCCGGAGGCCCGCGATCTTTCAGCCATGATTGCGATTCCGGCCGGCACCTATCAGAACCATGCCGGCAAGGAAGTTGAACTGGACCGCTTCTGGATAGATGCCCACGAGGTTACGATCGCTGAGTATGCGGCGTTTCTCAATGCGCTGGCCAGCCTGGAGGAAAGCATGCGCAGCGCCTACGATCACATCACTCAACCAGCCATCAAGCTGGATCACCTTCCGGATGACTGGCATTCGGTCCTGAGTGTGGCGCGGGCCGGCAGGAATCATGACGGCCTGGACCTCGATCTCAATTGCCCTGTCACGCGCATTGACTGGTGGGATGCCCATGCCTATGCGAACTGGAAAGGAGGGCGGCTGCCCACTCAGGAGGAGTGGCTGGCAGCCGCGACCCTGGACAGGGAGGAAGCAATCAGCGCGGGCGGGTGGGGTCCGGTTGATCAATCGCCTGGGGAGGTCTCTCGCCGCAGGATTCATGGTCTGGCGGGAAACGTGGCGGAGTGGTCAGAAAACCCTGAACGCAATCCCGCCTTTCCCATGAATGCCAAGAGTCCGCTGGCGTGTGGAGGGACGTTTCTGGCCCCGGGTGGAGGGGTGCGTGCCCGGATCTGGCTGAACACGCGGGAAGTCCGCCGGAGGGATGTGGGCTTTCGACTGGTCCGGCAGGTGGCTCCCGGAGAGAGATGAAGTTCATCTGGAAATTTTGCGAATCGAGCACAAATTATCGGAAACCGGGCGAGTTTCCCTTGCGGGGGGAACCTTTTACGGCGTAAACCCCGGGCGCAGTTATTCACATCCAACATGCTACCCACTTCCAGAATACGGCTCCTGACCTTCGCCCTTGTGGTGTTATCAGCTGGCGAAAGCGTTGAGGCTCAGATCAAGGCGAGCCTCAGCATGTCAGAGAAGGAGTACATTGCCCACGAGCCGGTGGTTGCCACCGTGACTCTGACAAATAATGCCGGACGTGACCTGCTCATTCACACGGATGACCGGACAACCCTGAACTGGCTCGATTTCGAAATCAAGAATTCACGCGGCACTGCCCTCAGCCCCCTGGCGGCAATGAATTTCGGCGCAGTGACAATTCCAGCGGGCCGCAGCATTACCAAGAGGGTCGATCTTACGGGGGCTTTCCGCGTGACCGAACCCGGACGATTCCGCTGTAAGGCCGTGGTTCGCCTTCCCGGGGGCGGGGGCCAGTTCGTTACCAACACGGCCTACTTCAATGTCACCCGGGGCCGACAGGTTTACAGCCAGCGCGTGGGAGATCCGGCCGACGGGAATGTGCGAGAGTATCGTCTCTCCATTCATAATACCTCACGCAAGTCTTCGCTCTACGTTCACCTCATCGACATCCGCACGGGTCGCACCATGCAGGCTTTCCGCATGGGTGACGTCATTAACAGCAAGACGCCGAAGGCCACCGTAGACCGAGGCAGCAACCTGCACGTTCTCTTCCTGTCCGCGCCCAATATCTACGCCCATGGTACGGTCACGCCCGCGGGGAAGTACCTCGGGACGAAGTATTATAATCCCGCCCCGGGCAGGAAGCCGGCCCTGGCGACCTTCACGAATGGAGAGGTCGTTGTTTCGGGTGGGATCTCCTACGATCCCCAGGCGGCGGCGCAGAGCAGAGCACGGCTTCGAAAGCTATCGGAGCGCCCCCGGATGACCTATCGTTAATGGGGATGGAGGAGGGATCCTGGGGGGGACGACTTTCCGCGCGCCTCCAGAAATGCGTTGCGGGGACGGTTCGTCTTGGGTAAAAGATCTCTAACAAGATAAGCCTGCACTGGTATTTCCTGCTCATGTTTTCCCTCCGTTCTCTCCTCCGGGGAGTTGTTATTACCGCTCTTGTGAGCGTGTTCGGTTCGTCTGGAGCCTCCGCCGGCGACTTTAGCCGCGTTGTGATCGATCCGGGCCACGGAGGACATGACCGCGGCGGCTGGACAGGGAAGGTCTACGAGAAGCACCTGGCGCTCGATACCGCCCTTCGACTTGAGCGTTATCTGCAGGCGAACGGCTACCAGGTGACCATGACCCGCAAGAGCGACACCTTCATTTCGCTTCCCCGGCGGGCTGCGATCGGAAATCGCTATCGCAGTTCGGTCTTCGTGAGCCTGCACTACAACCACAGCTGGAGGCGTTCTGTTTCCGGACTGGAGACCTTTTACTATCGCGCAGAGAGCAAGCCTTTGGCGGAAGCCATTCAACAGGGCATGCTGCGGCGAGTGAAGGCGTCCAATCGGGGAGTGAAGTTCGGACGCTATCATGTCCTGCGAGCCTCCCGGAACCCTGCCGTCCTGGTGGAATGCGGATTTGTCAGCAACACCCGGGAGCGGTCTCGCATGAAGAAGGGGGACTACCGCGATGCGGTGGCCCGCGGAATTGCCGAGGGGATTGCTAACTACCGTCTCTCACCCTAGAGTCGCAAAGAAGCCGGAAAATGAGGAGTGCGATGGCGTTCGCCGGGGTTATGTTGTGCTCATGGGCCTGATCGATTGTCAGGAAATGCGCGAGCTGGAGGAAAAGGTCTTCCAGGCCGGGGCTTCGGCGGAGGCTCTCATGGACAAGGCCGGACGGCGACTGGGGGAGGTTTTGAGGGCACTCTACCCGGAACCCGGGACGGCGGTGGCTTATCTGGGGAGAGGGAATAACGGGGGCGATGCTCTGGTTGCCCTGCAGGTATTGCGGTCGGCGGGGTGGGACATTGCGCTACGCTGTCCCTTTCAACCACTGGAGCTCGGCCTCCTCCCCTCCCGCAAGCTGCGGGAACTGGGCGAGGTGGAGTTGCAACAGGATGCCTTTGAGCCGATGGACCATCCGGGGCCTCTCCTGCTGATTGACGGGCTGCTCGGAATCGGGGCGCGTGGCCCCTTGCGCGATCCCCTGCGTCCCCTCGCGGTCGAGATGAACGACCTGCGCGCACGGGCGGGTGCGCGGGTGGTGGCGGTGGACATTCCGTCCGGGCTCAATGGAGACACCGGGGAGCCTGGCGAGGGAGCGGTCCGGGCGGATCTTACTGCTACCATCGCAATACCCAAGAGAGGTCTGGTGGCGGACGGCGCGCTCAATCACGTGGGCCGGATCGAGGTCATTGCCCTGGAGGAACTGCCCGTTCCAGCCGGGGGAGACCACTTGACCACGGCACGGAATCTCCGCCCCCTCCTTCCGCCCCGGGACTTTGAGATCCACAAAGGGCAGGCCGGCCGGGTCGGAATCGTGGCGGGGTCGCGGGGAATGCTCGGGGCCGCGGGGCTCGCGGCCCTCGGAGCGCTGCGCGGGGGCGCCGGCCTCGTGACCGTTTACGTCATGGAGCAAGACTATCCGCTCCTGATTTCCGCGGGGCCGCCCCCGGAAGCGATGATCAGGCCGGTGGGCAGTTATGCCGAGGTTGGGGATGACGGACAGGATGTGCTGGTGGTCGGGCCCGGCCTGGGTCGTCCGGGGGGCAGGGAGGAGAGGGCCCTCCTGGATCTTCTTGGCCGCAACGACATTCCGCTGGTGGTTGATGCCGACGCGCTTAACCTTCTTGCGACGGCAGGGGTGGCGGGCAGGGTGCACCGCCAGATGGTGCTCACTCCCCATCCGGGCGAGATGCAGAGACTTTTCCCGGAGGGGGGCGAATTGAGCCGGGCGGAAAGGGCGCGACAATTCGTGGCGACCTGCCCCTGCACCTTGCTCTACAAGGGAGCACGAACCATTGTGACCTCAAGGGGAGAGGAACTTCACTACAACAGCACGGGTCATCCTGGGATGGCCACCGGAGGACAGGGTGACGTCCTGAGCGGATTGCTGGGGGCGCTGGTCGCGGGAGGGCTCCAGCTCACGGACGCGGCGCGCGCTGCCGCCTGGCTGGCTGGCCGTGCGGCGGAGTTGGCCCTGGAGGACGGCCAGTCGGAGCGGTCCCTGACGGCGGGAGACACCGCCCGTTCGCTGGGAGAAGCGTTTCGGGCGCTCAGCCGGGGCTGCTAGAATACGTTTGAACAAAAGCGGGAAGAGATTCCGCTTTAACCTTGGCCGGGATGGAGGCATCCTTGGCACCGTTCCCCTTAGCGTCCTATGAACGATGGAATGCGCCGCTTTGCTGTTCTGGGGGGGGTATTTGTCTTTGCGTTTCTCGCCGTCTTTGTCTTTCGGAAAGTGCAGGGGGGTGAGGGATTCTTCGACATCTTCAAATTCTGGGAGAGAGACCGGCAGGAAAATTTCATCCCGGAAAGCTACACCCTGAGCAACAAGCCGGCGCTCTCCCCGGGGGAGGTTGAGTTTCTTGCCGCCCTGGACGGGGAATTCGCGAGACTGACTGAAGCGGTGGTGCCGTCCGTGGTATCGTTGCACACCGAGGGCATCAAGCGTCAGCTCATGCAGGACTGGTTCGGGCGGGTTTGGGTCGACGAGGGCTACCCTGTGCGCGGGATCGGGTCCGGGGTGATCGTCTCCGAAGAGGGCCACGTGGTGACCAACGAACACGTCACAAACGGGAAGTCGAAAATCAGCGTTACCATGCACGATGGCAAAACCTATCCCGCGACCGTGATCGGAGAAGACCGGGCCCTTGACATCGCGGTCATCAGGATCAAGGCGGACCGCGATTTCAAGCCTCTCAAATTCGGGGATTCGGGGCGCGTGCGGCAGGGACAACAGGCTCTCGCCATCGGGAACCCCTTTGGTCTTGGAGAGACCGTGACCCGCGGGATCATCTCCGCCAAGGAAAGGACCATCTCGGATCGCCAGCGGGACCTTTTCCAGACCGATGCGGCGATCAATCCAGGGAACTCAGGCGGCCCTCTGATAAATATTTATGGAGAGATCATCGGGATCAATGCCGCGATTTACTCCCCGGATACCGAGGATCGTGGCTTTGTGGGGATCGGGTTTTCTATCCCGGCCAATGACGTGCGGGAGGTTTTCGAACAGATCCTGGCGAAGGGGAGGGCCACCCGAGGATGGCTCGGCGTGCGCTGCTACGATTGGAATCCCCTCATACGGGAAAAGGTAGGATGGCACGAAACCGGGGGAGTCTATATCGTGGATGTGGTGCCCGACTCCCCGGCCCAGAAGGCCGGGTTGCAGGCCGATGACGTGGTGGTCAGCTACAACGGAAAACCGGTGGCAAACCGCGTTCACTTCTTCAGTGAGATTCAACGCACTCCCGTCGATCGGGAAGTGACGATCGAGGTGTGGCGGTCCGGGGAAGAGGTGAACCTCACCGCCACCGTGATTGACGCGGAAGACTCGGAGTCCCTGACCAGGCGGCGCGAACCGGGCACGCGCAGTGCTACCGATGAGCGGATCATCCAGGACATCGGTATAAAGGTCCAGGAATTGACCCTCCTCCAGCGTACGCGGGGGGGCAGTGGAGTCCTCATCACCGCAGTCTCCGCGCGCAGTCAGGCGGCCCAACGGGGTTTGCGTCCGGGCGACCTGATCCTGGAAGTCAACAACGTCCGGGTGGAGCATCCCATCGACTTCTACGCCCGCCTGGTCGCCTCCGCGGCGGTTCAGCAGACTTCCATCGCGGTCCAGCGGGGCCGGAAAATTTATCGGGTCAGGCCCTTTGAGCGGGTGGCCCGCATGGAGAGCGAGGAATAGAGATAGAAGAGGTTGGCTCTTTGCGTTTTATGGCGGACGCCCTATAATGGAGCACTGAGGCTCCGCTCATGTCCTTCGATCCTTACGACTCCTACAAATCCCGCACGACGTCCGGGGTAGTTGTTCTTGTCGCCGTGGTCGTTGTTTCCGGGTTGGCCTTCTTCTTCGTCGCCCGCTTTCTTTCTTCGGAGGGCAAGGAGGCAAACGACAGCGGCAGAGCGGAAGAACCTGCAGAAGTGGTACGTGTGCCTGATAAGGCTCCGGAGCAATTCGGCGCGGTCGACGTGACAGTGCCTCCGGAGAGCGCCGAGCAGATCCTCAATTCGCTCGGGATCGGGGTGACCACCGTCGATCCTGCCCTCCTGGTTGAGCAGATTGGCCGCACCCTGGAGGCGGGGAAGATCCAGGCGGCGGCCAACCTGATCGGCCGGAAAGCTCTTTCGGAAGATCAGGTCAAGCAACTGCAGGAGCTAGCGGGTCAGGCCCGCCTGAAGCTTGATGAGGACCGCCCCATCAGCGAGATCGGGGAACTGGAGGTCAACAGGCGCGGTCGCTGGGCCTTGAATCTGCGGGACGATTACGGGTCCCGCATCTATCTCGACCTCCTCCGGAAGCAGGGGAAGTGGGGAGTTGAGAAGGTGGGTCTTCCCGGGGTGCCCCCCCATGATGACCGGCCCGGCCGGGCCGTCATGGTCGATGCGCTCGGAATTATAGATGCCTTCCTGCAAGCCGCCTTCAGGCAGAGTTTTGAAACCGCCCGGTCCTTTGTGGATCCCAAGGAGGTTTCCGATGCCAAGATCGCGGGTCTCTGTATCGTTTTTGAGGAAGGGCAGTATCAATTGCGCGAACACAAACCGCTTCGCGCGGTCCTAAACCGGGAGAACGTGGCGGCCTTCCTTGCCAATGTGGAAACCAGCGACGGCTCCCAGGCGGCCCAGTTCGGGGTCAACCTGAGGCGGGCCGATGAGAATTCGCCCTGGCGGGTGGTCGAGATCAATCTCGACCAGTTGCTGGCGGATTACGCCCAGCGCGTGGCGGGAGGCGATGTCTATTACACACCCCTCATCCGCAATCCGAAGGGAGGCGATACCCTTATTCTCTACTTCGGCTTCGATGAAGAGACTCTGACCGCGCGGACCGAGCGCCAGTTGGAAATTGTTTCCCTCCTGCTGCAGACGGACAAGGAGAAGAAACTCACGCTTAGCGGACATACCGATGCCATCGGTTCCGCAACCTACAACGAAAGCCTCTCCGGCCGACGCGCCGAAACGGTGCGTCAGTTCCTGGTCGACAGTGGAGTGCCCCCCGGGCAGATCGAGACCATCGCCCTTGGCAAGACCCAGCCGCGGCGCCCCAATACCACCGTAGGCGGGGCGGACAATCCGGATGGTCGCCGGGTCAACCGCCGGGCTGAGATTTACCTCGATTTCTGACAGAAAGATGAGTCGTGGCTTTCGCAGTGAGATCGTGGTGGGGCTGTGCCTCTTCGTGCTCTTCCTGCTGGGCGCGATCTTTTTCAACACCCCGCGCAGGAGCGACCCCATTCAATCGCTGCGTTCCTGGCAGGATGCCGACGCGCCGCCCGGTTATCCGGTGGGGGCGGGTGAGGATTCAGATGGCCGCATCCCTCCCTTTGACGGGCGCTACCTTTTGCATGATGCCTTCACGCGCTTCCTTCTCCCTCCGGTCACTCTTCTTGAGCAGCCCCTCGGCTCCGAGACGGGAGCCTTCACCTACAACGCCCAGCCCTTCTTCGAGATGAACGAGCGGGCGCAAATGAATCATCTGGGCGACGATCTGAACGGAATCGGCGGCGGCAATTCTGATCTCGGAAACCCGGTGTATGCGACGGGCAACGGGCATGTCGTTTTTGCGGGAGACCGGCGAGGCAAGTGGGGCAAGGTGGTCATCCTGGGGCACCGTCTGCCGGATGGGCGACTGGCCCACAGCCTGTATGGCCATCTCGAAAAGCTTTCCGTGGCCCCGGGCGCGGTGGTTGCGCGTGGACAGCAACTGGGGACGGTGGGCACCGGGAACGATGCCTGGCTCGCCCACCTCCACTTCGAAGTATACGAGGGAGCCTGCCTTGAACCGGGGGAAGGCTATTCCCTGCACCGGGGCAATCGCATCGATCCCGCCGCCCTCGTCGCCGCTCACCGTCCGGCCGCTCCCGAAGAGCTTGCGCCGGCACCGCTGGGAGTCTTTGAAGGGGCGCAGCAGATCTTCAGGCTGGGGGAGTAAGGCCGGGAGGAGCGCACTGGGCATCGAGTTTCGGGAAATACTGGTTTTCGGACTTGCCTGCCTTGGCGGGAGCGGTCCGGAAGGTGACCGAGGAGCGGCTCAAGGCAACCGCGCACCGTGGAAGCAGTGATGGAAGGCAGGCCCTCCGCAAGGCTTCCACTATCCCAGCAGTTCCTGCACCACCCGCCCATGCACGTCGGTGAGGCGAATGTCGCGACCGCCGAAGCGGAAGGTGAGCTGTTTGTGATCGATGCCCAGCAGGTGGAGGATGGTGGCGTGAAGATCGTAGATTTCGAGCGGGTTTTCCACCGCCTTGTAGCCCCACTGATCGGTCGCCCCGTAGACGATGCCGGGCTTCACTCCGGCACCCGCCATCCAGAGGGAGAAACCGAACTCGTTGTGATCCCGCCCATTGCCGCCCTGGGCGAACGGCGTGCGGCCGAATTCGCCGGACCACAGCACCAGGGTATCGTCCAGCATGCCGCGGGACTTGAGGTCCCTGAGCAGCCCCGCGATGGGCTTGTCCACCGAGCGGGCATTGTTGCCGTGGTTCTTCCGCAGACCACCATGGGCATCCCAGCGATCCTCTCCGATATCAGGGATGGTGAGTTCCACGAAGCGCACGCCGCGTTCAATGAGCCGGCGGGCGATAAGACATTCGCGGGCGTAGGTCTTGGTCCCCTTGTAGTCATCGTCGATCCCGTAGAGTGCCCGGGTGGCCTTGCTCTCGTCGGTGAAGTCCATGAGGTCGGGCACCGCCAGCTGCATGCGGGCGGCCAACTCGTAGTTCATGATGGCAGATTCCAACTCGGAATTGCCCTGGGTGCTCCGGGCATTGAGGCGACCGATGAGCTGGCGCTTGAGGAGCTGGCTCCGGGCGTTGGGCTCGTTAGGCTTCACGTTTGCGACCGGCGTGCCGTTGGCATTGAGCAAGCTGCCGCGGTGGGTTGCGGTGAGGAAGCCATTGGAAAAGCAATCCAGTCCGCCGGAGGGGATCCGCCCGCCGTTGATAACGACGAAGCCGGGCAGGTTCTCGCTTTCCTTGCCCAGCCCGTAGGAGGCCCAGGCGCCCATGCTGGGGCGTCCCTGTAGCCCGGTGCCACTGTGGAAGAAATAATTGGCGGAGGTGTGCTCCGGGAACTTGGAAGTCATCGAGCGCACGACGCAAAGCTCGTCGGCGAGCCCGGCGATGTGTGGGAAGAGGTCGCTCACCTGGACGCCGCACTGCCCGCGAGGCTTGAAGGCCCAGGGTGATTTCATGACCTTGCCGATGTTTGCGAACTGGGTCTTCTCCAGCTTGCCAATCGCCTTGCGAGGATCCTGGCCGTGATGCTTGTCGAGCATCGGCTTGTAGTCGAAGGAGTCGACCTGCGAGACCCCGCCCTCCATGAAGAGGAAAATCACGTTGCGTGCCCGGCCGGGGAAGTGGCTGTCGGGAACAAGGGGCGAGGCGGCCCGGGTTTTTCCCATGAGGCCAGCCATGGCGAGGGCGCCAAAACCCATCGACGATCGCTGGAGAATGTCGCGGCGGGAGAGAAGTAGTGGGCTCTCCATCATTGCAGGTAAATGAAGTCGTTCATGGAAAAGAGGCCGTGGCAAAGGTCCTGCCAGAGCCCGGGGGAGTTAGGATTGCCGCCATGCAGCTCCATGAGCCCGGGGAAGGTATCCATCAGGATAGTCAGCTCATGGTTCTGGGGCGGGCGGGCAAATGCGTCGTCGAACATACGGGTGAAGCGTTCCTGTGGCGTGGCTGACGGCATCTCCTGCAGGATTCGCTGGGCCCAGATCTTCGCCTGCTCGTAGATGAGCTTGTCGTTCATGAGAGCCAGAGACTGGGCGGGCACGTTCGTGATGTCGCGCTTCCCCTTGGTGCTGAAGGGCATTGGAAAGTCGAAGGCCAGCATGAGGGTGGGAAGGAAGTTTCGCCGGACCGAGGTGTAGAGGGAACGGCGGCCCGCTCCATCAAGGGGGCCCCCTCCGGGGCGCCCGCGGCCCACCACGAACTCGTCGAGATACGTGGGGATCGGCTGACCGCCCACCTTGCGGTCAAGCCGCCCGGAGACCGCAAGAACAGAGTCACGGATAGCCTCCGCTTCCAGGCGTCGCACGGGCATCCGGTGCACCAGGATGTTGTCGGGGTCGCCCGTGTCGAATTCCGGATCGGCGCTTTTGCTGGACTGCCCATAGGTTCGCGTAAGGAGGAGGCGTGCGATGAAGGACTTGGTGGACCATTTATGTGTGTCCACGAACTCGCGAGCCAGGTAATCCAGCAACCCGGGGTGCGAGGGGCGCTCGCCCAGCCAGCCGAAATTGTCAACGGTCCGCACGAGACCCTGGCCAAAGAGTTGGTGCCAGATCCGGTTCACCATCACCCGGGAGGCGAGGGGGTTCCCGGGATCGGTGATTTGCCGGGCCAGCTCAAGGCGGCCGGAATTGCGGGCATCAATGGAAGTGAGACGGAAGGCGGTGGGAAGCCCCCGCACGGCGGGGTCAAGGAGGCGGGTTGGGCTGCCCCGGGCCATGCTGTATTCGTTCACCCCGTTGCCATCAAGCCAGGCGACCGCCAGTCGCGACTCCCACATCACACCCTGGCGGATCTCCTCAAGCTCTTTAAGATAGGCGGCCGCGATCTGGGAGGCTTTGAGCTTTGGCTGCGCCACGATCCAGCGGGCGGCGTGAAGATTTTCCTTCTCAATGCTGCCATCGGCCAGGTCTTTCCAGGCTGCCGAGAGCTCGTGGCGGGTCAGGTTGAGGTGTTTCTGTTCAATGGGAGGAGGGTTGTCGGCTTCCACCACCATGAGGACTTCAAGCGGGCTCCCGCCCTCGGCCCCGAACTCGATGTGTGTTCGCAGACCGGCATAGCCGGAGAGGTCGTGACTCACCCAGCGCGGCTGATCGCCATCGATCTTGGGCCTCTGGATCAGCCGTCCATGAAGGGGACCCGTGACCATGATATGCTGGCTCACCCCGGCATAGACGAAGGCGTGACCGCGAATAAGGTAGTGGAGCCGTCCGCTTTTCAGCTCAAAGGCGGGCGTCCGGATCATTTTTCCGGAGCGCGAATGGCTGTTGAAGGAGCCCGAGTCGTTTGCACTGTCGACGATCTTGAGCCCGTTCCAGAAGGGATCACGGCGGGCAGCCCCGTAACCTGTGATGTGCAGTCCCGGCTCGTCTCCGCCGGACCCGAGCAGGAGGCTGCCTTCAGCGGAAACTCCGGGGCCGAAGGAGGGGCCATTCACAATCCAGGGAGCGGCTCCGGGACGGGTGTAATCCGCGAGCACCCGCACCTTCTGCCCTTCCTGCATCTTGAGGGTGAGCGGCCCCGGTACGCGGAAGGTGGCCTGCTTGCTCAATTCGGCGAAGTGGGGAGCGGCTTCCCTTGCGAAGTTCTTGAGAACCTGTGCGCCCATCGTTCCCCGCAGGGTCCCCAGCTTTCTGGCCTGGGCTCTGTTGATCTCCATCGATTCATAGCGCACCTGCCGGTAGCTTGAACTGGCGATAAACCCAGAGAGAGCGTAGTAGTCCTCCTGGGAGATGGCGTCAAACATGTGGTCGTGGCACCGCGCGCAGGCCACCGTGAGGCCAAGGAAGGTCTTGCTCAGGACGTCAATCTTGTTGTCGGTGCGGTCGCACTCGTCCTGGCGGATGTCGACCGGCGAGTGCACTTCCTCCCCGAGAAACGGCCACCCGGTACCCAGGATGGACTCGTTGGCGCGGGTCTCGGGGTGCAGGCGGGGCGGGTCGAGAAGGTCGCCCGCGAGGTGCTCCTGCACGAGCTGGTTATAGGGCACATCGGCGTTGAAGGCACGCACGAGGTAGTCCCGGTAACGCCAGGCATTCGCGATCCCGTAGTCGCTCTCGTGGCCACGGGATTCGGCATAGCGGATAAGATCCATCCAATGTCTTGCCCATCGCTCGCCGTAGTGCGGCGAGGCCAGGAGAGTCTGCACGGCGGTCCTGTGCCGAGCTTTACTCTTGTCTGCCAGGAAGGCACGCATGGCGGGGGAGGCCGGAGGCAGTCCGGTGATGGCGAAGTTGATGCGGCGGAACCAGTGTCGATCGCTTGCAGGCGCCGCGGGCTTGATCTTGTGACTCTCCAGTGCGGCGAGAATGAACCTGTCGATCTCATCAGCAGGCCATGCGGAACCCTGGACGGTGGGGGTGGCTGGCCTGGTTGGCGTCTCCCAGATCCAGGGCAGGCGCTTCTTGAACTCCCCAAATTTAAATTCAGCCGGAGCCGAACCGGACAGGAGGATCGCGATCAGAGCGGGGGACAGAAGAGAAACTCGCATGAATTCTGCTGTTTGGCGGAGTATCTCTCCGGGGGGGTCGACTTACAACGGGAAGTTTTGGCGGGGGGATCGCGGCTTTGGGGGACGATGGCGGCCCCCCCGGTCGCCCCTGCGGGCGAAGCTCGGAGAAAGGAGCCTCATGGCTCTCAGGGATCAGGTTGTGACTTTTGGCGGGAAGGCCGTCGGCACCCTTTGGTGCGCGGATTCAGATGAATTTTCCGGGGTTGAGAATCCCCTTGGGATCGAGGGCCGCCTTCATGGCGGCGTGGGTGGCCACACTCTCCTTGCCGACGGCATCGGCGAACCACCGTTTCTTGGCCAGTCCAATTCCGTGTTCGCCGGTGATGACCCCCCCGTTTCCGAGAATCCAGGTGAAGAGCTGGTCGAGGGCTTTATCGGCGTGGGCCCGCACAGAGGGGTTCTGGTAATCCTCTACCATCAGGTTGGTATGGATGTTGCCGTCTCCGGCGTGTCCGAAACAGGCGACCGCGATACCGGTTTGCTCCTGTAGCCCGTGGGCGAATTCGACCAGCTCCACCAACTTCGAGCGGGGCACCACGACATCCTCGTTCAACTTGGTCAGGCCGGTATGCCGCAGGGAATACGAAAAGTCACGGCGCAGCTGCCAGATCGCCTCGCAGGCCTCGTCGGCGGTGTGGTGCTCCACGGTCAGGGCTCCGAGTTTCTCCAACAGGGGGGCGAGTTCCTTGCGCTCGTTGTCAACCGCAGCCTGCCTGCCGTCAATCTCCACGATAAGGTGGGCATTACCTGCGGGCAGGGCGTCGGGCCCGAGGTATTCGCGGGCGGCCCGCAGGGTGAACCCATCGGTGATTTCGAGGGCGGAAGGGAGGTGGCCGGAATTCAGGATCTTCTGCACGGCATGCGCAGCTTGAGGGAACTCTGCAAAGGTGGCGGTGAGCATGGCGCGGGTTTCCGGGTGCGGAATGAGGCGCAGGGTGGCTTGGCTCACCACGCCAAGCATGCCCTCGGATCCCACGAAGAGGCCCACGAGGTCGAAGCCAGTCTTGTTCTTGTGACACCTGGACCCGCAACGAAGGACCGAGCCATCGGCGAGAACCACTTCGAGACCGAGGACATAGGGGCGGGTGACCCCGTACTTGAGGCACCGGGGCCCACCTGCATTGGTGGCGATGTTGCCGCCCAGCGAGCATTCCCTCAGGGAAGCAGGATCGGGCGGGTAGTACCAGCCGATCCCCCGGGCGGCATCCTGAAGGTCCCCGGTAATCACGCCCGATTGCACCACGGCCACCCCATCCTCGGGATTAAGCTCGAGAATTCTGTTCATGCGGGAGACAGAGAGCACGATTCCGCCTTGCCCGGGCACGCAGCCGCCCACGTAGCCAACACCCGCCCCCCGGGTTGTCACCGGGATGCCACGTTCATTGGCAAACTGCAGGACGCGCACGATGTCTTCAGTAGTCTCCGCGAAGACCACGGCCTCAGGGGAGGCGGAGGCATGCCACTTATCGGTTGCGTGGATGGCGAGAACCTCCGTGGCGGAGGACACCTTGGGAGCACCCAGGAGTTGGACAAGTGCGTCGTGCACGGCAGTAATAAGGGCCATTCTGGGGGCGCGGGCGACAGATTTTTTTAGGGCGCCACTTGACCTTCCCTGAAGAGTCGAAAGCATAAGGGTCATGAGCTGGCAGGAAGGCAGGCCCCGGGAATACCTGACCCGCTGTTGGGAGTGGCGGGAGTTGCTGCTGGCCGTGGCCCTGGGGCTCTGGCTGGCCGGCTTCTGGGTCGCACAGGATGGCTGGTATCACCGGCGGGCTCTTGCGTGGCTGGTCCCCTTCCTGTTGCTGGGGGCGGACCGCGTGATCAGGACGGCAGGGGCGATCCGCTGGCTCTGGGCGGTGGCACTCCTGCTTGGCTGGCAGGTCCTGAGCCGAATCTGGGCGGAGCCTCCGCTGGCGGAGGCGGGAGGGGCTGGAGATGCAGTGGCGGTTCTTTTGCTTGGGGCGGCGTTGGCCGCAGTGGGGCGGCGGAAATCCTTCGGGGTGTGGATCATTGGAGGATTGGCGATTCTGGGGACGGTGGTGGTGGTCTACTCCCTGGGAGCCTTTTATGGGGGCCCGGCCCATGCCCTTGCCTCGGATCGTTTCCGGAACGTTCTCGTCTACCGTGACCTTGGAGGATTGAATCCGGTTCTGACGGGAATGCTCTGCGCCTCCGGGGCGGTTGCGGCAGCGTGGTTCACTCTCCGGAACAACGGGCGGAGAGGGCAGATCCCATGGTCTCTGGTGCTCGCGGTGCTGGTCTTCGGGATGCTGGCGAGCCAGAGCCGGGGGCCGGCCCTGGGCTTCGGGGCGGGGTTAGGGATCCTCCTCTTTCTTGAGCGCCGGGCCTGTCTCAGCGCGGGAATCACCATCGTCGCGGCGGTGGGAGGCTACGTTTTGGCCGTCCTTTGGAGTGGGGTGGCGACGGATGTCATCGAGCGGGGAACCACGGGACGCGTTGCCATTTACCAGTGGTTCCTGGAGCGCCTTTCGGGCATGGAACTTCTGGTGGGCTGGGGGTTCGGAACGGGCAGTGCCATTCCCGAGGAAGAACTGGGCTGGTTTGTCCACCACCCGCACAGCTCCTATCTGACCCAGCTTGTTCTTGGCGGGTTGCTCGGGCTTGGACTCCTCCTGGTGGTGCTCGGCTGGAGCTTGCGGGAAGCCTGGCGGGAGGGGACCCGGGGGCAGTCTCTCTGGATGGCGTTACTGGCCTGCGGACTGGGATCGCTGCTGTTCGACGGGGCCGAAATGTTCACCCTCCACTCCGCTCCGCGCTTGGAACTTCTGCTGGTGGTGGTGCCGGCTTGCCTTTTGGCGGGGCAGGCCTTCGAGCAGCAGCGCGGCCCCGGGGGGAGCCCCTCGCGCGAAGAGTAGCCGCAGCAGGTTCCGGAAAGCGGGCAGGCGTTCCCTCTGCCGGGAGGAGCGAACGATGTCCGGGACCGCGGGGTGGCGGGCGTAGTGTTTGCTGGTGGTGGGATCGTGCCGGGAGGGGGGGATTAGCGCCAGAGAAGGTGCAGGACCCCGGTTTCGCCCACGTCATGCAAAAGGGAGGAGCCGCTCAGCCCGTGGTTGAGGTAGCGTTCGAGGCCGGCCTGGTAGTCGTCGACTTTTCGGTAGATCTGCTCAATTTCTTCAAGCTCGTCAGTGCGCATCCGGCGCCAGAAGCGGAAGCGCAGTTTGCTTGAAGTGGCCAGCTCGATGGAACCGGGGATGATTTCGCTGATCCGGTTGAGCGTGCTGGTAACGAGATCCAGGGTGTCGCGTTCGTCCCAGCCGTGCCGGAGGGCAAAGGCGGTGCCCACTTCGAAGAATTCGATGATCTCGGTGTGGGGAGTAGCGATGGGCACGAGGTAGAGGCGCGGGTTCCAGTCCCCGGGGGCGCATCCGTAGAGCGCGCGCATGTTGTCCTCGGGGGCCTCGGGAGGAGGGTCGCGGAGGTCCGCTTCATCGCCGACCTTCCAATCCGGGCGTTGGGGATGCGGCTGGAAGGTCATCCCCAGGACGGTGAGGTCGAGTTGCCGCTTGCGTCAAGGGAAGGGCGAAGCGGTGGATATAGCTAAGCATAAATTAAATATAAACTTTTTTGTAATAATTTAACTCTTTTGATGGTAGGATATCCCAACAAGTCGGACGACCACCGTTCACCCTTATGGTTTCGTCGCACAAGATAGGGAATTCCCGTGCCGGGCTCCCCATCGCCATTTCGTCTGAAGTGGGATGGGAGTTGATCCTGTTGCGCGTGCTCCTCTGCGTGCCCCCCCTCCTTCTCTGCCAGTGCAAGAGTGTGGAGGGGACGAATACCGGGGCCCCCACCGAGGCCATCGCGCTGGGGACGCCCATCACGTTCTCGGGAAATCCCGGCCGGGACGCACGGGCTCTCGGGGGATCCAATCAGATTATCCAACTGGCGGACTGGGGCCGGATGAGCGCGGGCCAGAACTGGTCGAAGATTTTCGGCAAGCACCAAGTCTACGGGGAAAAGGGATTCACTGCCAAGGCCGCACCCCCCCCCCGCCGGGTGCGGAACATTCCGACCTTCAATCGACCGGACGGCAAGGTACAGATCTACTATCGTCTTGAGCACTTTGGCGGAGTGAACGTGGCAAACACCCGCAAGAGCTTCAACGACAACTCGGTGGTTACGGTCACCCCAAACCAGTTGGAACCGTTGGTAAAGGTGGTGCAGACCCATCTCGGGGACCAGGGGACGGTCTCGGCCCTGCCCTCTGAAAACGTTCTCGTCATCACCTGCGCGCAGGCCTCCCAGAACAGCGTGATGCAGTTGATGGAACACATCGATTCCGGTCGCAAGCAGGTGGAGATCGCGGTGCGCATTTTTGAAGTTGCCGACGACTTTGACATGCAGGTGGGGATGAACTCGCTACTCAAGCATCTGGGCACCTCAAACTCACAGGCCCTGCTGGGAAACTTCAGCCCGGCCTCTTTTGTGGGCAGGGTGGTAGATCCCCTCAGCGGGGTGGGGCCGGATCCCGGCGGCATGTTGAGTCTGGTGGGGCTGCTGCAGAAAGCGGGGATCGGAATCGACGTGACGCTTGAGGCACTTGAGCGCTCGGGAATGGTGAAGGTGGTGTCCCAGCCTCGCATGACGGTGGAGGCGGGGCAACCTGCTTACATGATGGCGGGACAGGAGCTCCCCATCCGGGAGGGACGCCTCACCAACGACAAATTCGTAACCGAGAAAATCTCCTACAAGCCGGTTGGGGTGCAGCTCCATATCACCCCCCAGTCGATTGGAGAGGACAGCGTGAAGCTGCACATTCTCACCGTGGTGTCGGCGGTCTCGGGGTTCACGCCCCTGCCCAGCCTGAAAAATAACGAGATCAAGGGTCAGCTCATGAACCCGGTGCTCGATACCCGGCAGGCGGAGACGAGGGTGGAAGTGCCCCACGGAAGCACCCTGGCCTTTGGCGGCCTGCGCATGGCGCGCCAGATCGGGCGCGAAGAGAAGATTCCTATTCTCGGAGATGCCCCCGGGATCGGGAAACTCTTCAAGAGCAAGCGGAAGCAGAAGACGATGAGCGATCTTTACTTCTTCGTGACGCCACACCTGGTGAGCCCGTAGTGTCCCGGCGAGTGCCCTGCAAACCCCACTGATTGCCGGGCTGCGCTCAGGGGCTGACGTCCAGACAGATTGCCTCCCCGTTGTTATTCCGGGCGATCAGCTTTCCGTCGGACACCGCGAAGGGGGACCAGCATTTACGCGGGAGGATCTTGAGGCGGCCGGTCTCCGTAAAGCCCCGGTCGCTCACCTTGCCCGCTACCAGGTCGCCGGTTTCGGAAAGGAGGACGAAGGTATCGCCCACCAGGGCCGAGGAGGCGCGGGTGCCGGGCATTTCCTCGCGCCAGTGGATCTTCCCACTGGGGAGGTCCATGCGGATGAGTTCGGCATCGATCCGTTTGTCGCCGAAGACCCCGGTGATGCTGTTGCCGGTGCGCACGCTGTTCTGGAAGATCATGCGGATGTCCTGGTCGCGGTGAAGAATCTTCGGGCTGGGGCCGGTAACATCGAGGACGGCGTAGCCCATGCCGTAGCCGGAGGCGAAGAAGACCTTGCCATCGTGGTAGTGCGGATTACTGGCATTGACGTCGTAGGAGGTTTTCCAGCGATGCTGGAAAAGGATCCTGCCCTTGGCCGACAGGTCATGGGCGACGACGGTGCGGCCGTAGAAGACGAGGGCGGCTTTCGTCCCATCGATGGTAGTGAGGACGGGGGCCGAGTAAGCGGAACGCTGCACGTTGGTGGTGTGCCAGGCGACCGAGCCGCTTTTCTTGTCGAGGGCATAGAAGGCGCCGTCCTTGGAACAGGGCAGGACGTAGACCAGGTCACCGTCCACCACCGGAGAAGCAGTGAAGCCCCAGCCGCCCGCCTTGCCTCCGAAATCGCTCTTCAGGTGTTTGCGCCAGATGGGACGTCCGTCGGAGAGGTTGAGGCAGAAGAGGACTCCGGACTTGCTCAGGGTGTAGACGCGGCTGCCGTCGACGGTGGGAGTGGTGTTTGGTCCGCCCTCATAGAGATTTGGGCTGAGTTTTTCAGGATACTGGTGTCGCCAGATGGATTTACCGGTCTGTGCGTTGAGGCAGCGCACAATGTCGTTGCGCCCGTCATTGCCAGTCACCAGGGCCTTCCCCTCGACAATGGCCCAGCTGCCGCACCCCTTGCCGACCTGCGTCTTCCAGAGGGTCCGGGGAGGATTCTTACTCCAGTCACCATTGATCTTTTCAGACGAGATGGCGTCTCCCCGCGGGCCGAGATACTGGGGCCAGTCTGCGGCGGGAAGGGTGGGCACGAAGGCACCAAGGGCGAAGAAGGGGAAGAACTTCATAAGGAGGGGTGAGTATTCCTGTCCATATAACCTTTCGCTTGGCGCTTGCAAAGCACCACCACCCTATCAGCCTACGCCGCTATGTCTAAACGTGCGATCGCCTTTCATTTGAAGGCCCTGCTGGGCGTTCTCCTTCTCCTCCCCGGAGGGATTTTGGCGGAGATTATCCAAACTCTTCCCGAAATCCGGGTCACCGCCTCCGCTGACGGCGCGGGCGCGGGTGAGGGCGACCTTGATGAGACCGTCCTGGCGCCAGAGGACCTGGAGCGTTTCGGCGTCGAGACCCTGGAGGACTTGAGCGCCCTCGCGCCCAACCTGCACTTCGTGGACAGCGATACCCGGGGCTATGGCAACGTGGTTTCGATGCGGGGGCTCAGCAATACGCTCTTCTTCGGTCCGGCGGCGGTTGGCCTCTACATCGACGACGTGCCCTTCAGCGACGCCTTCACCTACGCTTCCAACCTTCTCTCCCTGGAATCAGCCCGTGTGCATCATGGGCCGCAGGGCGCGAACTTCGGGGCCAACGGAGCGGCGGGGATGATTAATCTCACCACCCTGCAAGCGGGAGACAGCTGGCAGGACTCGGCCAGTCTGGAGTATGGCTCCTACGACTCGCGGGCAGTGACCTATTCTTCAAGCGGCCCCCTTGCGGACACCCCCTTCGGCCACACCTTCCAGCTCTACTGGAAGGAGCGGGATGGCTTCGTGCGGAACCGCACCCTCGGGGGCCGTCCGGACGATCGCTCCGTTTTGGGCGGAGTGGCCTCTCTGCTCTGGTCGCCCAGCGAGGATACCGAGATCAAGTTCCGGGTCATGGCCGAGCGGGTGGAAGACGGAGGGCAGCGGTTGACGGCCCTTCCAATTTCGCAGAATCCCCTGCTTGGCGCGCCGTTTGATCCCTTTGGCGGCCTGCCGCTCATTCCCAACCAGGCTTTTACCGGTGATATCCACACGGTGGACTCCGATCTCCGGGGGCAGAATGAAAGCGAGCGCTACCAACTGTCCCTGCACGTTACGAGAGACCTTGGCTGGGCGACGGCGAAATCGATTGCCTCGTACCAGAGCTGGGACCTGGGCCCACAGACGGTGGACCTGGATCTCTCCCCGGCGCCCTTGGCCACTTCTTCGATTGAGCAACGCCAGACACTCCGGACCAATGAATTTCGCCTCCAGAGCCCGGAGGGAGCAGGGCCACTCGCGTGGCGCGGCGGCTTCTTTTTCATGGACAAAAAGAACAGCGGGGCCACTCGGCGCCAGTTTCCGGCCAACCCGCTTGATCCTTTCAACAGCCTTTTGGTGGAGAATAACCGCTTCTCTATCGGGCAGGAAAGTTTCGCGGCCTATGGGAAGGTCAACTACGAACTCGGCAAGGGGATGTCGCTGGAAGCCGGCGCACGGGCGGAACTTGTCGAGGCCAGCTTGGACCGGGTCAAGGCGCCCAATCCTGCCTTTGGAATCCCGGCCGTTGTTCTCAAGGAGAATCGGCATGAAGGGTATTTCTCCCCCACGGCAGGGGCGTCCTATCAGGTGAATGAGAAACTCACGGCATTCGTGCGCTCCGGTCTCGGAATCAAACCGCACGGCTATTCGGCGTTCAGTGACGATCCTGCTACTGCGTCTTTTGAGGACGAGCGGAACTGGTCCAACGAGATCGGCCTCCAATTCCGGAATGAAGAGAGCCGCATGAATGCGGTAGTGCGTGCCTTCTGGAACGAGATCGAGGATTACCAACTCAATGCACAGAACCCGCGTTCGACCGACTTCGTGGTGGTGAATGCCGACGAGGTGAGATCCCGAGGCGTGGAAGCGGAGTTGCAGTGGCGCCCGATCGAGCCCCTTCTCCTGCACGGGACGGCGGGCTACACGGACGTTCAGTTCGAGGATTACACCGATGCCTTCACCGGTGCCGACCGTGCCGGGAATGCGGTCCCCTTCATCCCGGAGTTCACTGCGAGCGCCGGATTTCGTTACGACCTGGCCGGGGGATTCTTTGTCGGGTCATCGGTTCGTGCGACGCTGGACACCTACTACGATGCCGCCAATACGGAGGCCTTCAGCGAGGCAGGTTGCTGGGTCTGGGATGCTCAGGTGGGTTACGAGCAGGAGAACTGGTCGGTCACGGTGTTCGGGCGAAACCTTCTGGACGAGGGCTACTATACCTTCATGAATCCGCAGATCGCGGCCGGGACCCCTGGGGATCCCCAGTTATTTGGGGTTCGCGTGGATCTTGATATCTGGTAGTCGTCTCGGCCCGAAGCCAGTCCATTCTGGCGGATGGATGCGGGAATTCAGGGGAAGGACCGCATGAGTTCCTGCGTAGAAAACGATCCATGACGACACTTCGATTCTTTGCCTGCCTGTCCGTTCTGGCCGCTCTTGTGGTGACCACCACCACCCTTGCGGCTCCGCCCAAGGCGACCGGTCTCCTGAATTGGAGGGGCCCTGACCAGACGGGAGCTCTTCCGGGAACCGGTTACCCGGAGAAATGGGGCGGTCCCGGCGGGGACAACCACCTCTGGACCTACAAGGTGAAGGGGGGGGGCACTCCGGTGATCGCCAACGGAAAGCTCTATACCTTTGGCTACTACGACGATCCGAAGGATCTCAGCGAGGTTCAGGAAGCTCTCATCTGCCTCGATCCCGAAACGGGCAAGCTGGAATGGGAATACCGCTTCCGCGATTACATCAGCGACGTGGTCTACAACCGCTACGCGGTGGGTTCGCCTATCGTCGATGCCGAAACCGGCAACGTCTACCTGCAGGGATCGAACGGACGCCTGATGGCCTTCAGCGCCGGCGGCAGGAAGCTCTGGGAGCATTCCCTCGTTGAGCAACTTGCCCGCCTCACCTTTCCCAACGGGCGGACGGGCTCGCTGGGGCTGGAAGGCCCGGTGGTCATCGTGCACTGCGTGACGGCCAACTGGGGGAGGACCGGGCCGGCGCGCGACCGGCTTTATGCCTTCGACAAGATCACGGGCGAACTGGTCTGGTACTCCACCCCGGGAACGGTGCCGGATGACAGCTCCTTTGCCATGCCGGTTTATGCCAGCATCGAAGGTCACCGGGTGGGCTACACCGGTCACGGGTGCGGAAATATCACGAGCGTGGACATGCGAACCGGCAAGGCACTCTGGCGCTTCCAGTTCGCCAAGGGCGGGATCAACTCGCAGATTCTCAAGTATGGGGAGGACAAGCTCATTGCCATCCACGGCAAGGAGAACGTGGATACCACGGCCAAGGGACGTCTCATCTGTCTCAAGGTGCCCACCACCTACAATGCCGGGAAGCCGATGGTTCTTCCGGCCACGGTGGAAGTGTGGCGCAATGAGGAGCACGTGGCCTTCACCAGTTCCCCGGCACTGGTGGGCGACCGGCTCTACACCACTGTCGCAACCGGCGAACTGATCTGTGTGGACGCGAAGACCGGCAAGACCGCCTGGAAGAAGAAGCTGGGCCCTGACCAGCTGCACGCTTCCCCGGCCTACGCCGACGGCAAGCTTTACGTCCCCCTGGCGGATGGAGTTTTCTACATCCTCAAGCCGGGGGAGGACGGCGTAGAGGAGCTTGGCAAGGTCCACCTGCACACGCCCTGCCTGGGGACGCCGGCTCTCTGGAACAGGAAATGTTTCCTCATGACCAAGGATGGCCTGCATTGCTTCGGCAAGCAGGGCGAGGCTACCGCGGAAGCGCCCAAGCCGGTCACCCCTGAGGAAGTGGGCCCCGTGGCCCAGATTCAGGTCGTCCCGGCCGAATTTTCCCTCACCCCGGGGAGTAAGCAGGTGTTCACGGTCTGGGGGCTCGATGACAAAGGGCGCCGGGTCAGGAAGATGGAAGGAGCCGAGTGGGAAGCCTTTATTCCCCCGACCGCGAGGGTAAAGGCCAAGGTGGATGCCGCTTTCGAGGGTGATACCCTGGTTGCGGGTCCGGAGGCCAAGCTTTCCGCCGGGGCCTTCAAGGCCAGCGTGGACGGAATGACTGCTACCACACGCGGGCGCGTGATCGCCTCCATCGGTTATAGCGCTGATTTCGAGAGCACTCCTCTCCCCATGAAAAATGATGCCGGGGAACCCGTGAACTTTCCTCCGCTGCCCTGGCTCGGAGCCCGCATCAAGTGGCACGTGCTCAAACATGATGGCAGCCAGGTGATTGCCAACCGGCTCGACAACGTGCTTTTCCAGCGCACCATGAATTTCTTTGGCGACCCCGAACTCAGCAACTACGTGCTGGAAGCGGATGTTGCCACCGATGGAAACCGCCGGGTGAGATCGACCATCGGGCTGGTAAACCAGCGCTACCTGATCACCCTGGACGGGAACCGCCGCATCCTGGAGGTCAGCTCCAACCATGAACGGGTGAAGGAGAGCGTGAAGTTCTCGATCCAACCCAATACCTGGTACCATCTAAAAACCCATGTGATGCGCGGTGAGGACGGGAAGGGATCAGTGCGAGCCAAGGCTTGGATCCGCGATCAGCCCGAGCCCGCAGAGTGGACCATTGAAGTGAAGCTCGACGATGTCCACGAAAAGGGAGCCCCCGGGATTTTCGCGTTCTCCCCGCAGGTCCAGAAACGCGTCTATATCGACAATATCAAACTCAGCACCGCCCGGTAAATCGATCTTCAATCATTATTAAGATATGAGACTCAACCCCGCCTTCCCTCTTATTGTCAGCCTCGGCCTCGTTCCGATCATCTCTTCCTGCCAGGACAAAGGTGTTGCGGAGGCCGATGGCAGCGTGGATACCGGCAAAAATGTGGATGTCGATGAGACCCTTTCCAAGGGCGAGGACTGGCCCACCTGGGGCCGCGACTCGACCCGTAACATGGTGGGCAAGGCAAAGAACCTTCCCGTGGAGGTGAATCCCGGGGAGATGAACGACGAAACCGAGGAGATCGATCTCAAGACCACCAAGAACATCCGATGGATTGCCAAGCTCGGATCGCAGTCCTACGGGAATGTCTCCGTTGCCCACGGCAAGGTGTTCGCAGGCACCAACAACGAATCCCCCCGCGACAAGCGCAACGTGGTGGATCGCGGTAACCTGGTGTGTTTTGATGAGAAGACCGGCGAGTTTCTCTGGCAGCTGGTCACGCCCAAGCTCGGGGCCCGGAAGGTGAGCGACTGGGAATACGTGGGGATCTGCTCCTCCCCGGCCATTGAGGAGGACCGGCTCTGGGTGGTGACCAATCGGGGGGAGGTGATCTGCCTGGACCTGAACGGACTGGCGAACGGAAATGACGGTCCCTTCAAGGATGAGCAGAAGTATTACGGGGCAGGCTATGCCGGCTTGGCCAAGGCCCGCGAGGTCACGGTGGATGGCGAAACCCGGACCCTCTCGGAAGGGCATGCAAAACTGGTGGAAAGCCTGACCAAGCAGATCGAGGGAGGGGCGGAAGGCGATGCGCTCAAGGCTGCGCAAGGTCGGCGCAAGAGCACTTTTGCGGAAGGCGCTCCCAAGATCGACAATACCTACGCCGACATTCTCTGGATCTTTGACATGCGCGATGCCGACAATGGGGTGGGGGTTTTCCCGCACAACGTGTCGAGCTGTTCGCCCCTCGTGCACGGTGATATTCTCTACACCGCCACTTCCAATGGGGTAGACTGGTCGCACACCAACATCCCGGGGGAATTCATTCCCGGTCTCATCGCCCTCGACAAGAACACCGGCGAGCTTCTGGGAGAGGAGATTTCCGGGGTTTCCGAAAGGGTGCTGCACGCCAGCTGGAGTTCGCCTGCCATCGGAAAGGTCAAGGACAAGGACATGCTCGTCTGGGGCGGGGGAGATGGCTTTGCCTACGGGTTCAATCCCATCCCGGTGATGGACGAGGACGAGGGGGTCGCCGTCCTGAAGGAACTCTGGCGCTACGATGGCAATCCGCCGCACTTCCGGCACAAGGCCGATGGTTCGCCCATCAAGTATGCCACCTTCAAGGGCCCCAATGAAATCATCGGGACGACCGTGATTAACGATGGGCTTGTTTACATCGTCACCGGGCAGGATCCGGAGCACGGCGACGGGGTGGGCATGCTGAGTTGCCTCGACCCCAGCGGGACGGGGAATCTGAGTGGAAAAGCGGTCTGGACCTACGAGTACGGGGATGGCTCCGGAATCGGACGCTCCATCTCAACTCCGAGTATCACCGACGATGGCCTCGTCATCTGTGCGGAGTACGACGGGGACATCCACTGTGTGGACGCCAAGACCGGCAAGGCCTACTGGGTGCACGAAACCGGGAGCCGGGTGTGGGCCTCCACCCTGGTGGCGGACGGCAAGGTCTTCCTTGGCACCGAGGACGGCGAAGTGGTGATCCTGGGGGCCACCAAGGAGAAGAAGCACCTCGGGACCATCGAGCTCCACGCTCCCATTTACAGCTCGGCAGTGGTGGCCAACGATACGGTCTACGTGGCGACCCAGACCCACCTTTATGCCATCGGGACTGTTGAGTAGGCGGGGTCAGGCCGGGAGCCCCTGCATCCGTGTTTGACACCCTGTGGGCGATTCAGGGAAGATATCCGGGACGCGGGTCGACCATGACCCGGTTCTCCGCATGAAAAAGCACTCCCTCGTCTTCCTGGCTGTCTTTGTCATTCTGGCCGTTCTGCACCAGGACGCCTGGAACTGGGACAGCTCCAAACTTGTCTTTGGCTTCATGCCCGTCGGGCTTGCCTATCATGCGGCCTACTCAGTGATGGCCGCGATTTTCTGGGGGATTGTGATCAAGGTGGCATGGCCGGATGACTTGGAAGAGTGGGCCGAGGGAGGAGAGGGACACTAATCACGGCACCCTGAAGAATAATGGCAACTGTCTGGGTTATCGTCTGCTACCTCGGCGCCCTGCTCGCCTTCGCGCTGGGCTCCAAGATGTTTTTCCGTGGTACGAGTAATGACTACTTCGTGGCCAGCCGCTCGATTGGTCCCTTCATGCTTCTCATGTCGGTCTTCGGAACGACCATGACGGCCTTCGCCCTGGTTGGTTCGACCGGGAAGGCCTTTGAGCGCGGAGTGGGAACATACGGATTGATGGCGTCTTCCTCGGGGCTTATTCACGCAGCCTGTTTCTTCCTGATTGGTGTGAAGATCTGGTCGATCGGGAAACGCCACGGGTTTGTCACCCAGATCCAGTTCTTCCGGGCGCGCTTCGGGTCGAACGGGCTCGGTTATCTTCTCTTCCCGATCTTCGTTCTCCTGGTCATTCCCTACCTGCTGATCGGGGTGATCGGAGCAGGCAAGACCCTCCAACCGGCCACGGCAGGGGCCTTTCCTGAGCTTTTCAAAAACGACAACCCGATCCTGAATGGCGGAGTTCCGCCCTGGTTGAGTGGGCTTGTAATTTGTGGAGTGGTTCTCGCTTATATCTTTGCTGGCGGTTCGCGGGCGGCGGCCTGGGCCAATACCTTTCAGACCCTGGTCTTCATGATCATGGGCCTGGTGGCCTTCATTTTCATCTACAACGTCCTCAACCAGGCGGGCAATCCCACCAATGTGGCTGCCCGGGTCACCGAGAACGGGATGGTCGTGCAGGACTACACGTTTGACAAGGAGTCGCGGAAACTGATCAAGGCGGAGAAACCGAAGGTAGTGGGCAAGCTCAAGCATCCTGAAGAGGCTAAGAAATGGGCCGGCAAGCAGCCGCACCTTACCCGGGAGGAAGTGGAGATCAGCCACAAGGCCAAGCACCCGAAAACCAAGGAGCTCATCGACAAGACGCGGAAGGTGGGCGTGCCCTGGCTCATGTTCCTGACCTACATGTTCATTCCCCTGAGCGTGGGAATGTTCCCGCACCTTTTCCAACACTGGCTCACTGCGAAGAGTGCAAAGGCCTTCAAGCTGACTCTCATCGCCCACCCGCTATGCATCATGGTCGTATGGGTTCCATGCGTTCTCATCGGGATCTGGGCCAGTGGACTGTTACCCTGGGGAATGCCCCCAGCCGCGGTTCTTTCCAATGTCCTGAAGGCCCTGATCGGAAACCCGGTCCTCACGGGCATGCTGACCGCCGGGGTTTTGGCCGCGATCATGTCCTCGCTTGACTCACAATTCCTCTGCCTCGGGACGATTTTCACCAATGACGTGGTGCTGCATAATTCCAAGAAGGACTACACCGACAAGCAGATCCTTTTTATGGCGCGCTGCTTTGTTGTGGCGGTCGTGGCCCTCACCTACGTCCTTGCGCTCCTCTTGCAGAATCAGAATGTTTTTGACCTCGCGGTCTGGTGTTTCTCCGGATTTGCGGCGCTTACGCCTCTCGTTCTGGCCGCGCTCTACTGGAAGCGCGCCACTGCGGCAGGCGCATACGCTAGTGTAATCGTGGTGGCCATCAGCTGGCTCATCTTTTTTGCGATGTCAGGATTCGGAGGAGAATTTACCGTTTTAGGCGGGGTCATGCCGGTAGCCATATGCTGGATGGCGGGGGCATTTGCCATGGTTGCAGGGTCTCTTGTCACCAGGCCGCCGAGTGAGGAAACCGTGGCAAAGTTCTTCCCCTGAAGGCGGGAATTGTTTCAGAGCGGCGATCAGGGATCAATCTAGTCCACGGATCCAAAGTAATAGCGGGGCAGTGGGATCGTGGGACTTGCGGGATTTGCAGAAAGAGGTAGGGATTAGCCCCGTCCCTTGGGGACACAATTGACATGAGCTGTGATCTGACCGTGGAAGAGGCCCGCGTGGCGCTGGACGAGCGCGTTCGCGAAAGCATGAAGTGGCACTTTTCGCTCGAAACCGGTTGCCCCTACTGGCTTGACCGGGCTGCTGGTCTCGGGTTCGACCCCATCGCGGAAGTGACCTGCTTCGCCGAGATGCAGAAGTTCCCGAACTTTGACGACGAAGTGCTGCGGAAGGAGGATCCCGCCCGGTTCATCCCGAAGGCCTACGAAGGCCAGCCCTACAACGTATTCGAAACCGGGGGGACAACCGGGATGCCCAAGCAGCGGATTGGCTGGGAAGACTACAAGACCGACTACTCGGAGTTCAGCGATCATTATGCGGCCGACTTCTTTCCACAGGGGGGCAACTGGCTGATGGTAGGGCCCACGGGACCGCGAAGATTGAGACTCTCGATTGAGCATCTTGCCAATCGCCGGGGCGGCGCCTGCTACTTTATTGATCTCGATCCCCGCTGGGTGAAGCGTCTGATATCGGATGGGGAATATGCCATGGCCCGCAAGTATCAGGAGCACGTCATCGACCAGGCCGTCACCATTATCAGGCACCGGGATATCCAGTGCCTTTTCACCACGCCCAAGCTCCTCGAGAGTCTTGCGGAGCGCATGTCCCTGGTGAATGCCGGTATCAAAGGAGTCTTCGCGGGAGGGACCACCATGACGCCGCAGTACGTGCGTTTTATCGAAGAGGAGGTGCTGGAGGGGAGAATCAATTACGCCCCAACCTACGGGAACACCCTGATGGGGCTTGCGATCAGCCGGAAGCGGGAACCCGGGGAATACAGCCTGACCTACTATGCGCCCCAACCGCGGGCTGTTCTGCGGATCGTTGACCCGGATGACGCCACTAGGGATATGGAATACGGTGAGTATGGACGGGTCGAGTTGACCACCATGACGAAGGAATTCTTCGTGCCGCGCTTCCTTGAGCGGGATGAAGCCATTCGTCGCGAGCCCTGCGGGGAATTTCCGTGGGATGGGGTAGGCGATGTGCGACCCTTCCAGAGTGGGACAAAGCAGGTGATCGAGGGGGTCTATTAATGAGACCAGCCCCGGGGTGGAGAACCCTGAAACCGGACCGGAACAATGAATTGCCAGAGTAATTTTTCTACCCGTAACGCGCGGACATTTTGCTGCTTGCGATGAGTGACGAGATCCACATTCCCATCCTGCGCCTGGGCGAGGAGTACCGCAGTCTCGATACCGTGGAACTGGAAGCGGTGACGGACGGGAAGATCTTCACGCACACCGCCAATCCGGGCCTGATCAGGCGGGATCTCCTCGGAATTGAAAAGTCGCAGACGGCGCTCAATGCCATCCCGTCCGACACCCTGGCCGGCTACTGCGAACAGGCGGCGGAACTTTTCCTGAATGAGGAATTGCCGGTGGGGGATGGAACGCAGGGGCCGCAGGATTATGTCGAGGCGCTTTCCGCCCTGACGAAACTGCCTCATACTCTGGTGCGCATGAACATGGGGAAGATTCATGCCGCCATGTCCCAGATCCGGACCGTGATCGGAGGGCTGACCCGCAACCTTCCCCTTGAGCTGTTTGACCGGGGACTCTCTTCCCTCGGGGAACTGGAGGTAAACTACTATCCGGTCACGGAGGCTTTGGGGGTATCCCTTCCCAGCAACGCCCCGGCGGTCAACTCGCTCTGGCTCCCGGCTCCCGTTCTCAAGATCCCTGTTCTCCTCAAGCCCGGCCGGGAGGATCCCTTCACCCCATTACGGATCGTGCAGGCCCTCATTGCGGCAGGATTTCCGAAGGAGGCCTTTGGCTTTTATCCCACCACCCACGAAGGCGGGGATACCATTCTCATGTGCTGCGGGCGAGGCATTGCCTTCGGCAGCGATGCCACAGTGCAAAAATATGCCGGCTTTCCCAGTATCCAGGTGCACGGCACGGGACGAAGCAAAGTGCTCCTCGGGGCGGACTTCGCTGACAAGTGGGAGGACCATGCCAGGACCTTGGTAGAATCCATTTCCGCGAATGGGGGCCGTAGTTGCATTAACACCTCCGCGATCCTGGTCCCCTCCGGCCGGGAGGAGCTGGCGGATGCCATCGCAAGGCAACTCGCCGTCATTGAGCCCCTCCCCCGCGACCATGAGGAGGCCCTTCTCTGCGGGTTCTCCAACACCGAGTGGGCGGGCTCCATCAATGATCTCATCGATCAACACCTCAAGGTGGAGGGGGCGGAGGATGTGACGGCTCGTTACCGTAGCGGCTCGCGGCTGGTCGAGATGCACGGGCAGACCTACCTGCGACCGACCCTGGTTTCCTGCGCCGATCCCGGGCATCCGCTCGCCAACACGGAGTTCATGTTTCCCTTTGCGAGTGTTTCGGAGATTCCGCAGGAGCGAATGCTTGATGAGATAGGGGAAACCCTGGTGGTCTCGGCCTGGACCGAGGATCCAGACTGGATCCGCCAACTCATGAATTCGCCCGACATCGAACGCTTGAATATTGGACCATTCCCAACCAACCGGGTACAGTGGGAGCAGCCCCACGAGGGCAATCTGTTTGAGTTCCTGTATCGCCGCCGGGCGATCCAGGGAAATCTCGCGGCGGTGAGCTGAATTAGAAATGGACCCTTTCACGACCAGACCCAGCCCGCGGCTGGTGGGTGGACCAGGCGCTCTCGCGGAGTTGCCCGCTTGTATCCGGGAGAGCGGCGGGAAAAATGTGCTGATCGTAACGGATCCCGGGATCATGGCGGCGGGTCATGTTGCACGTGCCACTGCCATGCTTACGGAGGCGGGGATCGACTTCACCGTTTACGACGACACTAGTGAGAATCCGGAGGAGCGCGATATTGTCGCCGCCTGTGCATTTGCCCGTGGGGTGGAGGTCGACTGTTTTGTCGGCCTCGGAGGCGGCAGCAGCATGGATACGGCCAAAGGCTGCAACTTTCTTCTTACCAACGGGGGGACCATGAGCGATTACAAGGGCTACGCCCTGGCCCGGAGCCCCTTGCTCCCCTTCGTGGCAGTTCCCACCACCGCAGGAACGGGGAGTGAGTGTCAGAGCTACGCGGTGATCAGCCGCGACCAGTCACATGAGAAGATGGCTTGTGGCGATCCCGGGGCCCTGGCGTCGTTCGCCATTCTGGACCCGGAGCTCACCGCCTCCATGCCCCACCAGGTTGCGGTCCTGACAGCTCTTGATGCCCTCGCACACTCCCTCGAGACGGCGGTATGCACGCGGCGCAATCCGTTCTCCTCTGCATTTTCCCGGGAGGCCTTCCTGCACATCGCCTCCGCCATCGAGCCGATCCTGGCGGGCAATGCTACCAGGCAGGACCGCAGTGAGATGTTGCTGGGAGCGGCCTTCTCCGGGCTCGCTATTGAGAACAGCATGCTGGGAGCGGCCCACGCTTCAGCCAACCCGCTTACGGCCCGGTTTGGTCTGGCGCACGGGCATGCGGTTGCCCTCATGCTTCCGCATGTCATACGATATAACCACGAAGAATCGGTTGCCCGGGACACGTATGATTACTATGGAGGACTTCTTTCCCGCCGCGGCTACGCGGAAGTCCCGGTTACCCAGTGGGTTGAGGGGTTGCTGGGCCTTGCGGCCCTGCCTTCCCTGGGGGAAGTCGGGGTGGACCCGCGCATTTTTCCCGAGTTGGCAGAGGACGCAACCAGGCAGTGGACGGGACAGTTCAATCCCCGGGCCATGACTGCGGAAGGATTTGTGCTACTCTATGAGCGCGCGATGGGTGCAGCGTCAACCCCGAGGGCACTATGAAGAACTCGTTATCAGGGACTCTCGCCATCTGGACCTTCCTGGTCCTGCTGGGGGTGACCATGGGAAATGGAGCGCCCGCAGAGAACAAGGCGGCAGCCGTGACGAAAAGCTGGACCATCCCGCGAGGCGGCAATGCCCTGCAGGGCCGGGTGGCGGATGCGGTTCCCCGCAAGCCCAGGGTCAAGTGGGATGTCGTCCTGGATGGACCGGTCATCGGCGATGCGGCCATTGCGGATGGAACGATCTACATCGGGACGGTGATGGGAACCTTTTACGCCATCAACTTCGAAACCGGAAAGGCCCGCTGGAAATTCGAGACGGAAGACACCATCGACGCTCCGCCTGCAGTCGGGCTGGGCAGGGTTTTCATCGGGTCAAGCGACTGTTTCTTTTACTGTCTCGATCAGAAGACGGGAAAGGAGCTCTGGAAGTACGAGGGAGCAGACAAGTTCGTGGGTGGTGGTCTCCTGGTGCGGAGTCCCGATAACAAGGAGGACTGGATCGTGGTCAACGGCTACGATGGGATCTGTCGCGCCCTGCGGACGAAGGACGGGAGCGAGGCATGGATCTACGAGACCGCCGCGCAGATTAATGGGACGCCGGCACTCGTGAATGGCAGGACAGTTGTCCTTGGTGGCTGCGATGCCCTTGTGCACGTTGTCGATGTTACCAACGGGAAGGCAGTCAATGAAGTGCAGGTGGACGCGGAGATCATCGGGACGGTGGCCACCATGGGCAGCATGGTTTACTCTGCCAATTACGGGAACCAGCTGGTAGCGGTGGACATAGAGAAGAAGAAGCCAAAGTGGATTTACGAGGACAAGGACTTCGGGTTTTACGCTGCCCCCGCCCTTAACGACGAACTGGTCTTCATTGGCTCTCGGGACAAGCATCTGCACGCCGTGAACCGGGAAAGCGGGAAACGGGCATGGCGCTTTAAAACCGGCTCGCGCATCGATGGCGGGGCCATCGTATTCCGGGATGCAGTTGTTTTTGGCTCCGGGGACGGGAGGGTGTATGCCTTGAAGCCCTCAGATGGCAGCGAGATCTGGCGGCTCGATCTGGGAGAGGGAATCGGCTCCGACCTTGCCTTCGCCAGCGGGTGTATTGTGGTGGGCGGATCGGATGGCAGCCTCTTCTGCATCGAAGGACAATGAACCCCTCAGCGCCTGATCATTGAAATGCCGGACAATGCTGGAAATAGAATCTTGTGGCGGATCGGGCCAAGAAGTCCTGCAGGCGAGAAAGGGTTGCGGAGGCAGCCCAGCAAGCTGCGTTATTTCAATTACCGGGAGATCTCACTACTCTTCGATCCGGACCCCCGAGGTGATTTCAGGAGGACCAATGAGCGAACCCTATCCCCGAAGCCATGAGTGATACCGCCCATCCTCCGAAAAAGAAGGCCACCCAGGCCGGGAATTACTTCATTTCCAATTATCCGCCTTTTTCCTTCTGGTCGGAAGAGCAGGGAGCAGAAGTCCTGAAGACCTTTGAAAGGCCGCCCGCCCCGGAGACGCCCTTGGGCCTCTATCATCACATCCCCTTCTGCCGGAAGCGATGCCACTTCTGCTACTTCCGGGTCTACACTGACAAGAACGCGCAGGAGATCCGTGACTACCTTGAGCACACCATGCGTGAACTGGAGCGCTTGGCCGCCAAACCCCTTCTCAAGGGTCGCAAGCCGCACTTTATCTACTTTGGTGGAGGGACACCCTCCTACCTCTCTGCCAGCCAGCTTACGGAGTTGACCGATCGCATGAAGGCCATCCTGCCCTGGGACGAGGCGGAGGAGGTTGCCTTTGAATGTGAACCAGGCACGCTCAACCCGGGGAAGTTGTCGGCCATCAAGGAAATCGGAGTCACGCGGCTCAGCCTTGGCATCGAGAACTTTGATGACCGCATCCTTGAGATCAACGGGCGCGCTCATCGGAGCAAGGAAGTGTGGAGCGCCTACGAAAGGGCCCAGGCGGAAGAGTTTGAGCAGATCAACATCGACCTCATTGCGGGGATGCTGGAGGAAACCGAGGAGAACTGGCAGAAGAATATCGAACAGGTTCTCGAGCTCAGTCCGGACAGCATCACCATTTACCAGATGGAGATCCCCTACAACACGACCATCTACAAGGACATGAAGGAGAGCGGGGCATTGATCGCCCCGGTGGCCGACTGGGAGACCAAGCGCCGCTGGGTGAAGGAGGCCTTCGCGGAACTGGAAGCCAACGGTTATACCATTAGCTCGGGTTATACCGCGGTGAAGAATCCGGACAAAACGAAGTTCATCTACCGCGATGCTCTCTGGGGCGGAGCCGACTTGGTTGGCCTGGGCGTGGCTTCCTTCTCCCACGTGCAGGGGGTGCACTACCAGAATCTCACCGAGATCGACGATTATACCAAGGTTGTTGAGGCGGGGGAGATGCCCGTCAAGCGTGCCTTCCGAACCAGCGAGGAAGAGCGCATGATTCGCGAGTTCATTCTGCAGATGAAGCTTGGCCACGTCGATTCGGCCTACTTCGGGGAAAAGTTCGGGGTAAACATTCTGGAGCGTTTCGTTGCCCAGCTGGAAGAACTGAGGGAGGAAGGTCTCCTGGAGGTGGTGGAGGGCTCCATTGTCCTTCACCGCGACGGACTCCTCTGTGTGGACAATCTTCTCCACGACTTCTTTCTCGAACATCATAAGACGGATCGGATTGTGTAGGTTCCAGATTTCAAATGGTAATCGGCATTCCCCCCGGGGGGGTGGCGATCTCGCACGACAGCCTTCCCCGATCACAATTTAATCAGTTCTCCGTGAATCAACTCCAGCAGTCAGCCTTCCCCGAGTTCCTGCGCGAATCGCTCTCGCGGGCCGGATTGCGGGGAGACTGGTTCTCATGGCATGAGCCCGAGGAGGTGCCGGAACCGTTCCGCGAGCTCCTCATTCATGAGATGGATATGACCTCTACCCTTGAACGGTATCACGGGGAGCAGATGATACTGGAAGTCCTGGCAGACGGTCAGGCCGACGGCTACTACTTCCGCGAGGTGATCCTGCGGGGAGGAGAAACAGGTCGGGCGGCCGAATTCGGGCTGATAGAAATCGAGGTCAGCCAGTTCCCCGAGGATCTGCACGAGGCCATTCTCTCGGGAAGAAAGCCGCTGGGCGGAATCATGAACGAGAGCGGGATGATCTATGAAAGCCAACCGCTGGGCTACTTTTCGGTTGCGCGCGGGAAGCTTCCAACGAAATTGTGTGCCCTCGGGAATGGCGATACATTCTACGGCCGCTATAACCAGCTTATGAGGGCGGACGGCAGCTGCCTGGCCCGCATCCTCGAGATCATTCCCCGCTCCTCCGATTCATGAAGATGCAAAGTGAACCCCAGTCCTGCGACGTCATCGTGGTCGGGGGCGGACCCTCCGGTTCTGCCGCGGCAGCGCTTCTGGCGGAAAAGGGGCATAAGGTCATTCTCCTCGAGAAGGAAAGGTTTCCCCGCTACCACGTGGGCGAGTCCCTCATGCCCTTCTGCTACTTCACCCTGGAGCGTCTCGGCGTCTTGGAGCAGATGGAAGAGCACGCTTTTGTGAAGAAGCACAGTGTGCAGTTCGTCACCAAGGAGGGACGGATTTCGGCCCCCTTCTATTTCTTCCAGCATCTTGATCATCCGGCAGCCACCACCTGGCAGGTGGAGCGCTCTGTCTTTGATGAAATGCTCCTGCGCAATGCGGAGGAGAAGGGGGTTGAAGTCCGTGAAGAGACGCAGGTCCAGAACTTCACCTTCGACGGCGATTGTGTCACCGGGGTGGTTGCGAGGGCGAAGGATGGAGCGGACTATTCCCTCCAAGCTCCCGTGACGCTCGACTGTACCGGGCGGGAGGCGCTTTTTCTGCGTAAGAAGAAATGGCGCCGCCGCGATCCGCAGCTCAACAAGATTGCGATTTGGACCCTCTTCAAGGGCGCCAAGCGGGACGAAGGACTGGATGAAGGAGCGACTACCGTAGCTTATTTGGACGGCCGGGGTTGGTTCTGGAACATTCCGCTGCGCGATGACATCGTAAGCTCAGGGATTGTTGCGGAACGCGACTATCTCTACCGTGACACCCGTGACCTGCAGGAGATTTATGAGCGGGAGATCAAGGAGAACAGCTGGATCAAGGAGCACCTTACCACAGGTGAGCAGTTTGGCGAATACTGGGTGACCGGCGAGTATTCCTACCGTGGCGAACAGTGTGCGGCCGATGGGCTGCTCATGGCCGGCGATGCTTTCGCGTTTCTCGATCCGGTCTTTTCTTCCGGGGTTTTTCTCGCGCTCAAGAGCGGGGAGATGGCGGCCGATGCAATCAGTGGGGCTCTGGAGGCGGGGGACGTGTCGACAGGGCAGTTCCTGGAGTATGGAGAGAAGCTCTGCCAAATGATCGAAGTCATGCGAAAACTGGTCTACGCGTTTTACGACAAGGACTTCAGCTTTGCGAAACTGATCAAGAAGCACGGGGAAATTCGCCCCATGCTCACGGACTGTCTTATCGGCGATCTTGACGGGAAGGATTACAAGCCCCTCGCGGAAGCGATGAGCGGTCTTGCCTCCCTTCCCGAACCACTCGAACACGGACGGGTTCCTCAATCCGTTAAATAACACCCCTTCCCCGTTCGGCATGAAAGTCACCTTCCTGACTGCGGGCACGGGCAGCTATCACTGCGGGGCGTGCATGCGGGACAACACCCTGGTCACGGCCCTTCATCGGGACGGGCACCAGCTGGCGTTGCTGCCGATGTACCTTCCCATGCAGTTGGACGAAGAGATCCTCCCGGAAGTACAGGAAGCGCCCATATTCTTTGGTGGGATTAATGTCTACCTGCAGCAGAAATTTTCTTTTTTCCGGCACACTCCCCGTTGGCTGGACAGTCTCTTCAATGGGGAGGGACTACTGCGATCCGCGGCCAGACGCAGCCACATGACCAGTCCACAGGAGCAGGCAGAGATGTGCCTGGCCATGCTGCAGGTGGACGAGAGCCGCCTCACCAAGGAACTCGACAAGCTCATCGACTGGCTTGAGCATCACGAGCGACCGGATTTCATCGCGCTCTCCAACGCGCTTCTCTCGGGGGTGACGCGGGAACTCAAGAAGCGGCTGGGAGATATTCCGGTGATGGCGTTTTTCCAGGGAGAGGACACCTTTCTCGATAGTCTTCCCGAGCCCTACCGCACAAGAAGCTGGGAGGAAATGAAGGAGCGTCTCGCAGAGTGCGACATGCTCGTTGCGCCCAGCCATTTCTATGCCGGGGTGATGGGAGAGCGTCTTGGGATCCCCCTGGCCGAGATCGAGATTCTTCCCAATGGAATCAACCTCGAGGGTTACGGGGAACCCGTGGAGGACGGCCTTCAGGCCATTGGTTATCTCGCCCGCATGAGCCGTGAGAAGGGCCTTGGGGCCCTGGTGGATGCCTACCTTCTGCTGCAGGAGGGAGGCAGGTTTCCACAGTGCCGGCTCAGGATTGCTGGAGCATGCACCCCAGGAGATGAAGTGTTCGTGAAGGATCAAAAGGAGAAGATTGAGCGGGCCGGTCTTAGTGAAATGGTGGACTGGCATCCCAATCTGACGCGGGAGCAGAAGACGGAGTTTCTTCGGGGCCTCACGGTGTTCTCCGTGCCGGTGCAGTATTCCGAGGCCTTTGGACTCTACCTGATCGAAGCGATGGCGAGCGGGGTGCCGGTGGTGAATCCGGGGGGATCGGCCTTCGAGGAGATCGCCGCGGTGACCGGGGGAGGGCAGACAGTGGCCCCCGGCGATCCTTCCGCGCTGGCTCGAGGCTGGGAAGATCTCCTGGCCAACCCGGGGGAGGCGGCTGCGATGGGAGAAAGAGGTCGCCGCGGGGTGGCGGAACGGTATAGCGTCACTGCGATGAAGGATGGCTTCCTCGAACTCGCCGGACGGGTTTGCGCCGCAGCCGGACCACGGGATTCATGAGTGACGAGAGCAAGAGCTATTCCTTCGAGTATCAGCGGCGGGTCGAATTTCACGAAACCGATCTCGCCGGGATCGTGCATTTTTCCAACTTCTACCGGTACATGGAGACCGCAGAGCACGAGTTCATGCGTAGTCTCGGCCATCCCGTACACCAGCAGATGGCGGAGGCGGAAATCGGATGGCCGCGGGTGAGTGCCAGCTGTGAATTCCGCAAGCCAGCCCGCAACGACGACGTCCTTGTCATCCGGGTCTCCATTGACGAGATCCGCACTCGCTCGGTTCGGTATGGGTTTCGGTTCTACCTCGATCCTGCAGATCCTCCCATTGCCACCGGGAGAGTGGCCGCGGCCTGTGTGAAGTTTGAGAACGGGGATATCAGCGCGGTCCCCATTCCCGATCAGATCCGTTCCGATCTCGAAGCCGCCCTGGCGGCGGCCAAGTCCTGATTGACCAAGTGAGCGCCACTCTTTCATCACCCAAGAAAAAGAAATCCATGAACTGGCTTATTTTCGCCCTCATGACCGTGGCCTGCTGGGGCCTTTACGGGATTTTCCTCCACGCAGGCCAAGTCGAGATGCAGGACAAGGAGCTGGGCCGCTATAAGGCGTTTCTCTTCGTGGGGATTGCCTATTTCATCACCGCGGTACTGGCTCCTCTGGTGGTTCTCCTCGTCAAGGGTGCTGAGGGGACCTGGGCGATGCCGAGCAAGGGGATGTGGCTTTCGCTTTTTGCCGGAATCCTCGGGGCGGCAGGAGCATTCTGTGTTCTCCTTGCCATGGCGTCCGGGGCGAAAGGGGGGATGAGCCCTGCGGTGGTGGCGATCTCGGTCATGTCGATCATCTTCTGCGGGGCTCCGCTCGTAAATGCGATCGTATCTATCTGGATGGACCGGCCCGAGGGCGGCCTCGCGGCCATTCCCTGGCAATTTCTCTGCGGCATCCTGATCGCGGCTCTCGGCGGCTTCATGGTGGTGAAATTCAAGCCTGCCGGGTCCCACGGGTCCCCGCCCAGGAAGCCGGGGATTGAAGTCCCGGCGAAGGAGTAGTCTGGAAGGCTTCGGTCTGCCGGAGCGCATGGAAGCAATGATGTCCCTGAGCGCAATCAACGATCTGTTCGGTGCCATCCTTCCCGCGAATGAATTTTACGCGGCGAAGCTGGGAGAGAGGCGCAGGGTCGAGAGCCTGGAGGAATTCAGGGAGGAGATTCCCTTCACTACCAAGGATGAACTGGCCGCAGATCACGAGGACCACCCGCCTTACGGCACGACCCTGACGTATCCGCTGGAGACCTATACCCGGTTCCACCACACGAGCGGCACGCGGGGCAACCCGATGGCCTGGCTGGACGACCCCGCGGGGTGGGCGTGGATCCTGGAGTCATGGCAGTGGGTGTGGTCCAACGCGGGCACGCGTTCTGGCGACAGTGCCTTCTTTCCCTTTTCCTTCGGGCCTTTTCTCGGATTCTGGTCGGCCTTCGAGGCCGCGGCGGCGATGGGGATCCGGGCGATTCCCGGCGGGGGCCTTTCCAGCGAGGACCGGCTGCGGATGATGGCCCTGCATCGGCCGCAATTCATGGCCTGTACGCCGACCTATGCCCTGCATCTTGCCTTGGTGGGAAAGGGCATGGATCTCGCGGTGGACGGCCTCGGGGTCAAGGCCCTGGTGGTGTGCGGGGAGCCCGGCGGGAGCATCCCGGAAGTGCGGGAGCGCATCGAGACCGAGTGGGGCGCGCGCGTGGTCGATCACCACGGGATGACGGAGATTGGGCCGGTTACCGTGAGCGATCCCGACCATCCCGACTTGCTGCGCATTTATCATTCCTCCTATCACGCCGAGGTTGTCAGCCCGGAGAGCCTTGAGCAGGTGACTCTTGGGGAGGTGGGGGAGCTGGTCCTGACCACTCTGGGGCGTTATGGGGCTCCGCTGATCCGCTACCGCACCGGAGATCTCGTCCGGCCGGTTGCCCCCGAGGAAACGGATCCTGCTCCCTTTGCGTTGCAGGGCGGAATTATCGGGCGGGCGGATGACATGGTGGTGGTGCGTGGGGTGAACATCTATCCCAGTGCGATCGAAGCGGTAGTACGCTCAGTAGATGGAGTGGGGGAGTACCAGGTGGAAGTGGACGAGCAGGGGACGCTGCCGGAGATCAGCCTGGTGATCGAGAATCTCGGAGATGGCCGGTCTGAAGAGGCATTGGAAGCCCGACTCCGCTCTGTCTTTTCCATGCGGATTCCGGTAAGAGCAGTAGAGTTCGGCACCCTGCCGGTTTCTGAAGTGAAGGCCCAGCGCTGGAAGGTGATTCGCGAATGATCGATGTCCAAAATGTCAGCAAGGTTTATGAGATGCCCGGCGAGTCGCTGCGTGTACTCGATGAGGTGAGCCTGCAGGTGGGTGCGGGAGAGACCGCTGCGATAGTTGGTCCATCAGGAAGCGGAAAGACGACGTTGCTCAATTTGCTTGGAGTCCTGGACCAGCCCAGTGAGGGCCGGGTCCTGATCGACGGCAGGGACGTGGCGTCGTTTGACGAGGAGCAGGCCGCCGCCTTCCGGAACCAGTCTCTTGGGTTTGTCTTCCAGCACCACCACCTGCTCCCGCAGTGTACCCTCCTGGAAAATGTCGTTCTTCCACGGCTGGCCGGGGGCTGGACGGAGGCGGAGGAGGAAACCACCGCGCGGGCCGAGGCGTTGCTGGGCGAAGTCGGCCTGCAGGACCGCCTCGCCCACTTTCCCCATCAGCTCTCGGGCGGGGAGCGGCTGCGGACGGCCCTCGCCCGGGCCCTGGTCAACGAACCGAGACTGGTCTTGGCGGACGAGCCGACCGGATCACTCGACCAGGAGACCACCGGAGTGGTAGCTGATTTGCTTGAGCAGCTTAATGCCCGGATGGGCGTGACCCTGGTGGTTGTCACCCACAATGCGGCCCTTGCGGGGCGAATGCAGGCCCACTACGAGCTTCGCGGCGGGAAGCTGGAGAAGCAATGAATGCCCTCAGGTTCATTCGGCGTGGAATCTGGCACTACAAGTTGTCCTACCTCGGGGTAGGAGCAGGCGCGGTCCTGGGAGCCACCGTCCTGCTGGGGGCGCTGATTGCGGGCGACTCGGTGAAGGAGACCCTTCGGGAGGTGGCGCGCCAGCGGGTGGGCCAGGTCGAGCAGGTCTTTGTGGCGGGGGAGGGCTTTTTTCGCGACGCCCTTGCAGCGGACGTGGAAAGGGGCTCCTTGCAGGTAGCCCCCATCCTGCTGCTGCAAGGCCAGCTCAATTCACCGTCCAGCGAGCGCGGATTGGGCAGGGTGCAGATTCTTGGAGTGGATGATCGGTTCTGGGGATTTTCGCCGGGCTCCGGCGAGGCGGTGGCCCTCCAGTCCCGCGAGGTGGCCGTCAATGACTACCTGGCGCACTCGCTGGGCCTGAAAGAGGACGATCCGGTGGTCCTGCGCCTCCAGGAGCCCGGGATGCTGTCACGCGATGCGCCCCTCTCGGGCGAAGCAGAGGACGTGATCAGCTTCCGCGCCACCGTGCGGGCGGTATTGGGTGACGGGCAGTTCGGGCGTTTCAACCTCCGGGCCACCCAGCTTCCGGTCCCTACCGTCTTCGTTCCCCTCAGCCGATTGCAGCAGGTGGTTGATCAACCCGCGCGCGCCAACCTCCTCCTGCTGGGCTCCGGGGAGGGCGGGACGCCCTTCCGCGGCGATCTGGCGGGGCACATCCGCAGCCGGATGACTCTGGAAGACTACGGCTTCTCCCTGGTTGACGTTCCGCTGGCGGGAGCGACCGAGATCCGCTCGGCCCGCATTTTCTTCGAGGCGCCGATCGTCGAAGCGGTCAGGGCCCGCTTTCCAGGGACCGTCCCGGTGACCAGTTACCTGATCAACACCTATGCGGCCAATGGGAAGGAAACCCCCTACTCCATGGTGGCGGCGGTCCGGTCGCAAGGGGCGCCCTTCCTGCCCGAGCCGTTCTCGAGGCAAGATATCGTGATCAACGACTGGCTGGCGGAGGATCTAGAAGTCGAGGTGGGAGAGGAGATCAGCCTGGTCTTTTTCAGGCTGGTGGGGGGCAACCAGCTGGAGGAGGCCACCGCCGGGTTTCGCGTACGCGGCATCGTGGCGCGGGAGGGTCTGGCGGCTGATCAGCTCTGGATGCCGGATTTCCCGGGAGTGGCGGAGGCGGAGGACGCCCAGGACTGGGCGCCAGGGCTGCCCCTTGATCTGGAGCGCATCCGACAGAAGGACGAAGACTACTGGGATGAACATCGAGGGACCCCCAAGGCGTTCATTTCCGAGGAGCGGGGGCGTGAATTATTCGGGAACCGGTGGGGAGAGTTTACCTCCCTGCGGATTCCCTCCAAGGAGGCGCCGGGAACCGGACTGGGGAAGGAACTCCTTCCCCTTCTCAAGCCCGGGATGGCGGGTCTGCTTCTTCGCAACCTTGGCGAAGATGCGCAGGCGGCCGCCCAGTCGCCGGTCGACATAGCAGGGCTCTTCCTGAGCATGAGCGTTTTCCTGATCGTGGCTTCAGTGGCCCTTACGGCGATGCTGTTCCGCTTTAATATAGAACAACGAAACCGAGAAAGCGGATTGCTGGCGGCCCTGGGCGTGTCTGCGAAGAAGGTTCTGCGCTGGCGCCTGTTGGAAGGTCTCATTATTGTAACGGGTGGCGGGCTCATCGGCCTCCTCCTCGCGATTGTCTACTCGACAGGAATCTTGCGCTTTCTTGCAACGATCTGGAGTGAGGGCTCGGGCGAGACCTTCTTTGTCGTTCACCTCAACCCCGTCAGCATGGTTACCGGCCTCCTTATCTTTATCGCATTATCGATGGGCGTCATCTGGTTCACGGTGCGGAAGCAGGCCCGGAAAAGCGCGACTCTGCGGCTGGAGGCGGGAGGGGAGGAGGTGCGCCGTGGTATGACCCGGGTGCGTCTTCTGCTCACCTGCGGGCTTCTCTGTGTTTTCCTCGGGTTCGGGTGCATTACAGCCAGGGGAGCGATGGGTCCGCAGGCTGCTTTTTTTCTTTCCGGGACGTTTTTCCTGATTGCGGGACTGCTGAATTATCGTGCGTGGTTGGGCTGGAATGGAGCGCGGAGGCGCCGGTCACTTTCGGCGCGCACTCTGGCCACGCTCAACAGCGGACGGCGTCCCACCCGCAGTCTGGTGGTGGTGGGCACCCTGGCCTGCGGAGTCTTCCTGGTCATTGCGGTGACGGCCTTCCGGAAGCACGGAGGGGAAGAATGGGCCGAGAAGGCGAGCGGAGCCGGTGGGTTCGCCTTCTGGATCGAGACCACCAGTCCAGTCAATCGCGCGGCCGATGCAAAGAAGGACCCGGACTACTTCGAGTTGGGGGATCAACGGGGGCTGCTGGGAGAGATCCGGCCCTTTCGCATGGGAGTGGGTGACGATGCGAGCTGTTTCAATCTGAATACCGCCGCCCGGCCCCGCCTGCTGGCCACCGATGTCGGCGCTCTGGCCGATCGCGGGTCGTTCACCCTCAAGGCGGTGGCCGAAGGAAGGGATATCGAGAAGGGATGGGAGATTCTCCGCGAACCGGCGCACCCCCGGGTTCTGCGGGCTTTTGTCGATCAAACCACCATGATGTGGGTCCTGAAAAAGAAGGTGGGGGATCGCATCACCTATCAGGACGAGCGGGGCGTGGATTTTGAGGTCGAGATCACGGGAGCGTTGGCTGACAGCATCTTTCAGGGGAATCTGATCGTGGACGAGGCCGCTTTTCTCCGGCTGTTTCCGTCCCAGGAGGGCTACCGGCTCTTTCTCGCCGATGTTCCCGGTGATTCCGACTACGCACTTGGGGAGCTCCAGAAAGCCACCGCGGACCGTGGAAGCATGATCACCCTGACGCGGGAACGTTTGGAGGGCTTCCACGGCGTGGAGAACACTTACATCGCGATCTTTCACGTTCTGGGCGGTCTGGGGCTCATTCTTGGCAGCGCCGGGCTCGGTATCGTGACGGCCCGTAACCTCGCCGAACGGCGGGGTGAGTTCAGGGCGCTTCGAACCATTGGCATTCCTCACCGGGTGACCAGAAACGTCATCTTCAAGGAGGTGCGGGGTTTTATCGGATGGGCCTTTGGGATTGGCCTCCTCGCGTCCCTGGTGGCCATCCTGCCCGCCCTCAACGGGGCGCCACCGGTGGGCACGTTCCTTGGACTGGGCGCAATGGTGGTTCTCATCGTCCTCAACAGCCTGTTCTGGGCCTTTGTCGGCTACGTGGTGGGCTACCGGCGGCGGGTAGGCATCGGAATGTGAGCGCGACTCCGTTCTTTCCGTCGATCGGGAGGCTTCCTAGGCTGTCCGGGTGAAACAACTGCTGCTTGCACTGCTGATGACGACGTCGCTGGTCTCCGGGGCCGGATGGATTGACCTGTGGCCCGGGGAAGCGCCCGGTGCCCCGCGTCCCAAGGCCGGCACGGAAACGGGGGGAGAAGGCTGGCGTATTGCCCATACCGAAGTTCCGCAGTACGTGCTCTTCAAGGCGGAGAAGCCAAATGGAACAGGGGTGGTCGTCCTGCCTGGCGGGGGCTATGCCATGCTGGCGGCTGATCACGAGGGCCGGCAGGTGGGGGAGTGGTTCGCCAAACGGGGAATCACAGCGATCGTCGTGAAGTACCGGGTCAGTTCCAATCCGGCGCTCGGGTATCACTTTCCCGTTCCCCAGATGGATGCCCGGCGGGCGATCCGGACCATGCGCTTCAAGGCCGGGGACTGGGGGATCGATCCGGCCAGGATTGGAATCATGGGATTCTCCGCCGGGGGGCATCTCTGCTCCACCGCGGTGACCATGTTTGACGACAAGTTCGAGCAGGAAACGGACGATCCCATCGATCAGGTCAGTTGCCGCCCCGATTTTGGGATTCTTTGTTATCCGGTCATCGCGATGGGCCAGCCCCACTGTCATCAGGGGTCGGTGCGTAATCTTCTGGGAGCCAATCCCTCCAGGGAGCTCTTGGACCGGAATAACACCGCCAGGCGAGTGACCGGGAAGACGCCGCCCATTTTTCTCGTGCACTCCGCCGATGACCGGGCGGTGCCCCTGCGCAACGGAACGGACTTTGCCGCCGCCTGTTCAGACAAGGGAGTGCCGGTGTCCTGCCATATTTATGCGCAGGGAGGTCACGGCTACGGACTGGGCCGCTCGGGAGACTCAAAGAACTGGCCGGCCCGACTTGAGGACTGGCTGCGGCACAATAAGTGGATGAAGTGAAAAGGGGAGCAGGGGTGACGGAGGCTCTTCCTGCGGGTGTTTGCAGGCGGTCAAACAGGGCCCTCAGCTCGGGGTAGCCTCTTCTTCGTCCTGTTCCTCGTCGCCACTGGCGTCGACCCGTTCCACGGTAGCGCCTTCGCGCAGGCTGGAAGCGAATTCCTGCAGGGCGTCGCGGCGCTTTTCGAACTCAACCCGGTGGGCGATATCTTCCTTCACTTCTTCAAAGGGCCGCACCACAGCTGGCTTGATCTCCGCGATCTTGAGGATGTGGTAGGAGTGTTCGTAGGCGATGACCGGGCTCACTTCGTCCAGACGCATGGTGAACATGATGGACTCGATCGGGTTTGAAGGCCGGTCGAAGGAGATCCAGCCCAGGTCCGTTTCCCCTGATTCCTTTTCCGTCTCGGCCGTGGCGATCTGTTCGAAGTCGGCCCCTTCGATCAGGGTCTCGCGTAGTTCTCCCATCTCCTCCAGCAGGAGCACGGGATCCTCGTGCTTCTCGAGAGCCTTCATCAGGTGCAGCACGCGGACCTCGGTCACGGTACGGAAATCGCGTTGGTTTTCCTGGTAGTAGGTCTCGACGTCGTTCTCGCTGACGTCGGTCTTCCCGGCCAGGACGCAGTCGAGGAACTTTTCCATCCGCAGGTTAGCTTCGCATTCGTCTAGGAGGGGTTCGCGTTGGGCCTCCAGCATGTCCCAGCTGGCCCCATGCTTGCGGTACTCCTTGAGGGTTTCTTCGAAGCGGGCCTTGATCTCGGTGTCGGGAAGTTCGGGGAAGCGGTTCTCGGCTTCCTGGGCAATCAGGACAGAGTCGATAACCTCGTCTTCGGCCTGAGCCATGAATTCCGGGTCACGCTCGCAGCAGGAAATCTGCAGGCGTGTTTCCGCCTCGGACTTGATCCGGGCGAAGGCCTCCTCAAGGAGGTTGGGGTCGATAAGTTCTCCATTGACGTGAAGCATGTCGGACAGGTAGCGCCGGAGCGGCAGCTCGCCAACTCGAAAGAACGCCTCAATTTGCTACGATATTGACCAACCGGGCGGGAACAACGATCACTTTGCGCACCGTCAGCCCCTCGAGGTGTCCCTGCACTTTCGGGTCGGCCTGGGCAGCGGCTTCCACCTGGTCCCGGGCGGCCTCGGCCGCTATCATGATCCGGGAGCGGACCTTGCCATTGACCTGGACCACCATCTCGATCTCGTTCTCCACGAGGAGGGAGTCGTCGTAGGAAGGCCAGCTCTCCCCGAGGCAGGAGCCAGCGTAGCCAAGGCGCTCCCAGAGTTCCTCGGTGAGATGGGGAGCCAGGGGATTGAGGAGAACCAGCAGGTCACGGAAGAGGGTGTGGGGGACTTTCTCCGCGGAGGTGAAGGCGTTAGTGCATTCCATCATCTGGGAAATCGCGGTGTTGAACCGCAGCTTCTCGATGTCCTCGCCCACTTTCTTGATGGTGGCGTGCACTATTTTAAGAAGGCCCTCATCGGCGCTTCCGTTCTCCAGCTTGTCGCCCGCTTCCCACTCGCCTTCCTGGTTCAGGCTCATGGCGACCCTCCAGGTCTTGGCCAGGAATCGGGAAACCCCCTCCACCCCCTGCATGTTCCAGGGTTTCACCTGTTCCAGGGGGCCCATGAACATCTCGTAGAGACGAAAGGCATCGGCACCATACTCTGCCACCACGTCATCCGGATTAATGACATTCCCGAGGGACTTGGACATTTTTCGTCCATCCTCCCCCATGATGAGCCCCTGGTTGACGAGCTTCTGAAACGGCTCGAGCGTATTCAGGTGCCCAAGGTCATTGAGGATCTTGTGCCAGAAACGGGCATAGAGCAGGTGCAGGACGGCGTGTTCGGTCCCCCCGATATAGAGGTCAACTCCTCCGGGTCTGCCGTTGCCGCCGAGCCAGTATCGCTCGGCCTCGGGAGAGAGGAACTGCTCATGATTGGCCGGGTCACAGTAGCGGAGATAGTACCAACAGGAACCGGCCCATTGCGGCATGGTGTTGGTTTCACGCCGCCCGCCGCCGGGCAACTCCACCCACTCCGTCGCCTTGGAGAGCAGGGGCTCGGGATCTCCGGTGGGATTATAGTCGTTCAGTTCGGGAGCCAGGAGCGGCAGCTCGGACTCCGGGAGGGCCTCATGTCGCCCGTCCTTCCAGATGATGGGAAAAGGCTCCCCCCAGTAGCGCTGACGGGAAAAGAGCCAGTCGCGCAGCTTGTAGTTGATCTGCGCTTCGCCCCGGCCCTGCTCTTCCAGCCAGGCGGTGATCGTCTTCCTGGCCTCGGGAGTGGACTGGCCATCGAGCGGCCCGGAGTTCACCGCAGTGCCGTCGCCGGTAAAACCCTGCCAATCTGCGCCAGCGGGAGGCTCCACCACCTGCAGAACGGGCAGGTCAAACGCCCTTGCAAACGCGAAGTCCCGGGTGTCGTGAGCGGGGACAGCCATGATGGCACCCGTTCCGTAGCCCATCATGACGTAGTCCGCGATCCAGACCGGGATCTGTTCGCTGTTGACGGGATTAATGGCGAAGGCGCCGGTCGAAACCCCCGTCTTGCCCTTGTTGAGTTCGCCCCGTTCCATTTCGGATTTGGTGGCGCAGGCCTTCTGGTAGTCCGCGACAGCCTCCCGCTGCTCTGCGGTGGTAATCTGGTCCACGAGGGGATGCTCGGGAGCCAGAACCATGTAGGTTGCCCCGAAGAGGGTATCGGGCCGGGTGGTGAAGACCTCGATGCCGCATTCGTGATCGTCCGCGAGGGCGAACACCACCCGCGCCCCTTCGGAACGCCCAATCCAGTTTCGCTGGAGCAGTTTGATTCCCTCGGGCCAGTCGAGGTCGTCCAACTCGTCAATGAGGCGCTGGGCATACTTCGTAATGCGAAGCATCCACTGCTGCAGTGGGCGGCGTTCGACCACATGCCCTTTCTCTTCCCACTCGGCCACTTCTTCATTGGCCAGGACCGTACCCAGGCTGGGACACCAGTTGACCGGCGCCTCCGCCACGTAGGCGAGGCGGACCTCGTCGATCTGGTCCCTGGACCAGCCCCGGGCCTCCAGTTCGGAAACAGGCCTGGCCTTCTGTTCTGCCTCGTCGAAATAGCTGTTGTAGATCAGCAGGAAGATCCACTGGGTCCATTTCACATAACTGGGATCGGTGGTATTGACTTCACGGTCCCAGTCGTAGCAGAAGCCCAGCATCCTGAGCTGACGACGGAAGTTGTCGATGTTGTTCTTCGTGTTGATCCGGGGGTGTTCGCCGGTCTTGCGGGCATGTTCCTCGGCAGGCAGGCCGAAGGCATCCCAGCCCATCGGATGGAGGACATTGAATCCCTTCTTACGCTTGTAGCGGGTGACAATGTCCGTGGCGGTGTAGCCTTCGGGATGGCCGACGTGCAACCCGGCCCCGCTCGGGTAGGGAAACATGTCGAGGGCATAAAACTTGGGCGCGTCCGGATCAAATCCCTCCTCTCCCGGTCCCGGCATGCGGAAAGCCTTGCCCGCATCCCATCGTTCCTGCCATTTGGATTCGAATTGATCGAAGGGATAGGGTTTGCGTCGCTCGCTCATCGTGCTGCTTCTTCGTGTCCCGGAACGGGTCGGGACGGTGGCAGAGTTCCCGTATCAGGGCAAGTGCTCCCCCCGGAAAGCAGAACCCCGCCGCGGGAGCACCGAAACCACTACGGGGCCTCTGTCGCTCCTTTCAGAAGAAAGGAGCGAAGAACGGCCTATTGGCATTCAGAGCTGTCCAAGGGGCTCTTTTCTTTCCGCCGAGGAGGAACGGCACAATGGGGCAGCTTGGGAAGGCCTGGGGGGGAGACGCGAGCGAAATCCTATCGTATGTTTATGCGAGCACAACCGGACTGCGACGCCGTTGAGAGGCGGGGACGGCAGGCAGATTCTTCGGAGTCACCGGTTTGGGAGGACTACTGCGCGGGCACGAAACTCTGTCTGATCCAGCGACGGGGATCAGGTCCTTTCCGGCCGGGAAAATCAGAAGGAATTCTCCTCTTTTCGGATTTTCTTCTCGATTCGATGCGGGGAGGATCAAGTGATGAAGCAATTGCTGCTGGCGACCCGGAACGCGCACAAGACCGAGGAGGTTGTGGCCTTGCTTGAGGGCTGCTTCAAAGTGGCGGACCTTTCTGCCTTTCCTGATGCTCCGGAAGTGGAAGAGACCGGGGTGACATTCGGCGAGAATTCGACGCTCAAGGCGGTTGCCATCAGCAAGGTGAGCAGGTCGCTTGTCCTTGCCGACGATTCCGGTTTGGAAGTTGATGCCCTGCAAGGTTCGCCCGGGGTGTATTCGGCGCGCTTTGCGGGACCGGACGCGGACGATCCTTCAAACAACCGGAAATTGCTCGCTGAGCTCACCGGCATCCCCATGGAACAACGAACGGCGCGCTTTCGATGTGTGATGGTGGTGGCCCGGTCCGGAGTCGCCCTGGGGGAGTTTGAAGGCAGCGTGGAAGGGAGGATTCTCGAGGAGCCCCGCGGGACGGGGGGCTTTGGCTACGATCCGCTCTTTGTCCCGGAGGGCCATGCAGAGTCATTCGCGGAGCTTGGCCCCGGAATCAAGAACGGGCTCAGCCACCGGGCGCGAGCCATGAAAGAAGTGGTGGATTGGTTGCGTCTTACCGATTGAAACACGTTCATGCAGAAAGGGCCGTTATGGTTGCCCTGCGGCGGCTTACTGCGCCAACCTCCGCTGTGCCGGACCTAACAAATGAGATCGACAGCCGGGCCTGTTAATGCTGGGATGATTGATATTCACCAGCTCCATAGCAAACGAATGAGATCCTCTCTCGCGCTTCTCGTGCTCGTTCTGACGATCTATCTGCCTTCGTGCTCCCGTCATGGCAGGGACAAGTACGCAGTGGCCTACAAGGCGCATCCTAACAACGCCATTCTCGTCAATGGACGGGCGGTTGCACCTCGCAATGCCCCTCTTCCGGTCAAGCGTGCCATTGCCGCGGCCAACCATATCCAGGGACTACCCTACAAGTGGGGAGGAGGGCATGCCTGGCTGAACGATAACGGGTATGACTGTTCCGGGGCGGCGTCCTACGTCCTTCGCAACGCCGGGCTCCTGGAGGAGCAGATGCCCTCGAAAGGCTTTCTCCGTTATGGAGAACGGGGCACCGGGGAGTGGATCACGGTCAGCGTCCGCAACGGGCACGTGTTCCTGGTCATTGCCGGCCTCCGCTTCGACACCGAAGGGCAATCCCGGCAGGGCGGTCCCCGCTGGAGGCCCCGCCTACGTACTACCAGGGGATATGTAGTGCGTCATCCGCCCGGGCTGTAAGGGGCGCATCCGGCCTGAAGGTCACTGGTCGGAGGGAGCGCGAGGGCTTCCGGTGATCAACCCCATCAAGTCCCGCGCACTTCCCAGCACGTGGTCGGCGAGGGAAAAATCGCAGCAGGCGGTCACCCGGTTGGGGATGGCGACGGTGGGCATGCCGGCGGCCTTGGCAGCCTTGATCCCGTTGACGGAATCCTCGACCACGAGGCAGCTCCCGGGATTGAGTTCGAGTTGGCGGGCCGCCTCCAGGTAAAGATCCGGAGCAGGTTTGATGCGTGGGGCGTCGTCGCGACAAACCGTGAGATCGAACTGGTCGAGGAGCCCGATTCTCTGGAGCCAGCCATCGACCCAGCGGTGGGACGAACTGGAGACGACGCCGAGTTTGAGCCCGGACTTCCTGCCGGCGTGTACGGATTCGGGGATTCCAGGCATGGCGGGCGCTCCTTCCAGATTCTTATCAATGGAAGACTGGCGGGCGCAATCGAGGGGATCCCAGTCAATGCGGGTGCCGGTCAATTCTTCGAGATGGGTTTTTGGAGACCAGGTATCGAAGTTTGTTCCGATACACTGGTTGAATGTTTCCAGCGAAAGGGGCTGGCCGTAATCGCGGAACGTCTGGCACCAGGCCTGATAGATGGGCCACTCGGTGTCGACCATCAGGCCGTCAAAGTCGAAGAGGAGGGCGCGAAGGGAGGACTGCATGTAGTGGTGTCAGGATGCGGGCGATGACAGGCGCGGGGGAAGGGGCTTTTTCTTCATGAGCACGAAGACCAGCCCGAAGGCAAAAAACACCACTCCGAAAAATCCGAGAAGACAAGTGAGAATTATGCGCAGGCCAGCCTGGGTGAATCCCCGGCGGAAATCGCCCTCGGTCAGTGAAAATTCGGGGGTCGCTCCCTTGGAGGAGGTCACCTTCAGGGTATAGCGCCCCTCTTCATCCGGCTCGAATCTCCCGACTGCAATCGACTCCCGATTGGGGGTCGAGGTTGTCCAGCGGCTGGATGCGGGAACAGGAAGCAGGGGAAATTCCTTCCCGTCGGAATCCCGGGTGAGCGAGAAGCCCATGCCCGCTGGCAGGGCCTCCGGGCCTGCAGTGGGAGAGGGACCGCTCCGGACCTGATGGTCATGCCAGATGGTGTAGGCTCCGGGGCGGTGGATCCTGAAGGGCACCTCGGCCGGGGAGGAGATTCGGGCCACGGGATCCAGGGCCTTCACCATCCCGAAGATGCCAAAGAAGAAGAAGAGAATGCCTCCTGCCAGGGCGGCCAGGCCCAGACCGAGGAAAATGAATCCAAGGCTACGTCTGGTCATGCTGGTGATTCAGGAATCTGAGGAGGGAGTTGTGGCCACCGTACCATCTTTTGCTCGCTCCAAGGGGGAGGACGGGGGAAGAATGCCACATGCGTGCGCTCCTGACCATTTCCCTTCTGGCTCCCTGTTCGATTGCTTTGGGAGCTCCCAAGCCGGAGGTCCGGAAACCGGAGGAAGTGGTGATCTACCGGAAAACCGAACAGGCCGAGCTCAAACTGGAGATCTTCCGACCAGCGGGGTGGAAGGCCGATGATGAGCGTCCCGCCATTGTCTTTTTTTTCGGGGGAGGCTGGGTGGGCGGCTCAACGACTCAGTTCCATCCTCAGGCCACCCGCCTCGCGTCTCGCGGAATGGTGGCCTACTGTGCGGATTACCGCGTGCGTAGTCGGCATGAGACCTCCCCCTTCGAGGCGGTGGCCGACGCCAAGGCGGCAGTGCGCTGGATCTGGCGGAATGCAGGGAAACAAGGCGTTGATCGGAAGAAGATTGTTTCCGCGGGAGGTTCGGCCGGGGGTCATCTGGCGGCCTGCAGCGGCCTCGTTGCCGGCCACGACGAGGTGAAGGACGGGGAGCCCGCATTCATTCCAGCTGCGATGGTCCTCTTCAATCCTGTCATCGATACGTCGCCGAAGGGCTACGGCCATGGCAAACTGAAGGAGCGCTACCGGGAACTCTCCCCGGTAGAGCATGTGCACGACAAGACCGTGCCCACTCTGGTTCTGGTCGGTTCGGCAGACACCACCACTCCGGTCACCGGCCACAAGCTCTTCGAGGCACGCATGAAGGAAAAGGAGCGTTTGTGCCGGCTGATTATCTTCCCGGGGCAGAAACATGGATTCTTCAATCCGAGGGGAGATAACAAGAACTACTGGGGCACCCTTGAGGGGATGGAGCAGTTCCTCGGAGATCTGAATTATATCAGGATGCCGGGTCGTTGAGCGGCGCCCCTGGTGACTCCGGAGCGGGGCGGGTCTTCGATTTCCGGCAGAGGGCGCGGGTTCATGGGGGAGCGAATTCAACCTTCAGGCGCATGAAGAGATTCCGCGGCGACGCGAAGGCCTCCCGTTTTGCTCCATGGACAATATCCAGCCCACCATTGCCGGGATTCGTCTCCAGTATTTCAGTGAAGGCAGGACCCGAGTTCCAGGTTTTCAGGTCTGTTGAAATCTCGACGGTGGCCAAAACGTCGGTGATCGGGGAGAGGCTCTGGCGATGAGTGAAAAGCAGGGTGTTGTTTGCCCATGCGTGGTTTGTCACCGGCAGCGTTTCGGCGACCAGCGGATTGAGCCCGGTGAAATACTCCAGCAGGTTATTGCGGTGGTCGTGGTCGGGATCGGCGGCCGGATCGGATAAGGAGGCGGGGACATCCTTGGGGAAGCGTCTCCGGATCCAGCCGGGATAGGAGGTAACGCGGGTGTCGAGGGTGATGTCCCACGGCTGATTGACGCTGGCGATCACCTCATGCGGCCCGGTTCCGTTCATGTCGCCGCGGTTTACCGCCTTGGCGCCCTTGCTCCCGGCCACGTTGTTGGTGCCGGTGTCGACCCAGTAAATCTTGCCCGCGGGAATATCCAGAGTCATGCCATGCGGCGTATCCAGGTCGCTGTAAAGATCCTCGATCGGGCCGTTGTCGATATGCCGGCGTTGGATCTTATGGGCATTGCGATCACACCAGTAGAGGTAGCCACCGCCGGGATCAACCTTGACCCCACGTGTCTGGACGAGGCCGCTGACAACGGTCTGGATATTTGTCGCGTCCGGAAGATCCGCCCGGAAGATGTTTCCTCCAGAGAAGTCACCCCAGTAGATTTTTTGATGCACCCGATCGAGATCAAGGTAATAGGGCTGCGTGGTGGAAACCAGGGTCTCACGATTGCTGCCATCATAATTGGCGCGTTCGATGCGGTTGTTGTTGCGATCACACCAGTAAAGTTTCCCGGCGGCCCGGTCGAGGGCGAGGTCGGCGGGGAACCCGAGGGCGGTGCGGACAATGGCCTCTCGCTCTGAACCGTCCAGGCGGGCCCGGTAAATGATGTCGGCGCCGTTGTCGGCGTAGAACAGGTCATTACCAGGAACGTCGATGGCGATGCCGCGGATGTTTGAACCTGCGGAGGGAATGAGGGTCTGCAAACCGGAACCGTCAAGGTTGGCAATCCGGACGAGCCTGGCACCACGGTCGGTAAACAGCATCGTGCCCGCACCGGCAAACCGGGCGAGTCCCAGCATGCAGATGCTGACTTGGAGGAGCAGGCGAAAGGAGATGAAGCGGGAGAGGCCCAAGGTCTCTAATGCTGGCGGATCCCGGAAGGGAAGGGAAGACCGGATCGGGGCAGCATCCTTGAGAGGAACCGGGGAGGCCGGACTGATTGTCTGGATGTCGTCGCGGAAAGCCCGGAGGCCTTGGTTCCGCGCAGGGTGCGACAACGCCCCGGGACCAGTTTCAAGCGGGAGATGCGACAACTGGTTGGTCGGTGGAAGGGATCCCGGCGGTTGTTATCTCCCCACCGCTTCCGGGTAGCGGGCGAGGATCCCCTTCAGCCTGGCAAGCACCTCCCCCTGTTCGTGGGCCAGGTTCCTTTGCTCCACGGGATGTCCCCTGTAGTCGTAGAGTTCGTATTGTGCGGTTTGGGCCGGGGCACCGGGCTTCTTCCATTCCACCAGGCGGTAACGTTTCGTGCGGATGGCGCGGCCGATCACACCACCTCTTCTGGGGTAGCAGTGGAAGGCGTGATCCCGGACCCGTTTGGCCGGGTCCTTGAGGACCGCGACAAGACTCTTTCCGCTCACCGGTTGCGGAACCTCCGGATCCGGAAGCCCCGCAAGTTCCGCCAGGGTGGGGAACAGGTCGACGCTCTCCGCCAGCTGGCGGGTGACGGTGTTCGCCCTGGTCACTCCGGGGGCGACCAGCAACAGGGGGATGCGATTGGCCTGCTCGTAGTTTGTGTGTTTGGTCCAGATGCCGAGGTCGCCCAGGTGAAATCCGTGATCTCCCCATACCACGATGATGGTGTTGCGAGCCAGGTCGAGCCGATCGAGTTCCGCGATCACTTTTCCGATCTGGGCATCCATGTAGCTCACGCTGGCATAATAGCCATGCACCAACTTGCGCTTGAGTTTGACGGTATAGTCCTCGTTTCTGCGTGGTACGGGGGAATACATGGCGATTTCCCCGGCACGCTTGTGGGCGATCTTGGGCGAACCTGCGGGGTGGTCTTCGTAGCGGGCGAGCGGCAACTTGGAGGGATCGTGCAGATTCCAGTATTTCCGGGGGGCACTGAAGGGGAGGTGGGGCCTGACAAAACCGACTGCCATGAAAAAGGGAACGGTGCGGTTCTTCGCGGCCTGGAGTCGCTTGACCGCTTCGGCTGCCACTCTTCCGTCGGCGTAGTCCTCGTCGCGGGCCTCCGGGGCCTCGAAGGCGGCGCCCCGTGGCAGGGAGTGGATGCGGTTGAGCTGCTGGTTTGTGAAGTAGGCTTCCTCCCTGGTGAGCTTGCCGCCCTCCGTGCTCGCGGGATCGAGATACTCGATAACCTTGTCGTGGAAGTGTGGCACACTGAAGGATTCGGGATCGCCTTCATTGCCGTGCCCGATGTGGAAAATCTTGCCCATTGATTCGGTGCGATAGCCATGCCGCGCGAAAAACTGTGGCATGGTGACAGCCTTCGGATGGGAGTGACGCAATCTGTTGCCGAGCCCATAGAGCCCGGTGACGGTGGAGTGCGCACCGAGCATGAGGGTGAAGCGGGAAGGCGCACAGACCGCCTGGTTGCAGAAAGCCAGTTCGAAGCGCAGTCCGCGGGTCGCCAGGTTGTCGAGATGAGGAGTGCGGGCGTGGGGATCGCCGTAGCACCCGAGGGCCGGTTTGAGGTCATCGACCAATAAGAGCAGCACATTGGGCCGTTCGGAGACGGGCTGGTCCTCCTGGGCCAGGGAAGGGGCGGGAAACAGCGCCCAGGCCGCGGGAATCAGGATGAAGGCGGGACGGAGCATGGGGCAAGCTAGCCGGGATGGTCGGATCATCACCATAAAAAGTCGAACGGTTGTACACGGTAGAGCCATGCCCTCACGAGGTGAAATCCGTTGGCGAGGGAAAGGGAAACAGGGTCCGATGGTTCCGGGATCAGGCCTCCCGGATCGCGGAGATGGCGGCCCTGATGTCCGGGGCCTTGAAGGTGGAGGATCCCGCCACCAGGACATTTGCCCCGGCGGCGGCGGCAATGCGGGCGGTTTGCGGATCAATGCCGCCATCCACCTCGATGTGGAAGGCCAGGCCGCGCTCTTCGCGCAGACGGACGGCTTCCTCGACCTTGGGCATGATCTCGGCCATGAAGGCCTGGCCACCGAAGCCCGGGACCACCGTCATGACGAGGAGAAGGTCGATTTGGTCGAGGTAGGGCAACACCCTTTCGAGGGGCGTGGCCGGATTGAAGGCGAGTCCGGCCCTGCATCCTGCTGCCCGGATGGCGGCCAGGCTGCCCGCAACGTCGTGATTGGCCTCAGGTTCCACGTGGACGGAGATGAGGTCGGCCCCCGCCTCCAGGAAACGCGGGAGAAAGTGGTCCGGCCGGGCGATCATGAGGTGGACGTCGAGGAAGATGTCATTGGAGGCGTGAATGGTTTCCACCATGGCGGGACCGAAGGAAATATTGTCCACGAACTGCCCGTCCATGACGTCGAGGTGCAGCCAGTCAGCACCAGCTGCGATGGCCCTGGAGCACTCCTCGCCGATGCGGGAAAAATCGGCGGCCAGCACGGAGGGCGCCACGATGCGGTCGGATGGAGTCCAACTCTTCACCCCCTTGGTTTAGCCGCGTGGCCGCGCAATTCAAGACTTCCGGACAAGCCCTGCCGGACCTGCGCCCCGCGGCGGCCCTTTCCCCTTGACCCGCGGGGGCTCAACCCGGGCCGATCCTCAGGGGATTTGGGGGTTTGGGTATTTCGCCGGTTGTGCTTGCCTGTGCAGCGTGAGCGAGGAGCCCATCATCGATCTGACCAGTGATGCCTACTTCATGGAGCAGGCCCTGCGGGAGGCGCAGAAGGCCTACGCCGCGGAAGAAGTTCCCATCGGCGCGGTGGTGGTTCAGGAGGGGAGGGTCATCGCGCGGGCCTGGAACCAGGTGGAGACTCTCAGGGATGCGACCGCCCACGCGGAAATGCTGGCGCTCACGGCAGCCCAGAATACGAGGGAAGACTGGCGCCTGGACGGCTGCACGCTGTACGTGACCAAGGAGCCCTGTCCCATGTGTGCGGGTGCGATTGTGCATTGTCGACCGGACCGGGTGGTCTTCGGCTGCCCCGATCTCAGGGCGGGGGCGGCAGGGGGATGGATCAACCTGCTGGAGGCCAACCCACCTCTCAATCATCGCTGTGAGGCGACCGGCGGGGTGCTGGCAGAGGAGTGCGTGGGATTACTCCAGCGCTTTTTCCGGGAGGCGCGTGCCAAGAAGACGGAAAATTCCGGGAGCCCTCCCGCATCTGATGCCGGACCCGGTAAGTGAGGGGAGCGCTTACTTCTTCCGCCGGAGCAGGAAGAGCAGGCCTAAGCCCAAGCCCCCGAGAAGGGTGGCGGTGGGTTCGGGGATCTGGAAAGTGCCGGCGGGGAACGGCGGGGTTGCGGTGGCATTGGTCCCGTTGTCGGAGCCACCATTAAAGTTGTCATCGCCATCCCAGGCGTTGCGGCCGGAGTAGGACCAGTCAGCGGCATCGAAGGTGCCGCCATTGGCGCTGACACCATTGTTGCGATAGGCCCAGCCGTCGAGGGTTTCCCAAGGTGTGCCACTGCCATCCACCCCAAGCTCGCCGAACGAATCGATCACCGCTCCATTTTGGTAGAGAAGAAGCACATCGTCTCCATTGTGGTTCACCGCTCCCCCCGAGGGGCCCGAGAAATTGGCCGCAAATCCGAACCACTGGGCGAAGTCTCCGTCGTTGCCGTTGGAAACGTAGTAGAATTCCCCTGCGGCCATGCTGTCGGCCGGAAGCGTGGCCTCCGGGGCCCCGCCCGAAGCCCCGCCGTTGCTGGCGGTCTCCAGCCCGTAGATGCTGAGGTCCGTAATGGCCGCGGTGGCATAGAGTTCGATCCCTTTGGGATCTCCCCCGGGGAGGGGGCCATCGAAAATTCCTGTAATGATGAGGGAGCCGGGGGCGGCGGCAGTGGCCGCGGCAGCAGCGAGTACAGTTACGATCGTCTTCATGGGCCGGAGGGGCTTAGTAAGGAAAATATTAGGAGGAGGCTATCGCAAACTGAACGAAGATTGCGTTATTTGTCCATTGCCACGGAAGTGCGGATATTCATTTCTTCCGTAACTCTGGTGCAGGCTTGCTGGTTTGGGGCGGGGGACCTAAGCAGGGGGCATGCCGGGGGCGGTCCATGCAGTGATTGGGACGGATGACGGCCGGGTCTCCGAGGAAGCCCTGGCCCTCTTCAATGACCTCAAGCCCAGGAGCGAGGCCGAAGAATTCACCAATGACGTGGTGGAGGGGGTCGTGGCCAACGCGGAGGAGGCCTACCAGGTGTGTGCAAGGGCCATCGAGGCGTTGCAGACCATCGGGTTCTTCGGGGCGGACAAAATCGTGTGGCTGAAGGGGGCCAACTTTCTGGCCGATGACCGCACGGGGGGATCGGAGCGTGCCAAGCAGGGGGTGGAAGATCTGCTGGAGGTGCTCAAGGCGGGGACCGGGGAGGAGGTGACCTTTCTGATCAGTGCCAGCGCGATTGACAAGCGACGTGGGTTCTACAAATGGCTGCAGAAGAACGCGGAGATAGCGATCTTCGACAAGATCGATGTTTCCAAGGACGGGTGGGAGGAAGAGGTGGCGTTGATGGTCACCACGCGAGCCAAGGAACTGGGGCTCGCCTTCGATCACGAGGCCCTTGAACTGTTTGTGCAGATGGCCGGGGAAGAGACGCGCCAGATCGGCAACGAACTGGAGAAGCTCAATCTCTATCTTGGAGAGAGGCGGACGGTGGAGCTGGAAGACGTGCGTTTGATGGTGCCCCTCAGCCGCAAGGGCGTGGTGTGGGAAATCAGCCGGGCCCTCGAACGCCGGGATACAGTGCGGGCCATTAGATTGGTGGATGCACAGTTGGAACGGGGAGAGAGTGCGATTGGACTCATGCGCGCAGCCATCGTTCCTACTGTGCGCAATCTCTTCATGGTGCGGGTGCTGCTGGACGCTCATCCGGACCTGCCCCTGCACAATGGGAATTCCTTCTCCGGCGCGCTTAACCGGCTTCCTGACGGGGAAAAGGCCTGGTTGCCCCGGACCAAGAGCGGGACTGTGAATGCCTGGGGCCTCTTCTTCGCTGCCAAAAAGGCGGGACAGTTTACGACCGGGGAGATGCGCCAGGCCCTGGAGGCGGTGCTGCAGGCTGACAAGTCCTTGGTGACCACGCAGCTTGATCCGCGCATGGTGCTCCATCGGCTGGTGGCCAGTCTGGCCATGGGTGGGACGAGAAAGCCGAAACGCAAGAGGGCGTGACGCGCTGGAGTGCCGGGACGGAGCGAACGAAACGCGTTCTTGATAAACGGAATCTTCGTGTTGCTCTGGAGGAGATGAGAATCCTACTGATTGGCCTTCTGGTGGGCGTGGCAGCCGGTTTGATTGGAGCCCTTTGCGGGGTGGGCGGCGGCATCCTCATGGTCCCCGCCTTCGTCCTGGCCCTTGGGATGGGACATAAGCACGCGGTGGCGACCTCCCTGGCCATTGTAGTGGTGACCGCCTTGGCGGGCACGGCCAATCATGTCATCAGGAAGAGTGAGCTTATCGATTGGAAGCTGGTGGCCTGCACGGCCCTGGGGGCGGCGGTGGCGGCCTGGTACGGAACCGAGTTGATGAGGAGTATGGGCAACCAGCAGCTCAGCCGGATCTTCGGGGTTCTCCTTATTCTGGTGGGAGTGCGAATGTTGATGATGAAGGCTGCGTAGGGCTGCCTTCATGCGATCTCCTGCGAACTGCGGAGAGGGTTGCCAGAGGGGGCGCTATCGTTCGCCGATCGGCGGGACCGGGATGAGCTCCTGGGGACCGGCGTATTTGGTGAGGGGGCGATAGAGCCGATTGTCTTCGAGTTGTTCGAGGACCTGGGCCGTCCATCCGCTGGTGCGCGCGATGGCGAAGATGGGCGTGAAGAGATCGGTGGGCAGGCCGAGGGAGTAGTAGACGGTGGCTGAGTAGAAGTCGACATTGGCATTGAGGCCCTTCTTCTCTTCCATGAGCTGGGCGATGCGCTCGGACATTTCGACCCACTTGGGCTCGCCCAGTTCCTCGGTAAGCTTGCGCGCCATCCTCTTGAGGTGGGGGGCGCGGGGATCGAGCACCTTGTAGATGCGGTGACCGATGCCCATGATCTTCCGCTTGTTGGCAAGGGCGTCCTCGATATAGGCGTCGACCTTGTCGACGGAGCCGATCTCCTCGAGCATTTTGATCACGCCCTCGTTGGCTCCGCCGTGGAGCGGTCCCTTGAGAGTGCCGATGGCGGAAGTGATTGCGGAGTAGAAGTCCGAGAGAGTCGCGATGGTCACCCGGGCCGAGAAGGTGGAGGCGTTCATCCCGTGGTCGGCGTGGAGGGTGTAGGCGATGTCGAGGGTCTTGGTGGCCTGCTCCCCGGGCTCCTCCCCGGTGGAGAGATAGATGAAGTGGCCGGCCTCGGAGAGGTCCTCGCGAATGGGAGGGAAATCGAGTCCCTGGCGGGCCCGGTGGTAGTAGGCCACGATGGTGCCCACCTGCGCGCAGAGGGACATGGCGACCTCGCGGTTGGCCTCGTGGTCAGGCTCGCCGATCTTGGCCCGCTTGTCGTAGAGGCCGAGCATGGAGACAGCGGTGCGGAGCACATCCATGGGTCCGGCATCACGGGGGGCTGCCTGGAGGAAATCAACGACTCCCTGCGGAATGGCGCGGCGACTGGCAAGATCCTTCTTGAAGGCCTCGAGCTCCGCCTGCCCGGGAAGCCTGCGATGGTGGAGAAGATAGACCACTTCCTCGTAACAGCATTGCTCTACCAGATCGTCGATGTGATAGCCGAGGTAGGAGAGACGGCCGTCAAGGCCTTCTACGTTGGAGAGGACGGATTCGTTGGCGGTGACTCCTTCGAGGCCTTTCGCGTAATCAGACATGTGTAATCAATGAGGTATAGTGTGCACGGCGGACTCCCTGGGAGGGAGTGTGCGCCCCGCGAAAAAAGCGGGCTATGTTGCACGGTGCAAGTTGGTAATAGATGAAGATTCCGATTAGAAGAGTTTCTTCGTTGGAGAGTTTCCGGCTGGGCCTACCATTTGAGCGTGGGAGACGGCTACCAGATTGCGATCGAAACGAGCGCGCCGCGTGGCTCAGTGGCAGTGGGTTGGGGGGAGGATACGATTTTTTCAGCAGAATTTGAGCTCGGTCGGCGGCCGTCTGAGCTTCTTCTGGAGCCCCTGCAGGAGGCCCTGAGCCTTGTGGGGAAGGGTTTGATCGAGATCGTCCTGATCGGGACAGGCCCGGGCAGTTATAGTGGAGCGCGGGTCGGAATTGCGGCAGGGCAGGGGGTTGCTGTCATCCACCAGTGCCCTGCGGTGGGGATTTCCTCCCCGGAGGCCCTTGCCGATGTGCGGGCCGGAGGGCCGTGTCTGGTTTTGGGCGATGCCCGGCGAGGCACGTTCTTCACATTGGAGCTTCGGGAGGGGAAATTGGCCGGAAATCCCTGTTTATTGGATCATCTGGGATTCCACCAACGGGTAGACGCTGCGCGGGAATCCGGCTGGACCTTGGTGAGTCTGGAGGATCCTGCACGACTTGAGCTACCCGGACACGACATCCGCCTGGGGGTTCCCTCGGCCGAGCTCCTCCTCCAGGTCTGGCGGATGCGCTCCGAGGAGGAGCGCCGGGAACTGCTGGAGATCCCGCCTGAGCCCTTTTATCTGCGTCCGCCTCACATCACCCGTCCGAAGTAGGTTTTTCCGAAGGATTTGTTCACCGCCCTGTCCTGGCAGAAGTTCTGCAGCTCGGTGAGAGCGCGGCAGAATAACCAGTGATCCTGGTTGTGGGGACCGTGACAAAAGGGGAAGAGGGCCTCAGACCCAGAGGTTGATGGCCCGTAGAAGAGCGGATTCCCGGAACTTGTCAGGAAGGGCATTCCCGTAGGTGATAGCGTAGTGATATTTCAGGAGATCCTCGGAAAAGGAGGGCATCTGACCGGTCTTGGCAAGGGAGGAGAGTTGTTGGCGCAGGGTGCGGCCAGGGGGCATGGGTTGCCCGCGTCGCGCACAGGCCTGCCGGAACCGGGCAAGGTAGCGGGGTGGTTCGGGGAGGAGTCCTCCGGAGGCGGCGCCCGGGATTCGGGAAGGCCCACGGCGGAAGCGTAGGATGAGGAAGCAAAGCGGGACGAGGGCGAGGCCGGCCCCGAGGGCGCGGGAAATCCAGAGGGCGGAGTCTTCAAAGGAGCGTCCTGGCGAAGCGGAGAAGTCCGGCAGCCCCTCCTTGGAGAGGGGCAGATCCTCCCCGGTGTCGGCGATGTCGAGGCGCGTCCGCGCTCCCGGCGGGGTGGTATCGAAGACAACCCAGCCGACATTATCGAGGTAGATCTCGGTCCAGGCGTGCGCTTCGCTGGCGCGGAACATGAAGTAGCCGGGACCGCTGTACCATTTGCCCCCGCTCCAACCATAGGCAATGCGGGAGGGAATATTCAGGGCACGGCTGAGGAGGGCTCCGGCGGTGGCGAAGAACTCACAATGCCCACGCTTCTCGTGGCGCATGAAATTGAGCATGGGGTCGAGTTTTTCGGGGTTATCGATTTCAAGGGAGTAGAGGTAATTCTCCCAAAGGAGCTTCCGCAGGCCCACCAGCCTGGAGGCGGCGTCCCGCAGGGTCTTGCTGGACAGATTGATGACTTCGTCGCGCAGTTCCTCGTTGGCAGGCAGTTCAAGCAGATGGGAGTCCTCCGGAAGGGCCGGGAAGCGGAATCTGTCCAGCACCCCGGATTCGAGCAGGCTGGTGAGGGTGACGGTTCTGGCGGCCACCTCGTAGGCGTGGCCCTGTTCCGGGTCGGCCGCGGGATTGAGGCGAAAGATCCCGGGATCGACGTGGCGCAACTGCTCCACCCTGCCCCGGGTGGCCCCTTGGGGAGCGGTGAAGAGGTCGTCTCCGCCGGGGTGAGAGGGCTGGATGATCTCGCCACGGAGCAGGGGACCTGGTCGGCCTTCCGGTTGCTTGAGATTGACGATGCCACTCTCATCCGGGAGGAGGAGCTCCGGGGTCATGCCCACGGGGGACCAGGTGGAGTCATCGAACTTTTCAAGGGCAAAGGCGCGCAGGTAGATCCGACTGCGGAGGAGGCGGGCGGAGGTTGCCGCGTCCCGGGGCCGGAAGAAGATTTCAGGTTTGTCGGAGGGGCGGGCGTTGCTGCTGAGAGGGAGGCGGCGGCGGCCCTGGGAATCCCAGAGCCAATTGCCCGAAACGGTAGTGCCGTGCGGGTCGCCGTCGCCGTTGGCGGACTGGCGGTCGGCAACCCGGGGCGGGAACAGGGTGTTGACCACACCCCCGGAGATGGATTCGGCGTGAGAAGGCACCACACTCAGGAAGCAAAGGAAGAGGCATTCCACGCTCAGGATGGCCAAACCAATGGCAAGGTAGTCCGGCCAGCCGGGTGCCCGGACGGAACGCGCCAGGCTGCAGGACGGTCGCTTCCGCCGCCGCCACATCCCCATCCCCAGGACCAGCACCAGGACCGCGAAGCAGGTTCGCAGGACCGGGTGTAACTCCTCCGGCCGGCCGCGGAGCAGGACATAGGCGGTGGTGACCGTGAGGGCGAGGAAGATGCTACGCATGGGGTGGTGGTCAGGGGTCGATCTGCGGGAGGGTGCTGGGGCTTTCGTCAGGAGGGTTATTCGCGGACTTGCAGTTTCCTCGCCCCGTAGCTGTGTTGACGGATGTCTATGAGGAGGGCCTGGCGGTCAGGCAGGGTGTCTTTCCAGGCCTCTGTCGGCATATCGGAGAGGATGATGAGGGAGTGGTCTTCGGGAACTTGCTCGATCACGGGGGCGAGGTTGTGCGCCTCGGTGTCACTGCGACGCCGTGCCCGGGCGAGAGAGACGAGGAGGTTGCCGAAGCTGCTGCGGGAAACCACGGAGAGAGGGTGCCATTCGTTGAAATCAGCGAGGAAGGCTGCAGGGATCCCGTGTTCCCGGAGATAGCGCAAGGTTCCGCAGGCCAGAGAGAGGGCCCACTCGAAGCGATCAGCGCGGATGAGCTCGCCGGACATACCAAAGGAATGGAAAAGCACCGTACAATGGTGGGGATAAAAGCCGGGAGGATCGTTTTCACGAATGCGCAACCCGCGCCCGCGACTGAGGGAGCGGGCGGAGGCGGGCCAGTGAATGTGCTTGGCAGGATCGCCGGCCTGCCAGGGCCGGATGCCCCGTAGTTCGCCGGGGGCGTGACCGGGAGTGGTGCCGGGCAGGAGTGAGGCATCGTGCAGGGCCCCCTGGGTTGAGAGCTCCCTGGGAGTGAGAGGGCGGGGGAAGACGAGGATTTCTTGCGCGAGCACCCCCGAGGCCTTCGCGTGGAAGAGCCCGAGCGGCATGCTCGTCTCTAGGGTGTAGTCATGCTCAGGGAAGGAACTGCGTCCGGGGATGGAGCCTCGCAGGCGCACTTCGGAGATCGACCCGGCGGCCGTCCAGGCAGCGAAGGAGTGGATGTCGACCTGTCCTGCAAGGTGCAGTTCAATCCTGATGCTGAAGGCGTCGAGCAGGCTGCGATTGTTGTGAAGGAGGACCCGCAGGTCGAACGATTGATCGGCGTAGACCCGGGTCGGCGCCCGCAAGCTGAGGGAGAGCCTTTTGAGGTTCAGGCGGATGAAGATCCAGGCCCCCGCCAGGAGGAGACAGCCACTCGTCCCCAGAGTGATGAGGATTCCGTCGGTCCGGAGAAATCCCAGCACGGTAAGCGCGAGTGATGCGCCGAGGAGGATGGCACCGCGGGGAGTAAGCATTCGGGATCGGATTTTGGCTTGCCGGACGGCGAGCAACGGAGGCGGATTTTCAGGAAAGAGGCATGTTTCGGGGGAGGGCCAACAAGGGATGGCCGCAGTCAGGGGACCGGCGTCTGGTTAAGAGCGGCGTCGATAATGGGATCGGGATCGAGGGTGTCCTGGGTGAGGAGACGGTGCCGCAGGACATGGGGGAAGACCGCCTGCAGGTGGTCGGGGTGAACGGCGGATTGGCCGTCGAGGAGGGCATGGGCACGTGCGGCGGCCTGCAGGGCGAGGGCTCCGCGTACGGAGACAGCGTGATCCTGACCTGCCAGAGACCTGGCAGATTGGCAGAGAGCCAGGAGATAACGCTGCAGGGTGTCGGAGATGGGAAGCTCTGTGACCTGCTCCTGGAGGGTGATCAGATCCACCAGGCGCAGGATGGGGGGAACGTCATCCTGGCACAGGGCTCCGTTGCGGTGGAGTTTGAGAATATCGAGCTGACAGTCCTCCGAAGGCAGGGCCATCGGGATGGAGAGGAGGAAACGGTCCAGCTGCGGCTCGGGCAGGGGGAAGGTTCCCGTGGACGAGGTGTTGTTCTGGGTAGCCACCACCAGAAAGGGATCGGGGAGCTCTTTTGTTTCTCCGTCGATGGAAACCTGCCGCTCGTTCATGGACTCGAGAAGGGCGGACTGGGTGCGGGGAGAGGCGCGGTTGATTTCGTCTGCCAAAAGGAGGTTGGAGAAGACAGGCCCCGGAACGAACTCGAACTCACCATTCTGCTGGCGGTAGAGATTGTAACCGATGATGTCGGAGGGAAGCAGATCAGGGGTAAACTGGAGGCGCTTGAAGATGCCGCCGACAGAGGCGGCAAGGGCAGCGGCCAAGGAGGTCTTTCCGATCCCGGGCGGGCCCGTCACGAGAGCATGGCCCCGGGCGAGGAGGGCCGTGAGGAGGAGGTCGGTCGCCTGCTCGGAGCCCAGAATGGTATCGTTGAGCGTCCTGCGGAGGGTCTGAAGGGAATCGTGAGGCACGGAGATGAGTTACTCGCTAAATCCGGAGGGGAAAATGGGAAATTTCCTGAGGGTCTGAAGCGCTGCTGGCGTTTTCCCAGGGAATAGAACGTGGCGGAGGCCCCTTTCTTGGCACTTTTTGGGAGCCCCACGGAGCAGGGCCGGCCCGGGCTGGATTTCAGAGACCGGGGGATCAATGAGCGAAATTGGTTAGTCTGGCTTGAGGCTGGCAGCAACTTCCGCGATGGCCGCGGGGTAGATCTTGTGCTCCTCGATCTGGATGCGGGCGTGGAGGGACTCCGGGGTGTCGTCAGGGAGAACGGGAACAGTGGCCTGGGAAATGACCGGGCCGGTGTCCATCCCGGCGTCCACGTAGTGCACGGTGCATCCACTTTCGGTGGCACCTGCCTCTACGGCCTGGGTCCAGGCGTGAAGACCGGGGAAACTGGGGAGGAGGGAGGGGTGAATATTGATGATGCGCCTGGTGAAGGCCTGGAGGAGGGGAGCGCGCAGCAGGCGCATGAACCCGGCCAGGCAGACCAGTTCGACCCCGGATTGCCGGAGCGCTTCGGCGGTTTCGTGCTGGGCCTCTTCCGGGAAGTTCGATTTGAAATCACGGCAGTTGATGAGGCCGGTCGGCAGGCCGGCCCGGGCGGCTCGGTCCAGAATGTAGGCGTTCGGGATGTCACTGAGGACCAAGGCGATCTCGGCGTCGAGCCCGCCCGCGGCGATGGCGTCGAGAATGGCCTGCATGTTGGAACCGGAACCGGAACCGAGAATACCGAGGCGAATCACGGCGGGATGCTACGAGTGGAAGCACGGGGAGACAAGCGCTCCCGGGGGAGAAGAGACAGGAGGGAGGGGGACGGGAAGGGCGGCTTCCCGGTGGTGGTCGGGGCGGGAAATTGGACAGATTTCCCCGGCACTCAGCTTTCACTTGCCCCCACCGGGGCGGGGGGGGCATAGTCCGTGTGCTGTGAAACTTGCGTTTTTTATGCTGTTGAGTGTCGGCTGCGTGCTGACGATGTGTTCCTGCGGAACGGTCGATGACCATAAGGGGGGCGGTGGCGCCTTTGACGACTCCTACCTCGGGAAGCGGCTCGATTCGAATAATCCGAGCTTGGAGGACAATCCTAACGAGAAGGGGAAGACGGCGGTGCCGTCCTACCAGCAATGGCGCGAGGAGTAGGCCGAACCTTTTCTCAAAACTCAGGCTAAAATGCACGATCCCCGGATCGACCAGCTGGCGCGACAACTGGTCCGCTACTCGACTAACCTGAAGCGGGGCGAGAAGGTTCTCGTCGACCTCTATGATGTTCCGGAAGAGATCGGGATCGCCCTGGTCAGAGAAGCACGTGGACGGGGTGCGATTCCCTTTGTCACGGTGAATTCCCTGCGGGTCTCACGGGAACTTCTCCGGGGGGCGACCGACGAGCAGTACCGCCTTCTCGCGAAGCACCGCATGGCTGAGATGCGTGACATGAACGCCTACATTGCGGTGCGGGGCAGCCATAACATCGCGGAGTGGAGTGACGTGCCCGCCGGGCGGATGGATCTGGTGCAGGGGCACACCCGCAAGGTTCTGCGCCATCGGGTGGAGAAAACGAAATGGTGTGTGCTGCGCTGGCCCCATGCGGCGATGGCCCAGCAGGCGGGAATGAGCACGGAGGCCTTTGAGGATTTTTACTTTCGCGTGTGTCTCCTGGATTACAGGGCACTCAAACCGGCCATGAATGCCCTTGGGCGGCTCATGACCAGGACGGACCGGGTGCAGATCAAGGGGCCGGGAACGGATCTTGAGTTCTCGATCAAGGGCATTCCCGCCATCCCCTGTGGTGGAGAGTGCAACATTCCGGACGGAGAGTGTTTTACCGCACCCGTGCGGGATTCGATAAATGGGGTGATCGCCCACAATGCGGCGACGATTTACAACGGGATTCCGTTTGACGGCATCGTGCTTGAGTTTGAGAAAGGCAGGATTGTAAAGGCGCAGGCGGACGGAAAAAACAAAGAGATCAACAAGATTCTCGATGCGGATAACGGCGCGCGTCATATCGGCGAATTCGCACTGGGATTTAATCCGGAGATCCGGGAACCGATGCGCGACATCCTCTTCGACGAGAAGATTGCGGGCTCCTTCCACTTCACGCCCGGGCAGGCCTACGACGAAGCCAGCAACGGAAACAAATCCAAGGTTCACTGGGATATGGTGAGTATCCAGCGCAGCGACTACGGGGGTGGTGAAATCTGGTTTGACGGCAAGCTCATCCGCAAGAACGGGAAGTTCCTGCCGAAGGCTCTGCAGAAGTTGAACTGGTAGTTCGGGAAAGGCGGTTGCGCAGGACGGGGAAGCAGGGGGCCGCTCCCCTTTCCATTCAGCCTTTCCGCTCGCTCCGGATTCGCCTTGGAATTAGTCAGGGAATCTGAAATTGTTAGGCGCAATGCTTCGGCCAATTGGACTGTGGGTGATGCTTGTCGGCATGGCAGGTGCGCAGAGCTACGTCGCAAGCCGGGAGAAGGCTCCTTCCGCGGCCCGTGAGTTCAGAGCGGCCTGGGTGGCCTGCGTCTACAACATAGACTGGCCCCCCAGCAAGGGGTTGAGCGCCCGGACGCAGCAGGCTGAATTGCGGCGCATTCTCGATAAGATGGCGTCCCTGCGCATGAACGCGATCATCTTCCAGGTGCGGCCGCAGGCCGATGCGGTCTACCGGTCCGGGATCGAGCCATGGTCGCCCTGGCTCACGGGCACGATGGGGCGTGATCCCGGCTACGATCCGCTGGCCTACTGCATCCAGCAGGCCCACGCACGCAATATAGAGGTCCACGCCTGGTTTAACCCCTTCCGGGCGGTTCCACATAAGGACCACCGGGTGTCCTCCACCCATGTCTCTCGCACGCATCCGTCCATTATCCGCAACTTCAAGGATCACAAGTGGATGGATCCCGCGAGTAGCTTTACGCGGCAGCGTGCACTTGATGTCATCATGGATGTAGTGCGGCGGTATGATGTCGATGGCGTGCACATCGATGATTATTTCTATCCGTATCCCAGCGTGGTGAATGGCCGGGCCACGCCCGACTTCCCGGACGGAAAATCGCCCTCGCAGCGACGGAACTATGTGAACTCCTTCGTCCGCTCGATGTACTCCATGGTGAAGGGAACCAAACCATGGGTGCGGGTTGGTATCAGCCCGTTCGGGATCTGGAAACCGGGGATTCCGCGGGGCACCACAGCCCATATCAATGCTTACGAACACCTTGCGGCTGATTCCCGCAAGTGGCTGGCCTCGGGTTGGTGCGACTATCTATCGCCCCAGCTTTACTGGAGAATTAAGGGGCCGCAGAGTTACACCCTGCTTCTGAACTGGTGGCGCTCGCAGGGTCGCCGTCCGGTGTGGCCTGGCCTTGCGACCTCGCGCATCAAGTCCAGTGAGGACCCCGGGCGTCCCGCCAGCGAAATTGTTAATCAAGTTCAGCTCTCGCGCACCATCGGACAGAATTACGTCGGGCATGTGCACTGGAGCGCCAAGGCCCTCATGCAGAATCGTGGCGGGGTGACGAGCGCGCTGGCCAAGAGTATTTATACCCATCCCGCCCTCGTGCCGCCCATGCCGTGGTCGAGTAAATCGGAGCCACCTGCTCCCAGCGTCAAGGCCAAGAGGGCAAAGGGCGGAACGCAGGTGCGTTGGTCCCGAGTCCCGATCGCATCCAAATACGTAGTACAGGCGCGTTATGGATCGCGCTGGAACACCCTGGCGATCACTCACGGGGGGCGCCTGGATGTTACCTTGAGCGGCTCTCCCGATGCGGTGGCGGTGAGCGGAGTGGACCGCTTTGGAACGACCTCCAGGCCCACTGTGTTGTTACGGAAGTAGTTTTAAGAGGGAACGGACACCTCCTGAGGGCAGGTTCCATTTCAGCGGTTTTTCCAGCACTAATCGTTGTGAATGACCCGATCTCAAACCACGGGGAACAGATTATCCATTCTCAAAAGTGTTGCGCTAAATTGACAATCAAGATATAAGAGAGTTCGCCTATTCCTTACATCCCTTACATCCCTTACATCCCTTGAATTCATGACTGTTCGCCTTTTCGTAACGTCAGCGGGAACCCTTATATTTGTCTGGCTAGCCACGACCTATTTTCGGGTTGTCCCCATGGACAGTTATCTGCGCTCGGCTGCTCCCGCCGTTTCAGTTGCAGGGGCGGAGCCCGAATTGGCAGGCACCAATGTGGAAGGCCCCGCCTACGCCCTCAGGGCGGAGACGCCCTTGGAGCAATAGGGCTGTAATAGCTCTCCCCACTCGGGTGGGCGTGGGGCGGATTGAAGGGTGATCGCGGGGAGCGGATATCGTTTCCCGTTTTCAGGCTTCCCTGTTTGAGGAGTGCCTGGCAGCGGGAGCTTTTTGCCTGCCCGATCATTGCGGAGGCGACGAGAACGGAAGCGGTCCCTCCTATTGTGAATGGAATGAGAGGCAGCTTCCATTTGATTGGGGGGATTGCGGCCTAATCTTCTTCCTTGTTTCCTTCCCGATGGCGTATTGTAACTCGTCTCTGCTGAATCCCTTCGATCAGTGAAGACCGGAACCCAACGATGTCCGTAACCCTGAGATGTGCCGCCTGTGGCGCGGACGTGGAATTTGAGAAACTCTCGACCACGATGGAGGAAACCTGCCCGGGGTGCCAGGTGAAGGTGCGCTACCGGGAGTGCGACAAGCAGATGGCCATTCCGGTCAGCATGAGCCTGCCTGAGGAATTTGCGCATGTAGATCTGAGTTCGGTGGCGGACAAGTCTTCCTTGCTGATAGGCCGTTTCAAGAAAACGACGGAGGAGTCGGAGGCGTCCGACAACGTGGAACTGATGTTGACCAGGGTGCTCAAGTCTGTCGCCCATTCCATCGTCTCCCTGGATGAGCGGCTAACGCGGCACGAGCAGGGTGAAGCGGTAACCTCACCTGCAAAGGAGGGGGACGCTGATACAGACGGATCGGATCCGGGCATTGGCAACGGGGTGAAGGTTGTCATGAACGAGGGCAAGGGTGCGGGGGAGGATGGCGGAATCGTCCACCTGAAGCCGGAGGAGAAGGGAAAAAAGGGCAAGGCCAACCCTGTCGCTGCCCGCGTGCTGGTGCGCCGGGAAGCCGCCAAGGCCGCCCGGGAGTTTGGGAGGGAAAAGCGTGGCGAGGAGGACTGGGATGAGCGGGCAGGCCCTGCCAATCGGCCGGTTGGGTTCTCCTGGCTGATGGCAAACTATCCCAAGGGCACGATCCTGGTGACCTTGGTCATGGTGGCGGTGCTCGTTGCGGTGTGCATTTTATGGATGGAGGGGCTTGTTTCCGGCAGACGTGCTGGCAAGGAGTTGACCCTTGTGGAGCCCGAGGGAACACCCCTCAGCCAGCTCATGGTGGACGATCCGGAAGCGGCCATGGCGGAGACGGTGGCGCGGGCCTACCTTAATGCCACCAGTGCAAAGGCGGCCCTGCCATTCGTGTGGGGATCAGACTCTATTGAGGAGAAGTTTGAGCGCTTCTTCCGACCGCTTTCGCAGCCGGGCGCCTATGAGTTGAGTTTAAAGGATCGCGTGATGGGGGAGGGCGGCAAGCCGCAGTTCCTCTACCGCGTCGGCCTATCCGGGGAGAAGGCACGCAGCCTGCTTGTGCTGCCCGAGGGGGTGATGCCCAAGGTCTTCTGGGAATTTTTCGAGGAGGTGGGGGACCTGCCTTGGCCTGAATTTTTCTCCAAGCGGCCGGAAAGCCCGATTGAGATGCGGGTGTGGCTGTATCCGGTGGAGCAATATATCGACGGTTACGACAAGGAAAAGTGGCAGAGCTACGTGCTTCACGACTACGCCGAGAAGCACAAGATCCTGGCCTACGCCCCTCGCGACCTTGGCGATGACTGGCAAATTTCTGCTGCCCTGCGCGATGAGCCGGTGAATTTCAACCGGCACAAAGCCGTGATGGCCCTTCTCAAGTTAACCTACCGGAGGGAATTCCAGACCGGAGAGGAGTCCGGGGTGGTGGCCGAGATCAAGGATGTGCTCGCCACTTCCTGGCTTCCCTTGCAGGACTGAGTTCCAGACCGGAGAGGCGGGAGCGGTGGCCGGGATCAACGGATGCATCCGCGACTCCCCGACTCCCTGAATGCGGGTGAGTGGCGGGGAGAATTCGGGAGGCTCCGGTCTGGTCAAGCCAGTCCGTTGCGCTCAAGGAGGGGCTGCATTTCCGGATCCCGGCCCATGAAATCGCGGTAGAGTTCGTCCACCGGCCGGGAATTGCCCTTGCTCAGGATGTTTTCCCGGAAGGCCCGCCCGGTTTCCTGGTTCAGCACGCCTTCGCGCCGGAAGCGGGTGAAGGCATCGGCATCGAGGACCTCCGACCATTTGTAGGAGTAGTATCCTGCGGCATATCCACCCGGGCTGTCGAAGAGGTGATTGAACTGGCGGGCGATGGTGGGGGTCGGAGAGGCCAACTCCGCCTTGTAGTCCGCCAGGATCTCGCGATCGACTTCGTCCAGATCACGGTCGAGGTAGCGCCCGGGCTGGATGTGGAGTTCGAGGTCGAGCTTGCCCAGGGCAAGCTGTCGCATGGTGGCGGAGGCACTCATGTAGTTGCGAGCCGCAACCATCTTCCCAAAGAGGTCATCCGGGATGGGCTCCCCGGTTTTGTGGTGGCGGGCAAAAAAGTCGAGGGATTCACGGTCCCAGCAGAAGTTCTCCATGATCTGAGAAGGGAGCTCCACCCAGTCGCGGGGAACGTTGACCCCGGAAAGACTCTTGACGGGGACATCGCTGAGCAACTGGTGGAGGAGGTGTCCGAACTCGTGGAAGATGGTTTCCACCTCACTATGGGTAAGGAGGGCGGGCTGGTCCCCGATTGGTTTGGTGAGGTTCCCCGTGATCAGGCCGAGATGCGGCTTGCGGGCTGTTCCGTTCTTTCTGGGAAGGCCGGTCTCCAGATAATTCATCCAGGCGCCGCTGCGCTTCGACTCCCTTGGATGCCAATCGGCGTAGAACGAGCCGAGGTGCTCGCCTGAGGCGGAATCGTGAAGGGCGTAAAAGGACACGTCGGGATGCCAGACTTCGATCGCACCGTTGGCCTTGTCGGAGGGGGAGGACCCCGGGTCGTGGTAGACGCTTTCGCAGGGTGTGATGCTGATACCGAAAAGACGGCTGGTGAGGCCGAAAAGCCCTTCCATGACGTTCTCGACCGGGAAGTAGGGACGCAGGTCCTCGTCATCAAAGTCGTAGCGTTCCTTGCGTTGCTTTTCTGCCCAGTAGGACACTTCCCAGGGTTCGAGCGCAGCGGCCTGGCGATTGGTCTTTTCGGCCTTGTAGGTCTCCAATTGGGCACACTCGTTCCGAAAGGCCTCCACGATCCGGTCGTGAAGATCTTCGACGAATCCAATCGCCCGGGTTCCGTCGCGGACCATGCTGCGCTGGAGGTTGAGGTCGGCAAAATGAGGGAAGTCGAGCAGTTGGGCTTTCTCCTGGCGCAGCTTGACGATCCGCCATACCAGCTCCGAGTTGTCGAATTTTTCGCTGGATCCGATTGTGCCGCGGCCTTCGAAGATTCGTTTGCGGAGGTCGCCACTCTCGGCATACTGCAGGACGGGATAGAAGGAGGGGAACTGCAGGGTGAAACGCCAGCAGGGCGCTTCTCTGGATCCCAGGCCCTTTGCCGCGGCATCGGCCCGGGCGGATGCCCGGGAACTTTCGGGGAGCCCGGCGAGTTCCCCCTCGTCCTCCACGAGGAGCTCCCACTCCTTGACGGAATCGAGGACATTCTCACCAAATTTCTTGGTAACCTCGGCGAGCTCGCGTTGCAATTCGGCCATGCGGACCTTCTTTTCCGGGGGGAGATCCGCGCCGGCATCCCGGAATTCCGAGCACGTTTCCTCCACAAAGCGCTTCGGCACGGGATCAAGGTCCTTCGCGGCCTTCGAATTGACGAAGGATTTCAGGGTGGCCCAGAGCTCCGCATTGAGGGGGATGGAGGCGTAGAAGGCGGTCACCTCCGGAAGCATCTTGTTGAGAGCTTTCCGCTGGGCGTCATTATCCCGGACGGAGGCAAGGTGATTGAGTCTCCCCCAGCCTCTGGAGAGCGATTCGGTGGCCAGTTCGAGCGCGGCGAAGGTGTTCTCATAGGTGGCCTCTTCGGGGGAAACCGCGCAGATCTCATCGATGTTGCTCTGCGCTTCCGTGATGCCGGCCTCAATATCGGGTTGTACCTTCTCCGGGACAAGTTGCGACCAACGGATGTGAAATTTGTCGGTCAGAAAGGGATGATCGGACATGGGAGGGGAGTCTGGAAGTCGAAGGCCGGAATGTCAAAAGCGTCGGCCGTTGGGGCCATGACCTTGCGGGCTTCCATCGGGGGGTTGGGTGCTGAAAAAAGCCCCGCCGGAGACCAATCCGGCGGGGCTCGACCGATTCTTAAGACTGCAAAGAAGAAAAGAAAGGGTCGGGCGGGCTGACACGAGGTGTCGCCCACCGGGGATATGAAACGACGAAGCGCGCCAGATTCGTACAAGATTTTTTATTCCTGTTCGAGCAATCTCGCTACGGCCTATTTTTCAGCGAAAAATCCGCGCTGTTTCTCAGAAATCGGCATTTCAAGAAACTCCAGAACACTTAACATGTCATCCCAGACCTTGCGCTTCTCGCTCACCGCGGAGTCGTTGTGAAGCAGGTAGGAGGGGTGGTAGGTGACCCTTACCGGGATGCCTTCGAATTCATGCCAGTGTCCACGCATTCGCCCTACCGGTTTGTTCTGATAGCCGAGAAGTCCCTCCGCCGCAGTTCCACCCAGAGCCACGATGCACTTGGGTTGCACAATTCCGATCTCCGCTCTCACGAAGGGAAGACAGGCATTCATTTCCTCCGGGGTCGGCTTGCGGTTGTTGGTGGTCTGGTTCTTCAGGGCGGGTCTGAACTTGCAGATGTTGGAAATGTAGATCTCCTCGCGGGCGAAACCCATCGCCGCCAGAATTTGGTCAAGCTTTTGGCCGGCTTTGCCCACGAAAGGCTTGCGGCGGCGCTCTTCTTCGTATCCGGGGGCCTCTCCCACCAGCATGAGGTCGGCTTCAGGATTCCCGACCGCGAAGACCATGGCCTCGCGTAGCGATCCCAGAGAGCGGGCCGGATCCCAGTTCTCAGCCTGGGCCCTGAGGGAGTCGAGTTTTTCGGCGGAAGTGGATCCCTCGATCTGCACGGCCGGGAGAGGTGGAGGAGTTGGCTCCTCCTGGGCCCCCGTACTCAGGCTGGTCACTCCCCGCGAGCGTAGCGGGGTGGGCGGTGAAGCTCTTGCCTTTTGCGCACGCAATTGGCTCCGCAGTACCTCCTTCGCCTTTTCCTCCAGGCGAATGTGCGTCTGACCACCGTGCTCCAGCTGCTTGAGGTATGCGATGAGAGGAGCAGCTCGAGACACGATTTCAAGGAAAGCAGGAAGCTTCAGGAGCTCCAAGCTCCAACTACCGGGCATAGCCGGGGAACCCCATGAATATTACGGCGATCACTGGTTGTAGATTGACTGGAGGTTGAAAGTGGCGGACCTGCCGGGACGATCATATCCCACCGATTTTCCGACTCATTCTTCCTCATTAGATGAAACCTGCGAACGGGGAAGCGGCCGCAGGTTGGGGAAGGGTTGAAAATGTGGAGGAGGTTCGACTCTCTCCAATCCTGTCCGGGAAGATCCATGGGGAATCCACGGATAGCGCAAAAGCCTCCCCACCTGAGAGCGTTCTATCGCGTCACGCTGGAATAAAATTTAAGCCACTTATTCCCAGCACGGCCTTGGGAATGGCAGATTCGATGGAAAACTTTGGGTCTCAGTGCGAATATATTGGGTTTTGCGAATAAAGAATTGTCCAGATATTTCTGTTAGAGTATTATCGCCCCGGAGCTGCCACTTGGTTTTCCGCTAAATCAAGACCCCTTTGCCTATTGTTATGAAAGTCCTGCTCTCGAAAGCGGTTTCAGCCGCCATTGCTCTTGGAGCCCTCTCCAGCTGTAGCTTTTTCCAGCCAGCCAGTCCTCAGCCTCGCCTTCTCTCCAAGGCGGCAGCCAACCAGCTGAGAGGCTCGTCCGCATCCTGGTTAACCACGCTCTGGTCCCCCTCCCGGGGCACTAGTACGCGATCGAACGGCTTCCTGCCAGGGGAGGTCGATCTGGCGGTGAAAGCCGCGGCTGCGACCCTCCCCGTCGACAGGCATGGTCGGCCTACCTATTTCAGTGAGAGCGTCCGCCATCGCTACGTGCGCACCACCTCCTACTCTCACCAAGAGAACGAAGTGGGCGCGGTGGGGCGCCTCAGCGCCATGGGAACCGTTCTGAAATACGGACGGGTTCGCAGTGCGGCGGCCGACTGGTCCCGCTATCCCGTCGGCACCATCTTCCGGATCAAGGGACTGCCACAGGTCTACGTGGTGGACGATTATGGTTCCGGCCTCGTGGGCACCAACACCCTCGACATCTACCACCCGACGTTGCGCCTGATGCGCAAGTGGGCCACTCGCGATGTGGAGATCCATGTTGTCAGGTGGGGATCCTGGGAGCGAACCGCGAACCTCCTGCGTGGGCGCACGAGGTACAAACATTGCGCGCGCATGTATTACGCCACCATGGCCAAGATCAGCAGCGGGCGGGTGGTTCTGCGTGGCGGACTGGGAGATCAGACGCCCTCCCTCTGAAGGGGTTCCTATTCGCCCATGCATGACCAGGGCAGAGCGAGCTGAATTGGTTCATCGGCGTCTGGAGGAGCTTTATCCCGAGACCCCGATTCCTCTGGATCACCGGGATGCCTTCACCCTGCTGGTGGCGGTTCTTCTCTCGGCTCAGTGTACGGACGAGCGGGTTAATAGGGTCACTCCAGGGCTGTTCGCCCTTGCAGATACGCCACAGAGAATGCAGGAGATACCGGTTGAGGAGATCAGGGAAGCTATTCGTTCCTGTGGCCTTGCGCCCCGCAAGGCGAGGGCGATTTCGGAACTTTCCCGGCTCCTCGTTGAGAACCATGACGGCGAGGTTCCGGACTCCTTGGTGGCGTTGGAGGCTCTCCCCGGGGTCGGGCACAAAACCGCCTCAGTGGTGATCTCCCAAGCCTTTGGCGTGCCCGCCTTTCCGGTAGATACCCACATCCACCGTCTCGCTCAGCGCTGGAAGCTGGCCAAGGGAAAAAACGTTGCCGATACTGAGCAGTCTTTGAAAAAGCTCTTTCCCGAGGAGAGCTGGAACCAAGTGCACCTGCGCCTCATTTTCTACGGCCGACAGCATTGCACGGCACGCGGATGTGACGGCATGGTCTGTGAAATCTGCCGCACCCTTTTTCCCGATCGGAAGTCTCCCGTGCGGACGAAGAAGGCATGAGGAGCAAGGTCCGGGAAAATTGCTGGGAATCGCACAGATTCCGAGCTCCAGCGCCAGCCATAGACGGCCAGAAGATGGCTCCTGGCCGGGCCCTGGAATCTCCGGACTGGAGGGAATCGCGCGGCCTCCCTCCCCTCATTCGGGTAATACCTAATTCCCGGACTCTCAGGAATTCGCCCTTTGATCGCTGGGAGAAGGCAGGCGGGAACACAAGTTGGTGTCACAAGGCAAATTTTTTTCAAAACCAGTCTTTACTCGTCCTCGTCACCTTGGAGAATCCACCCCCCCCCATTACACCCCGCGTAACGAATCCGGACCTATCATGATCTATACAACCAGGAAACGTCTCCTCCGCGTTTTTTCGCTAGTTCTCACCTCGTTTTTTCTCTCGGCTCCCGCCCTCATGGCCGCGGAGGACGCCGGCGGAGAAAAGAACGCCCTTGAGAAATGGGTCCTCGACGGAGGCTGGCCAATGATTTTGATTGCCCTTACAGTTATCGCTCTGCTGGCCCTCAGCGTCTTCAATTTCATCAACCTCACCAAGCCGAAGTTCTGCCCCGATGATCTCAAGGCGGCCCTCCTCGATCACATGATGAACTGCCGCGTGCGTTCCGCCATCGAGCTTGCCGCTTCCCATCCCAGTTATGTCGGACGCATGCTGGCCTACTCCCTTCCCAACATCGATGCCACCAGGCCCGAGGATCTGGGACGTGATGGAGTGGAGGATGCCATCGCGGATTTCACCATCAATGAGAGCCGCAAGAACATGGTGTGGATCAACTATATCGCCCTGATTGCGCAGGCAGCTCCCATGCTCGGACTGTTTGGAACGGTCTACGGGATGGTCAATGCCTTCGGCGTTCTGAGCGCCACTGGCGCAGCTGAACCTGCCGAGCTGGCTGGCGATATCCAGATCGCTCTCCTCACCACCTTCTGGGGCCTTCTCACCGCCATCCCCGCTCTGGTCGCCTACTTCTACTTCAAGAACAGACTCAACAACCTGGTGGCCGAGTCTCACCACACTTCTGAGGAGTTGATCAACGCCTCTATCCAGACCGTCAACCAGGACGCATATTTGGCTAAGATTCCGGAAGGGATTGCCGTCTAAAGGGACGGGGCCGTCCCTGTTCCCCGGCAACCAATCAGTCCTAACGATGTCTTCTACGAAACTGCGTGCTGCCCAGGAGGAGCAGGATGACGATACGGAGGTCGATATGTCGCCCATGATCGACATGGTCTTCCTGCTACTCATCTTCTTTATCGTCAACGCCACCCTGATCATCGTGGAGATGGACAAGAAGGTGCAGGTGCCGATTGCGCGCTACTCGGAGAAGCAGAACGACAAGATGGGCCGCATCGTGGTCAACGTCTACAGCGATGAGCACGCCGGTGAGGGGCGCTTCCGGATGGCGGATGGCAAGAAGGTCTTCGCGGATGACGAGGACATGGTGGATTTTATCAAGAAGGAGAAGGAACGGTGGGACTCCAAGAGCCAGAAGCCTCGCCTGCATTTGAGGGCAGATGGCAAGGTGCATTTCACCTATGTTCGCCGGGTTATTCGCGCAGCCGCAGCTGCGGGAATCAACGAAGTCATATTCGTGAGCCTCTGGTCTCGCAACAACTAGTGTAACAAGGAGACCCCATGGCCAGACATCGTCGCGTCACAACCCTTGAGGAAGACAAGCCCAAACTGAGCATCGCTCCGCTCATTGACGTCTGCTTTCTGCTTCTCATCTATTTCCTGGTGACCACCACCATCAAGCAGAAGGAGCGGGACAACAGCATGGCCCTGCCCTCCGCGGCCCCCTCGGAGGCTCAGCCGGATATCCAGCCGTTCTTCATCAAGATCAGCGACGAGGGGCACATCTACGCCAATGTGGGGGCGGCCCAGGAGTTGCTCGATACGGAAGCGCAGGGTGCCGAGCGAACGCTTCCACGTCTGGACCAGCGCCTTGAAATTTATGCGGCGGCAGCAAAGGCGGGCAACAACAAGCCCCTGGTTCAGGTCTACGTGGAGGCCGAGGCCGAGCAGCAGGTGGTATCCGACGTGCTCAACCACCTCGCCAAGCATGATGTTACCACGGTCACCTTTACTGATCTGGTGGCCCAGGACGAGCAGCACAAATAGGGTATAGGTTCGTCCGGCCGCCGCCTTGGCGCAGCGATTTTCTGATGGATTCCCCGGGCCGGATCTAAGAAAACCCCGTCTTGACCGTTGGTGTTCTTGCCGGAGGGCCCGGTTTTTGAGAGAAGATCAACCCAGACTAGAAATCCCATACGTCATGATTCAATTCACCAAGAACCGGATCCTGTGCGGGCTTATCGCCCTTTGCGCCTCGGTCTGTCTGCCGGAAAAATCGTTTGCCCAGGGAGGGGTCGATACCGCCTGGTCCAATTCACTTACCGCTATGCGGGCCAAGGAATGGGCGAAGGCCCATGCAATTCTGGCCAAGGCGGTGGCGCAGTACGACGGGCGGGCCAAGACTCTCTTTGGTCCGAAGTTCGGCTGGTTCTGGTATCACAAGGGCTACTGCGAGCTGAAGCTCAAGCAATGGGAGCCGGCCATGGAGTCCTTCAAGATGTGCTACACCAAGTACCCCAATAAGAATGCCGGGGGGGCGGGCCTGGACGGGGCCACCCAGGGGAGCTTCAACCATTATCACAAGAAGTCCCTTCTCAAGTGGGGGGACGCCGCCATCGGCGCGCAGGAGTGGGAAGTTGCGATCAAGATGTACAAGAAATTTCTTCAGGAGCGTGATCCCAAGCGAGACACGTACCAGAAGGGGGCCTTTTACGTGAACATGGCGATGGCGCACTTCAAGCTCTTCCAGATTCCGGGAGGGATTGAGAACCTTGAGATTGCGATCGACAACAAGGAGACCTTCCCGACTCCCGACGAGGGCATCATGGTGGGGTTCCAGGCCCTGGTGGAAGCGGTCATTGAGAAGGAGAACGAGCAGGCCCTGATGGATTTCCTCGGGAAGAACCGGGCGGACATCAAGCTGGAACCCTTCAAAATGCATAACTTTGCCCCGGTCTTCATGAAACTGGCGGCGGATGCCCTGGCGGCAGAGATGGAACGTTCCGCTTTTGAACTTTATGCTCTGGTGCCCAGTACCAGGGCCTCTATCGACGACATCAAGGCCCGTCTGGCCCAGATCGGGATTGTCGATCGCCAGTTTCAGGATCCGCCGCAAAGCAACCGCCAGATTTACAAGGAGGTGCTCGAAACTGACTTGGAGGAACTGACCGGACAGTGGAGCTCCGGGGATCCTCACGAGGTGATCGCCACCGCGGCTACGGCCTACATTCACGAGCAACACAAGAACGTGCGTGGAGCCTTTGCGGCTTACGAGCAACTGGAGCTCTATTACAACAAATCGAAGAAACGCGAGGAGTATCTCTATAACCTGGTGCGAACTTCCGCCATTATCGGGGAAGTGCTGGTGACCGAGAAATACGGGAGCCTCTTCCTGAAGACGTTTCCGGACAGCAAGCACGTTGAGTCGGTGCGCAGCATGATGCTGACCAGCCTCTTCATGGAAGGGGAGTATGAGAAGTGCATCGAGGTGGCCACGATCATGCTGCCCAAACTGGCCTCGCCCTCCAAGCAGCATGACATCTGCCTACACGTTCTGGGTGGAAGCTATTACTACACCGGGAGGTATGATGTGGCCCGCAAGTATCTCGACGAGCACGTGGAAATGTACGAGAAAAGCCAGTTTCGCATGGCGTCGCTCTACTTCCAGGGGTCAAACCTTTCCCGGCTTCAATACTGGGGCAAGGCGGCCGAACTCCTCGACTCCTTCCTCTCCAAGTATCCGGACCCGGGCAAGAACATTTATCTGCCCTTTGCGCTGTATGATCGGGCCAACTGCCATTTTGCCGAGGACGAGCTCGACCCCGCCCTCGTGAAGCTTAACCGCCTCGAGAGCGAGTTTCCCAACAGCGACATCATGGACATGGCCTTCAACCTCAAGGGCAACGTCCTCCAGACGCAGGAAGAGTGGGATCCGGCCGAGACCTACTACAAGAAGGCCATGGAACTCGCCAAGCGCCGTGAAAACACCATCGTGGTGGGCGAGTCCCTGTTCTACCTGGTGGGGCTTCTGGGACCGGAGAAGCGGGGCAAGAAAGAGAACCCGCGGGTGAAGGACGCGGTTCCCTACTACGACGAGTTCTGGAAGGACCATGGGTCGGCCTCGCCCTTCAAGGCGCAGACCGCGGTGGCCGGGGTGCATCCCCTCACGGTGGTGGACCGGGAAGAGGAAGCTCTTGAGCGCTTGCAGGGAGTGATTGCAGAACTCGCCGCCGTGGCCGGGGCCTTCGGGTTGGAGGAGGCCATCAATTCCTATACCCGGGCCTATCTGAAGAACCACAGTGAGGACGAGCTCAAGGAGCACTACTACAACTTCCCCGGTATCGACTCCGGTAACAAGGAAGCCCAGGCCCTCCTGCGGATTGCACTCATTACGGTGTTTGAGGAGAAGAGCAAGAAGGCCGACAAGGAGGAGAACCCCAGCGACAAGCGTCTGGCGGATGCCATGGTTAGCGTTCTTTTCCGCGATCTAAAGGAAGAGTTTCAGCCCTCCCAGCTCACCAACTACGTGCTCGTGCGCCTCGGCGACTACCTGCGGGAAAAGACGAGAACGCCCCGGGTAGCCCTGTCCTACTACAACGAAGTGGTGGGTCGCGAGGACCAGTCCTACCGGTTCAATGCCAACTTTGGGCTGGCCGATATCCTCGGAAACTCTGACAGCCCGACTGAGAAGGGGAAGGCAGTGGAAAGTCTGGAGCACGTCTTCAAGAATGCCCCGCAGAAGAAGCAACAGGAAAGGGCCCTCTATCGCATCGTTGAGATCCTGAGGGAGAAGAAGGACTGGGAGGACGTGACCACCCGCGCGAAGCAATACCTTACGACCGAAGGTTACCGCCGTTATGCGGCGGAGGTTTCCTTCATGCTGTCCCAGTCTTACGACAAACGCGCAATGGTGGAGGATGCCATCTCCTCCTACAACAAGACGTGGGCCGGCTACACCGGGCTTATCCGGGTTTCCGCCCCCTCCCTGAAGCGGGTGATGGAACTGGTCTGGGAGCGGGACAAGCCGGAGGACCACCAGCAGGCGTATGAAATAGGCTACAAGTTCCGTGATTCGACGCAGCACCTTCTCGCGCAGATGAAGGACGAGGAAAAGAAGCTCTGGGAGGAGGTGAAGGACCTCGTCCAGCGCTACGAGGACGATAGTTCGGTCACCAAGATCGTGGAGGAGAAAAAGAAGAGGAGGTAGATTCCCGCCCGCCGTCGCTATTGAACACTCAACTGAATGAAACCATGAATAAACTGATTCTCGGCATCATCTTCCTGTTTGTCTCCGTGATCAGGCTTCCCGCCGCGGATGCTTTGTCCCTCATCGGCTACACCGAGCCGGTGAGCAAGCAGGACGACATCATGAAAGTGTGGATCACGGCGGCCAGTTCCACCCAGATCGAGTACAAGACCACCCCGCAGAGTCTGAACCGCAACCGGATCAAGCGTTCGGAGGTGAAGTCGGTCTATTTCTTTGAGCCCCCCATCTTCAAGGAGGCCGTGGAGCTTTATGAAAGTCGTGATTACCGGGGCGCCCGCGAAAAATTCGCGGAGTGCAAGGAAGCCTTCGACAAGCTCGACAACCTCAAGGGGAACTACGGGACCCTGGCAGGGTTTTACGAGCTGGAGACCTGCCGTAAGATGTTCGACCTTGAGAGCCTCAAGAAGCTGCTCGACGTCTACCAGTTCGGGACCCTGGCCCGGGAACACCAGCGCAACCAGCTGGAGGTTTATGCCGTCTGGGATGCGGTGCGCACCAAGAGCTGGTCCCGCCTCGATGCCCTGGCCGTGGAGGTTCTGGAGAAGAAGAAGTGGGTTGGAGAGCACGTGGCCCAGATCAAATACTGCCACGGACTCGCTCTCGAAGGCCTGGGTCGCGATACCGACGCCCTGATCGCCTTCAACGGGGCATTCACCGCGGACTACACCGCCTCGGAAGAACTCACCCAGGAGGCGACCCTGGCCTGCCTGCGCATCATCAAGGCCAATGAAGAGGTGAAGCTGGCCATCCAGCTCTGGGGGACGGAGGATGAGGATCCGAATTCCCCCGGCTATTTCCTCCTGCAGGAGGGGCTCGCCATGTGTGATCTCTGGAAGAAATCCCTCGGTAGCGGCAAGGCGCTGCCCTCCGACTACACCTTTTTCCTGCGTTACCGGGAGGACAACAAGCCGAAGGTGAAGGCCAAGCCCAAGCCGAAGGCTGATGCCGAAGAGAAGCCCAAGGAGGGAGAGCCCAAGGAGGGAGAGCCCAAGGAGGGAGAGCCCAAGGAGGATGGCTGACCCGGGTCGCTGGCAGGGCAACCTGTAGCGATCGAACCTGATTCAACCCTCGGTCCGGGACCTTCGGCTCCAGGGGCCGGACAGGGAGGCCTCTTCAACTGCTGGGCCTGGCCTGGCGGCCCTCGTCGATGAGCCGCCAGAACTGCTTGGATTGCGCGAGTTCTTCGTCTTCTGCCCGGAATGGCAGATTGGACCGGAAGATGAAGTCCTGGAAGGTGTTCTTGTGGAGGACGCGATGGACCCTCACATGATCATCGACCACTTCGAAGTAAAAGCGCCAGTCGCGGGAACGGAACCGGTAGAGCGTCTTGCCATCCCTCTCGATCTTGCCGAAGCGATTATCCTCCAGATGGGCCAGATCGTTCTCGTTCACCTTGAACTCGTCGAGGAGTTCAAGTTGCTCCAGGGTATCGAGAAGGGAGATTTCGGCCGCGCTGACCTCGTTGAAGACGATCTGAAGCACGCCCGATGCTACACCGCGGGAGGCCGGATGAAACGGGAAAATGGAAGAGGATCCGCCTGCTTGAACCTCGGCTCCGGGATCTAGTGGTGATCTGCATGATCGTGATCATGCCCGTGGGAGTGGGGGAGATGCAGGGCGTGGGCGGCTTCGTGCTCGACGTGGTGGTAGATCTCACGGAGCGGGGTCGCGCTCTCGGCGGCCGCCTGGCGGCAGTCCTCATATTCGGGGGTGACGCGGGATTGTCCCCCGGGGAGGGTGGCGATCTTGACGCGAATCCTGCCGAACTTGGTGTCTACCGACTCGCTGCGCCGGGGGAGGGAGTCCCGTTGCACTTCCTGGCGGCGGACCCCGAGGGTGGAGCTTTCGTGGAAGAGGAGGTGCTGCAGGGCGTCGGCGTGCTGGGGCTTGGCGAGGACCTGGAGAAGGACTCCGGGGCGGCCCTTTTTCATCTGGGCCGGAATGACGGAAACGTCCAGGGCTCCAGCTTCCAGCAGATGGCCGGCAAGGTGGCCCACGAGCTCTGGTGACTCATCGTCCAGATTGGTCTCCAGTTGTACGAGGGTCTCGGTAAGGAGCCCGGAGGTGCCCACCGCCTCCCCGATGATGAGCCGCAGGACATTGGGGATTTCATGGTCGTTGCTGCCCGCGCCGTAGCCAATGGCATCGAGGGTGAGGGCGGGGATGGGGCCGAAGCCGGCAGCCACCTCCGAGAGGACGGCCGCCCCGGTGGGAGTGACCAGCTCGGCATCGATGTGGGTGCCTGTTACCGGACACCCCTTCATGAGGGCAAGGGCGGCGGGGGCGGGCAGGGGAATCTGGCCGTGGGCCCCTGTCACGAACCCGCGACCGAGGGGAAAGGGCGAGACCCGGACCTGTTCGATCCCCAGCGCTTCCAGTCCGGCCAGGGTGCCGCAGACGTCGACGATGGCATCGACCCCGCCCACTTCGTGAAGGTGCACTTTCTCGACCGTGGAATCGTGAATGGCGGCTTCCGCTTCGCAGATCCGGGTGAAGATGCGGATGGCGGTTTCCTTCACCCGGTCCGAAAGGTGACTTCCCTCCACCACCCCGCGAATATCGGCAAGGTGGCGTTCCGGGGCGTCGTCGTGGACATGGACATCCACCTTGACGGCGCTGAAGGCATTCTTCGAAACGCGATTGATATGGAGGTGAAAGTCCTTGAGGTGGAGCTTGGCGAGCTCTGCCTCCAGCTGGGTGGCGGGGAGCCCTGCGTCCACCAGAGCTCCAAGCATCATGTCTCCGCTTGCTCCCGCGATGCAGTCGAAGTAGGCCGTACGCATGGACGGATTGGAACGGGGAATGGGTGGAAAGGAAAGCCCCAACCTGCCCCGGTCTCAAGAGGAGCCGCCGGTCCGCATGATCGCGCGGGCCACCATGGCGGCTCCGAAGCCGTTGTCGATGTTGACCACTGCCACCCCGGAAGCGCAGGAGGACAACATGGCGTGCAGGGCGGTTTCCCCGCCGCGGGAGACCCCGTAGCCCACGCTGGTGGGAATTCCGATTACCGGGCAGGCCACCAGTCCTCCGATCACGCTGGTAAGGGCGCCCTCCATCCCCGCCACGCTCAGCACCACGCCGGCACCGTGGAGTTTCTCCAGCTTGTCGAGGAGACGGTGAAGGCCGGCTACGCCCACGTCAGTGAGGCGCTCGACGCGGTGGCCGAGAAACTCAAGGGTCTGGGAGGCCTCCTCGGCCACGGGAAGATCGGAAGTGCCCGCACAGGCCACCACCGCGTAGGGGTGGGCGGGAGCTTCGGGGCGCTCGCCGAGGGTGAGGAGCCGGGAGAGATTGTTGTAATGGGCCTCGGGCAGGGCCTCCTGCACGGCCCGTGCCTTGCGGCGGTTGACCCGGGTGGCGAGGGCTCGCTCGTGGGCCTGGCAGAGTCGGTCGAGGATCTCAATCAGTTGTTCCGCGCTCTTGCCGGCGCCATAGACGGCCTCGGGAGCTCCCTGGCGTAGTTCGCGGTGGGTATCAACGGTGGTGTGAGCGAGCTCCGTGAAGGGCAGTTCCCGCAGCTTTTCCATGGCCTCCGCGGTAGAAATCTCTCCGGAGGCGACCTGCCTGAGCAGTTTCTCGATGTGCTCCGGACTCATTTCTTTCTGAGGATGTCATTCATGCTGCCGGAACGGAATCCCGCGAGATCCAGGGTGGCGTAGAGGAAGCCCGCCTCCCTCATTGCGCCCGTGATGCGGTCCCCTTGCTCCACCGCCAGCGGAAGCTCGTCCTTGCTCACCTCGATGCGGGCCACCTGACCGTGATGGCGTACCCGCAGTTCGTGAAAACCCAGTTTGATCAGGGAGGCCTCGGCCTGTTCGATCTGGGCCAGTTTTTCCGGGGTGACCTCGGAGCCGTAGGGAACCCGGGAAGAGAGGCAGGCATTGGCGGGGCGGTTCCAGTTGGAAAGTCCCAGTTCACGGGCCCAGGCCCGAATTTCCTCCTTCCCGATCCCGGCTTCCTGAAGGGGGCTGCGTACGCCGTGTTCCCGGGCGGCCTGCAGGCCGGGCCGATGGTCTCCGGTATCGTCAGCATTGGTGCCGTCGAGAATCCAGGGGAAGCCCTCCCGGTCCGCGAAGTCGATGAGGGATTGATAGACGTTGGTCTTGCAGAAGTAGCAACGCTGGGGGTCGTTGCGCCGGTAGCGGGAATCCTCGGTTTCACCACTCTTGATCAGTTCGTGGGGGACTCCGATCTCCCGCGCGATGTCCTGGGATACTTCCAGGTCGCGGCGGGCCAGACTGGGCGAGATCGCGGTGACGGCCACAACGTTGGCCCCGAGCTCCTGGCAGGCGAGTCGCAGGACGAGGGTGCTGTCGATCCCACCTGAGAAGGCAACCAGCACGCGGTCCAAACCCCTGATGAGGTTCGAAGCGCGGCGACGGGCGGGATCGTTCATGAGCAAAACGGGGGAGCGGTCCTTACGCAACGGCATGTCAGGCCGTTCCGCAAGGCGACAGACCATGAAAGCGGGAGTTTTCCCGCCCTTTGGCTGGAATTTCTGAAACCTGATTTCCCCGGGACGGGGAGGGAGGGGGGCCTCCTTTTCCCTCGACAGGGGGCCCTGCCCCGTGCGAGTTCTCCGGCCGATGAACAATTGGACCACGGCACCTGCCCTTCACGTGCTGCGACTCGGACGCTAGTCCGGGCTCATATGTGTGTTGGTCCAACTTCTCTTTCCCGGTTTTTGGGGTGAACTATGTCCAATGCGCTTGCCAAGGCTCCGACAAAAGATCAACACCAACGAACCGAACGATGAACACCCAGAACATCCGAAAGTACCGGCTCTTCCCCGAGGTCGGCCTTACGGATCGGCAATGGCCGGACCGCGCTATAACCGAGGCACCCATCTGGTGTTCGGTTGATCTCCGGGATGGCAACCAGGCCCTGCCCGTCCCCATGAGCGTGGAAGAGAAGCTGGAGATGTTCGAGCTTCTTGTGGGAGTGGGGTTCAGGCAGATCGAGGTCGGGTTTCCCTCGGCCTCCGATACCGAGTTCAATTTCCTGCGCCGGCTGGTGGAGGAGAAACGGATTCCGGATGAGGTTCAGGTGCAGGTCCTGGTGCAAGCCCGCGAGCACCTGATCCGTCGCACCTTCGAGGCGCTCGATGGCGTGAAGAATGCCATCGTGCACATGTATAACTCCACTTCGCCGCTGCAGCGCCGGGTGACTTTCAACGATGCCAGTCGCGGGGACATCAGGAAGATCGCGGTGGATGGAGCCAGTATGGTGAAGGAACTGATCCCCACCGTGCCGGGAACCAACATCAACCTGGAGTATTCGCCGGAGTCGTTCTCCGACACCGAGCTTGAGTTTGCGCTGGAGGTTTGCGAGGCGGTCATGGACGTGTGGGAGCCCACCCCGGAGAAGCCGGTCATCCTCAACCTGCCCGCGACCGTGGAGTGGACCACCCCCAACGTTCACGCCGACCAGATCGAGTGGTTCTGCCGCAACGTGAAGAACCGGGAAAGCGTCTACGTTTCGCTGCACACCCATAACGACAGGGGCACCGGGATCGCGGCCACCGAACTGGGCCTGCTGGCCGGTGCCGACCGGGTGGAGGGCACCCTTTTCGGCAACGGAGAACGGACCGGGAATCTGGACATCGTGGTTGCCGCGCTGAACATGAACAGTCACGGGATCGAAACCGGTCTCGATTTCACTGACCTTCCACGCATTCGGGAAGTCTACGAGCGGACCACGCGGATGGAGGTTCCAGATCGCCAGCCCTACGCCGGGGAACTGGTGTTTACCGCCTTTTCGGGCAGCCACCAGGATGCCATCAAGAAGGGTTTTGACCGGCGTCGCGAGGAGGCGGCCGGGGAGGAAGGGGAAGTGGTCAAGTGGGGCGTGCCCTACCTGACCATCGACCCGGAGGACATCGGCCGCAGCTATGAAGCGATCATCCGGATCAACTCACAGTCCGGGAAAGGCGGGGTGGCCTATATCCTCGACCGCGAATACGGGTTCGATCTTCCCAAGACCATGCACCCCCAGGTCGGCAAACAGGTCTACGATCTCGCCGATCAACTGGGACGTGAACTCAATCCCGGCGAGGTGAAGGACGCCTTCTTCAGGTATTTTGCCAACGTAGGGGAGCCGCTGCATGTGATCGACTACGAGCTCGATCAGCAGGCGGGAGAACGGGGAACGGTGCGTTGTCGGGCGGAGGTTCTTCTCAACGGAGAGAAGCGTCACATCGTGGGCCAGGGCAACGGTCCCATCAATGCCTTTGTGCACGCGCTGGAGGAGAACGGTCACAAGGATTTCGTTCTCACCGACTACCGGTCCCATGCCTTGCGAGATGGATCCAGCTCCGATGCCGCCGCCTATGTGCAGCTCAAGCACGATGACGGGCGGCTGGTCTGGGGAGCAGGAATCGATCCCTCCATCGAGATGGCAGGGCTCAAGGCGCTGGTGAGTGCCTGGAATCTATTGCGGTAGATCCGGGAGGCGCTACCAGATTCCCAGGTCCTGCAACTGCCTGGTGGCGGTTCCGGACCAGTCCCTGTTGGCGGCGGGCGAGGCGGGACTGGGGTGGAGGATTCTGCCGATGGTGGCCCCGGACCCGAGATCCGTGGCCGTTCCTGCGAGGTGCTTTTCGGCGTAGGTGCCGACCCCGATGAGATACTGAGGGTCGAGGAGCTGGACGATGGCACGGAGATGGGTGAGGCAGGCCTCATCGACGGGTTTCATGGATTCGGCCGGAATCTTGTCCGGGGTCAGGTTGGCCCCGGTGTCCTTCATCCAGACCAAGGGGCAGTAGTTGGCCACGAAGTGATCGGCAAAGAAGTCATTCGGGTCGGGAAAGCGCTCGGCGAAGAGACCCCAGAGACGTCGGCCACTCACTTCCGAGCGTTCGCAGTCAAATCCGGTGATGGGGCGCTTGGGGTGTTCGGAATCCGGTGTTCCTACAGGGCCTGAGATCCCCATCCAGTCGCGGACGGAGGAGATTTCGCCAAAGGGAACACCGGTCTGGGCCATCCCGAAGGGCCCGGGGTTCATGCCGAGGAGGAGAACTTGTTTGCGGCCCTTCCCGAAGCGCTCGAGGTAGTCGCAGTGCCGGTCCCAGGCGTAGTCCAGGGGGTTGTAGGTGTGGGTCACCGGGGCGGAGAAGGCGAGCGGGCGGAGCGTCCTGCGCAGCTGGTCGGCAGCTTCGATGAGGGTCGGCACGGAGGGCAGATTGCGGGGGCAGGCGGAGATGTCGAGAGCGGATGCTGATGCCCTTGAACAGAAAGGGGCCCCTGATGCCCGCCCTTTCCGTGTGCTGGAGGGCGGGAAATAGTGGCGGTCAGCTACCGGGACCGTCTATGATTCGAGCGTGGCAGCAACCGACGACGCGACCGCGGCGATCAGGAGAGCAACAGGAACCGTAATCATGGGATGGCGGAAGGTTCGTTGAAATGTCATCGTGGGACCGCGACGTAACGCCTCCGACGGCGGCACGCCGGGCAAGAGCCAAGCCCTCCGCCTCCCAATCCGCTCCCAGCCATGAAGATCCATAAGATTCCCCGGACCCCCACCCTCCTCACCCTCTGCGGTGCCCTGTTGTTCCTTTGTCCGACCGCACGGGCCGGGCAGGGACTGGGGATGCCTAACATTTTCGGCGACCATATGGTCCTGCAGAGGGATCAGCCGATCCGTCTCTGGGGCTGGGCCGGACAAGGACAGGGCATCACCGTTGCCTTTGCCGGTCAAACACACACCGCCACCCCGGGTGTGGACGGAAGGTGGTCGGTGACCCTGAACGCTCTGCCAGCCGAATCCTCGGGCCGGGTTCTGACCGTGAAAAGCGCGGCCAGCACGCTCAGTTTCGAGAATGTCCTCATCGGGGACGTCTGGCTCTGCGGTGGTCAAAGCAACATGGAATGGCGGCTCCGGAGCACGCGCGATGCCGATGTCGAGATTCCTTCCGCAAACTACCCGGGCATCCGCTTCATTCGCATCAAACCGGAGGGAACCCCGGAACCTCGCGATAATTTCCCGGCCGAGAACAGCGACGGGACCTGGCTACGGTGTAGCCCGGAGGAGATCGGCGATTGCTCTGGCGTGGCCTACTTCTTCGGCCATCGCCTCCACCGTCGCCTCGGTGTCCCCATCGGCCTCGTCAACGCGGCCTGGGGTGGCACGATGGCCCAGCATTGGGTCACCCGCCAAACCCTCGAATCCCTCCCCGCCGCCAAACCCTACCTCGAACAATACGAACAAAAGTGCCGTGCCTGGATTGAGGGAGAAGGCGAGGAGGGCGCCACCAGACGCTTCGCCGCCGACCAGAAGAAGTGGGAAGCGCTCGCCAGAGTGGCCAGGGAAAAGGGCGAGAAGGATCCGTCGGGCAAACCCAACCCGAGGAGCTACCTCAATCCGGCTCAAGGCCGCATCCCGGCCGGGCCCCTCAATGCGATGATCATGCCGATCGCCGGCCTCAGCATTCGCGGTGTGCTGTTCTACCAGGGCGAGAACAACTCCTTTGGGGACACCTGGATCCCCTTCCGCGAAACCTTCCCGGCTGTCATCGCCGACTGGCGCAAGCTCTTTCGAAACGAAGAACTGCCCTTTGGCATGATCCAGATCGCCGGCTGGAGCACGCGGCGCTCGATGACCTACGACATGAACCACCACACCAATGTCGTCCGGGAGGTGCAATTCAAGACCTGGCGCGCTACTCCGAACACCGGCCTGATCGTCAGTTTCGATGCCAATAGCAACAGTAATATCCATCCGGGCCGGAAATACCCGGTTGGCGACCGGGCCGCCCGCTGGGCCCTCTCCGAAGTCCATGGCATCACCGATGCGGTCCGCAGGGGACCGCTGCAGTGGCACGGGCCGGTCTACAAATCGATGGAGAACACGGAAGGCAGAATCCGCATTCTCTTTGAGAAGGAAGGCGCGGAAGGTCTGCGGCTCGACAGGGCCGATGCACGGGGATTTTATATTGCCGGAGCCGACCAGGTTTTCCACCACGCGGAGGCCCGGGTCAGCGGCGGCCGCAACACACCACCGGGCGTGGAGGTCTGGTCCGCCGATGTTCCCAACCCCGTCGCGGTCCGCTACGCCTGGTCCAACCTGCCCCTGGGCTCCCTCATGAATGGCAAGGAACTGCCGGCCTTCCCCTTTCGCACCGATACCTGGCCCCTCAAGCCCCACTACGGCGAAACCCTCTACCACGTGGTTCCGGCAAACGGGGATTGATCCGAACAGGGATCGTCCGTCCTCCAGGCCGCCCCAGGTAATGCCCGACCCATGCTCCATGCCATGATGCGAATCCTGCTTGCCCTGCTCACCATGGGGATCCCTGCTTCCGCAAGGGATGCGGATCTCCCGGAAACCATGCTGGCCTGCCAGCGGCAGTCCGGCGGGTGGCCGAAGAACTACGACCGCACCCGGAAGCTGAGCCGTATTCAGCAGCGCGACCTCCGCAGGCAACGCTCGCAGGAAGATGCCACCATCGACAATGGGGCCACCCACACTGAAATCCATCTTCTGGCGGAAGCCTTCACTCGCACCGCTGATCCTCGCTTCGAGAAAGCGGTCCTGAATGGAATCAAATACCTGCTGGACGGCCAGATGCACAATGGAGGCTGGCCACAGCGGTTCCCGGGTGGCCGCGGATACGCCACCCAGATCACCTTCAACGACAATGCAATGATCGGGGTGATGAACCTGCTCAAGAACATCGCGGACGGACATCCGTCGTTCTCCTTTGTCCCCGGGCGCACCCGCCGCGAATGTGCAGAAGCGGTCGAGCGCGGCATTGCCTGCATCCTCAAGTGCCAGGTCGTCGTCGATAACGTCCCCACGACCTGGTGCGCCCAGCACGACCGCCGCACCTTTCGTCCATGCCAGGCCAGGTCCTACGAACTCCCGTCCCTCAGCGGATCCGAATCGGTCGGCATCGTCCGTTTCCTGATGTGCATCGAGAAACCGGACGAGAACGTCATCCGTGCCATCGATGCGGCCATCGCGTGGTTCAAGCAATCGCAGTTAACCGGGATTCGGTTGAAGCGGCTGGCCGACAAGAGCAAGCCCAACGGCTTCGACTACGTCGTCGTCAAGGATCCCGGTGCCCCGCCGCTGTGGGCCCGCTTTTACGACCTGAGCTCCAACCAACCCATTTTCTGTGGCCGAGACGGCGTCCCGAAGAAGAGCCTCGCGGGGATCCCCCACGAGCGGCGCACCGGCTACTCATGGCTCGGACATTACGCTCAGGACCTCCTCGCCAGGGATCTGCTACGCTGGCGTCAGCAGCGCGACCGGAAGCCGTAGCCAGAAAGCGGAAAGGGCGACAATTCTTGCGGGGGAACCGCCCTCTCCGGAATCCCGGCGGCAAAGGGAATTGCGTGGCAATGTCCCTTTCAGGACCGTTGGAAGGCGGAGAAAAGTGGCACTCAGCTGCCGGCGCCGGGATCAGGCCGGCTGCCGGGCGCGGTCCTGGTAAGGTGGCCGTTCCAGTAATGCAGGTCGGCGCGTTGCAGGGCCCTGATGAGAGAGTGGCTCTTTTCCATTTCGATCCGTCTCGGCGTGGGGAAGTCCTCCCAGGTGCCGTTTTCCATCATGGCCTGCCGGATGACTTCGTATTGCCCCAGCATCATTTCGAGACGTTGCAGATAGCGTTGGGCGAGCTGCATGTCCGGTTCCGGATGCTCCGTCAGCATCTGGAGACAGTCGTGGGCGGCGGAGGCCCCTGTGATCATGGCGGGGGCCTCTGCGGGTAAGGCCCAGCAGTATTGGAGCGTCCGGTGGGCAAGGGTGTGCGCCTCGCGCCGGCGATCGAGGATGAGGAGGTTCTCCCCGGACTCTCCCTCGACCCGGGCAAGCGCTTCGCTCTGGAAGAGAAAGTAGGCTCCGTAGGCGGCAAGGTTGCTGGGGTCCAGCTCGTAGCCGACCGCCAGTTTTTTTTCCATCTCTCCCATGATGTAGGCCTTATGGCGGGGAGATTCGGCAGTCCGGTTGGTCCGTGAATTGTATGCGGTTCGCATTGTCTCGATCCTGTCGAGGAGATAGGGGCGCATTCCGGAGAATTCCTTTCTGACTGCGACCGGAGTGTCATCCGCATGATCGCAGTGATCGTGTTCGCACTCCTCGTGTTCGCACTGGTGATCGTCCTCCTCAAGCAGACTGACCAGATAGTCGAGCTCGCGGTCTTCTCCCGCCGCCAGACCCGGGTCGTGACTGTGATCGTGGGCGTGATTGTGGCTGTGTTCCTCTCCCGGCGGGTGCTCATGGGGCTCGCCGCGATGCCAGTAGACATCCACCGGTCCGCGCATGGCGAGTGACAGGGTCCGCCCAAAGGGACTTTGCTTGAGATGGAGCACATTGTGCTCCTTGGCAAACTTGCCGTCCCGGTAGAGCCTGCCTGTCTGCAGCCCCCAGGCCGTCAGGCCGACGGCGAGGAGGAGAATCTGGAGGCAATGGATCCTGGCCCGGTTCATGGGGAATCAGTTCAGTTGCGGAGAGGATCGGTCCGGAACAACAGGGTGGCAGAGCAGCCGAGGATCAGGGTGATGGCCAGAAAGTAGAGGAGGAAACTGGTGAAGTCGGCCCAGGGTAGGTGCCCCATCTTGAAGATGAGGCGGGGGGTGAGATCAGCGAGGTGATACTGTGGCGAGATTGCGTAAAGCCACTCCAGGACCTTGTTGTCATCGCGCAGGCGGATGGTCATGCCGAGGTAGGTGACCCCGTAGAGTCCGTAGAGGCACAGTCCGGTGGGCACGACGTAGCCGATCAGGGTTCCGAAGCGACTGGCCAGTCCCACCCCAAGGAGGGCGAGGGGGCCGATGGTGAGCAGGAAGAGGGCAGCGAATTGCAGGTTGGTCCATACCCACATGGAGGCCTCCTGAGGGTTGGCGGGCATGGCAAAGAGGAGGCAGGTGCCCACCGCGACCAGGACCACGGGGAGCAGGAAGAGCATGATGGCGCTCCAGATGGCAAAGATCTGGCGCAGGGAGCCCACCCCCTGGGCCCGGAAATAGGATCCGATGCCGCTGCGAGAGTTGCTCTCCCCGAAACGGGCGGCCTGGGAGAGGGTCCAGAGAATTCCGATGAGCCAGGTGCAGGTCCAGGCGCTCTGGGCCCGGGCCGGTTCCAGGAGGGTGGTGTTGGTTTCGTGGGGGGTGAAGAGCGGGAAGACGATGGGAGTGATGACGGCCACAAGAAGAACCACGACCCACATCCTGCGGGCCATGAGGGTGGAGATCGTGAGTCGAAAGAGGTCCATGATCAGCGGGAGGGGGCTCAGTTGAGGCGTTCCTTGAAGTCGGCCCAGGTGAGGTTGCCATCGCCGCCGCGGAAGATCTTCCCATCGGTAATGAGGAGGGCGCTGGGCATGGCCATGGAATCGAAATCAGGGTGGCAGGAGACAATCCGCACGGCCTGGTCCCCGGTGGCCTTCCAGCGTTCGCTGATGGCCTCCCGGGCGGGAGTGTCAAGCCCGGTGAAGGGCTCGTCGTAGAACAGAAGATTGGGTTCGTTCTCGCGGAGCCGGAACTCGGCCACCACCAGTCCGACCTTCTTCCGGTTGCCGAAGGAAAGCTTGCCGAATTCCCTGCCCACATCGAGTTCGAGTTTGTCGGCGAGGCGGAAGGCGTCCTCGCGTCGCGCGGCGGGAATGAGGGCCCTGAAGACGGCCTGTGATTTCAACTCGCGGTCGAAGAAGAATTCGTCGCCGATGAACTGGCAGTGACCATGGGTTTCAAAACTTCCGGAAAGTTTCCGGATGAGTCCGGCGACGGTCTTTAGCAGGGTGGTCTTCCCACGGCCGTTGCGGGCGAGAAGATAGTGGGTGCCGTTTTCGAGCGGGATATCCTCGGTGACCTCGGCCAGAAGAGAACGGTATCCGATTCCGAGCCCTTGGGAGAGCTTCACCGAGGCCTGGGGGGGGGCACTGACACTGGGAGTCATCTTGAAGGAGAGGTTGTTGCGTTCCCCGCGGATGAACATGAGCCCACCAGCAGTTTGGCGGGAGCGATCCGGCGGCGGGTGAACAGCGGCCTGCTATTTAGTTAGGATTTGCCTTTATTTAAGCAAATTAACTTAACTTCTGCAAGGGCCGGACCAGAAAGAAAAAGGCGTTTTGGGGACAGGACCCCGGGAATCCCACCTGTTTCATGATTCCCTACCCCTTGTCGGGAGCGACGGGGTGGTCGTAATTCATGGAATCCGGGGCCACCGCACCTCCCGACATGATAAAGGCCATGGCCTCGTCGAGGGTCCAGTCGGTGGAGGTGATGCGTTCGAGGGGGACGATCTCGAGGTAGCCGGAGGTGGGATTCGGAGTGGTTGGAACATAGACTGCGGCGAGTTCCCGCCCGGTGTTGGTGTCGGTGAGCACGCGGGTGACGAGGCCCACGGTTTTCATCTCGGGGGAAGGGAAGTCGATGAGGACCACGCGCTGGAGTCCGCCCCCGGGCTTTTCCCGCAGAACGGTGACGAGTTTTTTCACCGCGCCGTAGATGACGTTCACGAGGGGAATCCTGGCGAGCACAGCCTCAAAGAACCCGAGGATGCGGCGTCCCACCACTGCGGTAGTGAGTCGTCCGATCCCATAGAGAACCACCACCACCAGCAGGATGGCGAGAAGGTTGATGAAGAGGGGGCTCTCGAGGACGGCCTTGACCGGCTCGGGGCATCTGGCGGCCACCCACTGGATGGTGGGTGCGCCTGCCTTGGTCAGCAGGGTGAAGAGGAAACGCAGGACCAGCCAGGTGACCCAGAGGGGAATGATGGTGAGGATCCCGGCCAGGATGTAACGCCGCGTTTTCATCATGTCAGGGAAGATGCTCCAAAAGGCGCGGGAAGAAATGAAAAAGGTTGCCGGCGCCAGTTGACAAAAAAGGGCGATCCGGAAGCACCGGATCACCCTTGGAAGGATCAGATGGGGCCAGCCTAATTTTCAGGCGCGGGCTCGGGTTTCTCCTCTGCAGCGGGGGCTTCCTCTGCGGCGGGGGCTTCCTCTGCAGCGGGGGCTTCCTCTGCAGCGGGGGCTTCCTCTGCAGCGGGGGCTTCCTCTGCAGCGGGGGCTTCCTCTGCCGCAGGCTTCGGATCCGTCTCCGGCGTATCGCTGTTGTCACAGCTGATGGTCATCAGGGAGATGCCCAGTGCCGCAATGATTGAACCTGCCAATAAGAATTGTTTTTTCATGCTGCCTAGGAGAATAGCAATTGCTGAGCAGTTTTAGCCAGCACAAACCGATAATCTCATAATAGTCCGGGAATCGAGATTGGTTCATCATGTCAGGGAAGATGCTCCAAAAGGCGCGGGAAGAAATGAAAAAGGTTGCCGGAACCAGTTGACAAAAAAGGGCGATCCGGAAGCACCGGATCACCCTTGGAAGGATCAGATGGGGCCAGCCTAGTTTTCAGGCGCGGGATCGGGTTTCTCCTCCGGGGCGGGGGCTTCCTCGGTGGCGGGGGCTTCCTCTGCAGCAGGGGCTTCCTCTACTGCGGATTTTTCTTCCAGGGCGTCCGGGTCGGGGCCCTCGGGCAGGTCGAGGATATTGGGCGCCTTGGTCTCCTGGCGTTTCTTGAAGGTGGCCTCGTCGATGCGGACCAGGGAGAGACCGTCATCCCCCCCCTGGATCCTGAGCTTGTCTTCCCCGATGATGATTGACCCCGATTCTTTTTCCCCATCGGGGTCGGTAATCTCCACGGTGAGCGTCTTCGTTGCCTCATCGATGGATTTGACGGTGTAGGACACGGGCTGGGGAGTCCCCATCATGTTCATGATCACCGTTCCCTTCTCAGGAATCTCGATCACCATTGCGGCAAGCAGGGGCTCCATCAGGGCCTTGGTGGCAGCTAGGGTATCGGGATCGTCGGCGAGGCCCTCCGCCAATTCCTTCATCATGGCCTCTGCATCAGGAGCCCAGTAGCCGATGACATGGCTTTCCAGGTCCCCGGTTGGCGCGGCCGCCTCACTTTCAGGCGCGGGATCGGGTTTCTCCTCTGCGGCGGGGGCTTTCTCGGTGGCCGGTTCTTCGACGGGCCCCTCGGGCAGGTCGAGGCTGTTGGGCAAGACCACCTTGCGCTTCTTGAAGGCTGCCTCGTCGATGCGGACCAGGGGGAGAGCCGGCTCATCACCCCCAGTCGAGAGCTTGAGCTTGTCTTCCCCGATGATGATAGACCCCGATTCTGTTTCCCCATCGGGGTCGGTGATTTCCACGGTGAGCGTCTTCGTTGCCGCATCGACAGTTTTGACGGTGTAGGACATGCTGAGGGAATCCCCCAGCATGTGCATGACGATCTTTCCCTTCTCAGGAATCTCGAACGCCATTTCGGCAAACATCTCCATGCGCAATGCATCGATGTTATCCTCCGCCGCCAGGCCCTTTTCCTTCATCATGGCCTCGGCATCGAAAGCCCAGTAACCGATGACATGGCTTTCCAGGTCCCCGGTTGGTGCGGCCTCCGCCGTGCCCGTATCCGACGTTTCGCTGCCGCTGTCGGCGTTTTCACTCTTGTTGTCACAGCTGATGGTCATCAGGGAGATGCCCAGTGCCGCGAGGGTTGAACCTGCCAATGAGAATTGCGTTTTCATGTTGTCGGGGAGGGTAGGGATTGCAGGGCGGTTTCAACCAGCACAAACCGATAACCTGATGAGAACCCGGGAGTTGAGACTGGAGCGGGGAATCGTTTTGCTGGTGTCGGGCTATGATTCACGGCAAATTTGCGCCTCGTGAAGTTCTCCCGCGCCCTGTTGCTCTCCGTTCTCACCCTGGGAGGTGTCCTGCCGGGGCAGGCGGCGCCTTGGGTTGCGGGCAAAGAGGACTGGCCGTGCTGGAGAGGGCCGAATCGCAATGGTCACGCTGATCCGACGCAAAAGCTGCCGCTGGCCCTCGATCCCGGCAAGCACACCCTCTGGGAAGCGCCGGTGCCGGGAAGGGGACACGGATCCCCGATCGTGGTGGGCGACCGGATCTACCTGGTCACCGCTGATGAGAAAAAGCAGACCCAGTTGCTGCTGGCCTATGAGCGCAGGACTGGAACTCTCGCCTGGAGGACCGTGATTCACAGTGGGACCTTTGCTCCCAAGATCAACCGGAAGGCCACGCACGCTTCGAACTCGCCCGCCTTTGACGGGGACAAACTCTACGTCTCCTTCGTGAACGGGGGGGCAGCCCATACCACGGCAGTGAGCCTCGACGGGAAGAAGGTGTGGACGACCCGGTTGACAGATTACGTTGTTCACCAGGGCTACGGGGCTTCTCCGATGGTCTACAAGTCGCTCCTGCTTGTCTGCGCTGATAACAAGAAGGCCGGCGCGATCTTCGGCCTGGATCGCAAGAGCGGGGAGGTGGTGTGGAAGGTGGATCGGCCGAGGATCCCCAACTACACCTCCCCGATCGTGCATCGTCTCGGCGGCCTCGATCAACTGGTTCTCTCCGGTTGCGAGAAGGTCGTGAGCATCGATCCTCTGACCGGGAAAGTGCGGTGGGAAACGAAGGGTTCCACCCAGGAGACAGTTAGTTCCTCAGTGACGGATGGGGAGCGGGTTTTCATCAGTGGCGGCTGGCCCAAGAATCACGTCCATGCGGTGGAGAGTGATGGTTCCGGGAAAGTGGCCTGGCGTAACATCAGCCGGGTTTATGTCCCCTCCATGCTGGTGACGAAGGGACACCTCTTTGCGGTGATGGATGGTGGGGCGGCCATGTGCTGGGACTGCAGGACGGGCGAGCGCAGGTGGAAGGGTCTGCTGGGAGGCACGTTCTCCAGTTCGCCTGTCCTGGTGGGCGATCACATTCATGTCATCAACGAGAACGGGGAGTATTTTCAGTTCAAGGCGGACCCGGCGGGCTTCGAGGTGGTGCACAAGGCGCGGATCGGCGAACAGGTCTTTGCCACCCCGGCTTACTGCGGGGGCCGGGTCTATGCCCGGGTGGCGGTCTTCCAGAACGACGTCCGAAGGGAGAAGCTGCTCTGCCTGGGCGAGCGCCCCTGAACCGGGAGTCGCTTATCTGAAATTGGGGGAGACAGCTGGCTTGACGCGCGCATTCCTGCGCTTCTCGAATTCCGAGGCGCTGATGCTGTTGAGGACTACCTTCTCGCCGTCCTTCTCAAGAATGAGCGTTTTGCTGCCGTCCTTCTTTTCCTCGACGGTGGCCGATCCCCCTTGGGCAATACCCTCCTCGTCGGTTATCTGCATGGTGAGCTTGTTCGCGGCCTTGTCGACCTTGGTGATCCTGTAGGTGGCGGTCTGCTTTTTTCCCATGGAGTGGATGGTGACTTCCCCCTTCTGCACGTTCACCACCATTTTCTGTATCACGGCTTGGAGGAGGGGGAGAGGGAGAGGGAGGGCGGCGGAGGGATCGTCGGCGAGGCCCTTCTGGATCTCCTTCATCATGGCCTCGGGATCGGGGGCCCATTTGCCGATGATTTTCTTTTCCACTTTGCCGCCATCGACAGTCTTGAGGGCCGGTGCCTTGGCGGGGGTCTCTTTGGAGGGAGCCTTTTTCTTCGCGGGGGCCTTCTCCTGCTGAGCGGCGACAGGGAAAAGACTGAGGGCTGCGAGGAGTCCAAAAGTCTTGATGAGGAATTTCATGACTGGGGAGTCTGGGCTCAAAAGGAGATGGAGGAAAGTACTATTGGGAGTAATCCCGGGGGGCCGGGCAGGGGCATTCCGGGGGGCTGGGAGTGCTGCGATGAGATGGGGTCGATTTCGTGTGATGGGGCGGTGAGTCTTGACGGGTTCCAAGGAGTGGGGTGTGGTCTCGCCCTGCACGGGGCAAGTCATGCGGCTGATCCTTGCTCGCGAAGAAATGAGGAGAGTCCACAAATTGCTCGCAGCGTGTGCGTGGTTGGGATCGTTCGGCGGTCTCCAGGCCGAAAAGAAGCCCAGCATCACTGCCTTGCAACTGGGGGCGGAGGAACGTGTCGAGGTGGACGGCCGCCTGGAAGAGGCCGCCTGGCAGCGGGCGGAGAAGGGGAAGGGGTTTCGGCAGTATGATCCCGGTCGGGGGACTCCTGCTACCGAGCGCACGGAGTTCGCGATGGTTTACGACCGTGATCATCTCTACGTCGGGGTGTGGTGTTACGATTCCGAACCGGGAGTGGTGATGGCGCGTTCCATGCGCCGTGACAGGGTTTTCACAGGCTCGGACTTCGTTTACCTCTTCTTCGACACCTTTCACGATCAGCGCAACGGCTACGTCTTCGCGGTCAACCCGACCGGGGCCCAGGCTGACGGTCTGATCACCAACAACACGGGGATGAACTTTTCCTGGGATGGGATCTGGATGTCGAAAGCGCGGATTACGGACGAGGGATGGTTTGTCGAGTTGGCCATTCCCTTCAAGACGGTGAGCTTTGATCCGGACGGCACGGTATGGGGCTTCAACATGTCGCGGCGGATCCGGAGAAAGAACGAGGCCATTCGCTGGACAGGGTGGAAGGATGAAATCAAGTCCCACTATGCCAGTGAAGCCGGAGACATCACCGGGCTGCGAGGCATGAGGCAGGGGCTTGGGCTGGAGTTCTCCCCCTATTCGGTGGGGCACTACGAGAGCCGCAAGGGGGAAAGTGACCGCCTGAGGGGCGACATGGGAGCGGATCTGCGCTACCGCGTCACTCCCAACTTCTCGGCCACGATCAGCTACAATACTGACTTCGCGGAGACGGAGGTCGATCAACGGGTGGTTAATTTCACCCGCTTCCCGCTCTTCTTTCCGGAGAAGCGGGACTTCTTCCTGGAGGACAGCGGGACCTACGATTTTGGACCGGGGTTTCAACGGAGGGGAAGGGGTTCGTCCCTTCTGCCCTACTTCACCCGGCGGATCGGATTGGCCGACGGCCGGATCGTTCCCATTCAACTGGCCACCAAGCTGGCGGGGCGGCTGGGAGATTATGATGTCGGCTTTACGCATGCCCGCCTGGAGGGGCCACCCGGGCTGAATGAACAGAACGTCTTCGCGGCCCGGGTGACCAAGCAGGTGTTCTCCCAGTCCCGGGTGGGGGTCATCGCGACCGGGGGCGATCCCACCTCCAATCGCGACAACTACGTGGGAGGGGTGGATTTCACCTTTCGGACCAACGAATTCCTCGATGACAAGATCCTGGGAGCCAATCTCTATGCCCTTGGGAACTATACGGAGGCGGCGGGAGGGGGACAGGGCACGGATTATGCCTTCGGGGGGCGGCTCTCTTATCCCAACGACCGTTGGGATGGTTCGCTCAGTTACCTGGAGGTCGGTCCGGGATTCGATCCGGCCCTCGGGTTCGTGCGACGGACCGGGATCCGCACCGTGTCCGGGCTGATTCGCCGGAAGCACCGGCCGGGAGGATCAGGCTGGTACCGCCAGCTGGCCAGGGGAGCGGATGTCAGCGTGACATCCCGGACGTCCGGGGGGCTCGATTCCGCCCGGTTTGGGGTCGTGCCTTTCAACTTGGATTTTGCCAGCACGGATGAATTGAGTCTGCGCATCTCGCACAATATCGACCGTCCGGACGAGGCCTTCGAGCTGGGAGACATCACGGTGCCGGCGGGGGAGTACTCCTGGACCAAGGCCCGCCTGGAATTCGAAGCCACCAGTTCGCGTCCGGTGTGGGGAGAATTCTCGGTGGAGGCCGGAGAGTTCTACGACGGATGGCGGGTCCAGGGTTCGGCGGAGGTGGAGTGGAATCCCAGCCGGCACTTCCGCATCAACGGGACCTATCAGTATAACCGGGTGGATCTTGGGGATGGCTCGTTCGATGCGCACGTGGGGAGCCTTGGGATCAACTGGAACCTGACTCCCGATCTCGGGTGGTCCACCCTGGTGCAGTATGACAGCCTTTCCAACGAGGTGGGATTCAACTCCCGGATCCGCTGGGAGTATCGACCGGGATCGACGATTTATCTGGTCCTGAATCAGTCGCTCCTGACAGATGATCGCGGACTGGATCTGCAGCGATCGGACCTGACGTTGAAGGCGGATGCGACCTTCCGGTTCTAGGGGTTGATTCCGGGATCCACCTAGTAATCCCGGTCCAGAAGGTGGTGTGCGATCTGGTCGAGGCGGACGGCCCGGCGACCGAAGGGCCGGAGGGCCGACAGGGCCTTGTGGGTGAGGCGATGAGCCTCCCGCCTGCTCTTCTCCAGGCCGAGGATGGCGGGGTAGGTGGCTTTCTCCACCGCGGCGTCCTTCCCGGCGGTCTTCCCCAATTTCTCGGTGGATTGGGTGACATCAAGGAGGTCATCGATGACCTGGAACGCCAGTCCCAGGGATTTCCCGAAGTCCGTGAGGGCCTGGAGCTTGGAGGAGCTTGCATTGGCACTCATCCCGCCCAGGCGGAGGGAGGAGGTGAGGAGAGCAGCGGTTTTGGCCTCGTGGACCCGGACGAGCTGAGCCTTGGTGAGGGCTTTTCCTTCGCCTTCCAGGTCCATGACTTGCCCGCCGATCAGCCGGCGCGAGTCTGAGGCGGAAGCCAGTTCGGTGACATAGTCTCCTGCTCGGTATTTCTTGCCCTCCGGGGTCTGGGCAATAATGGCAAAGGCTTCGGTGAGAAGGGCGTCACCGGCCAGGACCGCCATATTCTCCCCAAAGACGACGTGGGTGGTAGGTTTGCCCCGGCGCAGGTCATCATCATCCATGCAGGGGAGATCGTCATGGACGAGGGAATAGGTGTGGATCAGCTCGACCGCGCAGGCCGGGGCAAGGGCGTGTTCGGAGTCTCCGCCACAGGCCTCGGCGGCGGCCAGGCAGAGGATGGGCCGCAGACGCTTGCCTCCCGCGAAGACCGGATGGCGCATGGCGCGGTGGATGGTGGAGGGACGGACCGAGGCACGGGGCAGGAACCGTTGCAGGGCCGCGTCGATCATGCGTTGCTGCTCCCGGAGGTAGGCCTTGAGGTCGGACACGCTCCTAGGAAATACCCAAGGATCCAATTACCCAAGCCCCCAATTCATGTGGGCAGGTGGATTCTGGTGGAATCAAGGTGGAGGACCCGGTCTATGCGGGGCAGTTGGCGGCGTTTTCCCTCAGAGCAATTCCGCGATCTGCACTGCATTCAAGGCGGCCCCTTTCCTGACCTGGTCCCCGACCACCCAGAGGGCGAGGGCATTTTCGAGAACCATGTCCTCACGGATGCGGCCCACCAGACAGTCGTCCTTCTCGGTGGTGTCGAGCGGGGTTGGATACAGGGCGTTTCCAGGATCATCCACGACGCGGATGCCCGGGTAATCCTGGTAGGCGAGGCGGGCCTGCTCCACGCTGACCGGATGCTCAAACTGGGCGGTGATCGAGACCGAGTGCGAGCGGTAGACCGGGACGCGCACGCAGGTGCAGGTCACCTGCAGATCCGGCAGTTCAAGAATCTTGCGCCCCTCGTTGAGCATCTTGAGTTCCTCCCTGGTATATCCCCCATCCATGAACTGATCGACATGGGGAATGACATTGAAGGCGATCTGGTGAGGGTAGACACTCTTTGTGAGGTCGTTCCGGCCTTCCGAGAGGGCCCTGACCTGGTCCGATAGTTCCATGATGCCTGCCTGGCCACTGCCCGAAACCGCCTGGTAGCTCGATGCGATGACGGAGTTGAGTCCGAACTTCCGGTGAAGCGGATTGAGACCCATCAGGGTAATAGTGGTGGTGCAGTTCGGGTTGGCGATGATGCCCTTTGGACGGGTCTTGGCCGCTTCGGGATTGACCTCGGGCACCACGAGGGGGACTTCGGGATCCATCCGGAAGGCGGAGGAATTGTCGATCACCACCGCGCCCGCAGCGGCGGCGGAGGGCCCGAACTCCAGGGAGAGGCTGCCTCCGGCGCTGAAGAGGGCGATATCGACCCCCTGAAAGGAGTCATGGCTCAGTTCCTGGACCGCGATTTCGCGGTCCCTGAAGCGAAGTTTCCGCCCGGCCGAGCGCGCGGAAGCCAGGAGCGTGAGTTCCCCCACGGGGAAATCACGTTGTTCGAGGCACTTCAACATTTCCTCCCCGACGGCGCCTGTGGCGCCGGCGATGGCGACGTGAGGGGAACTGGACATGGCGCGCTGGGTATTAGTCGAAAGTGCCCGATCGTCAAGTGCTCGATCGTCTAGTCCGAAACGTGGGAGACGGGTGAAATCGCTTCAGGGGTACTCCAGGAGGAAAGATTAAACAGGGTCGGCCTTTGGAGCGTAAAATGGGACAGGATGAGCTGTTGCTTTCACGCTTGCGGTCAATTTGGCGTGGGGTATGCTCCGGTTGATCAGGCGCAATCGCCTGCTCACAATTAGCCTGAACCAATACCTAGCGAGACAATGAAATTCCTGAAAGTAATCGCGATCGCGGTGGCCGCCCTTGGGGCGTTGGCCTTCTCTTCCTGCGCAAGCCCGGATCCCGGGCCGCCGAGTTATGTGGCACCTGGGAAATAATACTTAAGGAGCCCTGATCATCGGGCAAATGCGTTTTCGCGGAAGCCTGCCTGTAAGACACAATTCTCTATCTTATGAAACTCTCTAATATCATTGCGGTCCTTGTGGCCCTGACCGGGTTAGCGCTTGCATCCTGCGCATCGAACCAGAGTGCCCCGGCACCCATGGCACCGCCGAACGTGGTCGTGCCCGGAAAGTAAGCATGCTTTAAACGCAAGCCCGGGGCCACGGATTTGTGACCCCGGGCTTGATTTTTACCTTGAGATGCGGGGAGCCTCCCCTGAGATTCCCGCCCAGCCCCAGCATTACATACCTACGATGAAGAAGCTCATTCAACTGATCGCCCCCGCCGGAGTAGCACTGGCCGCCTTGGCCCTGACGTCCTGCGGTTGCTGCACGGGTGAGGCAAAGGCCCCGTCCCTGCGCTCGCTGCCCAAGTTCAAGGAACTGCCCACCATCGACTACGGCGACCCACCATCGACTGCGGAAAGTAAGTGAAGCGAAGCAGCGACCCCAACGGAGCACATTCCTGTTGGGTCCGCCGGTCTCGCTCCTGGCAAAGCCACGGCTTACACCGTGGCTTTTTTGACGGATGTCCGTTGTTTACAATGGACGGACCTTCAGGGGTTGTCATTCAGCGGCGGGTGCGTTTTTCTTTTGTGGCGCTACGGTATCAATGGATCGCAAGTTCATCATAAATCTCTGTATCCTGGTTGCTCTCATCTGTGTGGGATGGCTGATCATGATCGGGCTGGGGCCGATCAAGCAGGAGATCCCGACCGAGAAGGAACTGGAAATCGCCAGGCAAGAGGGCCGGATCGTCGAGGACAATTATGGAGAGGAAAGGATCGAGGGCTGGAAACCGCATGGAGTTTCGCAAGGAGCCAAGATCCTGGTGGGAATCGTTCTCATCCTCGTGGTGGCAACATATTCTGCCATCATCTTCGGAGTTTTCATGCTGCCCAACCTGGTTCATCGCTTCACCCACATGTTCTACGGATCGGCCGAGGAAGTGGAGACCGATCCCATGCACGATGCGCGGGCCTTCCTCGCGAGGGGCGACTATGAAGGCGCGATCGCAGCCTATCGTGCGGTGGCGCTGGCACAGCCGGAGAACCGTTTTCCCTGGGTCGAGATTGCCAAGATCCAGCGTGATAAACTGGAGGATAGCGATGCCTCCATCGAGACCCTGCGCACCGCCCTCGAAATCCGCGAGTGGCGTGTCAACGACATGGCCTTCTTCATGTTCCGCCTGGCGGAGCTCTATGAGGTTGACAAGGAGGACAAGCCGCAATCGGTGAGCATCCTCGAGCAGATGGTCGAGCTCTTCCCGGAGACGCGGCACTCTGCCAATGCGACGCACCGCCTGCGCGAACTGGGCGCGATCTAAGAGCTCCGGCCTGTGAACAAAGGCGCGGCGCATTTACTGGCTCGGGTGCCGCTCCTCATCCCGGCCCTTGGGTGCTGCCTGGGAATCTTGTGTGCGGGAGCCGGGTGGACGCTGCCATGGCTTGCCCTGCCCGCGCTCGGGATGCTGGTCTCCGCAGTGGCGGGCCGCTGGATGGTGACGGCAGGATGTGTGGGCTGGGCCCTCTTGTGGGGTGTCCATTATGACCGACTCCAGCGGCAGTCGGATGGAGAGGACTGGATCCATGCCAATGGCCGCACGCGGGTGGAAGTGGAAGGGACCGTTCTCAGTTTGCGCGACCGGAGCGGCTTTCTTCCCCGGGCAGTTTTCCGGATCAGTGCCAGCGAGCGCAATCCCTGGAGCCTGCACCACACACTGGTCGCGGTAAGGGATCTGCCGAACGAGGTGAAGCCCGGGGATGTGCTTCTTCTGCGGGGGCAGACTTTTTTCCCTTCGGCCGCCCGAAACCCGGCCGAGTTTGACGGGATGAACTGGATCCGGAGCCACGGGTTGGCGGGCGAGATTCGTGCCGACACCCACGAGATCGTGGCCCGTCCGCGCATGGGTCTGAGACTCCATCGCCTTGCCTGGGATCTGCGCACCGAATTGCGGGCCCGCATCGTGTCCGGACTCGGAGAAGAGGAGGCGGGGGCGATCCTTATTCGGGGGCTGGTCCTCGGGGATCGCTCGGAAGGGGCCGACTACTACGGCGCTTTCCGCAAGAGCGGAACCATGCACATCTTCGCGGTGAGCGGATTGCACGTGGGACTGGTAGGGGCCTTGGCCTGGATGCTCATGCGTTTCTTCCGGGTGCCACAGGGGTGGGGCTTATGGGCCGTGTTCGCCATCATGTGGGGCTATGTCTTCGTGACCGGCCTCCGACCGCCTGCGGTGCGCGCCGTCTTCATGGCCTCGGTCTTTCTGGTTGGCTTTGCGGTGAGGCGGCAGCCTTCGCTGGCTAACAGTCTGCTTGCCAGTCTGCCCGCCGTGCTGCTCATGGATTCCCACCAGCTTGCACAAGTCGGCTTCCAACTGTCCTACGTGGTGGTCGGGATGATTATTCTGGTCGCTCCCTTCTTTTCCCGGTGGCTGCAGGCTGTCACCGAAGGGGACCCGTTCCTCCCCCACGCACTCTACACGCGGGGACAGCAGTGGAACCTTGCGCTGCGCAAGTACGTGGTGGGCCTGCTGGTGGTCTCCCTGGCGGCCTGGCTCGGCTCAATGCCCCTGATCGGATACCATTTTGGGATCGTGACCCCCGCCGCCGTGTTTGCCAGCATGCTCCTGGTGCCGCTGGTCTTCCTTATTCTCTCGGTGGCCCTCGTGGGAGTGGTGATTGGACTGGTGGCCGAGCCGCTGCAGACGGGAGCAAACCGGGGCAATGCACTGCTGGCGGAAGGGGCATACCGGATTGCTGAAAAAGTGACGGAAATTCCGGGCAGCCACTTTGAGCTGCAGGGACGGGGAGGATGGACCAGGGGCATGCTGGTCTTCGATCTCTGGGACGGCGATGCTGCGATCTACGTGGGAGCGGGCGAAGGAGTGCTTATAGACGGGGGCGCCCAGGACCAGTTCCGGAGGATGGTGAAGCCTGCCCTGAAGGATGCGGGCGCGGTTCCACAGTCGATGGTCCTGACCCATCCCGAGACCGGTCACGCAGGAGGACTGGCCTTGGCCCTGCCCCACTATGGCCCCCGGCAGCTCCTCCTCCCTGTTGAGCAGGCTGCCAGTCCGGCTTTTCGGGAGCTGGTGCAGGGGGCCGCCGAGTCAGGTTGTCGGGTGCACCTTGGGAAAGCGGGAAGACGGTATCCACTGGGGGACGGAGCGGAACTGGAAGTGTTGCGCGTAGCCGACCGGGAACATGGTAGTCGGGCGGATGATCGCTGCATGGTAATGCGTCTTCACTGGCGCGGCTGGCGGATTCTCATCACCGGAGATGCTGGATTCGATACCGAGAAGGAAATGCTGGAGAGTGGGGTGGATCTGAGTTGCGACCTCTGGGTCATGGGGCGTCACCGTTCCGACTATTCGGGCATCATGGAATTTGTGCAGGCGGTCGATCCTGCCGTGATCGTGGCGGCGGAGGATCGATATCCCCTTTCCGAACGGGTGCCCGAGCGTTGGGCAGAGGCGGTGAAGGGAGCGGGGATCGTCCTTTGGCGCCAGAGCGAAACCGGGGCGGTCATGATGGAGTTCCGCGACGGAGAACTGGAGCTGCGGAGCTTCCGCAATCCGAGCAAGCGGATGATCCTGCGGAAGTAGGTCTCTCAGGCGGTCGGGTTGCGCATGCGGAGCTGGTGGACGGCGCGGCCCTCGGCTCGCCATTGCTCCTCGAAGGCAGTCTCGGGGTAGAAGGAAAGTTCGTCGTTCTGTTCGTCCCAGGGCAGGGATTCGAAGTGATCGAAGAGCGCGAGCTCTTCCCTGGCCCACTCGAAGTAGTCTTCGTGATCGGTTTTGAAGAGGAACTCCCCACCTGGGACGAGCACCTTGCGCAGCGCATGGAGGAAGTCGCGCTGCACGAGACGGCGGCGGTGATGCTTGGCTTTGGGCCAGGGGTCGGGAAAGAGCAGGTGCAGCCGGCTGACGGAGGCGTGGGGGAGGAGCCATTCGACGGTGTAGCGCGCTTCCAGCCGGAGCACGCGCAGGTTTCTGAGCCCGATCTCGGAAGCCCGCTTGCAGATCTTGCGTACCCGCCCCAGCAGGCGCTCGACCGCCAGGAAGTTCCGGTCCGGAAACTGCTGCGCCATTTCGAGGGCAAAAGACCCGTTTCCGCATCCCAGGTCGACCTCCAGCGGGGCTCCCGTTGTGAACAACTCGGCAGGAGTGAGCCGCCGAAAATAATCCTCGGGGATGATCTCCCCCGGTTCAGCAGGGCGCAACGTCGATTTCACGGGGGCAAACTAAGGCCCAATTCCCGGACACCCAATCCCCAATCACCGCTTGCTTGGCGCTTGACCCGCCCAGCGCGGACCCTGACTCTGCTGCCAACTCACCTGCGCGCGCTGTGGACCTGGAGGAAATTCGCAAAATCGTGGAGCTCATGGAAGAGCAAGGGCTCAGCCTTTTCCATCTGGAGAAGGAGGACTTCAATTTGAAATTGAAGAAGGGGACGGACGTGGAAGCAATTCGCGAGGCTCTTGGGGGACTCGCCATTGCCCCGGCAGCTCCGGTTGCGGTCCCGGGGGCTCCGGTGGCACCTGCTGCTGAGGACGGCGAGGCACCGGTCGAGAGCGGGGAGGTTATCGAGTCGCCCATGGTGGGGACCCTCTACCGCAAACCTGCGCCCGAGGCAGACGAGTTCGTCAAGGTGGGAGACCGGATCAGCGAAGGGCAGACCCTCTGCATCATTGAGGCCATGAAGGTGATGAACGAGATTAAGGCGGAAGTCAGCGGGACGATCTCGGAGATCTGTGTGGAGGACGCCTCGCCGGTCCAGTATGGGGACGTTCTTTTTCGCGTGACCTGATCCGTTCGCGTATCTTCCTCCCGCGGGTTTTCCCGATTCCACCATCCTTTCGCGATGTTTTCCAAAGTCCTCGTAGCCAACCGCGGCGAGATTGCGCTGCGCATCATCCGGGCCTGCCGGGAACTGGGGGTGGCCTCGGTATCGGTTTACTCCGAGGCGGACATCGATTCCCTGCACGTGCAGTTGTCCGACGAGGCGGTGTGCATCGGGCCGGGGCCAAGCAAGGACAGCTACCTGAAGCCCGATCGCATTATTGCGGCCGCCGAAGTGACCCAGGCGGACGCCATCCATCCGGGCTACGGGTTTCTCTCGGAGAATCCGCGCTTCGCTGAGATCTGTGAGAGCTGCAAGATCAAGTTCATCGGGCCCTCCGCGGAGTTGATTCGTGCCATGGGCGACAAGAACACCGCCCGTGCCACCGCCACCAAGTATGGCGTGCCGGTCACCCCCGGGACGGAGGGGCTGATGGCGAGCGAAGGCGACGCCCTCGCCGCGGCGCGCAAGATCGGATTTCCGGTCATGATCAAGGCCACCGCGGGTGGGGGAGGGAAAGGAATGCGCCCGGCCCTGAAAGAGGAGGAGTTCCTCGACCAGTACCGGGCCGCGAGCAACGAGGCCCAGGCCGTTTTCGGCAACGGGGACTGCTATCTCGAGAAACTCGTGCTCAATCCCCACCACATCGAATTCCAGGTGGTGGCAGACTCCCAGGGGAACGTGGCGCACCTCGGGGAGCGCGACTGTTCCATGCAGCGGCGCAACCAGAAGATCATCGAGGAGTGCCCCAGTCCGCTTCTTACCCCGAAGATGCGCAAGGCCATGGGGGAAGCCTCGGTCGAACTGGTAAAGAACATCGGCTACGAGAACGCGGGGACCATCGAGTACCTCGTCGATGAAGCTGCGGAGAATTTCTACTTCATGGAGATGAACACGCGGATTCAGGTGGAACATCCCATCACGGAGGAAGTGATGGGGTGCGAACTCATCAAGGAACAGATTCGCGTGGCAGCCGGCGAACCACTCTCTTCCCATGTTTGCAACGCGCAACCCCGCGGGCACAGCATTGAGTGCCGCATCAACGCCGAGGATCCCTACAACAATTTCGCGCCGAGTCCGGGCAACATCTCGCTGTGGTACGCCCCGGGGGGCAAGGGTGTGCGTGTCGACACACATGTCTACGCCGGCTACACGGTGCCTCCCTACTATGATTCCATGATCGCGAAACTCATCGTGACGGGTGCGCGCCGGGATGTGGCCATTGCCCGGATGCGGCGCGCCCTCTCGGAGTTCATGATTCGAGGGATCAAGACCACCATCCCCTTCCAGCAGGTGATCGTGGATCACCCCGACTTTATTGAGGGCCGCTACGATATCGGGTGGGTGGAGCGCTATCTCAAGGCGCGTGACGGTGAGGCCCGGACCGAATGAATGGCCTGAGCCAGCGAAGAGAGAGCGAGGCCCGGCTCTACGGCATTGTGGACCTTGGTTACATTTCGCCCGGTGACTGCGAGTCGGTGACCGGGGCACTCCTCCAAGGCGGGGTCGATATCCTCCAGCTGCGCGCCAAGAACCATGAGGAGTCCGCCATCCTCAGGATCGCGCAACGGCTCGTCCCGCTCTGCCGTGCAAGGGAGGTGCCTCTCATCGTGAACGATTTCGTGAACGTTGCGCTGGAGGCGGGTGCCGATGGTGTGCACCTCGGCCAGGAAGACGGGGATCTGGCGGAAGCTGTGGCCAGCCTGCCCGCGGGATCGCTGGTGGGCCGCTCCACCCACACCCCCTCTCAGGCGTGGGCGGCCCTCAGGGAGGGCGCCTCCTACATCGGGTTCGGTCCCCTGTTCCCCACACCGACCAAGGAAGGGCGCCCCGGCATCGGACTCAACGACATTGCAGAGATCGAGGAGACCGTCGGCGGGCAGATTCCGGTTTTCTGCATCGGCGGGATCAAGCCCGGCAACCTCGATGAGGTGCTGGCCTCCGGGGCGCGACGCGTGGTCATCGTTTCCGGTCTCCTGCAGGCGCCCGATATTGCGGAGTGCTGTCGTGGGGTACGGGAGCGACTCGGGGAGCAGATCCCCGGGGTTCCGGCGGGAAATATCGGGCTTGAATCTTCGCGGGATTGAGTCCGAACTCCGTGGTCATGTCCAATACCCTCCCTCTCCTGGTCGGTGGCTCCATTGCGATCGACAATGTCAAGACGCCCACTGATGAAGCGACAAATCTTCTTGGGGGATCGGCTTCCTACGCTTCCCTGGCTGCCAGTTACTTCACCGATCCGGTTCATCTTGTCGGGGTCGTAGGCAGCGACTATCCGCCTGAGCATCTCGCCATGCTCGAACGGCATGGAGTCAATCTCGGGGGAGTGGACCGGTCCGACGGCGCCTCTTTCACGTGGAGTGGGGAGTATCACCAGAACATGAACGACCGCACCACCCACAACGTGGCGGTCAATGTCCTGCAGAACTGGAAGGTCGGCCTCTCTTCCGAGTTGGCCGCTTCCCCGGTAGTGGTGCTGGCCAACATGGCGCCGGCCAACCAGCTGGAAATGCTGGCTCAATGCACGGGCCCCGGCCGCTTCGTGCTGGCAGATACCATGGACCTCTGGATCGAGATCGCCCGCAAGGAACTTGAGGAGGTTCTCGCCGGGATTGACCTTCTGGTCATCAACGAAACCGAAGCCCGTGAGTATGCCGGGTCCACCAACCTGGTGACCGCAGGGAATCTCCTGCGAGCAAAGGGTCCAGAATACGTGGTTATCAAACTGGGCGAGTTCGGGGCCATTCTCTTCGCCCCCCCGGAATGCAATCATGGCCTGTTTCGCTGCGGGGCCTTCCCTCTCTCTGAGGTGGCCGACCCGACCGGTGCCGGCGACACCTTTCTTGGCGCCATGGCGGGATATCTCGCCTCCCTCGGGACCACCGACTACCGCTTCGAGCAGATTCGGGATGCGGTGGTGCGGGGCACCGTGATGGCCTCCTTCACCTGTGAGGCCTTCTCAACCCGGAGGATCGAAGAGCTCTCTGAGTTGGAGCTCCTTGAACGGTTGGAAATATTCCGTGAGATGAGCTGCTGGTAAACTTGCTTGCAGGGGTCTCGGGGAGGCACTCCATGGGCCAGAAAACCATCGGAATTGGTGCATTCCGGCCTCAATCCGGGGTGACAGGTTCGACAAATTGCCTTTTGGGGTATTTACCGAAGAAATTTTTAAGACCGTGATAAGTTGTAATTGGCTGGAATAGAGGACATTAACGGACGCCAAAATCCTACGGATTCACTAATTTGTTTTTTCCCCAATCTCTTAAAAAAAAATTGACCGGTTACCCCTACGGTAGCTATTTTGCAGGTGGATTGCCTGCGGAAACTGAGAACACACCCCTAAAAACAAAAACGACCTATATCAAAGTCATCCAATAGCCATGAAAGCAACGACACTAAAGAAAGCGGCACTCGCTGCCGGTTCGCTTAGCTTCCTCGCCGGCACTGCCCTCTCGCAGGAAGCAGTATCAGGCGCAGGCGGTTACGAAACCCTCACGATCAACGCAGGCAAATTCAATGTCCTCGGAATTCGTCTCCATGAACCCCAGGTGGTTTCTGGAACATTTGATTCCCAGACCGCGACAAGCCTGAGCGACGCCGATGTCAACTTTACCGACGTCCTCACCGCAGGAGCCCGTTACCTCGTCGAGATTACCGGCGCCACGGCTTCCGAAGGCACCGTCATTGAAGTGGACAGCTGGAGCAACAACGACCTGACCGGTCTCGCCGGTGTCGCGGCTGACGATGCCACGGATTACACCATCCGCGCGGCCAAGACGATTGCTGACATCTTCGGGGCCGACAACTCCGCGGGCCTCACAGGTTCCGCCGCCGCCGACCCCACCGAGGCAAGCACCATCTACGTTCCGAACGGAGCGGGCTTCACCCAGGTCTTCTACTCCACCCTCGCCGGCTTTAACGGCTGGTTGGATGCATCGACCTTCGCTGATGCCAGTGGCCTGCCCCTCAACTATGTTGACGGAATCATCGTCAACGAGAAGGGAGCCCAGGACATCTCGCTGGTCGTGACCGGAATGGTCAAGACCACGAGCACGAACCTCCCCGTCAGCGAGGCCTTCACCTACCTTGGCACCGCCTACCCCGTGGGTTCCACCCTCGGCAACAGTGGTCTTGCCAACAGCGTGACGGGTTCCGCCGCCGCAGACCCCACCGAGGCTGACACGGTTTATCTCCCCAAGGCAGACGCCAGCGGATATGACCAGTACTTCTACTCGACCCTCGCCGGGTTCGATGGATGGCTTAACTCCGCCACCTTCGCCAGTGGTGCGGACGTCGAACTGACCTCGGGCATCATCATCAGCCAGAATGGCACTGGTGCAGACTTCAATGCACCTGTTACCCCGCCGGCGTATTACGAGGATCTTTAAATTGGAGCTTTCCTGGCGAGCAGTGAGGGGTTTTGCCCCCTGCTGCTCACCGGAAACCCTTCCCTTACCAACCACTCATTACACACCACTATGAAACTGAAGCACGTAGTATCTATTATCGCCCTGACGTCTGTCTCCGCCTTTGGCGCCAGCGTCACGGTGACAAACAACGCAGGGCCGGTTAATACCCAGTCGGTCGTTGACAATACCGGGGCCGCTGTTGACGGCGGGTTCGCTGCCATCGGAAGCATTTCCGATGCAAGCGCGCTCAACACCCTCACTTCGGCCGGCCTTGCCGACCTTTTCACCGTTTATGACGGTGCCATTGGAGCAATTACTGCGGCACCGTTCGCCGGGACCTACAGTATCTCCAACGAAGGAAGCGACATTACAGGCACCGCATGGGCCGGAGCTCCTATTTACCTCGTTCTCGGGAACGGTGGTGATCTGGCAAGCTCCACCCAGGCAGCTGTGCTCAGAGTTGGGAACTTTCCCGGTTCCGAGCCTGCAGTGCAGACCGTGAACGTCAATAACACCGCTGAGGTTCTTCTTGGCGATTTTGATACCTTCACGCTCCAGCCAGGACCTATTCCTACCCAGAATGCGGCCCTTGCCCTTGCCCCACTTGTCCCGGAGCCTTCCAGCAGCCTTCTCATTGGCCTCGCTGGGCTCTCGCTCCTGATTCGCCGCAGGCGCTAAGGCGCTAAGGTTCTCAGAACCAGATACTAGTCGTTTTTTACCTGCCGGTCGAAAGACCGGCAGGTTTTTTTTGCCGGGGCGGCACCGGGAGAATCCGGTCCGAGTCTCAGGAGGCAGGACGTTCTTGCCCATCAATGAAACCTGCTGTTCCCTAGCTCGCGCCCCGGCGTCATTGCCTCCATCGCATGAGAGCACCAATCCTCCTTCTCAACGTCCTGCTGATCCTCCCGCTTCTTGGCGAGAATCTGGTCGTAACGGATCTGACCTGTGAGCACCGGGTAAACCCAACCGGTCTGCACGCGGAGGTCCCCCGCTTGAGCTGGCTTTTCAGGACGGAGGGGAAAGGGAAATCCCAGCAGGCCTACCGTATCCTGGCAGCCAGCTCCGAGGCCACCCTGGCCCGCCATGAGGGCGACTTGTGGGATACGGGCAAGACAAGGAGTTCCAGCAACTACCTCATTTTCTATAAGGGGGAAAAGCCCCTCCAGTCCGGGCAGCGGGTCTTCTGGAAGATTCAGGCCTGGGACGAGAAGGATGTCGCCTCCCCCTGGAGCGAGAGCGGTCATTTCACGATGGGCCTTCTTGGCGCCGGGAACTGGAAGGCCAAGTGGATTGCCTTCAAGGATGGACAACCTCTGCATCGAAATCCCCTTCAGCTCCACCTTCCTCCGCCCCGTTACTATCGGAAGACCTTTGCGGCGGAGAAAAAGATCGTGCGCGCCCAGGTTCATGTAAGCGCATTGGGGATCTTCGAGCTCCAACTTAACGGGAAAAAGGTAGGGGATGGCTATCTGGCGCCCGGGTGGAGCGACTATTCTCAGCGCACCTACTATCACAGCTACGATGTCACCTCGCAGATACGGGAGGGAGAAAACTGTCTCGGTGCGATTGTGGCGGACGGCTGGTATGCCGGCTACGTCGGATCGGGAAAGCGGAAGAAGTTTGGTCCTTTCGGAACCGGTCGCAACATCTATGGCAAGACGCCGGCCCTTCTGGCGCAGCTCCACCTTGAGTTCGCCGACGGGACCGGGAGTATCGTGACCAGCGACCCGACCTGGAAAGTGACCACCGGGCCGGAGTTTGAGGCGGATCTGCTCATGGGTGAGGGCTACGACGCCAATAAAGAACTCAAGGGCTGGTCGGCGACCGGTTACGATGATCAGGCTTGGGAACAGGCGATAGAGGCCTCCTCCAGCAAGCCGGTGAAGGCTCCCTTCCAGGACCGCACCGGACGGCGGACGGCAGAAATCGGCTTCGTGAAACCACGGACCCTGGAAGGCTACCCGGCACCGCCTGTCCGGGTGATCGAGAAGAGAAAGCCCGTCACGGTCACCGTCACGAATTCCCGGCCCGGGTGCTATCTCTTTGATTTCGGCCAGAACTTCACCGGCAATGTCCGGCTGCAGGTCAAGGGCATGGAAAAGGGCCGGAAGATCACCCTTCGCTATGGGGTGGAGGCCGGTGATCTTTCCCTGAATCGTCAACGGGATGCCACCGCCACCGACACCTACGTGTGCAAGGGTGCTACTGCCGAGAGCTGGACCCCGCGTTTTACGATTCACACCTTCCGTTTTGCCGAGGTGGAGGGACTCCCCGGAAAGCCCGGGCCGGATCTTCTCCAGGGACTGGTCATCCACAGCGCCACGCCTCTTACCAGCAGTTTTGAATGCAGTGACGAGCGGGTGAACCGGATTTTCCGGAACTGTGTCTGGACCCAACGCGCCAACTGGATCGACCTTCCCACGAGCTCCGAGTTGGTTAACGAGCGCATGGGAGACCTGGGAGCGGTCCAGCTCTTTGCGAAGTCCGCCTGTTATCACACGGACAACGCAGCCTTCCTGCGGAAGTGGTTCAGGGAATTACAGGGAGCCCGGGACAGGCAGGGCTACTACCGCAGGCATGCCCCCTTCCCCTTTGCTGAGGATCGGCTCTCTTACGGGGCAGGGTTTTCCGATGCCGGGATCCTGGCGGTTTTTGATCATTGGTGGATGTATGGCGATGAAGAGGTGGTGAAAGAGAACTGGACGGCGATGAAAAAATATCTCCAGGCCCGCCAGGATGCGCATCGCATGGGACGCGGGAGAGTGTTTGGAACGAGTCGAGGTGACCGTCTGAACCTCAACGACCCCACTCCCTCAAGGTTCATTGACCTGGCCATGCTCGCCCTCGATTTCCGACTCATGGCGGAAATGTCCCGCGTGGCGGGCAATCCCATCAATCATCTGACCTATAACAGGACCTTCGTCGAACTGCAGGCAGAGTTCCGGAAGAATTTTGTGAATGAGGATGGAAGCCTGAAGGTGAAATCCCAGACCGCTCAGGTAATGGCGCTGCGCTTCGGATTGCTGACCGACGCGTCAAAGACCAAGGTTATTGAAAACCTCCTTGCCCTTCTGGCTGCAAAGGAAGGCCCTGCCAGCAGCGGCATGACGAGCGGGGCCCTGGGAACGAGATCTCTCCTGCCGGTGCTGACCTGGACCGGCAACCACAAGGTCGCTCTCAAGCTCCTGCAAACCCCAAAGTATCCCTCCTGGGGTTACGGGATCGACCAGGGGGCAACAACGTTGCGGAGCACCTGGGGGCCAACCGGGAAAAAACGCCGGGCCCAGGATCCCGGACTGGATCAGAGCTTTGGTGCAGTGAGCGGGTGGCTGATGTCCAAGGTGGCCGGGATTGATACGACCATTCCCGGATTCCAACGGATTCGCCTGGAGCCCTGGATTCCGGAGCGACAGGCCGGGGCCGCTTCCATTACCTGGGTCAAGGCTCATTACAGCTCCCGTCGCGGGCCCATCGACGTTCACTGGAAACGCCGGGAGGATGGCAGTCTCCTCTACGAGTGTGACATTCCTGTCCAGACCACGGCTACCGTCCGGCTTCCAGCGGGCCCCGAGGCCAGCGTTCGCATCGACGGCAAGGCTCCCGGAGAAGACCACCGGTTTGAGGGCGGATTCGTCCAGAGGGAAAAGAAGGGACGCATTACTCTCAACCTGGTCAAATCCGGGGCATACCGGATTGAAGTAAAGTAGGGATTGCTTCAGGGCCGTGAAGGGAGGGTCACATGAGACCTGTAACCAGCTTATATCCGTGTGTTGCATCTATGGGCGCAGAGTGACGCTGTCCATGACTCAGGCAGGGCGTATCTCCGGGACAGCTTGCGGAAGGGACTCACGATGCGCTCATAGTTAAAAATGTTACAATATCGTCACATTTCCGATTTGTGCTTAGCATATCTTAACGTGCCAACTAAGTTAGCGCCGCGTTAGCGATTGAGCATGATGAAGAAGAATAAGCGAATAGCGATGGCCGTGGTTGGGCTGACGGCTGCCGGGGGAGCAGTGCTGGCTGGAGACAACAATCCCCAGGACAACGGTGGCGGAGATTGGTGCCGACTTCTTACCGAGGATTTGGGTGCCCCGCTCTACGCGAATGATGACGCCATGCTGATCCAGGCCATGAAGATTTTCGGCCGGGCCCAGGTGCAATTCGCCTCCACCGATGTGGATGGGGTCGGTGGTGTTGACGACTCCGAGACCTTCGACGAGGTGCGGCGCCTGCGCCTGGGAGCCCAGTTGCAGGTCTTGAAGCACTTCAAGGTCAAGGCGAATGCCAATTTCATCAAGGACAGCAGACCTAAAGGAGGATCCCGCGATTATGGGTATCATAGCCTGGATGTTGCCCTGGTCTCCTTTGATGCGGGGGCTCTGCTCGGGGCAGGTGCTCTCGACGGAGTCAATGTCAGCGTAGGCCGCCACAAGGTGACCATGAGTCATGAGGTTCATATGTCCTCGAAAAAGATCAAGACCGTCGAGCGCTCTGCGGTTGCTAACAAGGTTTATCCCAGTCGCCTGACAGGGATCACGGCCAGGAAAGCCAAGGGAAACTTCACGGGAATATTCGGGGTGTTCAGCACGGAGTCCACCCCGGAGCTTGCCCGCGATACCGGAGGCCTCGCTTTGTATGCCAGTGGTGCACTTGAACTCGGCAACGGGGACAAACTGATCGCTGATTTCCTGCACAACGATGCCTACGGCACCGCGGACAACGAAGTTGGCCTTTATGACTGGGCCCTTGCCCTGGCCTACCTGACCGAGCGGAATGGCTGGGACCTCCTCCTTCAGGGAACGATCGGGGATAATGGTGATGACGGAACAGGCGAGCGAGGCGGTGATTTCTGGGGATTTGTCGCGATGGCATCCCGCGACCTGATCGCGGACAAACTTGAGGCGGTAGTGCGTTACTCCTATCAGGGATCCGACGAAGCGGAGGGAATCGCAACGAACTCCCGTTATCTTCGCCGCAAACATGATGCTGACGTCAACGGAGGGCGCGGGGACGCGCACGATAGCCTCTATGCAGGTTTGAACTACTTCGTCTGCGGCCACAATGCCAAGATCATGAGCGGCGTGGAATGGGAAAGCCTCGATACGGCGGGAGGCGATGTGGACGCCCTCACCCTGTGGCTGGCATTCCAGAGCTACTTCTAGGATTTGCGGACCGATTTGCGGATTTAGCCAGATCCGTTCTCGCAACAAATGGACCCTCTTCAGAGGGGCCATTTCATCATGGCCAGCACTCCAGATTATCAGTTGCCGGGAACCTCGGCGCCGGGAATGTCACAGCAGAGAACTTGCGCATTTGCCGCTAGCGCTTCACGTCGCAATCAAGCGGTCCGGTACCCCCTGGGTTCGGCGGCATACCAACAAGGAAGAGATCCCGAAAGTGCCCGGGAGAAGAATTATCCGTAATGGACCTCATGCAGGCTCAGACCATCGGGCGGAGCACAAAGCGGCGACTTGCCCCGGGGAAGATTGGGTGACTGATCGATCAGGGCCGCGAGGTCGTCGAGTCTGAAGGATCCCTGGGCGGCTCGGACAGCTGCTCCGGTCAGGAGGCGGACCATCTTGTAGAGGAATCCTTCGCCGGTGAAGGTGAGGAGGTAGCCTTGCGGGAGCGGCGCGAGGGAAGTCTCACGGAGAGTCCGCTGGAAGTCGGTTTCTGCCGTTTCGTTGCCCCGGTTGGCGGCAAAGGCCCGGAAATCGTGGCGACCACGGAAGAGGGCGAGGGAGTCCTCAAGGGTGGCGGGATCGAGTTGGCGCGGGAGATGCCAGACCCGGCCAGCCTGGAAAGGGGGCAGGATGGGAGCGGTGCTGAGTTCGTAGTGGTAGGTCTTGGAGAGAGCCGAAAAGCGCGCGTGAAAGGCATCCGGCACTTCCTCGCACTCCAAAACCCGGATAGTGGCTGGCAGCTTGGTATTAAGGGCGGCCACCCAGTTGACCGGATTCATGGTGAGTTCATCAGGAGGGTCAAAGTGAGCGACCTGGCCAGCGGCATGCACCCCTGAGTCGGTGCGTCCCGAGCCATGGATGCGCAAGGGCTCCTTGGCAATTTCGGCCAGGGCGGTTTCCAAGCGTTCCTGGATGGTATCGGTATTGGGTTGAAGCTGCCAGCCGCCGAACGGGTATCCGTCGTAGGCAATGGTCAGTTTAAGGCGCACACACAGTTCTTCGCTAAATTCCCTTCGATTGGAAAGGCCACACTTCGGGCGGAGGAAGGTTCACGAATATTGGCAGGCTTGAGGGACCGATTGTCCTCCAAGTGTAGAGGAAGCCCGCGAAAGCAGGCGCGGAAACCGTGGGGGAGCCGCTCAAAAAAAAGAGGCAGCCCACTGTCGGGCCGCCTCTGATTAAATTTTCTGGAACTACTATCGGTCTGCGGGAATCAGGCGTCGTCGCCGCCGTCATCATCACCGTCGTCATCTTCCGGCTTGCCACCGCCTCGGCGATGGCGGGGTCCGTGGTGGCGGGGTCCGTGGTGGCGGGGTCGGCGTCCATGATGACGCAGGCGGGAGCCAAATTCCTCAAGAGTGACAGCGCCGTCTTCGTCATCATCCAGGCGGGCAAAGATGCCAGCCACGCGCTCGGAATCCGCACCTTCAAAGGGAGCCAGGGCAGCGAATTCGTCAAGATCAAGACTACCGTCTTCACCTGCGATCTCGGCAAATTTTTCCTCTCGCTTGGCTTGGAGGGCAGCGCGCCGGGCGTCTCTGGCGGCTTCCTTTTCTTCGTCGGAGAGTTCGCCGTCGCCGTCAGTATCGAATTCCGCAATGTGCTCGGCACGGCGTTCGCTACGCGCGGCACGGCGGGCTTCCTTGGCCGCCTGGCGTTCTTCTTCGTCAATCACGCCGTCCTCGTTGAGGTCAAACTGTTCAAGAATTTTGGGGAGTTTGCCGTCACCGAAGGTGCGATGTCCGGCGATGGTGGTTGCGATCCCTATGCCCAGGGCAATTGCGAGGATCGGGAGGCATTTGATTTTCATGGTTCTTTTTGTGCTTCAGGTTTCAGTGAGGCGGGGGCCTGCTACCGTGTCTTTCGAGGGGATAGACGGGAGTGGCGGAGAGATGGTTACATTTTGCCAGGGATTTTGCCAGAGTTTTGGAGAATTGCCGTTGGCACATAACCCGTTCCGGGGTTGGGTCCAGCACGAGAGAGGGCCCTTTTAGGGGACTTGGGGAGGCTCCTTCCGCCCTTTATTCGGCCCGGGTTTGGCGGACGCGATAATAGCGCCCTCCTGCCTGCAGGCCGGGAGTATCGGTGAAGATGAACGGCTGAAGGGCAGGGGGTGAAGGGAAGGTCGAGGACGGGAGGTCGCCCTGCCAGTTCAGGAGGTCATCGGAGTATTCCACGGTGTAGTTGAACCCGGGAGTGGCCTGCCAGGAAATCCGGATATCACCACTCGAATCGTGGCCAATGGAGTCAATCACAACTGGCGGGGGTGGGTCTTCCACTGTTTCAATGCGCAGATCGGAGAGCAGCAGGAAGTTGTCACCGTATCTGCCGGGAGATCCCTCGCCGATCTGCCACTCGATAGCAATGAATCCAAAGTAGAGCGCTTGGTTGGTGCCATTGAAGGCCGCGTCGATAAAGAGCGGAAGGCCGTCGATCTCCGCAGTCCAGCGGTTGGATTCGAAGTCGATGATCCCGGTCAGCTCATGGAGCTCGCCCTGGATAAAATCCAGGCCGGTGTCGATTTCCTCGTAGCCTGACGACTGGGGGCTGCCATTGCGGTACCAGAAGCCGTAGTCGGTGTCGGTATTGGAGATGCGGATGGCGGCCAGGGGCGCGCCCTGATTGTTGTAGAAGGTGATGAAGAAATCGTCGCGCCGGTAGTTGGTGAAGTCGGTGGAGTCCTCAATCCCGAAGAGGAGGGTGAAGGAAACGAGGGGCGTGCCGGTCGCGACGGGGTCGTAGTTGATCGATTTGGCCACCGTAGTGAGGGCGCGGTTGGGCCTGTTGAAGCCCAGGGTGGCAGTGTTTCCCAGGGCCCCCCCCACGAGGTCGGCTACGATGGCTTGGGCTCCGCTCGTATTGTCGCTGGCCTGCCATCCATCAAAGTCGTCCCATTTGTTATCACCTTCGGGAAACTCGTCGAAATCGGTGAAGTAAAGCAGTTCGGCCCGTGCAATTTCGAGCACGGAGAGCAACAGGAGGGATAACAGAATGGAGACGGGTCTTGCCATGGGGGCGAAAGGAACCGGTCCTTGTTCAAGAAAAAGAGGCAACCCGTGGTTCAGGTTGCCTCCTCGCGATGGGGATGGGAAAGAACCGAAAAGATTTACCCCCTGCCGCCAAAGCGGGGCGGCGTGCGCGGATCCGGAGCTTCATCATTATCGTCATCGTTGTCACCGTCGGGGCGCTCAGGTGGCCCGGGCAGGTTGTTGGGTGGCTCGGGGCGCTCTGGTGGCTCGGGACGGGTGGGCGGCTGCGGCGGACGATGCCCACCCGGCTTACGGCCATGACGAAGGCGAGCGGTGAATTCTTCAAGGTCAACGCATTCGTCGTCATCAGAATCCAGTCGGTCAAAGATGGCGGCCACGCGCTCCGGATCTCTGCCTTCAAGCGGGGGAAGGGCGGCAAATTCGTCGGAGTCAAGGCATCCGTCATCACCTGCAATTTCAGCAAATTTTTCCTCGCGCTTGGCTTCAAGGGCGGCCCGGCGGGCTTCGCGGGCGCCTTCCCTCTCTTCGTCGGAGAGTTCGCCATCGGCATCTGTGTCAAATTCCGCGATGTGTGCAGCGCGGCGTTCAGCCCGGGCAGCCCGGCGGGCTTCGCGGGCGGCCTGACGCTCCTCTTCGTCGATCTGTCCGTCGTCGTTGAGGTCGAACTGTTCGAGGATTTCGGGAAGATTCCCGTCACCAAAGGTTCGCTCACGTCCGGCACTGGCGAAACCGATGCCGACAGCGATGGTTATCAGAGGGAGGTATTTCATCTTCATTTTATTGGGGCCTTTCGGGAAATGTTCTCTGGTTAAGAGGATCGACGGCCTTGGAGGTACAATGGTTACACCCAAAGTCGATTTTATTCGTTCAAGAGGTCGAAGAGGTTCACGCCCTGCTGTGGCTCGGGTTGGGGCTCGGCAACGGCTTCCTGCTCGGGGGGAGCCTGACCGGCGGCCACGGGTCCGCTGTTGCTGGCAACAGAGGCATCGAAATCGTCCTCCAGCTGGGCAACGATTTCCTCCCACCAGGCCTGATCGTCGAGTTTCTGCTGAAGGAAGTCTTCCTGCTGGTCGGGATCGAGGGAGTCGTGGATGGCCTCATCGGGGGACTTTCCGTTGTCGGCAAGCTCCTCAGAGGGAAGGGAGGTTCCCGCAGGGTAGTTGATGATCATCGCGGGGTGATAGCCCGTAGTGGCCCGGAGCAGTTGTGGGAAGACCTTGTGCTGCTGTATCGGGGAGAGGTCCAGCCGCTCGGTCATCTTCCCAAGCCGGGAGAGGACATCTTGCTGAACCCATGGGACGCGTTTGGCGATGTCCTGGCGTTGCGCCGGGCTCAGGTCCCGGGTGGCCGGGCCGTTGTCCATGACCACCTCGAGTTCGTTCACGGCGGGGAGCTTTTCACGTGGCGATCTGACCGGATTGCGACGGCCGACGGGGGCAGTGGAGGAACCCCGGGGCGAGGCGGTTTCGATGCGGAGGGCCGGGGAAGTCGCGTCGTTTTGCGGCCGTTCAGCCGAAGCACCCTCGGGATCGTTCCGGAAGGTGATGGTCAAGGCAAGGGTGACAGCCACCAGAAGGAGGGCGACACCGAATATGAGGTTACCGAATCTCATGCGCTGAGGAGACTGATCTTCACCTGAATGGAACCTCCATGTCGAGATCTGGTTGCGTTAAGTATTTGTGAAGGAGCTGATGAAAAAAGGCGGGAAAATGGGAAGCTCTCTGCCCTCCCGGCCCTGGGGGGGATTAACCGAGTGGGCAGAAAGCCTCCATATAAGGGCTGACGAGGACGATTTGCTCATGGTTACACCTAGAGAGGTGAACGAAGTGAATTCATTCCATTTCTCCCTCAATTGGGGGAGGATCCCGGAAGTCTGGTTTGCTGTTCCGGGGTGAGATGTTGCTTCAGACGTTGGTGGAGGGCCTGGAATTCCCTGCGACCGGATTGCCGGGCGGTTCGGATTCGCTTGGCGGTCTCGGAGACCTCGCGCCGGATGGATTGCCGTTGTTCCGGGGTCAGTTCGCCAATGGCCCCCTCAATGGTCTGGAATGTGGAGCGTTCCCAGGACTCCCAATCGACGATGGGGGCTGGCTGGGAGGAGGGAGCGGGTGGGGGAGGTTGATTGCCTTGCTCCTTGCGTTCGCCCAACAGAAATCCGATCCCGTAGCCACAGAGGAAGATGGCGAGAAGGGCCAAGACAATGTTCAGGTAGTCTTTGAAGGTTGGCTTCATTGTTCGGGGTCGGGAGGTTGGGGAAGAGTTTGGGACGGCGCCGGGGTGGGAGCCCGGGCGGGTGGATTTGATTTCATGACAAAGTAGAAGATGAGGTAGAGCGCAATTGCAAGAAGAGCCGCCCACAGCGACCAGCGGCGCCAGAGCACGGTTGTTGCAAACTTCCATAGTCCTTCCCGCATTGTGATCACCCCGGAGACGAAGGCGGAGGGAGCCTTTTGCTCCCGGGCATCGTCTGTGGTGGCCCCTGCGTCCCTGGCGGCATCGACCAGGCGGTTCCAGTGGTTGTCTTCGTTAGGATCGGACATGGTTTGGAGTTGGGTGGAGTTGGGTGGAGTTGGGTGGAGTTCAGTGGAGTTGGGTGGAGTTCAGTGGAGTTCAGCGGTCGCCCTCCTCCCGCTCGTGGCTGGTTTCCAGGCGTTGGAGCTGTTCGGCCAGTTTTCGGCGGGCCCGCATGGCGGTGACTTTCACCTTGCTGGCTCCCCACCCGGTGAGCTCAGAAATCTCCCGGACAGAGTGTTCCTCCAGATCGAGGAGGCGGATCACGATTTGTTCCCGGGGGTTGAGGGTGGCGATCAGTTTGTCGAGGAGACCCGAAAAGAGCTCCCGGTGGGTGTCGGAAATTCCGGTGGTGGTGGCCGGGCGGCTCTTCTCGATGATTTCGACTTCGGTTTCAGTGAGATCCGAATACGACACTAGGGGCCGGGCACGGTGTTTGCGCAGCCAGTCGTAGCAGGTGGTCACTGCGATGCGGGAAACCCAGTGCTCGAAGGGTTGCGGCCCTTTGTACTGGTCGATCTTGAGGAAAATCTTGAGGAAGACTTCCTGGGAGACGTCGTCGTGGTCAGCCTGCCGCCGCAGGTGGTTGCGGACGTTGGCCCGCACGGTGGGATAGAGGATTTCCACCAGGGCCCGGTTAGCCGATTCGTCACCTGCCCTGACGCGCTCAAGGAGCTCGTTGGTGATCGCTGGAGACGGCTCTTCCATGCGGTGGCGGGACAGGTGGCAAGGGGAACGGTCAGAACACAGTTCGGCAAGGGGCAAATGGGGAGGAGGGTTTTCGAGATCTTACGGTTGGGCTTGCAGGGCTGCGCTCGAGAAACCCGGTGCTCCGGAAAATCGTGACAGCAGGGCCGCTGGACGGGTGCTTTTTCGTTCACCTTCCGGAAAGGCGAAATCCCTCCCTTTTGAACAAATGGGGAACTGGCGGAGATCTGGCTGCGGATTGAACTGGAACAGGAGCAGGAAATCTGGAGTCTGAGACTTGAATTTCCGATGAAGCGGTTCACTTCCGTCGCCCTATTGAACGTGCTGACTCTGGCCCCTCTCCCGGCCCAGCATACCGCTACCCCGGGAGAGAAGATCAAGGTGCCGGAGGGTTTTGCGGTCGAGCTCCTTTACTCGGTCCCGCGGGACCAGCAGGGATCGTGGGTTGCCATGTGCCAGGACGACAAGGGGCGCTTCATTGTGAGCGATCAATACGGCAGCCTCTACCGCTTCCCCGCTCCTCCGGCCAACAAGGCCCTCGACCCGGCCACCATTGAGACCATCGATCTTCCCATTGGGCACGCCCAGGGGCTCTGCCATGCCTTTGGCAGCCTTTATGTGGTGGTTAACTCGCGCAGCAGCAGGACCGGTTCGGGCGTTTTCCGTCTCCTCGATACAGACGATGATGACAAGTTCGACAAGGTAGTGAGTATCAAGGAGCTGGATGCCACCGGTGGGGAGCATGGTCCGCACGCCATTCTTCCCACCCCCGATGGCAGGAGCCTCATGGTGGTGCTGGGAAACCAGACCCAGTTACCCAGGGACTACACCCATTCCCGGGTACCGGAACTCTGGGGCGAAGACCAGCTCCTGCCCCCCATGGAGCACTTCATGAAGGGGGCGAGGGCCCCGGTCGGCCACATCGCGCAGATTGATCCCGAAGGCGAGAGCTGGGAGATCATCGCGACCGGCTTCCGCAATCAGTATGATGCCGCCTTTAACCGCGAGGGAGAACTCTTTACCTATGACGCGGACATGGAGGGGGATCTGAATACCCCCTGGTACAGGCCCACCCGCATCAACCATGTCATCAGCGGGGCTGACTTTGGCTGGCGAACAGGATCAGCCAAATTCCCCGAACACTACCGCGATACCTTTGGTGCGGCGGTTGATATCGGGCCGGGATCACCCACCGGCGTGTGTTTCGGCTATGGAGCGAAGTTCCCGCGAAAGTACCAGGAGGCCCTCTTCGCCTGCGACTGGTCTTACGGAAAGCTCTATGCCGTGCACCTCAGTGAGAAGGGATCGACCTATGGCGGTAGCTTCGAGGAATTTGCCAGTGCGACCCCTCTTCCTCTCACTGACATCCTGATCAACCCCAGGGACCGGGCCATGTATTTCACCATCGGAGGGCGACGGGTGCAGTCCGGACTCTATCGCGTCACCTATCGTGGGAAGGAAGGCGTTGGTTTGCCCAAGCAATCCACTCTCCCGCGGCACTCTCCCAGGGCGAGTCGTCAGAAAATGGAATTGCTCCTGCGCAAGGGTGCCAGGCTGCAGACACCGGAGGATCTCGCCAGGCTTTGGACCAATATCGCGGACGGAAGCGACCGTGGCTTGCGGCATGCTGCGCGTGCGGTGCTCGAGAAGCATCCGGTGGAACTGTGGAAGGCTCTTGTCCTCGGGGAGGAGGACATCAACCGTGCGGCGCTTGGGCTGATCGCCCTGGCCCGCGCCGACGGATTGCGCTCGGGAGGAGAAGTGATTGGCAAGGTGCTCGAGTTCGATTACCTGAAAATCGGAGGGAAGCAGGACCGACTCAACCTCCTGCGCGCTCTTATCCTGGCCCTGGCACGGGGGGGAACCCCGCAGGGGGAGATCCGGGGCCGGCTCCTCGTGTGGCTTGATGGGATCTACCCCGCAGCTTCGCCAGGGGAAAATCGTGAGCTAACTATGCTGCTGGCCTTCCTGGGGGCTCCCTCCGTTGTGCCCAAGGCCATTGCACTTCTTGAGAATTCGACCAGCCAGGAAGAGCAGATCACCTACGCCATGAATCTCCGGTTTATGAAGGAGGGATGGACCCCGGCCCTTCGAGTGAAGTATTTCCGGTGGCTCGCCCGGGCTGATAATTACCACGGGGGACCCCGTTTCAGGGCCTACCTCGCAGATATCAGGAGAGATGCCATGGCTTCTCTGCCTGCTGATAAAAAGACCCCGGAACTGGAGAGGATCCTTAAGACCAAGGCCGGGGAGAACTCGCCCCAGTTCAGCAGCAAGCCCCGCAAATTCATCAGGTCCTGGAAGATGGAAGACCTGCAGGGACTCCTGGGAGCAGGGTTGGAAGGGGGCCGCAACTTTGCCAACGGTCGGAAGATGTTCGGGGTGGGCAGTTGTCATGTCTGTCACCGCTTCCGCAACGAGGGGGGGGCGGTAGGTCCCGATCTCACCGCGGTCTCCGGCAAATTCAGTCCACACGACCTCCTCGAATCCATCGTCGACCCTGGCAGGGAGATCAGTGACCAGTACGGCGCCAGCGTCTTCGGCCTCAGGAATGGCGAGAAAGTGGTGGGGCGGATCATGAACCTCAATAGGAAAAGGGATGGAACGGGGGGTGATGTATACCGCATCACCACGGACATGATGAGACCGAACGAAACCAGGGCGATCAGAGCGGAAGAGATCTTGTCCATCGAGCCTTCCGGGATTTCGATGATGCCCTCCGGGCTCCTTTCCATCATGACTGACAACGATATCCTGGATCTCCTGTCCTACCTCCTCTCCTCCGGTGATCCAAAACACCATTTATTTGAGAATTAAGGCAATGCCGGGCTTTCCCGGCCGGAGGAGGCAAAAACATCAGAGATCTGAAAATCGTCTGCGGCGGACCCGGTTGAGACTGTAACAGGCAGTCAATCGAAGGAGTGAGATCCCAAGTCCTGCCAAAATAAATCAACTACTAGTCAACACGGCTGAGCGATCTCACTTCCTTTGTGAAGCTGCCCTGTTTCTGTACCCGCAGGGGGATGCACGAAACAAATGCGCACATGGCCGCCACACGCGGCAGCCTCCGGGAGGCGGAAGGGGGGAGAGAGCCCGGGCATCCCACGACCTTCGTGGTTCAGCTTGGCCCGGGAAGATGGAGGGACGGCGCTCAGGGCGAAGTCGGGAGGGGCGCCCCGGCCTTTCTGCTGGCGGAAGCGGTCATCGTCTCGTGGAGCGGGGCGAAGCGGAAGTGGCCCACGATCTCGTAGTCAAAGAGCTTGTCTTCCCATTCGGGTCCGGAGCCGATGTTGTGGACAACCCATTTCTCATTACCGCGGGCGCCGGGACCGGGAACCACGATGCCGATATGGCTGCCGGCCTGCTCCGCCGCACCATAGGGGAGTTTCCAGGTCACCACGTCGCCAACTGCGTAGTCGTCGAGCGAGTGGGATTTTTCGAGAATCTTCCCGAACCGTGAAAAGTAACGCTGGAGATTAGGCACCCGGCGGTGATCGATGTTACTGTCCGGACCTTTGCGTTCCCAGAGCTGAGGATAAAGACGGAAATGGGCGGACATGTCTTCGTGCACAAGCTGCTGAAGATCGACCCCCAGGGTCCGGTAGCTTCGCACGACGAGGTCGGTACAGACACCCTTGTGCGTAGGGAGATCGCCCCCCGGATAGGCCAGATCATAGTAAGCGGGATCGTAGTCCACCGTTTCCCGGGTGCGTTCCAGGGCGGCAGCTGCAAGATTCTTGGAGAACTCTTCTGAGCTCCGGAGTTCAGCAATCGCCTTCTTCTTGTTTACCGCAGAGGCCTGGGCTCGCTGCGACTGCAGAAAGGGAATAATTGGCCGCAGGAAAAAGAAACCGATTGCGATCACCAGGATGAGAAGGAACCAGCCTCCGAAGAAACCGGAGCCTCTCGGGCCTTTTTTCTTCCGCGGTTGATGGCGGGGAGATTTGCCGACATACTCGATTGGTTGTAAATTCAACATGGATCGGGACTCCAAGGCGGTTTCAGTGTAGTTCGGCCGTCCAGTTTGAGCGAGCCAAATTGTTCATAATTCTTAAATATTTATCTCCTTTAAGCAGGTCGTTTGAACACCAACGAAATGACCATCCATAAGGTCTCCGGCAACGAGCCTCCTCCCCTCACCAGCCTCGCGCGGGACTGGTTTGGGAATGAGGTGAATCCGCCGGTCTTTTTCAGTTTCGCCCTTGAGGGTGACGCTTTTGTATTCCGTTCCTCCCGCCAGTCTGCGGCCCTCTGCCACCCTGCGGCGCGCTCCGGTCTCTTCCATGAGCACCTCTGGGAATATGATGTGGCCGAGTTCTTTCTCAGAGATCCCGTTACCGGAAATTACCTGGAGTTCAATCTCTCCCCCAACGGCGCGCATTGGGCATGCCTTTTCGATTCGCCGCGAAGACCGCTCGCGGAACTGAGGGAGACCGGAGCGACGTCCCTCGCTACCTGTGGCCCGGAGGGATGGCAGGCTCGCGCGGATCTGCCCCTGGCGTGGCTGAAGGAGCACCTCCACTTCGGAAGCGACACCAGGATGAACGCCACTTTTATCCTCAACTCTCCGATCCAGCAGTTCCTGACAGCGGTCTGCCTGGGTGGTGGTGAGCCCGACTTTCATCGCCCGGATCGTTACTCCGCGCATTCTCTCGTGGCCTGCTGATGAGTCCGCGGGATGACGGGGGACAGGCAGTGGTTCCCCGGCTGCGGTTTCTCCCGGGTTCAGAGCAGCGTTGATTCCGGCAAGCCTTCCCGCTTTCAAGGAAGCAAGGACACCCCGCCCCGCCCGTCGCTCAACTTTGCCGGAATCCGCTGCCGCGGGCTCACCAGGGTCTTAATCGAGGACGTGCTCCAGCAGAACACTCTGCAGGGCGCAGTAGAACTGGCTGCGGATAAAGGCCGATCGCTTGGGCGGGGGAAAGGATTCCACTTCGTTCACTTCCTCGCCGGGGCCGAACCGGTAGTGGGTTTCCAGCGCGAGTCGGGCCTGATTCAGGGCACCATACCATTGGGCGCCCTCGGCCCGCATGATGAGAAACATTCCCTCCGCCGAGTCGGTCGATTCCTGCTGGGCGGCGTGGATGGTGTCGCGAACCATGCGGAGCTGGCCTGTGAAGAAATCTTCCAGTTCGGGAACGACGATCTCGTCCCACTCGGACTCTTCATCCATGAGCGCACTCAGGCGGGTAGGCAGGGTCTCGATCCCGCCCTCCAGAGCGTCGGTGGCGATCTGTTCCAGCACCAGCCAGTCGGTGGCAGTTTCCACCTCGATTCGCAGGCCTTTCTCCAGTGTGGGCATCACTTTCATTTCTACTGCGCTTTCTCGAGGCTGGCGTGCAACTGGTAGCTGTGCAGTTGCTGGACGTAGAGTTCCGCGGGCTCGCGCGCGCCGGACCACACCAGGGCCTTGCCGGCGATGTGCACCGTCATCATGAGATCTTCTGCCCGCTCGCGGGGGTAACCGAAGACCTTCTGGAAAACCTTGGTCACATATTCCATCAGGTTTACCGGATCATCGAAGACCAGCACGTTCCAAGTCCCCGCCAGTTCGGTGGAGGCCTTTTCTTCCTTTTCCGTGATCGTTCCGGCCCTGATCTTCGAAGTGATGGTTACGCTGAGTTCGCTGAGGTGGACGCTACCAAGGGCCTGGCGTTTGCGCAACCGCCCGTCTTGGCGACAACGAGACTAGACCCTGACTGGCTTCAAGGCAGGTGGATCGATCCACTTTCCGTGTTCGTTGATGAGATCGACGAGCCGTTCCACGGCTTCCTCCTCCGGGATGTTGAATTTCACGGCGTCCCTGCCCACGTAGAGGTTTATCTTGCCCGGGGCGCCTCCCACGTAACCGAAATCCGCATCGGCCATTTCGCCTGGTCCGTTCACGATACAGCCCATCACCGCAATGCGCAGGCCCTTGAGGTGGCCAGTCGCTTCCCGGATTCTGCGGGTGGCAGCCTGTAGATTGAAGAGCGTGCGTCCGCAACTGGGGCACGCCACGTAGTCGGTCTTGAAGATACGTGCGCCGGCCGCCTGCAGGATGTTGTAGCTTACCCGCAGGCTCTGTTCCGGGACTTCTTCCCCCTGGAGGAGGACGGCGTCACCGATTCCGTCGCAAAGCAGGGATCCGATGTTGCGCGCTGCGGTCAGCAGGGTTTCGAGGGGGAAGTTTCTGTCCCCTTCTTCAGACGGGGAGAGGACGTCCTTGAGAAGAATCGGGTGGCGGTCCTGCACCCGGGAGGCAAGGAGTCGGAAGGCGGGAACGACCGCCAGGTCCAGCCCATTGCCGACCGTCACCAGGGCGGGAGTGGTTCGGGAGTCGAGTTGCTCAACCTCTGCACTATTCCGCGGATCGATCTCCACCACGCCGCTCTCTTCCAGGACGATTTCGGGTTGGAAGTCACCGAGTTCTCCGAGCTGGTGAGCAAGGGCGTCCCACTTCTTCCGGGTGGTCACCACCCGGAATTCGCGGTTTCCGCCGAGTTCGTGGCCGCCGATCTCGATCACTTCACTGGGACGGCGCTTGTAGGAGAAGGGATCCCAGCAGGGGTGAATGGGGGCCTCGGCAGCCTGCCGCGGTTTCTCGCGACCGGAGTCACCTTCCCGCGTTCGCACCATTGCCCGGGCCACCGGGATTTCGGAGACGGAATTCTCGGTCAGGGAAACGCGGATGGTATCGCCGATCCCGTCGTCAAGGAGAGAGCCGATTCCGATGGCGGACTTGATTCGACCGTCCTCGCCATCTCCGGCCTCCGTCACGCCGAGGTGGATCGGGTAGTTCCAGTCTCCGCCCTCCTGTTCCAGTCGTGCGATGAGGAGGCGGTAGGCCTCGATCATGACCTTGGGATTGGACGCCTTCATCGAGAAAATGATCTCGTGGTAATCGAGATCGCGGGCAATGCGGACAAACTCAAGGGCGCTCTCCACCATGCCCAGTGGCGTGTCCCCGTAGCGGTTCATGATGCGGTCGGAAAGCGACCCGTGGTTTGTTCCAATGCGCATGGCACGCCCCAGTTCCTGGCAGAGCTTCACGAGAGGAACGAACTTGTGGCGGATCCGGGTGAGTTCTTCGGCGTAGTCCGAGTCCGAGTATTCACGGACTTCAAACTTCTTCCTGTCGGCGTAGTTCCCGGGGTTGACCCGCACCTTCTCCACCCACTTGGCGGCCTCAAGGGCGGCGTCGGGCTTGAAATGGATGTCGGCGACGAGGGGCACCTCGCATCCGGCTCCCCGCACCCCGTCCCGGATGCGCTCCAGGTTCCCGGCATACTTGCGGGTCTGGGCGGTGATACGCACAATCTCGCATCCCACCTCTGCCAGCTCCAGGACCTCCTTGACGCAGGCCCCGGTATCGCGGGTGTCGGCCGTGATCATGGACTGGATCCGGATCGGGTTTCCGCCGCCCACCCCGACCTTGCCGATCATCACTTCGCGGGAGCTTCTCCGCTGGTAACGGAAGAGATCGGAGCAGTAGCGAAGCGGCGATCGAGCGCTCATCTGCTGGATCTATAGCCCGGATCGGGATAGCTGACCAGCAAGCGCACGAGGGGATTTTGTGCTTTTATGGGTCTGGAGGGCACAAATTCCTGTGCTTGTCGCGCTGTGAGTGTAATCCCAGTAGTTTCCCATGAAGAGAATCCGTCCTTTCCTCTGCCTCACCTTCGTCGCCGCCTGGCTCCTTCCCACCGCCGGGGCCCAGGAAGATCAGTCCGCCAGGGAGGAGGCGCCCGGGAAGAAGGAGGCTGTGGAAGCCACCGAGTTCATCCGGATCGATGAAAACGACAAGGCCGCACGCCTGCAGACCTCGGTGACCCGATACGGGAAGGACGGAGTGACAGTTGATCTCATCGGAGCGGTTCACATTGGGGACAAGAAGTACTACGCGGACCTCAACAAGTCCTTTGAGAAGTACGACGCACTGCTCTTTGAGATGGTGGGGGGCGAAGACATGGTGGAGGGCAGGATTCCCAAGCGGGAAGAGGGAGGAGGCGATTTTCAGACCAACTTCCTGCGGGGGATGGTTGATGGGATGTCACGCTTCCTCAAGCTCTCCAGCCAGATGCAGGAGATCGACTATTCACCCAAGAACTTTGTTCATGCCGATCTCACCATGAAACAATTCCAGCAGAAGCAGGAAGCGAATGGAGAATCGCTCTTCAACTTTGCGCTGGCAGCGGCCCAGCAGGCGCAGAACCAGGGCGTGGAACAACCGAATCCCGCGCGATTGATCGCGGCGCTCCTCTCGGGGAATTCAAACGGCCTCAAGCTCGAGATGATGAAGAGCCTCGGCCAGGGGGATGATCAGATTGCCGCCTTTGCCGGCAACAGCGTCATCATTGGCGACCGCAATGCCAAGTGCCTCAGGGTTCTCCGGAAGCAGGTCAAGAAGAAGGGGAGCAGGAATATCGGCATCTTCTACGGCGCGGCTCACAACCCGGATCTGGAGGCCCGCCTCCTCAAGAGGGGATACAGGAAGGGCAAGCAGGAGTGGATGACCGCCTGGGACGTGCCAAAGGCCGTGCCGAAGCCTGTGGACGACGGGAAGAAGGCGGAAGAGGGGGAGACGGAGAAAGCCGTTCCCCGGTCCAGGTAGATTCGGGTGGCCCTGCCGTCAGCGCTCCGGGGACAGATCCCGGAGAAACCGGACGGGTTCGTCCGATCTGGATGCTGGGTTGCAGTGTGGACTGCCATTTTGGCCCCTTTGCGGCAGGCGTCCTGATCCGCCCCGGACCGGACCGCAAATGGGGGAAGAATTCCGGCTCCCGGGTGCAGATTCCCGGATGAGGCGGGGTGAAGGCCCGCCGCATGGGCAGGAAATCGTTTGCCACGATTGCCCCGCGCCTGAAATGGAGTCAGCCTTTGGACCGTAAGATACGCCCACTCATGAGTACAAGCGCAGAAGCCGCCTCCCAGGAAACCGCCCAACTGCAGGATGCCGTCCGGCGTGTCCGGGCGGAGATTTCGAAAGTCATCATCGGTCAGGACCAGGTCGTCAAGGAAGTGATGATAGCGATCCTTACCCGGAGTCATGCCCTCCTCGTCGGTGTTCCGGGACTGGCCAAGACCCTCCTTATCTCAAGTCTGGCGGAAGCGCTCCGCCTTTCCTTCAAGCGCATTCAGTTTACGCCCGACCTGATGCCCTCGGATATCACGGGGACGGAAGTGATCTACTCCGACCCGGCCACCAACGAGCGCGAGTTCAAGTTCCTGCCGGGCCCGATTTTTGCCAATATCATCCTGGCCGATGAGATCAACCGGACCCCGCCCAAGACCCAGGCCGCGATGCTGGAATCCATGCAGGAGCGCAAGGTGACGGTGGGGGGAGAAGACCATCCGCTCCCGGAGCCTTTCTTCGTGCTGGCAACCCAGAACCCCATCGAGCAGGAGGGCACCTATCCGCTCCCGGAAGCGCAGCTTGACCGCTTCATGTTCATGATTAGGGTGGATTATCCTGACGAGGAGGAGGAATTCCAGATCCTGAAAACCTGCACCGGAAACGAAGGGCAGCGTCCCGACCCGGTGCTGGGTGCGGAGGAGATTCTTGAGATGCAGCGCGCCGTGCGCAACATGCCGGTGGCGGATCACATCCTGCGCTACGCGGAGAAACTGGTGCGCGTCACGCGACCGGATTCCGACGAGGCGCTTGAGTTCTGTTCCAAGTGGCTCACATGGGGGGCGGGACCGCGCGCAGGGCTGAACCTCGTGCTCGCTGCCAAGGCCAACGCTCTTCTCAACGGCCAGAGCCATGTGAGCTGTGAAGATGTCGCTGCGGTTGCTCCGCCCATATTCCGTCACCGCATTATCCCGAACTTCAGCGCTCAGAGTGAAGGGGTGACTGCGGACGACATCACGGCGAAGATCCTTGATTCCGTTCCGAAGGACAGGAAGCTGGATTAGTGGATCGTGGATGTGGTGCGTGCATGGCGCACCGGCGGACATTCCGTTAACAACCTCTCCAAGTGGACGCTGAAACCCGCAAGCTCCTGGATCCCCGCACCATTGCCCGGGCCGAGGCCCTCGGCATGAACGCGCGTTTCATCGTGGAGGGCTACATGGCGGGGGAACACAAATCACCCTACCGGGGGTTCGCCATCGAATTCGCCCAGCATCGCGAGTACTCGCCCGGGGATGATGTGCGGCACCTGGACTGGAAGGTCCAGGCCAAGACCGAACGCTATTACATCAAGCAGTATGAGCAGGAGACCAATTTCGTGGCCCATCTCCTCCTGGATGGCAGCGAGAGCATGAAGTACGCTTCTGCTGATATCAGCAAGCTGGAGTATGGCAAGATGATGGCGGCCTGCCTGGCCTACCTCATCCTCCACCAGCGGGACGCGGTGGCCCTGGGGATCTTCGACGAGGAGGTTCGGGAGTATCTCCCGCGCAGTGACAACCGGGACAATCTCTTCAAGATCATGGACCGGCTGGCGGGGTTCGATCCGGTGGGGGGAACGAGGATCGCCCCGGTTCTCCATGGAATTGCCAACCAGGTGCGCCGCAAGGGGATCGTGATCGTGATCAGCGACTTCTTCGATGACGAGGAAGATGTTCTCGAGGGAATCCAGCATCTCCGTTTCAATGGACACGAAGTGATCGTGATGCAGGTCCTGGATCCCTGCGAAATCGACTTCCCCTTCAGCGGGATGGTGGAATTCGACGGACTGGAGGATATTCCTCTCATCCGGACGCGACCCAGCGAGATCAGGAAGAGCTACCACCGCGCATTCGAAGCGTTCCAGGAGCGCCTGCGCGCGGCCTGTGAGCGTCACAAATGCCAATTCGTGAGTCTGCGAACGGACCAATCTCTCGACGAAGCCCTCGCCAACTACCTCGCCTTCAGGAAGAGCACCTCCAGTTGATCCCGATGAACTTCCTGAACCAGGCATTGTTGTGGGGGATCGCGGCGATCTCGGTGCCCATCATCATCCACTTTCTCAACCGGCGGCGCTTCCGGCGGGTGCCCTGGGCGGCCATGCGCTTCCTCAAGGTCAGCGTGGAGCAGAACCAGCGGCGCATGAAACTGGAAGACTGGATTCTGCTCTTCCTGCGTTGTGCCCTGGTCGCCCTCCTCGCTCTCCTGATGGCGCGGCCGGTGATGGAGGGTTTATCCGGGATGCCAGGTTCCAAGGTTGCGGCCGCCATCGTGCTGGACAACTCGGCCAGCATGGGATCGCGTGAAGGAGAGGGCACCCGCCTCAATCTCGCGCGTGAGGCTGCTCATGCGATCCTCGATCGTCTGCCTGGAGGGTCCCCGGTGGTGATCTCGGGGGCCTTTCATCCCAACGAAGCGAGCAACGACCACAATCTGGTCTCGTCGCGCATCGACGAGGTAGCGCAGACCGATCGCCATGCGGACCTCCTCCTCGCCCTTGAGGAGGCTGTGCGCTCGCTCGAGGGACAGGCTGCCGCGGAAAAGGAACTGTACCTCATTACCGACGGACATGCGGAGGAATGGGGCGCCTTCGCCATCCTGGAGGCCCGCCTGCGCGATATCTCCGCGGGAATCAGGGTTCACCTTGTGATGGTCGGGACGCCGGCTCCTGCCAATCTGGGGATCAGCCGTCTTATCCCGGCGGCCGCACTTCCCGCCGTGAATGAACCTTTCCGGATCGACGTGGACATTACCAACTACGGCTCCTCTCCGGCGCTCAATGTCCCGGTGAAACTCCTGGTGGACGGACAACCGGCGGGCGAGCCGTGGATGATTGAGGAACTGAAGCCCGGGGGCAGTGAGAGCGCGACGCTGTATGCCACCCTGCCCAGTGCCAGTTACCACCGGGTGACGGTGGCCCTGGAGGATGACGGCGTTCCCTTTGATGACCGGCGCACAATGGTGATGCAGGCCATGGATGATGTGCGCGTGTTGCTGGTTGATGGCGATCCCGGAACGGAAGACCGTGAATCGGAAACCTTCTTCCTTCGGCACGCCCTGGCCCCGGTCCCGGAAGAGATGCGGTCCGGTTATCCGGTGAAGCCGTCTGTTGTTTCGGTGTCGGACCTGGCCGGAGAGATGCTGGATCGCTACCACGCAATCGTTCTCGCCAACGTTGCCGACGTTCCCCTGCCCTTTGCGGACCGCCTTGCGCGCTACGTGGAAGCCGGTGGCGGGTTGATGGTGTTTCCCGGCGCGAACCTCCGGCCGGAATCCTACAACACCCTGCTTCACGGCAAGCACCAGCTTCTCCCCGTTTCCTTTGTTTCCCGCGATGGGAACGCGGCGCCCCGGCCCCGCATCATGATTCCGACCGAGACCAACCCCCTCGGTCTTGACGGGGATCTCCTGGCCCGCGTGAAGTTTCGCCAGGTGCTGGGCTTGAAACCCGGGGACCGGGACCATCGCCTGGCCCTGCGCTACGATGACGGGCAACCCGCCCTGGTGGAGAGCGAGTATGGGCTGGGCAAGGTCTTCGTTTTTACCAGCACGGCGGATCTGGACTGGAACGACTTTGCGATCCGGCCGGTCTTCGTGCCCTTCATCAACCGGCTCCTCGGGGGCATCGTGCAGAGCCGCGAGAGCAATCTGAACATCGAGGTCGGGGAGGCCCTGCGGCATCGCCTCGATGCGGATCTTGCGGGCAGGGAGGCCACGGTCTACGAAGTCGGGGATCCGGAAGCGCTCGGCCGCCTGACCACGTTGTCTGATGCGGAGGGGAGTTCGGTCCTGGAGTTTGACCGGATACACCGGGGGGGAGCCTACCAAGCCACCATCGAGGGGCAGCCCGATCCGGTCCTGTTCGCGGCGCGTCCCAGCGTGCGCGAGTCGAGCCTCGCTCTCCTGGGGGCGGGACAGCTGGCCCGCCTGGGTGATTCAGCCACGGTAGTCGGATGGGGAGTGGGGAGCAGCGCGGCTGACTTTGGCGCTCATCGCAAGGGATCAGAACTCTGGTGGCCGCTGCTCCTTGTCGTGATCGCCCTTGCCGCGATCGAAATCGTCCTCGCGCAATGGTTCAGCCGATCGAAATGATGGAAAGGGGGAGACAAGGAACGCCATGACCGACTGGATTCTCAAGGCCCTCGGCGTAGAGGTCGACGATGTGGACGGTCTTGCCGGGTGGTCCCTGCGCTGGGAGACAGCGCAGTGGGGCCTTCTGGCTGCCGTGCTCATGGGGATCCTGGCGGTGTTGTGCTGGTGGCTTTACCGCAGGAGCCCCCGGGAGCTGCCGGGAGGGCGTCGGGTTCTTCTCACGGCCCTTCGATTGACCTTCCTTGCGCTTCTTCTCGCCATCCTGCTGCAACCGGTTCTTGTCCTCACCCTGGCACGGGAAGTCCCGCGAACCCTGCCGCTCCTTCTCGACCGGACCGGAAGCATGGCGTTCAAGGACGGGGATGGCATGAGTAGGCTCCAGAAGGTGGAGAAAGCCCTCTCCTCCCCGGTCGGCGTGTCGCTTCTCGATTCCTTGGAGAAGGACCTGCACGTCCCTCGCTTCACGTTTGATGCTGATTCGTTGCAGGAACGGGAAGAGGCATCCCTCCCGCTTGCGCCAGCCGGGGAGAAGACTGCGCTGGGAGATGCCTTCCGCAGGGCCATGGAGCGTTACCGCGGAACCTCCCTGGCCGGATTGTTGATGATCACCGACGGGGGCCAGAACAGCGGGATGCCGCTGGGAGCAGTCGCGCAGGAATTGAAGGAAGCCGGAGTTCCGGTTTATGCCGTCGGGGTGGGCGATCCCGAGGCTCGCGATGTCGCGATCGAAGGGGTGGAGGTGCGCGAGGTTCTGCTGGCAGACGATGCCGTCCCTGTGACGGTGAAGTTGCGGACGCAGGGAATGAAAGGTGGGAGCGGTCGCGTGATCTTCTCGCTGGGCGGAGTGGACGTGGCGGAGGAGGAAGTGAGTATGGAGGAGGACGGTCCACTGGACGTCACCACCCTTTTCGTACCCAAGCGGGTGGGGGAATACGTCCTGGAAGCGAGATTCGAGGCTGACGGCACGGGGGAAGTGCTGGCGGAAAACAACACCGGGCGCGCTGCCCTGCGGGTGGTGGACCGCCGACTCAAGGTTCTCCTCCTCGACCAGGCGCCTCGCTGGGAGTTCAAGTACCTGGAAGCGATGTTGTTGCGGGAACAGCGGGTGGAGCTATCCTGTTTCCTCTTTGAGGGAGACCGCGAGATCGCCCGCGTGCCTGGAAGCCCGTACCTCGGGGAGTTCCCAGTGCGCGCGGAAGACCTCTTCGATTTCGATCTCGTCCTGCTGGGGGACGTAGATCCGCGCTTTCTCACCGAGGGACGGCTCTCCCTGCTGGGGGACTATGTCTCCAGTGCGGGCGGGGCTCTGGTCGTGATTGCCGGCAAGCGCTTCATGCCCGCGGCGTTCGGACGGACAGAACTGGAGCAGTTGCTTCCGGTGGAACTGGCGGGGAGAACCATCGGGTCCTCCAGGACGTCGGCTGTGCGACCTCTCCGGCTCAGTCTCACCCCGGCGGGCCGGGAAAGTGTGATGTTGCGCCTTGGGGATGATTCCGGGGTGAGCGAAGCGCTCTGGGGGCGCCTCCCGCCGATCTATTGGACGGCACGCGTGGAGCGGGCAAAGCCGGCCGCAGAAGTCCTGCTCACCGGGCCCGATCCCGCTTCCGGGTCGGGGACCACTCCGGTGGTGGCGCTGCATCGCTATGGGGCAGGAGAAGTCCTCTTCGTCGGGACCGACAATTTCTGGCGCTTCCGTCGCAATGTGGGGGACCGTTACCATACGATTCTCTGGGGGCAGATCATCCAGCGCATGGCGGGAGCCCGGCTTCTCACCGAAGCGCCCCGGGTGAATCTGAAAGCCAATGGCCGGCGTTTCCGGCAGGGCGACCGGGTCAGGATTTACGCGCGGCTCTTTACCGCCAGCTGGGAGCCCCGGGAGGAGGAAGTGGTTCAGGCCGTGCTGGCGGTGGGGGACAATTCGGACCGGCGCCAGGAGGTGATCCTGCGCGCCGTCCCGGGCCAGCCCGGGATCTATCGGGCCGAGTTGGCCGCGGGCCCTCCCGGCAACTACCGTCTGGCCCTGCCCGGAGACAGGGTCGCAACCCTCGACTACACGGTAATTGACGATAACCGGGAGTATGCCCGGGCGGCGTTGAACGAGCCACTCCTTCGCGATCTGGCCAGGCAGACCGGTGGAGCCTACCTGCCGCTTGCTCAACTTGACGAGTTACCAGCGGCCCTCACCAGGCGCACGGCCCGCCTTACCAGTTTCAAGGAAGTAGACCTCTGGTCTTCTCCCCTGTTCTTTGGACTTCTCATCCTGTTCATCACGATCGAATGGATTGTCCGCAAGGTTTCCGAATTGAAGTAAATGAGCGATCCGCCGTCATCATCATCGACTGCTCTCCCCGACGAGCTGGGGGCCAAAATCCGCCGGAAGCTGGCGGCGGTGCGCTGGAAGCTGGTGCGGGTGGAATTCGTGCGGCGGATGGCGGTGGCGATCAGCGGAACCCTTCTGGGACTTGGTCTGTTCCTGGCGGTGGACTGGGTGGTGGATCTCCCTCTCGACGTGCGAACGGGAGTGCTCATCGGCCTGGGAGTTCTGGCGGCGGGGTTGCTTCTCCGGGCCCTGGCAGCACTGTCGACGCAGCAGCGGGACGAGGAGACCCTGGCCCTCATGGTGGAGGAAAGCGAACCGGGTTTCCGGAGCCGCCTCATTGCCTCGGTCCAGTTTGCCCGGGGCAAGGCAACCGTGCCGGGGGAGGGAGCCCGGGACATGGTGGAGCGCATGGTGGAAGAGACCGAAGACTTCGCCAGGCCAATGAGACTCACCGAGGTGGTGAGTACCCGGTCGTTGAAACGCGCCCTCCTGGTCCTGCTGCTCCTGGTGGGTCTGGCGAGTGGAGGCTACTATGCCGGGGGAACGATCACGGAGGATCTGCTGAAGCGGGCCTTCCTTTCCGATTTGCCCGTTCCGCGCGCCACACGGGTGGTCTGGACTTCGCGGGATCTCAGGATCGGGATTGGTGACAGCGTGAAGGTGGAAGCCCGGGTGGAGGGGGATGAACCGGAGGAGGGATTGCTTCGGATCCGCTATGCATCTGGTCGTCGGCAAAAGGTTCGCATGGAGCGAGGCGGCGGGGAGAACCGCTATGCGGCCACTCTGGAGAACGTGCAGGAATCCTTCACCTTCCAGGTCGTGGTCAACGACGGGCGAAGCAGGCGGGAGTCGGTGCACGCCTTTCCGCGACCATCCGTGGAGGAACTGGTGGGGATACAGAATTATCCCGCTTACATGAGACTGCCGCCCAGCACTCATCGGCCCGGCGAGTTTCTTCTCTATCCCTCCAGTGAGCTCTCCCTCAGGATTACCGCCGGTCAACCGCTCCAGCGGGGGACGGTGCGCCTGCTGGGAGCTGGAGAGAAGAATGCGGTGGAGGCAACCGTGGACCGGCAGGATCCTCGCGTCCTCCATGCCGTGGTAGAGGTGGAAGCGGGGTTGAATGGATTCACGGTTGAACTTCTGGATGCCGAGAAGATGGCTTCACGGGACGCAACGGTCTACCGGGTTGATGTCCTCAGTGATGAACCTCCCAAGGTGCGGATTGTGAAGCCATCGCGCCAGCGTGAACTTGTCACGGCCCGGGCCCGGGTCCTGGTGGGCTACGAAGCGGAAGACCGGTTTGGGATCGAGAAACTGGTCCTGGCTTACAAAGTGGGTGCGGAGGGCGAGGGGGGAGCCCTGGACCTGCCCATTGCTGAGCGGGGTGCCAGAAAGGTGGCCGAACTCTTCGAGTGGGAGCTGGGTCAGATTGACCCGCCTCTTCAAGTGGGCGATGAACTTGAATTCTGGATCGAGGCGGATGACCAGAATGACACGACGGAACAGGGAAAGAGTGCTGTCCGGGTTCTCAGGGTTGTTACCCCTCGCGAAAAGCGCGAAGATCTGCTAAGCCGGGTGGGTGATTCGCTTGGGCGGATCGATCGAGCTACCGATGACCAGGAACGCCTCAATGCCGCCCTCGCCGAGTGGATTCGCGCCCAGCGTACCCCGGCGAATCCAGAGACCTCCGGGGACAACAGAAAGGAATAGGGAGGACGCCAGAAGAATGGAGGCCAAGATTTTCAAATGGAGCAGACGAGTGATCGCGGGGTTCTGCGTTTTCCTCGTTCCCTGTGCCGTCCTGGCGGAGACCTCCCTCCTTAGGCAGGAGCAGGGCCAGCAACGCATCGGCAACTCGACCACGGATAGCGCAGCCCTGCTCGCGGAACTGGTGGATGAGTTCGGGCGCAACGGGCTGGAAGGCACCGACGTGGAAATCCTGGAGGGCATTCAGAAGGTCATGGGCAATGTCTCCGGTGAACTCATGCCGGAGATCGTCAGCCAGCTCAAGGCCGCCCGCACCGGGGAGGACAGGACTGGCAGGAGAGCCGAGGCCCTCAATGCCTATGCCGGTCAGAAGTCAGCCTCCTATCAGATGCGCCAGGTCCTTCTGGAGTACCAGCGTCAGCTCGCGCTCTACCAACTCGCCGAGCGGGTGGAGGCACTCGGGGATCGCCAATCGAGCAACCTGCACGAAACGGTGGCACTGATCATGGCATCGCGGAAGCCTTCGGCGGCTCGCCGACAGAATGACTTTGCGATTTCGCGGCGCCTGCAGGAAACGGAACAGGAAGCCCTGCAGAAGGAGGTCAACCTGGTTCTTTCCGCATTGACGAACATGCAGAAGTCCTTCGAGGGCTCGCTGGAGAACCGTCCCGGGGACGCTCTTGCCTTTGTGGCGGAGCACAAGCTGACGACGGCCCTGCAATCGGCGTTTCTGGATCTAAAGAGCGATCGGCTGATGAGCGCGGCCGGCTACCAGAAGAGCGCGCGCGATACCCTGTGGCGCCTGGTCATGATCCTGCAACCGGATCGCGATCCGCTCGACAGGCTCCTCGACGGTCTGGAGAAACTTGACGAACTGATCCGGGGGGAGAAGGACGTCATCAAGAATACTGGGGATCTGGATAACCGGGAGCGGGCTGAGGCAGAGGAACTGGTCCTCAAGAACGAACGGGTCCAGGTCCTGGAGAAACAGATCTCCGACCTGGAGCGGCGCCTGGAACACGCCCGTCCCGAGCAGCAGTTACCTATCACGAACTTGATTGAGAATGTGCGGCGCCGTCTGGAGAAGGAGGTTGAGAGAGCTCGTGAACGGATGGGGCTGGACGGGCCGGAGGTTAGCGATGAGCGCCGAGCGGAGCGGTTGCAGCGGAACCAGGCGGAGTTGGTGGACCGCACGGATTTTCTGCGCCAGGAGCTTTCCGAACTGGTTCCCGGGGTGGCAGCTGCCCTGTCCGATTCAATTGCGCCGATGCAGGAAGCCCGGGTTGCGCTGGGACAAAGCGCTCCGCCGGAGGCGCGCAAGGAAGCGGCCCTGCCGCCCGAGAAGGCAGCCCTGGCCGCCCTGGAGAAAGCCCGGGAGGAACTGCTTGCGGAGATCGAGGAGGCAGAATTCGTGGAGGAGGTTCCCCTCGACAAGCTCGAGCACCTCAAGGAACTCCTGGAGAAGGTCCATGACCTCAAGGAGGGAGAGAAGACGATCAAGGCGGAGAGCGCCCAGGCGGAGCAGGCGGGGGACACGAATCAACTGAAGGAGGAGCAGGCTGCAGCACAGGAGGACCTGCAGGAGCAGGCAAGGAAGGTTGCACGGGAGGCCCAGTCGCCTGCTCCGGAAGCAGCGCGATCTATCGGGGAGGCGGCCGAGCAGATGGAAGCTTCCCAGCAGGCTCTGGCGAAGGGGGAGAATGAGCCCCTGGCCCAGCAGGCCGCTCTCGATGCGCTCGATCAGGCGGAGGAACAGTTGCAGGAGCAGATTGAGGCGTTGGAACAGGCCAGGGAAGATCTGGAGGCTCTACAGGAGATCCGGGAGAAGCTCGATGAGGTCATTGCCGGCCAGCAGCAAGTCCAGAAAGACACCATTGATGAAGTGGCCGAGCCTGCGGAAGCGACATCGGACAAATTGGCCGAGCGTCAGGATCAACTTGGGGAGCAGACCAGCCAGTTGCAGAACGAGGCGCAAAGTCCGGCGCCCGAGGCGGCCCAGGACCTTGGCCAAGCCGCGGAAGCGATGGAGGCGGCACAGGGTAACCTCGAGCAGACCAATCCGTTGGACGCCCAGCCCCAGCAGGGCAAAGCGCTGGAGTCGTTGCAGGCCGCACGGGAGAAGCTCGACGAGAAGATCGCAGAGCTGCAGAAAGAGCTCGGTGAAGCCCCGGGATCGGACCGGGCTTCGCTGGAAGAGGCGCTGGCGGCAATAGAGGAAGCGCAGGAGCACGTTTCGGAGGCGCTGGCCCAACTGGAGCCGAACGCAGGAGCACTCCAGGAACTTCAAGCCAGGCAGGAAGCACTTGCCGAGGCGCTGCAGCAAGCGGCGCAGGAATCCGGCAGCCCTGCCACGGCGGAAGCGGCCGGCCAGGCGCAACCGGCTGCCGCCCAGGCCGCCCAGCAACTGGGAGAGGGTAACCTGGCGGGGGCGATCGGCGAGATGCAGAAGGCCGGGGAGGCCCTTGGGGGGGAGCAGGGCACGGCCGGCCAGGCCCGGGAGCAGGGTGAAATTCAGGAACTGGCGGAAGCCCTGGGCGCCGGCACGCAGCCAGCAGCCAGTCCCTTGCAGGCTGCGAACAGTGAGGTCAGTCCACTGGCTTCCGGGTCGCAGGGGTCGTTGCCCCTGGGAGCTCAATCCGCCCTGCAGTCCGCCCAGCAATCCTTGGCCGATGCGGCGGCGCAGGCCAATGCTGGTAATCCCTCCAATTCCCAGTCGGAATCACAGGCCGCGCAGGCATCCCTTTCACAAGCCGCCGCGGCGCTTTCACTGGCCCAGGCCGGTTTAAGTCCAGGAGAAGGAGAAGGAGAGGGACAGGGACAGGGTGAAGGACAGGGGCAGGGCGAAGGACAGGGACAGGGTGAAGGACAGGGGCAGGGCGAAGGACAGGGGCAGGGTGAAGGACAGGGACAGGGTGAAGGACAGGGACAGGGTGAAGGACAGGGACAGGGTGAAGGACAGGGACAGGGACAGGAAAAAGGGAAAGGGGAGGGCAACGAGGGAAACTGGACCGGGAAAGGTGGAGCAGATGGTCCGCGGCGGAAGCGTTCAGGGGGGAGCAAGCATATTGGACTGCCGGAGAGAGCGCGGGGAGCGTTGCGGCAGTCACAGGGGGAACGTTACTCCCCTGAGTATGGCCGGATGATTGAGCAGTACATGAAGAACCTCGCGGATTCTCCCGGGGAGAAGTAACGATCTCTTGCGGAATCATGCCGATGCGCCTCCTGCTTCTGTTGTTTGTTTTTGTTCCGGCCGTTGTGCCAGGTTTGGCACGTGCACAAACGGAGAGCGCAGTGAAGGTGGATGCCGAGACCGAACGGATCATCAATCGCGGGCTCAAGTACCTCGCTAAATATCAGTCGCCAAACGGGTCCTGGCAGGGACGCAACGAAAAGGAGCGGCACTATCCCATTGCCATGACGGCCTATGCGCTCATGGCCTTCCAAGCCTCCGGGCATTTGCCGGGAGAGGGCGAGCATGGCCGGGAGGTGACGTTGGGGGTGCAGTATCTCCTCGACTCCGTTTCCCCCGAGGGCCTGATCGGGGACAAGGACAACGGACAGTACATGTACTTCCACGGGATTTCCACCATCGCTCTGGCGGAACTCTACGGACAGACCAGCAACCCGTCGATCCGGTCCAAGCTGGAGCGACTGGTGAAGATCATCGTTTCGAGCCAGAACGAGAATGGCGGCTGGCGCTACAAGCCCACGGCCACGGACGCGGACATTTCGGTCACGGTCCTGCAGGTGGTGGCCCTGCGGGCGGCAAAAAACGGGGGATTGAAAGTGCCGCAGACCACCATCGATGACGCGGTGAAGTACGTGCGGAGCTGTTATAATAAGGGGAAGGGGGGCTTTTCCTATCAACCGGGAAGCGAACCGGGCTTTGCCCGGACGGCTGCCGCCATCTACTCGCTGCAAGTTTGCGGGCACTACGATGATCCCCTGGTCAGGGAGGGGTCGAAGTATCTCTTTGAAAACTTCGGGGAGCGGCAGAGGTGGTTCACCTATGGCAACTTTTACGCTGCTCCGGCCCAGTACATGATTGGCGGGGAAACGTGGCGGAACTGGTATACGAAGGTCAAGGGAGTCCTCCTTTCCCGTGTGCACAACGATGGCGAAACCTCGCTCTGGTTCGAGAACACCTCGGTGGGACCTACCTATGAGACGGCGATCAATGTCATGATCCTGGCCATGCCCTACCAGTACGTCCCGCTGTATCAGCGATAACGATGAGGACCGCAAAGGCAATCCTGACCGGTCTCGTGCTGGTCCTCGGGCAGGGGTTCGCCCAGAATGAATCGGAGCCCGCCGCAACGGAGTCCGGCGATCCCGGGGGGGGGAATCCGGGTTCCAGCTCCCTGGTGGGAGTTCTTGAAACGAGGGAGGGCGCGAAATGGGAGGGCGTTATCTCCATTGGTGACAATGTGATCACGATCACTCCCGGAGGAGCCACACCCGTGGCAACTCCACTGGGAGAGATTGTCAGCCTCGAAGTGGAGCGGAGAATGAACGAGGGTCAGGAGCCACCGGAGACACTGCTGAGCGGGGCCCTTCCCGCCCCCTGGCGGAACCGGGACCTCGGAAGGACGCTGGTGCCGGGAAGGGCGCGCTGGCTCGACGGGCGGTTCATTGTATCGGCCTCGCCGCGGGCAGCAGATGAACGCTTTGCGGCCTTCCACCTGGTCTATGCACCGGTGAAGGGTGATTGCGAGATTCAGGCCCGGGTGGTGAGCCTGGCCAATGAAGGGGAGGACTCCTATGCCGGGATCGTGATCTGTGACGGGACCACGCCGGAACATCGCAAGGCGGTTCTGGGGGTCCATCCCTACGGAGAAAAGGGGGTGAATTTCCGGCGGTGGGGCTACCAGGGGGGTAGTTCGACGGGCAGGGAACTCCCCACCCTGAAACTGCCCTACTGGGTCAAGCTGGTTCGTGAAGGCTACGACGTGACCGCCTATCACTCGCCGGACGGCCGCCGTTGGAGAATGCTGAAGGTTTCGGCGGGCAGAATGCGCGATGAGAAGGTGTATGTGGGCCTGGCAGTGCAGGTAGAGAAATTCAACCGCCTGAGCGAGGTGGTGATCGACAGGGTGAGCATCAATGGTGAGGACACCGAAGAGGCGGAACCGATGTTACCGCATGTGGTGCTGCGGGCGGGTTCGCGCCTGGCGACGGATGTTCTCAAGGCGAACCGCACCGCCTTCCACTTGGGCGGACGCTGGGAGGGACGGACCGTTACCGCCCCGCAGGTGGCTCGGTTGGAGTTCTTTCAACCCCTTCCCGCCGAAGTGGCTGCGCTCGTGCAGGGTGACCGGGCCGGGCTCCTGTTGCGCTCGGGGGATTTCTTGGAGGGCGCCTTTGACTCGCTGGGCGACGGCAGACTCCGTCTCGGATCGGTTCTCCTGGGTGTGCGTGACCACTCCATCCTTGATGAGGCCGATTGTCTGGTGTTGCGCAAGGTGGCACCGGAGCCAGCAAGCTACCGGGTTGAAACGCAGGCGGGATCGATCTTGCTGGCCCAGCGGGCGATCCTGCAGGGTGAAAAGCTCGTCCTGCAGGTGGCGGGACTGGGGGAGGCGCAGATCGGGGTGGAGGATTTGAGGTCGCTTGGCCCCCTGAAATAGTCCCGGAGCAGGGCGCGGTATCAGTTGCCGGAGACCCATCTGATTCCGCGGGCCACCATGGAGCGCAGATCCTTGGAGGATTCAGGGTGCGGGCTGATACTGAGGACCCTGCCCTTGCCGAAGGCCCCGGTGATGATGGCCGGGGTATTGACCATTGTTCCCTTCTGGGGGTCGTAGTGGGCTACTTCGCTGCGGAACCAGGCGAGGACCTGGTAGTCTGGAAGATTGGACAGGTTGGCAGGGGAGACGATGGGTCCATTGTGATAGCGGACCGGAAAGGGCCCGACACGTTCCCCGAGGATCCGTCGGCCCTCGTTGGTCAGTTCCATCTCGACCGTGGAAGAGGGTCCCCGGTACCACATGCTCTTGCGACCAATCCCCGGGATTTCCCGTGCCTCGCAGAAGGTTTTGTAATCACCAATCTTGAGGGACCACTTGTAATTGGCTGCCGCGAGGTAGGCACCGGCACAAATGCCGACGAAACCTCCGCCCCCCTCGACAAACGCTCGGACCTGCTTGCGGCCCTCGATCCCGAGAGCGGCAGCCTGCTTGCTTCCGCTTCCCCCTGGGAAAATCACTACCTCGAAGTGGTCCAGGACCCCTTCCCGGATATCGGAGGGACCAATGCGCCAGGTGAGACTCCGCGGGATTGTTTTCATGACCTCCTGCACATTGCGGGGTCCGCTTCCTCCCACCCCGCCGCTGTCGTAGAGGGCCACCCGGAGAGTGCGGTCATCCCCCCGGGGGCGGGTCATGGTGGGAGCCTTCGGCCCCACCATCCCGAGATGCCGGAAGAGAGCCCGTACCATCAGCCGATGCTGACGGGTGCGGAGCGAAAGGGGTTGTTCGCGGGTGGTGGTTTCGAGGATCAGGGCGCCGGCTCCGAGACGTTCCGCGGCAGCGCGGGCGAGGCTGCCGTTGGCGGTTCCCTGCAGCGGAACAAAGTGCTTCCTGCCGTCCTCGATGGTAGCATTCACGACCGCCAGCATCCTGGGCACCGCGGGCTTGGTCACCTGGGTCCCGGTCCGTGAGGCGAGAATGGTCGAACCGACCGATTTCGAGTTGATCTGGTGGAAGTGATAGCCTTCGTGCAGATCGATCACCCAGTCCGGCTCGTGCTTTCGGACGAGGTTCCAGATGGCCCGCCCGATGTCGGTCAGGGCCTCGCCATCGGCCCCGGTTCGGGGGAAATTGCGATTGAGATCGGCCTCCGACTTGGCGAGTTCCGGCAGGTGGCGTGTTCCCGCCCTGAGTCCCGGCTGGTTCGCCCGCGGCAGGACCACGAGGCGACCACGGAGAATCGGCCAGTGGCGGATTTGTTCCGCGGCCCGCGCCCCGGCCGGTTCATTCCCGTGGAGTCCGCCGGTCAGGAAGACAGTGGGCCCGGGCTGGGAGCCTTCGATCACATGGTAGGGGGTTTCCCATTGCGTGCCCGCGGCAAGGATGCCTGATACGGGCTCTCCTCCGGCGCTACCGGAGAGCAGCAGGAACAGGGCAACGGACAGGAGCTGCTGGACGCGCACCATGCAGGCACCGCATCACAGGAGAGCACTCCTGTCGAGCGTTGGTCCTCCGAGGGTTCTCCTTCGCAGGGGAAGGGACTTTATAATTCGTCTCCGGCGGCGTACTTGAGGAAAGCCTCCACTGTCTTGGTCGCCATCTGGCCGGGGAACTGCATGGGAGTGTCGTAGAGCTTTTTCTCGAAAACCCCGATTTTGCCATCCGGCGAACCATCGAATCCGATGATGGTGATCTGGTCTAGTTTGCCCGCCTCTTTGACCGAGGCCCAGGCCCCGAGGGCGCAGGGGTCGTTGATGCCGAAGATGCCGACGAGGTCGCCGTGGGCGGTGAGCATGTCGGCGGCCACCTCCGCGCCCTTCACCCGGTCGCCTTTCCCGTTCAATTCACTCACGATCTCAAGCGTGCTGTTGTTCTCCCTGAGGTAGTCCTTGAACCCATCCACACGCTTCTTACAGGAGTTGGCCTCGGGCAGGTTGATGATGCCGATCTTGCCGGAGCCCCCGGTGGCTTTCATCATGGACTCTCCGGCGAGGCGGCCGCCCTGGTAGTTGTCGCTGCCCACGTGATAGGTCACCAGCTTCTGGACCTCAGGGTCTTCCATCTGGATATCAAAGGTGAAGACCGGGATCCCCGCGGCATGGGCGGCCCGCACCCCCGAGCCCGTGGCCCTGGAGTCGGCGGGGTTCAGGAAGATTGCGTCGCACTTCTGGGTAATGAACTCATCAATCTGGGTGTTCTGCAGGGCAGCATCTCCCTTGCCGTCCATGGCCTTGAGGGTGTAACCCGCGGCCTTGGCGGCCTTTTCCATCTCCTGGGCGATGAGCTGGAAGAAGGGGTTGTTCAGGTTCATGCAGGTCATCCCGATCGTGCCCTTGTTGTCTCCTGGCGCCGCACTGTTGCTTTCTGCGCTGTCGTCACTACTTGCGCCGCTGAACGACTCCCGACTGGGATCTTTTTCCGCGTCTGCAAAGAAGTAGTGTTCGCATGGGATGAACTCGCCCGTGAACGCGCCGCCGTCCTCATCGTTGTCCGTGTTGGCAGTCTTGTCGCCACAGGAGGTCAGACTCAGGGTGAGGGCGGAGAGGATAATTGAGAGAAAGCGGTTCCTTTTCATGGTTTTGAGAGTGCTGTCTGGGATAGATTGAATCCGGGAGAGACGTCTGTGAATCCCAAATCGAACTCCGCGGCAGGGAATTAACGGGAAGTCGTGATAGTTCGTAATTGATAAGGATCGTGTCGCACTCCTAAAGATTATTCTCCTTCCGGCCCAAAATGCCGTCATTCCTGAGCCATTCCGGCGGGTCAGGGGGCCGCTTTCTGGCTCCCGCGCCTGAGGAGCCGCTCCCAGAACCCGATCTGGCGGGCGCGGTCCAGGAGCACGGCAATAATGATGATGGCCCCGAGGACCATATCCTGAACGGGGTCCTTGAAGTTGAGTTGGTTCATCCCGCTGCGCATCACTCCGATGATAAAGGCTCCAATGAGGGTACCAAAGACCCGGCCACTGCCCCCGAAGAGGCTCGTTCCGCCCACTACTACGGCCGCGATGACTTCCAGTTCGAGACCGGTTCCCATCACGGTGGTGGCCGCATTGACACGGGAGGCCTCCAGGCAGCCCCCGAGGCCCGCGAGAAGGCCGCAGACGGTGTAGACGAGGAGGATGATGCCAGCCACGGGCACTCCGCTCAGGCGGGCCGCCTCCATGTTTCCGCCGACCGCGTAGATGTAGCGGCCGTACTTGGTCTTCGACATGAAGATATGGGCGGCGAGATAGAAGAGAACGAGAAGAGCCACCGTGTTTGGGATCCCGATCAGGGTGCCGTGGTTGAGTTCCCGGAAGCCAGCGGGAAGCTGGGTGTCGGAGACCGTAAACCCCCCGTTGGCCTGCTCGGCCATGCCCCGGGCAATCATCATCACTCCCAGTGTCACGATGAAGGGGGCGACCTTGCAGTAGGCCACCAGGGCCCCCGAGAAAAGGCCGATCAATCCCGCGCAGAGGATCGCGACCGCAAAGCCGGAGTAGACCGCGAAGTTGCCCGCGGTCGCAGGATCGCCCCCGGCCGCGATGACCCGTTCCTTGATGAACCAGGCACCTGCCATGGCGGAGAGGCCCACCAGACTGCCGACCGAGAGGTCGATTCCGGCGGTGATAATCACCATCGTCATCCCGATTGCCACGATGGCAATGACCACCACGCGCTGGGTGACGTTCCTGAAGTTATCGAGGGTGAAGAAGGTGGACTTCCTGCGGGGTTGCGGAGTCAGGACCGCGAACTGCTGGAACATCGGGTAATTCTCCGGGACAGCCTTGATGACCTCCATCCCGGCAGGACCCGCGGTGGCAATGGCTCCGAGTTGGCGGCCCTCTTCGCGCAGTTCGTTGAGCTTCACCCGCAGGTTCCGGGGTGCACCGATGGCAAGGCGGACGTCGGCGCGACCCTCCGTTTTCAGGCGGCGTGCCAGGGTTCTTGCAAAGAACTCAAAGTCGGTCTTGTCCTTTCCGTAGACCACCACGGCCTTGTCGCTCGGCACTTCCTTCACGATACGCTCGGCCACGTTGCGTGCGCTGCGTTTATCGGAAGGGGCGACTTTCTTGACGGTGAGGACACTGAAGAGCAGGACCAGGGCCAGCAGCACCAGAACCATCCCGTAGTCGCCGAACTTGATCTTGAAGGGCATCAGGTGGGTCTGGAATCGTGGAGCAAGAAGAGCCCCGGGCCGTGTGGCTGGAGCGTGTTCCTCAGGCTAGCTTCAACGCGCCGGTGCTGTCCCCGAGCTTGCTGGCTTTCACGCCCATGACCTGGATCATGGAGAGCCATAGGTTGGCGATGGGAGTGCCCGACGCTGACTTGAGATGGTGGTTGGCTGTAATGGCTCCGCCCCCACGGCCGGCAATGACGGTGGGCAGATCGGTGTAGACGTGGAGAGAGCCGTCGCTGATTCCTGAACCGAGCAGGAACATGGAATTGTCGAGGAGGGTGCCTTCGCCCTCCTTGACCGTGGCCATCTTGGCCACGAGGGTGGCGAACTGCTGGATGTGGAACTGATCGAGGGCCTCGAGCTTGGTGCGGACGTGCTCATTGCCCTGTCCGTGGGTCATGCCGTGGTGGTCGACGGGCTTGTCGAAGAGGCCGTGGACGGTGAGGGGTGAGCCCCAGCGTTCCGGGCTGCTCATGATGGTGCACACGCGGGTCAGGTCGGTGCGGAAGGCCAGGATCATGAGGTCGCCCATGACCTGGATGAACTCCTCCCGGGTCATGGCCTGCCATGGCTTGGTGGGAGGAGCGATCCTGAGCTTGTCGATCTCGGCCTGCCGCTTGGTCACCCGTTCGATCTGCTTTTCAACGGCACGGATTGATTCCATGTACTCGTCGAGTTTCCCGCGATCAACCACTCCGAGGTCACGGTCCAATGACTTGGCATCGTCCAGCACGAGATCGAGTACGCTCCCATGCTCCTGGTGCTCCTTCACGGCAAAGAGCCGGTTGAAGACCGCCTGGGGATCGCGCAGGGAGCGCGCCACGTGTCCATGCCCATACCAGGAGATATTGTCAAAATAGACCGACTCGCGGTTATCCTCATAGGGATTGCAGCTCAGTTCCAGGGAGCGGAAGGCGGTGTGCTTGCCGGCCTCCTCAGCCATGATCTGGTCGACGGTCTTCTTGAGCGGATAGCCGGCAGGGGAGAGTTCGTCGGGCGCGGCACTGCTGAGCCAGCAGGCCCCGGCCTGGGCGTGTCCGTCGGTTCCCGCCACCTTGACGCGGTCGAGCTTGGTGTAGAGGGAGATGTGATCTCGGACCGTGGTGAGGGGCTGGAGGCTCGGAGAAAGGGTGAAGTTCTTTCCCTCATCCACCGGGTGCCAGGCCCTCTGCACCACGCCGTTGGGAATATAGAAGAACCCGGCCCGGACGGGCGGCCGGGCCGGGGAGGCTCCGGCTGCATAACTGCGGCTCTGCATGATCTCGAGCAGTGGCAGGGCGAGGGTCGCCCCGGCACCCCGCAGGACAGTACGGCGGGAGAGAGTGGGTCGCTTCAGGATCATGGCTTGTTCTCGGAGGGGCTGGCGGGGCGTGGCGCCAGCTGATTCGTTTTGTGCAGGAAAGGATAACTCGTGGCTATCTCGGAGACAACGGTGGAAAATTGGCCCTTTCTGGCCATTACCTTTTGCGCGATCTTGTCTATTGCTGGTTTGTCACTGAGATCGAGTTCCCGGCCCAGGGCATAGGCCAGGAGGTGTTCGCTGAAGGCCCGGACGAACCACTCGGGATTAGCGAGCAGGGCATCCTTGAGTCCGATCACATCCTGGAACCTGCCCTTGCCGAAGAGCGTTCCACTGGCGTCGATGGGGAGCCCGGAGCGGTAGGTGTCGCGCCAGCGCCCGATGGCATCGTAATTCTCAAGGGCAAAGCCGAGGGGATCGATCTTCTGGTGGCAGGAGACGCAACTTTCATTTTCCTGGTGGGCCACGAGACGCTCACGCAGGGTCTGGCCCCTGGCTTCGATGACGGCGTCGTCCTGTTCGATTTCGGGGACCACGTCTGGTGGTGGCGGGGGGGGCTTGTTGAGAATGACGGTGGCAACCCAGGCCCCGCGCCGGATGGGGCTGGTGCGAAGAGGTTCAGAGGTCATGGTCAGGGTCGCCGCAGAGGTGATCACGCCGCCTTCCCGCCGACTGTCCAGGCTGCGCCGACTGAATGGCTGGGAGCCGGTGCTGAAGCGGTTGCGGTTGTCCTTGTTGCGGAAGGGAACCTTGTCCCGGTACCAGGACTGCATTTCATTGGAGCGGTAGGAGTAGTTCGAGTCCACCAGCAGCATGATGGAGCGGTCCTCCACCATGATGCTTTCAAAGAGGAGGAGAGGCTCCGCCATGGTCTGGAGGCCGAACTTCCATTGCTCGCATCCAATGCGGGAGTAGTAGATCTGGAACCGGTCAAAGTCCGGAACGGCAGTGATGAGCTGATCGAGACGGAGCCACTGCCTTGCAAAGTTCTCGGCGAGGGCCTTGCTCTTCGGGTTTTCGAGCATCCTGGTCACCTGGGCGGCGTAGACTTCCGGCTGCACGAGATCGCCGCTGCGGGCGCTGGCGAGAAGCTCCTCGTCGGGAAGGGTGCTCCAGAGGAAGAAGGAGAGGCGGGTGGCCAGCTCATAGGGGGTGAGAGCCTCCTCTGCGCCTGCGTCCCGCTTGCGCTCGGTGAGGTAGAGGAATCGTGGAGAGGCCAGGACCGCAGCGGTCACGCTTTTCATGGCCTGCGGGTAGCTGCCGTGACGCTCGACTTCGTGCATGACGAACTTCACATAGCGCGCCAGGAGTTCGTCACTGATGCTGGAGCGGAATGCGCGCTCCAGGAAGGGGCGCACGCGTTGTTCGGTGATGAGGGGCCAGAGCTTCCGGTCCTTCTCCCCGGGGGTGCGATAGAAGGTGTCGGTGATTGCCGAGTAGCCATCGAATTCACGGGCATTCACGATGGAGCGCCCGAGCTTGAGAAAGCTCTCCAGCAGGATGGGCGAGACGCTGAGCTGATCGCCCTGGTTGTTGAAGCCGTGCTCAGCCTGCAGGTCGATGGCGAAGGGGCTCACCCCGGTGAGAATATGCTGTTCGATCTGGTTCTTGCCGAGGGCGCGGTTGGAGACCTGCACGGTGTCAGGGAAACGGCCGGAGGCCGGATTGAAATATCCCCGCCCACGGATCACCTTCTCGGGCAGCGGATAGAGGTCTCCCTTGAGCTGCAGGAGATCCTTTACCGCGTTGTTGTATTCATAACGGTTGAGGCGCCGCATCACGATGGGCTTGAGGCGGCCTGAATCCTGGAGGTGTTTCTCAAGGTATCCGTTGAAAAGCGCTGCCAGTTTGCGGCGTTCCTCCGCCTTGGGCTGGTTCTCGTCCTCGGGAGGCATCTCCTGGTAGGCGATGGCTTCAGCAGCCTTGCGAACGAGCTCGATGTTGGAGAGAAAATCCTGCCCGGAGGTGAGCTCCTTCAGATTGACCTTGCCCTTCACCTTGTCTTTTTCGCCATGGCATCCGTAGCAGTAGGTGGCCAGCACCGGCTTCATTTCGTCCAGGGTGACAGCGAGTCTTGCAGGAGGGGCTTCTTCCGTTTCCGGCGTCCTGGCGACCGGTTGTTTTGGAGGAGCAAGGTTGACCACCTTCAGGAAATCGAGACCCAGAAGGTAGCCCGATTTGCCGAACTTGGATGCTTTGGGATTCGCCCCGGTGAGCGTGAAGACCAGTTTGTGTTCTCCCCGGGTGAGAGGCTGCTTCCCGAGATCCACCATCGGCGCGAGGGTGACCTTCGGGTCATAGAGATCAATTCCACGGCGCAGCACTTTTCCGTCGAGACTTAGCGAGAACACGCCGTAGTTCGGCGCGAGGGTCAGCTGGACCGAGACCTGGTAGATTCCTCCCTCCTCGATACGGAACCCGGTTGTCATCTCCTGCCCGATTTCGCCGTCCCAGAGGAGGTGGGCGCCACCGCTCCAGCCTGCGCCGAAACCTGTCATTCCCTGTGTGCGCGACTTGCCGTGTTTTGGAAGGAACTCACCTTCCAGCAGGCCATCGACCGGAGCCTTGGCCTCGCGCCCGCGCACACTGTGGTAATCGAAGGGAACAGGAAGTGCTGGTCCGGCGGTGCCAAGGAGGAAGGCTAGGGAGATCGGTAATCTCATGGCAGAGCAGCAACGAACACACCTCTCCGGGCATGGAATGTCGAGTCGGGAATCACGGTTGTTTATCGCAGCTTAGAGTGATTTCAGCCCTCCGGGACGAGTCTCACTGCGCGGTCCATCCCCCGTCCACGCTGAGCATGCTGCCGGTGGTGTAGCTTGCGGCTTCGCTGGCGAGATAGAGGGCCGCGCCCTGGATCTCGGGGAGTTCTCCCCAGCGCCGAAGCGCCGTCCGGTCGATAATGAACCTTTTCGCTTCCTCCGAGTCGGCAAGTGGAGTGTTCATCTCAGTGAGAAAGGGGCCGGGGCAGATGGCGTTGACCAGGATTCCGCTCCCTGCCAGCTCGAGGGCCAGGGTGCGCGTGAGCTGGGTGACTGCGCCCTTGCTCGAGGCGTAGGGCGTCCGCTCGGGCACCCCCACCAACCCGATCGCACTCGACAGGTTGATGATTCGGCCCCAACCAGCTTTCTTCATGAGCGGGATGACTGTCTTGCAGCAGAGCCAGGTGCCCGTGACGTTGATCTTCATGAGTTCCTCGAACTGTTCGAGGGTGATCGCTTCGATGGGCCCGCGGGTGTTGATGCCCGCGTTGTTGACCAGGATGTCGATAGTGCCGAAGAATTCGCGACTGGTGGCGATCATGGCGTCGATCTGCGCCGGGACCGTGATGTCGGCCTCAATTCCGAGCGCGCCTTGACCGTGGTCGGCAGCAATTTCGTCGGCGGCCGCCTGGGCCTCCGCGCCGTGCCGACTGACCAGGACAACATTCGCGCCAGCGGAAGCCAGGCCGGCTGCGATGACCTTGCCCAGGCCCTTGGAACCGCCGGTGATCAGGGCAGTCCGCCCGTGAAGGTCAAAGAGTTTGATTCCCGGATAGGCCATGGATGAATCCTGCGAGCTGCTTTCCCGTTTGTCACGGTCCCTCGGGGGCGGGGAAGGTAGCCCCTCCAGGAGGCAGGATGCTGTTTTGCCGGGGGCAACCGGTTGAGATCCCCCCGGGATGGCCGGGTAATCCAGGCTTTGGCCCCTTGAGGGTGCCTGGGCGGAGATCACAAAGTTCTTGTATCTAACTAGTAATGAAAACCTTAGGAGAAAGGGCTTGCGAGCCGGCAAAGAAATTCTTCTTATCAGGGCTCCAAGCAAATTAAGACCCATGAATTGCAAGTTGATTCTCCCCGCAGTGCTCCTTGGTGTAGGTTTTGGAGCCGCTCAGGCCGCGATCATTTCCGTCAGTGAAGTTGGTCTCGGCGGCGATACGGCCGCCATCGTCTCGGAAGGCTTCGGCGAGGAAGCACTCACCTTTTCGGACCGGACCCACCAGCACAACGGAGCTGCCTTTAATGCGGGCGGAACCCTCGTTACTCCCACCGGGACCACGATCGTTCCCCTGCCTGGCTATTTGGTTGGCAATGATTATGTGCGCTTTGCAAACAACGCGCGGGACCAGGGAGGTTACAGCGCTACGGTGACGGCCGATGTCCCCACGACATGGTATCTGTTGCTGGACAATCGGATCAACGGACCGTCAGGTAATGCCGGCAACTTGAATACAACCGACCCTGTTCTGGGGGGGACGTTCCAATGGGTGATTGATGGCGGATGGGAGCGGGTTAACACCGGGATCTCCCCCAACGGGCAAGCCGACTACACCAGTGTCGATGAAGGGGGTGACGGTACCGGCGCGGGGATCGGGCTCAACCAGCACTACTCGGTATGGACCCTTTCCGACCCCAGCCTCTCTGTGACCGTGAGCAATAATGGAACGGGCGGATCGAACATGATTTCGCTGGTTGGCGCTGCCGTTCCCGAGCCTTCCGGTCTGGCACTACTCGGTCTGAGTCTGCTCGGGCTGCTCCGCCGGCGCCGCTAGACAGGCAGCGTCCAGAGCCGCAGGGGACCATTGTGGCTCCCGTGCGGTTTTTCGTGGTAGGTGGGTGCAAAGCACAGGGGCTCCCTTCCCACCGCTGCTACAGGTCCGGGGCCCTGACTTTGTTTGTCACCCCAAATCGTGTAAGTGATGGCCATGAAGACGGCAGCTGTTATCAACTTCCTGATCCTGTGTCTCGCGGTGTCGGCCGCTCCGGTCCGGCTCGGTACCTTTGAGGTTGATGCCACCCCGCCCCTGGGGAGTCCGCTGGCATACGATACCATGACAGGAGTGGACTTGCCCCTCAGCTGTCGGGGGATTGTTCTTCTGGGTGCTGGCGATCCCATCGTTCTGGCAGCAATTGATTGGATCGGTCTCAGCAACGACGGTCATCTGGAATTTCGTAAGGCGCTGGCGAAAGGGGCCTCAACGAGAGTGGAACGGGTCGCCATGCACACCCTTCATCAGCATGATGCCCCCCGGTGTGACTTCTCGGCAGATGCCCTGTTGGCAAAGCACGGAATGGGAGGGAAGAATTTCAACGTGGCGCATGCCCGCAAGGTGATCGCCAGTGTCGCGGCAGCGGCAACAAAGGCAGTCGAAACGGCGGAGCCGGTCAGTCATCTGGGGATTGGGGCAGGCGAGGTCCAGATGGTGGCGTCAAATCGGCGCATCCTGGGACCGGACGGGACGGTCCAGCACGTCCGTTTCACGGCGACGAGCGATCCTGCCATCCGGGCTTTTCCCGCGGGGACAATCGATTCCCGGCTGTGCCTGATCACTTTCTGGAAAGGCGAGCAGGCTCTGGCGGCGCTGAGTTATTATGCTACTCACCCGCAGAGCTATTACCGCACCGGTCTGGCTAATCCGGATTTTCCAGGGATGGCCCGGAATCAGCGGGAGAAGGAGACCGGGGTTCCCCACATCCACTTTACGGGGGCGGGGGGCAACATCGGGGCAGGCAAGTGGAATGACGGGGCAAAAGAGAAACGGCAGATTCTTGCCGACCGGGTTGCAGCCGGCATGAAGGCTGCGTGGGAAGCCACTGCCAGGCAACCCCTGGGCAGTGAGGACGTGCACTGGATGGTGCAACCGGTTCTTCTGCCGGTGGGAACTCACCTGAAGGAAGAAACTCTTGCGGCGGTGGTGGAGGTGGAGACCGAGCCGCTGGAGAAGCGCTATCTTGCAGCCAAGGTTCTGACCTGGCTGCGGCGATGCCAGCGCCAGGAACCCCTTGAGCTTTCCTGCCTTGCCCTGCGCCAGGCCCGTATCCTGCACATGCCCGGGGAGTTGTTCGTGGAATACCAGCTCTACGCCCAGGCGGTTCGTCCGGATCTGGTGGTTGCCATGGCCGCATATGGTGACTACGCGCCCGGTTATATTTGTACCGAGGTGGCTTACTCCCAGGGCGGTTACGAGGCGGCTGAGCGCTCGTCCATGGTGAGCCCGCAGGTTGAGAGTGTTCTCAAGGGAGCCATTTGCCGTCTGCTGGATGCGCCCACTCCGCCAGGGGGGGAGCAGCCGCCCGGGAAAGAATCCATCGACCCCTGAGGTCACGGAGCCGGGGGGGTTCCGGCAATTCCTCCGGTAACCTATGTTGCAGCCTGTGCCAGAGCCTGATCGAGTGGGGGTGGCGTCGTAAAGGTGTGATCCTGGAAACCGGCAGTAACGGCAACCCTCGATTACTTCGCGATTTCCTTCATCCGCGCGGTCAGCTTACGCACCAGTTCGGGATGCCTTTTCCAGAGATTCGATTGCTCGGAAGGGTCTGCGGAGAGATTGTAGAGCTGGCCCTTGGGATCATCCGGCCCGGGCTTGACCCGCTTGGGATTGGAGAATCCGCCTGATCCAAGCTGATCGATAAGTTTCCATTCCTGGTCCCGGATCATCATGGCGCCGCTTCCGGCCCTCATCACAATGGGATCCCTTGGCGGGTGCTTGGCGGAGGAATCGGTCAGGACGGGGAGGAAACTCTCGCTGTCGAGAGCGCCTTTCCCCGGCAACTTTCCGTTCACCAGTTCGGCGAAGGTGGCGAGAAGATCAGTAAAGCAGACGAGGTGATGGGTTACCGATCCGACTTCCACCATGCCGGGCCAGCGCACCAGGAAGGGCATACGGTGTCCCGCTTCCCAGGCATCCGCTTTCATCCCCCGCAATCCTCCCGCGGAGTCATGTCCAGAGCGCTGCACATCCACATCATACCAGACCGGGCCGTTATCCGAGGTGAAGATGACGAGGGTGTCATCCGCCATCTTCCTGCTTTCCAGCCCTTGCAGCACCCGGCCGACTTCGGCATCCACCATGCTGCAGAATTCACCGTATATCCCTGCTTCGCTTTTTCCCCTGAATTGCGGGGAGGGCAACCAGGGGGTGTGGGGGGCCGGGTAGGCCAGGTAGAGGAAGAGAGGGTTCCCCTCCTCGGGATCATGGTCGGCAATCACGGTCAGGGCTTCTTTGGTGAAGCGGGGCAGGACGTCGTCGAGCCTGAGATCAGGAGCGATGCCGCCACCCCGCCAAAAGGCTCCCTGGATGCGGGACCAGCCCGGGGTATTGTTGGCCGCGATCGTCTTGGTGGGGGGCTCTACGGCACGGTTTCCGCGGATGTAGAAATAGGGAGGGATGTCGGTGGAGGCCCGGATGCCGAAGAAGGACTCGAACCCGACATCCACCGGTCCTCCCGGGAGAGGCTTGTCATAGCCGTTCTCCTTGAATCCCAGGTGCCACTTGCCCACCATGGCGGTGTGGTAGCCCTTCTCCTTGAGAAGGGAGGCCACGGTGAGTTGCCCTGTCTCGATTGAAGGCTGTGTGCGCCACGCGCCCGTATTGGCGCGGAAGGGATACCTCCCGGTCAGGAGACCGTAGCGCGAGAGGTGACAGAGAGGCCCCGGGGCATGGGCATCGGTGAAGCGCATCCCGTCCCGGGCCAGCTTGTCGAGATGGGGAGTGGGAATCTTCGATTCCGGGTTGTAGGCGGTGAGGTCACCGTAACCCATGTCATCGACCAGGATGACGAGGATATTGGGAAGCTTCGCCCCGGAGGCTTCAGGGAGAAAACCTGCCAAAAGCAGGGAGACGAGGAAGAGGTAGGTGCGCATGGGGGGACGATTGTTATCGGGGAAGCCAGACGAGATCCGCCCAGAGCGGGGTATCGTTCTTCGAGGCCACCTCATCGCGGGTGGCACCGCCGGTCACGATTCCGGAGAGCCGGGCGAGCAGGGCCTTCTCCACTTCTCCATGATCGGCCAGGACATTGTTCTTCTCTCCCGCGTCGAGGTGCAGGTTGTAGAGTTCGCGGTTCTCGGCCTTTTTCGTGCTTTCCATGATCAACTTCCACTTTCCGGTCCGGATTGCGAATCGCCCGTTAGCGGCGTGGTGAATGACGGGAGGACGGGAGGGGCGCGTGGACTTGGCACGGCCCCATGCCCCATGAAAACTGATGCTGTCCTCGCCGGACCGGGCTGGGATTGGCTTGTCGAGGATGGCGGCGAAGGTGGCGAGAAGGTCGGTCTGGCAGATCGGTTCGGTCCACCGGGAGCCCGGCCTGACCCTGGCCGGCCAGCGCAGGAAGAAGGGGACCCGGTGACCTCCTTCATAGATGGAGCGCTTGCCCTCGCGATAGGGCCCGGAGCTATGGTGTCCAAATTTCTGGATACGCTGTTTCCAGGTGTTCTCCGGGCCGTTGTCGGAAGTGTAGATGACGATCGTGTTCTCCGCCAGATTCTCGCGATCGAGCAGGGAAAGCAACCGACCGAGGTGCCAGTCCGTCTCGATCATGAACTCACCGTAGGCTCCCGCCTCCCCCTGGCCACGGAACTGCTCCAGCGGAATGACCGGTTTGTGGGGTGAAGTGAGGGGCAGGTAGAGGAAGAAGGGCTCGCCCCTGCGGGCATCATCCGCCACCGAGGCAATCCACTTGATGGCCTGGTCGGTGAAACGCGTCAGGCATTCGGAATCCACGAAGTCTGGGGCGACTTCCATCAGGCCGTCCTGTTGTTCCGGGTGATAGGGAGGGGTGATCCGATAGTCTGAGAGCGCGATCCGATTGGGTTTCTTCCTGGTCCACCGGGTGGGGGGGGTCATGGCGAAGCGGCCTTCGAACCAGGCCAGCACGCCGTAATTCATGGAGGCGGGGATACCCCAGAAGTAGTCAAATCCCTTGTCGAGCGGCATGTCCTTGACCGGGAGCGACCAGTCGCGATTACCGATGGTGCCTGGAAAATCCATCCCGAGGTGCCACTTGCCCACCATCGCCGTCCGGTAGCCGTTGGTGCGCAGGAAGGAAGCCAGGGTGGTCCGGCCCTGCTCGATAAGGCAGGAGCGTTCGGCCCCGAAGACCCCCCGCTTCAAGCTGGTGCGCCAGCTGTAGCGCCCGGTCAGCAGTCCGTAACGGGAAGGGGTGCAGACCGTGTCGGAGCAGTGCGCGTCGGTGAACGTCATTCCCTCCCGCGCGAGGCGGTCCTGGTGGGGGGTCTTGAATTTTGCCCGCGGGTTCAGGCAGCTGGCATCGCCGTAGCCCTGGTCGTCGGTGTAAACGAGAACGATGTTGGGCCGCGGAAGTGTTTCAGCCTCCGGGCGAGTGGCGCAGCACAGGAAACCCGGAACAAAGAGCAGGAGCAGGAGCGGGATTTTCATTGGGAATACACCTCGAAGCGACAGGGAGGTCACACCAGGGATTTTGTTAGTTTTCCAGACCAAGAAGCCTGTGTTCTTTCAGGAGCGTGAAGATGTCGAAATCCTTCCAACGTGTTTCGGCGAGATGCAAGAGCCAGCGGAGGGCTTCCGCCCCTGCCGGACCGTCGACCTTTGCGATTTCAACGAGGGCCCGTGCGGCCGCCGGGTCGTTGACGAATGCCAACGTTTCGACTGCGAGCAGGCGTGAGGCACCGGGAAGGTCCTCTGCGAGGGCTCGTTTCTGAAGATCCGGGATGGCTGCCCTGGGGTGAAGGCGCCAGGTGATTCTGGCGAAGGCTTCCGTCCACTCAAGGGCTCCCGTGATTCTTGCCACACTCTTCAGTCTGCTCCAGACGAGTTCCTCTGCCCCCTCTGCAGCGAGGCCGCAGGCCTCAAGGGAAGTACGATCGTTCGCGCTGCAGCGCCTCAGGAAATAGCTCAGATAGGTCGCCTTGCGTTGGGCGGGAATGTCGCGCAGGGAGAGGGCCACCTCGCAGCGGACCGCTGAACTGGGCTCATCGACGTAGAATTTGCTGACCATCTCCAACTGGGCCTCCCCGGCATTGCGCAGGGACCTGAAGGCAAGGAGCCGGGTCCGGGCATCAGGGCTGTCGAGCAGACTCCTGGTCAGTCGCAGACCTGCATCTCCCAAGGAGGGAAGAAGCCAGACTGCTCTGGCCTGGAGGTAGCCGTTGTAGTGCCCGAGCAAGCCACGGACCGCGGGAAGGGCTTTCTTGCCGGCGGCCCGCAACGCCTCGAAGCCGAGGTGCCGCACGTTCTGGGCAGGATTCGAGAGAATGGCGAGGGCGCCGGCGATTGAATCCGTGGAGGAGGCCGTGAGGTTGGGCTGGAATCCTTTCGGAGCCAGACGGTAAATGATTCCCGACCCACGGGGATCTCCTCCATGGGGATGTTCCGCATCGGGGCCGCCCCGTCCAGAAAGGTAAAGTGCTCCGTCCGCACCCACCATGATGTCAGAAGGCCGGAAGGGGTTTCCGGGTCGGGCTTTCATGAAGTCGAAGCGTTCGAGCTTGAAATTTGATCCTTCCGGCACAGGGAAATATCCCAGAACAGTTCCACGGTCCGCATCGCAGCTGGCCAGCAGCCCGACATATTTTTCTGGCAGTGCCCCATTCTCATAGAAGCAGATTCCGGTTGGAGAGCCGCGACCGTAGACGTCGCCGGGGGGAATGGTGCCGGGGTCCCATTGTCGCCAGTGAGCCTCGGGGACAGTCTGGCCGGGTCTTTTGTCGGCCTGCCAGGTGCGTTGTCCGTCAGGCGAGAAGAACCCGAGGAAACCACCCTCCATCAGCCACGTGACGCGGCAGGATTCGGAATCGGCACTGTCATTCTGGAACACATCTCCAAATGAAGTGATCGTTTGTCCGTGGCTGGCGCGGAAACCGTGGCCGGTGATGCGGACCTGCGTGCCGTCAGGGTTCATTCTGGCTGCGAAGCCGCCAACCCAGGAGCGGCCGTCGCCGCTCAGTTTGCCGGCGAAGGTGCGGGGGTCGGCAGCGGGCTGGGACCCCTCATCCTCGAGAGGACCTCCGATGAGGAACTCAACTCCATCCCTGTCGCTAAACCGGGCCCCTGAACTGCCTTGGCTGAAGTGCCACTTCCCATCCGGACCGCCCACTACCGCGTGCAGGCCATGATCGTGATTCCTTCCATTGAATCCACTGAGGAGGTTCTCGCGTTTATCCACCTTGGGATTGAAGACGAGGTCACGATTGACGTCGGTATAAACGACAAGATGAGGTGGCTGAGATACCACCACGCGATTGTCGAACAGGCTTACCCGGATGGGAGCCACCAGTTCGGGATCCTCCACGAAGACGTGGGAGCTGTCCGCCTTCCCGTCTTTGTCCTTGTCCTCGAGAACCACAATGCGGGCGGCTTCTGGAGGCTGGTTGCCCTGGTTGACGCCCTCCGCGATCCAGATCCGGCCGGCGGAGTCGGTGTCCATGTTGGCAGGGTTGGAGAGCATCGGGCTGGTGGCCCAGACGGTCAGCTCAAGGTCCTCGGGCACGATAATCCCTCCCGCCGGGACGCCTTGGGGGGCGGGGTCTCCGCTGCCGGCCACCGACTTCTTCGGGAGTCGGGGTGCCTCAGGGTTTTTCTTTTCGGGTGCCGGGGCTGGTCGAACCTTCGCTCCGGCACCCTGATTAAAACCCGCCTCTCGCTCCTTCTGGATCTTGGCGGGGGGGAGTTTTTTCCACGCCCCGGGATCTGGAACCTTTATTCGTCTCGCCCGGCCCTTCTTGTCCAGGTTGACGTTGAGCTCCTCCTCGGTGGGTGCGCGTGATTGAACCCCGTCCTTGGGCACCTTCATGCCGGCGGTCCAGATGATTGCGTTGAGGACCGCCCTGCGCACGCCGTCGACCGCCCAGCTTTGATGATAATGGCCGCCCACGAATCCTACCCCGCGACCCCCCGTGGGCCGCTCATATCCCCACATCAGGGTTTGTGACTTGCCCAGGCCGGCTACTCCATTCCGGTTCCACATGTTGATATAGCGGTGCATGTTCTCGCGGTCAGGCACGGCGGTGAAGAGATCGAGCACCTTGTCGCGCTCCTTGACGAAACGCATGTTGTAGTACCACTCATCGAGGCAGGTAACCTTGTCGGGCACTCCATTGCCGATTTCGTGATCCTTGATGATCTCGAGGTCGGCGACCCAGTGCGGGTTAACCGACCAGCCGCTCTCCATTGCCCCACCGATCCACGGGCGATAGTACTTTTCACCGATCTCCTTGTTGGGGTGGACGGCGTAGTGCATGAAGACCATTCCCACTCCCTTCCTGGCGAGACCGTCGAGGAACTCCCATTGCCCGCCATGTCCGCTGACGTGATCGGCGTAGATCACGATGGTGTCAGCGCTCTCCACGATGGGTTTGTGTTCCTTTGGCCAGTTGGCGCGCAGGACGGTAGCCTTCACCTTGAGTCCGCTCTGTTCGTTGAGGGCTTTGGCCAGAAGCGTGCAGCCGGCATAAAATTCGTGTTCACCCGGACCGTGGCTGCGGTTGCCCGCAATGAAGACGATGTGCTTGATCTCCTCCTTCTTCTTCTCCGACAGGAGAAGCGGACAGAGAAGGGCGAGGAAGAGGGGGACGACCAAGGTGATGCGTTTCATGAATAATGGGGTGGAGATACGAGCTGGGCGCAGTGGATTATTCAGTATTCAGGGTTCCATAGTGAAATTTGTCACGCGAAAGATGTGGTCCCGATCGTCCCGGGAACCCATGGCGGGCGGGTCTGCTACCTGCTTCCCAGCCACACCGCGGCATTCTCCAGCAGCTTCAGCAGGTGGGCATTGGCGAAGATGGGATACTGCTGGTCACCGGGGCGATAGTAGAAGACCACCCCCTTGCCGAGATTCCAGAGGCATCCGGAGCGGAAGAACTCGCCGCCCTTCCAGTTCTCGGTAAAGAGAACGGTATCGGGCTCGGGCACGCCGAAGGGTTCGTCGTACATCTCAGTGACATCGAGAGTGAAGCGGGCAGGCACGCCCTGGCAGATGGGATGTTGCCTGTGAATGATGCGCACCTCGGCGGGTTGTCCCGGGCCGCAGCAGCGGGGGAAGACGCAGTTGGGACGGTGCACGAAGGCGGTGATGTTTCCCTTGTCGTCGAACTGGTAGCGCCAGGGGGCGAAGTTGCGGTCGAACTCGCCGGCCTTTTCCCATTGAATCCTGCCCTCGTAGACCACCCTGGCGGTGGCGCGCTTCCCTTCGGGGAGGGCCGCGAGGGCATCCTGGGCGGCCTTCTCCTGCATGCACATCATGAAAGGAACGGACCAGTGAGCGGAGTGCAGGGGCACGAAGGCGAGTTTGCCTGCCTTGACGAGGTTCGCGATTTCCTGGCCCTTGGCCTCCGGGATATCCCTCTGTCTGACGTGTGCCCAGTAGATGAGGACGTCGGTTCTGGCGAGCACTTCGCTGGCGAGGCCCAATTCCGGGTCGTTCTGCCTCGCAGTGCTCACCTCCAGCCTGGGATTGGTGCGGAGGTGATCGGCGATGAAGTTACCGGGAAAGTTCTCGTAGACCTTTTTCCTGACCGGTTGCTGCTCATCCCAGACGAGGACACGGATCCTGTCCTGTGCGGAGAGAATGCAAGTGCAGAGAGAAAGGAAGAGGATCAGGGAGGCACGTTTCATGGAGTAGGGAAATTTCGGTTGGGACTTGGACCGGAGGAGGCCGGTCGGGATTACGCGGTCAGGAGTTCGTATCATGCCAGCGCGCCCTTCACGACCTTGCCATGGACATCGGTGAGGCGGAAGTGGCGGCCCTGGTACTTGAAGGTGAGACGTTCGTGGTCGATGCCGAGGAGGTGCAGGATGGTGGCGTGGAAGTCGTGGATGTGGACCGGGTTCTCAGCGATGTTGTAGCTGTAATCATCAGTGGCACCGTAGCTGCTGCCAGCCTTGCTGCCGCCCCCTGCCATCCATACGGTGAAGCAGCGTCCATGGTGGTCGCGTCCGAAGTTTCCACTGTTAAACCTGCCCTGGCAGTAGCTGGTGCGACCAAACTCACCGCCCCAGATCACGAGGGTGTCCTCCAGCAGACCGCGGTTCTTGAGGTCGGTGACCAGAGCGGCGGAGGCCTGGTCGGTTTCGCGGCACTGGTTCCTGATGCCACCGGGCAGCCCCCCGTGCTGGTCCCAGCCCTGGTGGTAGAGCTGGATGAAGCGGACATCCCGTTCGGCGAGGCGGCGGGCGAGGAGGCAATTGGCAGCGAAGGTTCCGGGCTTCTTGGCGTCGTCTCCGTAGAGTTTGAAGGTGCTCTCCGGTTCGTCGGAGAGATCGGTCACTTCAGGGATGGATTGCTGCATGTTGAAGGCCATTTCGTACTGGGCGATGCGGGTTTCAAGAGCGGGATCGCCCGTCTCCTCCAATTGCATCTCGTGAAGCTCACGCAGGCGATCCAGAACCTTGCGGCGATTGGCCCGGTTGATGCCGGGAGGGCTGTTGAGATAGAGGATGGCATCCTTGTCGGCACGGAAGCGCACCCCGTCATACTTGCCGGGAAGGAAGCCGCTGCCCCAGAGACGGGAGACCAGCGGCTGGCCACCCTTGTTCTTGGTCACCATCACGACGAAGGACGGCAGGTCTCTGTTCATCGTGCCGAGGCCGAAGTCAAGCCAGGCGCCCATGCTGGGCCGACCCGGGAACTGCGATCCGGTCTGCATGAAGGTTACCCCCGGACCGTGGTTGATGGCCTCGGTGTGCATGGATTTGATGAAGCATAGATCGTCCGCGATCCCTGAAATGTGGGGAAGGGTGTCGCTGTTGATCCAGGCCCCGGAGTCCCCGTGCTGCTCCATCTTGAAGGGCGTGCCCACCAGGGGGAGGCTGGCCTGGTTTCCAGACATGGCGGTCAGGCGCTGTCCCATGCGGATGGAGGCGGGGAGCTCCTTTCCCTGATCGGCCTTGAGTTTGGGCTTCCAGTCGTAGAGGTCGAGTTGCGACGGACCGCCGGCCTGGAAGAGAAAGATCACCCTCTTGGCCCTGGCGGGCGGGTCCTGGATCTGCGATGCGGGATTTTCAGAGCGTTGCTCTGCAGCCATGAGATCGGCCAGAGCGAGGGAGCCGAGGCCCATCCCGAACGACTGGAGGGCTTTCCGGCGGCTGAGGCCGATGGGACTTTCGAATCCGGAACAGAGTGGAGCTGGAGTCGTGTTCATCGCTTGGAGACGGCTTCGTCGAGATTCATGATGGCATTAACAAGGATGGCGGCGGCGGCCACCTGGTGAGCGGGAAGGTCTTTTGCTGCCGGGGAGGCCCCGATGCCGAGAAAGCCCTTGGCCTGTTCGGGATGGGCCTGGTAGTGGGCGAGCTGTTCATCGTAGAGGGTTCGCAGGACTTTCTGTTCCTCCTTCGCCGGGAGGCGACTTGTAAAGGCGCGGTAGGCTTCCACGACCAGGGCGTCGGGGGAATTCCCGTGTTTTTGCAATAGCTTCGCACCCATTATACGGGAAGCCTCCATAAACTGCGGGCCGTTGAGGAGGACAAAGGCCTGCAGGGGTGAAGGGGTGACTTCGCGGCGGACCCGGCAGACGTCGCGCTTGGAGGCATTGAGTGTCATCATGACGGGAGCCGGTCCGGTCCGCTTCCACCAGGTGTAGACGCTTCGACGATAGAGATCATCTCCCTTGCCGGGACTGGTGGGCTTGAAGGAGACGGCCACCTCATAGGGTTTGACGGAAGGGCCGCCTGCCTTGTGCACGAGGAGACCACTGAGGGCCAGGGCGTTGTCCCGGATCATTTCAGCCGAGAGACGGGTGGCGGATCCACGTGCAAGGTAGATATTCCCGGGATCGCGTTCGCGGCTCTTCCTGTCCGTGACGGAACTCTGCCGGTAGGTGGCGGAGAGTACGATGCGCCTGATGAGGTGGTGCAGATCCCAGCCGCTCGCGACAAAGTCGCGTGCGAGCCAGTCCAGCAATTCAGGATGGCTGGGAGGGCGCCCCTGGCTTCCGAAATCCTCCGGGGTGCGCACGAGGCCGTAACCGAAAAACATCTGCCAGTAGCGGTTGACCGTCACGCGGGCGGTGAGGGGATGATCCGGTGAGGTCAGCCAGCGCGCGAGTCCGAGACGGTTGCGGGGCTGGTCCCCGGGAAAGGGGGGCAGGTTGGCGGGAGTGTCGAACCCGACCGTTTCGCTGCGGGAATAGTAGATCCCGCGTTTGAGAATGTAGGACTGCCGGGGTTTCTCCATCCTGCGCATGACCATGATCTCGCGAATGGGCTCTACCAGTCCACGTTTGGCATCGCGGGCAGCCTGCAGTTTGCCGACCGCTTCTGCGTAAGGCTTGTGCAGGGCCGAAACGAAATACTCGCGCAACTGCTTCTGCATGGGCGGATCGACCGAATCGAGCGACATCTTGAGGGCATTGGTGAGGGTCTTGTCATCGTGGAGTTGCGCGATTTCGATGGCGGTGAGCTCACGCGTGAAGACGTGCAGTTCGTCCACCTTGCCCTGCTTGAAGCCCACGTCGCGGAAGCGCTCGCCAAGGCGCAGGTCGGGATCGCCGCCTCCCTCGATGTTCTTGGTCAGTTTGTCCCGCACAAGGTCCGAGGAGAGGGGCTTGCCGTCGAGCCAGAGCCGGAGCCCCCGGGCGGAGCTGGATCCGTCGTAGGTGACCGTGACGTGGTGCCACTCGTTGGCGGGAAGCGGTTCCCGGGCGGTCACGCGGATGGAATTTCCAGGATCAAAGTGAATGAGCGCGACACTGAGTTTTCCCTCGAGAAGGAGGAGTTCGTAGCCGCGGCTTCCGGCGTCGGTCCAGGCCTTGGACCGTCGCCAGATCACGGTGCGCTCGTATTGTTCCGGAGTGTTGATCCAGATCCCGATGGAGAAGGGTTGGGTGCGGCGAAAAGCTCCCGCACCCTGCACGTGGACAGCGTCGTCTCCGGTGAGCTGGAGGCCCTGTCCGCGTACGCCCTCGATGGACTTGTTGTTGCCACTTGTCTTGGTGGGTTTGTCCTTGCGCACCCGGTCGGGCAGGTTGCCGCCCTGGCGGTCATCAAAGGGGACATGGGCCTGCAGGCCTGTCCACTGAAGTTCCCCGGGCCGGTTCTTGAGCCACTCCACGAAGGCTCCTTCAGCTTTCCTGGACTCACTGGACACAGCATCCATGGCGGTTTTGATAGCGGCGTTCTTCTCCGCGATCTGCTTGTCCTGCGCTTTGGAGGTAAGGAGGAGAGTGGGCGTGGGTATGGAGGGGGTGAAGTAGGAATACAGCCCCGCCTCGTCGATGTTGGCAAAGAAGGAACTCAGGCCGTAGTAGTCCTTCATCGTAATCGGATCATATTTGTGATCGTGACAACGGGAGCACTCCAGGGTGAGGCCCAGAAAGGCTGTGCCAAAGGTGTGGAGGCGGTCAGCAACATACTCGATGCGGAACTCCTCGGGCACGCTGCCGCCTTCCACTTTCTGCGGATGAAGGCGGTTGAAGGTGGTTGCCTGGATCTGATCCTTGGTTGCGTTGGGGAGAAGGTCGCCTGCCAGTTGCTCGGTGATGAACTGGTGGTAGGGCATGTTTTTTCGGAAGGCATTGATCACCCAGTCGCGCCAGGGCCAGACGAAACGATCACGATCGACCTGGTATCCGTAAGTGTCCGAATAACGTGCGACATCGAGCCACTCGCTGGTCATGCGCTCTGCGTAGGCCCCGGTAGCGAGGAGGCGGGCGACTACTTTCTCGAAAGCGTCCTCTCTCTTGTCGGAAAGGAAGGCGTCAAGCTCCGGCAAGGTCGGGGGAAGTCCTGTGATGTCGAAAGTGACACGGCGCAGCCACCTTTGGCGGGACGTTTCCGGCCTGGGCCTGAGTCCGGTCTTTTTGAGTTCATGCCAGATGAAGGAGTCCACCGGAGTGCGGCCCCAGGTGAAGGGCTCAGGATCTGGATTTGGGATCGGGATCTCGGCTGGGAGAGTCTTGAACGCCCAGTGCCTGTCGTACTTGGCACCCTCCCTGATCCAGCGATCGAGAAGCTTTTTTTCCGTATCACTGAGAGTGAGCTTTGATTTGGGCGGGGGCATCATCTCGTCGCTGTCCGTGCTCCAGATCCGATGATGCAGCTCGCTCTCCTCGAGGTCGCCTGCCACGATGCCGAAGTAACCGCCCAGGTCCGCCGTTGCATTCTCGCGGGAGTCGAGACGGAACTCCGACTTCTGGTTGCTGGTGGCCGGCCCGTGGCACTTGAAACAGCGGTCGGAGATGATGGGGCGGATGTCGCGGTTGAAATCGATCTCCGCCGATGCGAGAGCAGCGGACATGGCTACTGCGGCGGGAGCGATGAGGGTGATGCGCATTATCGAGACAGGGCGTAATATACATTCAAGCATGGCGCCACTCCAAAGCAGGGCGACGGGAAGAAAGCGGGAAGCTCTGGCAGGGGAGGATTATTCCGCTATGAGCACCTGGGTTCAGGCATGAGAAGTTGTCTTTGCTGTCCGTCCAGTTCATGAACTCGTGTCCAGAATGGTGGAAACGGCGACAGAATCAGAGGGTTGGCGGGAACTTCACGCCTCCAATGATGCCCGTGATGACGCGGAGGAGCTGCGCCGTCGGCTGGACCGGGATGGCTATCTTTTCTTCAGGCAGTTGCAGCGTCCCGATCTGTTGCGGGCGCTGCGACGGGAGATGCTCACGGTGATGAAGGAGAGCGGCTGGGTGAGGGAGGGAACCGATCCGGTCGATGGGATCGCCAACCTGGATGCGCGCTGTACCGAAGGGGATGTGGAATACGCAAAGGTGTATCATGAAGTTTACAGGCTGGAGGCCTTTCACCGCATTGCGCACCAACCCGAAGTCCTCGGGATGGTGGAGAAGGTCTACGGAAAGCCTGCCATGCCACATCCCCAGAAGATTGCGCGGCTCTGGTTCCCGGCCTACACCGAGCACACCACGCCGGCGCACCAGGATTTCGTGCACTTCCAGGGGAATTACCAGACCCTGACGTGTTGGGCCCCGGTGGGGGATTGTCCGCGGGAGCTGGGCGGACTGGCCATCCTGGCCGGTTCACACAAGACAGGCAACGTCCTGGAACATCATTTCTCGCTCGGGGCGGGCGCCCTCGATGTGGAGCTGGGAGAAGAGGAACAGGAGGGCGAGTGGCACTCCACCGACTACGAGATCGGCGACACCCTGATCTTCCCCGCCCTCACCATTCATAAGGCGCTGCCCAATGTGACCCCGGATCGTCTTCGCGTTTCACTCGACAACCGTTACCAGGTCATCGGGGACACTATCGCCGAGCACATGCTCCTGCCGCACCTCAACATCTTCAATGAACTGACCTGGGAGGACGTTTATGGCGAGTGGGAATCAGGCGACTTGAAGTACTACTGGGAAAAGATCGAAAACCCGGTTGTCCCACGGGACATGTCATGGCTCGACAAGGGATTTGAGGAGGCAGTGGAACGGGCGAAAGGCGGAGACCCCCACGCCCGGCTCTATTTACACCGCTTTATCAAGCGTGATCCGGGGTCACCCCAGGCGGAGGTGGCGGGTAAAGTGCTGGGAGTGTAGAAGCTGGGCAGAGGCCCCTCCTTCCCGCAATCCGGCTTCACAATGGCACGACTGGCTTCCTCAGGCTTCCTTGTCTTCCTTGGTGATCGTATTACCGGGAGGTGTTTTGCGGGGTCCCGGGCCTCAGGGCAATGCCACCGCACGGATGCGGAAGTAGAGATCGAGGGCAGGATTAATGGGATTGTTTCCACGGTAAGTTACCGTGCTCGTTCCATCTCCGTTCGAGGTGGTGGCAGGTTGGCTGATCGTACTGTCGCTGTCGCTCCAGTTCCTTAGATCGGAAGACTGGTCAATGACGGCAGCGAACTCGCTGACCTCGTTGCGCAGGGTGTGAGTCAGTTCGATGTAGTAATCTCCCCCCACCGGGAGGAGGGAAATCTGCAGACCACTGCGGGAGGCGTTGTCACGGAGGTCTGAACCGAGGAGATATTCGAGGGCATTGACCAGCCGGTCCCCGTCGGCGTCCGCCAGGATGCCCGAAAGGTCCGGGTCGTTGAGTTCGGCGGAAGTAAAGAACTGAGAGCGCCAATCGGAGGGAGGGTTGTTTCCCGCCAGACCGGGAGTGCCCCCCGTGTTGGCCGAGGCCCCCCAGTGGAGGGGCTCACCGCCATATCCGCGGGGGACCGTTCTTTCCAGCGAGTTTCCGAGGCCGTCGGCAGAGGCGGACCACGGGGTGTCATCGGAATAGATCACGGTATCGACTGCAACGAGGAGATCAGGGGTGTTGGGAATCCCGCTGGCTTCGGGGAGCTGGATGCGAAGTGGCTCTCCACCGTTGTCGAGCTTGCCGGGATAAGGCCCGTAGACCGCTACTACGGCCGGAACATTGTAGGTTGAGCGGAAGGTATCGGGATCGATCTCGGTAAGCACGATGACTTCACCGGGTCCCAGGTCCGGCACATTGCCCTCGAAGACGAAGCCCACGCCACTGACCTCGGCCCCGGCGAGGGGGACCGGCTGCCCGGAGACGTTCTGAACTTCGATGAACTCCGGTTCGAAGGCGGCCGGATGATACATCAGCTCGGTGATAACCAGTGGACCGGCCACCGGGTTGGCGTTGGCGGCGTTGGAAGTCGGGGCCGTGAGGGGCACAACGTGGGCTGTGCCAGTTGAGATCACGTGTCGTCCGTAGGGAACTCCAGCCGAGGCGTCGCCGAAAGCAAAGCCGCTCACGTAGTCGAGTAGCGCGCCGGAGGGATCAGCGGCCACGAGGAAGGCTTCTTCCCCATAGGAGTCGAGAGCGAAGCCGGGATCCACCCCGGGAGTGGCATTGAAATCGGATTCGTCGAAACTGGTGAAGCCATTGCCCGGAATAACTGTTTCGTCGGGAATGCGGAACTTCCTCGGCTGCCCAAGGTCATCGGTGAGGAACCAGCCGCCGATGGCCACATCAACAGGATTCGGATTGTAGAGCTCGATGGTGTCGACCTGGGGGAGGGCCGAGTTGGAGAGCACTTCGTTCACCAGGAGGTCGGGAATATCGGCGAATCCTGGTTCAGTGGTTCCAGGAGATCCCAGGAGGCTGCGGCTGGCGGTCCAGTTGGTTCCCTCGGCGGGATCGCCGGATTTGTAGAGGAGGGAGTAGCCATCCTGTGCCCCCCGGGGCCAGTCCCCGTCCCCGGCATAGGTGAAGCTCTGGATCGTGGCGCCTTGGCGGTCCCGCAGGGTGAGGAGCTCGCCCTGGTTGTCGAGGGCGAGATCGAATTCCCCTGCGATGAACACGTTTCGCCCGGTGCCGTAGACGCGCCGGAAGGCGGCAAGGTCGCGGACCACGAGAACACGCTCCCCGGCGCCGAGGGTGAGGCCTGGAAAGACGAAGTCGATACCGTCGCTGAAGTTTACTCCCGTAAGGGAAACCGGACCACCTGAGATGTTCTGCAGCTCGATCCACTCGAAGGCACCGTCCTCGGTAACCGTGTCACCAAGATCCCAGGGATCGTGCATGATTTCGGAAATCACCAGGCTGGAAGGCCCGGCGGGAACCTCGTTGACAAGGTACTCGATTTCCAGGGGGGCGCCCCAGCCCGTGCCCACCGGCGTCTGGCCCGAACTTGTCGAGTGGCCACCGGAGGGATCGTAGACCCGGGCCACCAGACGGGAGGTGGAGTTCAGGGTGATGGGTCCGGTATACTCGATCCCCCCGACCCCGTCGCCGCCGCCCTCGTCGAAGCCGGCCACCAGACTGGCCTGGTTGAGGAAGTCGCTGCTGCCCGTGCTCTCGTTGAGAGCATGAATGGCAAGGATGTTCTGTCCCGCCTGCAGGGAGCCGAGGTGGGCCGTTACGTTGAAACTCTCAAAGGTGATGGCCGAACCGTCATCGTTGGTCTGGGTTGCCGAGGACAGGTAGTTGAGAGTGGCGGGATCATTGGCGGACGTGATCCGCGTGCCGTTGAGGTAGGCCACGAAACCATCGTCGTAGCGCATCCGGAGCGTCATAAAATTCCAGGTGGCCAGGTCAGCCCCGGAGACATTGAAGGGAATACGGATGTAGCAGCTTGTGCGGTTGCTCATCGCGTCATCGACGTCGATATTGATGTAAGGATCGTAGCCACTGCTGCGCTCGTATCCCACGCCGTTGGTGCCTGAGCGCCAGGAGTTGTCGTTGAACGGCTCACTGCCCCCCTGCCAGGCGGCCCCGATATTGTCGGCCGGGGCGAGCACCTTCACGGCCTGGGTTTCGCCGAAGAGGGTGGTGCCTTCCAGGGTCTCGCCCTCGCTCTGGGGGCGCGGGTCGCGGCCATCAAGGGTGTAGTAGATCTCCTGTCCGCCCCTCAACGGAGCGCTCAGGGTGACAGTGGTGCCGGCCGGATAGGTTCCGCCCGTCCGGTTGGTGGCGGGACGGGGGGCGAACTGTCCGTCCATCCAGCTCAGGCGGGTGCTCAGCCAGTTCTTGAGATGGTTCACTTCTCCCTGGTAGCTTCCGAACCGGGGCTGATCCGACCAGCGCTGGAAGTTCCGCACCTGGGATTCATCGAGGGTAGTGGCCATGCGGTCGATGATGGAGTGCACGTTTGCAGTGGCAAAGGGGCCGTCTCGCAGCTCGAAGTAGCGATCGATGTATTTCTGCCAGAAATTTTCATCAGTGAAGAGGCGGTTCCACCACGGGTAGGTGAAGTAATTGGTGCCGCCGGACCAGGTGGAGGGATTGTCGTCCCGGCTGTCGGTTGATTCCATCGAGCGGTCAAAGTCCCAGATGGGGCCAAACTCGACCTTGCCTTCGCGGGTCTTGAAGAAGTAGGTGCTCAGGCGCAGAGCATCGGCGTTCAGCGTGAGAACATTGAGGAGGTGGTGATCAATCCAGGAATCGACATCGATGTGCCTTGCGTAACCATTGACCGGATCGGCGTAGTCGGGTGCGTTGAGCGCATCGTTCATCGAGTTGATGTAGTTGCGGATCCAGGTGACCTGTGCGCCGGTGGCATCGTCTTCCTTGGGGTAGACCCAGCCCAGGGAACGTCCTCCCGCGCTGATTCCCGAGTCGCCCGGGTCAAGCCGATCGATCTTGAACATATAACCACCCCCGATGCCCGGCTCGCTGGTGACGCTGGCAGGGAGTCGTTCCGCGGCGACCCGCTCCTTGTCGCGTGAGATCTTTTCCATGAAGGTGTAGACGCCGTCGTAGTCGTTGCCGTAGGAGAGGTTGCCGCCGTTGTCGTTCTTGAAGAGTTCAACGTAGCGTGTGCGTACGGCGTAGCGTCCGATCTGGTTGCTCAACTCATAAATGAAGGCATTGCGCATGAGGGACCGGTCGTAGCGGGAGCGGGCATTGAGGATCCAGTCGGACTCTTCGGGCAGGCCGAAGGGCGAGATGTTCCTGTTGCGGTTGAGTTCGTTCCAGGCCTCGATGCTGTAGGCCTTTTTCGGGAAGCCGGTGGACGATGAGCCGCGGATTTTCCAGCCGCCACGGGTGCCCAGAGCGTAGGGACCGTCGAGGGTCGTGCGCTGGGTGCGCTGGTCGGGTTCGAAAAAGGCGAAGAAGGTGAAGGACTTGCCGTTGGAGGCGCTGGGACCACCGGAGAATCGTTCCATTACCACCACCGGGATGTCCGAACTGAAGCTTTGCGCGTCATTGTTCAGTTCGATGTAGCCCATCTCGTCGACCGTACCAGGCGCGAGGCCGGTCTCGAAGGAGCGGGCCCGCAGAAGGGTGGAGGAGGTGATGCTGAGGGGGGAGGTGTAGAGGGAGGAGGAGGCGCTGGGGGCGTCACCATTGGTGGTGTAGCGGATCTGGGCAGAGGGCGATTCAGTGGTGAGAGCGACGGAAAGGGATCCCACGAAGCCGCGGCCCTGAACGCTGAAAGTGACGGGCCCGGAGGGCAGTCCCTGGTCGGTTCCGTTGGCCCCGCCGGGGGAGGATTGCTGGAAGTATCCGGTTTCGCCAAGACCAGGATCGCTCACGAACTCAGCCTCCAGGCGTGGCAGGCAGAGGAGATCGGAGCTGGTGGTGTCGCCGTTCAGGAGGTGGATGGCGAGGAGATTGTTGTTCTGGAGGAGAGCGGCGTGCTGGGTGATGTCGGTGTCCTCGAAGGTGACGGCGAGGCTGTCCGAGTGATCCGAACGGGCGTCCGAGTTCCAGGCGGGTGCCCCGGTGGGAGGATTGCCCGAGGCCACTTCGGTTCCGTTGAGGTAGGCGATGAATCCGTCATCGTACTTCATGCGCAGAGTGAGACCGGTCAGGCCTTCGCGTTCAGCCAATGAGAACGGGATGCGGATGTAGACCGTGGAATTCGTGCCGTAGGTCTGCGATTCGACATCGCCATCGGTGCCGAAGAGGTTCTCGTAGCCACCGCTGCGCTCGTAGCCGATACCGGTTGTGGCATCGGTCCAGCTGGTGCCATCGAAGCCCAGCCCACGCCAGGTCGTCCCGATGTCACTGGTGGGCACCAGCACGGTGCAGGCACTGTTCTCCGGGATCAGAATCTCGGTGGAGGTGGCGCCGGTCTGGGCCAGTCCGTAGGAGAAATCCTCAAACTGTTCGGGGTAATCGGCATATTCCTGGACGATGGTCTGTCCATCCGGGTCGACGAGAGCAAGGTAGCCGCCGGCCGCCTTGCCGAGGCGGAAGTTGGTGTGAAGTTCTCCCACACTGCGATCCTTGTTGGAGGCAAAGACGATGACCGAGCCCCCGGCGGGAAGGATGGCCGGGGTCGGGATTTCCCATCCCGCGCGCTCGGCGGGATCATTGGTGAGGAAGTATCCCCCGAGGTCGACGGCATTGGGATCGGGATTGAACAGTTCGATCCAGTCACTGGAGTCCCCATCTTCGTCGTAGAGCGCCGAGTTGTTATCAGCCATGAATTCACTGATGACCGGGGCGCCGATGAGAGGAAGGGAGGAGAGGAGGAGCGCACACGCGCTGTGGGTTTGTAGAAGTCTCATGTTCGGAGGGGCTGAACTGGGGGGATCGTTACCCTAGCGAATTCCTTTCGGGCTTCAACCCCCTGTGTGGGTTGTAATGAGGCCTTTTGAGGCGGGGAGAAAGGGGAGGATACCGCAAGCGGGTCAGGGCCGGTGGGGGCTCCTGCCGTCAACGGGTCCATCAACCGATGGGCCCCCGGGGCGATTGAGGCCTTTCGCGCGCGGCAATTTCCTACAGTTCTGGCGGAACCCAGTTCGGGATCCCGCCCTTCGCCATCTGTTCTTTGTACCAGACATGGAAGGGGCGGGTCTTGGACATGGGAGCTTTCTCGTTGACCATGAGGGGGCGGGCCTCCTGCCAGAACTTGTCGTAGGCTGCGCGCATCTGTTTCACGACTTCGGGATGTCGGGTCGCTACATCGGTCTTCTGGCCAGGATCGGCGATCATGTCGAAGAGCTGGTTGCCCACCAGGCGGTAGCGGGAATTGCGCACTGCGAAGCTGTTCCACTGATGTTTGTCAGGCTCGGACCCGGTGGGCCAGCGGGCCTTCTGGGAGAAGAGGTAGCGGTCCGCCATCTTGATCTTCTGACCGAGAAGCAGGGGAAGGAGGCTACGACCCTCGACCTGGTTGACGGGGGGCTTGGCCCCCGCCACCGCAGCCAGGGTAGGGAGGATGTCGATATGAGCGGAAAGCTCGTTGATCTCGCGGGGCGCATACTTCCCATCCCAGCGCACGAAGAACGGCACCCGGACGCCTCCTTCATCAACCGAGCCCTTGAGCCCTTTCTGGCCAGCATTGAAGAAGGGATAGCCCTTGGCCATGTCTTTGCCGGGGCGTCCGCCACCTCCACCGGTCATTCCGTTGTCGGACATGAAGATGACGATCGTGTTTTTGAAGAGTTTCCAGTCTTCCATCCGGGCGAGAAGGCGCCCCATGTTCTCGTCGATGTTCTCGATCATGCCGTAGAAGCCGGCCTGCTTTCCCCCAAAGCCAATGTCGGTGAAGCGCTTGGTGTTGGAGGGTGGGGCGATGAAGGGGCCGTGGGGTGCGTTGGTGGTGATATAGGCGAAGAAGGGCGCGCCCTTGTCCTTGACGGATTTGATCCATCCCAGGGCGGCGGTGAAGAAAATGTCGGTGCAGTACCCCCTGGTCTTCACGAACGATCCGTTGTGGCGGATGACGGGATCGAAGTACTTGTTGCCCGGGGCGTCCGCGCAGGAGCAGTTGTAGGCTTGGCCAATCCCCCCGGCACCGTGGATGAAGGCCTCATCAAATCCCCGCTTGTGTGGCTGGTAGGGATCCTCGTCCCCGAGGTGCCACTTGCCGAAGATACCGGAGGTGTAGCCCACGGTCTTGAGGATCTGGGGGAGAATGGTGGCCTTGAGGGTCATGCGCTCGCGTTCCAGGATGGTGTGGGTCACGCCATTCTTGAGCGGATGACGACCGGTCATGATGGCGGAACGGGTGGGGGCGCAGGTTGGGCTGACGAGGAAGCGGGTAAAGCGCGCGCTCTTGTCGGAGAGTGCATCGAGGTGGGGCGTCTTGATCCAGGGATGGCCGTGCCGTCCCACCGGGCCGTAACCCTGGTCGTCGGTGATGACGAGAATGACATTGGGAGCCTTTGCCGGGGCCAGGGGTGCGAGGCAGGGAAGGAGGCAGAAAAGAGGGAAGAGACGTTTCATGGGAATGTGGGATACGATCAGGAGCGGGAGGAGCTATCGCTCCAGGGACAAAAGCTCTACGCAGGTCAGTGGGTGTTGGCAACTCAGACTGAGCAATCGCGCTAGTGGTTAGCGCGGATGGCGGCCAACTCGGCTTCCAGCTGGGCCGCGATCTGCGTCTTTTGCTCGATGAGGTTCCTGGTCTCCCCCGGATCCTCGGCAAGGTTGTAGAGGTGATAGGGTTTCCGGAAGGGTTTTCCCCGGGGAGCCTGCCGGCCTCCGGAGCCATTTCCGGCCACCAGTTTCCATGGCCCCTTCCGGATGGCGAAGATGCCAGCGGCCGAGTGGTTGATCACTCCGGGGCGGGGTTTTCCGGCAGCCTTGCCCCGGGCGGCGGGCAGGAAGGAAAAACTGTCCCGGGCGGCGGCAGCGGGAACGGGTTGTCCCACCGCCTCGGCAATGGTGGCGAAGATATCGGTGTGACAGGTGACGCGGGAGACCTGCGTGCCCGCTGCGATGCCACCCTTCTTCCACCGGACAAAGAAGGGGACCCGGTGCCCACCCTCCCAGACGTCGGCCTTGGTTCCGCGCCAGTGATGGTTGGCAGAGTGATCGGCGGGGCGGTAGCCTTGGCTCTTCTCGTCAGCGAGGTGGTGTTTCTCCCCCTCCTTGCGCCGGTACATGAAGGATCCGTTGTCGCTGGTGTAGATCACGAGGGTGTTGTCGCCCTGTCCGGAGTCCGCAATGGCCTTGAGGACCACACCCACCGTGTGGTCGACCTGGTGGACGAAGTCTCCGTAGGGCCCCAGCTCCGTCTTTCCGACGAAACGCTCATGGGGCCAGACCGGTTTGTGGGGACCGGTGAGGGGCAGGTAGAGGAAGTAGGGTTTGTGGGTTGCTGTGGCTTTCTTGTCCGGGGGGGTGGCCTTTTTGATGAAGGTGGCCGCTTCTTTGGCGAGATCATCGAGGACGTCGCCGGGGTCGAATTCGGGGTCGCGGGGCCCGGCGCGGACATACTTCGGAAAACCAATGGCTTTCTGGGTGGTGGTGCACTTGGCCACCGCCTGGTGATCGCGCAGGTAGACGTAGGGGACCATGTCGAGGGAAGCAGCGATGCCGAACCACTGCTCGAAGCCCTTCTCGATCGGTCCATTGGTGAAGGGTTCGTCGAAGACCACCGTTCCCTTCCCGTTGCGGGCCCACTCGATGCCGAGGTGCCATTTGCCCACCATGGCGGTCTGATAGCCGTGGGACTTGAGGTAACTGGCGATGGTGGGGCGGTCGTCCTCGATGAGGGGTTTGTCGCGGGGCGGGAACAGGACTCCACTCTTCAGCCGCGAGCGCCAGCAATAGCGGCCGGTGAGCAGGCCGTAGCGGGTGGGGGTGCAGACCGCGGAGCCACTGTGGGCATCGAGAAAGGTGGCGCCGGAACGTGACAGCGCATCGAGGTGGGGAGTGGGGATCTTCGACTTCGCATTGAGGATCTGCAGATCCCCGTAGCCCATGTCGTCGGCCAGGATGATGACGATGTTGGGCTTGGCGAGTGCGAGGGCCGGATGGAAGAGGAACAGAAGGGCGAACAGGGCGAATGGCTTCATACTTGGATCTCCACCTCAACGAATGGCCTGCCGTTTCGAAAGAAGAATCGTTCGATTGAGTTCTGGCTCTGGATGCTTTTGGTTAGGGCTCATGAAGGCAAAGTATGCCCACACCAATTTGATCGCGAGGGACTGGAGGAAGCTGGCGCGGTTTTATGAAAAGGTCTTCGGATGCATTCCGCTCCCGCCGGAGCGGGATTATGGCGGGGCGAATCTTGAAGTCGCCACCGCGCTTCCGGGGGCGCGCCTGAAGGGGATGCACCTGCAGTTGCCGGGATACGGAGAGGGGGGGCCGACGCTGGAGATCTTCGAGTACGAGCCAGGAGAGACATCGCAGGAGTCGGCGATCAATCGCCCTGGGTTCGCTCACATCGCCTTCGTGGTGGAGAACGTGAAGAGTGCGCGGGACGAATTCCTGGCTGCCGGAGGCTCGGCATACGGGGAGCTAACCGTCTTTGAAACAAGCGAGGGGGAGCAGGTTGAGATGATCTACCTCCGGGACCCCGAGGGCAATATCGTGGAGCTGCAGCGGTGGGTTTGCTGAAACCTGCTTTACGCCGGGTTTACACACTGGAGTCGATTGGTGTAATACGTTGCTACCATGAAAGCCCGACTGTCTCTTACCCTGCTCGGAGCATTTGCAACTGTCCAGGCCCAGACCGTGATTGATCCGGTGATCGATTCGGTGGCCATGTTCAAGAATGGCCTGACGGTGGTGCACGCCTCTTTCGAGGCAGCGGCACCGGGGGACTACCTCTGGGTCGATCCTCCCAAGGCTGTGCATGGAGCCTTTTTCGTGGAGAGTGGCAGGGGTATGGTGGCGCGGAGCACGACGCGCTCGGTAATGCCCAGGGAGAATCCCGTTCCCACGGGGAACCTTCAGATTGATCTGGCTGGCGCGGAGGTGCGTGTCTTCCTGCGCGGGGCACAGGGCCAGGCCGGGGAGGAAGTGCGTGGGACGGTTTGGACCGGTCCGGGGCCGGACCGCGGCAGCTGGAATACCAACTACGCGAGCACAAATCCGAGTTCCTTTCATCGAGCTTCCCTCGGGGGGGTGAGCCGGGCCGGGGTGATGGAGCGGAGGGACTGGCTGGTCATCGATGCGGAGGAGCGGCGTTACCTGGCGATGGACCTGATCAGCCAGGTGAGGGTTGAGAAAAAGGCGAAGGAGCGTCTCAGAGTAAAGCAGCCCGTCCTGCTCTTCTCGACGAAGGAAGCGGGCCGGGTGCAACTCACCTACCTGAGCAAGGGCATGGCCTGGGCTCCAACCTATCGGGTGGAGATGTTGGAGAATGACCGGCTTCGCCTGACCCAGTCTGCTGTCCTGCGCAACGAGCTCATGAATCTGAAAAACACTCGTTTGGAGCTCATCTCCGGCTATCCCAATATCAAGTTCGGGCACGTGGATTCCCTGCTCAATTCCCAAGCCACCCTGGCGGTCTTTTTCCAGCAGGTGAGCCAGCGGGGTGGTGGCCAGAGAGGATTGGTCTCCCAGCAGGTCCTGTACAACAATATTGCCGGCAATGACGTTGGCGCCGCGCAGTTGCTACCGCAGCCCAATGCCGGGGCGGGGGCCGGGGACCTGCACTATGAGAGCATCGGGGCACATGATCTAAGGGAAGGCGATGCCCTTTCCCTTGAAGTGGCAAGTGCGGAGACCTCCTGCGAGCAGGTGGTGGAGTGGAAGGTGCCGGACTTCCGGGATAGTCAAGGGAGGTATGGGCGCCGGACAGGCAACAGCGAGGAAAACAAACCGTGGGATGTCGTGCAGTTTTCCAATCCGCTCAAGTTCCCGATGACCACGGGGGCGGCTTCCATCCTGGAGAACAAGCGATTTCGCGGCCAATCGGCTTCGACGTGGGTCGGCTCGGGACAGAAGGCGTCAATCAAGATTAACAAGGCGCTCACGGTACATGCTGAGCATTCCGAAGTGGAAGAGAAAGGAAAGCAGGCGGTGGTGAAGATCGCGGGTGACAACTTCCAGCAGACGACGGTGAAGGGTCGCTTGAAAGTCTGCAATACCCGTGCCACCGCAGTGGAAATGGTGATCCAGGCCGACTTTTCCGGGGAATTTGTCGAGGCGGAAGGGAACCCGGCCGAGAGTCTGCGGCCCGATGAAGCGGGGAGCGTGAACGCGCCTCGACAGCTCAAATGGAGGGTCGCCCTGAAGGCCGGGGAAACGAAGATCCTGAGCTACCGCTATTCGCTTCTGGTGAACCGCTAGCGAGAGAGGGTTGTCAGGGCGCCTTCTTCCGGGGGCCCTTTTGCTTGGCCTTGTTTTTATTCTTCCCCTTGCGGCGGGTGGCCCGGCGCTGGGCGGATTCGTCCTGCACCTTCTTCATGTAGGCGGACAGGGCCGTGGGATCGTCGCGCTTGAGGAAGGGAGCGAGGGCGTGGTCCCTGCTCGCTTCCATGAACTTGCGGAGACGGGCCTGCAAGGTGCGCTTGATGTCCTGGTGGGCCTCTTCACCGGCCAGGTTGTGCAGGCAGTCAGGATCCTTCTCCACGTCGTAGAGTTCTTCCACGCTGCGGTGGTCCATGGTTGCCAGGCGGGACGCGATCTTCTGATCAGTCGCGGCCAGTTTCTTCATCTGGCGATAGGTGGCCGTTCCGTTGGTGGCGGTCCGGAAGACATTTTCGCCATCTGACCAGGGATTGAAGAGGTAGAGGTGCTTCCTGGTCTGCACCCCGCGGATGGGGTGGCGGTTGCCGCCCGCATTTTCGTTATAGACCTTGAAGACGGCGTGTCGGCCATCCAGCTGATGTCCCTTCATGACGGGAACGAAGGACTGCCCGTCGAGGGCGCCCGGCTTTTTGAGGCCTGCCATGTCGAGCACGGTGGGAAGCAGGTCCACCGCGGAGATCATGTGGGAGTCATTGACTGAGTCGGCCCTGGTCACTCCCGGCCAGCGGATGATCCAGGGGGTGCGGGTGCTGTGATGGTAGAGCTGGGTCTTGGCGAAGGGCAGCGGCATGCCGTGATCGCTGAGGAACATCACGATGGTATGGTCTTTCTGTCCCGATTCCTCGAGGGCCTGGAGGATGGAGCCCACCGCGTCATCGGCCCGCCGCACGGAGGTGTAGTAGAGGGCGAGTTCCTTGCGCACATCCGGGTGGTCGAAGAGGAACCCGGGGATGGGGACCTCTTCCGGCTTGAAGATCCGCGACACCTTGTGGGGATCGTTCGGTTTCCAGAAGGGCTTGTGAGGATCTGAAATATTGATGCTCAGGCAGAAAGGTTTGTCTGCGGTCCTGGCGGCGGCAATTCCGCGCTGCGTGCATTCGCCATACGACGGGACGTCCTTGAGGTGCAGTTTGCTGCCGTCCGGACCGGTGGTGAGGTCGGCATCCCAGGGATAGGGCTGGTAGGGAGTCGAGTGACTGACCTTGCCGCGAATGGCAGTGTAGTAGCCTCCGGCCTTCATGAGGTCGCAGAGGACGGGGAACTTGATGGGCTTGACCTGATAGAAGCCCTCCACCCCGGTGTTGTGGGGGTAGCGCCCCGAGAACATGACGTTGCGGGACGGATAGCAGTTGCCCACCTGCACGTGGGCGTGGCCGAAGCGCAGGCTTTCGTGGGCCAGCTTGTCGATGTGCGGGGTGGTGCCCTTGAGCTTGCAGCCGAAGACTCCCACCGAGTCACAGGACATGTCGTCCACGGTGATGAGGAGGAGGTTGGGCCGGGCTCCCTTGGCAGGGCCGAGGCCCAGGAGGAGAAAGGCAAGGGGGAGAAGGGCGAGCAGTTTCATAAGTTACAGGAGAAAGGGGATGTCTCAGGGAGCAGGAGGGGACTTCGCCTGCTTCTTCCTACGAGATTTTTTTTTCTTTGGCGGTTCCGCTCCTTCGCCCGGGTCGTTGCGTTGTCCGAACTTGAGGGGGCTGAGCCTGTCGCTGCCGGGTTTGAGCTGGCCGGGCTTGAGGCGGTCGACTTCCCGGGCAAGGCGGAACCATTCCTTGATCATGCGGGTGGCCCGTCCGGGTTCTTTCCGGCGCAGGTCATTGAGTTCGGTGCGATCCTCCGCCATGTTGTAGAGTTCCCAGCGACCGCCCTTGGCGGCCACCACCTTCCAGTCCCCCTGCCGCAGGGCGCGGTCAGTGCCGAAATGCTGATAGAGGGTGTCGTGGCCCTCCCTTTGTCGGCCCTGGAGAATGGGGAGGAGAGACTTGCCCTGGAGAGGGTCGATGGTGCGTGATCCCACCCGCTTCGGGTACTTGGCCGCGCCCAGTTCAAGGAAGGTGGCCATGAGGTCGATGAGGTGACCGGGTTGACGGGTGATCGGCCCGAGGGGTCCCGGGCTGAGGGTCTGGTCGGTGCCGGATGCGGGGCCCCCACGCTCAGTCTTCAGTCCCCTGGGCCAGTGCGCGATAAGTGGGGAGGAAATGCCGCCCTCGTGCTGGTTCTGTTTGTAGAGTCGGAAGGGGGTGTTGCCGACGTGGGCCCAGCCCACATCATAACACCAGTAGCTCTTGGGATCCCATGGTTGAAGATCCTTGCCCCGGGTGCGCTCGAAGGGGCAGGCCCCGTTGTCGGAGCAGAAGAGGAAGAGGGTGTTTTCCCAGGCCCCTCTCTTCTTGAGATGCGTGACGAGACGACCGACGTTCTGGTCAACGACGTCCACCATGGCGGCGAAGACCTCCATGCGGCGGGCCTCCCACTTCCGGTCCGCGGCGGAGAGGGATTCCCAGGAGGGGACGTGAGGAGGCCGCGGACTGAGCTCGAATGTGCGGGGGAAGAGACCGGTCTTCATTTGCTTGAGATAGCGCTGCTTCCGGAGTTCGTCCCACCCCGCATCGTAGACTCCCTTGTACTTTGCGATCTCCTTCTCGGGAGCCTGCAGGGGATAGTGCGGAGCGTTGTAGGCAAGGTAGAGGAGGAATGGAGAAGCCGGGGGACCCTCCTGCTTTCCGGCGAGCATTCCGTCCACGAATTCGATCGCGAAGTCCGTGATGGCATTGGTGGTGTAGAACGGTTTGCCGTTCAGGGTGGCGGGGACGTCCCACTTTTCGGTCCCGAGGCGGAAGGTGTTGTCGCCGGTGAAGAAGTTGGTGGCGCCGGAAAGGTGCCCCCAGTAGCGTTGGAAGCCGAAGTCGACAGGATTGCCGGACAAGTGCCATTTGCCTGCCATGGCGGTGGAGTAGCCCGCTGATCCCAGGACCTCGGCGATGGTGGTCCCCCGGGAAAGGGAGGTGCCTCCGGCCTGGTCACAGTAGAGGCCCGTCAGGAGAGAAACCCGTGAGGAGTGGCACTTGGCGGTGTTGTAGAACTGGGAGAACCGCAGGCCATCCTTGGCCAGCTGGTCGAGGTGGGGAGTACGGATTTCCGCGCCATAGCACCCGAGGTCCGAGAATCCCAGGTCGTCGGCCATGATGAGGACGATGTTGGGTCTTTCAGCCGCCTGGCTTGACAGGGCCAGGGCAAGCAGGACAGCAAACAAGAAGGGAACGTTCGTTGGTTTCATCGTTTTTCTGTGGCCGGATTGCCTCGTTGTCATTTCCGGCCGAATTCAGGGTGCGCCACGATGGCATGGATAGCGGCGCGAAGAGAGAAATCCTGCCGGGCAATCGATTCGTAGATTGTTTTTATATGGAGTCGGTCGGCCAGGGTGACCTCACGGCCATGGGCGTAGCTGATGAGTTTACCGATGATGCCCTTGAGGATGCGCTCCTTGTCAGCAATGAGGGCGGCCTTGAGCGTGGGCAGGTCGCGCACCTCACGGCCGTTGGGCAGTTTCATAGCGGCCTCAATCGGGACCCTGGTGAATTTGATTTTCTTTTGGAACGTGGTTCCCCGCCCGACACTGTATTCTTCCACGTGGCGATACTCGCTCCGCTTGCGCCCAACCGGGTCATAGTATTCAAGGGCGAAACCCAGGGGATCGATCTTCGAATGACAGCGGGAGCAGCTCTCGAGTTCCTGATGCTTGAGGATGGCCTCGCGGATGGTGGTGGTGCCGCGGATGTCCGGCTCATTGATCAGGATGTCGGCGGGCGGCTCGATATTTTTATTGTAGAGATTCTTGAGAATCCAAGAACCCCTGTGGATTGGTGACGTGGCAAAGTCGGTGGAGGTGAGCTTGAGGAAACCGGCCTGGGCCACGAGTCCGCCCCGTTCGCTTTTGCTGGGCAGCTTCACCGGCACGAAGGCATCCCCTTTCACGGCGGGTAATCCGTAGAAGCGGGCCAGGCGGTCGTTGGCCATGACGAAGTCCGAGTCGATGAAGTGCTCCATGCTCAGGCCCTGCTCAAGCAGGTGGCGGAAGAGCTCGCGGCCTTCGCGGCCCATGGAATCAACCGTCATGCGGCGGACGTTCTTGAAAACGCGTACGTCCGGCCCGAAGTCGTCCACCTTGTCGCGCTGCAGCCATTGACGCGTGAAGTCATCAATGAAGCGGCTGGATTTGGCGTCCTTGAGCATCCGCTCAACCTGGGCAGACGGGTTCTCCGCCAGAGCACCGGAGTTGGCGGAGTCCAGCAGTTCGGCATCCGGGGTGGAGTTCCAGAGAAAATAGGTCAGGCGATAGGCTCGCTCTACGTTGGTTAACTCAGGTGACTCGGCCTTGTAGATGAAATGCGGGGAGGTCAACAGTGCGATCAGGGCGCTGCGGACAGTGGCGGCAGGTGATGCCCCGGAAGCGCGCTTCTTTTCCGCGATATCTACGAAAGCCGGACGGGCTTCTGAGGACAAGGGGCGCTGGGTAAGCAACAAGGCCAGGTGATCGACCAGTTCGCCGGGTTTCATGTCCGGTTTGGGCAGAATGGCCTGCATCGCGGAGGTGGGCCATTTCTCAACCAGCGGGCCCGTGACCTTCACTTTCGTGAAACGCAGCTTTGGGCCTTTATGTTTTCGTGGTGCGCTATTACCCGGTATTCGTGCACTGTCAAAGGTGAAGGCCAATTGATCACCTGCCTTGAGTGTGAGTTCAGCTGTAAAACTTTTTGAGCGGTGTGGCATGGGAATGCGGTGGACACTACGGATGCTTGTTGGATAGCGGCCATCACCCAGATTAATGCCAATGATTTCAGCTTCTTTGGAATCCACCGATTCGACTTGGACATCCAATCGATACCTGCCAAATGTGGGAATCTTGAACCGCTCATAGCCATCAGGATTGGTTGAAAAATGGATGTTGCTGCGGTAGGGACGAAAGCCGGTTAGAATAAAGCCGTCACCATCGCGGTAATCACCACCACCGCCGACGGCAAAATTTTCGCTGCCATGAAAGTGGCGTGCGTCAAATGCCCAGTCACGCGTCTCGGGTTTGGTATCGGGAAACAACCGCTCGGCGATGAAGCGGGCGGTCTTGAGGTAGGTCATCACTTGGTGCGGCGACATCAGGCGGGACTCGCCGAACTTGTCGAATCCGTGCTCCACTTGATCGGGCGGCAGCAAACCAGTGAAATCAAAATTTACTCCGAGGAGGTCATGCAGCGTATGGGTGTATTCGGCTCGGGTGAGTCGCTTAAGGGGATTGTCCGGACGCTGGGCGAGGATGCGGTTTTCTATGATCTGCAAGGCCTCGGAACGGATTGCAGCAGTGGGTTGCGGCGCCTCTTCCGGAGGCATTTCGCCGGCCTCGAGCACGGTAGCGATGTTCTCCAGCAACTCCCTATCGGCGAAGAGCCCGCCGACTGGCTTGTCCAGCCGCACCTTGCCCTTTTGTTTTTCAGGGCCGTGGCATTTCACGCAGTTCTGGGCAAAGAATTTTTCCAGCTTGGGTTCCGCGTGAAGAATCCCCGGCAGGAGAAAGCCCACCAGCAGTGCTGTCCAATGCTGCCCCATCAGGTCAACAAGTCGAGGGTGCCGGAGCTTTCCCCGAAACGGTCAGTTTCGGCCCCAAATTGCTCGAGCAGGCCGAGGTACAGGTTGCTCATGGGGACGTCTTTCTTCTGCCAATGGCCGGCGTTCTTCATGCGACCGTCAAACACCATTGCCGGCAGGTCATCAAAATTGTGGGAGTTGGCGCTGCCCATGGAGGCGGTCAGCAGCGTGGTCGTCTGGTCGAATAGGGAGCTGTTGCCCATGGCGCGTTCCTTCATCGTGGTGAGCGTCGCGCTGATCCGCTTGAGGATCGCGTGCTCCAGCATGAGTAATTTTTCAATTTTCTCCTTCTTCTGACCGTGGTGGGAAAGGTCGTGGTAGTTGCCGCTGAGGTCCGGTTCCTTGAAACCTTCCCAGAACGGAATCTGCACCGTGACGGCGCGCGTGGAGTCGGTTTGCAGAGCCAATACGGCTAGATCCAGCAAGGTAGTCACGTAATCGTCCACCGACTTGCGGTCGAAGTCCTCGAGTTCGTAATCCACTGACGGCTTGGAGCGCTCGGCCCAGTAGGCGCGACGTTTCACGGTCTGTTCGACTTCGCGGACGGAGGTGAGATACTCGTCCATTTTCGCCCGGTCGGTGGCATCGAGACGCTTCTCCATTGACTTGGCCTGGGCGGACACCGCATCGAGAATGCTGCGGTCCTCGGCGAGAACCTGCTGTTGGGTCTTCTCGTTTTCGTTGACCTGAAAGAGCAGGTTGAAAATCTTGCGGGGCGAATCGATCTGATGCACCGGCAGGCCATGTCGATCCCAGGCGATCTGGGAGAAGTTCAGGTTTTCGCCCGCCTGAAACACCAGCGACCGAAAGCGCGTTTCATCACCCACCCACCCGGCCACAGCCTGATCGATGGAGATGCGGTTCTTGCGCTGCAGCTTGTTGAAGTAACCGGAAAGAATGCCCACGCACGGCGTGTGCCCGAATCCGTTTTGCACGGCCGGGTTTTTCAGCCCACTGTACATTTTCAGGTGCTTAAAGTGATCCGACAAATTGGCCAGCAACGGCGGGGGCTTTTCAAACACGCCGTCAGTCTTCGGAATCAGTTCGGGTTGATAGAAGCTGAGGTGGTTGACGAGGGTGAGCAGGCGCCGAGGCGAATCCGTCTCGGCAACTTGCCCGAGGCTCTCCAGTCGCGGCAGCAGCAAGGCGACCCCCGTCCCCTTGAGGAAGGCTCGCCTTTTCATGATGCCGCTTATTGAGTCCATCGGTAGTAATGACGCCAAGGAGGTGGCCAATTATACAGGGAACCAGGTGGGATAAAGCACGTTGCTGTCTTCATCGAGCTGGGTCATCAATGGTAATGACTCAGTTATCTGAATTGTTCCCCGGATTATGTATTAAGTCTAGGTAAAGACGGTCTCGAACAGAAGGGAAAACTCATCGCGCCGAACGATTCACTTCGGCTTGTCCTTGTAGTTCTGTCTCCAGGCTTCCCACATCTGGGCGAGCGCGGCGGTTTTCTCCGGCATCTGCTTGGCCAGGTTATTCATCTCAGTGGGGTCAGTCTTGAGGTCGTAGAGTTCCCAGGTCTTGCCGGCCCGGACCACTTTCAAGTCTCCTTGCCGGACTGCGTTGGCCCGGCTGAAATGCCAGTAGATTTCCCCGTGGGGTTCCCGGTGGTCACCCTTGAGGATGGGGAGGAGGGACTTGCCTGCAGGAGGCTTCGTTTTGTTACCAAGGATCTGCTTGGGATACTTCGCTCCCGTGATGTCCCGGAAGGTGGCGGAGATGTCGATGATATGGCCGACCTGGTCGGTCATGCCCGGCTTGATCACGCCCGGCCAATGGGCGATGAAGGGGGTGCGGATTCCGCCCTCGTAATCGGTCGACTTGAATTTCCGGTAGGGAGTGTTGCTGGCGTTGGCCCAACCCACCGAGACCGTGCGGTAGCTTTCCACGGGGCCGGGCGGAATGCTTGGCGTGGTGTTGGGTTGCTCGGGGCAGGCGCCGTTGTCGGTCAGGAACATGATGAGGGTGTTGTCCCATTTGCCCAGTTCCCGGAGCTTGGCAAACAGGCGCCCGAGGTTCTGGTCAACGCGGTCGATCATGGCCGCGTAGACGGCCATCTTCAGATCCTCCTCATCCTTTTGTTGATCGGTGAGATCGTCCCAGGCCTTGGAGGCGCGCGGGGTAAGCTTGTGGTTGGGGCCGATGATGCCCATCTCGGTCATTCGAGCAAAGCGCTGTTTGCGGATCTCGTCCCAGCCGATTTTATATTTGCCACGGTACTTGGCGATGTCCTTGGGCCAGGCATGCAGCGGGTAATGGGGGGCGGTGTAAGGGAGATAGAGAATGAAGGGCTTGTCCTCGTCCTTGTATTCATCAAGGCGGTCCATGGCGTAATTAGTAAAGGCGTCGGTCGTATAAAAATCCTTGTCCGGGCTGGTATAGCCCATGATCACCTTGTCCTCGATGGCCCATCGCCTGACCCGGGTCTTGCCTTTCCGCCCCGGAGGGCCCTCGCCATCCCGGGCCTTGAGGCCGGGATTGAAAAAGTTGCAGCAGCCATCAGCGAGTCCGTAATAGCGGTCGAAGCCACGGGTCGTCGGTAGTGGCTTCTGGTGCCACTTGCCGGAAATGAGGGTGCGGTAGCCGACGTTACGCAGGACTTCGCCGAACGTGGCGCCATGTTCCATGCGGTTGTCACCGATCGAGTAGGCGTAGTTACCGGTGAGGAGCTCGGCCCGGGTGGTGTGGCACTTGGCAGTGTTGTAGAACTGTGTGAAGCGGAGACCGTTCCCGGCCAGTCGGTCGAGATTAGGAGTTTGAACCTCCCCGCCATAGCACCCGATATCGGAATAGCCCATGTCGTCAACCATGATGAGGATGATGTTTGGCCGCGTGCTGGCCTTAGTCGTGCCAGCGATGAGGAAGGAAAAGAGGGTGAGGCAGAAAAGTGATCGGAGCATGAGGGGAGGGGAAGCTTATCGCACGATTGCAGATTTGACGGGGGACGCGATTCGGAACTCGCAAGGGTCTAAGCAGGCGCGCTCGATTGTGAGCGGGTGCAGGGATATAATGCCGGGTTGGAACTTCTGCCGGCTACTTCCGGGCCGCCTGGAAGTCGGGGAGGAGGTCATCCTGGTAGCGCTTGGCGAGTTGCTGGAGTTCCGCAAGGCGGGCGGGTTCGTTTTCGGCCAGGTTGGTGGTTTCTCCGGGATCCTTCGTGAGGTTGACCAGGAAGTGGGCGGGCGCCTTGCCCCCCTTCCAGGGGGTGACCTGGTCGAGAGGTCGGTGGAGCAGTTTCCAGTCCCCCTTGCGGACGGCCCAGGGGGCGTTCTTGTTCCGGCTGAAGTCCTGGGTCCAGAAGAAGTCTTTGTGTGGAGAGGGCGCATCGGAGGAGCGGATCACGGCGTTGATATCCCGGCCGTCGAGCTTCAGTCCCTTGGGGAGAGGAGCATCCGCCCACTTGGCGAGGGTGGGGAACCAGTCGCAACCGGTTACAAACTGGCTGCGCACCTCTCCTTCCGGCAGGGTGCCCGGCCAGCTCACGATGGCAGGCACCCGCAGGCCGCCTTCCAGAAAGGAAAACTTGTGCCCACGATAGGGACCGGAGCTCCCTCCGCCTCCGAAGGTGCGCTCCTCCACCGAATGCCCGTGATCCGACTGCAGGATCACGATGGTGTCGTTTCGTTTCCCCGTGCTCTCGAGGTGCTTGATTACCTGCCCGATCAGTTCGTCCATGCTTGAAACGAAGGCGGCGTACTTGTCGCGGGGATGGGGAAGCTTCCTGTCGCGGTAGTGAGCCCGCCACTTGTCAAATCCCTGGAGGGGGTAGTGAGGCCAGTTGATCGCCCAGTAGATGAAGAAGGGGCGCTTGTCCTTCTTTGCAATGACCGTCCGGGTTTCCTTGACCATGAGTTCGCCGAACCCCTCCCCGTCGTGCCAGACCTCCCTGCCGTTGCGCCAGAGGTCGTGGCGATTCGGACCCGCCCAGTAGAAGAAATGCGAGTAGTTGTCGATACATCCGCCCATGTGCCCGAAAGAGGTGTCGAAACCCTGGGCATTAGGCATGGTTTCGTCGGTGTAGCCGAGATGCCACTTGCCCACGTGATGGGTGCGGTAGCCCGCCTCGCGCAGCAGTTCGGGCAGCAGGTGCAGCTGTGGGGCGAGGCCCTTTCCTCCCCGGCTGGATGAAATGTTTCCTGGCGCCCCGAGGCGCATGGGGATGCACCCGCCCAGCAGGCCGGCCCGGGAGGGGGAACAAACCGGGGCCGGGGCCAGCATCTGGGTGAAGCGCACGCCGCTGGCAGCCAGCTTGTCCATGGTGGGAGTGGTGAGGTCCCGGGCCCCGTAGCACCGGGCATCGACCGATCCCTGGTCGTCGGTGTAGATGAGGAGGATGTTGGGCTTCGCCGCCACCGCAGGTGGAAGCAGGAACCCGGCAAACAGCAGGAAAAGGGTGATTTTACAGGCGAATGGCATGGCTCGGCGATGGTGGCCCCTGCCGGGGGCCAATCAAGCGTAAGCTCAGAAACCGGGCCGACCTTCGCGGATGAGGTCTGAGAAGGCAGGGTCCCCGTGGGCTTCCTTGGCGGCCTCGTTGATGGCGGCGCGTCTCACCAACTCTTCGAAGGAGAGCCCGTCGGTTGCGATGACCTCGCGCTCGTAGAGCAGGGACTCTATCAGTCCGTTCAGGATGATGCGGTAGTCGAACCGCGGCCGTTTCCCAGGCGGGGCCTGCTTGATGTAGCTGGTCGAGCAGTTTGCAGTGAGGGAGTTGTAGAATCGTGGATTTTCCTGAAGTGCGTTCATGGCTGCTACGGTCTCCCGGAACATCTCTCGGATACGCTCAAGGGAATAGGTCGAGCGGTAGAGGCGGACCGGTTCGTTGCGGATGGTGGCCCGCTCGCGGAGGAAGTCCCGTTCGTCGCCCACCAGGTACATGAGGTTGTATTGCTTGTAGAGCCCGCGCAGGGGAGAGAACTCCTGTCCCTTACGGTATCGGATCTCGACGGAGAAGGCGATGTGTCCCTGGTCACCAAAATCGAAGCAGAGGAGGGGATGGGCAAGGAGATCGTGCTTCAGGACGTGGTGAGCAAGGTCGAGTCCCTTCAGCTTGGAGAGGTCTGCCACCCGTGTTTCCCACCGTTCCGTGACTCCACCTTGGAGGTCATAATCGAAATTGCGAAAGTTGTGGAAGGTTACCAGGTCGCCTGTGGTGGAAGCGGACGGCATCCGTGACCACGGGGGTTCCCAGTCTGCCTGGCGGACCGGTTTCTTCAACGACCAGGGGACGGCCACCAGGGCGATGGCCGTAATCCACCCGAGGAAGCGCCGCAGGCGGGAGCCGAGGGCCAGGAGGGTGAGGAAAACCACCAGGGCATAGCCACCGGCCAGGAACGTTCGATCCACTCCGCTCTCGGCGGGGAGGGGCGCGTCGTAGTAGACTGCACCGCTGGCCCAGGCGATGCCCAGGAGATAGACCAGGGTACGCAGGATGGCCAAGAGGTTGGTGCCGAGGCGCCGGATCACGCTCCGTTCGGGTTTTGCTGTCGATTTGGACTCCTCGCTCATCTTGCGACTGGGATCAACTCCTGATGCTGGCTACCCCGTCCTGACGATTCAAGCCGGAATCGCCCATTGCCGGGAAGGGAGAAGAAGCTAGAATCTGGCATGTCTTGGCGGAAGCGGGCACTGGTGACGCGGGGAGCCGTATTGGCGACTCAGGGCGCCCTCGTGCTGGTGGGTATTGCCGCCTTTGTCATGCGCGAGCAGCTGGGAGCCATGACGTGGTTGTTTGCGCTCGTGCCCCTGGCCGGGGTCCTCGTCTCCATGTTCTGGCTCGCCGGCCAGGCTGCGGAGGAAGAGGCTGGGGAAGCACTCCTGCTGGCGGAAGAGGCCATCCGGCAGGAAGCCAAGCGGCTCGATTCCCGGAGGGCTGAGATCGAGAAGGTGCTCCTGGCCTATGGCGAGTGGATGGAGTTTCCCGACTTTGAGGAAATCCAGAAGGTGGAATGGGCCACGACGGAGCGATCAGCCCAGGATGCCGAGGTCGCGTCCCTGATGGAGCGCCAGGCGGATCGGGTGCTGGAGCGTGTCTCGGAGGGCTACTACTGGGAGGAGGGGCAACTGCAGACGCGTGCGCTGCTGCTCGACTTTGGTGAATTCGTGGAGTCCATCGCGGGCATCTACAACCCGGACTCGGAAAGGCCCATCCTGGAAACGAATCTCGGGGAACTACTCAAGTCTGTTAACCGGATCTCTCTCCAGGTGATCCTGCTCCTGGAGGAAATTCCACTGCTCGACCTGAAGGACTGGAACCTCCGGCAGGTGACCGACAAGCTCCGCACCGCCAGCAAGGTGGTGAAAAAATACGAGGACCTCCAGCCTATCATCAACCCGGTGCGCTACCTGTGGCAGGGCAGCAAGTTTCTTCTCGCTTCCAACCCGCTCCTGGCCGCGGGTTGGATCGCGGGATCCAACCTGGTCTGGAAGGGTGGGAAAAAGATCGGGAAGCGCTCCCTGGACGGTTACCTTCTCAGCCTGCTGCGGCAGGTGCTCGGCATCATTGCCTGGGAGACCGCATCGATTTACGACCGCACGAGCCGCTTCCGGGATCCGGAGTGGGTCTACGGCGTTGAACTGGCGCACCTCGCAAGCGAGTTTCCGCTGGAACGGGAGAGTCTGGGGGCGGCTTTCAGGGAACTGGGGGCCCTCGCGCTGCGCAGCAGCTACGACCGTATCTTCCTCTACCGTTGCGTGGCCCAGCACGTCAGCCCGAAGCCGGAACGGTTCATCCAGGCGGACCTTATGACTGAGGATACCCGCAAGGAGATTGTGGAATCCCTGGACGAGTTCTTCGGGGAGTATGTGGGCGAGGTCAGGGAGAAGAAGGTGGCCAGGTGGCGCAAGGATCTGGGCAAGAGGCTGGACGTGCAGGTAATGCCGACAGAGGATTAAACGTTTCGGCTGACGAGGGAGTTCACCCTCCCCTGCTCGGCCCGGGTGATTCCCGCCCGCGATGGATTCCCAGCGAAGTGCCTGCGAGCTGTTCCTACCGGCCCCGTGGGGGGCCTCCTCCCGGGCCCCTTCCCCTGCTGCCCCGGTCCGCCGTGACGGCCTGAACGGACTCTTCCGGCAGTCCACTGGTTTCCAGCCACTGGGTGGCGGCTTCCCGGTCGCGGAAGTACCAGCTGCGGGCCACCTCGGTAAGGGCGTCCGTGCGCATTTCCTCGTTGGAAATTGTCTCGGCCCACTTGATGGCGGTCGCAGGTTCCTCCCGCGACAGAGAGGTGGAGAATTCCTCCACCGCGGAGTCGCGAGCCGGGGAGGGCTCCATGCTGGTCAGGTATTCGCCGGCCGCGGTGGCATCCTGCCGGGTCCACTCTTGGAAGGCTTCTCCATAGGCTTCTGCCCTGGCAGCGTCGGGAAGGGAGTCGGCCCAGGTCAGGACGGCCTGGGGATCATCCTCCGCCCACTCGTCAGCCACGCGATTGACGGCGCGCTGCCCCGCTTCCTCCCCTGCATACTGGGTGACCCATTCGACCGCGCCTTCAAGATCCTCGCGGACGGCGGACTCCGCCACGCGGGAGAGGGCTCCGCCCTTGAGATCGGGATCGTTGATGCTGTCGACCCAGGCCTTGGCGGAGTCGAGACCTTCTTCCAGCATCTCGCTGGCGATGGTGGACATGTACCAGCTCTGGGCACGATCACCATCCTCGGTCTTGGGCAGAGAGGCGACGTATCCCATCGCTTCGTCCACCCCATTCACCATCATGCCGCGCACCACTCCGAAGGCGAGCATGCGTTGTTCCCGCTCGTCCTCGATACCGCTGACGTAGTCGGCGGCCCCTTTTCCGTCGGCACTGGCCCATCCCGAGAGGACACTGACCAACTCGAATCCTCCGCGGTCCCCCTCCCGGCCGCGGCCGCGTTCACGACCTTCACCGCTTTCGCGCTCGGCGCGCATTTCAGTCAGAGCCTGGATCGCCCCGGGTCCATCGATACTGCCCCAGGCGTGGGACATGAGGCGCAACTCATCATCTCCACCCCCACGTCCCCAGCCCCGGCGACCGCTCTGGAGGGCCAGGTAGGCGGCCTTGGCATTCTCAGGGGTAAGGTTCTCAAGGAGCTCGGTGAAAAGTTTCCGGCGCAGGAGGGGATCGTTCTCCTTGCGCATCTGCGCGATGGCGGTGGTCATGTCCTCGGGGGAGATCGTGCCGCCTGACGTATACCGCGAGAGGAATTCCTCCACCCGGTCGGAACCCTTTGAGCTGTTACCCGGTCCGGAAGGATGCGAGGGGCGGGAGGACGAGACTCCACTCTTGGATCCACCTCCGGCGCTGTTGTTTCCGTCCGCCTGACCGTCCTTCCCGTTGGGCTTGGCGATCCAGCCGAGGCCGAAGGCGACCCCGGCGGTCAGGACGAGAATTGGGATGAGAGCTGATTGTTTCATGGCATTCTATGGCTTCGTGGCCTTCCGGGACGTTTGCTATCATCTGGATAAACCACTCAAACAATGGGAAGTTACCTGGAGTTGCGAAAAAAAGCAGGGAATTCCGCAGGTTTCGGGATCGATTCGGGGCAGAAGAGGGTGAAATCGGGGGCGATCCGGGCCTGATCCCCGCAGGAGGGGGGCTGCCGGGCTCCTTCGTCCTGCCCCTGAATTCCGCTGGTGCCCCGGAAACGGACCCATAGGCTGCAGGAATGAAGCCCCTGCTCTTCCTGCATGTTCTCACCTTCCTTCTCCTGGGAAATTCAACGGTTTGGGCAGGCAAACCGAACATTCTGGTCCTGATCGTCGATGACCTGGGCTACGGCGATCTGTCCTCCTACGGAGCAAAGGATCTGAAAACACCCTCCATCGACAGGCTCATGGCAGCCGGGATGCGCTTTGATTCCTTTTACGCCAACTGCCCGGTCTGTTCTCCCACCCGGGCGGCCCTTTTGAGCGGGCGCTATCAGGAACTGGTGGGAGTGCCCGGGGTGGTGCGCACCCACGCGCCCAACAACTGGGGCTACCTGGCGCAGGATGCCATTTTACTTCCCCAGGTTCTCAAGCCGGAGGGGTATCACACCGCCATTGTCGGGAAGTGGCATCTTGGACTGGAGGAGGAGAACCAGCCCACAAGGCGGGGGTTTGACTTCTTCCACGGCTTCCTCGGGGACATGATGGACGACTACTACCACCATCGTCGGCATGGAAACCATTACATGCGGCGCAACGAGGAACCGGTGCACCCCAAAGGGCACGCCACGGATATCTTCACCCGGTGGGCGGTTGACTACCTGAAAGAGCGTGCCCGGGTGGTTTCAAAACCCCCGGGACAGGACAACCCGTTCTTTCTCTACCTGGCCTACAACGCTCCCCATACCCCCATCCAGCCACCAGCTGATTGGCTGGCCAGGGTGAGGCAGCGCGAGGCGGGGATCAGCGCGCAGCGGGCGAAGCTGGTGGCTCTCATCGAACATATGGACGATGGGATCGGAAAAGTCCTGCATGCCCTGGAGGAGACCGGCCTGGCCAGGAACACTTTCGTTTTTTTCGTCTCTGATAATGGCGGGCAGGCCAACGTCGGCGCCAGCAACGGGTCGCTCAGGGGCGAGAAGCAGGAGATGTACGAAGGGGGCCTGCAGGTGCCCGCCTGTGCGGTCTGGCCCGGGAAGATCAAGGCGGGTGGGCGCAGCCGGTTCGTGGCGGCCACCATGGATGTTTTTCCCACTGTGGCCGCGGCTGCCGGAGCCGCGATCGAACACCCGATCGATGGGCGCTCCTTCCTTCCGCTTCTCCTTGGCGAAGATCAGGCGGGCTTTGACCGCGATCTCTTTTTCACCCGTCGGGAAGGCGGGGAGCGCTACATGGGGGAGTGCATCTGGGCCATGCGGCGTGGAAACTGGAAACTGGTCAAGAACACGCCCATGACGCGTTGGGAGCTCTTCGACCTGGAGAAGGATCCCGGGGAAACCACCGACTTGTCCGGGAGCAACCGCAGGACGTTTCGTGAGATGGCGGGTGCCATGCGGGAGCATATCCAGCGCGGCGGAGCCGTCCCCTGGCAGAAACCGTAAGGTTGGAAACCAGACGGCCGGTGGGCGTTCCGGAGGTCCCGTCGGGCCCCCCGCGGGGCATTTTAGTCGTTCAAAGGTGCGATTTTTGGTCCTCGGGAGCCGGAATTTGAAACTTTCGGAGGAAAGGCGTGAGGATCGGGAGATTTTACCGTAGTCCTCCCAGCTCAGAACTCTGAAACCAATGATGACACGCCCTTTCCTCGCCCTGTGGATTGCCGCCCTCGCCGCCTTAGCCGGATTCGCGAATGTGCAACCCGTGACAGCCGCCCTCACCCTCGAGAAGCAAGACAGAATCTGCATTATCGGGAGTGGTCTGGCGGACCGCATGCAGCACGATGGTTGGCTGGAGACCGTTTTCCACTCCGCCTATCCGAAGCACTACCTGACCATCCGGAACCTCGGCTACACCGGCGACACGGTGTGGAGTCGACCCCGCAACAGCGGCTTTCCCTCCCAGGACCAGTACCTGAAGGACCTCAAGGCCGATGTGATCTTCATCATGTTCGGTTACAACGAGTCCTTCGGCGGAGAAGGTGGACTCGGCAAGTATCGTGATGAACTGGGTAAGCTGGTGGATCACTACCGCAACATGAAGCCCAACGGGAAGGGTGCGCCGAAGATCGTGCTCTTCACCCCCATCGCGCACGAGGACCTGGGGAGCCCCAACCTGCCGGACGGCAAGGCCAACAATTCCCGTCTCGCCCTCTATGCGGCAGCCACCCGGGAAGTGGCGGAAGCCAAGAAAGCGGAGTTCGTCGACCTGTTCTCGAGTTCGGCCGAACTCTTCCGGGCCTCCAATGTTCCTCTCACCATCAATGGCATCCACCTTAACCCGGAAGGGAACCGCCGCATGGCGGAGGTGATCGCCCGCAGTCTCCTGGAGAGGGAGATCCCCGCTTCGCCGAGCCTGGAGAAGGTGCGCAAGGTGGTGTTGGACAAGAACTGGCACTGGCACAACCGTTACCGCGCCACAGACGGTAACGACGTGTGGGGTGGCCGCTCCGGTCTCAAGTTCGTGGACGGTCAGAGCAACAAGGATGTCCTCTGGCACGAACTTTCCATGATCGATGTCATGGTGGCAAACCGGGACATGGCGGTCTGGGCCGCGGTTGGCAACCACAAGCATAAGGTCGACGACAGCAACGTCCCGGCCCCCATCGGGGTGAAGTCCAACGTGGGAGGCAAGAGCAGGAGCTCCAACGCAGGCAAGGAAGGCAATCTCAAGGGTTACAACAGCGGCAAGGAAGGCCTCGCCAAGCTCACCGTGCCGGAGGGAATGGAGGTCAAGCTCTTCGCCGACGAGAAGATGTTTCCCGAACTGGTCAACCCGGTGCAGATGGCAGTGGACACCAGGGGGCGCCTCTGGGCCGCGGCCTGGCGGACCTATCCCAAGTGGGAGCCACTCAAGGAGATGGACGATCGCCTCCTCATCCTGCCCGATGAGAACCGGGACGGGGTGGCGGACAAGTGCATCACCTTTGCGAAGGTGCACAACCCGACAGGCTTTGAATTCTGGAATGGCGGGGTCCTTGTTGCTTCCCAGCCGGATGTCCTGTTCCTCAAGGACACGGACGGAGATGACGTCGCAGACGTGCGGATTCGCCTTCTCCAGGGGATCGGCTCCGCTGATACCCACCATGCGGCCAATGCCTTCGCGATGGGGCCTGATGGGGCGTTCTACTGGCAGAGCGGGGTCTTCTTCCGTAACTCCCATGAGCATCCCTGGGGACCGCCTCTTCATAGTGGAGCTTCTGCCATGTTCCGCTTCGACCCGCGGCAATACACCGTGACCGTGCATGCGGGGAACAGCCCGAATCCGCACGGGGTCTGCTTCGACTACTGGGGTCGTCACTATGCCAACGACGGCACCGGGGGCCGCTCCTACCAGGTGCGTCCCGAGGGCAAGGGATTCAGGATGCATGGGCTGGTCAAGAAGGAGGTCCGCCCGGTGGCGGGCTCCGGGGTGGTTTCAAGCGCCAACTTCCCCGATGAATGGCAGGGGGACTACATCCTCGCCAACACCATCGGCTTCCTCGGGGTGAAGCAGTATGATCTTGAGCCCAAGAACGACCAGGATCACATGTGGGGGGAGCCCCGCCAGGACCTCATCAAGAGTTCCGACAAGAACTTCCGGCCTTCCGACGTGGAATTCGGTTCCGATGGTGCGCTCTACGTGTCCGACTGGCACAATGTCATCATCGGGCACATGCAGCACAACATCCGCGACCCCTCGCGGGATCACCTGCATGGTCGGATCTACCGGGTCACCCACAAGGGCAAGCCGTTGCAGAAGGCGGTGAAGATTGACGGGGCATCCCTCGAGGCGCTCATGGCGAACCTCGAGCACCCGGTTGACGGAGTCCGTTACCGCACCCGGATCGAGCTCAGCGAGCGCAAGACCAAGGACGTGATCGCCGCCTGCCAGAAGTGGGCCAAGAAGTGGGATCCCGCCAAGAAAGAGCATGCCCACCATCTCCTGGAAGCCCTCTGGGTGCACCAGCAGCACAACGTGCGGGATGGCGAACTGCTCGGCAGGGTCCTGAATTCCCCGGTGTCCCACGCCCGGGTGGCGGCCAAGACGGTCCAGCACCTGTGGTACACCGCTGATCCCACCAAGGGTTCTGCCGCGGTGGAGGCGGTAAAGGTGACCAAGAACGACCCTCCCGGGGTTTTCAAGGACACCGACGAGGCCACCGATGTGCGCGTCGGCACCCTGCTTGAGCAGCTCAAGTTCGACCTCAAGGAGTTCGAGGTGAAGGCCGGCAAGAAAATCCGCATCCACTTCAAGAACTCCGACTACGTGCCTCATAACCTGGTGATCGTGAAGCCGGGGGCTGCCAACGGGGTGGGGGAAGCTGCCATCAAGCTCGGCGAAGCGGGTTTCAAGGCGCACTGGATTCCCAAGCACGATGGCATCCTCGCCTCCTCCAAGCTCCTGGACTTTGGCAAGACCGAGGTGCTCGAATTCACCACGCCCAAGGAAGCCGGGAACTACGAGTTCGTCTGCACCTTCCCCGGGCACCACATCCTCATGCGGGGGGTGATGAAGGTCAAATAGACCGGAGGGCGGAGCGACAACCAGTCTTCAAGTGGCGCGGGTGGGAACCCGCGCCGCTTTTTATGGAGTGATTGGAGTCAGGCTTCTCAAGCAACCCTGGCCCGGGGCGGGCGCGGAGGAGTCCCCTGCCGGGGTCTTGACCAGTAAATCGGGCAAGAGGATAACGGCTATGCTTGTCGGGGTGAAGGGAGACAAGGCCGTTCTCAAGATGACCAATGGATGGATCTACCGCTACCCGATCTCCGATCTCGACGCGGAGAGCCAGAAAAGGGTGAGAGACTTCGCCGCGAAGGGAAAGGAGTAGTTCCTGCCGGAAGACAGGCCCGGCCCTAGCGCACCTTGCCGGGTTTGAGACCAGAAGCACCCAGTCGGTTCTCGAAGGCTGTTCGCTGTCCTGCGAGGGACTTGGCGAACTCCGCATCGCCAGCCCGGTTGGTGAACTGCCCGGGATCGTTCTTCATGTCGTAGAGTTCCTCGCTGCCATCCTTGTAGCGGGTGTAGGTCCAGTTGGCGGTGCGCATCGAGGTGCCGCTGCCGTGGATGGAGAGGGCGCTCTCCTTCACCCGGGCGGCAGGATCGCGGAGGATGGGAAGGAGGCTCGTTCCGTGCAGATCCTTGGGAGCCTGCAGGCCGGCAAGACGGGAGAGGGTGGGGAAAAGGTCGACCAGTTCCACCAGCGACCTGCTGCGACCGGCCTTGCCTCCGGGCAGGGAGATGAGGAGGGGAACGCGCAGGACTTCCTCATGGAGGTTGCTCTTCTGCCAGAAGGTGTGCTCCCCGAGGTGGTAGCCGTGATCACTGGTGAAGACGATGGCGGTCTTGTCACGCAACTTGAGGCGATCGAGTTCCGCCAGAATGCGGCCGACCTGCTCATCCATGAAGGTGACCGAGGCGTAGTAGGCGGACCACATGCGCTTCTGGTTGTCGGGGTATTTTGCGATGCCGTTCAGTCCGGAGCGGCTCTTGGTCAGGGCGAGCTTGGGCATGTCGTCCAGGTCGTCGGGAACGGACCGGGGCAGCACCATGTTCTTCCAGGGATAGGGCTCGAAGTACTGCCTGGGCTGCACCATGGGATAGTGCGGACGGACAAATCCGGCGGCGAGGAAGAAGGGTTTCTCCTGCTTCCCGTGCTTACGGAGGAGTGCAATGGTCCTGGTGGCCGTCTTGTGGTCCGGCTGGTCGGATCCATCGCCCTCATAGCTCACCGAGACGAACATGCGATGGGGCATGCCAGTTGACTGGCGATCCTCCGGTTTGGCGGTGAAGACGTTGAGATTGAGGCAGGCATAGTCCCCGGGGGTGTGGGCCTCCTGGCCCTGGGAATTGAATTTCTCGGTCCAGGAAGAGGGAATATCGAGTCCGTCGGTTCCCGCGATGATGTCGCCGGGTACGCGCATGTGATAAATCTTGCCCACCCGGGCACTGTAGAAGCCGTTGTCCTTGAAGTGTTGACCGAGATTCACCCGCCCCTTGGTCCCGTGGTAGCGGCTGTGCATGAACGAAGTGCGGGAGGGATTGCAGGCCGTGCCCTGGCAGTAGGCCCGCTCGAAGACCACCGACTGTGCGGCGAGCTTGTCGAGATGGGGGGTCCGGCAGACCGGGTCTCCATAACAGCCGAGCACGCTGGCCTTGAGGTCATCGGAGATGAGAAAGAGGACGTTCTCGATCTTCGGATCTGCCTGGGCCGTTACGCCCAGAACGAGAAAGGCAAGGTAGCGAACGGAGGTCATGATTGTTCTACGGGAGACTGGGGGCGTTGTTTTCCGGGGGGGAGGGTTGCAGCAATTCCGAGAATCCACAGAACCGCCTGGAGGTTTCCTGCGGGAGACCGGGCAGGGGATCCTGATGGGAAAGATAACGGCGGCAGATCCGGAAAAACGCATCCTCCTCCCTGGCGCGCAGGATCTCGTGGTCGAAACCCGGATCGAGCCCCTGGGTGATATAGGTCAGATAGCGCTTCATTTTCTGGACCTGCCTGTCGCCACGGTAGGCCTTGCTCTGTTCGCGGGCTGTTTCCTCCCAGAGCTGTTCGATGTAGTCGAGGAGGTCCCGGCCGACGGGAATGGGAATCGATCCCCCGCCAAAGGCGGCACGCAACTGGTTGAAGAGCCAGGGGTTGCGAATGGCGCCCCGTCCCAGCATGAGACCCGCCGCCCCGGTCTGTTCCCGTAGCGCGCACCCGGTTTCCACGTCCACGATATTACCGTTGGCGATGACCGGGCAGGGGAGGGTCTCCACCGCCCGCCGGATGCAGTCGGGGTGGACCGGCGATTGATAGCGTTCCCTGACGGTGCGCCCGTGGATGGCGAGGCCGTCGATGCGGTGTCGCTGGAAAACCTCCAGCAGGTCCTCGAATTCCCGCGGGTCGTCGTAGCCCACGCGGGTCTTGACCGTGAAGCGACCCTGCACGGTTTCGCGCAGGGCCTCCAGGATCCGGTTTACCTTGGCCGGATTGCGCAGGAGCCCTCCCCCGGCGTCCTTGCGGCAGACCACGGGAGCGGGGCACCCCAGGTTGAGGTCGAGGCCGGCCACTGCGTGTTGCTCAAGTTCCCGGGCACTTCGCACGAGGGCGGGGATGTCCTGGCCGATCATCTGGGCGAAGACCGGCTTGCCGGTGGGGTTCTCGTCGATGCTGCGCAGGATGTAGGCCTTCAGGCGCGAGTTTTCGTAGACGCGGAAGTATTCCGTGACATAGACATCCGGACCGCCAAACCGCTCCATTACCCGCATGAAGGGCAGGTCCGTCACGTCCTGCATGGGGGCCAGGACGAGCAGGGGGAGGTCGGCTGGAAGGAAGTCCCGCATGGAGAGCTCTGATTGAACAGGAGGACGACTCGATTGAGGAGGGCAGAATTCTGGATCTTTCGGTCGCAGGAACTATTCTGGGGACATGGTTCGGGTCATCCTGGTGCTAGCGGCCCTGTGCATTGCACAGGCGGGCGCCCAGTTTCCTGACATTGCCACCATTGAACCCGATCTCACCGTGCCCGGGCTGAGTGAAGGAGAACCGGGACCCGGTCGGCGGGTGAAGGCGACGGTGCCCGGTTACCGCGGGACGAAGGTCTACCATGTCCTCTACCTCCCCCCTGACTGGCACCCGGACCGGAAGTATCCGGTGCTGGTCGAGTACGCGGGCAATGGGCCCTACCGCAATCGCTACGGCGACATCAGTACGGGTCTGGTGGAGGGCAGTCGCATGGGTTACGGAATCTCAGCCGGCAAGGGCTACCTCTGGTTGTGCCTGCCCTATCTCAACGGCGAGGGCACCGCCAACGTGAGGAGCTGGTGGGGCAGCAAGCCGGAGCGCGATCCCCTCCCGACCGTTAATTACTGCCTGGAGGCAGTGAAGCTGGTGTGTGCCAGCTATGGCGGCGACCGGGAAAAGCTGGTCCTGTGCGGGTTTTCGAGGGGAGCGATCGCCTGTAATTTCATCGGCCTCCACGACGACCGGATCGCCGGGCTCTGGAGAGCCTTCATTCCCTACAGCCACTATGATGGGGTGCGCAAATGGGGCTATCCCGGGGCCGACCGGGCCGCAGCCCTCGGGCGCGTACGCCGGTTGGGGTCCCGGCCTCAGTTCGTTTGCTCGGAGGGGGCCCAGTTCAAGGAGACCGTCCAATACCTGGCCGGGACCGGGGTGAAGGGAAATTTCGTCTTCCGCGGCACTGGGTTTCGCAACCATAGCGATTCCTGGCTTCTGCGGCCCTCTCCGGCGCGGACGGAGTTGAGAAGCTGGCTGGCCAAGGCCCTGAAGTAGGGAGGGCCGGGATGGTTATACCCGGTCCAATATTGGATTAACGGGCCAGAAAGCGGTTGGAATCCTATATGGAGCCTAAGGCCACCAGAAACATGTAGTGGGTCAACACTCCATAAATCAGAGTGAGCGGTATCGTTATTTTCGTGCTCATGAGCAGACCGTTATGACCACGATCGGACAACGTCAGACCGATGAGCAATAGCGCCAACGACGTGAAACATGGAGCCCAGAAGAACAGCGCAAAGGCATCCACCTCAATGCAATCGCCACTGAAATTAATGTAGCAATATCGACCCGTCCAGGGAGGGACCGCTGAAATGACCGGAATGACCATTCCAATCAGAAACCCGGGGGTTTTGGCCGGGTGATTTTTAGCCATGGACTCAGAACTGTTCCGCAGGGGTTTTACTTCCTGGCGTAGTCCGGGTTTTCCCGCGGGAGCTTGGCCCCGGTTTCCTTGAGGCGTTTGAGAAGGAGAGTGTCGAGTTCGCTGACCCTCTTGGGCATGGCCGCGGCGAGGTTTTTGGCTTCTCCCAGGTCTTCCTTCAAGTCGTAGAGTTCGAAGGGGCCGCCCCAGAACTTGATGAGCTTGTGGTTTCCCTGACGGATGATGCTGTAGGGGCCCGGGGCGTGCCGGTAGTGCGGAAAGTGCCAGAGGAGTTCATTGCGAGGGAGCTTTGCCGTTCCGCCCGACTTGAGGTGCGGCATCAGGGAAAGCCCGTCGATCGCACGATTAGCGGGAAGTTTTGATCCGGTTGCTTCCAGGACAGTGGGAAAGATGTCGATGGAGCAGACCGGGACATCACTCACTTTTCCAGCCGGGATGACCCCGGGCCAGCGGGCCAGGAAGGGAACGCGGAGGCCTCCCTCGTAGGCGTAGCCCTTACCGCTGCGCAGCGGTGCATTCTCGGTGGGCGAACCATTACGGTCCAGCCCCCCATTGTCGCTGGTGAAGATGATGAGGGTGTTCTCGTCGATGCCGAGGTCCTTGAGAGTGGCGAGGATCTGCCGGGTGGAATCATCAATGGATTCAACCATGGCAGCATACTTGGCATTATTCGGTTTCTTGTCGCGCTGGTACTTGGCCGCGACCTCGGCAAGGGCTTGGATGGGGGTGTGGACGGCGTAGTGGCCGACCATCAGGAAGAAGGGCTTCTTCTCCTGGTGCCACCCACGAATGAGGGCCTCCGCTTCGTCGGCCTCGCGGTGGGTGAGGTATTCCCCCTTCTTACGACCCGGCAGGTTGTGAATCCCCTTCCGGAGGGTCTCATGGCGCCCCTTGGGCTGGTTGTAGGGATCGAAGTAACTGGGCGGCTGGCCGTAATCGCAGCCTCCCTTGTTTTCGTCGTAGCCCTGTCCGGGGGGAAACCACGCCGGATCCCCGAGATGCCACTTCCCAATATAACCACTCTGGTAGCCGCGGGCCTTGAGGGCCTCCGGGATGGTGATTTCCCCGTGCTCCATCCAGTAGGGATTGGGAGGGCAGAGGAACGCACGGTTTTTTCCTCCGACATACTCGGTGGGGTTTTTGTCCGGGGTGCCGATCCGGCCCCGCTGGAAGCGGGAACGGATCCAGTCGGTCACCCCCACCCGGTGCGGATAGCGGCCGGTCTGCAGGGCGGCGCGGGTAGGGGAACAGACGGCACAGGCGGCATAGCCGTTGGTGAAGCGGAGGCCCTCGGTGGCGAGGCGGTCGATGGCGGGCGTCCGGTAGTAATCGCTGCCCTGGCAGGAGAGATCCATCCAGCCCATGTCGTCAACCAGGATGACAATGATGTTGGGCTGGTCTGCCGCCCGGACGGGAGCGGTGAGGGAGAGAGTGACGAGAAGAAGGGCGAGGAGCGGTTTCATGGGTTGTGGTGGTAAGTCTGGAAGGCTGGGAAAAGAAATCAACAATGCGGACCGCGGGCAATGCCCCTTCGGGATTCGGGTTACTGGTGTCGGAAGGCGACCGTCGGTTTCATCCGGGAGGCCCGGATGGCGGGATAGAGGCCACTCAGGGCCCCCACCACGGTGGCGAAGAGAACGGTGAAGACAATGGCCTCCAGCCCGATTTCGATCCGGATGGTCCCACTGATGGAGGGAAAGAGGTAGAGGAGTTCGCGGACCAGGAAACCAAGGAGAACGCCGAGCACGCCGCCGGAAATGCCGAGGAGGGTGGCCTCCAGCAGGATCATATGCCGGATTCGCGCGGCTTTCCATCCAATCGCCCGCAGCACGCCGATTTCCACCGTTCGCTCAAAGACGCTCATCAGCATGGTGTTCATCACGCTGGCAAGACCGACCACCATGGAGAGAAGAGTCACCGCCAGGGTCATTCCCTTGACCGCCTGGGTGGTGGAGTTGCGCTGGGCGGCTTCACTGGCGAGGCTGGCGGAGAGCCCGTTGTGCAGCGTTTCGATCTGGTCACAGATCTCCCGGCCACGTGCCTTGTCCACTCCGGGGCTGAAGCGCAGGTTGACGAAGTTGATCTTTCCGGCGTTGTCGCTGTGGCTTTGCATCACCCCGAGCGGAATCACGATGGCACCGGACTCGATCATGGAAGTGCTCTCGTAGATACCGCAGACCGGAAACTCGGATCCGAGCAACTGGAGGGAATTCCCCACCTGCTTCCGGAGCATCTGGGAGGCGGACTTGCCCAGGAGAACGGCCTTCTCGTGGCCGTTCTTCTGCATGCGGCCCTCGACGATTTCGAGGTGATTCCAGATGTAGCTCTCCCACTCCCAGCTCGTAACCAGGATCATGGGGAGATTCTCGACAGGCATGAGGACGCCCAGCACGCCGCCGCTGTCCTCAATGCCAGGAAGCGCGGAGATCTCGCGGGCCACTTCCTCTGAGAAGGGAGCGGGAATGGGGCTGCCGGTGGAGATGCGGTTGACCACCACATCCGTTCCGCGGGCATTCAGGGTCTGGTCCCAGTTGTTTTCGAATCCACGGGCCAGGCCCATCAGGGCCACGATGGCCATCATGCCCACCGCGATTCCCAGCAGGGTCAGGGCGGTGCGCATGCGGCGCACCCGGAGGTTTCGCGAAACCATGGTCCACAGTCTCATGGCGCACCAGGGGAAGGGTCAGGGTCGTTCGGATCCACGAGGCCATCGCTCATCCTGACCTGTCGATGAGCATAGGCGGCGGTGGATGGATCGTGGGTGACCAGGATGAGAGTCATCCCGTTTTCCCGGTGAATCCTGTTGAGGAGTTCCATCACCATGGTGGTGGATTCCCGGTCGAGGTTGCCGGTGGGTTCATCGGCGAGGAGGAGATCCGGCTCGTTGGCCAGGCTGCGCGCAATCGCAACTCGTTGGCGTTCTCCCCCGGACAGTTCGGCGGGCCGGTGGTGAATACGCTCCGCCAGTCCGACCTCTTCGAGGAGCTGGATGGCCCGTTGTTCCCGTTCCTTCATGGGAAGGGGGCTTTCCACCATGGGGACCTGGACGTTTTCGCAGGCGGTGAGGGTGGACAGAAGGTGAAAGGACTGGAAGACAAAGCCGACTCTGCGGGCCCGGAAGGAGGAGAGATCCCGCATCTCGGAGAGCACTTGTCCGCGAAACATCACCTCGCCCGAATCCGGGGTGTCGAGTCCGCCCAGCATTTGCAGGAGGGTTGTCTTGCCGCTCCCGCTTGATCCCGTGATGGCCACGAAATCGCCTTCCTCGATACGCAGGTCGACCCCACGCAGGGCACGGACCCGGCCGTTCTCGTAGGAGCGGGTGACCGCGATGGTTTCAGCGAGGCAGGATTTTTGGGGTTCCTCCATATTGTTCCCGTGGCGCGGGTCCGGCATAGGGGAGTCGGGCCGGAGTCGCAATGGCGGAATCGGGGAACAAGAAAACGGGGAGGGTCGAAGCGCCTCCCCGTGAATAGTTCTTCAGGCAGTATGATTCCGCCGCTCAGTCTTTTTTCTTCCGTGACCGGGAGCGCTTGCTGGTCTTCGTCCTGGCTTGGTCCTTGGCGTGGGCGGCCGCTTGGGCGTGTGCCCTCGCGCGACCGTCCCGGGTGGACTTCCAGCTTGCCTCGTTGCGCTTGATAGCCGAATCGATCTCGGCAAGGGCGTTGGCGGCCTCGCGGGCTGCGTGGCTCGCCTTGGAACGTTTCTCGCTGAGAGCCTTGCGGGCGGCCGAGTACTTTTCGTAGGCAGCCTTGTAGGCCTCTTCCTTTTTAGCCGCGGCCTCGCGGGCAGCTTTTTCCTGCGCGGCCTTCTGCTCGGCAGCCTTCTTGGCGGCGGCCTCGCGAGCGGCTTTTTCGTGGTCGGCCTTTTTCCTGACGGCAGCCTCGCGGGCCTCGCGAGCAGCCTTTTCCTGGGCGGCTTTCTTCCTGGCGGCAGCCTCGCGAGCAGCTTTTTCCTGGGCGGCTTTCTTCCTGGCGGCGGCCTCGCGGGCAGCTTTTTCCTGGGCGGCTTTCTTCCTGGCGGCGGCCTCGCGGGCAGCCTTTCCTGTGTCGGCCTTCTTTTTTGCGGAGTTGTCCTTCTTGGCCGTAACAGCTTTTTTGGCCTTTTCGTTTTTGTCGGTGGCCAGGGTCAGGCCGGGGAGGGCGAACAGAATAATGAGGGAAGTGGCAATGGTCTTCATTGGTAGGTTGGCAGGTTGAATTTCAGGTGGAACAGGGTATACGGCGGGAATGCTCACGGCTCTCATGAAAATGGGACAAGTCCTAATTTGTGGCAGTGCTGCTTTGACGCAACGGGGGCAATTCCCCAGCATGGCACCCATGCGCACAGTCCTGCCGATCCTCTGCCTGGCCTGCCTGACGGCGGTGTGTTCCGCCCAGAAGAAGAAAGGCCCCCTGGCTCCCATCGAGGATGTGCCCGGCCTGCCGCGCGTCCTCCTCATCGGGGATTCCATTTCGATTGGTTACACCCTTTCAGTCCGGGCGGCACTCAAGGGGGTGGCCAATGTGCACCGCATTCCGACTAATGGGGGTCCAACGAGCAAGGGGCTGGAGAATATCGAGGCCTGGCTGGGGACGTCGAAGTGGGATGTGATTCATTTCAACTGGGGCTTACACGATCTCTGCTATCGGCATCCCGAGTCCAAGACTCAGGGGAAGAGGGATAAGGTGAAGGGATCCGTGACTCATCCTGTGGAGGATTATGCCGGCAATCTCGAAAAGCTCGTCGTGCGTATGAAGAAGACGGGTGCGCGGCTGGTTTTTGCGACAACCACGCCCGTCCCCGAGGGCGAGGCAGGTCGCAAGGTTGGGGACGACCTGCGTTACAACAAGGCCGCCGGGGCGGTCATGTCAAAGCATGGGGTAGCCGTCAATGACCTCCATGCGGTGATGGCAGGAAGAATGGACCAGTTCGGAACCCGGCCGGGCAACGTGCACTTCAAGCCGGAGGGGTCGGCATTGCTGGCCCAGCAGGTGGCCAAGGCGGTGAAAGAAGCACTTGGTGCCAGCTTGAGGTGAAGAACACTCCCGCTCCGGCCCCATACCCCATCCTACCCCTTGCCGATCAGCAACTGGTCAATGAGAGCCGAAGTGTCTTCAAGGTTCTTGTCCCGTCCTTCCCGGGTGGCCCAGCCCGAGAAGCCGACTTCCTGCAGGGCGGTGCGCACCTTGTCCCAGTCCACGTCTCCCTCCCCGAGGCGGCAGAAGCCGTTTTTCCGGCCCCAGTCCTTGATGTCCAGTTTCACGTTCCGGTTCCCGAGCGTCCGGATCCATTCCTCGGCCGGGGCGAATTTCTGCATGTTCCCGATGTCGAAGTAGGCTCCGACCCACGGGCTGTCAAAGGCGTCAATGTAGTCGCGGAACACTGCGGGTGATTCGCAGAACCCGTTCCAGACTGTTTCGATGAGGATCCGGATGCCAAGGCGACTGGCGAGAGGGAGGATCTTGCGGACTTCCGCTATGGAACGGTCCCACACGTGTTCATGCGTCTCGTTGGCTCCACCCACCTTGCCGGGAACGAGGAGAACGGCAGATCCCCCAAGGCGGTAGGTGTCGCGAATGTTTTTCTCCATATTGGCGAGGCCCTTGGCACGGGCGTCGGCGTCGGGACTGCTCAGGCGGGTCGCGCCCCAGTGCCAGCCGCACACCAGGCCGTGAAACATCACCCCCGTCTTTTCAGTGGCTTCAGCGTAGGCCGCGGCCTGTCCGGCATTGCCACTCTCCACACCATCAAATCCCAGCTCCTTGAGTCGTTCGAAAAACTGGAGGGGAGTCTCCCCTCCCTTTTTGCCTCCTTTTACAGCCTTGAAGATCCGTCCTTCGAGGGAGGGACCCTTGCCGGTAGCGCGGGCAGCATCCTGGGCAGCGAGGTTCGTGGCTGCCACCGTGCCAGCGGCCGCAAGGGTGGAGGTGGTCAGGAACTGACGGCGGGAAGAGGGAGTTGTCATGAGGTGATTATGGGTAAGGTTGCGAAACGGCCGAAGCCAAGCCAGACCATAGCGGCAAAGGATCCGACAACAAGCCGCAAGCTCGCCCGGGGCAGGGAGGGCCGGGATGCTTGATCCCACCTTGCCAAGGGGGAGCGCTTTTCGTAGATCACTTGCTGAGATGAAAACAACTCGCCGCAGATTTATGAAGACGGCCGCCGGGGCAGCTTTTGCTGCGCCGGCCGCCACCCGCGCCGCCAACCTGAACGGCAAGGGGCAGCATGCCTGTATCGGGGTGGGGGGCATGGGCTGGAACGATTTCAACAAGTTCAAGTCCCACGGAAAGACCGAGGTGGTCGCGATCTGCGACGTGGACAGTAACCGGTTGGCCAAGGCCTCCAGGGAAGTGCCCGATGCGCGAACCTATTCCGACTGGCGTGAGTTGCTGGCCAAGGAGGGCGACCGGATCGACTCCGTGAATGTGACCGTGCCCGATCACATGCATTTTTCAATCGCCATGACCGCGGTCCAGAGTGGCAAGCATGTCTACTGCCAGAAGCCCCTCTGTCATGATGTGGCGGAGGTGCGTCTGCTGACCGAGGCCACCCGCAAGGCGGGCGTGAAGACTCAGCTTGGAACCCAGGCGGCTGCCGGCAACGGGGACCGCACCTTCGTGCACTGGGTGAAGAGCGGAGTGATCGGGAAGATCAGGAGAGTGGTGCTCTGTTCGAATCGTCCGGGTGCGATCAAGAGCTATCGCTTCGTCGGTCCCCGCCCCGGGAAACCGGAGAAGGCACCCGATCATCTCAACTGGGATCTCTGGACCGGAACGGCACCGGTTCGCCCCTATGCTCCCGGCATCTACCATCCCGCCAAGTGGCGCTCATGGCTGGACTTCGGGACGGGCTGGTCAGGGGACATCGGATGTCATGTCTTTGATGCGACCTGGAAGGCCCTTGGTCTCACCGCGCCGAGGACAGTGAGCGCCCGGGTGCAGAAGTCATGGAAGCAGTCCGAGATTCGCCGGGGAGACACCTGGCCGCAAAGCGATCACATTACCTGGGTCTTTCCCGGAACCGGGATGACAGAGAAGGATGAGATTACGGTGGAGTGGTTTGACGGGCTCTTCTATCCGCCCGATGATGTGCAGGCTCTGGTTCCTACCAAGCCGTATCCGCCCGAGTCTGCCCTGCTGATCGGCACCGAAGGGGCCATCATCCTGCCCAACAGTCAGATGCCGACCTTGCTCCCCCCGGAAAAGTTTAAATCCGTGCAGGCACCCGAACTGGAGCCCCGTGATCATTATCATCACTTCTGCGATGCCATTCACGGGACGGCCAGGAACGAATCCTACTTCGAGCAGACCGGGCCGATGACCGAGGCCATCCTGCTGGGAACGGTGGCAATCCGCACTCCCGATACCCTGCTCAAGTGGGATGCGGAAAAGATGGCGATCACCAACAACAGCGCCGCCGACAACCTCCTCAGCCGCAACTACCGCAAAGGGTGGAGCGTGGCGGGATTCTGATCGCTGTCGCGGTTTACTGCTGGGAGGGGAAGGAATGCGCTTGCCGGTTCTAACAGGAATTGGTAGGATGTTTTCGCTGTCCCCGCCGTTACCCCGCTTCTCTTCACGGCGTTCCCCCTTACCTTCTCCCCCTGATGCGAGAGCGGCTCGTTCAATTTGTCTTCCTGCCGGAACCAGGTCCCATTGTCGTGGCGGCATGGGTGGCCCGGCTCTTTTATCCTCGGGATCGGTCGGGAGGGGGTGACCCCGGAAAGCCTTCCTGAGCCGGGCGGCTTGGTGGACCGTAGTACAGATGGGGGTTTTCCTTCCCGGTGGGGCGTGGCATTGTATCGGGGTAGCCGGGGGAAACGACAGCAGCGACAGAATCCCGCTGTTCCGGGTTGGCACCTCGGCAAGTTATCTCTCAAGGATCCAGACGTTCCGGAACCCCACGGGATTCCCGTGCCCCTGGAAAATGATCGGGCCCCTGGGAACCTCCGGGCGGGTGCCGCCGATGCCCGTGCCCTTGGGCAGTTGGACCGCGTCGTGAATCTTCACGCCATTATGCAACACCGTGATGGTGGCATTGGCGGTCTTTTTCCCTTCCGCATCAAAGCCCGGAGCAGTGAAATCGATATCATAGGTCTGCCAGGCAAGAGGAGGGAGGCACATCGGAATATCGGCAGTCTTGAAGCGGTAAAAGCAGCCGCACCATTGTCTTGGATCGGAGCGGATCTGCACCTTGACGTGGGCGCGGTCGTAGACCAGCCCGAAGCTGTCCAGGACCTGGATCTCGTAGCGGTTCTGCAGGTAGACTCCACTGTTCCCGCGATCCTGGCTGCTCAGCGGGGATTTCGGTTTATAAGGGAGCCGGAACTCAAGGTGCATGGTGAAGTCACCGTATTCCTTCACGGTCTGGGCAGGCGGCGAGAGGACCCCCTTTTCCCCCTTTCCCTTGAGCAGAGCGGGATCGATGGTGTCGCCCACGAGCACGTCGGCCCCTTTGGGCGGGTTCTTTCCGAGGGTGGGGCTTTGCCGATAGATCTTCTGGCAGCCCTTGATGGCAACTTCTGCCCCCGCCTTGTCGGTAAGCGCCGCCACCGGTACCGACTTGTCCCATCCGGCCCCCGGAAGGCCGCCCTTGAATGTGCTCACGTGGAAATCCCCTTCGCCCAGGGCGGCCACCTGCACCCCGATCTTTTTTCCGGTGTACTCGCCCTGGATCGAAAAATCCGGGTCTTCCCTGGCCGCCTCGGCGGGATCAGTCCAGATCGGGCCCCTGGGCTTGGCGCCAAGGGCCATGGATGAGGCGAGGATGGTGATGGAGATTCCGAGGATGAGAAACAGGCAGCCGAACTTCATGACGAACACAGGGTGAACAGATTGACCTTCCGGGCAAGCCGGGAACGGAGAGATGTTCGGGGGGTGTCCGTTCCAGTGGACCGCAGCCTGAAACCTTGAACTTGAAACAACGGCGCAGAGGCCCGAGGCTCCACCTGAACAGCACAGCAGTTGAAAGATGGGAAAATCATTCGAGATCGAGGGCAAGCTGAAGGTCATATACGACATCCAGAGTTTCAACAGTGGCTTTACCAAGCGCGAGTTCGTGGTGGAGGTGGAGGACGGGAACTATCCGCAGATGATCAAGTTCGAGTGCGTCAAGGACAAGACGTCACTCCCCGATGGCATGCAGGTGGACGATCCCGTCAAGGTGACCTTCGACATTCGCGGCAACGAGTACAAGGAACGCTTTTTCGTCAATCTCAATGCCTGGAAGCTGGAGCGATCCGGAGGTGGCGCGGCGGCAAGCCCTGACCCGGGTTACGGTGACGAAGACGCTCCTCCTGGAATCGGGGATGGCCCCGATGCAGAACCGGAGGCGGAGGAAGATGATATTCCCTTTTGATGATTGAGGAGACTGGAGCCTGACGGGTAGCCGGAAATTGGCAGGTCGGGATTTCCCGCAATAAGAAAGGGGAACAGCCTGCGCTGTTCCCCTGGGCAAAGCTGCTCCGGGTTCCTGACCCTAGCTGCGTGGTGCAATATGAATCTCGACGCGGCGGTTCTTGGCTTTGCCAGCCGCACTATTGTTCGAGGCAATGGGTTGGGATTCGCCGAAGCCACGGGCCACCAGGCGGGAGGGGTGGACTCCCTGGCCAGCCAGGGCGTTTGAAACTGAACTGGCTCGGTCGCGTGAGAGCCCCATGTTGTAGAAGGCGCTGCCATCGGAGTCGGTATGGCCGTTCACCAGGACGGTGGTCTGGTTGAACTTACGCAGCACGGTTCCTACCGAGGTCAGGGTGCGGGAGAAGCTCGACTTGATGCGGGAACTCCCGGTGTTGAAGGTGATATCGTGCGGCATGTTGAGGATGATGTTGTTTCCCTGTCGCGTGATGCTGACGCCGCTGGCCCGCAACTCCTGGCGTAACATGGATTCCTGCTGGTCCATGTAGTTGCCGATACTTCCGCCCGCTATACTACCCAGGGCAGCCCCGATGAGGGCCCCGCGTCCGGCATCGCCATCGCCAACGTTGTTGCCGATCACGGCCCCAAGAAGGGCTCCTCCCGCAGCACCTCCGAGAGCCCCGGCGGTTGTCTTGGAGATCTGTTGTTCGCCCGTGTAGGGATTCTCGGTGACACAACTGGAGAGACTGAAGGCAGCGGCGAGGGCAGCGGCGAGGAGTCGCGGTCGAGGAGAGGAGGATGATTTCATAGTGCTGGAATTCTAGCGGTTCGCTTGGGGTTAATCAATCGCGGAAGCAGGAAAACGCAGTATTTCCAACGTTTCCTGCTGACGCTTGGACTCCCACCCCCCGGGGGTTATTCATTGATTTTGCGGCAATATCCCCTGTGCCATGCGGGGGGCCTGCCTAGAGCGTCCAGCCTTTGCGGTAGTCCCGCTTGAGAAACTTCTCCGCATCCGGGGCATTGGGAAACTTCATGTTCTTGGCGTCCCACTCCAGTTTCTTGCCGGCGCGGAATGCGACATTGCCGAGGTGGTTGGCCTCAGTGAGCGGACCAGCGTAGTCGAAGTGGCAGGTGGTTGGTTCGCCCGTCTTGCAGGCTCGGACCCATTCCTGGTGGTGCCCGATGGATTCCGCAATGGTCTTTTCAGGGCGCTTGTAGTCCTTGAATTTGTCCTCCGGAAGGAGGAGGTGCTTACCGTAATCGGAGAGGAGCATGCCCCCATCGCCGACGAAGAGAACCCCACTGCCCCATTTTGGGATGCCGCCTTGTTTCCAGATTTCCGGTTTTTCCACCCCCTGGTACCAGGTCAGGCTGAGCGGCCCACGGTTGCCCCGCGCAGCGTACTCGTAGCGGGCCCACATGGAAGCAGGTGCGATTTCAGGGTGTGGATCCGGTCCTCCGGCGTCGATGGAAGTGGGTGCGTCGAGATTCAGCGCCCAGAAGGGAAGGTCGTTCCAGTGACTGCCCAGGTCGGACATTGTGCCATTGCCGAAGTCCCACCAGCGGTACCACTTCGGTCCCGGGAAGTAGACGGAGTGGTATGGCCGCATCGGGGCTGGCCCGATCCAGAGATCCCAGTTGAGGTCCTTGGGTACGGGCTGGGCCTCCTTGGGACGATCCTGCACATTGACAATGTCGCGATACTTCTTGGCATCCCCGGGGCTCTGCCATCCCCAGGCCCGACCGACCCAGACATGCACTTCGCTGACCTTGCCGATGGCGCCGGCCTGGATCAGTTCCACCACGCGGCGGTAGTTGCCTCCGGCGTGGATCTGGGTTCCCTGCTGGGTGGCCACCCCGGCCTTGCGGGCGGTCTCGGTGATCAGGCGCGCTTCGTAGACATCGCGGCTGATCGGCTTTTCGCAGTAGACATGCTTCTTCTCGCGCAGGGCGGGCAGAGTGGCAAAGGCGTGCGTGTGCTCGGTGGTACTCACTACCACCGCATCGTAATTGCCGGGCTTCTCGTAGAACTTGCGGAAGTCATGGTAGGTTGCGGCCTTGGGAAAGCGCGAAGCGGCCCCCCGCAGGTTGCGGTCATTGACGTCAACCAGTGCCACGATGTTCTCGGTGTTACCCACCGTGCGCATGTTGTGGCCACCGCGCCCTCCGCAGCCGATAACGGCAACATCGAGTTTCGCGTTAGGTGATTTGGCGCTGACGATGGCCGGAAATCCGAGGGCGCTGGTTGCGGCGGCTCCCTGGAGAAAGCGGCGGCGAGATGACTGTGCGGACAGGTGTTGTGCTTCCATGATGATTGTTCGATTGCTGCAGTCAGTGGTTGCCCCGCCTTAAATTCAAGGGGAAAGTGCTGCCGGACGCTTCCCCATGCGGCCCCTTGATGCTCCCTTCGCAACTTATTCAAGCCTTGACCGTTTATTCTCACATGAAAGCCCGGCCTATAGTCACCCTTTGCGCTGCCGTTTTGTCTGGTGGTATCGTCCTGGCCCAGGGCCCCCGTCCGGATGATCTTGGAGCCAGCCCTCAACCGGTTGGCGAAGCCGGAGTGGCCTGGTACACGACCTGGGAAACCGCCCTTGACGAGGCCAAGCGGTCCAATCGCCCCATCTTCTTCATGGCCGCGGCGGCGACCTGCAGCGGGATCTCTGGCGTGTTCTGACCGGGCTACACCAATACGCAGAACAGTTTGTTCTCGCAGAAAGAATTCATTGAAACCTCCCGGGATTTTGTGTGCGTGCGCCTTGAGTCCTATGAGAGTGAAGAGCACCAGAAAATGGTACGTTCCTTCCTGAACGGGCGCTTTGAGAATACCGCCTTTTGCATTCTCGCCCCGGATGGGGAGACCCGCCTGTCCGCTACGGGACGCAGTCCCTCCCAGGGACTGCGCCAGGGTCGCGGGAACCGCGGACCGAACCGGGGTCGGGGAGCCGGTCAGGAGGGGGTGGTCGATGCGCTGAAGGAGATCTCCAGGAACTATCGTCCCAGGGGTTCAAAAGAGGGGGCAGTGTTACAGGATTTTCACAGCTTCCGCCAGGGACTGAATGTGGCTTCGGGAGACCAGCGCCTGCTTCTCTATGTAGTGGCGCCCGGGGAGGAGCGGGACAAACTGCGCAAGACCCTGCGGCCCCTGATGAGTACCGGGGAAATCGTGGGAAAATTTCACACCGACTTTGCGGAAAACGAGCCGGACGCCAAGTGGCGTGAAGCGGTGAAGGGGGAAGGGAGAAAGGCAGGTTTCTTCGTGATCCGCGCGGACAAGTTCGGACAGACTGGAAACGTGATGGCAGAGCTGTCCCTGGACGCTGAGCTGGAAGAACTGAAAGCCGTCCTCCTCAAGGCCAACGCTTCCTTTGCCAAGACGGAAGAACGCAAAGTCTACAGCGAGCACGTTTCGGAGGGCCGCCGTGAGCAGGTCTACTTTGAGAACGGAATGCCTTATGGCGAAGATCGTGACGGGGACGGTGAGATTGATCACCGGGGAGGTCGTGGGGCCGGTCCGGGAGCGGGCGAGCGCCGCGGGCCTCCATTCGGTCGACGCGGACCGCCCCGGGGCGAGCGCCGACCGGGCCAGCCTCCTCAGCGGCCTCGGATCCGCCCGGGTGGAAAGGACTAGGTCCTGAGCGCGAGGTGCTGACGAAGGGGGGCGCTCTCAAGCACCCGGCCAGGTGTCGGAAAGACGGTAGCCTCCGGGCCAGGGATCGTCTGGGTGCACGGTGTGTTGGGTCGTGCCGGTAATCCAGGCCCGGCCCGAAATCCTCGGATGAATGGCCGGAATGTTGCCTGCGGTGGTGACGGAATCGATCCCGCAGAGGAATTCCGATCCGATCAGGGAGCGAGCACGGTAGGTGTCGTCAGTGCTCATGATGCCCTTCCGGTGAAGGACCGCCATGCGTGCCGAGCAGCCTGTCCCGGTGGGGCAACGGTCAATCTTACCGGGACGAATGGCGACCGCGTTTGGACCGGTGAGGATCTTGCCCTCGCGCTCGAGGGGACCAGCGAACTGGCAGAAGGAGAGGTGTTTCCATTCTTGGTTTACGGGGTGGACGAACCCGAGTTGCTCGTTGGCAGCGTCTACGATTCTCATTCCCAGTTCGGTGAGCTCCCTGGCCTCACCGGCGACGAGCTCGAAACCGAGGGCATGGGCGTCAACGATCACAAAACTGTCTCCACCGTAGGCGGTATCCACCCGGAGGGTGGAGAGTCCCTCGATTTCGAGGGGTGCTTCCAGCCGGGCGGCAAAGGAGGGGACATTGGTGATGGTGATGCGTTCAGCCCTGCCGTGCCGGCATTGGGCGCGCACTTCGATCAGGCCCCCCGGGGCCTCAAGGATAAGCCGGGTCTCCGGTTCAGTCATGGGCAGGATCCCCTGCTCCAGGAGGACGGTGGCGACGCAGATGGAATTTGAACCCGACATGGGAGGGGTGTCGGCGGGCTCCATGATGAGGAATCCCATGTCAGCTCCGGGGTCCACGGCCGGGACGAGGAGATTGACGTGGCGGAAGACCCCGCCCCGCGGTTCGTTGAGGACGAAGTTCCGGAGCGATTCGTCTTCTTCGAGAAAGGTGCGTTGTTCCCATAACGTTTCGCCCGGAGGTGGGTTGACGCCGGCCACGATCACATCACCCACTTCTCCCTCTGCGTGGCAGTTGACGATCTCGATGGTCTTCCGGGGAGACATCTGCCGGGATGAAACGGGATGGAATTTCGAAGCGCTAGAGGCCCGTGAGGGCTCCGTCCCGGGGAAATATGGGGAAGGGTTTCCGGAGGAAGGCGGCGAGAGGCCTGTCTGGCGGGGACCATTTGTAGCGGGGCAGGGGCGCGGACAACTTGCCCGTTTCTTCCTTGAAGCCGCCAACGGGCCAGAGTTCAAGGCGACGGATGAAACACTCCGCCCACTCGTTCTGAATGCCGATGAACCCGGAAGCCGGGCGAGCGTCCCGGCCTGCGTTCACCACGATTCCATTGAGCAGGATGCGGTAGGATGTGCCATCGCAGATGACTTCCATGCGGTTCCACTCCCCGACCGGCTTGTCGACATCCCGCGATCCGCGGAATCCCTTCACGTCCTTCCAGGCGGGATCGCGATCCTTCCACCGGATACTGGCCACGGACTTGCCTGTGGGCGGGAAGGTGAGGGGCGTGCCGCCCTTCTTCCAGCGGAGACCCTTGGGGGTTTTCTCTACCTCGCAGGTCAGGCGGGTGGGGATCAGTTTTCCCTCCTTGGTCTTTCCCTGTAGGACGTTGATGTCGCCCATTGACCCTTCCAGCATCTGGGCCTGGATGCACGACATCCAGGCACCGCCAAAGGATCCATCAGGACCATGGCTGTGAAGGAGCAATCCGCAATCGCGGGCACGATCCACCCGTTTTGACCACGTCTTCTCGCCCCACTTGTATTCAAGGACGAGATGGTAGTCCCGGTAGGCTTCCCGGGTCCGGAAGTAGCCGAAGCCTTTCCCGGTCACCTGGAGGATGCCACCCCTGATCACAGCGACGTCCTCCCGCCTGGTGCTGAGGGAGTTCTTCTCGCTGAGATGGAAGACCCAGTTCTTGAAGGAAGGGTCGGCCAGGAGATCGATTTTCCCGTCGGGCGCCTTGGCGGCAGGGAGGGGAAGGGCTGACGTAACGATGAACGCGAGAGTGAGGAGGGGAAGGAAGGAGGGCATGGTGGTGGGAGTCCGGGCAGGAGTGTCAGAAGTTCTAGGGGAGAGCTCATGCCAGGGCAAGCGCCTGGCTCCCCGGGACCGGAAGATTCACACTGACAAGCACGAACCAGACCTCTAACCAATGGGGGATGAAACTGCCCATCTCTCTCGCTGTCGCTGCCCTTCTCGCCTCCCTGGCCCAGGCCGGAGAACGCCATCTCTTCATCCTCTCGGGCCAGAGCAACATGCAGGGCCTCAAGGAGAAGGCTTCCGTCCTGCCGGAGTTGAAGAAACTGCTGCCCGGGGCGGACATCCAGCACGTCAAGTTCGCGCAGGGAGGCCAGCCCATTCGCAAGTGGGTGAAAACCTGGGACGAGATCGCAAGGAACAACAAGCTCACCCAGCAGTTCAACGATCCTGCGGAATTCTACGATGTGGTAATCAAGCAGGCGAAGGCCAGCATTGCGGAAGGAAAGCCGGACAGCATCACCTTCCTGTGGATGCAGGGGGAGCGCGATGGCAAGACCGGTCTCGCGGCGGCCTATGAGGAGAGCATGAAGACGCTGATTGCCAGCCTGCGCAAGGACCTGGAAGCTCCCGGGATGAACTTTGTCATCGGGCGACTTTGCGACCACCTCTCCCACCAGCAGTGGAATGCGGTACGCGATGCGCAGGTCAAGGTGGCTAACGATGATCCACGGGGTGCATGGGCCGACACCGACGATACCAACGACAAGGAGCGAGACGGCAAAAAGTGGAACGACCTTCACTACACGAAGGAAGGATACGATCTCTTCGGCCGCCGCCTTGCCCGTCAGGCCGTGAAGCTGATCAAGGGCGAGAAGCCTGACCCCAGGGGGCGGCCGGAGTAGGCGATGAGGAGGGAGGATCGTAACAGGCGGCTGGGCGAATCGTTTCGTCAGGCGAGCCGCGAAACGGTGGTCATTGTCATCGCCTGGCTGGTGTTTCTGACCTGGACCGGCCTGGTATGTGGCCTTGGGGGCTGGTTCGATCCGGACAAGCCCGTGGAGACTCTTTTCGGGATGCCGCGCTGGGTCTTCTTCGGGGTGGTTTTGCCGTGGATTGCGGCCTGCGGCTTCACGTTTTGGTTCTCGATGGTCTTCATGAAGGACACGGATCTCGATCCGGACCGGGAGGATCCGGCAGAGGATTCCAACCCCGAGCGCCCATGAGTGGGCCGAACCTGATCGCTGTGGCGGCGGGGGCGTCGAGTTCGGCCCTGGTTTGCTTCCTGGGTTACGTGGGGGTGGTCTTCGTCATCGCCTATCTGGCCGGGCGGGCCCGGAAGGGGAAGTCGTTCGTGGGGGAATACTACCTGGGTGGCCGCAACTTCGGGATGTGGGCCTTTGCCCTGACCTATGCGGCAACCCTGGCCAGCGGCGGGAGCTTCATGGGCTTCCCGGCCCTGATCTACACTCATGGCTGGGTGCTGGCGTGGTGGATCTGCGGCTACATGGTGGTGCCGCTGGTGGCCCTCAGCCTCATCGCGAAGCGCATCAACCAGGTGGGCCGCATCGCCGGGGCCATCACTATTCCCGAACTCCTCCGCAAGCGCTTTGACAGTAACGGGGTCGGCAATGCCGCCACGGTTCTGGTGGTGATCTTCACCTTCTTTTACATCCTGGCCCAGTTCAAGGCGGGGGCTGCCATCATGGCCACTCTCTTTGGCGGAATCCCCATCTATCAGGCGGTGGTTACGGCCGTCGAGCGCACCACCGAGGGCTGGTTCTGGATCGGTGCCGCAGACGGGGACTACCTGGTGTGCCTGTGCTTCTTTGCGCTCGCGGTGATAGCCTACACCGCTTACGGGGGTTTCCGGGCGGTGGTCTGGACCGACGTGATGCAGGGGCTCGTCATGCTGGCAGGGGTCCTGATTCTCCTGGCCCTGACGCTTTCCCAGGTGGGCGGACTGGAAAATGCGACGCGGCAACTGGAGAAGCAGACGCCGCCGGAGTTCGGGACGGCAATCTTTTTCGCGGAGGCCGGGGGCGGAGAGCTCTCTCTCCCAAAGGGAACCTGGTTGGCTTCCGAGAACGGAGAGATCGTGAGGCTCAAGGAGGCCGGTTCGGTCTCGACGGAAGAGATGCCGGTCGAGGTGCTCATCGTTACTTCCGAGGAAGAGGCAGGGCGGATTGCGGGTGAAGTGCGGCGGGACGTCAAGGCGCGCATCCTCGAACGCGAGCCTTACAAGTATGGCGCCGGTCAGGAAGGCGTTTACTTGACCGCCCCGGGTCCGCACCGCACCAAGCCCGAGGGGTTCCTGCCGGTCCTCCTGGCCCTGAGCTTCTTTGCCTTCTGGAACTTTTCGGGGGCGGGTCAACCGAGCTACATGGTGCGCCAGATGGCTTACCGGGACACGGTGGTGCTGCGGCGATCAATTCTCTTCGTCGGAGTTTTCTTCACCCTGATCTATCTGCCCCTCGTCCTGATCTTCACGAGTGCGCGGATTCTCCTGCCGGGGATGGAGATCACTCCCGACCGGATCATGCCGGAGATGGCGAGCCTGGTGACGAGCAATGCCGGTGTTCCCTGGTTAGCGGGGATCCTGGTGGCGGCTCCTTTTGCGGCCGTGATGTCGAGTGTGGACAGCTTTCTCCTGCTGGTCTCTTCCGGGGTGGTTCGGGATGTCTACCAGCAGAACGTGAAGCACGACGTCTCGGAGAAGACGATCGCGCGGCTCAGTTACTGGACGACCCTGTGTATCGGCGTCCTCGCGGTCCTGTTCGTGCTGAACCCTCCCGAGTTTCTCCAGACCCTGATCGTGTTCGCCTCGGGTGGGCTGGGAGCCTGTTTCCTGGTGCCGGTCGTGCTCGCTCTCTACTGGCGAAGAATGACCGCCAGCGCCGCGGTGGCGGGGATGATCATCGGAGGAACGATCATGTTGCTCTTCTATCTCATCGGCTGGAAAGTGAACGGCGAGTTCAGCGCCTTCAGCCCCTTCAATATTCATCCTTTCATCTGGGCCTCGTCCGCCAACTTGCTGGTCCTCGTTGTGATTACACTCAGGGGCCGTAAGCCGGATCAGGAACTGGTGGAACGCTACTTCGGAACCTGACCCCGACTCGAAATGAATTTCGAGTCGCGCCCATGGCCTTAATCGCTAACTTCCCACTTCATCGATGAGCGCTGAAGAAAAACTCAAGGAATTGAATCTCGAATTGCCCGAAGCTCCAAAGCCGATGGGCGTTTACAAGCCGATTGTCTTCCAAGGCAGCATTGCCTACCTCTCCGGGCATGGGCCCCTGAGGACGGACGGCACCCTGATCGTGGGCCGGGTCGGGGAAGACACGGACTTGGAGGGTGGTTACGATGCGGCCCGGCAGACCGGACTGGCCCTTCTCTCCACCCTCCGGGCCTCCCTGGGCAGCCTCGATCGGGTCAAACGGGTGGTCAAGACGCTTGGATTCGTCAACTCCGCGGACGACTTCGTGGATCAGCCCAAGGTCATCAACGGTTGCAGTGAGTTGTTTGCCGAGCTGTTCGGACCTGAGATCGGGGTGGGGGCCCGGAGTGCCCTTCCTTCCAACACCCTTCCGGGAGGCATTGCGGTGGAGATTGAAATGATCGTGGAGATCTCTCCGGAATGAAGCCGCTCCCCGGACTGGAGGTCGCCAACCTCGAGAGCGTGCCTTCTCCCTCCCTGCTGGTGTGGCCCGGGCGGGTGCAGTCCAATATCGAACGCATGATCGAGCTGTGCGGAGGGCCGGAACGGCTCCGTCCGCACGTCAAGACGCATAAGATGGATGCGGTGGTGCGCCTGCAGTTGGCAGCGGGAATCGAGAAGTTCAAGGCCTCCACCATCGCGGAGGTGGAGATGTGTCTCGCGGCGGGGGCCCGGGATGTGCTCCTGGCCTACCCCGTGGTGGGCCCCGGTCAGGACCGCCTGGTGCGGTTGGCCTTGGCGTATCCCCACGTGCGCCTCGCCTTTTTGGTGGACAGCGTGGAGGTGCTGTCGGGGATGATCGCACCCTGCCTCGCGGCCGGGGTGGAGTTGGCGGCATTCGTTGACTTTGATTGCGGGATGGCACGCACGGGAATCTGTTCGGTTGATGATGCGATCTCGCTGGTGGAGGCCATTACCGCTGCCAACGGCATCCGCTTCGGCGGGGTGCATGCCTACGATGGTCATGTGCGTGCGCCCGGGGTGACCGACCGACGGGAAAGCTGGTCGGGGGCGATGGAGTCTGTCCAGGCTCTGCTCGATGCTCTTGCCGTGGCGGGGCACTCCGTTCCGGCGGTGGTGGGCGGCGGCTCGCCGACCTTTGGATTCCACGCCGGCGAGCGTGGTTGGCAATGCAGCCCGGGCACCGCACTCTTCTGGGATTACGGTTACGGCACGGCGTATCCGGATCTACCCTTCGAGAATGCGGCGGTGATCCTCACCCGCATCGTGAGCAAGCCCGGAATGAATCGCCTTTGCCTCGACCTGGGGCACAAGGCCATCGCCTCGGAGGGACCTCTCGAAAAGCGTGTCCACTTGCCCGGCCTTGAGGATGCGCGGGCCATCGGCCACAGTGAGGAACATCTCGTGGTGGAGGTTGAAGCGCCCGAGCGCCATGCCGTGGGGGAGGCTTATCTGGGAGTGCCCCATCACATCTGCCCCACCGTGGCACTTTACCAGGAAGCATTCCTGATTCGCGATGGCGCGATCACAGGGGAGAGTTGGGAGGTGACGGCTCGCAACCGGCGGCTGACAATCTGAGCGCCACGACCATGAAACTGGTTTTCGATGCCCATCTCGATCTGTCCCTCGGCGCGATCGATTATAATCGCGACCTTCGCAGGGAGCTGGACGAGATCCGGGGGGAAGAAGCGGACCTGGATGACCTGGGGGGACGGGGCCGGGGTGCGGTGTGCTTCCCGGAGATGCGGCGGGGGGGGGTCGGCCTGTGCGTGGCCACGCTGCTGGCCGGCTGCATGAAACCGGGCGCGGTGGCCTCAGGGTGGAATGCGCCCGAAATCGCCTGGAGCCAGACGCAGGGACAACTGGCCTGGTATCGTGCCATGGAGGAAGCGGGGGAGTTGGAGCAGATCGTTGATCAGGCCTCTCTGGAACGGGTGCTGGACCGGTGGGAGGAAGGCGTTTCAGAGAGCGCTATTGGTTATGTCCTCAGTCTGGAAGGAGCCGATTCGATCCGCACGCCAGGGCATCTCGAGCAGTCTTGGGAGCAGGGCCTGCGGGCCCTCGGTCCCGCCCACTACGGAGTGGGCCGCTATGCGCTGGGCCACGACCAGGACGGTCCGCTCTCAGAACTGGGGGGCGAGTTGATCCGCGAGATGGACCGGCTCGGAATGATCCTCGATGCCACACACCTTTGTGACCGGACATTCCACGAGGTGCTCGATCTCTACGACGGGCCGGTGTGGGCCAGTCACTCGAACTGTCGTGCCCTCGTCGATGACCCGCGGCAAATCTCGGACGAACAGCTCAAACGCCTGATCGAACGGGGAGCGGTAATCGGAGGAGCCCTCGACGCCTGGATGATGGTGCCGGGCTGGCGCAGGGGAATTACCACCCCCCGAGGGGCCGGACTGAATCTTGAGCACCTGCTCGATCATACCGATCACATCTGTCAGCTGGCGGGAAATGCCGATCATGTGGGGATTGGTTCGGATCTTGACGGTGGATTCGGGGTCGAACAGGTGCCCCAGGATGTCCAGTCCATTGCCGCTCTGCAGCGGGTGGGAGAATTGCTTGAGGAGCGGGGCTACTCGACGGAAGACGTCGACAAGGTTCTCCACGGCAACTTTATTCGCTTCCTGCGGAAACACCTCCCAAGTCAAACACCCCTGCCGTGATCAAAACTGACATTCTCAGGCAGATTTCCAGGAGCACATCGACTACATGCTCTTCAGGATTCCGATGGGCCCGCTTCCGGCTGACAGGGGAAGCGGCGGCCTTGACAGCCTGGCTGTGTTCGGATGATTGCTCCTTCAGCACGGGCGGGGTTTTCGATCTCTCCGAGGGCCGGGCGACCTGCTGAATCGTGTGTCAGGGAAGTGCTCCACTTGTCGAGCCTCCGACGGCTCCACGCTTTCAGTTCACCACGTTGCGCAGGGATTCACCGCGGATGGCGCGCAGGCACTCCCGTGCGGCCTTGGAGCGGAACTCCTCGCCGCCCTCCTCGCAGTAAAAGGCGGCATGCGGATTAAGAAAGAGCCGGTCATGGGCGGGGTGAGCGGGATCGCGCCAGGCCCTGAGGACCGGCGAATCTTCCCCGGGCGGTTCCTGCTCCAGAACGTCAATACCGGCACCCCGGAGATGGCCCGCGGCAAGGGAATCCACCACGGCCGTGGTGTCGACCACCCCGCCCCGGGCGGTGTTGACCAGGAAGCTATCCGGCTGCATGGCGGCCAGTTCGTCTTCCCCGACGATGTTTGCCGTTTCCCGGGTAAGAGGACAGTGCAGGCTCACGATGTAGGATCTGGTCAGTAACTCCTCCAGACTGTCCACCCGCCGGATGCCCAGCGCCTTGTCCAGGCCGTCCGGGACGTAGGGATCGTAGAAAATCACCTCAAGGCCGAAGGTTTTGGCACGGAGGGCCACCGCGGAGCCGATCCGGCCGCAGCCGATGATGCCCAGCACCCGTCCGCGCAAACGCGGGATGGGCTTGGCCTGCTCCACGCTCCATTCGCCCAATCCGCGACGCAACCGGCTGTGCAGGAAGTGGGTGCCTCGGGCGAGGGAGATCATCATGCCCAGCGCCGAGTCGGCCACCTCTTCCGTTCCGTAATCCGGTACATTGCAGACGGGAATCCCGTGTTCGCGTGCGGTCACACAGTCGATGTTGTCGTATCCTACACCCCCTCGCACGATGGCCTTGCAGTTCTGCAGGCGCTCAAGGGTTGCTCGCGTGATGGAGAGGTAGTGATAGCAGATGATTGCGTCGGCCTCTTCGATCCGGCCTGCCAGCTCCTCCTCGCTCATGGCCTCCAGGGCCACGATCTCTGCTTCGTCACCGATCACTCCTCGCTCGAAAACAAGTGGCTCGGCGATGAAGTCCGTGATAATGATTTTAGGGATGCTCATGGCGGATGGGCTGAATCTGTGGTCTCGGCAGTAAGGCACCCGGATTGAGTGCGCGGTCAGCTGATGGTCGAAGTTGCAGCTTCCATCCCGTCCAGCCAGAACCGGGAGAGCGAGGGGAGCTGACTGGTATTCATACGATGGTGAGAGGCTCAGCAATGTCTGCCTTTGCGTCAACTCCTCCCGCCGGACTGCCCCGGTGTTTCATGATGAAGCATGTCTCGGTCGATTCGCCGGATGAGATGGTCTGATTTTGCTGGCACGTGCCCCGGAGGGGCGCATCCTTGCAAATTCAGATGCGGGGTTCCCTCCAACTTGGAGTTTTTGGATTCTTCTGGCCGTTCCTGGCAACGGCCGGAGACCACTGGGCACTGCGACCGGTTGTGCGGGTGGAGGTGCCGGAACATGCCTCAATCGATCCGGTTTCCTGGTTTGTCGGGCAGCGAACCAGGGAGGCGGGCCTGCGGAGTGCGCCGCCAGCCCCGCGTCGTGATTGGCTGCGCAGGCTCTACTACAATCTGAGCGGTCTTCCTCCCGGTCACGAACGACTCGCCGAACTCATCGCTTCCCCCAAGGACGATCAGACCCTGGCGACCGAAGTGGTGGATGAGTTGCTCGCCTCGCCGCACTATGGCGAGCGATGGGCTCGTCTCTGGCTCGATGTGGCACGGTATTCCGACACCAAGGGGTATGCCTATGCGGGGGAGGAGTTCGATTTCCCCCACGCCTGGGTTTATCGCGACTGGATCGTGAAAGCCTTCAACGGGGACCTGCCGTACGATCAGTTCATCCAGCGGCAGCTCGCTGCCGATCTTCTGCTCGCGGAGGGGCATTGCGACCGCAGTGACCTTGCCGCGATGGGATTTCTTACCCTGGGGCGCCGGTTTCTCGGGGTGGAGCCTGATATCATTGACGACCGCATCGATGTGGTGACCCGGGGGGTGCTTGCCCTGACGGTGACCTGCGCCCGCTGTCACGATCACAAGTTTGATCCGATCCCCACGGCGGATTATTACGCGCTCTACGGGGTCTTTAAAAGTTCGCGGGAGGACCTGCAGGCTCTTGATCAGGAGGTTGCTGAGAAGCACATCGAGTTGGGAAAGAAGAGGGAAGTCCTTGCTGCGGAGTTTGAAAAGCGGGCGAGGGAGATGGAGGGCCGTTTTCTACAGCGGGCTGCGGAATACATGGTGGCAGCGCTTGATATTTCCAAGGTGCCGCCTCCGGACTTCGCGGAGATCATTGAAGGGGACGACCTGATCCCGGCCCAGATCCGGCGGTGGCACGAGTTTCTTTCACAGGAGAAGCGACGCAGTGATCCGGTATTCGGTGCCTGGGTGGCCCTTGCGCGAACGAAGACTCCTGATCTTTCGATCGCGAATCCACTCGTTGCGGAAGTGCTGGGAGGTCCGGCAGTCAATCTGACTGAGGTTGCCCGACACTACCAGGATCTCCTGTGGCGGAGTGTGAATGAAGAGAAGCAGAATGAGGCAGCTGCCTGGCGGGAACTGCGGGAGGTTGTCCGGGGACCGGGATCGCCCATTCGTATTCCCCGCGAATACATCCATGATGTGGAGTGGCTCTTTGACGATGAAAATAAGGGCCCCCTCAAGAAGGCGCAGGCTGCCCTTGATCGCGAAGTCATTAATCTGCGGGAGAAGGCGCCCCATGCCCTGACTCTGATCGACCGGCCGGTTGCGGGGAATGTGCGCGTCTTCGAGCGTGGACAATACCCCAATCAACTGGAGGAGGTTGCGCGTGGTTCACTTGGGATTCTGCACGGCGGAAAGCGACCGCGTTACCGCGGGGGATCGGGGCGGCTGGCCCTGGCCCGGGAAATCACGGCCCGGGAAAATCCGCTTACTGCCAGGGTGATCGTGAATCGGATCTGGCGGGGACACTTCGGAGAGGGGTTGGTGCGGACCGACAGCGACTTCGGGACCCGTAGCGAGAGGCCGACCCATCCCGGCCTGCTCGATTTTCTTGCTTCGGAACTGATGGGGCACAACTGGTCGCTGAAGCATATCCAGCGCCTGATAGCCGCCTCGGCGCTTTGTCGGATTCGTGCGGACAATCCTCCTAGCGCGGATTTTGAGAATCGCCTGCTCTCGGTGTATCCCCGCCGCCGACTGGATTTTGAAGCAATGCGCGACTCCATGCTGGCGGCTTCGGGGGAACTTGACGTGCGGGTCGGGGGAGCGCCCGGGGAACTCTTCGGAATCAGCGCCTCCGTGCGGCGGAGCCTCTATGGGCGCATTGACCGGCAGTATCTGCCCTCGGCCCTGCGCGTCTTTGACTTTGCCAATCCTGAACTGCATTCGCCACGCCGTTACCGCACCAATGTTCCGCAGCAGGCCCTTTTTCTCATGAATGCGCCCTTTACCGTTGCCCGGGCCCGGGCTCTGGCCCGGCGGGTGGCCGGAGAGAATCCCGGCAGCGATGAGGCTGAAAGGATTGCTCGCATGTTTCTACACGTTCTGGCACGGCGACCCACTTTGGAGGAATCGCGGAGTGTCCGGGAGTTTCTCCTCTCCGGGGTGGACGGGGAGGAGCGCATCCCGGTTGCAGAGGTAGCGGCTTGGAGCTATGGCTACGGAAAACTTGAGGAGAACGGGGAGAGCGTTTCCACCTTTCATCCGCTTCCGCACTTCAATGGCAAGGCCTGGGGAGGAGGAGCGAAATGGCCGGATGGTGCCCTGGGCTGGGTTCGGCTCACCGCGATTGGCGGTCACGCCGGAAATAAGGTGGAGCACGGAGCTGTGCGACGGTGGACCTCGCCTATTGAGGGAACAATCAGGATTACGGGCACGATCAGGAAGATCGAAGATTGCGGAGACGGGCTGCGAGGGTGGGTGTGCAGTAATCGGCAGGGGATTATGGAAGCCTGGCAGGTCGAATTCGGAACTGCCCAGCCAGCCGGTCTCGCCGAGGTTGAAGTGAAGGTCGGAGAGGTCCTCGATTTCGTGATCGATTGCGGCTCTGCCAACAATTTCTTCTGTGATGGATTTGAGTGGTCGCCGCGACTCGAACTCATCGGAGGAAAGCAAGTGTGGGATGCCGGGGCACACTTTGCCGGGAAGCGGAGCGGGGATTCCTCCCTCAGTCCCTGGGAGCGCCTGGCCCAGGCCCTCCTGATCTCCAACGAGGCCATGTTTCTGGACTAATCAGGATGAATCCTCCAATGAACAGCACGGGCCAGCACGTCCTCGACCGTCGTCACTTTCTACGACGTTGCGGAATGGGTCTTGGTGCCCTGGGACTTGGGGAGGTGCTTTCTGCGGAAGGGGCGGCCAGCCAGTCGCACTTTCCCGGAACGGCGAAGCGGGTCATCCACTTTTTCCTCAATGGAGGGCCATCCCACGTGGACACGTTTGATCCCAAGCCCGCCCTGCAAACTCATGCGGGCAGAGAACTTCCCCGGGGCAAGTTTCGCACCGAACGCAAGACGGGGGCCGCGTTCCCTTCGCCTTTTGAGTTCAAGGCTCATGGGCAGAGTGGGATCGAGGTGAGCAGCATATTTCCAGGGGTCGCGGAACACGTGGACGAGATTGCGGTCATCCGTTCCATGAAGGCGAAACTGCCCAACCACGAGCCGTCCCTCATGCTCATGAATTGCGGGGATGCCATCCTCAGTCGTCCCAGCGTGGGATCGTGGGTGACCTACGGACTGGGAACGGAGAATGCCAACCTGCCGTCCTTCATCGCGATGTCTCCCGGGGGCTATCCGATCAAGGGTGCACAGAACTGGCAGGCCGGCTTTCTTCCCGGAACCTTCCAGGGGACCTTTATCGACAGTAAACATGAGCAGGTCGAGCAGCTCATCGAGCATATCCACAACAGCGGCCAGTCGCTTGGAGGACAGCGCGCACAGCTTGATTTTCTCCAGGGCCTCAACCGGGGTCACCTTGCGGCGAGGGGTGGGCGGGACGATCAACTGCGCGCCCGGATCCAGAGCTTTGAGCTGGCCTATCGCATGCAGATGGATGCTACGGATGCCTTCGATCTCGATCGGGAGCCGGCCGACCTCCGGGATCTCTACGGGCGGGGGATACACGGGCGACAGACGCTTATCGCGCGCCGTCTTCTCGAGCGTGGGGTGCGCTACGTGCAACTCTGGCATGGGGCGGGGCAGCCCTGGGACAACCATGACAAGATCGAGGAGAATCATCGCAAGCTGGCGGGTGAGCTGGACCAACCGGTGGGGGCGCTGCTGACGGATCTCAAGCAGCGAGGCATGCTGGAGGATACTCTCGTGATCTTCGGGGGGGAATTTGGACGAACCCCGACGGTGGAACTGAACGGGGCGGGGAAGTCCAGGCTGGGTCGCGATCACAATCCTTATGGCTTCACGGTCTGGATGGCGGGGGGCGGAGTGAAGGGAGGCACGGTCTACGGAGCGACCGATGAGTTCGGCTTTGAAGCGGTCGAAAACGTGGTCGAGGCCCACGATCTTCATGCCACGATTCTGCACCTCCTCGGATTCGATCATGAGAAGTTCACCTACCGCTATGCTGGTCGGGACTTCCGTCTGACTGATGTGGCGGGAGAGGTGATCCGGGAGGTGGTGCTGTAGAAGGCAGTCGTTCCTGGCGGGGAGAGGCGCTATTCAGGCAACTTCAGGTAGCGCCGGTATGCGCCCTCGGGGTCGAACTGCTCCCGCTTGTCGTGTTCGTGGATCTGGATTCCGAATCGCAGGCGGAATTCCTCGCCCGGTTCCACCACGACCTTCTTGTCCCGGTTGCCGTCCCTGTCCACCGGAAGCGGATTGGCTACCAGCACACCGTAGTCGCGGCTGTGGGACCAGACGGGCGGGTTGCCTGGTCCGCTCATGAGCTGAATCCCGGCGCTCTTGTCGCCGAGGGGTCCATAGTAATCCCACCATCGGTCAACCTTGCCCCAGGTCCCCTTTTCGTCCCGGCCTCCGCCGGCACTCAGGATGGAGCCCTTGTTCTTCACCATGATGGGTGTGGCCACCCGCATGGCGAGGCCCATCTCTTCCCGCACACCCAGCCAGAACGGCTTCGGGCTATGGAGCCTTGAATCCATCGAAATCAGGAAGCCGTCCCTGTTCTTCGAGATCCGGTAACTGGCGGTCTCGCGGCACATCTCGCGACCGCCGGGCGCCAGGTAGCGATTTTCCACTGTCCAGTTCGCCTGTTGTCCCGCTTCGGGTTCCCCCGCAAACTTTTCCTGGATCACGATTCCCTCGCTGTTGTGCCAGAAGCTCACCCCCTCAAAATTGGCGAAGCCGAGGGCGATCCCCGGATGCATGGCCCCGTGATCGGTCGGATCAACTCCCTTCCGGGGAGGAAAGTTGCGGGTGACCTGGATACCGCCCGGCGTCTTCACATGGGCGAAAAAGGGGCGTTTTGTGTCGGGATGGCGGTAGTAGTAGGAAGCGATTTCGGTTCCGTCGAAGTGGATGGCGAGGCGCATTTCGTCGCAAGCAAGAGAAAAGCCCTTGTCCGCATTACCCCACTGTTTCCCCGCAAGGGGGGAGGCTTTGCCGGTTGGGGCCGCCTCGGTCTCTGCTGGTGGGGGCGGGGTCGTGTGGGTGGATCCGTTCTCCTTCGGGATGAGCAGATAGGCGGTGAGATCCGCCACATCCTGAGGGGTCAGCATTTGTGCGAAGACGGGCGGCATGGCGGAGGTGGGGATGGTTTCCCGACTGGTGATATCGTTGGTGGCCACCACCCTGGTCGAGCTGTCCATCAGGGCCAGAGTCACGGCCCGGGCGGTTTCCTTGATGACGATGCCGGGAATGTGCTCCCCGCTTCTGGTTTTCACGACATGCAGGACAAAGCCCTCCGTTATGGCGGCACTCGGCTCAAGGATGGAGCGCACGATGAATTCAGCCGTGGCCCGCGTTGCAATGCCGTGCAGGTCGGGCGCAAAAACATTACCTATGCCTTCCAGTTTGTGACACCTTGCACAGTCCGCTCCACTCCTGCTCAGGAAGAGCGCGCGTCCGCGCTCTGCATTGGCCTTCGCTATCAGTGGAAGAACCGCTTCGACGGTCGAAGGTTGCTGCGGAGGGGCCAGGATCTTCGGCATGGGGATGACGAGGTAGTTTGATTTTCGCCCTTCCACGCCTTCCCTGTTCGGTCCGAAGAGCACCTCCCCCGCGGGGAACTCCGCCTTGAATAGTCGGTGGGAGGCGTCATCAGTCGAGAGGACAAGCTTGGTCGGAGCCCACTTCCCTCGCGCCCAGGCGGGCAGTTGGCCGCCCCGCATGTCGTCGGCGAGAAAGACGGTGGAGGGATAGCGCAGGTTGATCTTGAGAAAGGAGCCGTGCTCGTGATCAGCATCGTTGTTGGCAGCCCGGATAAAGGTGAGCCCTTCCAGTTCGGACGGGAGGTCCTTGATGCGGTATCGGCGGTCGGTATAGGCGTGCGTTCCCAGAGTCAGGTAGGCTTCCTCATAGTGCGCGCGCTCCCGGCTTTGAATGTTCGAGACCACCGAGACCGGCCGGGGGCCGGGAGAGCGACCAGCCTCCGTTGCATTCTCCGGGTCAGCCCCCCGTTCCAGACTGCTCCCGCGAATTTCCGTCTGGGCCTTCCCTCCCAGTCGCACTTTCGCAAGGGCAGCAGTATCCCGATCAGAGTCGGCCAGCATGGCCCGGATCTCCGGGTCCGCCAGGGTATCCTCCTCCAGCAGCGAGAGCAGGGCCGCTCTCCGTACGGCGGGTCGCGGGTCGGAGAGTAACCTCCGGCGTTCTCCGTTCGGCATGAGTTCCCTCAGGGCACCCCAGGCGGAGTAGAACACCACCCGGTCCTTCTCGTGGGCGATCAACCGGAGCAGGTCCTCATTCCAGCGCGTCTCTCCGACCTGCCACATGGCAAGAACCGTCTCATGCCTGCGGCGGGCGTCTTTTGATTCCAACTGTGAGCGGGCGAGATCGGGCAGTTCGTTTCCACCCCGGGTCCTGACGCGGTGAGCGAGCAGGCGCATGACCTGTGTTGTGCCCTGCGAGGAGGGATCGAGCATCATCCGGAGGAGAGTGGCATCCTGTGCCGCTCCCGGATTCCGGCGCCCCATCGTCCAGACCTTCCAGGTCTCCAGCCGTTTTGTCCCGGGAAGGACCCGGATCACGTAGTCCGGATCGTCGATCTCTCTCGCGAGAACTTCCATCTGTGCATTTGTCCGCCATGCAGGGACGTGGCTTCCCAGATCCCGGAACAGTTCACCCGGGGTCCACCTGACCATCGGTTTGCGGCGGTGTGGACTCTGCGCCGCACTCGGATCGGGAGGGGCTGCCCTGGGCCAGATTCGGTAGATTCGCCCTTCGTTGACCTGTCGTCCGTTTTCCTCCTTCAACCCGTATTGGCGGCCCCAGCTCGCGATGTAGACGGCGCCGTCCGGCCCCAGTTCGAGATCCACCGGATCGAAGCGGCGTCCCTCGCTCTGCCCCATGGTCCTTCCTCCTCCGGCGTGGGCAAAGATCTTGAGTTTCTCGCGATCCGATCGCATCCAGGCCCCGACCCACCTGGGTCGATAGAGATAGACCTCACGACGCAACCAGTCGTTGATGAGAAAAATGTCGCGATATTTCTCAGGATAGGACTCCAGTCCGCAGTAGATCACCCCGGTTCCCGAACCCTCAAAGAGGGGACCGGCGGAAGGGGCGGTGGGGAGGTGCTGGTCGCCCTGCCAGTCGTAGGCCCACATGTGGCCCCAGCCAAAGTGAGCCCCGAAGAAGGGCGAAAAGATCTTGTCGCCGAGGGTTTGATCGTTGTCGGTTCCCAGCCAGTTGAATTCGTCATCAAAGCAGATGTCCCAGGGATTACGGAATCCCCGGGAGACGATCTCGAGATTGGAGCCATCCGGGTCGCAACGCAGGATCCCCCCGCTGAGGCCCCAGTCGTCGGCGGGGTCATGGTAATTCTTCTGGTAATGGCCCTTTTTATAGGTGATCGGCGCGGGGAAGTCGGGCAGTCCGGGTGCCTTGACTCCCCAGAGGTCACGGAAGGGCTGGGGAGCCACGCGGTGGGGTGGCTGGGTGAAACCCTTCGAATTGCCCTTCGACATGTAGAGCTTGCCGTCAGGGCCGAAGTTCAATCCATGAAGCCCGTGCTCAAGATTGCCGAGATCAGTGTAGAGGCGGACATACTCGTCTGCTTCGTCGTCGCCGTCGAGATCACGTGCGATGGTGAGTTCCGGGGCATTTGCGACATACAGGTCGCCTCCCCGCCACGCGAGTCCCTGGATGGAGTTGAACCCGGAGGCATACTCCTTCCGCGAGTCGGCAGTCCCATTCCCATCTTCATCGATCAGGATCCACACCGAGTCACCAGGCGTCCCGGGGGTCGGTTTGCGGTATTGCGGACCCATTCCCACGCAGAGCCGGCCCTTCCCATCAAAGGCGAGAGCGCAGGGATTGCGGACCAGCGGGTCCCTGGCGAAAAGCGAGACTTCGAGGTCACCGGGAACAATCGGGAAGTCGTCATCTGCCAGCAATGGGCCGGCGACCGGGAGGCAGAGGGCGAGAAAGGCGACACGGATACCCGTGCTTGCCGTGGGCAGTAATGGCGTAATCCCCTGGGTCGAAGTGGGTCGCCCCGATCTGAAGGTTGAGGTCATGCACCGCGTGGGCTTGGATGAAGTAATCTCCGACCAGTTCCTGGGCTTTCCTGCTTTTTGGCAGTAATGCCATTCAGAGATCCGTCTGTTCACCATGCCAGTTTTCCGGGGAGGTATTCCTCGATCAGATCCTCGTAGAACGGCCGCAGGGCGGTGACATCCACCCGCTGGCTGCTCTTGGTGTAGAGGTCGTAGGGATTGAACGCGTTGACCCAGGCGAACATCTCGCGGTCATGGTCGTTCATGAGACAGGCATACTCTCCCTCCCGGTGGATCGGGTAACAGGAGTGATAGCGGATCATGTAGAGGGCTGGCTCGGGCAGGCGGTCCTTGACCACATGGTAGAGATACTCGTCGTGTCCCCACGACATGGTCACCTGGTTGAGTCCACATCCTTCCTCGTAGAGGCCGAGCGGAGTAGCGTATTCCGGTCGGGTAGAGTCCGGGTTATCGGAGAAGAACTCGTGATAGACGATTTTCTCGGAGAACCTGCAGCCGAGGGGAAAGGTGTCGCCCACGACTGCCCACTGCGGTTCACCAAAGAGGCAGAGGATTTTGCCCAGATCGTGAATGAGACCGGCCAGGATAAACCAGCGGGGATGACCGTCGCGTCTGATGGCCTCGGCGGTCTGCAGGAGGTGCTCGATCTGGGGCAGGTCAATGTCCGGGTCGCTGTCGTCCACGAGGGTATTGAGATATTTCAGGGCTTCCCACACCGTCATCCTGCGTTTGTTGAGCGGAAGATATTCGGCACGTTTCTCCTGGACGAATTCCATCGTCTGGTGGTGGTGGTTCAGTCGATAGAACTCACGGACACTTGATCGGGCCTCGCTTTCGTAGTCACGGAATTTGCGATCGCCCCCGCCCTCCTTCGGATAGCGTCGCAGCAGGTCATCCTCCCATTCGTCAAGGTCCTGCAGGGGGGCGGCTTGCGGGTTGTCCGGGGTCACCATGAGTTCGATGGGTCTAGCCCAGACTTTCCATTTTGACGAGAATTCGCTGCCAAGGGCCTGTTTTTCATGTGGACCGGCGAAAACTTGAAAACAGCGGGGCAGGTTTTCCGGTGGAGGCAACAAGGAGCCCGCTCCGTTACCTCGTCAAGGACCAATCAAAACCACACCATGAAACTATCCCATCTTCTTGCCGCTGCCGCCCTCCTGGTGCTTCTGCCCTCCTGCACCACGTCTACGCACCGCACATCGTTGAGGCAAGCCAGTCCCGTGCGCATCGACCAACTCCGCGAAGGGGCCACGCAAACCCAGTATTCCTACTGGTCGGATCACGGCGTCAGCGCTCCTTTGCGGGTCCGTATCGACCTGAGTGAGCAGACGGCCTATTTCTTTCGTGGAGCAGTAAAAGTCGGGCAGTCCCGCGTTGCCACCGGCCGGGCCGGGCACGCGACTCCCCTCGGGTCTTTCACGATCCTGGAAAAGGTGGCTGCTAAACGCTCCACCCTCTATGGCCGGATTTACGATGCGAACGGGAATGTCAAGGTGGGCGATGCGGATACCCGTTGTCACTCGATACCAAAGGGCGGAAAATTTGTGGGATGCCCCATGCCCTACTGGATGCGACTCACCGGATCGGGAATCGGCATGCACGTTGGGCCGATCCCGAATCCCGGATCACCGGCCTCCCACGGTTGCGTTCGGATGCCGCGTGAAATGGCCAGGACCCTTTTTGCGAAGGCTCCTGCAGGAACCCGGGTCACCATCGTTCGTTAGCAAAACCGGGCGGCGCCTCAAAAGGCGCCGCTTGCCTTGTACAGTTCTGGAGCCTTCGTTACTTCGCCGGGGGCCACGCCAGGCGGCCGGCGTCCTTGACCGGGATGCTCCAGAGCTTGTGACCGGCGGTGACAAAGAGAGTTTTGAGTTCCGGTCCTCCGAAGGTGCAATTGGTGATCATGTCAGAGGGGACCGGGATGGTCTGCAGTAGCGTGCCCTCGGGGGAGAAGACATGGACACCAGCCTTGTATTTGTTGTTGGTCTCCACCGGGGGCTTGGGAAAGTTGAATCCGGCAGTGGCGAAGATGCGGCCTCTGGAATCCAGGGCCATCCCGTCGGGCCCTCGGTCGCTGCCCCAGTCGAAGAGGAGCTTCCGGCTCCTGGGATCTATCGATCCGTCCGCCTGGAGGTCGAAGCGCCAGAGCTTGCGGTTCCCTCCCAGACCTTCATCGGGACCGTCGTTCACATTGTCAGCCACGAAGAGGAACCTGTCGTCTGCCGAGACCAGGATGCCATTGGGTCGATGCACCTCGTGGGTGATGATGCGGGCGATCTTCCCGGGGCCATCGATACGGTAGACGCCCTCGATTTCCTTCCCGTGGTCGTCAAACTGTTCAAGATCAGTGCGGTTGCCGTAGCGCGGATCGCTGAAGTAGATGCGGCCCTTGGAATCCACCGCGAGATCGTTAGGCGAGTTGAGCCTTTTCCCCTGGTAGCGTTCGGCCAGGACGGTGATCGTTCCATCCTCCTCCGTCCGGGTCACCCGTCGGTTGCCGCCTTCCCCGCCACCCTCGCAGGCCATGAGGCGACCGCTTTGGTCAAAGAGCAGTCCGTTGGCCCGACCCGAGGGAGTGCGGAAGACATGCATCGTCCCCTTCGGGTCGCGACGCATGATGCGGTTGTTGGCGATGTCGGTGAAGTAGACATTGCCGCTGGGGTGCCAGGCGGGACCTTCCGTGAAAGCCACGCTGCCCTCGAGCCTGAGGTCACCGGTGGTGAGGTTCTGGGCCTGGGCTTTCGCCAGAATGGGGACAACGAGGAGAATCGGGCAGATGAGCAATCTCATGTCGCGAACCTATGAACCGGAGAGGGCCGCGGCAAGCAGGAGGAAAGGAGAGGGGGTCTGCCCCCCGGGGAGGTTCGACGTTGGAAACGCTCGCCAGCCTCCGTCTTTCGCCCGACACTGTCCCGGTGGGGCTGTCCGGGTCCGCACCCAACCAGAGAGCAATGAGCAACGTACGCAATTTCGGAGCGATTGGTGATGGGGAGGCGGACGACACCAGGGCAATTCAGCATGCGGTGGCCGACGGCGACGGTGTCCTCGAATTTCCGAGGGGAACCTTTCGGATCACCCGGCCCATCGAGGTGCCCCTCAAGCGGCACGTCTGTCTTGACGGCTGTGGACAGGGCGTGGTGATGATGGCGGGAGCCGGCCCGGCCTTTCGACTGGTCGGATCTCATGGCGGGACCGGTGATCCGGGAACCATCAAACCGGAAGTGTGGGACCAGTGTCTACCCACGATCAAGAACCTGGTGATCGAGGGGACTCATGCCGAAGCGGATGGCATCGAACTGATCGAGACGATGCAGGCCGTCTTTGAAGGGGTCCTGATCCGGAGGGTTCGCCATGGGATTCGCCTGCACGAACGGAATCGCAATGTGCTGATCAGCCACTGTCATCTCTATTTCAATACCGGGGTGGGGATCTTTCTCGACCGGGTGAATCTTCACCAGATCAACATCGCAGGCAGCCACATCAGCTACAATCGACTGGGCGGCATTCGGATCGAGGGATCGGAAGTCCGCAACCTGCAGATCACGGGCAACGATATTGAATACAACAATCATCGCGCCCACGGGACGAAACCGGAACCAACGGCCGAAATCTACGTCGACACCACGGCAGAAGGCTCCAGCGTCAATGAGCTCACGGTGGCTTCCAACACGATCCAGGCAACCGTTTCGTCCGGCGGAGCCAATATCCGGATCCTGAATCACCCGGGGAAGGATCGGCCACCGGGATTATGGACCATCGCCGGGAATGTCATCGGGAGCCAGGAGAACAATGTGCACCTGACCGGATGCTACGGCGTGGTCATCAGTGGAAACTGCATCTATTCCTGCGGCCAGCGCAATCTCCTGATCGAGAACTCAAGGCACCTGACAATCGGGACCAACAGCTTCCGCCGTCACACGTCCAGCATGCACACGGGTGTCCGGCTGGTGAATTCGCACGACTGTCTCATCAACGGCTGCACCATCGAGGACCAGGAACCCGGGGGACAGAAGAGCGGAGCCTCCCTGCTTGAACTGGAGCAGTGCCGACGCATCAACGTTTCCGGTTGCCAGTTCCTTGGGGGCGTCCCCTACGGGGTGGATGCACGGGATTGCAGCCAGACCAACATCAGCGGCTGCACGATCGCGGACTGGCGCGAGGAGAAGAAGACGAAGGGGGCGATTCGATTCCGGGGCGACGGCGGGGCCAACCTGGTGACCGGCAATATTATTTCCCCAGATGTCCCCCGTCCGGTGCTCGTCGATCCGGGGGTGACGGTGAAGGACAATCTCATCGGGGGCTAGCAGGCGAACCCCTGCCGACTTGCCGGCCGATCACCTTCAGGAGCGAGAACTCTTCCCGTGGATCATCCTGGCCCGCCTCCCAGATCATGATCCCGGCCAGTTTCCGTCCCCGCGCATGACGTATCTTCCGCGCGAGAGTGGAGGGTCCGTTGAAGGCATAGCCGTTGATCTCATCGCGGCCGGGAGGGGGGTTGCGATTGGCCACGAGCTGGCGGTAGGTGTGAGACTCCCGGGCCTTGTTACGTCCATAGAACGGTAAACCCAGGGTCACTTTGCCGGGGGGGCAGCCCGAGCTGACCAGGCGCTCCACATCCTTGCGCGACTTCTCCAGGGTTGCTTGCGGATAGTCGTGATCGTAGGACATGAGGTGCACCCGGTCCACTGTGTTGTAAGCCGGCTTGCCGAGGTTCTGCCAGCTGGCCTGGGCAACCGTGATCAGGAGCCCCGCAGGACCGAAGCTCTTCCGGGCGTCGGTCAGGAGGGCTTGGTAGGCAACCAATTCTTCGGGGCCTTTTGGGTGCTCCCAGTCGAAATCGATGCCGTCGAACCTGTTGTTTCGGCAGAAGTCCAGCAGCTCTGTCACCAGCTGCTTGCGGAGGTTCGCCCTGGAAGCCAGCGCAGCGAATCCCTCCGAACGATTCCACCCGCCCACGCAGAGGAGGAGACGACAACCGGTGATACGTTTGATCTCCTGGAGCTTCTCCAGGACGGCGGGAGCGACGGGTGCCTCGGCCAACCTCCCGTCCGCTGGTGGGGTCAGACCAAAATAAATGAGATCGGTGAGGGGCTTGAGAGATTCCGGAGCTACCTGGGTCACCCGGTAGTGGGGCAGGTAGCCGGCCACCACGAACTGGCCCTGTCCGTCGTCGGCAACGGCAGAAAGTAAGGAGACGCTCAGGATCAATGCAGTGACGTGCCCACGAGACGACATTCGCACTGATAACATGGTTCCACCGGTGATCCAGAATGGATTACTGTCCATATTGCATGGACGCCCCATGGGATGACTTTACCCGGCTTTTCAAAGGAAGTTGCACGGGATAGCGTGGTGCCATGAATTTCCGCTCTGCTCTCGCTGTGGGCCTCCCCTTCTGGATGTTGCCGGTCTCTCTCGGAGCTGCATCGGAGCCTTCCGATCTCAAGGCGGTGGCTGTGCCCAACAAGCTGGGCCTCACCCTGCACGAGTACCGATTTTCCTGGCTCGCACCGGGTCAACAAAGCTACCGCGTTTTGGTGGCGAGCGATGAACGGAGGCTGGCCTTGGATGTTGGTGACCTGTGGGACAGCGGACAGCGCGTGGATTCCCTGCCCGACAAGCCGGTGGGGGGAGTGATCATCCGGGGAGAGTGTCTCTGCCGGGGCAAAGCCTTCGAGGCGGGAAGCACGGTTTGGTGGAAGCTCCGCACGTGGGACCACGAGGGGGTCGTTGGAAACTGGAGCAAACCGCAGCAGATCTCGATTCCTGTCGCCGACGTTTCCGTGAAGGCGATCCCGCGACCGACCTTCACGCATGGTGCAGTCAGGTTTGTCGATGGGAAGGACGGCAAGGCGGTCGCCTTCAGCGACCAGGTCCGAATTTCGGCGGCAGACTATGGTGGCCTCCGCCGGCCCGCCACGACGATTGCGGCGTGGATCAAGCCGGAGCGCCTGACCGACAGTTGGCAGTGCATTTATCGCAAGGACGATGGAGCGCGCCGCCTTTTTGCCATTGGTAGGGAGGGCCCTTTCTGGGGGCTCTGGTGCGGGTTTTCGATCGGGGGGAACTACGTCGAGTTTGGAGCCCCCTACGAGGGAAGGAAGCTGGGTGACGAAGCTTGGCACCACGTGGCGGTTACCTTCGCGGGGGAGATGCTTCGGCTGTACGTGGATGGGGTGATGATCGGTGAGCAGAGGCAGCCAGGAACCTTGAGCTCGGGTGGGAATGCTCCGGCGTTTATTGGATCGGATCGTGGGCGAAGTGAGTTTTTCCACGGGGGGATTGATGATCTGCGGATTTATGAAGGAGGGCTGACAAAGGAGCAGATCGCGGCGTTGAGTCTGGGGCAACCGGAGGGAATCAAGGAACCACTGGTGGCGCACTGGAAGTTCGATGGGGAGGTCAGCAATGAGGCGGTGGTGGTCCCGGAGGTGACCCGCAACCGGATTGTGCTGCTAGGCGGCAGCCTGGTTTACGGGATGGAGAAGCACGGCTTTTTCGAGTCGGCAGTGCTGGCCCGCTGGCCGCATCACGAAATCACCGTCCGGAACGTGGGCTGGCCGGGGGATGATGTGGCAGGCACCGCCCGCGGCGAGTTTCAGTCAGCCCGTGGTCCGGGAACGTGGCGCCCACGGGGAAGTGACCCCGGGGCCGGCTACCAGGAACTGCTCTCGCAGGTCCGGTCTGCCAAACCCACCACCATGATGGTGGGCTATGGGGCGGAGGCAGCCTATCTCGAGAGCGAGGCGGAGATGAAGGAATTCCAGATCGGATACCGACGCCTGCTGGATGATCTCGAAACGACGGGAGCGAATCTGATTCTTCTCACTCCCGTTCCACAGAGCGAGATGCATCCGGCCCCCCCTGCTGTGGCCAGACGCAATGTGCGACTCAGGCAGGCCGCACGTTTTATTCGGGAGCAGGGGCTCAAGCGCAGGCACGAGGTGATCGACTTGCAGGGAGTCGGAGGTGAGGAGGCGGACAACTACCGCGTGGCCATTGATTTGACCGAGAAGGGATACCGTGACCTGTCCTCCATGATCGCCCATGACCTGGATCTCAACGGCCAGGTGGAGATCACCTGCCACGAGGATGGAGGCGGCTTGGTCCGGTTCGGAGGGAAAGGGCTTCGGATTGCTGATGTACAGCAAACGAAGAATGGCGCCCGCGGGACCATTGTGCTCGATCAACTTCCCAGCATCGCCTCACCCATTGGCCTTGGTGGAGGGAAGCATCTCTACCATGACGGCAATCTCATCGGGCGGGCGGCTAAGCCGCCCGGGGCGGGAGTGGTTGAAGCAGGACCCGATCTGGAACAGGCGGAGGCTCTTCGCCGCGTGATTGTCCGGAAAAACGGTTACCACCGGGCCAAGATCCGACCACTCAACAAGACCTACATCTTTCTTTTTCGTCGGCACGAGATGGGCCACTTCGCACACGAAATGGAGGAGTACGAAGATCTGGTGGAGGGAGCCGAAGAGCAGATGGCTCTTTTGCGTGTCCCGAGGGCCCATCGGCACGAATTCCGCGGCCTGCGGGCGTGGTCTGCGCCTCGACAGTATCCTGATCACGAAGTTCCGAAGCAGATCCCGGCTCCCGACGTCAAGGAGGAGCTCTCCGCGTTCAAGGTTGCGGAGGGGTTTCAGGTCAATCTTTTCGCCAAGGACCCGATGATCGCTAATCCCATCAACCTGAACTGGGATCTGCGGGGGAGAGCCTGGGTTTCGACCTCCTCGACCTACCCTCATCCTCGGCCCGGAGAGAAACCCAACGATCGTATCGTGATTCTGGAGGACACCGATGAAGACGGGGTAGCGGACAAGCATACCGTCTTCGCCGAAGGGCTGCTTGTTCCCCACTCAGTCATGCCGGTGCCGGGCGGAGCCTACGTATGCAGTGCCACCGAGGTCCTCTTTTTGACTGACTCGGATGGTGACGATGTGGCCGAGTCCCGGGAAGTGATCTTCTCGGGGTTTGGAAACGCCGACGTCCATCACATGATTCATGGATTGCGTTGGGCGCCATGGGGAGATCTGCACTTCACACAGTCGATCTATATTAACAGCTTCATCGATACGGTGCACGGTCCACGCCGTATCAATGGAAGCGGGATCTGGCGACTCCGTCCGGAAACTCTGCGTCTTGAGCCGTTCGCTACCGGCATGGTCAATCCCTGGGGGTTTGCCTTCAATCGCTGGGGCCAGTCCTTTGCCACCGACGGGGCGGCCGGGCAGGGGCCACACTACGTTTTCCCGGGCTCCGCCTTTCGCTCGGCGGTTGGAGCACATCGTGTTCTCGATGGGCTCATCCGGGGGAAGCCCAACAATACGGGAGGAGAATTCGTGGCGGGGCGCCACCTCCCGGAACACTGGCAGGGAAGTTTCCTGGGGAACGACTTCAGGGCCAATCGCACGGTGCGTTATGAACTGGAGGAAAGTGGGAGTGGCTACCGGGCCGAGGAGGTCGAGACCGTCCTTCACTCCAGCCATCGATCGTTCCGGCCGGTCGATATCAAGATGGGGCCACGAGGTGCGATCTACGTGGTCGACTGGTACAACGCCATCATCGACCACGGGGAGGTCGATTTTTATCATCCGCTGCGTGACAAATCTCACGGACGCATCTGGCGGATCACTGCAGAAGACCGGCCATTGCTCTCAGTCCCGGCTATCGCGGGCGCACCTCTCCAGGATTTGCTGGACCTGCTCAAGACCCGGGAACCCTACACTCGCACTCAGGTCAAGCGCGAGCTCGCCTCCCGCCCTGGCGGGGGAATGATGAAGCCAGTTCTGGAGTGGGTGGAGAATCTGGACCGCGCCGACCCGCACTTTGAGCACCATCGTCTGGAGGCCCTCTGGCTTCTCATGGGAAACGGGGTTGCTTCGCCCGGGCTCCTGGAGGTCATCCTGCGCTCGCCCTCGGCTCAGGCGCGGGCGGCTGCAGTGCGGGCGGCCGCGATCTGGGACTCGCAGGCCGGGGAGATTGATCCGCTCGGAATTCTGGGCCGGGCGGCCAATGATGAACATCCTCAGGTCCGGCTCGAAGCGGTCAATGGCCTGCGGGGAGTGGGTTCGCTTGAGGCTGCCAACCTGGCTTTGCGCGCCTTGGATCATCCTGCGGACAACAACCTGAAATATGCCCTCGAATTGACCGTCCGGCACCTGCGGGACCAATGGCTGCCCGCCATGGAATCCGGGAAGCGGGTTTTTGAGGGAGTGTCCAGCCGCCTTGCCTACGCGTTGCGTGAGGTGAACGATCCCAGGGCCGTGAGCCGCCTGGTGGAGCTGGTGAGCTCGGGAGGGATCGAGGCGGACGATTTGCCACAGGCAGTGGTCACCATTTCTGCACTTGGTGAGGAGGATGACCTCAGGGCCATGGTGGAGCTGGCGGGCAGGAGACCTGATTTGCTGATTGCGGTGGCGCGGGGCGTTGCGGAGAACGGTCGGGTTCCCGGGAATGCGAAGGAGATTCTTTCCTTACTAGAGAGTAAGAATGCAGAGGTGGCGCGGGCTGCCGCGGAACTGGCGGGAATGTGGAAACTCTCTTCCGCCCAAGCCAGATTGGTGATCATGGCGGGAACCCCGCAGGCCGATCCCCTCACGGTATCCGTGACCTGCCGAGCCCTGGGCAGGCTGGAGCAGTACGCCCGATTGAAAGAGTTCAGCGAGTCTGGCCGGAGTGCGGTCCTTCGCAGTCATGCGGTGGCGGCCTGGGCGCAAAGCGATCCCTCGGGAGCCGCGATCCCGGCTGCAGCGCTCCTCGCCCAGCTCAAGGATGGGGCGCAGGCAGGGCTTGTGATCGAATCGTTCCTTGCCCATGAGCGTGGCCCGGGGGCCCTTTCCACAGCCTTGGAGCGAGCGATCCTGCCGAAGAAGAGCGCGATTGAGGCAGTGCGGCGCGCTTATGCCTCCGGGCGAGAGGTGAGTGTCCTGATTGCAGTCCTCAACAAGGCGGGAAGTCTCAAACCGCTCTCCCAGGATCTTTCCTCTCCGCAGCGACGTGAACTTCTGGCAGAGGTTGCGGAGAGGGGAGACATCGTCCGAGGGCGGGAGATTTTCGAACGCAAGGCTCTGGCCTGCACCACCTGCCATCTCGTAAACAACCGGGGAGGAGTGGTAGGCCCGGATCTCACCAGCGTCGGGGCCTATGCGACGCCCGAGTCGCTGCTGGAATCACTCCTCAATCCCAGCAGCATGATCAAGCAGGGGTATGAGACCGCGGTGGTGACCAGGAACGACGGGACCAGTGTGGCAGGACTTCTCCAGCGCAAGACGGAGTCCGCGACTCTTATGCGGGATCCCACCGGCAAGGTGATTCCCATTCCCAGCGGTGAGATTTCCAGGATTGACCGTAGTCCGGTATCGTTGATGCCGCCGGGACTGACGGCTTCCCTCCGGCGCGATGAACTGATCGATCTGATGCGATACCTGACTTTGTTGGGGAGGAATCCCTGAGCACAGGATCTTATGAAGAATCAACGCAAATGAGAGGCTCCCCCATGGGCGGATTCTCCTGCGTGTTGCCTGTCTTTTCTGATCGTGGGAATCAGGGAACCCTGCTGCAGGAGTGATTTGAAGAAGGTTGCACGCCTTCGGTATTTACACCCGTCAATAGTGGGCCGATCACGCTTGAACCCGAATTGTATGAGTCTGGAAAAACAACTGCAGGAGGAATACGGCACGGCGAAACGAGCCTTGGCCAAGTGACGACCGATCACTGGCTCTTTCCGCCGGTGAAGCGTCCCGAGCTGCCGCAGGAAGTGCACAATCCGGTCGAGGTCGACGACTTCAATGCCACCATTCTGCATCTGTTCGGTCTCGATCACGAACGGCGGAGCTACTGCTGCAGGGGCCAGGAGTGTCGCCACGTGCACGGCCACCCTATTGAAAAGGTGCTCGCGGGAATGACGAGGCCAGGATTTCACCTGCCTGCCCCGGATGGTTGTCCGCGCTTGATGTCTCCTGCCGGTTCGTCAAGGATGAGCAACCGGTTGAAGGGAAGATTCTGATGACAGGCTACGTTTATCTTGCGGTTGCGATTGTTGCGGAGGTTGTTGCCACCTCCGCCCTGAAGGCTACGGAGGGCTTTTCAAGGCTGATTCCCTCCATCGTTGTGGTGTGCGGTTACGGGCTGGCCTTCTACATGCTTTCCCTGACCCTGCGGACGATCCCGGTAGGAGTGGCCTACGCCGTGTGGTGCGGAGTCGGGATGGCCCTCATCAGTGTGATCGGCTGGGCTGTTCTCAAGCAGCGACTGGATGCGGGCGCGATGATTGGGATCGCGCTTATCGTGATTGGGGTCATTGTCCTGAGCGTCTTCTCCCGGGCGGCGGTCCGCTAGGGAAAGGGGGGTGCCGGCTTCCCGGAGCGACTTTAACCGACCAGCTCGCGGATGGGCCTGATCCCGGGCTCAACGAGGAAATGGGGGCGACCGCTTGAATCCTCGACGGTTGCACTGGCGAGATCGATGCCCAGGTTATGGTAGAGGGTGGCGAAGACCTCCTGGAACTTGATGGGGCGCTCGACCGGCTCGTTGCCGTGCTTGTCAGTGGCCCCGATGACCTGTCCGAGATTCATTCCCCCACCCGCGAGGAAGGCAAAATTGGCCTTCGGCCAGTGATCACGGCTGTTCATCTTGTTGATCTTGGGCGTGCGCCCGAATTCGCCCCACATCACGATGGAGACATCGTCCTGCAGACCGCGCTCGTGGAGATCGGTGATCAGGGCGCTCAGGCCCTGGTCGAGGAGCGGGAATTCCTCACGGGAGCGCGGAAAGTTCAGGCCGTCTCCGCCGTGCCAGTCCCAACGGCTGTAGTTGAGGGACACCACGCGGGCCCCGGCCTCGACAAGGCGGCGAGCCACCAGGAAGTTGCGGATCATCTTGGGGGCGCCATCGCGCTGGTATTTCGGATCGTTGATGCCGTAGCGCTCGACCACCCTAGGGTGTTCATTGGAGAGATCGAGGGCAGCTGCCAGATTCCCGTCGGCAAGGATTTCAAGGGCCTGGCGGTTGTAGGTGTCGAGGCCTTCCATTTGACCGGTGGTATCGATCTCGCTTTTCAGGGTGTCGATGGAAGATCGCAGGGCTTCGCGATCCATGAGACGGTCGAGGGACATTCCCTGGAGGGTCATGCTCTTGGCCCGGGCATTGGGGTCCTTGTCCACGAGGCCCATGGGGCCGTGAGAGTTGCCGATGAATCCACCGGTGCCGGCTTCCCCCCAGGTCCGGTTGCCGGTGGGGTACATGAGGGAAACGTTGGCCGGGATCCCGGGCTGGGATCCCTGGATCCTGGAAACCCATGATCCCCAGGCTGGCCAGCCACCGGCGGGGGAGACGTCACGCCGCTTGTGCCCTGTCATGCACTGGAAACAGTCGTGGCCCCCATCCGAGTCGGCCAGGGAGCGGATGAGGGCGAATTTGTCTGCCATCCTGGCAAGACGGGGAAAGAGCTCGCAGATTTCGATGCCCGGAACATTTGTTGAGATGGGCCGGAAGTCGCCGCGAATGCTGGATGGTGCGTCGGGCTTGAGATCAAAGAGGTCGAGGTGGGATGGCCCCCCGGGCAGGTAAATATTGATGACTGCCTTGTGGGACGAACCGCTGCCAGCCTTCGATTCCATCCCAAGGAGCTGGCCAAGGGAGAGCCCGCCCGCAGCCATGCCTCCAATCTTGAGGAAGTCACGCCGGGAGTATCCGTCACAGTGAGAGGGCTTGCGGTCGGGCCTTCCGAAGAGTTCAAGCATGATCAGGAACAGGACGAAACAAGAAGAGAACGCTCACACTATATCGAAATATTCCTTCTGCGCCAAGCTGGATTGCCAAACATCATGGGGTGGGAGTTTTTCACGCCCGTTCACGCAATGGCGTGGAAAGAGAAAAGGCGGTGGAGCCTGCAGCCCCACCGCCTTGAAAATCTCTGGTGCAGGTTACTCCGTGACGCTGATTCCGACATTATCGATGGATAATCCACTGAAAGAGTCGGCACTGTTGTCACTGACGAAGTTCCATTCCACGAGGATCGTCTCTCCGAGGGCCCCGGCCACGACGGGAATGGTGATGGTTGAATAGTTGGTGTCGAAGACGGTCATGTCGATGGGGATATCAGATCCGAGTTGCACCTGGTCGGCAGCACGCAGGAAGCGCACCACCGCGGTGTCCCCGAATCCATCCGCGTCCCGGAAGGCGGAGAAGGAGAGTTCCGCTCCGCTCACGTCGGTCAGATCGATTGCGGGAGAACGGAGGGAAATATCGGAATCGATCCCGTAATCGCCCAGGTTGGTGCACCATGCGGTGGCAGAATCTCCGGCTCCGGTGATCGGGCCGGTGGAGCCATTAGGTGCCCCGAATTCCCACTGGGTGTTGCCGTTATCATCGTTGACCACCGTGGTCCAGTCCCCCACGCCCGACTCGAGATCGTCAAAGAAAAGCGGGGGAGCGTTTTCTTCCCGAATGGCGACGAATCCCTGGCCGGGGAAGGGGAGGGCGATGTCCAGGGTGTTGGTGCCTGAGAGGTCGGCAGGAATATCCTGTGACCCGTCCAGGCCGGCCCAGTCCCCGACTGGTGACGAGAGGTCGGGGTTGACGAGAACGTCATAGACCTTCCCCGGGGTGCTGGGCCAGGTGAGGCGGAGCAAGGCGGGATCGAGCGGAGAACGGGCTACCTCGAGTTGAAGTCTGTCAGAGGCGACAGCCCCGAAGTATTCGAGCTCATTAATCTGGTGGTTACCTCCTGTCGCTGTTACCTCGTACTTGATGAACCGGTACGGCGGAGCGGGCCGGGGCAGGGTAAAGAGGACGACCTCCAGGCGTTGAGGCCAGAGCGAAACCGGATCGTCCTGCTCGAAGATGGGATTGAAAGTGACGCCATCATTCGATCCGTAGATGCCCCAGGTGAGCGGATCCCGGCCAGGCACATCGTTGCCGGAGGTCACGGTGAAGGAATTAATGGCAACGGGTTCGGCAAATTCGACTGTGAGCCACTGGGGAGGGCCGTTGCAGCACCACTTGGCCTGTCCAGCGCCTACCTGATTGTCGAAGAGGTCAAAGGCCCCCTCGCTGCCGCCATGGTTGCCGAAGTATTCTTCGCTGCTGGCGGTGACATGGACCCAGTTCCAGGAGAGGGTGTCCCAGTTGCCGGATCCGGGGTTGGGTCCCTCGACTCCGTCATCTTCCGGATCAGTCAGGTCGCCACCGAGGAGGGCACCGGTCCCGGTTCCCAGGCTCACGATGGACGCTACCTCGGGCCGGTCATTGTTGTCGGTCGGGTCGGACAGGTTGTTGATTTCGAACCCATCGTCAAATCCGTCCCCATCGCTGTCGGCATCAAGGGGGTCGGTTCCGGTGTCACTGGTGCTGACAAAGGTGCCGGTGCCAGTCTCCACTCCGTCGCTCAGGTCGTCCCCATCGGTGTCGGCATCGCGAGGATCGGTGCCGGTGTCACTGGCGTTGACAAAGGTGCCGGTGTTGGTTTCGGCCCTGTCAGAGATCCCATCGTCGTCGGTATCGTCCTTTTGCGGATCGGTGTGGAGGCCGAGTTCCTCCAGATTCGTCAGGCCGTCGTTGTCCGGGTCGCCGTCAGCGCCTTGGTCCGGATCACCCGGAACACCGTTGTTATTCGGATCTTCGCCGTTGTCGTTCGGATCGAGGTTGTTGCGGTTTTCCCATGAATCCGGCAACCCGTCGCCATCGCTATCGGCGGTCACAACACGGGTGGCCACCACATCGATCTGGTAGTCGCGGCCCCCTGCCCCTGAAGAGTGCTGCTGCCCGCCCGAAACATCGTGGCCGATCGAAATGGCACCGGCACCGAGAGTTCCATTGAGATTCTGCTGGAACATCCCGCCACCGCCACCTCCCGCAAAGGCGATGGTTCCACCGGCGTTGTCATCAACACCCTCATTCCACTGCCAGACGCCGAGTCGGTAGGTTTCGGCGCTGACGTCAACCAGCTCCGCTCCAGTAATGGGAAAGATATTGTGGCCGTCCTGCGTCGGGGTGAGTTCAGGACTGATCCAGGCGATCTGGTTCGAGGAGTCGATGAGGATGGCCTGAAGGTGATGTGATCCGCCCGCGCGCCCACCCGCGGCCAACATCGACACCTCCGTGATTTCGACAAGGTCCCCCACGCCGGGAACGGTGGTAGAGTCGATGATCGCGGTTTCGAGCACGCTGATTCCGGACCAGCCATCGGCATTTCCTCCGGTGGCAAAGGGACGCTCCGCGCCATCGCCGATTATGGTGGCTGCGCCCGCGATGGTTGCACCGCCGGCCAGGATGGAAAGAGAGATGAATAAGGTGTGGGCCTTCATCGTAGTATCTGGGTTCTGTTCTTGGATTCTGTGGTTGTGGAGGAGGCAGCCCAATGGGGGCAAGGGTTGCGGCGAAGTTCTCAACAAGGGCCTTGGACTAGCTCACATGTTGTTCACTTGCAGGTTCGGGTCAACGGGAATCACCAGCAAGCCAGATTCCGGGATTCTGCAAAAGGGTTTTGGGATCTTCCTGATTGTCAGGATGGATTGATGACATCAGAGGACAGGGAGGAGGTTGAGGCTTCCCTCCCTAAAATCTGTCACCGTCCTTCACATCCCTGCGCGCGGAAACAAAAAGGCGGTGAAGCCACAGGGGCCTCACCGCCTGGAGAATCGATCGATCCGGTCTAGGGCGCGACGACTTCCACGTTCACGTTGTCGATGGAGAGACCGCTGAAGGCGTCCGCGGTTCCATCGCTGACAAAGTTGAACTCGATACGAACATTCTCGCCAAGGGCCTCGACCGGGACCGGGACACTGATGCTGGTGTAGGCGGTATCGAAGGCGGTCATGTCGAAGTCATGGCCAGGCCCGAGTTGCACATCGTCACCGACCCGGCGGAAGCGGACAGTCGCGGTGTCCCCGAAGCCATCGGCATCCCGGAAAGCCTCGAAGGTCAACTCCGCGCCCGGCAGACCGCTGAAGTCGAGGGGCGGTGAGAAGAGCGAGATGTCGGAGTCCATTCCGTAGTCTCCCAGGTTAGTGGACCAGGCGTTGGCCGAGTCGTCGGCTCCCGTGATCGGTCCCGTGCTGCCGGAAGGGGTGCCCAGTTCCCAGAGGGTGTTGTTACTGGCGTCATTGACAACCGCCACCCAGTCGCCCGCACCTGATTCGAAGTCATCCGAGAAGAAGGCGGGAAGGCTCTCCTCGCGGACTGCGATGAAACCGGTTCCCGCGTAGGGGGCGGGGAAGTCCACGCTGGCCCGTCCGGATGGGTCGGCCGGGAGGTCCTGGAACCCGGCCAGTTCCGTCCACGATTCAGGTGGAGAGTTGAGGTCGGGGCTGACCAGGAGGTCATACTGTCTCGCGACCTGGGTGTTGAACTCGGCGCGGATGGTCAGGGGATCGTTGCTGGCGAGGCTGACCGCGAGTCCGAGATCGTTGATGAGGTTTCCCCCGCCGGGACCGGCGAGGTAGAGTGCCCTGATCTGGGCAGCTGAGCCCGCGCGTCCGTAGATGCGCGCCTCATCGATCAGCGCATCGAGCCCGCCTGGCCCGCCGCCGCCGCTGCCGTGCCGCAGGCCGAAAAAGACCTCAGCATCGTTGGTGGGCCAGGTGACGAACGAGCCGCTGCCATATGACCCGATCTCCTCACCATTGCGGTAACCGGTAACGCGCACCTGTCCGCCGCCGGTGTCTTCATAGGTGATTGCCATCATGATGGGCTCCCCGACGACGGTCTCCGCAAATCCCGGATTCCAATCCTGTGTCCTCCGGAAGTGGCTGCTGCCGTTCATCCAGCGGTTGGACTGGCGCTCGGCAAAGATGATGCCGTCGAATTGGTCAACACTCACCTTGTCCAGGGTGATAACTGAACCGGCCTTGACCACATGCTCAAGGCTCTGGAGCGTGAACCACGAGACCAGTGTCTTGTCAGCGATAAGGGGTCCGCTGTAGTTGCCGGCGGTATATGCCCAGCCGGTAGCAGTGGTTCCCCCGCCGTTCACGTCGAGCGCACCATCAACCACCACCGCATTGCCCTGCAGGGCCAGGTCTGGGAAGTTGCCAATCTTGTCGACAAGTTCCTCGCCGGGATCAAATGTCCACCGGCCGACCAGGTCCTGTTCGAAAGGGGGGGGCGGAGGATCATCCGGGTCTGTGGGATCGCTGAAGAGCCCGGCGAGCTCCTCCCCGTCATCAAATCCGTCATCGTCGCTGTCGACATCGAGGGGATCGGTTCCGGTGTCACTGGCGCTGACAAAGGTACCGGTGTTGGTCTCGGCCCCGTCAGCGATCCCGTCGCCGTCGGTGTCGGCATTGGTGGGATTGGTCCTGGCGGTGAGTTCCTCCAGGTCGGTGAGCCCGTCGGCGTCGAAGTCCCCTGTGTCGGACAACTGGGTCAGGTCGTTGATGGCGGCCCAGGAAGTCTCCCACCCGTCCGGGAGATCATCGTCGTCACTGTCCTCCGCATCCGCTCCGATGGGATAGACCGGGGGGCTGCCGTTGGCGGTGTCACCAAGGGCCGCGATCCCGGGGATGCCGGGGCCGCTGATGCCGACTTCGGTCCAGTCGCCGCCGCCCTGCTCCCCGAAGACATTGTCGAAGGGGAACATGCCGGGGATGTTCATGGTGAAGGGGTGCTCCTGGTTCGCCGGGCAGCAGTTGTGCTGTGAGATGACATCGCCGTCCGCGGTGTTCATGATGAAGTAGTTGGTGTCATCGGCCCCGAGGTGGATCTTGTAGGTCCCCGGGTTGAAGGCCGTCATGTCGAGGTAGCCGTTGTAGCGCGCCGTGAAGTTCTCCCCGCCAGCGTCGAGCCAGGGGCGGTTGTGGTTTGAGATGGTTCCCCCGCCATTACCATGGGCGGTCAGGGGTTCAATGGCATCAAGGGAGGCGGTGGGGGCCGGAACTCCCGAGGTGTGCACGGTGTAGTTGTTCAGGGCGTTGTTGTTGAAGATGACGCCGCCGCCGTAGTGGTTCTCCTGGTAGTTCACTCCTCTCTGGGTGAAGTCCGGTCCGTAGGCGCCGGGGGCCA